>Ga0209319_1000002_pt1 | contig 695320 bp, 722 predicted proteins | sample RifGroE2_FD_184000 | JGI IMG/M metagenome (GOLD analysis project Ga0209319, IMG submission 184000) | Groundwater microbial communities from Rifle, Colorado - Groundwater E2 (SPAdes) (version 2) | ecosystem: Environmental > Aquatic > Deep subsurface > Groundwater | place: Rifle, Colorado...
GGTTTGGGTAGGAAATAATGACAACAGTGAGATGAAAAGTGTGGCTTCCGGCGTTTCGGGGGCGACGCCGATTTGGCAAAGAATTATGAAGTTTGAGATACCAAAGAGGCAAAAACAGGATTTTTCGATTCCTGACAGGATAGTGAATATGCAAGTTGATGCATTGTCTGGATATGCGGCTCATGATGGCTTTCCTTCCAGGTCTGATTATTTTATTGATGGAACTCAGCCTAGAATCACTGATCCGATTCATATGAAATTAAAGGTATGTAAGGGAGTAAGCGGTTTGGCGACACCTGAAGACGTGGCCAGGGGTAATTATGACGAAAAGGAATTTATTAAGTTGTCTGAAAATGATCCGATTTCTAAAGATGGAAAAAACCGATGGCAGGAAGGGATAGATAATTGGATTTTGCAACAGCCGGATAAGGATAAATACTATCCCCCATCCGGATATTGCCGGGATGACGGAATGTTGGACGTAGGTTTTGAAAGTCCAAGTAATCAGTCGACAGTTGGAAATGAGGTGCAAGTTAAGATAACTACCAGTTCCTTGGTTAAGGTAACAGAGGTAAAGTTGTGGGTGGATGGTGAAGAGAAAAAGACATGGGGTGAAAAACCTTATGAGACTACAATAAATTTGGCGGATGGTCCTCATAGCCTGAAAGTGAAAGCGACGGACAGAGAGGGCAATACTAATGAGAAGGAAATAAAGATTGGGGTTAATGTAGCCTGGGATTGGAAACCAGCTCCGGTAGTTACAAACACACCGATTCCATCACCGACCAGAATTTTATCGCCTACACTTATACCTAGTTTGATACCGACTGGTATAGGTTTGACTCTTTAAAGTATACTTATATTGTCTAAAGATAGGTAATATCTAATTTGATATATATGTTGGCAGTTATAGGTAGTGATTGCTAGTTTGAGAAGGACCTCAGTCTAGGTTAAATGTTTTGAGATGGATCTTTTTAGCGGTTTTGTCGTCGGTGTTGTAATAATAAACCCGGAAAGTGTATCGGTAATCCTTTGTATTTGGTTGTTGGTAAATATCAGTAATTTGCATAGACCATAATATTTGAGGGTCAATCAGGGCAGAATATTGTTTGATAAGTTCCCGGGGGTCTTGAGGATGGTCAAGAGTAATGTTGGCATCGAGGTTGATAATTTGGGAAGTCAACTCGATTGCTTGAGAAGGTGAATTTTTGGGAATATATATATCGGGTTTTGGTAAATCATCTAAGATAATTTCTGAAAAATTATCAACCCCCCTTGGTCCCTCTTTGACAAGGGGGAGCTTAAGACTTTCGATATCTGATTCCAATTTTTGAGGATTGTGGTTGTAGATTCCCAGGGCGTATTTTTCAGTGTATTGGCCATTAATTTGGGAAAAGATTTTACCAATTTCAAAAAATTGAGGTTCTGGTAATTTGTAACGGAGATATTGGTCTAATTGAGATTTTAGGGATTGGATAATGCTTTGGCGTAAGACGGGATAATCCGAATTGATAGAATTTTGGGTGTAAACAGCGTTTTTATCCTGGGAGGTTTTTACCAGAGGCCAGGAACGGATTTCATCATAGCCGAGAGCTGTTAGTTGGTCTTTTAATTTTTCAATTAAATAGAGTATTGGAGGGGTTATGTCGGGGAATTTCTGTGGATTAATGGGTGTATCGGTGGGAATTTTGTAATAACCGTAAAAACGGATTACTTCTTCCACCAGGTCTTCGGGAATAAGGATATCTTTGCGAAGGGAAGGTGGCGTAACAGAGAGATCAGATTCTGGATTTTGGACTACAGAACAACCAAGACGTTTTAGAACATCAAGAGAAAAATCGGTGGGGATATTAATGCCGGCAAAATTTGAAGGAGAAAGAGGGTTGAAATTTATAGTGATTTTGGCGGGCGGGTGGGGATAAATATCAAGGAGCTGGCCAGAGATTACTGCTTGACAGTGCTCTTTTAAAAGAGAGAGCAAATGGGAAAAGGCAAGAGGAATGGTTTCGGTGTCTAATTCTTTATCAAGGCGAATGGAAGCTTCGGTGATAGTTTTAAGAGAGCGGGAATCGTTTCTGACCCGTGATCGATTATAGATAGCCATTTCCAAGATAGAATCGGTGGTATTAAGATCAATAGCGGAATTTTGACCACCAATAAAAGAGAGGGATATTACTTCTTTTGAGTTGGTAATTAAGAGGTTGTTTGGGGCTAAATTGATTTTGGTGTTGTCAAGTGAAATAAATTCCAAATATTTAGTATTGTTTTCCCAAATTAATTGAGGTGCTTTCTTGAAGTCAAAAGCATGACAGGGAATCCCCCATTGCAACATGACGTAATTAGTCAAATCGACGAGGGTATTAATAGAATTAATATCGTGTAGTTTAAGAAAATTAATCAGCCAAGTTGGTGACGGAGAATTTTTAAGGTTGGATATTTTGGTGGTTTGAATTCGGGAGACATCGGGAGAATTGATAGTGACGGGAACCGGGGAGTCTGAAAATTTAAGGTCGGATATTTGGGGAATTTTTAAATCAATTTGGTAGTAGGCGGCTAGGTCTGTGGCGACGCCGTAGTAGCCCAGACAATCAGCTCGATTTGAACGTATTTCTAAATCTAAAATTGTTTCCCCGTCAATTTCTTCAAAACCGGAAACAAAATGACCAATTTGAGTTAGATTATCACGGAGAGATTTGGGATCATCTTTTAAATCCGGTAGCCATTTTATTATTTCAGAATATATTATTTTCATAATTCGTTGGGTTTGTAGGCAAGATTGCCACCAAGTAAGGTTCGGATGTCTTTAATGTTGTATTTGGCCATGACCCAGCGATCCAGACCGAGACCAAAGGCAAAACCTTGCCAAATTTTTGGATCGATTCCAGCCATTTTTAAAACATGCGGGTGGATTATACCGGCGCCACCCATTTCTATCCAGCCAGCGCCCTTACAAATGCTGCAGCCGGTACCGTGGCAAGAGAAACATTGCATGTCAGGACCAACTCCTGGTTCTACTTCGGGATAGTATTTATTTCGAAAACGAATAACGACATTTGGACCATAAAGAGTTTTAAATAAAAGATTGATAGTACCAAATAAATCTTTAAGGGTAATGTTTTTATCAACTACCACACCTTGATAGTGATGAAAAATAAAGTGATTGCTTTTGTTGACTTTTTCGTTGCGATAAACCCGACCGGGAAAAGCAGCTTTAAAAGGGGGTTTTTCCTGAGACAGTAGACGGGCTTCTATTGAGGAGCCTTGGGTGCGGAGTAAATATTCCGGTTCTTTGATATAGATAGTGTCTTGCATTTCCCGGGCGGGGTGGTCAAGGGGAACATTTAGACGTTGAAAACAATATTCGTCATTTTCAATTTCCGGTCCGTCATAGAGGGAAAAACCAAGTTTTTGAAAAACTTCGTTTAAGAGGCGTTCGGTTTGAGTGATGGGGTGAAGATGCCCGACTTTTGGCAGAGTGTTGTTTGGTGAGTAGATGTTTATTTTTGGAATGCTTGTCGAATTGACGGATAGAGATTTTGATTTTTGGTCAAAAAGTGATTCCAGTTCGGATTTAAGTTGGTTGAGATTGTGGCCGTATTGTTTGCGATCGGCAGGAGCAATGTCTTTGATGTTTTTGAATAAATCGTTGATCAGACCATTACGACCAAAAAGCCGGATTCTGATTTTTTCCAGTTCTTGGGTGGATTCAATATTTTCAATTTTATGTTGATATTGAATTTTTATTTGATCTAAATCTTGATTCATTTTTATTTATTATATGATAATAAAAAACTCCCCGTTGAGGGGAGTTTAAAGTTTTTTAAAAGACTCCCCTACTTAGACTCTAAAAAAGAAGTTGGTAGAGAAGATAGTTAAAATCATGTTTTTATTTTAGTGAATCGACGATTGATTTGAAGGTATCAGGGTCGTGGATTGAAATTTCGGATAAAATTTTACGATTTAATTCAATTTTTTTGTCTTTTAGGGATTTGATAAAAACAGAATATTTGATATTGAAAGGATTTAGTGCTGCATTTAACCTAACTATCCACAATTTTCTGAAATCACGTCGGCGGATACGTCGACCGTTGTAGGCGTATTGACCGGCATGCATCAAGGCTTCATGGGCGACTTTATATCTTTTGTGACGGGTCATCCAAAAACCTTTAGTTTGTTGGAGGACTTTTTTGTGTTTTTGGCGTCTGACGGTGCCGGTTTTTACTCTCATAAGTTTAGGCTCTACCTAATAATTTTTTAACTTTTATGGCAAATCTACCTAATACGGGTTTTTTACCTTTTAGTCTTCGAAGTTGTTTTTTGCTTTTTTTACGACGAAGATGGCGGTTAAAGGATGATTGTCTTAGTACTTTGCCGTTTTTGGTTACTTCAAAACGGTTCCTGACGGATTTTCTAACTTTTAATTTTTTATTTTGTTTTTTCATTTGAGTTTTTATTTTTTGACCTTAACGGGAGTGAAGGTGGCAAATAAACGTTTGCCTATTAGCTTTGGTTCTCCTTCAAGGGCACCGTGTTCTTGTAGATCGGTTTTGAATTTTTCTACCAAATTATATCCAAATTCCTTCTTGGTAATTTGGCGACCTTGGAATTTTATACTTAATTTGACCTTATTTCCAGTAGATAAAAATTTTTGGGATTTTTTGACCCGGGTTTCGTAATCACCGGCTCCGATGAAGGGGGTCATCTGGATTTCTTTGAGTTCTCCACCCTTTTGACTTTTCTTTTCAGCCTTTTGTTTTTTTGACTCCTGGTATTTGAATTTGGAAAAATCTATCAATTTGATTACCGGGGGTTTGGCATTGCCGGATATTTCTACCAGGTCGAGACCGGTTTCTCTGGATTTTTGACGGGCTTCATCAATAGAAATTACTCCTATTTGACGGCTATCTTCGTCGATGAGTCGAACGGTGGGGTAATTTATGTAATGATTAATTTTATAGAACTTACGGGGACCTGAGTTTTTTGATGCCAAGTTTTTTATTAATTTATAAATTTAATAATGCTTATTTTATCAAATTAAGGGATTTTGTGTCGATTTGTTCCTTAATTTGGGATAAAAATTGATCAAGTGCCATAGTACCGAGATCCTGGCCGTCACGCTGGCGGAGGGAAATGGTACCGGCTTCGGCTTCGCGACCACCAAGAATCAGAAAGTAAGGAATTTTTTCTCCGGCGGCATTGCGGATTTTATTTTGCATGGTTTCGGGTTTGTCGTCGATATCTACCCTAATCCCCTGTTCTTTTAATTTGGCTTCAACAGTTTTGGCGTATTCCAGTTGTTTGTCGGTAATCGGGATAATACGGGCCTGAAGTGGCGAGAGCCAAACAGGAAAGGCACCGGCGAAATGTTCGATGAGGATTCCAACAAATCTTTCGAGGGAACCATAAATTACCCGATGGATGACTACCGGCATTTTTTCTTGACCGTCGGAGTCAGTATATTTTAGATCAAATCTTTGGGGAAGTTGAAAATCAAGCTGAATAGTACCTGTTTGCCATTCACGACCTAAAAAGTCAGACATCATAATATCGAGTTTGGGCCCATAGAAAGCACCTTCACCTTCACCGACAAAGTATTCAATATTGGAACTATCCATTATATCTTTAAGATCTTTTTCGGCTTTATCCCAGATTTTGGGATCACCCATAAAATCATCCGGACGGGTGCCGAGCCGGATCTTAAAGTTGATACCGAAGATACTATAAAATAGTTTGGCGATATCCAATATATTTTCGTATTCTGATTTTATTTGGTCTTCTTTAACAAAAATATGAGCATCGTCTTGAGAAAATTTTTGGACTCTTAAAAGACCGAGAAGTTCTCCTGATTTTTCGTTTCGATGGAGGACATCACAATCGGAGAGACGAAGTGGAAGTTCCCGATAACTATGTTTTGTTTGGGCAAAAATAGTCATAGCATTAGGACAGTTCATTGGTTTGAGACAGTAAGTCTGTTTGTCTTCTGTTTTGGAAATAAACATGTGTTGTTTGTAATGGTCCCAATGTCCGGAAATTTCATAAAGTTTTTTCTTGTTTAGAAGAGGGGTGATTGTTTCCAGATAACCTCTCTTTTGGTGTTCAATACGCCAAAAATTTAAAAGTTCATTGATGATAATAGTACCTTTAGGTAACCAGTAAGGCATACCTGGGGCAGTTTCATCTAGAAAAAATATACCCAGTTGAGGGCCAATTTTGCGGTGGTCGCGTTTTTTGGCTTCTTGTAAGAATTCTATATATTTTTCAAGTTCTTTTTGGTTTTCAAAGGCGGTACCGTAAATACGGGTGAGCATTTTGTTTTTTTCGTCTCCATGCCAGTAAGCACCGGCAATTGAAAGTAATTTGAAGGCTTTGATACCACCGGTTGATTCAAGATGAGGTCCGGCACAAAGGTCGACAAATTGATCGCCGGTCCAATAAATACTTATTGATTCTCCCCTATCGGAGATGGAATCGAGCCATTCGACTTTGTAGGGATTGTCTTTAAATAATACTTTGGCTTCGTCTAGGGTAATTTCTTTGCGGGTGATTGGTAAATTTTTTTGAATGATTTTTGACATTTCAGATTCGATTTTGGGGAAATCCTCTTCACTGACTTTAAAATCATTTAGAGGTTCAAAGTCGAAATAGAAACCGTCTTCGGTAGCCGGGCCCATGGCCATGTAAAATTTATCCTTACCATAGATATTTTCCATGGCTTGGGTTAGGACGTGTTCGGCCGAATGGCGGATTTTTAGAAGTTGATCGTTTTGCATAAGTAATTTTATAAAAAATTAAGAAAAAATACAGAGATAGCCCGGATGTGCAAAGTTATGCCCATAGGGGCGTAATAGTAAGTCGGATCGAAGTTGTAAGTAAATATTTCATGTTAGGATAAGTTGATGTTAGCAAAAAAGATTATAAAAAGCCAGTATCTTTGGTTAATAATAATTGTATTTTTTGGATTGGTATTTAGGTTTAGAAATTTTTTGATGTTGCCGATAGATGCTCATGCAATGAGACAAACGGATACTGAGTGTGTGGCCTATTTTTTGGCTAAAGGCGAAGCCAGTATGTTGTACCCAAAAAGTTGTTTGATAAGACCGGTGGATAATTTTGAGGGCTACTTTTTTTTGGAATTTCCGGCATATGAAGCGGTAATTGCTTTGAATTATAGAATTTTTGGATATGATATTTTGGTGGTAAGATTGGTTAATTTAGTGTTGTATGTTTTGGCTGGGGTGAGTCTTTGGTGGTTGGTAAAGGAGTGGTTTGAGAATAAATTGATGGCATTGTTGGCTTTATTTACATTTAGTTTGGCTCCGGGTTCTATCTTTTTTTTGGGACATGCGGTACATCCGGACTTATTTGCAGTTTTTAGTTGGCTTTTAGGGATAGCAATTTTATTAAAAAAGAAAAATATATTTTGGATAATTTTGGCGGGCTTGTTGTTGGGTTTGAGTGTGGCTACCAGACCATTTATTTTGATAGGTTGGCCGTTGGTGATAGCGGTGTTGTTCAAAAAAAAGTATAAGTGGTTTGAGATGTTTTGTATATTTGGGTTAATGCTGGGAATTTATGGTTGGTGGAGGTGGTGGATTTGGAAATTAGGGGTGAATGTAGTGTGGGAAAATTGGGTATTAAGCGGAGGGGAGGGTTTATTTAATTTGGGATTACTAAAAAATTTAATTTGGAAAAATATGGTAGGTGAGGTAATGGGTAAGGCAATTAGTTTAATGGCAGTGATAGGTTTGGTTTTGAGTTTAGTAAAAAAAGATTTTAAGATGTGGCCATTTTGGGGATGGTTGGCGATGGTTCCGATTTATTGGGGTTTGGTGTTTGAGGGTAATTTAACGCATCAGTACTATGCGGATGTTTATATTGTACCGGTGGTAGTTCTGGCAGCGTATGGATTGGTTCACTTGGTAAAGAAAAATGTATATATAACCGTATTTATCATTATATTGATAATTATCAATGGGTGGAGAACGTCACAATATTATTTTAATGATTATGATAAGCAAAATATTGATATTGCAAATGAGATAGAAAAAATGGTGCCAGAAAACAAAAAAATAATTTATCTATATCGGGCAAATTCAGTTCCTTTATCTTTGGCGCATAGACAAGGATGGATTGTGGGAGAATGGCCGACAGACGTGGGTTCACATGCTTGGTCGGTGGTACAAATGAAACCCTTGGGAGTGGATTTGGTTGTTTTACCTAAAGTGGGTTATCCTGGGTTGGTGGGAGAGGATTTGCGGGTGGTGTTGCAAAATTTAGAGATAGTAGTCGAGGGAAAGTATATAAAAGTGTATAGATTTAAGTGAGTCTAAGAGGACTCGGACCTCTGACCTCATCGATGTCAACGATGCGCTCTAACCAACTGAGCTATAGACTCGTAGGGAGATTATAACAACTAATGGATTTAGATTCCAGGAAGACTTTGAGGTTTAAGCGGCACGGGAGGCAGAATGTTCGTTACTGAAGAGGTAAGCTTCACCACCGTGTTTTTTATCTTTTACTTTACCCCAGAAGGCATTTCTTTTTTTGGATTTTTTGGCTTGAAAAGTTTCTAACCAAGCGGAGGCTTCGGAAATATTTTTTCTGACATCAAAAATAAAGGTTTTTAAGCGCTGTAAAAAATTGATTTCATAAGTGTTGGCTTCAATAATTGTGGAATCAACTGCCATTTCAACAGTTTTTTCAAGATTATTCGTAGTTTTGGCTAATTTTTGGATATCAGCTTGAAGTTGTTTGATTTCCTTTTGGAGTTCCTCCTGGCTTTGAAGAATTAACTGTTCGTGTTCTTTGTCGAGATGGTTGATAGAGGAAAATAGTTGGTGTTCGGCTTTGGATGTTTGGTTTTCTTCTTTGTTGATTTCGATTGACTGACCCAATCCCAAAATACCACGCAAGCCAAAACTAGGTTTAACGGTATGTATTTGATGTGAAGTTGAAACGTCAGAATCCTTAAGAATTTCGTTGGAAAATGCCGAGATGTTTTGATTTTTGAATTTTTGAGATCTTTTATTTCCTGATACACCTGCCATGTAGCTATTTTATCATTAATTTAGGCATAACTCAAATAAGAATTATTTGAGGGAAGACAAAAATTCCAGGGTTTTTTGTTGGCGGATAAGGTAAGAAAGTAGATTTAAGTCAATTTTCTTTTCAGGTGGATAATTTTTGGCAATATTTTCAATTTCCTGACTGTTGGTTTCAATTTTTTGGTTTGAGGCGATTTGGTCGAGGGCTAGGTTGAGAGTCCATTCTTTTTTGATGAGTTCAGTTTGTTGCAGTTTGTAACTTTCCAGGTTGGAATTGTTTGATTCAAAATATTTGTCTAAGGTTAAATTAGCTTTGTCTATCTGTTCAATTAGGTGGGAGAGGCGATGTTCGATTTCGTTTTCGATAATAATTTGGGGTAGTTTGAGAGTGCAGGACTCAGAAATAATATCAAGTATTTTATTTGTAGTTTCTTCCTTAGTTTGGTTTTTTTTGTTATTTGACTGTTTTATTTTGTCTTGATATTTGGGATCTATTTTGACTACCGGAGTCTCACAGCTGGTAATTTCAAACTGCCAATCTTTTTCAAGGGTAAGGGGAGGATTTAAAAGTTTAACTTTGGGACTGGTGATCGGATTGAGGTTGAATTGTTTTGTTTTTTGTCGGTAGGTTTGGGTAAGTAGGTTTTCAACTAGTTGCTCGGTTATTTTTTCAGGGGAAATTTGTTTTTCAACAACGTCAAGGGGAGCTTTACCTTTTCGAAAGCCTTTGGTTTCAAAATTTTGAGCAATTTCTTTGATAATGTTTTGATATTCGGTTTGAATATCCTTTTGAGGTAAGGTTACGGTTAAAGTAAAGGTTTTGTCAGGGAGTTGTTGTAACTCTTTTAGGTTTGTTTTTTTGGTTGTTGCGACCATCAGTTATGATATCATGATATTTGAACATTGGCTTTATGAATAAAATTAATCGGGTAATTATCACATTTGGGAGATTTTTTTTTGTGATGGTGTTTTTGGGTATCTCAACGTTGTTTGTGTTTATTGAAGCCGGGAGTTTGTTTATGTCAAAGTCTGACGGCGTGAATTTTTTGAGTAAAGGTTTTGGGAATATAAGCGGGGTAGTGTTGGGCGAGGCAAATGAGGATGATTCAAAAGAAATTGTGACTTCTAGCACTGTAGTTGCATCTGATGCAAGACCAGAAATTATCCGAAAGTACTTGGAAAAGTATAAGTCTCCTCTAGTCCCCTATTCGGATTTAATATTTGAATTATCTCAGACATATGGTTTTGATTATCGATGGATTGTAGCGATAGCACAGCAGGAATCAAATTTATGCAAAAAGATTCCGGAGGAGTCGTATAATTGCTGGGGTTATGGGATACATAAAAGTGGAACTTTAAGGTTTGAGAATTATGAAATTGCGCTGAAGAGTTTTGCTGAATATTTGGATAGGGTTTATTTTAAGAAAGGATTGAACACTCCTGAATTGATAATGAAGAAATATTGCCCAAGCTCTAATGGTTCTTGGGCTTTTGGTGTCAATCAATTTATGAATGAGATGGAGTTGGGCGATATATAATTAATGAGTAAGAGAGTGATGATAGTTTTGTATGTATTAATATAGTATTGTTGACATATATATAAGATATTGATATAGTATTTTCAGATCTCGGGGTGGCTCCTCTAAAAGCATGCTCCGAGATTTTTTTTGTAAAAAAAGGTTAGGGGTTGTGAAAAAGGTAAAGTTGGAGTAAATTAGCAGCTATGGGAATGATATCGACAGCACAATTAAAAAAGGGAATTTATATAATTTTTCACGAAGAACCACATATGGTGGTGGACATAACTTTTGTGTCACCGGGTAAGGGATCGGCTTTTTATCGAGTAAAATTAAAGTCACTAAGTACCGGAAGAGTGGTGGAATATACCTATAAATCGGGAGAAAAAGTAGAAGAAGTGTTTGTGGAAACGCATGAAGCTTCCTATTCTTATTTTGATGGAACTAATTACGTATTTATAGAACCTAGAACTTTTGAACAATATAGCGTTCCGGCAGAAATAATTGGTAGCGATAAGGTCTATCTTAAGGAAGAACTGTTGTATAGGATAAAATTTTATGAAGAAAATCCAGTAGGGGTAACTTTACCAAAAAGTATAATTTGTGTTGTAGTGGAAACTGAGAATTCTATAAAGGGTGATACGGCCACAAATGCAATGAAAAATGCAATTTTAGACACCGGAGCTAAAGTCTTGGTCCCTTTGTTTATAAAAGTTGGCGATGAGATTTCAATTAGTACGGAATCGGGTACTTATTTGTCAAGAAAATAATCTATTTTAGGCCGATATTGGGGTCGATTTGAGGTGGGTTGGGAAAATTATTTGGTTGAAGTAATTTGTCGATCTGATCGAATTTATCACGGAATTGTGTCGGGATTTTTTCCGGTTGAGTAGGTATGGCTGAAGAGGTAAGGGTGGGAGTGGGTATATTTTCAACTTGTTTGGTGGTGGATTTTTTTTGAGGATTAACAAGGGAAGATACTAAAAGTAGCAAGATGCTAATAAAAATTAAGATTCCAAATAAAATTACTTTGGTATTAATTTTTTTTGAAGTAGGATTTTCTGTTTTTGGGGAAGTTGGCTGGGTTTCGGGTTGAAAAAGCGGATTATTTTGGGTCGAATCAATATTTTGGCTTTGGATGGGGATATCTTGTCTATTGTGTGTCATTTTGGGTTGGTGAAAATTTTATACTAATAGATTTTAGGTCGTTGACGAGTTGGTAGATATAATTTTTAGATCTATTGAGATCGTTTTGAGAGTTGGAGTAAAAATTGGTGAACCGGTTGGAATATTGTTTGGTTTGAGTCCTTTGGTAGGCAGATTGAAGATTGGTATTTATAAGGTCTTGAGTGACCGGAAAATTGTTAAACCAAGTTTGACTGTCTTGTTGACCGGAGGTTGAAGTTTTAATTTCATTTGCCAAATCGAGAACAAGTACCATTGATTGCTTTTGGGTATTTATTTGTTGTTGAACCAGACTTTTGTAAATGATGGTCTGAATTTCAACCCATTTAGAGGAAAAGATTTTGGCCCAGTTAGTAAAATCAGCTTGATTGTTATAGACAGACACAATTTGGTTTTGTTCTTCCAACCAGGATTCCCATTTGTTTAGTTCAATTTGGATAGTTTGGTTGGTGACCGGATCGTTTAATTTGTATAGATTTAGAGAGGTGCGAAGAGCAGTAAGGTAGGTTTTGAGAGTATTATTTCTGGAGATTAAGGCAATCTTGGTGGCATCAAGTTTGTCTTTTTCGGTGGTAATACTGCCGTATTTTGTGTAAATTTGACTTTTTTCCTGATAATTTGAGAGGGCTTGTTGATAGAGGTCGTAATTATAAAGATAGTCACTGGTATACTGTTTGACCAAATCGGGAGTGGGCGTAGCTGAAGGTATGGCCGAAGGGGTGGCAGTTTGGGCGAATACAGGCGGGGTTTTAATTAAATTAAAAAGGAAGATTATGAAAATAATCATAAAATAGTATAACAACTTTGTGCCGCAGAGAGGACTTGAACCTCCACACCTTTCGGTATACGCTCCTAAAGCGTACGTGTATACCAATTTCACCACTGCGGCAGTTTAGTGGCTATATTTTAACGTATTTTTTAGTCGAGAGTGAGGCGATATTTATCTGCGAGTTTTTTTTGATTGGCTTGTTCTTGTTCTTCAGCAGGAGTTAATTTTCTAGTTAGGATGTCATTATGTACTGAAATTGGAGGCGGGGGGCATTTTTCGAGTTCGGTATTTATGATTTGGCTCATGGGACTTAGTTTTGGTTTTTCTGGTTTTTTGGCCATAAAAAGCTTGGATAGTTTAATAAATAATATTTAGAATAAAAGTTTCTTTGTGGGTTGCGTCGGACTCGAACCGACGACCGATCGCTTAAGAGGCGATTGCTCTACCGACTGAGCTAGCAACCCGGGTTGTTAATTTTATCGTACGCCCAGGAGGAATCGAACCTTCATCCCTAGTTCCGAAGACTAGTGCTCTATCCATTGAGCTATGGGCGCAGAGTATCCCCGGCAGGGATCGGACCTGCGACCTCCTCCTTAGAAGGGAGGCGCTCTATCCAACTGAGCTACGGGGACAAGTTATTAAACCTTTGTATTTTACCAGTTTTAGTTGGGAAAATTAAATAAACAGATTCTGAAAGAAATTAAAGATACGGCGTTTAATGCCGGTATTAGGATGATAAATCGTTGGGTTCCCCAATATAGTTTCGAGTTGGTAGGCTGGGGTGTCTTGCCAGCTAATATAAGAATTACCTGTGTGGTTGGAATCTTTATTTATTTTAAAGCTAAAAGATATCTTTTGGCTTTGGTTTGGAAGAATGGTTTGTGATCCGAGACAGATTGAAGAAAGATTGATATTTTGGGTAGATTCTGGATTGATACAGAATCTCTGTTCACCCCAGATTGATTGACCGGTGTTTTTAATGGTAGCTTCTCCCTGATATTGAGTATCCGGAAAAACAAAAAAAGGCATTTTGATTTGAGTTAATTCATATTTGCTTATTTGGAGAGGGGTGTTTTTGTTTTTAGGGAGATCGATAAGTTGTTGATAGTCCGGATAAATTTGGCCAATTTTGTCGACCCAGGAAAAGTGATCAAAAGGAGGATAGGGGAAATTGTAAATAAAGGGGGTGACGGCTTCAATTTGGGGATCAGTTTGCCACAATTGGTAGGCACTGATCAAAAATTCAGCTGAAGTTTTTGCAGTATAAAAATTATTATCATTGGACTCCCCTTCCCGATGTGGCCAACCTGTTTCAGTGATAAAAATCGGATATGTTTTGGATACTCCAAGACTTTTTAAGAAATCGAGTTCCCATTGGTATCCAAAAATACTGTGTTGACCGGTTTCGGTTGGTTTACCGATGTAACCGTGATTGGGGTAAGAATGTGACGCAATACCGTCAATTAACTCAAAATATTGTGGATTATATTGATAAATTTGTTGATAAACAGTCTCGGCTGAAATAAAATCGGGTAGTTTGTCGGGAGCTGCCAAATCGAGTCCGGAACTTAATACTTTAAAATTTGGATTTAGTTTTTTGAGTTTTTGGATGATGTAAATTGATTTATCAGTATAATCGTTGATATTGATTTGGCCACCCCATTCTTGAGCATGGTTAATTTCGTTAAATAAAATTATATGTTGGTCTTGGGTTGGCCAGTTTAGTGAATTGAGAAATTCGGTCAAACTATCTATATCACTATATTCTGGTGTTTTCCAATAATTATTTTCCATTAAGGTTGATAATCTGATGATGGGAATAATGTGAAGAAGACGGCATTGATCGAAGAAGTCTTGCCATTGCTGGTGATTTAGTAAGTCTTGGCGGATAACGACTGTAGACCAACCCCAGTCTCCTCCTTGTGAGTTGATGATTTTGGAGGCAGAAGAGAGATCTGAGGTTTGAGAAAGATGAAGGCCAAAGATATTTTTGTTGTCAGATGCTAAAATAGGACGAGTTGATAGGAATAAAAAAGATAAAAGTAGTAATAATAATCTAATTTGGGAGAACATATTAATTTTTGTCAGTTTTAATTTTAACAAATGAATAAAGAAGAAATTATAAAAATGAAGATTTCTCGAGTAGAGAAGGAGATTAAGGATACACCTTATGATAAATCTTCGGAGCATCACCATGGGGTATTGAAGGCGAAGTTAGCCAAACTCAAAGAGGAATTGGATGGTCCCATGAATAAAGGTGGCGGAGGCGGAATAGGATATGCAATAAAACATTCGGGAGATGCGTCGGTGGTGTTGGTAGGTTTACCAAGTGTGGGGAAGTCGACTTTGCTGAACGCAATTACAAATGCCGAGTCCAAGGTTGGAAATTATGATTTTACTACACTAGGGGTAGTGCCAGGGATGATGGAATACAAGGGAGTAAAGATGCAAATACTGGATTTACCGGGAATAATTGAAGGAGCAGCGGGGAATAAAGGTTTTGGGAGAAAAGTTATTTCGGTAATTCGGGCTTCGGATTTGGTGGTGTTGATGACGGATATTGGTCGAATCGCCTGGCTTAACACGGTTTCTGAAGAGATTTATAAGGCAGGAATTAGAATAAATAGTCAGGCACCAAAGATGTCGGTTTCTAAAATAGACAGGGGGTCAATTCAAGTTATTGATCCTTATCATTCGTTTGATAAAAAAATGGTGATTGAGATTGCAAAGGAAATGGGTTTAAGCAATGCCATAATTCATCTTAACGAAAAAATTAATAGTGTGGATCGGTTGATTGATGGTTTGGTAAAAAACAGACGATATATGCCGGCGGTAGAAGTTGTGACAAAAATTGATACGGTTGATTTAAATAAAATTCAACGGAAGATTCCTAAAGAAGTGTTACTGATGTCAGCGGATAAAGGAATAGGAATTGAGGAATTTAAAGAGAGAGTATGGCAGGGTTTGGGGATGGTTCGGGTTTATTTAAAAAGAGATAGAAACGGAGAAGCTGATAAGGTCAAACCACTGATAATGAAAAAAGAGCAAAGTCTGGATAATGTGTTGAAAAGAATTTCAAGTCAGATGAGGGATGATATTAGTAGAGCCTATATTTGGGGGGAAAATGCTAGGTTTCCGGGACAGGAAGTTAGTTTTAGTTTTCCGGTGTTTGATGAGATGGAGGTTTGGTTTGGGAGATAGATCTAATCAGTTTCGAACGATTTGAGAGTATTTCTTTGGTAAGTTTGGAAGATTTGACAGCTAGGAATTTGGCTGGGGTTTGGGGACGAGGAGAAAATCGAAAAGTATGGATTTTTTTAAAACCAATTTGTTGGCATAATTTATAGGTTTCCAAAAAATCTTTTTCTGTTTCATTGGGAAAGCCAACTATGATATCGGTCCCAAAAGACAAACCCCCTTGTTCTTTGAACTTTCCCCCTTGAAGAAGGGGGAACTTGGCTGTTTTGAATAGATTAAAAGAGTTTAAAATATCTTTTTTTGTATAAGGGCGGTTCATCAGTTTTAAAATTTTATCTGATCCGGATTGGATGGGAACATGTAAAAAATGAGATAGGCGGGGAAAGAAATTCGGATTTTGGTAGAGATCTAAAAGTTCCTGATTAAGAGTGTTGATGGTTAGAGAACCAAAGCTAATTAGTTTTATATTTGTTTCTATCAATATGTTTTTTATTAAGTTTGAAAGCTTTGGTTGATACTGATCTAAATTTACACCGGTAATAATAATTTCTTGGTAGCCGTCAGATATGGCTTTTTTGACAGTTTGGATAGCCTTGTCTATTGGAAGTGACCAAAGATATTGACGGCGATAGGGAACGGTACAATAAGTGCAATATTGAGTACAACCGGATTGAATTTTGAGAAGAAAGCGGTGGGTATGGCTAAATTTGTCTTTAATTTGAGGAGTGTAGGCACAATTTAAGTCTTTTAAGAGTCTTTCTTTAAATTTGTTTTTGAAAATAAAAGTGTTGGGGATGTCTGTTATTTTATTTAGATGGGCACATCCGGTGACAAAAATAATAGCTTTGGGATAGAGACGGTGAAGTTGGCGGACTTTGCCAAGAGATTCTTTTTCGCCTTTTTGGGTGATAGAGCAGGTATTGATTAAGATAATTGCAGGAGGGGTAGCCGGAATAAATCCTTGGTCTATAAAAATTTGGGATAATTGGTTTGTTTCGGCGGCGTTAACCCGGCATCCAAAATTTATAGCTAGAAAATGTCTTGGAGTAGATTTGACGGAAGATATAATAGAGTAGAATTTGTCTAAAGTCATTTATTGTTTCTTAACTTTTCCATAAGAATAGAGTAAAAACGTAGATTGTGGATAGTAGCCAATCGGCCGGCGGTCATATCCCCTATTCTAAATAAATGGGCCAGATAAGATTTGGAATAATTTTGGCAAAGTTGGCAATCGCAGGCAGTGCTAACCGGAGATTGATCTTTGTAATATTTTTCCTTATCGGGAGTGTAATATTGATAAAAATCAGATTGATTGATATCAATATGATTGATAGAATCGGCATTGTAAACGTAAAGTCGACGATGACGAGCGTCGCGAGTAGGGAGTACACAATCGAAAATATGCCAACCATTTTTTACCAAACTCACTATTTCGTGAGGTTTGCCGATACCCAGTCCGTAAAGAAGGTAATTAGGTGGAGTATTATCTTTAATAATTTGTGCCGATAGATAGTCAAAAGTGCCATCATTTTTAACAGGCCAGCCTCCAAAACCCAGACCATCAAATCCAATTTCTACCAGTTTTTCGGTACATTCTTTTCGGAGATCGGGGAAAAATCCACCCTGAACTATACCCAAAAGATACGGTTTTTTTGTTGGATCTGTTTTTTTGGTAAGTTTTTGAAAATGGGATTTGCATATTTTTGCCCATTTGATGGTGCGATCTACAGTTTCCTGAGCTTGTTTTTTGCTTGCATTTGGAGGAGTAAAATCATCAAGAACCACGACCATGTCCGATTTGAGAATCATTTGAATATCAATCGAATCTTTGGGAGTAAACATTACCTTTTTTTTACCGGTTAATTTAAAACGGACTCCGGCATCGGTAACTGCATTTTTAGAGCCGTCGGATTTGGCGATTGACATAACCTGAAATCCTCCGGAATCACTGATGGCAGCTCCGTTCCAATTCATATAATTTCGAATGCCTTTGAAAGTTTTGATTACAGATTTGCCGGGAGTTTGGGATAGATGAAAAGTGTTGATTAAAATCCCGGGTGTTTTGGTGTTGAGAATGTCTTTAGAATCGAGACTTTTGATGACAGCTCTGGTGGCGTCAGGGAAAAATACAGGCAGAGGTATTTTTTGGCCGGTGATAGTTTTGAAAAATTTGGGTTTCATATAGGAAATTGAATACGTTTGATTATACCAGTAGGCTTAATTTAAGTTATAATATAGCGCAAGCCGTCGTGGTGAAATTGGTATACACGCAAGACTTAAAATCTTGTGCTCTCAACAAGCGTGTGGGTTCGACCCCCTCCGACGGCACCCCCGGGGATTGGCGCAATTGGCTAGCGCGCACGGTTTGGGACCGTGAGGTTGCTGGTTCGAATCCAGTATCCCCGACAAATAAAAATTGTTTTTTGATAAAATATAAAGGAATCGCGGGATTAGTTAATCGGTATAACTTCACTTTTCCAAAGTGATGTGATGGGTTCGACTCCCATATCCCGCTCCAAAAATTAGTATTTATTTTGATAAAAGCTCTCTGGTACGGATAAAAAGTGCAGCCCGTTTTTCTTCTGGTTTCCTGGCTTGAAGTTGAGCATGAATGTCGGGTGATGCGGGTATAATATAATCATATTTTCCTGTTCGAAGTAACTCTAAAGCAATTTCTCCGGGATTTAGTTGGGGTTGATGAGTAATGGCGAGGGTGCGAATCCTGTAACAGGTTCGCCTAAATATATCTTTTGAGGACATGGTTAATCAGATTATATAATAAATCCAAAAGAGTTGTAAAATCTGTATAAATGAAAAGCTTGGTGGTGTACGATTCGATGTTTGGAAATACAGAGAAAATTGCCAATGAAATTGGCAGGTACTTGGGTCGAGAGACGAAAGTATTGAGTGTTGGAAAGGTGAATAAAGATGATATTGGAAAGTTGGATTTGTTGGTTGTTGGTTCTCCTACTCATGGTGGTAGGCCAACAGACGTAATAACAAAATTTATAAACACGATTCCAAGAAATTTAAAAGTTGTATTTTTTGATACCAGATTTGAAAAATCAGAACAAGGTTTTGGTTTAAAAATTTTATTATCAGTGATAGGATTTGCGACTGAAAAAATGGAAAGACAATTTGGAATATTGGGGGGAAAAGTGTTTACAGAATCGATGGGGTTTATTGTGACAGATAAGGAAGGACCGATTAAAAAAGGAGAAATGGAAAGATTAAAGAATTGGGTGGAAAAAATTAGAAGTAAGTTGAAGGTTTTGATGGTAAAATAGTCATGTTGCCGCAGTGTTGAAATTGGTAGACAAGCACGGTTCAGGACCGTGTGGAGCAATCCATGGAGGTTCAAGTCCTCTCTGCGGCACTGCGTATAAATTAGTTTTATATTAGCGTAGCTTCGTTATATTTTTATTGTTATAATAGGTTTACTTTTAGCCGAAGTAGCCAAGATGGTCACGGCACTGGTCTGAAAAACCTGGGATGTTGGTTCGAGTCCAACCTTCGGCACTTTTGAACATTAAAAATTTGCGAGAGTAGTTCAGTTGGCTAGAATGTCTCCTTGCCAAGGAGAAGGTCGCGGGTTCGAGTCCCGTCTCTCGCTCCAAAGCCTCTGGTCACTTAGCTCAGTTGGTAGAGCGCTTCGTTTACATCGAAGATGTCGGGGGTCCGAGTCCCTCAGTGACCACCCGATTTCTGCGATGCAGAAAATTTAACAACTTGCCGACGTGGTGAAATTGGTATACACGTACGCTTGAGGTGCGTATGCCGCAAGGTGTGGAGGTTCAAGTCCTCTCGTCGGCACAAATCCCCTGTTTTGGGGATTTTTGATGCCCTGTCGTCTAATGGTAGGACAGCAGCCTTTGGAGCTGTTTATCGTGGTTCGAATCCATGCGGGGCAACAGCATGAAAATTCTTCATAATATTACTGTAGAGGAAATGATATCTGTATTTTTAATAGCTGAATTAAATTCACCTAGATGGGGAAAGAAAATTGAGAATATTTTATTAAAAAATAAAATTGACAAACGGATAGTCACTAGTCCTAATATAAGTAATAGTAGGGAAAATTCCCTAAGAGCTTTGGTTTTGGGTGAATTTAGGGGTTATGGAAAAAAAGATGGATTATTTGACGATATTGATGAGGTTATATCTTGGAAAAAGGTATTACTTGAGAGTGAAGATTTTAAAAAAATAAAATATATTGATTATGATTACTGGAATGAATTGTCTGGAAAAACCGGATTTGTGGTAGATGGGGCAAAAAATGTCAAAAAAGGAATGGAAATATTTAATGTCAGTAATAAACAATATTGGCAAATTTTAGAACATGTAAAAAATGGCGGTAAATTTCCCAGCTTAATATTATTGTCTGACAAAACTGGAGGACTCAAATTACTTGAAGGTCATGTGAGACTTACTGGTTATTTGTTGGATAATAAAAATATAGGACCTTTAGAAGTGATTGTTGGGTTTAAGAGTTAATTAGGGCTTGATGGTGGCGGAGGGGGAGGCGGTGGGTGAAGTTGAAATAGCTTGAGTCGGAATGGGTGTAGGAAGAACTAATGGTTGCGATTCTAAGCGTTTTAGGACGTTCCAGTCAATACTTTTGTAGGAGAGGTAACCGGCAAATAATAATAGTAAAAAAAATGTTGATAAAAGGATAATGCCGGTGGTGTCTATTTTATTTTGAGTCATTTTTGTTGGTTCTGATTACAGTATAAACTGTCGGGTGGGAAAGGAAAATAGCCGGCACTTCTTCTAGCAGAGATCTTTGAAAATCCTGATAAACAATTTTTCTTTCCTGGAAATCGAGGGTCCGTCGGCCTTCTTCAAGCAATTTGTCAATTTTTGGATTGTTTAATTTTGTTAGGTTGGTTTTGGTTTGAGTGGAATGCCAAAAAAGATATTGGTCGGGATCGGACGGAATTGCGCCAAAAGCGAGGACGGCTTGAAAATTGTTTGGGTCAATTTGGTTTTCAATTGAAAGATTAACTTTAATACCCAGTATTTCCTGCCAGGAAGATTTAATTTCTTCGGCTTGAGGTAAAAGTCGACGGTCAATTACACTGAGACTTATTTCGGTGATTTCATTATCTTTAAATAATTCTTTGGCTCTGGTGGCGTTGTAGTTGTATTCTTTTATGTAGGGATTGTAAGCCCATGAAAGTGGAGATATTGGTCCAAGACACCTGTCTTTTTTATCTTTAGGTTTGGGGGTGGCGTAGCTGAGAGCTTGTCGTAGCTGTTTGTTGTCGATTTTGGCTGTATTGAAAAATATGGCAATATATCTTTGATTGGTAAGTATTTTGGGATTTATTTCAGTTTTGGGCCAATTTTGGATGGGGTCGGTGTTGGAAATTTCGTAAATTTGGTTTATTTCTCCCAATTTGTAGGCGTTAATTAAGTCTTTTTCCCCGGAATAAAAAACAAATGTTTTGGCGGGCATTGATTTGTTGAGAGGTAATAATTTAATTTTTTTGATATGGCCTTCTTGATAAATGGTCTGAGTTACCCGGTAATCACCTAATCCGTTGAAATCATCTTCGATCAGAGTTTTGTCGAGATTGGCTAAAAGTGGGGCAAAATTATCCTTGAGGGTAAATTTTATCTGTTGGTCATTGAGGTAGGTAATTTCCACTCCGTTGATTTGATAATTAATATCTTTGGAAGTGAATTTTTTATTATTATGCCAAAAAATATTGTCATTTAGGGTAAAAATATAATCCCGGTTGTTGTTGTCGAGCTTCCATTCTTTTACCAAAGGCGAGGGTGCCGGTCTGTCGTTGTCTGTATTGATAGTCAGGCCATAGCTGATCAAAAGACTAATTTCTTTTGGAAGAGTATCGGCAGTGAATCTGCCTTCAACTCCAATAATTTCTCTGTTGTTTTGATTGGATAAAATAATATTTCTAATCTGGGTTTGAAATATGTAGGCGAGAGATCCTAAAAAAACTATCAAAAATAAAATTGGATAGTTTCGTTTTATTTGGAGATAAAGAAACTCGAATTTGAAGTGAATTTTTTTAAACACAGTTTAGAGTATGGTTTGAATTAGAGAAAGTAGTACAAAAAGAATCAATACTACAATGGTAATAATAAACATGACTTTTTCCCAACCTCTTTTTTCAAAGGTAACCGGGGAGAGAATGTTGCTTCTTGACTCGGAGTTACCGCTGGATTGGAGAAAAATTAGAGCAGTTAAAGCAATGGCTAAAATAATTTGAATTATGTTTAGAGTAATTTTCATGATGATTTCTTTTTAAGTATTATATTAAATATGTAGAATATTATACCTATTGTGAGTGAGGAAACAAAATATGCCCAAAATGAATTAAAATTTTGGGCAGGAATTGTGAAACCCTGCCAACTGAAAGCCTCAAAATGTATATTGTATACCTTGAAGTCTATTAATAAAAATTCGGCTAAATAGAGACCGAGTGTGTTAATGATAAATCTTAAACTACCGAGGGTTAATAAGTTGATGGGTAAAAGTAGAATTTTTAGAATTGGTTTGAGGAATAATTCAAATATGGTCAATATCAGAGCGACATAGATTATAGTTTCGATATTTTTTTGAAAGTTAAGGTTATGCCAAATTTGATTGGCTGTAGCCAGGGAAAAACTAAAAAGCAGAACGTATTTTAGTATTTTTTTAATCATGATTTTTTCTGGTTGTAATTATTATACCCCCAAGTGAGAGACAGGCGATGAGAATGGCTGCAGTTATGGCTAAATTAAGATAGTGAGGCGGATATTTTGTTGTAATTTGGATTTGGTCATTTTGGTTATAGATGAGATTGAATTTTATGTTTTGAGAGCCGGGTAAGATTGATTGAATAAAATTGGGTGTGGGAGGATTGACTTCAATAGTAGACAAGGGAGGAAGGTTTATTTGAGAATATTGCCAGTCGGTGTTTGGTTGGCTTATTTGAAAGTTATTTATACCCTGGAGGGAATTGTTTTTGATGATAAGAATGGATGGTTTTCCAAACTTTGTTTTGGCAAATTCTATTTTGGGAGTACTTTGACCTTGATCGGTTTCTTTGTCGGCAAAGTCGACGTGGATAGTTTTTATGTTTTGACCATTTCGGTATGATCCGGGAGGAGGCGGGTAATCGGATTTTTGGCCATGAATTACAAAGGCGAAGTGGTTAAGATCTAAATCCTTGAAGTAATCGATGCCGTTGGTGGTTTTACCCCAGGTAGGATCAATGGAAATCCAATTGTGTTGGGTTTCGTCCCAATATTGAGGCCAAGCATGGAGAATGTCGGCGTTGGGATTGAGAGGTTTTATTTTGGGATTGTTGGTGTAGGCAAATCCTTCAATTTCTCGAGAAGGAATGTTTTTGGCTCTGGCAAGAGTTACAAAGAGGTCGGTAAATTCGGTACAAAGAGAATTTTCGGGATTGGAGAGAGCAGCCAAAGCTCCCTTGCGGTAAGCGGTATTAATTTGATTGTAGTCGTATGAAAGAGTAGAAACAACGTAATTGTAGATAGATTTAGGGGTATCCAGCTGGTCGGCAATTTGTTGGATGGAAGTATCTTGTGTTGGCCAATATTTGGAAGCTTGGGTAAGATTTGATGGCAAAGAATAGGATTTTGGAAGTGGGAGTGGAGAAGGAAATATTTTGGCTTGTCCGTTTACTTTTACTTCGATAACTTGCTTGGATGGAATTAAAAATTTTGCCATCCAATTGCCATCAGGATCCAGTTTGATATTTAGAGGTTTGGGTTCTATTTTTGTGTAGGTAATTTTTTGATTGGAGGTGTCTGGCGGGATGGCAATTTCGGTTTGGATATCATGGGAGTCGGGATTGTTTAAGACGTAAGTTAGGCTAAAATCAAAGATTTGAGAATTTCCAAAGGCTACTAAAATTTTTCTGTTGGAGTCTGTTTGAAGTTTGTAGTTTAGGATTGTGTTTTGATGATCTTGGGATTGAATGGTGGGGTTGACGGAGGAAAAAGAAAGATTGCCAAAATCTTGAGGAACACTAAGATTTAGATTAATAAGATTTTGGTTTTGAAATTCAGGAATAGAAACTTCCCAAAGTTTTCCTTTTTGAGTGGCAAAGGAGGTAATAAAATAGCGAAGAGTAAATGATTGAGTTTTATCCTTACCAATGGCTGGAGAGTTAAATTTTACGTAAATATTGGTTTTGTCGGTAGTGTTTTCAACTTTTTGGAGAATATCACCCTCTTGATCGGTAGCACTTATACGACTCAAATCTAATTTATTGAGATGGATGATGTATTCTTTGGCGTAAACACCGGATATTTTGTTAGTTAGTTCGATATTGTGATTAACTTGAGCATTGCCTTGAAGATCAATGCTGTAGTCAATATTTTCAATAATTTTGAATTCATCCATTGCGTTAACTTTTTGGGGGAAAGTTAAGCTAAAAAATAGAGCCAAAATGAGAGTAATCATGGATATTAAAACTATATCATCGATTTTGGACTGACTCTATTAGCAAACTGTAGGTTGACTTCGGGTAATCTTCGTGTATATTTTAATTATATATGGCTAAAGTTTTATACAAAAGACAAAAACAAATTTTTGACTTTATCAACGGTAACATATCAAAGTATGGATATGCTCCGACATTGACTGAAATTGCGGAAAATTTTGGATTGTCTTCTTTGTCGACAGTGCATGAGCATTTGGCAGTATTAGAAAAAAAGGGCCTGATCAGAAGATATAAGGGAGCAGTCAGAGGAATTGAAATTTTGGATGACGGTGTAATTGACCACCCGAATTTAATCGAGCTACCAATCATGGGTTTTATCGCCTGTGGTGAGCCGATAGAGCCATATAATGACCCTGGCGCTACATTGCCGGTAAATTCGGGCTTAGTAAGAGCCGGAGATCATTCTTATATTTTACAAGCGAAAGGTGATTCAATGGTAGATGACGGGATTTTAAATGGTGATTATCTGGTTATAAAAGAAGTTCGGGAGGCAAGAGATGGAGATATCATAGTGGCGGTGTTGAAAAATGGTTTTGCTACTTTAAAAAGATATTATAAGGAGCTAAACAGAATTAGATTGCAGCCGGCGAATTCAACAATGAGTCCGATGTATGTGACCGATATTGAAATACGTGGTAAAGTGGTGGCAGTAATTAGGCAATTTAGCTAAAAATGCTTTATATAATATCGACTCCGATTGGGAATTTGAAAGATATAAGTTTGAGGGCTATTGAGGTGTTGGAAAATTTGGATATTTTATTGTGTGAAGATACCCGCCATACCGGAATGCTTTTGAAAAAATTGGGGATAAAAAATAATCCAAAATTAGTTTCTTATTATATGGAGACGGAAGAGCAGAAAATTCCGGAAATAATGGAATATCTCAAAAAAGATTTGGAAGTAGGATTGGTGTCGGATGCCGGAACTCCCCTATTGTCGGATCCGGGTTGGTTGTTGGTAAAAAGATGTCAAAAGGAAAATGTTAATTATACGGCTGTTCCGGGAGCGTCGGCTCTGATTAATGGGTTGGTACTTTCCGGTTTACCGATGGGTAGGTTTTGTTATTTAGGATTTTTACCAAAAAAAGATGGTGACAGAAAAAAAATATTGTCTAAATATAAAGAAATTGAGGGAACTAAGGTGGTTTACGAATCCCCTTTTAGATTAAAGAAGTTAATTTCACAGATTAAAGAAATTTTTGGAGATAAAGTTGAAATAAGAATTTGCCGGGAAATGACGAAAAAGTTTGAAGAAGTATTAAGTCCTGAAAAATTGTCAGGTGAGAAAGGCGAAGCTGTGGTTGTTTTTTATTAGCTGTTTTTTAGTCTCTTTTTTTCTGCCCAAGAGACAATCTCGCGGGTGCGGTCGATGGCATCCGGGCTTACAGAAATACTAGTAACCCCCCATTTCACAAGTTTTTCGACTAAATCGGGATAATTACTTGGTGCTTGACCGCAGATTGAAGCGGAAATACCTCTTTTTCTAGCTTTGGTAATGGCTTTTTTGAGTGACCAAAGTACGGCAGGATTCATTTCATCAAATCCAGGGGCAACCTCTTGGTTGTCGCGATCCAAACCTAGAGTAAGCATGGTTAGGTCGTTTGAACCTATAGATATACCGTCAATACCGACGTCGATAAATTTATCAAGAAGAATAATATTGCTGGGTATTTCGACCATCATGAATAATTTAAAACTAGGGGTTCTAAATAGTCCTGATTCGGCAATTAAAGCTTTTACCTTGGATAGTTCTTGAGGAGTACGGACAAAGGGAATCATGAGCCAAAGGTTTTTAAGATCGTGTTTGTTTCTGACCTGTTTGATGGCTTCAAGTTCCATCATAAAAACTTCTTTGTCGTTAATATAGCGGGCGGCACCACGGAATCCAAGCATGGGGTTGGATTCTTCCGGTTCGTAAAATTTACCCCATTTTAGGTGTTTATATTCATTAGTTTTGAAATCAGTAGCCCGATAAATTACCGGACGGGGAGAGAAATTTTTGCAAAATTGGAATAAGCCTTTGGCCAGTTGGTTGATGTATTCTTTTTGACGGTTTTCGGCAATAATCCGACGGGGATGAATTCCGATGTTGGCTATCATAAATTCGGCCCGAAGTAATCCGACACCGTCGACATTTCTTTTGGAAATTTCAGCGGCCAGTTCCGGTTCGCCTAAATTTACATATACTTTGGTGGCAGTTTTAAGGTGAGGATCTACTTTTTCAATTTTTGGTTGATTGGATATGGATCCGGTTAGGTCTCCTTTCCAAATTTCTCCGGTGGTGCCGTTTAAAGTAACCAAATCGCCGTCTTTGAATAGTTTGGTGGCAGTTTTGGTTCCAACAACACAGGGAACTCCAAGTTCCCGACTAACAATGGCTGCGTGAGAAGTTTGACCTCCACGATCGGTAATTATGCCATTAACTTTTTTCATAGCCGGAACAAAGTCAGGGGTGGTCATTTCGGTGACTAATATTTGGCCTTTTTGAGCTTTATTTAAATATTTGGGGTTGTTGATAATTACAACTTTTCCGGATGAAGTACCGGGTGATGCCGGATCACCTTTAAGGTCGGGAATTTGGTTGATGTTGGCTTTTTGATTGTCAAGTGTGATTTTATTTGATTCGACGGTAGTGATGGGTCTGGTTTGAACTATATATAATTTGCCTTTTTCTATGGCAAATTCGATGTCCTGTGGTTTGGCATAGTGGTTGTGAAGTTTTTGTCCGATTTTAGCAATTTTGATGGCCATTTGATCGGTAATTTTGGAGGAGTCCTGTTTTGATTTTGGGACACTGACTTCTTTTGTTTCGGAAGCGGCTCTGACTAATTGGATATCCTGGGAAGCTTTATTGTATGTTTTTACGGTCCAATCGGTTTTATTGATAATATGTTGATCAGGAGTTACTTTTCCCTGGACAATGTATTCTCCCAGACCCCAGACGGTTTCAACAATGATTTCTTTTTTGTCATTAGTAACCGGATTGACGGTGAAACAAATTCCGGATGAGTCTGATCTTACTAATTTTTGAACCGGTACTGCCACTCCAATTTTGAAATGATCATACTTTTTTTTAACCTGGTAAAAGAGAGATCGGGAGGTGAAAAGACTGGACCAGCAATCTCTGACACGGTTGATAACATTGGATTCTCCGGTGACGTTTAGAAAAGTATCACCTTGACCGGCGAATGAGGCGTCGGCTGAATCTTCGGCTGTAGCGGAAGTACGGACGGCGACGGCAACATTTCTTAATCCTCCCCAATCGGATAGGCGTTTGTAGGATTTCATTATATTTTGGGCAATATCTCGGGGAATAGGACTTTTATTGATGATTTGTCTTATCTTTTTGGAAGTGGCTTCAAGTTGATCGGGTTGATCAAAATCTGTGATGTCTAAAATGGCTTTAATTTTGGGTTTTAGATTATTAAATTCAATAAATTTGAAGTAAGCATTGGCGGTAACGCAAAAACCGTTAGGTACCGGGATTCCCAGGTTATACATTTCTCCTAAATTGGCGCCTTTCCCGCCAACAAGATTGGTATCGGTAAAGTGAATATCTTTAAACCAAAGTATGTCGGCTTGTTTGTTATTCATTTAAATTGTTCCAGCCACGGTTGGGCGAATTTCTAATAGTTTCAGTTTCACTGGGTCGGTTAAAATCGTCTTGCAGACGGGTGGTGGTACCGATTTCGGGAGTGGCAATTTCGACGGTGACACAATCAGATATGGCCTCAAAACGGTGAATGGTATTTGGTAAGACGGTGTAACCAATATTGGGTTTCATTTCATTGGTATCTTGACCCAGGGTAAATTTAGCTTGACCGGAAAGTAAGGTGATTGTTTCGGTTTTTTGATCGTGACTTTGAAGGGACCAACGATGTCCGGCTTTGGTAAAAGCGATTTTTCCACTATAGGGTAAGGAATCATCAGTTAATTTTATTTCAAAGCCCCAGGGTTTGATTATGGTGTTTGGCATTACAACCATGATAGCAGATTTATTGATATTGGTAGAACAAGATGTCTTTTCAAATTAGCAGTCGTATAGCATGAGTGCTAATTGGTATGAATACTTTAATAATGCCTAACTATAGGTATAATATTGTTATATATAAATCTATATCTATCTATATAAAACTAATTGATTAATTGGAGAATAATTCTTTCCAGAGCAATTTCGCGGGGGGTACTTAGCTGCCCTGTTTTGTTTTGATAGTCGAGTTCGATAAGCCGTAGATAACAGGATTTTAATTTGTCGGTGGGTAATCGGCTATACGTGGTTAATTGTTTTCGGATGGAATTTTTTAGTAGATAAATGAAGAGGTCTAGAGGATCGTTTTTAAGAGTTAAGTGGTATTGGGTGAGGAACTCGGAGGCATTATTGGGGCGGATGGAATTAAGACAATTAAAAAGTGAGCGGCTGAGGGGAAAAAGGTTTACCTTTGAGGAAGGTATAGCTTTTATTTGGGAGGCATTTAGTTTTTTGTCCTGCCAGATATATACATCGATATCGTTTGGGGAATTGATGATTTTGAGGATTTTGTCGAGAGATGCTTTGTTGATGGAGAAAAGATTGGTAATTGCCAGGACTTTTTGACCGGGTATAAGTGAGGGGCTGTTGACGTAGGAATTAATGATATCGAGATCAAAATTTTTTGAATCAAAACGTTGGATATTGGAGTTAGCTTGGGAGTTGATGCCTAAGTTGAAGGCTTCACGGCTCTTTAATTGGTTGTCGCCGTGGAATAAATAAATCATTACCTATTATAGACTAGGAGCGGATAGCTTGGTAAAATATAGCCTGCTATGATTGGCCCCATCGTCTAGTGGCCTAGGACTCCTGGCTTTCATCCAGGCAATCGTGGGTTCGACTCCCACTGGGGTCACCATATGGTACTAAAGCATTACTAGAGTGATGTTTTAGTGCTAAATATGGCGCTAATTTTGGTGTTCCAGAAACCAAATCTTGGTATGTGGGCATCTCATCAAAAATTAGGCCAAAGAAGGCAGCTCTTTTAAGTGGATTAGCCCCATCTATCAGCAATTCTTCAAGGTGTTCCAGAAAATATTTAATATGTTCCATGACAACCTCCATATTAATAGTATTATGGTTGATTTTTGTAGCAGCCTTTTGTTTTTCTAACTTTTTAATTTTTACTTCGTTTTCAACTAGCTCAGTCTCCATATATTTAATGGCTGTCTCAGAGGATAAATACCTCATAGTCTTGGCAGTGGCCTTTACTGACTCGGCTAGTTCTTTGATTTGATTGTCTATGAGTGATTCGTCTTTGGTTGTGTCTGCAACTTTCTTATTCCACTGCTCCAAAACATAGGCTTTAAGCTGCTCTGTATACTCCTCCGTAACATTTAGTTGGGTCACAAACTGTTCTACGGTGTCTTCCAATTCTTTTGCCGGGACACGAAAATAATGACCTCGCTTATTGCAATGGTAGGCCGGATAATGCTTACCTAATTTTCCCCGTGAGGCACTACCAAAAAGGAATTTATGGCAATGTGGACAGGTAATATAACGTTTATAGGGAAATTTTGGATTGTTTATTAGTTTTGTCGTCTGCCACTCAGGAAGCTTTTTCTTCCAGAGTTTTACCCCTTCCTCATTTTCAACCAACGTAAACTTTCCCTTATTAGCTAGGTTAAACATTTCTATGGTAACTAATCCCTTGAATTTAGTTTTTATGGGTTGATCTTGAGTCCATTTTTCAACATTTACTCCGGCATAAATGGGATGATGAATGTATCGCCAAAATTGTTTAATGGTGAGAGGCTTGCCACCACGCTCTCCAATAATCTTGGTACGATCATCCGGATTTCGGATATGCTGAAGACGAGATTTATAGCCTAACTTATTAAGTTCCTCCACAATTTCATTGTCAGTTAATACACCTTGAATTCTTAAATCAAATATTTTGATAATCCATTTTGACTCTTCTGGATGAGGTTTTAAAATGACTCGTTTACCGTGGGAGGTTTCTACCTTTTCATTTACATAACCATATGGAGGTTGTCTAACACGGTAACCCAACCTGACATAACGAATTTCTGCACCGATCATACGACTCATAATGTCGCGCATCTCATCCTTGGCTCTTTCTGCTTCGAGGATTTCTGCCTTTTTGGTGGGGTTGTAGACGCTCCAGCGATAGGATAAGCCCAAATGTTCCAGAGTATTTACTTCCGTATTACCAATAATGCCGTAGATATCGATCAGTCGCACATGATGTTTATCCAACTGCATTTTAAGGTGGTCGTATAAGTAAGAACCACCTCTAGTAAACCGGTCGATGGATTTAATGATGAATAGTTGAATGTCGTTTTTTGGGTTTTTACAGTAATCGATAGCCTCTTGAACCGGTTGCTCTTCCTTTGAGGCTGATTCCATGAAGATAAAGAACTTTTTTACATGAATATTATGTGCATTGGCGAACCGCTCTATTTGTTCTTTTTGAGCTTCCGGTGAGTCGCCTTGCAAACCTTGTTTAATTGAAGAAATTCTTATTGCGGCAACAGCATTATCTTGTTTAGGCAGGTTGTCCATGGTGATTATCCGACTCTTTAATTAAATCCTCCGGTTGTTGAGTAAGTATCTTTTCGACTATCAAATTAGCAAGAATTTTTAGACGCTCTTCAACCGGTAACTGTGACCCATTTTGAGGTAAATTATTCGAATCCTGTGGTGTTTCTCTTATCCGTTTCATATCTGGTATATTAATCACACTATCACTATATTGATAGTATAGCAAATACACATATTATGTCAATAGTTTAGATAACAAAATACAGACCTATAACATATTGTTTACTCGTTGTATAATACGGGATATGGGTCTGGAAAGTTTTGATTATTCTCAAGTTCGTGATACGGTTTTCCAAGTTGGAGAAGGGTGCAATTTCGCCTGCTTTGGATGTCAAGGCGAAGGCAGAGATCACGGGGCAAATGAAGAAAAGTTGAAGCCCTCCATAACTATTACAGATTTAGAAAGAATCTATTCATCGCTTCCGAACTTGGAGAAGTTACGGTGGGGTGGCGATTTTAGTGAACCAACAATACCTAATTTTGAACTAGCTTCTCTAAATCGATGGATAAGAAATTCAACTAATTGGGATATTGTGACTATAACTAACGGTTCAACATTGCCTACAGATGAAGCTAAAGTTCCTGAATACATTTCCAATGTTTTAGGTTACGAAACTCTTGACTCAAAACAAAAATTAATCGTGTCGGTGGATTCATACCACTTTCTGGCATATAAAAATTATCATATTAACAAATCATTACCCGGCGATCCAAAGGAGACTTACAAGAGAAAGTTGTCATATATCACGAATTATGTTGTAAATAATGGGTTAGAAGATGGCTTCAGCATAAATATCATGGTAAATAAGGACGATGATAGTCAAAAAGTAATCGAGTCACTTCGAACCGAATGGAACATTCCTGAAAGTATTGAAATAAACCCACTAACATTATCAATATATTCTCCTGTGCAGGAACAGATATTATCTTTAGTAGATAGTAATAAAGCCAATGATTTAAGAAATGTGAATAGTTTCCCGGCACCAGACGATCCGGTCACGTTTGTAAGGAAAGATAAAGAAGGATTGTTTTTATATTCAAACATTGCAGATTTTGGTTATCGAAATAGAGAACGTGGTATCAAGATATAATTATTCCTTTGCAGATTCAGATCTCCTGAGGTATCATTCAAACAACATCAGATATTATTAAAGATGTTACTGCCTAAATAGGGGCAGTATGTTCGAAAATAACATTGTTCTAAAAATACTTCAGCTTGAACTTAATAAACTGTTTGCCTATTTAGCCTCATATTCTCCTGTTTTTAATCATTTTTACTCTTTAATATCCCCGGTAGTAGCCACCTTAGGTGTTGTTTTAGTATTCCTGCTTTTGTCTTACTGGCTAATAAGAGTGTATTTATCTTGGAAAGAAATCAAAAAGCCTTTTGTGTTTTTTGAAGTATCGCCACTAAAAACCACCGAGCAAAGCTCTTTTACTACTACTCAACTATTTACTGGAATTCATGGATTACTGAAACAAAGACATTGGATATATCGCATTTTTGATCTGCATAAATCATATTCTTTTGAGCTAGTATCCACCAAAGACCAAGGAATCAGATATATCTTACGGGTTCCCGCTGATGATTCCCAAATTATCAAGAAGAGCTTGATAGCCTATTTACCCGGTATCCAAGTCAAAGAAATTGATAAATATCCAATGTCATCGTCGGAAAACTTGAGCCATGTAATTGAGCTTAAACTATCCAATCACTTTGCGTATCCCATTAAAAAGCAAGACAAACTAGAGGAATACGATCCAATTGCGTATATCACTGCCACAATGACCAAGCTGTCGGATAATGAATTAGTTGCGCTTCAGGCGGTAGTCTCACCGATTAATAAAGGAGCTGCTCAGGAAGTCGGCAATATTCGATCGGCCTTCCTTCGAAACGACGATGTAATGGGCATACTTAGGAATAATCCATTATTTTCGATAATTTCACCGATCATTGGGATTATTCTTAGAATTCTTTTATTACCTATTGGCGTTTTAATCTGGTTTTCAACCGAGGGCCGTGAAGGTCCGATGTTGCCAATATTTAAAAATTATCGGACATCTGTACAAGTTAATTCCTATAAAGACATTATCGAAACCCAGATAAAGAATAAGCTTGATCAGCAACTTTTTTCTGTTTCCATTCGACTTCTGACATCGGCCAAAAACGCATCTACGAAAAATCGTATTGAGAAGGGGTTTGTGGCTGCCTTATCCCCATTTATCAATGCAGGATATCAATCACTTAAACCCGAACGAAGATTAAAACTAACGATATTGGATAAATTGGAAGAGTGGCTGTTTGATAATAGGCTCCAGTCATTAACTAATAATTTAGTCCTATCTTCATCAGAACTGTCAGATCTTTATCATTTTCCTTATACAAGCACTACAAAAACAGAAAACATTTCCAAACAACATAGTAAAGATTTACCAGCTCCACTATCTCTTAAGCAAAAGGAGACACTGGATATCTATTTTGCAAAAAATACCTATGGTGGTAGCGATACTATGATTGGTTTAACTGAAGATGAACGACGTCGCCACGTTTATGTCTTAGGAGCAACCGGTACTGGCAAATCAACCATGCTTCTTTCTATGATTAAACAAGATATTGATCATAATAAAGGGCTTTGTGTGGTCGATCCGCATGGTGATCTAACTGATCAAATCATTTCTGTAATTCCTCGGGAACGAATAAAAGATGTTGTGTATTTCAACCCGGATGATATTGGCTATCCAATGGGGATTAATTTACTTGAGTTAACACCAGGATTGCCACCTGAAGACGCTATTAGAGAAAGAGAGTTCATTGCTGAAAGCATTATCTCGGTGTTTAACAAAATCTATACCGACAAGTATTCCGGTCCCAGGATGGAATATATCCTCCGAAATACTATCCACACAGCTTTTACGGTTCCAGATGCCACTTTATTTACGATTTATAAGCTGCTCATAAACACAAGCTATCGAAAATCAGTTACCAAAAACTTAACCGATGAAAACCTCAAAGATTTCTGGAAATATGAGTTTGCTAAAGCCGGAGACTATCAAAAAGTTAAAATGATTTCACCGATTACTAATAAGATTGGACGTTTCCTATTTTCCCAGACAGCTAAACGGATTCTGGAACAAGGAAAATCCACGATCAACTTCGACACGATTATGAATGAGGGGAAGATTATCCTTTGCAACTTATCAAAGGGAAAGGTTGGTGAGGATAATTCGAGCGTCTTTGGGGTGCTCATTATGGCTAAGATCCAGCTAGCTGCGCTTAAACGAGCTAGAATGAAACAGGAAGACAGGAGAGATTTCTACCTCTATGTTGATGAGTTTCAAAACTTTGCTACTCCAGCATTTTCTCAAATCTTATCGGAAGCACGAAAATACCGCCTAAATGCAATTCTTGCCCACCAAACAACGTCTCAAATTGAAGACACTTCGCTTGTTAATGTAACTTTAGCCAATACAGGCACCGTTATATGTTTTAGAACAGCCAACCCCGAAGATGAGCGAATGATCTTGCCACAATTCAGACCGTATATTGAACAGGGTGAAATTGCCAGCTTGCCTTCGTACCATTTTTATATGAGGCTCGGTGCGCTTAATCCAGAAGAACCATTCTCGGGTTTGACGATTCCCGTACAGATTACATACAGTCAACAAAGAGTTGATGAGGTGATCGAATCGTCTAGAAAACTGTATGCGAAAAAATACACCGGGTCGGCTGAAATAACATCAAAACCAAAAGAAATAAAAGCATTTAAGAAAGCATACTCTACACTACCTTGAATTTTGATTTACTAGCTTATGCTTTAGTTTATGCCTTAGTAAAACGAACAAAGCGATTATGATAGTAACAATTTCTATTACTAACAACTTTGATTTTAGGTAAATGTTTAATACCTCTGCATTGTTTGTGGGATTTTGTTGATAGTAGCGGATCGCATCAATTAATGATTGTTTTCGACCAAAGTTAAATGGATATTCCCATTGGATTTGGGGCAGTATGGCACTACCTTTATCAAGCCCAAGTAGCCCCAAGAAGTAATTTAAATCATCGAGAAGAAGGTGGCTAAGCATTGCAACTCCAGCCAGAACGAAAACTCTCTTAGAAAACTTATTTTTAAGAGCAAGATAAAGCAATGCAAAAATGATTAAACCCGCAAGCGGTGTATGGGTCGGTAATGAGTGATGAATTCCGCCAGGTATGCCAAACAATGGTGGAATAACAAAGTCTAAATCAAAAATATTTCCGCACAGAATAACAAACAAGATATCAATAGCTGTTAATGACTGCCTGTTCTTCTGAGTAGACTGTGATATTAAATAAGATGCTGCAATATGGCCCGTGGTTAGCATAATTTTGGTAGTTAAATGTTAGCATAATTATCGACCTTGTTTTATGGATTGTGGTTTCCTACCGGTAGGTAATGAGTAATCGTGATTTAGGTTGATAGTAAGGTATATTATATTTTACTTTTACCCTCTTATTCCTTATATATAAGGGAGAGGAATGATACAATCATTCCAAACTGCCCAAACTTAAACTTATGGACAGCCAATTATTACCAACAGCACAACTAGACATTCTCCGTTATCTCTATAGATTCCGTTTCTTAAATAGCTCTCAACTTCAACGACTACTAAACCACAACAATATCCGCCTAACTAACTACCATCTTAAAAATCTCATTACATACAACTACATCGGTAAACACTACTCACGATCTCTAGGACTTGCTAATCAGCCAGCCGTTTATTATCTGTCTTCTGGAAGTATCAAAGTTTTATCGGATAGCCCAGATTTTGATAAACGTGCCCTTAAACGTATTTATCGGGAGAAGATCAGATCCCAACAGTTTATTGCCCACTCCTCATTTATTGCTGAATACTTCCTCTATTTACGTGGTGAATCAGGTAAAACTAAACATACACTTCATTTTTTCACTAAAACCGATTTACTTGCTCACCCATACCTGATTCATCCCTTGCCCGATGCCTATTTTGCCCGGGTCGACAACACCGGAAATACAAAACGGTATTTTGTGGAAGTTGTAGAAGATAGCTCGCCTCGCTTTGCACTACGGAAAAGAATCGAACAGTATTGTGATTATATTGATGACGGGAAATTTACAGAGGCAACTGGCCACGATTTTCCGATTATCCTTTTTATCTGTCCGGGAGTCGCCAGCATGATCTATCTTAAAAAACACATAAGTCGAATTTATGAAGAGACATCACTTGATCAGATTGAGATATATATTGCTATCAAAGAGGGGGCTTTCGCTGGCCGCTGGGAACAAATTGAAGCCGAAGACGAATAGCCCCCTCATTTATTGTTATTCCTCGTCGTTTCTGCCTAAAAATCTATTAAGTTCTCTTCTGCCTTCCTCTGTTTGGCGAAAATCATAAAATAGCTTTGCTCCTTTATCAGATAGAAACGGCACAAACTCAGGTAAATCATTAAGTGGTACTTTGCGAAACTCCTGTAATCGCATATCAACTGTGTAACCTTTGAAAATTGGCAATATTCTGATCATATATTTTCCTTTTTTGGGTATCCATCCGCGGGGTTGGGACCCCGCGGTGGGTACAACATTTATAATTTGGCTTTTGGGACTACTTGGCTGATGGGTTTCTCGTCAAAATTTATATCTCGCTCGATACCTAGCTCAAATTTACCTCGGTAGTTTTGTAATTCGTCCAGCGAAAAAGATCCCCACTCGTCGTTCCAATCGCCAAAAATTGAAACGAAACCGAAAAACAATCGTTCTGCTGGATCGTATTCGGTCGCATACCAGGTACCCGCTCCGGTAGGGTTAAAAAATTTAGCTACAACAATAGGATCAGATACATTCTCCTGTCTACCGATCTTCTCAAATCGTTGTAGTAAACCTTTGGTTAATAGCTGCATTATTAATTCACCTCCTTTTTTTGAGTCTTCCCGGAAAATTAAATTATTGGGAAGCATGCTCATGCTTCCCATACCAGTGCTTTAGTTAGCGGGGTGAAGTTTGCAAGGGCGCAGCGAAGCGGAGTTCATCGAAACGAAGTGGAGACCCTTGCAAAATGAGGGGCAAGGCCCCTTTATTGAAAGGGTGGGATGTTTTTTTCAAATAATCTTAGGTAGCATATTGATGCAGTGGCATTCTTTAGAAAAGTCACATATATAGCCTCAGTACACGTATGGGTGATATGCGGGAGTTTCAGACGATATGTACCCGAAATATACCCTGAATAATTGAGGCAAAAGTTTTATAATTGAACTGGTATGAATTGCCCTATACGTACCACCAAACTGAATTGTTGTGCTAACTATGAAAAAAGTAATATATCAATGGAAACGCTATTGGATACCATTCAAAAACGATGGTATCAATCTTACTGATCACGGATTTCTTGAAGACCCATCTGGAGAGTTTGGAAAGTATGTTAGCCCCAATCTAGCTACTTTAGACGATCTCAAGAAGCTTGGTTGTCTCATTCTTGTTGGAGAACCGGGTATTGGAAAAAGCACTGAGATTGAATACCTCTATCACACGACTCGAGAAGAAGTCGGAGAGGATCACACCCTTTGGATTAATTTGAAAAATGTGATGACGCCGGATAGCTTTATCAACTGGCTGTTAAACGATCCCAGATATAAAAAATGGTCTGAGAATAACGAGCCACTTTATTTGTTTTTAGATAGTTTCGATGAAGGAACTTTTTCGTTTCCTCGATTTGCCAATGCTTTCTCGACGCTTCTTACTGACAATCGTGAGAACATTCCTAACTTATACCTCAGAATATCTTGCCGAACCGCCCTGTGGCCATCCTACATGGAAGGTAGTCTGGTCGCTTTGTGGGAAGAGGAAAATTGTCAGACACATGAGCTTTGTCCACTGACAAAAAAGGATGTAGAAGTAGCGTTAGATGCTCGAGGTATTGATAAGAAAGCTTTTCTAGCAGAGGTAGTGAGTAAAGAGGTTAGCGGTCTAGCTGGTAAACCATTGACTTTAAATTTCTTAATGGACGTTTTCATGGAGAATAAAGGTCATTTGCCTGACAAGAAATCTGACATTTACTCGCGAGGTTGCGAACTTCTTGCTCTCGAGCCAGATGTGTCAAGGCGTGTTAATCCTTCAGTTAAGCCGAAACTAAACCTACCACAAAAAATTGCTGTTGCTGAAAGAATCGCCATCGCCACACTCATTGGTGGAAAGCCAATCATTGCGATTGAGAACGAAGATAAGTTGCTTGCCAATGAAATTGGCATTACCCAACTTCATGGTCGAGAAATTGTTGATGATGTTCCAGTAACACTGAGAGATGAAGAAATTAAAGAAGTATTAAATACAGGTTTATTTTCAGCTAGAGGGAACGGAAAGATCGGTTGGGCACATCAAACCTATGGAGAATACTTGGCTGCTCGATATATCGTCAGACACCAATTGCCTTGGAGACAAATTCAAAGTCTATTATTTCAAGACCCTCTGAAAATCGGTATTTTCCAAGTAGTACCTCAACTCTATGAGGTAGGTGCTTGGCTTGCCAGTCTCGAGCCTTCGTTTTTCGACAATGCTGTTTTACTTGATCCTGAGTTTTTATTGCTCAGCGATGCGAATGTTATTACTGATCAGCAAAAACAGGCTCTTGTGGAACAGCTTCTCATTAGACTTGATCGAGGAGAGCTGGTCGATCGATGGGAAACATTTAACGATACCAACTATAAAAAATTAAATCACCCGAACATTGCTGCACAACTTCAGCTCTACATCCATGACTCTAGTAAGGATATTGTTGTAAGGCGTGCTGCAATCGATATCGCCAGAGCTTGCCAGGTTTCCTCATTAGAGGATCTACTAGTAAACATCGCCTTAGACGGTGACGATAATCTTTCAATTCGGGTTCATGCTGCTCTTACAGTTGCACACATTGGATCAGAGGAATCTAAGCAAGCCCTGAAACCACTTGCAGATGCTGGATTCCCAGATGATCCCGAGGACGAACTTAAGGGCGCCGTGTTAAGAGCTTTGTGGCCAAATCACATCTCAACCCTAGAAGTATTCTCTTTGATTACACCACCTAAAAAAAGGAGCTTTCATGGTGCTTATTATGGTTTTGTCGATAAAGAGCTGGCCGAATCGTTGCGCAGTGAAGATGTGTTACCTGCTTTATCTTGGATCGAAGCAAATGCTTTAACACCAGAACGCTTGGAATACTTCCTCGGCACACTCTCGGATGCCATTATGTTGAAAGCGTGGGAGGAAATTGCTGATCCACAGGTCTTGGAAAAGTTTGCCTATATTTCTCATGCGCGCCTGAAGGAGTTTGCAGGCATTGTGGGTGATCGTGCATTGAGTGAAAAAATTGCAACCAAGTTCCAAAAGGCTCTTGATGCCCAAGATGAAGGTAGAAGAAGTTTAATAAAACGATTGGTTCAGATAATCAATGAAAAAGACAAATCAGATAATAGAAAAGCCTTTATTTTGTACCACCGTAGCAATGTGCGGTTATTTAATCCCGCTGATCTGGAGTGGTTAATTCAATGGCTAGACGAAGAGAAGGATGCAGCAATTCAGAAAATAATTGCAGAAATCGTATTTAGAATTTTTGATATCAATAGTACCCAAGATATCGATTTAGTATATAAAGCCCGCCAACGCAATGCTGCTCTGGAAGAAGAGACTCGCTCTTGGTTTGAACCAGTTAGATTTGATTCAGAATGGGCTAACACTCAGAGAGAAAACTGGGTAGATCAACAAAAATGGCAAGAAAAGCACGAACATGATAAGCGAGAGGAAATTCTAAAAGTTATTTATCCAGATAAGATAACCGAACTTTTAGAAAAGAGTGAGGCTGGAGATATGGATAGCTGGTGGCTTATAGGTAGAAATCTTTGTATGTACCAGCATGAGTTGGATGATTGCCGATTTGAAGATCTCCCAGGATGGAAAGTTATTGATAAAGAAACACAAAATCGCATTATTGAGTGCGGTCGAAGGTTTCTCGCTGAGCAAGAGTCAAAACCTGAAATCTGGTTGGGCAAAGGGAAGATTTACTTTCCGGCTATTGCTGGGTATAGAGCAATTAAAGCTTTTCATGAGAGAGAACCAGAGTTTATTGAAAAACAAAACTCAGAATTTTGGAAAAGATGGGCTCCGATTACTCTAGGTATGCCACTCGTATCCAACGATCCAGAGAATGGAAAGATAATTGCCCTGGCGTATAAATATGCGCCAGATGAAGTCATTGCCACCTTGGATGTGCTTATTGATCATGAGGCGCAACGATATAACGGTTTGTTAATCAATGATTTGCTTGAAGATTGTCTGGATCAAAGAATGAGCAAATTTCTGCTCGATAAAGCTCAAAAACAAGAGTTTAGCCCAAAAGCTGCTGGCGAGATAATCCGTTTCTTACTCCATCACAACGATATAGCTACTAAAGAATTTGTTAAGTCTAAAATTCAAGTTCCCCTACCAACTAATGAACAAGAAAAAGAAGAAGTAATTTCCTCGGCGGCTTCACTTCTTCAAAATGCAGTTAAAGAGGATTGGGAGTTTCTTTGGAATTTAATTCTGAAAGATAACGAATTTGGAAGAGTATTGATATTTAGAGCTCATGATAGCCCGCTACGTGGATCCAGTGTCTTGCAAGATATTAGTGAGCCACAATTAGCTGACTTATTCATCTGGTTGACTAATGAATTTCCACCTGAAGAATATCATCAACCAGAAGGTGTTGGAACAGTCACACCACAAATTTCTATAGGAGAGTGGAGGGATGCTGTAATACGATTATTGATGGAAAGAGGTACTGCTGAAGCTTGTCGACAAATCGAAAAAATTGCAAATGCATTGCCTAATTACAAATGGATCAGACAATACACACTAGTTGAAGCTCGCAGAATTGCCAATCAAAAATCTTGGCAACCACCTGAAGTCAATAATCTCTTCAAATTGGTAGAAAATCATGATTTGAGATTAATCAACAGTCCTAATGAATTGATGGATAGCGTTTTGGATTCAATTTCCAGGTTTCAACAAATAATGCATGCGCCGCAGCAACCTCGAGTTATTCGACTCTGGAATCAAGACCGGAGGCGAAAAAAGCAACCGGTTATTTCTTGGCCGAAAGACGAACTTGATCTGTCTGATGAACTTGCAACCCATTTAAACGAAGATTTGAAAAATCGGGGCATATTTGTAGGTAGAGAAATGGTAGTTACGAGGATAAACAGACTGGACATTCATATCAAGGTTTTTGGTCGTGATCACTTAGGAAGACCGACAAATCCCTCAGAAGTTATAATCGAAGTTAAGGGATGCTGGCATCCAGAACTGGACACAGCAATGGAAACACAGCTAGTTGGTAAATACCTTTCGGTAGATGGGTGCCATCATGGAATTTACCTCGTTGGTTGGTTTAATTGTGATGCTTGGAATGACTCAAGTGATAGTAGAAGACAAAAAGCCCCAAACCTGACTTTAGAACAGGCAAGAGAGCAGTTTGGAATGCAGGCACAAGAGTTATCTCAAAAGGACTCAACTCGAGTTGAGTCGTTTATTTTAGATGCGAGAATTTAATAAATCACATATAGCTCTAATTTATTGACTTATTGCCTGGTTTATATAATAATCATCTCAAGTTAAGAAATAGCTCATCTGCCCCGTTGACGGGGCTTTTTTTGAACTTATACCTGCCTAAATAGTAATTATATATTCTATGGAGGCCGGTATGAACAAAAAACAAACCGCATTAATAACCCTAACTTCGGTCGTTACATTCCTTACTCTGGCAACTCCCGCATTCGCTGCATCTGGTGACGTTGCAAAAATTGAAACGTTTATCAAAAGTGTGATTCAGATTCTGGTTACTTTAGCTGGATTAATCGCTGCAGGATTTTTTGTGTGGGGTGGTGTTGGATATATAACTAGTTCCGGTAATCCCGAATCGTTAGATCGATCGAAAAAGACAATTTTCTACTCCGCCATTGGTTTAGTCATAGTATTGGGATCATTTTTGTTAACCAATATTATCTCTGACTTAGCTAGTGGTGCCTTCGGAGCCACACAGTAATTGGCTTATTGTAAGGATATGCAAGATAATTATGCGAAAAATTGTATATGCTATAGCACTAACACTATTATGCTGCTTGGTTCCTAAACCAGTACTGGCGCAAACAACCAGTCCTGAAGTAGCAAGTTTTACGACTGATACTTTAGCTATTGTTACTCTTATCTCGGCCGCAGCAGCGGTCTTTTTTTTAATTCGCGGAGGTTATGTCTACATTACTTCTACTGGTAAGCCTGACGCTCTGGAAGACGCTAAAAAGACGATTAAGAATGCATTAATTGGTTTGGTATTAGTCTTAGCTGCTAATTCATTAGTTAATCTCTTTACTGGAGCACTAACTGGAAATAGTGATTCGGCATCAATAAGCAATCTATCACTTACACAAGTCGAGGCTGTTAAGCCCAGTGATGGATTAACCCAAGTATTGATCGATGCTATTAATGGCTTTTTACAAAATGTTGTCGAAAGCGCCACAAAACCGGTTGTTGATGGAATCTTGGGATTTTTAACCACTACCCCACAACTCTTAGCTAATTCCACCATCACCAAGTTTTGGCTCATTATGTTAGGGATTACCGATTCCTTGTTTGTATTAATCGTGGCTCTAATGGGATTGCAGTTCATGAGCGCTTCGACCTTTGGGTTTGAAGAAATTGAGTTTAAACATTTACTACCTAGAATTGGTTTAGCTTTTTTGGGTGCCAATACTTCTCTATTTTTAGCTGATTATGTGGTGAAAGCTGGAAATGCACTCGTCAGTGGAGTAATTGCTGCTACTGGCGGCTTAAATCATGCTTGGATAACTAACGCTATCACCATAAATAACATCACTAATGGAACCGCACCACTCATTATCCTTATCTTCTTGCTGATATTTTTAGTGGTCGCTATTGTTTTGCTGTTTATGTACGTCACTAGATTAATCGTTATTTCACTTGGTGCTGTTTTATCACCATTTATTTTTCTACTGTGGCTTGTGCCTAAAACTTCAGATTTCGCCGAAATGAGTATTAAGGGGTACTTTGTAAGCGTGTTTATGATCTTTGTTCATGTTGTTACTATCCAATTGGCGGGATCGTTTTTGACGTTGCCTGAACAAAACGGTAATTCCTTAATCGCCATAGCAGTAGCGATCGGACTACTGTTAACACTCCTTAAGATCCCCACATTCATGATGCAGCTAATTTTGTTCTCATCTCGAGTTGGCTCTATTAAAAAAGTCGGCAGCCAAATCATGAATGTTATGAGTACGGATACAGCCAGTGCAACAAGAGCCAAGACTGTCGAACGAGTTACCAGAGCGCCCAGAAGGACGGTTAATTTATGAGAACAACGATAATTCCCGCTCAAATAACCACGGTAGAAGACAAAATCGCCGGTTCACTTTCAATGAGCCAAATATTTCTGATGATAAGTCCGGTATTGTGGGCAACGTTGGTTTATACGGTATTCATCCCTCAGATGAAGCTTTCTAATTACAAAATGCCACTCATTTTAATAGCTTCTTTGATTTGTCTAATCTTGGCTATCCGAATTAAAGAAAAGATTGTATTGGAATGGATCTCTGTAATTTTTAAATACAAAAGTAGACCCAAATATTATTTGTTTAACAAAAATACGCTCTGCGAGCGGCAGATTGATCTGCCGGTGATTTTAAATTCTAAAACAGTAACTAAAAAGACGAAACAAGCGAGTAATGACATGGAAGAATCGAATTTGTCGGTAGCCGATTTAATTAAGCTGGAATCAATTATGAATTCAGGCAAATTAGCCGTTAATTTTAACTTTAAAGAAAAACGCATATGAATTGGCTATTTACTAAAACAGGTATCGCTCCAGCCCGACACCAAATACAGATCAAACAGATTGCTGATAATATTCTGGTGCTGCCTAATCATGAATATCGGATAATTTTGGAAACCTCATCGATTAACTTTGAGCTGAAAAGCGAAGAAGAGCAGGATGTAATCATCGATAGTTTTCAAAACTTCCTTAATTCACTTCCCTGTGCGATTCAAATACTGGTTCGAGTCCGGGAAATTGATATTGATAAGTATGTTGAAGATATTGAACGCCTAAAAGATCAGGAGACTGAAGTTATCTACCAAAAGCAAATTGAAAATTATAGCTCGTTCGTAAAGAAACTGGTCTCCGGTAACACAATTTTATCCAGGAGGTTTTATATTATTTTGCCTTATCACCATACTGATAGAAGCGAGGACTGGTCGCTGATTAAAGAACACCTGAACCTAAACCGGGATATTGTTACCAAAGGTTTAGAACGGATGCAGATGAGAGTTCGGCCGCTGACAAGCATTGAGATGATTAATCTCTTTTATGCTTTCTATAACCAAGACAGTCTAAAAACTCAACCTATAACCAAACAAAGTTTAGAAGCCTTATTCAAACACGACTATGTATAACTTAAAAAGAAAAATTCTCAGTTTGAAACCGGTAAAGCACATTGTCAGACAGCAAAAATTAAAGCGTTTAAAAAACCAAGCGGTAAACATCACCTTTGGAGAGCAAGACCAGCTTGATTTGATGTCGTACTCAGGTTTAAAGGAAGAGTCAAGTTACCTTCAGTTAAATGATTCTTTCGTAAGGACGTTATTTGTTTCCGGATACCCATATGTTGCTTCAACTGGATGGTTATCAATGCTGGTTAACTTTAATCACAATATCGATATTAGTTATCACATTGAGCAAATTGATCCTTTAATTGCCCTGCCGAAATTAAACAGGAAGATTACTGAGCTGGAATCAACCAAACGCACCATGCTAAAAGAAGGCAGAGTAATAGGAAGTGAAATCACCGATCCGCTGGAATCAGCCATGGAACTGAGGGACAAGATCCAACGTGGCCAAGAAAAGCTATTCCAGGTATCCATTTACATGACTATCACAGCGGACAGCCTATCTGAACTTAATAAAATCACGAAAATGCTGGAAACGGTGATGCAAACTCGGTTGTTTTATATAAAAACAGCAACGTTTCAACAAATTGAAGGACTGCAGTCGATATTACCAAGATCAGAAAACAAATTGAACCAAAAACGCAACCTTGATAGCTCGAGTGCAGCGCTTACTTTTCCTTTCGTATCTTCGGAGCTAGTACAAGAATCCGGCATCTTATATGGAATTAATAAATCAAACAGTTCCTTGGTCATCATAGACCGCTACAGCCTAAATAATGCGAACTCTATCATTTTTGCTCAATCCGGTTCGGGAAAGAGTTATACGGCTAAAGTCGAAATCCTAAGACACCTGATGCAAGGTACAAAAGTAATTGTGATTGATCCGGAGCGGGAATATAAACAGTTAGCCAAGAGCGTCAATGGCACCTATATTAAACTGTCGGTAAATTCCAAAGAGAAAATTAATCCCTTTGCCTACACGCTCAATTCAATAACCGAGGAAAACAACTTACCGGAACAAATTCAGGATTTAACCGAACTAATATCATTAATGGTTGGCTCACTCACCTCAGAAGAGCGGGCAATCGTTGATAAAGCACTACTGGCAACATATAAAACTTTTGGCTTGACCAGTCGAAAGAACGGTAAAGTACCGAAGACAATCTTATATCCGACACTAAAAGATTTTTACAAAGAGCTAAAAGCACTTAAACAGAAAGATTTATGCGACCGTCTTGAGCGGTTTGTTAAAGGCTCACTGGAAGAAGTTTTTAACGCTCAAACCAATATTGAATTAAACAATCGACTTGTAGTTTTTGATATAAAAGACTTAAATGAATCACTGCGATCGATCATGATGATGGTCGTGGCTAATTTTGTGAACAATGAGGTGAAACAAAACCCCCAGAAGCGCATGTTGGTAATCGATGAGGGCTGGATGCTACTTCAAGAGCCGGAAAGTGCCCGCTTTGTTTCAAATTTAGTGAGACGAGCGCGTAAATATTATTTAGGTGTGACAATCATTTCCCAACAAGCAAATGATTTCTTGTCTCTCGATTATGGCAAAGCTATCGCCAGTCAGTCTTCGCTGCGTGTTTTAATGCGCCAAGATACTACCACAATTAAAAAAGTGGCTGAAGAGTTCCATCTATCGGATTACGAGCAACATTACCTTTTAACTTGTGATCGAGGTGAAGCAATTGTTATTGCCGATCAAAACCATGTCGCTGTTAAAGTAGTTGCTTCTGAGGAAGAACACCCGCTTCTAACTACCGATCCTCGGGAGATCTACATCTAGCATGAATCCGAAGTTGGTCTTTACTCTTTGGTCGTTCCGGAAAGAATTAAAGTACGTATCGATTGTATTTGCGGCGGTATTACTCCTGCCAGTCGTAGCAGTTATTCTTTTGACTCAGGTTGGAATAAACATTGTTTCCGATAAACTGGTTAGTCAAAATCCACAAACCCAGGCGATAGAAATTAGCGATCCCTTAACCGGTGATGTAGTAAAAACTATAACTCCAATTGTGGTTTGGCCAGCTAAGGGTGTAATTACCTTGGAATTTGGTGAATCAAGTAAGTATCAGCCCTTTCATACCGGAATTGATATAGCAGGTAAAAAAGGAGATCCAATAAACCCAGCAATGGAAGGAACTGTTATATACGCAGGAGAGATATTTTGGGGGTTTGGGAAACACATAATTATCGACAATGGTGATAATATCCATACAATTTATGCGCATCTAGACAAAATATTTGTCTACAAAGGTCAAAAAGTTAAAACAGATACAGTAATTGGCCATGAAGGTTCTACTGGTTGGTCAACAGGCAATCACCTACATTTTCAAGTTAACGTATATGGAATTCCAATAAATCCGAGGGTGTTTTTACCATGAAGAACTTAACTATTTTATTATCTTTGAGGAGGCTGAAAATCGTTCGTTGAATTAACGCTTTGTATTTCTGAAGAGGAATCTGGTTTTAATTTAAACACTACTTGATCAAGTGATATTGGACGATTAAATTCAGAGCCATTAGTTGCAAAGCCTTGTTCAATTGTGAATAAATCTAATCTTAGGGGTAAATCAGAATCAATGAGTCGTTTACGCTTTAGATCAAAAGAGTTTGGTAGCGTATGATCAGATAGATAATTTATTTGTCGAAGATTTTGAAGTGGTACGGCTTCAAATTGGCCACTTGCAGCTTGTTCTGTTGATAGACGGCCCGCAGTTTGCTTCAAGATGGTAAACAAGTCTTGCTTCCTCATTAATTCGATCATGGATTGCCAAGATTGATCATTATCGAAAGTTAAACTAAAGAAGCCATCAGAACCATCGCGTCCGGCACATTCAATGTAATCACCGAATACATATATTACGGGCTTACTTAATCCACCCATTATCTCTTTTGTAGCAACTACACATTGGCAAGTTGAGGCATATTTATGATCTTTGCCTTTAGGTAGATTTAAGAATAAATCACCCGTGTCTTGAGCTAAGCTGCTATATAGCCAGTTTATTGGTGTGAAATAGTCGCAAAATCTTCCAATGCTGCGATTGTATGGCAATCGTGGTGTCCTCATGTTCCAATAGTCTTTAGTGAAAGGGTAAATAGTACTAGAACTAGATGCTCTAACCTTGAATTTCTCACCATCAGGCATATTGCGGTCATAACCGCCACGGAAACCCTGGAATATATAAAACATACCTGTTTCAACGTGGCTTGCTATGTCTGAAGCAATTTCATCCGTAAGAAGTACTTCTAATGGTTTTTCAGGCTGTTTGAGTGTTTCAATCTGGACAGCTCCTTTTGGTTCTTCGAGCCCCAATCCACTTATTAAATCACTTAAACCTTGATTAAAAGCAGCTAGTGTGTCGGGATTATTTTTTGCTCGATTTAGTGCAGAGGCGAAAAGAGAATTTAGACTAGCGACTTGTTTTTCTGGATCGGAAGTAATTTTTTCAGACATTTTTATAATCCTAAATACGTAGGTGCATTATATTACAATTGCTATAAGACATGTAAGGATGTTACGGCATAAACATATAGCCATATTCATCGTATGCAATGTAGGTCGGTTTATTCAGCAGCTCATCAGCAAGCTGCCACGCATCCATATCTTCAGTGATTTTGTAATAAGCTCCGACATCGATAGTTCCGTTTTTGCCGATTTTAAGAGCATTTGCCTTACCAGCATTAATATCCTTGGTGTTTTCTAGAGCGTATATAAAAGCTTTTTCGTCTCTTATGAATCCGTAGTAATGGAGGTTGCTTATCAATGCTTCTAAATTAGTTTTATCTGTCAATCGTAAAGAAATTTTGCCGTCGTTACCTTGAACCCTAGTCCTAATTGTTTTTGCTTCTTCGGGTGGCATACGGAGTTTTTCGATGAAGTAATCTTCAACCTTTTTCGATGAAGTATAGTTTCTTCCTGGAGCTTGTAATAATTCTGCCGAGGGCTTTCTATTCTTGGTTAAAACAAAAGCTACTGAAATAATTACTATGAGACAGCAAATTACTAAGATTAACTTCTTTTTCATACTGATGATAGTTTACTACTAATTGCTATCTAGAGACAAAACACGGCTTTGCGTACTATAATGATTAGGTATCTATTGGTATCAAAATAACGGATAAACATGGAAGAGCTATTAACACTAAAAGAAGCGGCTAAAATCCTAAAGGTGCACCCTAATACCTTGAGGGATTGGGATAAAAAGGGCATACTAAAAGCAGTTCGAATCGGTATCAAACAGAGCCTAAGATACCGAAAAGAAGACTTAGAAAAATTTATTAGTCAGAAGAACGGCAAATAATATGATGAAAAATAATGTTTCAGACAGAACCAAAGAACAAGAACGAACTGAGCTTCACCGGACTATATGGCAAATTGCTAATGATATGAGGGGTAGTGTCGATGGTTGGGATTTTAAATCGTATGTGCTTGGAATGCTGTTCTATAGATTTATCAGTGAAAACTTAACGAACTATATCAATGACGACGAACGTCGTGCTGGTAAGACTGATTTTGACTACGCCACCCTCTCAGATAAAGAGGCAGAGTTTGGTAGAGCTGATACGGTAAAAGAGAAGGGTTTTTATATTTTACCTAGTGAACTTTTCCAAAATGTATTAAAAAACGCACGAAATGATGCGAATCTTAATGAAACCCTCTCAACCGTTTTTGACAACATTGAGAAATCGGCAAAAGGATCAAGTAGTGAAGATGATCTAAAAGGTTTATTTGATGATCTTGATGTCAATTCCAACAAACTAGGCAACACTGTAGAAAAAAGAAATCAGAAACTGACCAAATTAACGGAAGCTGTAGGTGGCCTGAATCTCGGAAAATACTCTGATCACACAATAGATGCATTCGGCGATGCTTATGAGTTTTTGATGACTATGTACGCATCAAGTGCAGGTAAATCTGGTGGTGAGTTCTATACTCCTCAAGAAGTCAGTGAGCTTTTGGCACGGATTACGACAGTTGATAAAAAGGAAGTAAACAAGGTATACGACCCGGCATGCGGGTCTGGTTCTCTCCTTCTCAAATTTGCAAAGGTTTTAGGCCGTGAAAATGTCCGACAAGGATTTTTTGGACAAGAAATTAACTTAACTACCTATAACTTGTGTCGTATAAACATGTTTTTACACGACATAAATTACAACAACTTTGATATAGCCCTCGGTGACACTCTTGTTGATCCCAAACATTGGGATGATGAACCGTTTGACGCAATTGTTTCTAACCCTCCCTACTCAATACATTGGGAAGGTGACGCAAATCCTCTCCTAATTAATGATCCACGATTTTCTCCTGCAGGAGTATTAGCGCCAAAGAGTAAGGCAGATCTTGCTTTCACCATGCACATGCTTTCATGGTTATCTACCAGTGGTACAGCAGCGATCGTTGAATTTCCTGGTGTCTTATATCGCGGAGGCGCAGAACAGAAAATACGCAAATATCTCGTTGATAACAATTATTTAGATGCAGTTATTCAGCTACCTCCCGACCTCTTTTTCGGAACGACAATAGCGACATGTATTATCGTTTTAAAAAAGAGCAAGAAGGATAATAAAACGCTTTTTATTAATGCCTCTTCAGAATTTGTGCGCGGTGGTAGTAAAAATAAACTAACCGATGAAAACATAAACAAAATTCTAGATGCATATATTAAAAGAGAAGATGTAGATCATTTTGTGAAGTTGATGGACAACAAGAGTATTGGCGAAAATAGTTACAATATCGGTGTTTCCAGTTATGTTGATGGCGTAGATAACCATGAATATATCAATATTACCGAACTTAATACAAAGATTGCTCAAATCGTTAAAAGACAAAACGAACTTCGCTTAGCTATTGATGAAATTGTTTGTGACATAGAGGGAAATGAATGAGTAATCAGCAAAACAAAATTGATAATCTAATAGCTAACCTTTGTCCCGGAGGAGTAGTTTTAAAGCAATTGGGCGAAATTGCTAGGATCAGACATGGTAAGGATTACAAAAGTCTTGGAAACGGACAAATTCCAGTGTATGGTTCTGGTGGAATAATGACTTATGTAGATACTTATTCATACGACAAACCAACCGTACTCATACCAAGAAAAGGTTCCATCACTAATATTTTTTACGTCGAGAAGCCATTTTGGAACGTTGATACCATTTATTACACCGAAATAGATACGCAAGTATTAATTCCCAAGTTCTTCTATTATTTTATGAAGACAGTAGATCTTCTAGCTTTAGATACTGGTTCGGGTAGACCAAGTTTAACAATGGAAATTCTGAATAAGCTTAGAATTCCAATTCCTCCCCTTGCAGTTCAAAAAGAGATTGTCAAAATTCTTAATAGTTTTATAGAGCTGGAAGCAGAGCTGGAAGCAGAGCTGGAAGCAGAGCTGGAAGCAAGGAAGAAGCAGTATGATCATTATCGTACTAAGCTTTTAACCTTTAAAGATAACGTAAGATATGCAACCTTAGGAGAAGTGATGACGATTGTTAGAGGGGCATCTCCTAGACCAATCCAATCTTTTCTAACTAAAAATATTGATGGAGTTAACTGGATAAAAATTGGAGACGTTAATCCTGGAGCAAAATTTGTAACTCAAACCTCGCAAAAGATAACCCCAGAAGGAGCTAAAAAATCGCGCTTTTTGAAAAAAGGCGATTTCATTTTGTCTAATTCAATGAGCTTTGGTCGACCTTACATTATGGGAATAGATGGGTGTATTCATGACGGGTGGATTGCAATGAGTGCGTTCGAAAAGAATTTTATACCTGATTTTCTGTACCATTTATTAAGATCCAACATTGTTCAAAAATATTGGCAACAAAAAGCATCTTCCGGAACGGTACAAAATCTTAATGCCGATATTGTCAGAGGAACAAATGTTCCGGTTCCTTCACTTGAAGAGCAGAAAGTAATTTCTGATCTCTTAGATAAGTTTGATACTCTCGTAAACGATATCTCTGTTGGTTTACCATCCGAACTCAATGCCCGTCGATCGCAATATGAATACTATCGAAATAAATTATTGAGTTTTAAAGAATATGTCGGATAAACAAAATTACTACAATATGGTCGCTCAGAATTCAGAAAGTACGGTAGTGGCACAATATGTGCGCGATGCCAATATGGTTCGCGATGTGGGATATCAAAGCGAGGCTGACTTAGAACAAGCTTTTATTAAACAGCTTCAGGCACAGGCATACGGATATATTTCCATCAGATCAGAAGCAGACTTGATCGCTAATTTAAGGAGTCAGCTAGAAAAACTAAATAACTTTACATTTACTGATGGAGAGTGGGAACGATTCTTCGTGGGTACTTTAGCCAACCCTAATCAGAGTATCGTCGAAAAAACCTTAACCATTCAAGAAGACTACATAAAAAACCTTACCCGTGATGATGGATCAGTAAAGAACATCTACCTAATTAAAAAAGACAATATTCATGACAATAACCTACAAGTTATCAATCAGTATGCTACTGACGATGGGCAACGTGCAAATCGTTATGATGTGACTGTATTAGTAAATGGCCTTCCCTTAGTTCATATAGAGCTAAAACGACGTGGAGTAGCTATACAAGAGGCGTTTAACCAGATTAATAGATATAACCGCGAAAGCTTTTGGGCTTCATCAGGCCTTTTTGAATATGTGCAGATATTTATCATTTCGAACGGTACTCATACCAAGTATTACAGTAACACTACTCGCTCCCAGCATATTAAAGATTCTAATGAAGGTTCTGCAAAAATTGGAAAACGAACCAGCAATAGCTTTGAATTTACAAGTTGGTGGGCAGACGCAACGAATCGACCTATTACAGATTTAGTTGACTTTGCCAAAACTTTTTTTGCTAAACACACGCTGTTAAACATATTAACGAAATACTGTGTGTTTACTACTGACCGACTACTGTTAGTCATGCGTCCATATCAAATAGTTGCAACTGAACGAATCCTAAACAAGATTGAAGTAAGTACTAACTATAAAAAACTTGGAACTGTTGAAGCTGGTGGGTATATTTGGCATACAACTGGATCAGGGAAAACTTTGACGAGCTTTAAAACTGCACAACTAGTGAGTAAATTGATAAATGTTGAAAAGGTTGTATTCGTTGTCGATCGTAAAGACTTAGATTATCAAACAATGCGTGAATACGACAAATTCGAGAAAGGTGCTGCCAACAGTAATACAAGTACAGCGATTTTATCAAGACAGCTCGGTGATCCAAATGCACGGATAATCGTTACTACCATTCAAAAACTCGACCGTTTTATTAGCCGTAATAGTGAACATGCAATATTTGATGGTCATGTGGTGCTTATCTTCGATGAGTGTCACCGTTCACAATTTGGCGATATGCACGCAGCTATCACTAAAGCTTTTAAGAACTATCATATTTTTGGTTTCACCGGTACACCTATTTTTGCCATCAACGCCTCTTCAGGCGGTCGACCAGATTTAAAGACTACTGAGCAAGCCTTTGGTGATAAACTTCACACCTATACAATTGTCGATGCAATTGCCGACAAAAACGTCTTACCTTTTAAAGTCGATTATGTTTCTACAATACGCGAAGCTGAAGATATTGAAGATAAAAAAGTAAGCGATATTGATCGAGAAGCTATTTTAGCTGCTCCTGAACGTATTTCAAATATTGTCCAATACATTAGAGAGCATTTTGACCAAAAGACTAAGAGGAATAGTTATTACAAAATCAAAGATCGTAGGTTAGCCGGATTCAATTCTATTTTTGCTGTTTCATCCATAGATGTAGCTAAAAAGTATTACGCCGAATTTAAAAAACAACTCGCAGATTTGCCAAGTGATAAACAACTCAAAGTCGCTACTATTTACAGTTTTGGTGTAAACGATGAAGACGCCGATGGAATGATAGATGAAAATTCTGAAGATACTTCCGGGCTTGATGTCAGCTCAAGAGATTTTTTAGATAGTGCTATTGCTGATTACAATCGAATGTTTGGAACGTCCTATGACACCTCATCCGATAAATTTCAAAATTACTACAAAGATGTGAGTGAACGCGTAAAAAACCGAGAAATTGATATCTTGATCGTGGTAAACATGTTTTTGACAGGGTTTGACGCTACGACTCTTAACACTTTATGGGTTGATAAGAATTTACGATTACATGGCTTATTGCAGGCGTACTCGCGCACAAATCGTATTTTGAATAGTGTTAAAACATTTGGGAACATTATTTGTTTTCGTAATCTCGAGAAGGCAACGAATGAATCGATTGCCTTATTTGGAGACAAGGAAGCTAGCGGAATTGTGCTCCTGAAAGCATATGGCGATTACTACCATGGATACAAGGATGGAAATAAAGAGGTAAGAGGGTATGAAAGTCTAGTAAATGAACTTCAAGAAAGATTTCCCGTCGGTGAAAGGATTATGGGTGAGCAAAACCAGAAGGATTTTGTAAAGCTTTACGGAGCCATCTTACGAGTTCGCAACATTTTAACTACCTTTGATGAGTTTGTTGGTAATGAAATACTGACTGAAAGAGATGTACAGGATTACCACAGCGCTTATATCGATATTTACAATGAATTCCGTAAAGGTAAAGAAGAAGTAAAAGAAAATGTGAATGATGACGTGGTTTTTGAGATGGAGCTTATAAAGCAAGTTGATATAAATATCGACTATATTCTTGGCTTAATTAAGAAATATCATGAGGATCATACTAAGAACCGCGAATTGTTGCTTGATATTAATAAAGCCATTGATTCAAGCGTTGAACTTAGAAATAAAAAAGATCTTATCAATCAGTTTATTGCGACACTCGATGTCCACTCAATCGTTGATGACGATTGGAGAAAATTTGTAGAGGGCAAAAAGGTTGAAGAGCTTGAGCAAATAATTGCCAGCGAAAACCTTGACCATGATGCGACCTACGCATTCATCAAAAACGCTTTCCGCAATGGAAATGTTTCAACTACCGGTACAGCGATTACAAAAATATTGCCACCCGTATCCCGTTTCTCACCTTCCGGTGAACGAAGTAAAAAACGTGAGAGTGTGCTTGATAAGCTAACGAGGTTCTTTGAAAGGTTTTTTAATATTGCCGGGGAGTGATAAACATAAAATAAGGTATGTATATTTCACACATAAAAATTAATAATTTTCGAAAGTTTTCAACTGAATTACGCTTAGATTTAAGAGATGGATTAAACGTGCTGATTGGAGAAAATAACTTAGGCAAAACTGCAATTGTCGAAGCGCTTAGTGCCTGCCTATCAATAGGCGATGTATCTAAACCCGTTAGGATTGTCAAAGAAGATTTTCATGATCAATCTAAACCCATTGAAATAACGCTAACTTTTAGTAGTTTATCAACAGATCAACAAGCCGCATTTCTGCAAGGACTTCAATTGAATCATAATTCTATAGAAGATGCACAACTGATATTCAGATTTGAATTTACTTGGAGAGATGATCGTCCAATCCTAAAAATATTTTGTGGTGAGACGCAAAATCAAATAAAACTTCAGGGAGATGACTTCTTTTCATATCTTACATGCACATATTTGCCAGCATTACGTGACGTAAATAGTGAGTTTAAAGTAGGTAGAAGTAATAGAATTTGCACAACAGTTAAATCAAGATTCAAATTGGATGACGATAAAGAGGACAAGCAATTTATGTCCATTTTTTCACAAGCCAATCAGTCGGCAATTAACTACTCTTATCGAAATGAGGTTGGTGAAGAGGTTAAGCCAATTCAGAACTATCAAACAGATACAAACGAAAACATTGCAAAATTGTCACTCGATAATGATGACAACAAAATTAGTTTGGCTTTTGTTGATACGCACTTTGATCATTTGCTAAGAGGGCTCATCATGAAAACTAATGGTGGTAACCTTGATATTTACAGGAATGGTTTGGGCTACAATAACTTGATTTATATTTCAACAATTCTTGCAGATTTGGCTAAAGCTTCCTCGATTCAAACTCAAGCTTATCATTGTTTAATAGTTGAAGAACCTGAAGCGCATCTTCATCCTCAATTACAACGCCTTCTACTTGGCTACATTAAAGAAAACTTTTCCGGTATACAAATCCTCCTTACATCACATTCCCCAACCATAGCCTCTGATACACCACTTGATAAATTGGCGATAATAACTCGTAGTAATAATGGTATAGAAGGTATAACGGTTGCTACATTAATTCCAAATTTAACACATCAAAATTTACTTCAAAGGTATCTAGATGTAACCAGATCACAACTATTTTTTGCTCGAAGAATCATCTTCGTTGAAGGTATTACGGAAGCGATGCTTATAAAAGCATTCTGGGATTACTATTTTAATGATTTAGAAAATAAATTCGACCGTAAAGGTGTAGAAATTGTAAATATCGATGGAGTGTCTTTTGAGCCATACATGGATTTGGTTAAGAATGTTTATTCCAAAACCAATGTTAAGGTTGCGGTTATAACAGATGATGATAGAGGAACAAATTGCGATGAACCAATGCGCTTTACGGATACTGAAGGGAAGCTAAAACCAACTAAGCAAATCAAAGAAATATTCGATAACGCTCCAAAATCATCTAGATACTCAAATCTTGAAGCTATGGTATCTGGTCTTCACCAAGATGGTTGTAGCATTAACATTTTTGGTGCAAGAAAAACCTTTGAAATAGAAATTGCAATACAGCCTGAGCAAAATTTAAACTTAATTGGAACATTTGCTGAAACAGAATTCACTGACGAGATGAAAAAAGATTTAAATGTAGTTGGAATTGAACTTTGGAAAAAAGTAAGAAACGACAAAACGAAATTTTCTGAAAAAGTATTAGGCTGGTTATCAACTGAGAATAGAGATAATAGTTTTGTTGTGCCTCAATATATTAAGAATGCTTTTGATTTCCTAGTTACAGAAAATGAAAACTCCGACAATTCAACAATTGGCAGCAATTAGCCAGCGAAATAATTTTATTTTAACCGCAATCCCGGGTAGTGGAAAAACATTTGTTGTGGGAAAAAGAATTCACGATCTACATTCAACCGAAACAATTCTTCCATATCAAGGAATTGCGACACTTTCATTCACAAATAACGCTTCAAGAGAAACCGAGGATACCTATTATCTTACTAGTGGCAAAAGAATAAAGTATCCTGATTTTGTGGGTACTATTGATAGTTTTTTAAATCAGTTTATTGTTACGCCATACGCACACCTAGTAATGGGCGACCGAACTAAACCGCCAACAATAGTGTCAAGTAATGATTTTCTATATAAAAAGTATCCTCAAATGAATAAGTATGCTCGTGCGTACACACCCTTAGATGTCACTTATAGAGTCGATGGTAGTATCACTCACTCTAGTTCCGGTTTCGAAGAATCAATGAAGCAAATGATGCATAAAAACAATTTGTTAAGTTTGGGAGATATTAGTTACTATGCGATGAAGATATTAGAAACAACCGACATAGCATCACTTTTGATTAAAAGGTTTCCCTACATCATGATAGATGAGGCTCAAGACTGTTCAGATGTTCAAATGAAAATTATCGATATCTTAGTTGGTACAGGGCATGAAAATATAATGTTAATTGGCGATCCTTTCCAGTCTATCTATGTTTGGAGAAATGCGAGACCAGAATTATTTATCGACAAAGTTAATAATTGGAATTCATTGTCTTTAGATATAAGTCAAAGAAGTGGTAATGCGATATGCCAGCTACTTAATCGGTTTCATCAATGTGAAGAATATATAAAACCATGCAACTCCGTGCAAGATTGCAGAGTTGCTGTGATGAGTACTGAGAATCTAGATGAAGTGAATTCAACCGTAAGAAACTTTTTTGAAAAATGTGAAGAAATGGAAATTAATGTAAGCAGGGAAAATGTGGGGATATTGTGCGGTAGCAACTTCCTAGTAAGCAGCTTTTCAGGCATAAAAGAAAGTAATATGTACAATCTATGGAAAGCAGATATAGCTTCTTGCTGCTCGTTGCCTATTCGTGCAAAGTCAAAATTTTTTAAGGCGGATTATACGGGCGCAATGAATCTTCTTGTAAATTACTTTTATTATCAAGTGAATCATTCATTGCCAAAAAATAATGATGAATTAGAAAGAAGTGGTCTTTTATTGATAGACAGGAAGGTCTTAATATGGAATTGTCTAAATAAAATTCCTAACTTTGAAGTAGACCTAGATACATGGATATTCCAGGCTAATAATGTAATTTCTGAAACAGCAGGTTTACTAGGAATTGAAATTAAATATCCTTTAATTAAAAAAAGATTCCGCAACGGAGAAGAGCCATCAGGAGTCATGACATCGTGGCTAGTGGAAAGAAACGAGTCAACTTATAAGATTGCCTCAAAAATGACGGTCGAAACTATTCATCAAGCGAAGGGTAAAAGTTATGATGCTGTTTTAGTTCCATTTGTTGCTCGGAGTCAGAAAGTAAATATTAATAAGCTAATTAACGCCTTATCTTGCAAAAACTTATTTAGGGATAATACTAGTGAGGATGAGCGCTGTATATATGTTGCCTTTTCAAGACCTAAAAAACTTTTAATGATATCTGTTCCTAAAGATGAACATTTATCTTTATTTGACGGCTCTGCACAGGTAAAGCCTGAAGAATTAGATACTGTATCGACTTCTTTCTCAAAATCATTAGCTTTATAATATATCTATGTCACCTCAGAAAATCGGTAAAAAATTAAAGGAAGCTAGACTGAAGCTTGGATTGAAGCAAGTTGATGTGGCTAAAAAAGCAGATATTAGCTACAACTATTACGCCCGGATTGAACGGGATGAGGAAAATCCAACTCTTGAAACACTTGAGAAAATTCTAAAAGTCTTAAAAGTGAAGTCTTCGGATATCTTGCCGTTTTAGTCTTTTTTAAGCTTTACCGGTTTAATCTTCCCAGTTTGCTCATCTTCCACGATTTTATGTGCGGCCATGTGTGCGACTGCATGCTTCTTTTTAAGATGTTTAATAGCATCCTCTCGAGTTGCATCAGATTTACCCGTTGTTTTAAGATAACGGATAGTTGCTTCTATGTCACTTTCGGTAATTTCGTAGCCTTGGAAAGGTTTTCCCATATGGCGGAAGTATACCATTTTCATATGTATCTCCCAAAATTCAAAAAATTAAATAAATCTTCGGCGAAGCCGCCGCCCTCAAGGCGGCGCATAAATTCCCTACTACGTATCTGTGACAAAATGTTTAAACTCCCTTCCCAGAGGATTGTACGGTCTATTATGGCTAACTTACGATGATGATTGCCACTACAGAGTAATACCTGTATACCAATGTCTTCTAATTCTTCTATTTCACTCTCTGACTGGTTCTCGTAGCCGTCTGAATGTTCTTTAGGGTCACGGGTGATAATAAATATCTTAACCCCTCGATTATGAAGCTTTCTTAGGGTCGGCCAAAGCGATTTCATACGTTCGCTAGTAATAAATGGGCTTTCGATGATGACTTCTTGTTGGCAATGCTCCAAATCCTTTATGAAAGCTTGGTAAAACGTCTTTTCGTCATGAAGTGAGGTAGTAAAGCTATTCATGGCTTACCTCCTCGATGTCAATAACTACAATCTTGCCGTTATAATAAGTGAAACCTAGTTCTTTTAATCGTTCGTAAGTCTTTAAAATGCTCTCGAGTAGGTGTTCCACCCTGAACCCAGAGGGCTCACAAGTTAAAACTATATTGTTGGAATCGAGATATCTTTGAGAGATAATCAGACATAATTATGATCAGAAAGGTAAATCAAGGGTTTTTGAGAATGTTAAAAGGTTTGCCGGAAACGTGTGAAGATTTTCCATTTGAAAGTTTTAGTCATATTTCAGGTCAGGCGGCTGCAATTCGTTTTTTTGATCCAAATTCTATAGAAGATTTTGAGTTGTTGAAAGAAATTTTGAGTGTTAAGGAAGTTAGGAGCTGGATGGACGATTCCGGTAATATTTCCAAATCAGATTATCAGGAATGGGCAGGTAAATGGACTAATGATTCATTTTTATTTGCTGTCCATGATGCCAGGGAAAAATTAAAAAGAAAATTAAAAATTGTCAGGGGTTTTGTAAATATATATTCGGAAAGATCGGAAAAATTTAGAATTAAAAGAATGGTTAGAGCCGGATTTGTTAAGGGTTCATTAAAGAATAGGCATGTTTTGGAAGTAAGTATGGCTTTGAGACCATTAAGTGACGGAAAGATTGTAGGATCGGGGTTAATGTCGAGTGCGTTGAGACAATGCTGTCTTCAGGTGAGATCTTTGTTGGGATACCCCAAACAGTCAGATTTGATTCTTTACGGATTTGTTGATCCGGATAATATGGCTTCGGCGAGGGCCTTGGAAGCTTCCGGATTTGTAAAAAGAGGAAAGATGAAATATGACCAAGATTCTGAGAAAGATTCGTGGGTATATATTTTGAGTTGGAGAAAGTTGCATCGGAAAATTAAGGGAGGCTTGTTGAAGTTGTATGAAGAAGGTTCAAATGAGTGTAAAGTGAAGGTTGATTTAAATGCCCAAAAAACAGATTCTCATTGTGGCCCGGCGGTGGTTCAGGGACTTTTAAGTTTCTTTGATATTAGTGTAAGTCAGGATGAAGTAGTGGAAGCAGCCAAAGTGAAATCGAGATTAAAGAAACATGGAATGAGACCGGATCAGATTTATAAAGCTGTTAAATTTTTAGCTCCAAATTTAAGTTTTTGGTTTAAACAAAACGCTAATAGCCGTGATTTGGATCTTTTAATAAATAAATATGAGTTACCTGTGGTAGTGAATTGGCAGGGACTTTTTTATGATACAGTGAAGGAGGAAAAGCTCGGAAATCCGGATGGGGATCGTGGTCATTACAGTATTGCAGTTGATTTTAAATCAAATAGAGATCAGATTACCATTGCAGATCCATATTCAGATTATGTAAATATTCCAAGGGTATTTTCTTACCGATGGTTTAAAAAAAGATGGTGGGATGTCGATCATATATTTGACAGAAAGACTAAAAAAATTAATTCTATCTATACTAAAAAATTGATTTTGGTTTTGGCTCCGAAAGACTTGATTTTACCGGAGAATTTGCATTTGGAGTCTGCCAAAAAGTTATTTACCCTGGGGAAAAAACCATAAACTATTATGGAGGTAAAAATTGAAACTTCGTGGAAAAAACTATTGGAGGATGAGTTTGGAAAAGATTATTTTGAAGAATTAGTCGAATTTGTTAAAAATGAGTATAAAAACTCAATTATTTATCCACCGGCTAAATTCATATTTAATGCTTTTGAATTGACGCCTTTTGATGAGGTCAAAGTGGTTATTTTGGGACAGGATCCCTATCATGGACCAAATCAGGCCAATGGATTGGCATTTTCGGTAAATGAGCGAATTTCTTTGCCACCTTCGCTTCAAAATATTTACAAAGAAATTAAAACTGATTTGGGACAAAAGACAAAAAATACCGCAGGTGATTTATCAAATTGGGCAAAACAAGGGGTGTTACTTTTAAATGCCACTTTAACAGTGAGGTCAGCCATGGCAGGGTCTCATCAAAATAAGGGGTGGGAGGAGTTTACAGATAGTGTGGTCAGAATTTTATCGGAGAAGAAGAAAAATTTAGTGTTTATTTTGTGGGGAAATTATGCTCAAAGAAAGGGAAAAGTTGTGGATGAATCAAATCATTTGGTAATTAAATCTGCTCACCCTTCTCCCCTCTCGGCTTATAATGGATTTTTTGGATCAAGGCCGTTTTCAAAATGTAATGAATATTTGAAAAGTCAGGGTAAAAAAATTATTGAATGGTAAAAAAGTTAGTCTACTTGGGTGTAACCTTTGGCTTGCAGTTTGAATGATTTGGCATAAAGGCCGTTGAGTTTGATGAGTTGTTGATGGCTACCGGATTCAACAATTTTACCTTTATCGATGACGATGATTCTTTGGGCGTTTCTTACAGTAGAAAAACGATGAGATACAATAATCAAGGTTTTTCCGGTAATTTGTTGATATAGTTTTTTGAAAATTTTAAATTCGGATACGGCATCGATGGAGGCGGTAGGTTCGTCAAGGATAATGATTGGGGCATTTCGGTAAAAAGTACGGGCAATAGCAATTTTTTGCCATTGGCCCCAGGAAGGTTCTTCGCCGCCATACCTGGGACTCAGAGGTGTTTCCAACCCTTTTTTGTATTTTTTATAAAACATGGCGTCTGATTTTTGGAGTGAAGATATGATTTTTGAGATGTTTTTGATCTTTGGGTTGCCGATTTCAATATTTTCTCTGAGGTTTAGATTCCAGTAATTATTAAATTCTTGGGCAAGATAGGATAATTGGTGATACCAATTTTTTAGGTCAATTTTGTCTAGATTGACGCCATTGATAAGGATTTCACCGGAAGTAGGTTGGTAAAAATTACAAATTAATTTGATGAGAGTACTTTTTCCGGCTCCATTGATACCGACTATGGCAATTTCTTCTTTGGAATTTATGACTAAATTTAGGTTTTTAAAAACAAAATTATCACTTTCAGGATATTTAAAACTGACATTTTTGAATTGAATTAAGGGAGGAATAGGTTGGGAAATTTTAGCATGTCCACCGACAATAAAGTTTTTAAGATTAATAATTTTTCGGAAATTATTAATGTGGTAGCTATTTTCATTTATACTGACAAAACTAAATACTAAACCCCGGAAAAAATCACTGATTTGGGTGATTGATTGGAAGTAAAATGTAAAAAGACCAATTGAAAGCAGACCGTGACGGATGTCGTTAATTAAAACGCTTAAAGTAATTCCGGTTATTATGGTGGAAAAAATTGTTAAGATAAATTCAGTCGGCATCTGTTTGATTCGGAGAGATATTCGGTTGTTGGTAATTTCATCAAAAAGATAGGCATATTTTTTAAAAAGATGGTCGATGGCATCGTTGACCCGAAGTTCGGCGATGAAATTTTTTTGACGGAGTTGGTGGTTTAAATCCCAAATTTGTTTATTTTTTTCACTGTTTAATTCATGCAATTGCCAATTTTTTTTGACCCAATGTTTTTCCAGCAGATATTGAGGAATTTGACTGAGAAAAATTAAAAGCCAAAGTTTGGGGTAAATTGGTAATAAAATTATGGTGACAGTGGTAAGAGAAATTAGATTTGAAAAAATATTGGTTAAGTCAGAGGCAGTTTGGCGGATACGCCAGCCAAATTCTTCGTCTACTTTGGAGATAAGATTTCCGGTGTCTTTGCTTTCAAGGTGTTGATAATCGAGATGGCAAACTTTATTAATAAATAGTTTTCGAAGATAGGATTGGAGACGTTGATCCATGATTCGATTGAGTTGGTTTTGAAGAAACATGAAAATGGAGGATAGGGCCAAAAATGTGAGAAATAGGGAAAAAGATGATTGGGGAAAACTTGATGGGATTTGTTTGAGGACGTCGTCGATGAGCTGAGCAAATATTTTGTTACGGGCAAAAGGAGTAATGGATGAAATGATTTGGACTATTAATAGGGTGATTATTACAGGCGGAGCTGAAGCGTATATCAATTTGAGAGTCCACCACAAATTACCGGCTTTGTTTTTTGGTGACTTGATTATTGGAGGAGACATTCTTTTTTAATATTAGTCCAAAAAGGATGAAAAATAAACTGATTATTTGGGCAATTTTTATCCCGGAGACTGACCAGGTATCGTTTCGAAAAAATTCGGTGATAAATCGGATGATTCCATAACCGATCAGATAATAGGCGGTGGAGTTGGTTTTTTTTCTTAATAAAAATAAGAATAAAACAAAATTCAAAATTGATTCAATCCACCAGGAAGGGTTTTCGTGGTTAAAAAAGTTACCGAAACGGCCGATGGATTGAGCTAAGGGGAGAATTTTTGTGAAAATGTCTGAAATTTTTAGAAAAGGTTGGTGTATTTTTTTGGAAAAAATAAGGATATAGAAAAATCCGGCGATAATTGCTCCGATAATACTTAATCCCCCACCCCGGTTGTTGAAAATTTGAACCGGATTTTGGGAGTAATATGACCAATAGTCGAAAACGTGGTAAATTCTGGCTCCTAAAAGTAGAGAAATATAAAGAAAAATAATAAAACTATCTTCCCGCTTTTTGGGGATTATTTTGTTTTGGGAAGAGAAATATTGCCAGATGATAACGAGAGAAATACCGATTAGCAGGCCGTAAAGTGACATGGCTTAGTTTATCAGGATTTGGTGGGCCCTGCGGGACTTGAACCCGCGACCAATTGCTTAAAAGGCAACTGCTCTACCGACTGAGCTAAAGGCCCAAAATGTAAAGGAGTAATTAGACGGTACGAGCTTTGGGTTTTCGAAGAAAATAAAGCTTGGCACGTCTAATTTTCTTTTTTGGACCGCGCATTTTTTTAATGGATTCGATCCATGGACTGTTGATTGGGAAAATTCTTTCAACTTTAACGGAATCAGAGGCATTTTTCATAACAACAAAGGTGCCTTTGTCTCCTTTGCCTTTGATTGAAAGGACAACTCCATCGAAAGCCTGAATTCTTTCTTTGTCGCCTTTTTCTTTGATTTTATAATTTACCTTAATACTATCTCCGACGGAGAAGCTTAGGTCCTTGTGAGTAAATGTGAGTGCCATAGTATAAATTTATGAATTTGAAACTCTGGTATTTTAGCTTAACCTATCAAAATTATCAATAAAACAGTTTAACTTTGGGAATTTGATATGTTTAGGATGTGGTCAATTTTTTGTTGAAGAGAGGAATTATAGTTGACACCGTAGCTAAGAGGGATGTTTTTACCATTGGCTAAAATTATTAAGCCGCGATGGCCATTTTGATTATTTTTGAGAAGACGGTTCAGTTGGACTAATTGAGTTTGTGAAGTACCTTTGGGAACATTGATAATAAAATCATATTTGGCGGTATTATTCGGTGCTTTAAGCGAAATTATGTCGGCAATTATTGATTTTTCACCGTCTCTTTCGTTAATTTTCCCTTCAACATAGACTGGTTTGTTTTCTTCTAAAATGGTGGATATTTCTGAAAAAAGTTTTGGAAAAACTACCATTTCAATTTTGCCGGTATCATCTTCAAGGGTGACAAATGCCATTTTTGAATTATTTTTTTTGGTATTGATAGTTTTAACCCGATTGATAACAGCTACAAATTTGACCAAAGAAGATGTTTCTTTTTCGATTAGAGTTTTGATTTTGGGTAAGGTAAGCATTTGGAATTGATCAAGAATTTTACTGATAGGGTTTTCGGTAACATAAATTCCGATAAGTTCTCTTTCGAAGGCTAATTTTTCTTTTTCGGTAAAGTCGTCTTTATTTTTAAAATTATCCGGAGGTGCAATTGGAGATTTGTTGGAATCTTTGGGGTTATCAAATAGTCCAAATTGACCGGAGTGATGTTTGTCTGAAAGTTTTTGGGAAGTAGATCTAATTTCATCGATTGATTCCAGTACAGCCTTTCTGGGTCCGAATTGGTCCATGGCGCCAACTTTGATAAGACTTTCAAGGACTCTTTTGTTAACTTTTTGAGTGTCAACTCTAAGACAAAAATCACCAAAACTTTTGAAAGGTCCGTTTTGATTTTTTTCTTCGAGGATGTTTTCTATGGCAGCTTCGCCGACATTTTTGATAGCAGAAAGGCCAAATCGGATAGCCATATGTCCGAGAGAGTGTTTATTTTCTTCTATAATAAAACCACTTTCAGAGCGGTTGATATCCGGAGGAGATACAATAACACCTAAATGTCGGCATTCTTCAACTCCTGTTGAGATTTTTTCGGTGTCGCCGGACTCGGCGGTTAGAAGGGCACACATGTATTCCACCGGGTAGTTGGCTTTCATGTAGGCAGTGCGATAAGCCAACATCCCATAAGAAGCGGCGTGGGCTTTGTTGAAACCATAAGAAGTGAAAGGTTCTATAAAACCGAAAATTTCTTCAGCTTTCTTTTTGGTATATCCATTGGCGATACAACCGTTTATAAATTTTTCTTTTTGAGCGGCCATTTCTTCGGGGATCTTTTTACCAATGGCCTTTCGAAATTTGTCAACTTCGATCCAATTGTATCCGGCAAGTTCGATGGCGGTGTACAAACAATCATCCTGATAAACTAAAAGACCGTAAGATTTGTCGAGATATTTCTCCATTTTTGGATCAAAATAGGATATTTTTTTGGGATCTTTTTTGCGGGCGATATATTCAGGAATCACTGCCATTGGACCGGGGCGATAAAGAGCGACCATGGCCATAATATCTTCAACGCGGGTGGGTTTTAATTCTTTTAGCCATTTGGTCATTCCTTCACCTGAGAGTTGAAAAACACCCATGGTATCACCATGGGAAAGCATTTCAAAAGTTTTTTTGTCATCCAGAGGAATTTTTCGTAAATTAATATCGATGTTTTTTGTTTTGCGGGCGTTGACGACGGCCTGACCCAAAAAAGACAAATTACGGATTCCAAGAATATCGAATTTGATAAGTCCTACGTCTTCGGCGGCATGCATTTCGTATTGAGTAATTTTTTTATCGCCGCCGGTTTCGACTTGTGTAGGCGAAAAATCATTTATGGAAGTTGGAGAAATTACCAATGCACAGGCGTGAACGGAAATATGGCGGGCACAGCCTTCAATTTGTTTGGCGGTTTCGAGAATTTTTTTGGAATCAGGATCAGATTCATAGAGATTTTTGAGTTCGGGGGTTATGTTGAGAGCTTTTTCGATAGACATGGGAAAACCTTGTGAGCCCATAGGAATTAATTTACTAATTTTGTCACCGATGGCATATTCGAAACCGAGGACTCTGGCGGTATCACGGACAGCACCGCGAGCCATCATACGACCAAATGTGCAGATTTGGGCGACGTTGTTTTGTCCGTATTGTTCGATGATATGGTAAAGCATTTCCTGTCGTTTGTCGTCGGCAACGTCAAGGTCAATATCCGGAGGAGAAGGACGATCTTTATTTAAAAATCGGTCAAAAGGGAGTTGATATATGAGGGGATCTACGGAAACGATTCCTAAAACAAAGGAAACAAGCGATCCTCCGGCAGAACCTCTGGTGTTAGTGGGAGTATCATTTTCTTCACACCAACGGATAAAATCACGCATGATCAAAAAGTAGGCGGCATACCCTTTAGAACAAATTATTTCCAATTCATAATCCAGTCTTTGTTTGACTTCGGGGGTGATTTTTCCATAGTGGTCTTTGGCAGAGTCAAAAACAAAATCAGTCAAGGTTTCTTTGGCCGTTTTGTTTTTGGGTAATTTAAATTTTGGAAAGTACCATTTACCTAGTTCAATTTCGAGATTGCATTTGTCGGCAATTTTGACGGTGTTGGCGATGGCATCGGGATATTTTGAGAATTCTTCTTTCATGGTTTGGGGAGATTTAATGTAGAAATCGGGAGTATCTGCCATTGACAGGCGTTTAGAATCGTTGATGGTAGTTTGAGTATTGATCATTAAAAGTACGTCTTGGGCAAAAGCGTCTTCCTGTTTGAGATAATGGGCATCATTGGTAGCGACAAGTGGGATAGCTAATTCCCGACTGAGTTTTACTATTCCCTGAGTGGCTTTTTGAACGGCATCAAGTCCGGGGTGATTTTGGATTTCAAGATAATAATCATCACCAAAGAGTTTTTGATATTGGAGAGCCCGTTTTTTGGCAGCATTGTAGTTGTCTTCCAGGATAAATTTGGCAATTTCTCCCTCAACACAGGCGGAAGTACAAATAATTCCCTGATGATATTTTTCCAGAATTTCCATGTCGATTCTGGGTTTATAATAAAAACCTTCGTCGTGGCCGATAGAGACGATTTTCATAAGGTTTTGGTAGCCCTGATGATCTTTAGCTAAAAGTATCAGGTGGTGATTACGGCGATTGGCTGAAGATTTGTCTTTTCGACCTAGCGGAGCCAGGTAAACTTCACTGCCGATTATGGGTTTGATGTTGTTTTTTTTGCAGGTTTTATAAAATTCTATGGCGCCGTACATATTGCCATGGTCAGTGATGGCAATTGAATCCATCCCCATATCTTTTATGGCAGGAATAAGTTTTTTTATTTTTGTCAGACCGTCAAGAAGAGAGTATTCGGTGTGGACATGTAAATGGACAAAGTCGGACATGTGTTTAATTTTTAAATTTAAACATACAAATTTCAATAAGACAAAGAATATAAAATAGTAACAAGAGTGAGCGAAATAACGCTGGGGGCAGTGTTTGGTTAATATATTTTACACTTTTTCAAAGCATTTGTTGAAGTGCGCGGATTCTATCTTGAACGGGAGGATGAGTGGAAAAAAGTGAAGCAAGTTTGTTATTTTTAAAAGGGTTACTGATATAGAGTGAAGCGGTTGCCGTGGAAGCTGTTGACATTATGTTGGGATCTTGGGTAATTTTTGTTAAGGCGTCAATTAAACCTTGTGGTTGGCGGGTTAGTTTGACTGAAGAGGCGTCGGCTAGAAATTCCCTTTGGCGGGAAATGGCAAATTGAATTAGTTGGGCAATAAGCGGGGCGAAGATTATCAGAATTAGGCCTAAGATGGCAAATATCGATGATAAGCCGTTTTTGTTGTCGTTTTTGTTTCCAAACATGCTGGTTCTATAGGCCATGTTAATTAAAATTGAAAGAGTGCCAATTAACATACTGACGATCATCATAAGGCGAATATCATAATTTTTGATGTGGGAAAGTTCATGGCCGATAACTCCTTCAAGTTCGGTGCGATTTAGTTTTTCTAATAATCCGGTGGTGGCGCAGATTACAGAATGTTGCGGGTCACGTCCGGTGGCAAAAGCATTCATGGAGGGAGAGTTAATTACATAAATTCTTGGCATGGGGGTTTTGTTGGCCATGGAAAGATTTTCGGTGACGGTGTAGAAATTGAAATATTTTTGACGGGAAGCCGGATTGGCACCGTTGAGTTTTAGAACAATTTTGTCACCCCAGAAATAACTGGTAAAAGAAGAAAACAAAGAAAATATTATGGCAAAAACGAAATAACCGGTACCTAGTTCGAAAAGATAACTTAAGGAATATCCTATCAAACTGACAAAGGCAATAAAAAATATAATGACTAGAGTTGATTTGAGTTTATTTTGAGTTATTTGTTTGTAGACGTTAAGCATATATACCTAAAAGATGGTAAATTTTGAAAATTTGTTAATTCAAATTTACTTTTGGGGTGCTAGTATCTGATTGGGAGACTTCTAAAAATTCTCCACTGACCGGGGTATCAAGTCCTTTTTGGGCGGTGAATCCCATGAGTGGTGCAATCCATACTCCAGGAATGGTGCTGATTTTGATATTGAAGTCAGCAGAGAGATCAATAAGAGTACGACGGGCATACATAACTTTGTCGGAGGTGTCTCTGAGTTCATTCATCAAATTACTTACTAGTGGGGAGGATTGAATTTGGGGGTTACTTTCAGCGATAAGACTAATTGATTTAATGGCATTACCGAGAGCGGTTTGGGCTTGATCAATCATTTTTGGGTCATTGGATTTGATGGCTGAATCAACCATTTTTCGGGCATCTGAAAGCATTTTGAAAATATCTTTTTCGTGAGACATAAATCCTTTGACTGATTCAGATAAATTGGGGATGAGGTCGGATTGTCTTTTTAGTTGATTGCCAATTTCTTGAACAGAGGCTTTAATGTGAACCTGAAGGGTTTTGAGTGAATTATAGAAAGTGGCTAAAAAAAGAACGATAACTGCGATAATAACTAATCCGTAGATCATATTTTTAGTTGGTGAAAGTAGTAATAATTTAGTATATCATTTTTTGTTTTTTTAATTAAAACTTTTAAATAAATTTAATTGCTTTAAAATATGGACAAATGAACACGATTCGGACATTTGAAAAGGCAGTTTGTTTTGGACCTACACTTACAAAAAAAGATGACGCATTTAGTGGTCTTTGTAGGGGTAGGGTGATATCTGATGGAGGGAAAAAGATAATAGTAATTAGCGGATGTACTGAGGGTAGAACATTAACAATTGAAGGTGTAAGTAGCCGTTTTTGTCATTTAACTGATATGAAGGAGAAATGTCGATTTAGAGCCGATCCGGATGTTGAGTTGGTGAAAATAAGAAAGAAAGTTCGCAAGAGATAGTATAAATGATAGAAAAGAACTAAAAATTCTGGTATATTACTAGGATACTTTAGGGCCCATGGTGCAGCGGTCTAGCACATTCGCCTGTCACGCGAAAGATCGAGGGTTCGAATCCCTTTGGGCCCGCAAGGTTTGTAATATGAGGTATAGTATGTTTAGTTTATGGGATTGTTAAAAGACAAGCCGAACTTGGATCATTTTAGATTAAGGATTGAAGGAGATAATTCTGATTCCAGAGGTATATGTTGGCAATTTCTTAAGGGGTCGACTCGGTTTACTGATAAAGCGGGATTTAAAAAAAAGGGATGTGATGGGATGTTTGGAGAATTTAGAGCAGCCTTTATGCCAACAAACAATGGGTTTATAGTAAGAGATCCAGAAATTTTAATAAATAGGGAAGATTTTAGGGGTAAAAAAAAGTTTATAGGATTAATTCAACATCATGAAGTGGTTGAGATGTTAGAAGTTGGATTAAGAATGAAGGATGGTAAAGGTTTTGTAGAAGATGAAGATGGATATGTTGAAAACTTTGGATGTCATGGTGTGGCCTTAAATAAGGAGTTTGATTATGCTTTTGAACAAGGTATTGCGGAAGAGTACTTGAAATTTTTAGAAGGGAAGGCTGTTGAGATTGAGGACATCCAAATGCGAAAAAATTTTATTAGGGAGAATAATCACGCTTTTAATAAAGCTAAGAGGAGATTTTTGCAGAGGAAAAGAGGGTAGTTCGAATTCTTGGTTTTAAAATTAAAAAGATAAGTATGGCAAAAGAGATAAGACTAATATAATTTGAAATGTTTTGAACTGGAGTAGATTGGTAATTTATAGTAATATTGTTGGATCCTTGGGGAACATCTATGGTTAAAAGTCCGTTTTGAGGGTCCGGATATGAGTTGATTACTTGATTGTTGTTTTTGACTAACCAATTTGGATAATAGTATTGATTTAAGGTGAGGGTAGTGGGATTTTGGGTGTCAGTTTGGAGATTAAGTCTTTGACCGGGTTTTGGTTTTAGTATTTGGTATTTTAGGATATCTGGGTTGGTTATAAAGGGTGTTTGGGGAAATTTGTTTGGAGTAAAGTTTGACCAAATGGGTCTTGATTCCCAGGCAATATCGGTAGAACCATAAAATAAGTTTTGATTTTCAATATAGTGCTGATCGGGATAACGGTAAAAATTTGGAGTTAAAAAATGATTTCTGTTGCAATAAAAGGCTAAGAGGGTGATAAATAAAAAGAAAAAGGGGCGGAAATTTTTTTTGAGATTATCTATTGCCCAGGCGGTGAAAAAGGGGGTAATCAGGGTGGTGGCCATAAGTAATCGCCAGGGGTATTGGATTTGTTGAATTATTTTGAGGTGTTGCCAGATTAAATTTGATTCAGAGAGCATAAAAAATATAGTAATTAGAAAGGCAAAAAGGAAAAAAGGGAATATTTTGTCGGTATTTGATTTGATTTTTTGAGTGATTGATTTTATAAAAAACAAGAAGGTAGAAAATCCTAAAATGAACCATTGAGCGATACCAATTTGAAAAGATTCTTTGTCATTGGGACCAGTGATGGAAGATCCATAACCCCAAGGGGAGTAGATTAATTGTTTGAAAGTGGGGAAATGATCGAAATAATTGAAAGCAATATTGGAAGATAATTTAACGTATTTTAGATCGTGTACCATTGGGATAATAAAAAAAGAGGCTAAGCCAAAAGCCAGTATTAAAGAATAAATGATATTTTTAATTTGACGAAAGTTAGGGCGAAATATTATAATAAGATAGTTAATATAAAAAACGGCAATAGAGATAAAAATCATGGCAGAGACGTTGTGGGATAAAAGTAAAAGGGAGGTGCTGATGGATATTAATGAGAGGGAGGATTTGTTTTTTTTGATTAAGTATTTGGTAATTCCAAGCATTAATAATGGAGCAAAAACAAAAGCAAGGATGGTACCCATTGAGGTGCTGACAAAATTTACGGAAAATCGATAAGGAGAGTAGATATATAAAAATGCACCGGCCAGAGATGCGATGGAATTAAAATATTGTCGGAGCCAATGGTAACAAAAGATGGCAGATAGGATAAAACTGGCGGCAATAATTAATTTAAGGCTGGAGCCAAAACTAAATCCAAAAAAATGTATTAAAGATCCGAGGTAGTAAACAAGAGGGTAAAAAAAGTTAAAAACTGGATAGCCGAAACCAAAAGCCATTTGGGTCCCAAACCTAACAGGAAACTGACCTTGGGTAATTTCGTTATAAAAATGAATTAACCTGACCAGGTGGAATCCCCCATCGAAAGAATCGAAAAATCCGGGTGAAAAAAGTGATTTGAGTGCAGGTAGGCTGGAAACTAATAAGAAAAATAGATAAAACATTAATTTAAACTACTATACAATTTTTGAGATAATTTGTAATGTGGCGAAATTTATTTTGGTTGATAGTGTTTGTGTTTTTGGGTATAGGGATAATGATAAAGAGGGATTCCGGATCTGATCTTAAACAAGAATTAAAACCAACTATTACTAAAAGTCTCGAAATTACGGTAAAAAAAGATGAGGAAATTTTGATTGAACCGGTGGTGGGATTTAAAAAACGAATTACAAAAAAGTTTTTTGGAACTATTATAACACCAGTTAATTCACCGGTAAATCCCGAAAGATTTAGCGGGTATCACACGGGAGTGGATGTTGAGTTTGATGATGTGGAAGATGAAGTCGTTGTGGAGGCGATATTTGACGGAGAGATAATTTATCTTGGAAATGTTAATGGTTATGGCGGGGGGGGGGCGGAGAAAATATTTTACAAAAATCAATATTTTGTAGTGATTTATGGGCATTTAGATCCGGATTCTCTGATGAAAAATAATATGTATGTAAAAAAAGGTGATAAAATAGGGATTTTGGGAGAGGGGTATAGCCAAGAGACTGACGGAGAAAGAAAACATTTACATTTAGGGATTGTAAGAGGAGAAAAGGTTAATTTAAGGGGATATGTTCAAAATAAAGATGAGCTGAGCGGATGGATGGATCCTTTGGAATTATTCTAAGATGCCATCGAGATTGACGTCGTAAATTATTTCTTCTGAAATTAGTCGATAATTTATGATTTCCTTTTTATCAAACCAGATATCGATTTCCTTATTGGCTTCTTGCACAGAACCGGAAGAATGAATTATGTTTCTGACTGATCGACGGTCGATGTCTGCGGCTTGATATGAGTCAATGGTGTAGTCTCCGCGGATAGTTCCAGGGGTTGAGGAAAGTGGTTCGGTTGAACCGGTTATTTTTCGAACAATACCGACGGCGTTCATTCCCTGCCAAATCATAGATATAACCGGACCTGAGGAAATGTAGTTAACAAGAGTTTTTCGAATATTTTCGGCAATAACAATTGGATCTTCACTTGCAAGTTTTTGTCCTCGAGCTTTGGCAGCCTCCAGGCTTTTGGTTCCGGTTTTAAGAGTCCATTGCGGATCGACAGAATAATGAGCGAGAGCTAATTTTTTGGTAGGTATGAGCATTTTTAGAGCAACTAGTTTGAGACCACATTGCTCATAACGTTTAATGACTTCGCCAATTAAAGCTCTTTGGACGCCGTCGGGTTTGACTATTACTAAAGTTTTTTCCTGTTTATTATCGTAGTTGTTCATATGGCGAGATTTTCTTATATAAGGATATTTTAATCAAGTAGATAAAAATGTTTATGTTGAACATATTGATGATTATCGATATAATATCTTATGGATAAAATATTTAAAGCTTTAGCAGATAAAAATAGACGCATTATTATTACATTACTGAAAAAGAATGAATTGTCTGTAAGTGAACTGTTACTTAATTTTGACATTACTCAGGCAACTTTATCTAATCATCTTTCGATCTTAAAAAAAGCTGATTTAGTAAATTGTAGGGTGGACGGAAAAAGGCGGATATATTTTTTGAATAAAAATATATTTGGAGATTTTATTGGAGAACTGAATAAATTTATAGGTTTTGATGAACAAAAAAAGATTTCTGAGTTAATTGTGCGGTATTCTAAGTAGTTTTGTCATTGACTATAGGCTGGTTATAGTGTAAATTTTTGCAATACCGATTTTCCTCCCCGTTGGTTAATAATTGTTTATTTTTTGGTAATGTTAAGAAAAAATATTTTTTTTAAATCGACTGAAGAGTTAGTCAGTATGGTTTTGGGTTTCTTGATTGTTGTATTTATGGGGGTAATGCTGGTTAATTATATTCAAAAAAGAAATGAGGGTAATATAGCTGTACCGGGAGTGAGTGATGAGCTGGTTTTAAATGAGGGTGATGTCTTGGTTAAGAATAATAAGGTGGTGACTCCTGAGACAATATATGTGGTAGAGAAGGGTGATAATTTGTGGAAGATTGCGGAGAAAAAATATAATTCGGGTTATAATTGGGTTGATATTGCCAAGGCAAATGACTTAACTGATCCGGGACTTTTGGCGGTAGGACAAAAGTTAAAATTGCCGGCGTTAGAAAAAAAAGTAATTGCTACGGATGAAGAAATCGTTGGATTGGAAGGAAAAAAAGTTGATACTGGTGAGTACATTGTAAATACCGGAGATAGTTTGTCAAAAATCGCGATGTGGGCTTATGGAGATAAGTTTGCCTGGACAAGAATATGGGAGGCAAATAAGGATAAAATCAGTAATCCAAATATAATTTACAAAGGGATGAAATTAATTATTCCTCAAGTGATAACAGACGAGAAAACGACCAGTGATGTGGGTAAAGGTTAGACTGTGTGCTAGAATATTTTGAAGCGGCTATGGTTTAGTGGTAAAACGAGTCCTTCCCAAGGATTAGTCGAGGGTCCGATTCCCTCTAGCCGCTCCACTTTGTGAAAAACCGGCCAGGATAGCTCAGATGGCAGAGCAGGACTTTCGTAAAGTCAAGGTCGAGAGTTCGATTCTCTCTCCTGGCTCATTTAGTATTTTTTGTTAAAATTAGATGAATAAAAATAAGAGTATGGCACAATTTAAAAGATCAAGGTTGGAAAGAAAATCTGAGGAGCAAATTACAAAAAAAACTGTTCTTTTGGGATTTTTATCAATAATTTCATTTTTGCTTATAGTTGTTTTTGGGTTACCTTTGTTGATAAAATTTTCAATTTTTTTGGGTGATATAAAAAACAAAGGTGTTAAAGATCAAGTTGAAAAAGTTTTACCTCCCTTGGAACCGAGATTGATATTGCCTTATGAAGCTACAAATAGCGGACAAATAAAAATTGAAGGTGTGGCACAGGCGGGAGTTGAGGTTGAATTATTGAAAGATGATGTAACTATAGGAAAGACTCAGGTTTCTGAGGAGGGTGATTTTGTATTTGATAATGTTGTTTTAGATGAAGGAGAAAATGCATTTAGCAGTCGGGCAAGTACCAAGGATGGAGGTACGAGTGATTTGTCAAAATTAGTTATCATAATTTATGATGATACTTCTCCACGTTTGGAAATGACGAATCCCAAGGAAGAAACCTTGACAATAGATTATTCTGATTTTGATGTGGTGGGAAATACCGATAAAAATTCCAGTGTGACCATAAACGGCAGGTTTGCAATGGTTGATGATAACGGAGAATTTAAATTAAAAATTCAGCTGGCCCCTGGAAAAAATGATATTGAGATTATTTCTAAAGATATGGCCGGAAATGAAACTAAGAAGAAAATAGTTATAACTTATGATCTTTAGTTGACTGAAAATAGATTAGGAAGCTAATTAAGAGAAATAAGATCCAAACATAAAGAAAAGAATTGGCAAAAAAAGAGTGGATGGTAGTTGCTAGTAATATGGTTTGAATAAATATAGATGATTGTCTATATAAATAGAAAAAACCTTTTGTAAACAATATAAATCCAAGGATACCGGTGGTGGCAAAGATGGTCAAAAAACTATTGTCAAATCCGCTGTTGGAATGATTTGTAGGGGTGTCTTTAAAATGAGGAAGAGTGTTGTAACCAAGGCCGATGACTGGTGATTGTTTGATGGTATTGAAGGCTTGTTTGTAATTTTGAACTTTAGCATAAATAGATGAAGTACGATCAAGTTTGGTCCCCTCTCCATATGGTTTGGGCAAAAAAGTTATGGTTAAAATCAGAAGAATAGTGGTGAAAATAAATAAATTTGGCCGACGTAGTTTTGAAGATACAAAAAAGCTGATTATAAATAATGCTAAATAAGTTGAACGACTATAGGTGAGGGCAAGGGCAAAATAGGTAAGGGATATTAAAATATTTTTTATGTGTGATTTGGGATAATTAAAAAAAATAAAAATTAAAAATAGCAGGTAAATTAAGGCGGTAAAAGTTGGGTCAAGAAAACTTCCGACAAGACGGTTTAGGTGCGGATCCCAGTTTTGAGAGTTAAAGTAGGTGAGGTCGGGCCAGAAAAAATACTGAATAAGGCCAAAAATTACACAAGAAAATAGGCTTATAATGAGATATTTTTGAAGATTTTTATGGGGGATGTAAGTGGGAGGAAAAATTATTAAAAGAAGAAAGGAGATCAGTCTCGTAAAATAAAAAAATGATTTTAGAAGTGGTAGATGATGGAAGTAAAGGTTTATCAATAGACTGGCAAGAGCGATTGGAATAAACATTAATAAATATTTATTTTTGGGTTTAAGGTTATCATTTTTTATTTGGGTGATTATATTAAAAAAAGAAAATAAAACGATAAAAATGTCGATAATGGGAAATTCTGTGCCAAATAAATTAATTCGAAGTAATTGTCCGAAAGGAAAAATCAAAAATATCAGATAAAAAACTATTGTTGTTGCAAATGCCATAGTTTTGCCCGGACCAGGAAACTGTAAAAACTCATTGTTAGAGAAAAAATCATGCCGCGGGTGCCGTCAAGAAGTGATAATTTAAAAAAGTAGTCATTAAGAAATTTGCCAATTGGATAGAAAATTATGTCAAAAAGTTCCACTTTTTGATTTGATTGAAATAATTCTTGGGCTCGGATGGTGCTGTATAAATTGATTTTTTGCCAAAAATCAGATAAGTTTTGGTGGGAATGGTGATAAATAATTAAATCGGTTGTCTTTACCCTACCGTTTGATTGCCAAATTTCGTGAACTTTGCCAATAAACATGCCGTAATTTTTATTGAATAAGCGGAGGGTTTTTAGATTGGCGGCTTCACCATGTTTTAGGGGTTTTTCTAAAAAAATATCTTGTCGGATAAAACCATAATTTTGGATAGGGGAGTCCGGTGTAAAATTTTTAAGGAATTTGATAAGTAAAGAATCGGGAATTTCGTCAGGATCTAACCATAAAATCCAATCATTTGTACATTTGGTAATTCCAAAATTTCTTTGAGAGGCAAAGTCATCCTCCAATCCCCTGCTGTAAATTTTGAGGGTACAGGTTTTACTATTTAGTTTTTTTAAAATATTAATTGTTTTATCGGTGGAATTATCGTCGACTACAACTATTTCGTTAATATTGGGGCAATTTTTTAGCCATTTAAAATTTGTGTCGACTCTCCCCTCTTCGTTGTGGGTTAGGAGCAAAAGGGTGATGTTAGTAATTTGAGGCATTTTTGATTTTATGAAATATTTTTAGTAGACATTCTTCAATACTAAATATTATATATAAAATTGTTCCAGGGAATATATTAAGGTGGTCTTTAAAAAATATTTTTCTCGACTTGTACCACTCTTTTAATACAATTTTGTAGATACTTGAATTGCTGCCACCTCCTTTATGAAAAATTTTTGCTTTAGGATTGAATATTATTTTGTATTTTCTTTTAAGAGTGGCTAGTCCAAAATCTAAATCTTCAAGATATAAAAAATATTTTTCGTTAAATAAAGCTAATTTTTGGTTTTGTTTCCTTCTAATTAACATAAAGGCGCCGCAAAGCGAATCAACTTCAATAGTTTTTTCAATTATTTGCTTTGTTTCTGGCCAAAATTTTTTACTAAATGGATTGTTGGGGAATATTTTTTTTAAATTTGTGAATTCAAATAAGCCAGTAAGAAAATTTGGAGATAAATTTGCAGTCGGCCGTTGTTGATTGTTGTATCCAATTATTTTACCTCCAATAATTCCTATTTTTTTGTCGTTTACTATTTGTTTAAAAATTAATTTTATTGAATCATCTACTAGGTATGAGTCAGGGTTTAATAAAAGAATAAAATCGCTATTTGAGTTTTTTATTCCTATGTTAACGGCTTTCGCAAAACCAAGATTTTGTTGATTTTTAAAGACTTTTATTTTTTTATTTTTTGGTAGATAAAAATATTTAGATTTATTGTCGATTATAATTATTCTTTCGATAATACTATCAATAATCTTAAGAGAATTTATTAATTTTGTGGCTGATTTGTCGGAATTATAGTTTATTATTATTACGTCTAATTTTGAAGTTGTTGACATGAGATTATTAAGGAATATAGTTATGTGTAATTAATATTACAATTTAGAAATTTCAAGTATGATAACCATATTATTAATTTTTCATGTAATTTTAGCATTAATTATTCCAGATAAAGTTTTGGCAAATGAGTTGTTTAAGGATGATTTTTCAAATGTTGACTTTACCGAAAATAATTGGGAATTTATCAATATTCAGAATTCAGATAGACTTTCGTGGAAAATTGTAAATGAAAAATTAGTTGGCCAAGTTTCTTTACGACAAGGGTCATTGTATTTGCACAACAAAAACTATGATTTAGAGAATTATACATATTCTTTTAATGTAAAGAATCTTGGTGGTGTTGACCAGTGGATATTATTTAGAATTAGTGAAGACAAAGAAGATTATTATTTATTTGATATTAGATATTTAGATCAGTATTGGAGTCATGATTGCAATAATTTTCGTTTATATAGGCATGGGAGTACGGGTTATAAGTTATTAAAAGAAGTAAACAGGGGAAACTTTACCAATTTTTTTGATATCACTCAAAATGAGTGGAGAGATGTAGATATCGTCTTGAATGAAAATAATATAAAGGTGTTTTTTGATAATGTCTTGGTGATGGATTTCTACGATGAGTATGATGATTTTTTAGAAAGAGGAAGTTTTGGTTTTGGTAATTGGGCTGGTGAATATTGGAGATATGATGTTGTAAATTATTTTGATGATGTGGTAATTAAAGATTTGGAGGTAATTTTATCCACACCAAAAATCGTAATTATTCCCGGACTTGGGGCGAGTTGGAACACGTTAGCGATGGTTAGTAATCTCCAAGTAGATGATGATCAGTGGAAAATTACACCGTTTGTCCATAACTATGATGGTCTTATAAATACATTAAAAGAAAACGGTTTAGAGGAGGGTGAAGATTTTTTTGTTTGGAATTATGATTGGCGGAAGCCTGTATCTGAAATATCTGAAAAGTTGGGGGATTTTTTGGATGAGAAGTTGGCTAGTGATGAATTTTATTTGGTAGGTCATAGTTTGGGAGGGTTGGTGGCAAGGGATTGGTTACAAAATAATGAGAGTGATTTACGATTAAAGAAGATTTATACCTTGGGTACTCCGCATTACGGGGTGACAAAGGCGTATGAAGCTTGGAGTGGAGGAAAAGTTAGTGATAATTATGATTTTGGGACTATTGTAATGAATGTTTTAGTTCAACTTCAAAAAAAGAATTTTGCTACTACGGCTGAGGTACTTAGAAATTATGTGCCGGTGATAAAAGATCTGTTACCAAATTATGTATTTTTAAAAAAGGATGGAATTATTTTTGATAATTCCATTTATAAAAATGATTATTTAATTCAAAATAATCCTCAAATACCCGGAGTATTTAATAAGATAAGCGAATATTTTGGAAAAGGTATTGAAACCAAAGAATGGATAAATTTAAAAGAAAGTACTGTTTATGAAAAAACATTATCGGTATGGCTTGAAGGGAAACCTGATAATTATGAGTATGGTTCGGGTGACGGGACGGTGCTAAAAAAATCAGCTATGTTTGTTGGTGACGATGATGGAGAAAATAGAGAATATGAAACTAATCATGGACAAATAGTAGACAAGTCTTTGGGTGATTTAATTCAGATTTTTGGCTTGGAGGCTAATGAGGTTGGGATTGAGGATTATAATTGGAACGGAAAATTAGTTTATTATATTGGTTCTCCGGCTTATTTGGAGGCAAATTGCGATGACGGACAAGCTGGAAGATCGGATGAGATGGGATTTTTGATACTTGATTCAAAAAGTTTTGGTGAGTGTGAGATGTCGATTGTCGGAACAGGTATTGGAGATTATCATGTAGCTTATGGAAAGGTTGGTGAGGAGGAAAATTGGAAATATTTTGAAGGATCGATAGTTGATGAGGAGACTAAATTGTTTGAGGTGGGATTAGATGACGGTCAAATGATAAATAGTAGTGAAAATTTGGCTTTGATTAAGGATTTGATTAGTAAACATTTAGGTACATTAATGAAAAAATATCCAAATAACGTAAATTTACCAAGAGCCTTGAAAGAAGTTAAAAGAGATAACGTTAATGAAATGTTGGCATATTTATTCAAATTTAGGGCGGGTGTCTCGGAAACCCAAAGTTCTCAATTAATTTTGGATAATGCCATTGTTTGGCTGGAAAGAAACCATCAAAAAACAACATTTCCCAGAGCGAAAGTCGGCTATAATATGTCAAAAAGAATGATTGGTTTTGTTGATTTGTGGGGTAAATTTATGGGTCGGAGAAATAATAATCCTAGTCAATTTGGGTCAATTAATTACCTGACAATGAATAATTATTTGGAATTACAAAAAAAATATTTGGATGAAAAAAAATATGGAAGATCGATGGCTTATGGTTGGGCTTTGCAGCTTTTGGCAAAACAAGTGTGGTAGTGGGTGGTTGTTAGAGGATTCGGACCTCTGACCTCATCGATGTGAACGATGCGCTCTAACCAACTGAGCTAAACAACCTATTTTGGTATTATAACGTAAAATTTTGGAGAGAATATAGTTTTGCCGATTGAAGCATTAGTTTTTAAGTTATAAACTAGAGAATATGGCAAAGACAATTAAATCAGAAAAAGGGTTTTCCTTGGTTTCATTTATTTTAGAGTTTGTGCAATCGGTTGTATTGGCACTTTCGGTGTTTGTACTTTTGTATTTGTTTGTGGCTCAACCGAATGAGGTTAAAGGTAATTCAATGCACCCAAATTTTATCAACGGAGAGTATCTTCTTACAGATAAATTGTCTTATCAGTTTGGCTTGCCTCAAAGAGGTGACGTGGTAGTGTTTAAAGCTCCTCCAACGGAGTCGTGTGCTGAAGATGAGTGTGAGTATATAAAAAGAATAATTGGCGTTCCGGGAGATAAGGTTATGGTTAGGGACGGTCAGGTGTTTTTGAATGGTGAGTTATTGGATCAAAGTTTTTTGCCGGAGGAATATGTAACAGACCCCGGAGAATATAATCAGGAGGGAGTGGAGAGGGTAATACCCAGTGGTCAATATTTGTGTTTTGGAGACAACCGTGAACATTCCCGTGACGGGAGAGAGTTTGGTCCGATTCCCAAAGAGAGTATCGTAGGTAAGGCATTTTTCGTGTATTGGCCGCCTCAAACGGTGGGTTTGGTACCGACAATCAGATATTAGTTTTCATTTGTAGTCAGATCTTTTTGGCACATGTGCTGATAAAGAGTTTTTAGGTTGTCAAATCTTTTTTCGACAGGGCCACGGAATTGGAAAGTTACTCTGGTTACAACATTGGTTTGAATAATTTTTACTTTGGTAGTTTTATCTTCAAAGATGGATTCTATGTCGGTAGAAATATTATCAAGACGGGATTTTAGAAAGTGAGGCAGATTTTCTTTTGTGATGGGGACAATCCCCTCTTCTATTTTTTTTCGCATTCTTCTGGCAATATCTTCTGCCCATCGAACAGAGGCTTTTTCTTTTAAAATTATTTTGTATGCTTCGATAATAAGTCGGGTGTCTCCGATACCGGCTAAGGCTCTGGCGTGACCTTCGGTAATAAGTCCTGAAAGCAGACCGTCGGTTAAGGCGTCAGGCAGAGTTAGTAATTTGAGAACATTGATGACATATGGGACACTTTTACTGACTTTTTTAGCTATCTGGGTATTATCAAATTTAAATTCTTCTTTTAAACGTTGGAAAGCTTTTGCCCGTTCAATAGGGTTTAGATCTTTGCGCTGGACATTTTCGACAATGGCCATTTCCAACATTTGTTGCGGGGTAGTTTCTTTAACTATAGCCGGGACATAGGCAAGTTTTAAAATTCGAGCCGCTCGCCATCGGCGTTCCCCGGCGATAATTTGATATCCGGCCGGAGTTTTGGCAATTATTAGGGGTTCAAGAATTCCGTGTTCTCTGATGGATTCGACTAATTCACTGACTGAGTCCGGATTGATAACTCCTCTGGGTTGAAGGGGGTTGGGTTCGAGTTGGTTGGTTGGGATTTGAGATATCTGTTTCATGGTTTAGGTTACTATGAAAACAGAGGTGAAAAAAGATATGAAAACTAGGACAAAGTCAGTCAACTTGAAAACGGATTAGTTTTTGGTTACAGATACAATATTCTTACCCAATCTTTTGAGAAATTTTACTACACCAGGACGGATAGCATAGATAGTGAAATCTTTTCCGAGTTTGGTACCCTTACCTGAGTGGAATTTTGAGCCAACTTGTCGGATAATAATTTGACCAACGTCTATTTTTTGTCCACCAAAAATTTTTACTCCGCGCCTCTGACCGGGACGATTTGATTTTTGATTTGTTTTTCCTTGTGATTTTGTATGTGCCATATAATTTAATTAATTTATTTTTTAGAAACTACTTTTTTGGCAGATGTTTTTTGGGAGACAGTTGCTTTTTTGGTAGTTGCGACTTTTTTTGGTAAAGAAGCTTTTTTAACGGGAGTGCTTTTGGATAAACCAATTTTTGTAATTTCAATATCGGAAAGTTGTGCTCGGAATCCTTGGGTTAAGCGGTAACGGGATTTGGCTTTGTATTTAAAAATTTTAAGTTTTTTTCCTTTATAATTTTTAATGACTTTAAATTCGACTTTGGCATCTTTAATAAAGGGACTGCCAATTGAAATACTTTTGTCATCTACTAGCAATAATACTTGGTCAGTGGAACTGGTTTCCCCTTCTTTTAGATTAAGGTTGTCGACAGTTAAGTTTTTGTTCTCTTCAGCCTTAAATTGTGAGCCAGAAATGGCAATAATTGCATATTTCATACTTGTCGATTGTATCATAGATGATTAATTTGTTCTACTGATTTGTTAGGAGGATAATATTATACCAAGTGAAAATAAGAAAGCCATAAGTGATGAACCGCCAACAGAGACAAAAGGAAGGGGAATTCCGGTAACAGGCAATATACCAATATTCATTCCAATGTTGATAAAAGCCTGAATCCATATTTGACTGGCAATACCAAGAGTAAATAGCATTTGAGCTTTATCGGTAGAACTGAAGGCTTTTTTAATGAGGGTGTTAATTAAAAGAAAATAAGAAAGAATTAGTATAAAAACGGAGACAAAACCCATTTCTTCAGTCATGGCTGCAAATATGAAATCAGTGTGTTTTTCCGGTAAAAATAATAATTGTCCTTGGGTCCCTTTTTTGAATCCCCTCCCCCAGAAACCTCCTGAACCAATTGCGATTTGAGATTGGATGACATTGTAACCTTTGTTAAGAGGATCGCTTTGTGGGTTTATGAAGGTGGTAATACGTTGTCTTTGGTAATCATGAAGACCGTATTTCCAAATGATTGGGGACATAAAAATAGCGATGATGCCAATAATGATGGTAATAGTCAGTAACTTTTTATTGTAAATAATTGTTGGTAGGGCAAGTACGGCGGTGGAAACGGCACTTCCTAAGTCAGGTTGTATCAAAATTAGGGAAACCGGAATAAAAAATAGTATGGGTAAGTTGGTATTTACTAAAAAAAGCAGAAGCCAAGGCTTGACTATTTCTGAGGGCTGAATTGATAGTCCTCCGATGTTGATCCATCGACGTGATCCTCGGGTAATATTGTTTAATAAAATCGGACTGAGAATCAAAATAGTTGAAAAAATAAACAGTAGCCAGCGATATGGTTTTATGTTTTTGGGGTGAATTTGAGTGCCAATAGCAAATAAAACCAGTCCAATTATCCAGGAAAATAGCTGTTTTAGGATCAGGGAAGGTTCTTGTGAAAGAACCATCAACATATTTAAGAAAAATAATGCAGTAAGACTAATGATTAGTGGGAGGCGAAAGTTTTTAGTCATCCTTAAGGATTTTCAGTTGGTCGGATTTTTCAATCGAAACGGCCAGAGTTTTTTCCAGTAATTCCTGTTGATATTTTTCAGGCCAGTTGGGGGCAAAAATTTTTATTTTGTCGTTTAAATTTAAATTTTGTTCCTTACGAAGTACCTGAATGGATCTAGCCAAATCCCGATATTCACCTTCTTCAATCAGCTGAGGAGAAAGCTTGGTGTCGAGAACAACTTCCAAAATATCTGAATTCGATTTTTGCCAGTCAATATTTTTGACATTGGTTTCGTCTTTGAGGATATCTTCAATCTGGGAAGGAAGAGATGGTTTATTGGATTTGATGGTTAAATTTGCCAGAGGTTGACGAACTTTAATTTGATTTTTTTGGCGTTGGGCGTGTGATAATTTGCAGATTTCCCGGGCAAATTCCATTTGTTCGTTTAGGGAAAGGTCGATAAGATTAGTGTCAGGATTTGGCCAATTTTGTAGATGAACTGATTGATTTGGATCGAATTTTTGATTACCGTTTAAATTTTGAAAAATGGTTTCGGAAAGAAACGGCATAAAAGGAGCAGTAAGGATAGATAGTTGTTTGAGACAAAAATAAAGTGTTTGATAATTGTCAAAACGATCTCGAGAGCGGCGAACATACCAGGTCGAGAAATCTTCAACAAATTTTTCGATAGCAGCGGTGGTTTTGGGAGTATCAAATTTTTCCAGATATTTGGTAGTTTTTGAAATAGTTTCGTTAAGTCGGGAAAGTATCCAACGGTCAAGAATATTTGTAGGAGTGGGAATATTTGAATCAGGTTGCCAGGAATAATTGTTGGCGTGTTCTATAAAAAAACGATAAGTATTCCAATAGATAAGGATAAAATTACGCTTTACATTGTCGGCGATGGAATAGCCAAAATTAACTGAATTGTGTGATTTTTGTTGACAATATAGCCAACGCATAGCATCTGCCGACATTTTTTCGACGGCTTCATCATAAGGAATACCATTCTTTTTGGTTTTACTCATTCTTTCACCTTTTTCATCTTTGACTTCGGAATGGGCAACTACGTTTAAATAAGGAGGAGAACTTTCGAGGGTGACGCTAAAAAAAAGCATGGAGTAAAACCAGAGTCTAACCTGTTCGATCATTTCCAGAACTAATTCAGCCGGGAACCATTTTTGCCAATATTTTTTATCGGAAAGATATTTGAGGGTGGAAAAAGGGACAACACCGGCGTCAAGCCAACAATCGCCGACATCGGGGATCCTTTTAACTTCTTGTCCACACTTAGGGCATTTGATAGTAATTTCGTCAATCCAGGGTCGATGAAGAGAGGGAAGTTTGTCTATAAGTTCCGGTTTTAATGTTAGGGATTTTAGTTCTTCTTTACTTCCGACAACGGTAAGTTGTTGGCATTTGTTACATTCGTAAAAAGGGAGGGAAAGACCGTAAAATCTTTTTCGGCTAATCATCCAATCTTCCATATTATCCAGCCAATTTTGCATTCTTCGACCGACATATTTGGGATGCCAATTTACTTTTTGAGCAGTTTCTTTTAATCTGGGTCTGATATCATCGGATTTGATGTACCAACTGTCTTCAAGACGAAAGAGACATTTTGTTTTACATCGCCAACAATGGGGGTAACGATGGGTAATAGATTCGGTTTTAAACAATACATTTTTTTTGGTAAGATAGTCAAAAACAATTGGTGAGACGTCATGGGCATATTTGCCAGAAAGATCACCGTAATCATTTAAGAAATGGCCGGTTTCATCTAGTGGGGCGATCATATCAACACCAAGTTTTTGGCCTAGTTCAAAATCTTCCTGACCACATCCCGGAGCGATATGAACGACACCAGTACCTTCGATTGGATCAACCTGGTCCCATTCTACAATAAAATGATTAACTTCCTTTTGGGCGGGTATATCGAATAATGATTTATATTTGAGTCCGAGAAGAGTTTTGGGGTTGATAGGTTGGTAATTTGTTAATCCAAGTCTGTCGGCTGCCAGTTTGGCCAGATATAGGAATTTGTCGTTATATTTGGCTTTAACATATTCAAATTCAGGATTTATGGCAAGTAAGACATTGGCCGAGAGGGTCCAGGGAGTGGTAGTCCAAGCGAGGACATATTCGTTGGATTTGTCGGATAGTTCAAACATTAAATAAACCGAGGTATCGGTAATTTCTTTATAACCATCGGCTTGTTCGTGTTGGGAAAGTCCGGTTTCGCAACGGGGACACCAGGTGGTGGCGGATTTACGTTTGGATAACCATCCTTTTTGCCAAATTATTTTGAGAAAATGCCAAATATAAAGATTGTTATTTTCCGAATTAGTGTAATATGAATTTTCCCAATCCATAAACATGCCCAATCTTTTTGACTGTTCGGTTTGGAGGGCGGAAAATTTATTGACACGAGCCAAACAAGAATTGGTAAATTTGTCCAAACCATAATTTTGGATATCTTTTTTTGAATTAAATCCTGCTTCTTTTTCAACTTCAACTTCGACCCAGAGCCCCTGACAATCAAATCCGTTTTGAAATCTTTGTTCATATCCTTGGGCATTTTTAAATCTTTGAAATACGTCTTTCAGAGTTCTTCCACGGGCGTGGTGGACACCCATTGAACCGTTGGCGGTAATTGGTCCATCGATAAAAGAAAAATTTTTATCGGAGGTTTTATTTTTTTGAAGATATTTGGAAATTACGTCTTGATCGTACCACCAGGATTTAATCTTATTTTCATTTTCGATAAAGTCAAATTGAGCAGGCACAGTTTGAAAATATTTTTTTTGAGTCATTTTTTGTAGTTTTAATAAAAAAATCCTTCGAAGAAGGATTTTTGGTAGGCTCCGATATCTCCAAAATGGAGAATGCGGAGCTATTTAATAATTATGTTGAATGAAGTAAGGTACATTATTTGATGTATTATACAATAATATTTTTGGTTTTTATTTTTTATTTTTTCGCATAAAAGCCGGAATGTCGAATTCGTCGACAATATCGACGCCGGCAGGAAGTTCGTTTTCGTCTAAGTATTGGTCAATATCGAGATTGTTGTCTTTTGGGGGATCTTTTTTAAAATCATTTTCATCTTCATCATCATTAATTTTTATAAGAGAAGGTTTTGGGGTGTTGAAATATATGGGTTTGACGGTAGATGAAAAAATTCTGGAATGATTAGGGTCGAAACCAGTGGCGATGACAGAGATTTTGATAGTACCTTTGATGTTGTGATCGATATTAGCGCCAAAAATTATATTACAGTCAGGTGAAGTTTTTTCGGTGATGGCTTGAGCGGCAGTTTCTATTTCGGCCATGGTGAGATCGGGACCTCCGGTAATATTGATCAATACTCCCCTGGCTCCTTCTATATTGACCTCAACAAGCGGTGAAGCGATAGCGGATTCGACAGCTTCTTGAACACGATTTTCACCCTCAGCTTCGCCTACTCCCATAAGAGCTGATCCGGCATTACTCATAATGCTTTTGATATCAGCAAAATCAAGATTAATGAGTCCGGGGATGGTAATCAGATCAGAGATGGCTTTGGTACCCTTGTTGAGGACGGAATCGGCTATTTTGAAGGCTTCAAGGAGGGTGGCTTGATTATTAACGACATCCATTACTTTTTGATTAGGAATGACTACAAGAGTGTCTACGTTGTTTCGAAGAAGAGATATTCCTTCTTCGGCGTTGGTCATACGACGGGTGCCTTCGAATAAAAATGGTTTGGTAACTACCGCAATGGTAAGAATACCTAATTCTTTTTTGGCGATTTCAGCAATAATTGGAGCAGCTCCGGTACAAGTACCACCACCCATTCCTCCGGTAATGAAAACCATATCAGTTCCGGTTAAGATTTCTTTAATTTTTTCTCTTGATTCTTCAGCGGCGTTTTGACCTATTTGTGGGTTGCCTCCGGCACCTAAGCCTTTGGTTAGCTTATCCCCTATCTGAATTTTAATTGGGGCAAGAGAATTTAGAAGAGCTTGAGAATCAGTGTTGATGGCGACAAAATCGACCCCGTTGATACTGTCCTCAGATATCATGGAATTTACCGCATTATTTCCTCCACCTCCAACACCGAGAACTTTAATCTTGGCAAATTGTCCGGACATTGTTTTAATTAATCCCATAGGTTGGTGGTGAATTAAATCGGCTTGTGAAAGTAATTTAATTAAGGAAGCAGTGGTTCAATCAAATTTTTAAATTTTCCAATTATACCGTTTAAGGAAATTTTTGATTTTTTAGTTGATCCAAACGATGCCTTTGGATTTTGTTTTAGGCCATACATTAATAGACCAACAGAACTACTGTAGGCAGGATTTAGTATATCATCTACAAGACCACCGATTTTTGGAGGGGTAGAAATTCGGAGAGGTAGCGGAATGACGTTTGAACTAATTTCTTTGACATTGACTGTAAGAGCACCACCTCCGGTTAGTACTATTCCGGCAGGAATGGTTGATTCAAAACCACTATTAACTATTTCGTTGTTGATTAGGGCAAATATTTCTTCCAATCGTGGTTTGATAATGCCGCTGACAGCTGTTTGAAGTGAAAGTTTTCTTTTGTCATCGGTAGCCAGTCCAAATTGAGACATATCAACCTCGTCTTCAAATTTTTTATTTTCAATTATTTTGACGAGTTTGAGTTTGATTTTTTCGGCATCTTCCAGGGAAAGTCTAAGACCAATAGCTAAATCATTGGTTACATTAGTGGCTCCGATAGGGATAACAAAAGAGTAACAAGGTGACCCCTCGTTAAAAATGGTTAGGGTGGTGTAGGATCCTCCGATATCCACAAGAGCAACTCCAAGTTCTTTTTCGGTTTCAGTAAGGGCGGATAAGGCGGTAGAAAGTCCGGAGTATACCAGAGACTGAACGTTAATGCCGATTTCTTCAAAACATTTGTAGAGATTTTTGAGAGCTGGTGTAGAGGCAATGATGATATGAGCTTCAACTTCAAGTCGAATACCTGTCATTCCAATCGGATCGATGACTCCCTCCTGGCCATCTACAGTAAATTTTCTTGGTATTACGTGGATAATTTCTTTTCCTACAGGAATGGATATGGCTTTGGCTGCTTCAATAACTCTATCAATGTCGGTTGGAGAAATTTCGCTGTTGGGATTGCTGATAGCTACAACTCCCTGGGAATTTAGAGACTGAATGTGGGGTGCAGCCAAAGAAACGATAGCATTATTGATTTGAAAACCTGCCATTCTTTCGGCAGCTTCGACACTTTGGATTATTGTTTGAGTGGCCTGGTCGAGATTAATAATTTGACCTTTTCTGAAACCGAGAGATGGTACGGCGGAGACAGCGATAATGTTAAAGCGATCTTCATCTTCAAAGTATTGTCCAACAATGGTGGTTACTTTACTTGATCCGATATCGATTCCATTAATTATTTTTGAGTGTGGCATAGGGGTGGTTTAAACTTAAATCGACAAGATAAACATATTTATCATTTATTGTAGCGATTTTGAATATTTGTTGTAAGGTGGTAGTTTGAAGAATTGGATCTTTTTGAGTGGAAAAAATTATTTTGGTTGGTGGGGAATTTTTTTGAGAAATTATGAATTCCACTTGTTGGGAATCGTTTTTGAAGGTGATTGGAGAAGCAAGCGGTATTTGGTTTTTTTGAATGGCGAAGTTTAAATTTTTAAAAAATTCATTTTTTGCTGAGCTGGGGTTAAGATATGATTCGGATTGGATAGAATATAGATAAACAGACATTGATACTAAAAGTATAGCAACTAGCGAATAAAATAATATTTTAGATAGTTTCATGGATTAGTTTAAGGAGTTTTGTGTTTTGAGTGTATTTGGGAAGATTAGAAGATGGGGTGGTGGGAGTTTTGATTAGATTTGTTAAATTGGTAAGCAGTTTGTCGGGTGTCAAGTTTTTGTCGGGGATGATTATTGTTTGAAGAGGTAATTTTTCTTTTGTCCAGATCGCATTTAAATCCTGTTCGTATTGTTGACTATGAGGTAAAGGAATTAGGATGGATTTTTTGTTTAAAGCGACAATTTCCTGACAGGTGTTGGCACCGGCCCGGCTGATAATTAGAGAGCTGTTGTTGAGCACCCATCCGATATCTTTCAGATTTATATAAACGGTTGGGTAGTAATTTTTAAATTGATTGGTAGTTTTGGAAATTTCTAAATAATCTAATTTTCCGGTTTGGTGGACTATGGTATATGGTTTTAGTTTGGGTAATAATTTGACTAAAGTTTGGTTAATTGAATGGGAACCCTGGTTGCCTCCGGTAACGTAAATTAGGGGGGAGTTTTTTATGATTGAATTAAGGGATTTAAAATTTGTAGTAGACGTTTTAAAAATTTCTGAACGCAAAAGATTGCCAGTAATATGGACTTTATTTTTGAATTTTTGAAAATGAGCAGAGGCTTGATTAAATGATAAGGCTATTTTTTGGCAAAAATAGCTATTAATTTTGGTGGCGAGGCTTGGGGTTAGTGTTTGTTCGTGGGTGATGGAGGGTATTTTAAAAATAGCAGATGTAAAAATTACCGGGAAAGAAGTATATCCGCCAAAAGAAACTACAATATCGGGATTGATAGTTTTTATTAATTTGATTGATTTAAAAATTGCAGAAAAAATTTTTGGGATACCGGTAAGAGTGTTTATCAACCAGCGTCGGTCCAGTTTACCTGATTCGAGGTTATAGTAGCGATCCCCTACCAGAGGGATTATTGAATTTTTTATATGAGTTTCGGTGGGAAATTCATGGGAAATGTAATAAATTTGCCATTGATATTTAGTATCCGTGTTTAATTGTTTGATTAGTTCGATGGCCGGGGTATGATGGTTGCCGGTGATGATTATTTTTTTATTCATTTTATTGATTATGTCTATAAATATTATTGACCAAACCCATGCCAGTTAAAAGCATTAATAGCGAAGAGCCTCCATAAGAGATAAAAGGTAAAGGCACTCCGGTTAGCGGGATAACATTGGCTATGGCAGAAATATTGATCAAACTTTGGTAAGAAATCCAAGAGGCAATACCGGCAACAATCAGTTGCTGACTGGGATCTTTGGATTGACGGGATACCCTGAAAATATTGTAAACCAGAAATACATATAAGGAAATAATAATAGTAATCCCAATAAACCCAAGTTCTTCTCCGATAATTGCCAGAATGGAATCAGTTGTAAGTTGGGGTAAAAATTGATATTTTTGGACGGAGTTGCCAAAACCCTTACCAAAAATTCCTCCAGAGGCCAGACTTAAAACTATTTGATTTGAATGGTAAGACGAGGTTAAAGTATCATTTTGAGGATTGAGAAGAGTGTCGAGTCTGGCTTGACGATATGGCGAGACAAAGATCAGAAGAACACTAAGTAATACTCCGATAAGACAGGTAAGCATTAGAGAGATTATTTCTCCACCGGATAAATAATAAATAGTTAAAACTATTGAAGCAGTCAGAACAGCGGTACTTAAATTGGGTTCAAGGATGATTAATATAAGAGCCGGACTTAGTGAATAAATTAAACTTTTCAAATTTTGTTTGTTTGATTTTGAAAAAAGAAATGAAAAATAAATTATGGCTATTAATTTGAAACTTTCTGAAGGTTGAAAAGAAAAAATTCCTAGTGACAGCCAACGTCTGGCTCCAAGGACGGTATTCCCAATTCCGGGAATTAATACCAGTATCAGGGTAGCTATTGATATTAGAAATAAATAAAAGGAGTATTTTTTTAAATAAGATAATTTAATTTTGGAGGTAATAATAAAAGATATTGTGCCGATAAATACCCAAAATAGTTGTTTTTTTATATAATAAAATTTGTCACCAAAGTTAATTTGAGCTTCGGAAAGTGAAGAGACTGAAATAAAAAGCAGACCAATAAAAATTAAAATATAAGTAATTATTAAAAAGGAAGCAATTCTGGGTTTGTTTTTGGTGGGTTTAGTCATCAGAGAGATCGGAGGGGTTGATTATGGGGTGTTTGAGAGAATCAATTAGTGGTTTAAGGACGTTGATTTTTTTTAGGGTTTGACCGGATTCATTTTTTGGGGTCAATTCAGAACCGATAATATTGACAGAAAAGCGTTTATCTATTTCAGTTTGGGTCAGTTGAAATTTAATTTTGGAAAAAGTAGCTAAATGATAGTAAAAAAGAGGAGTTAATTTTTGTTTTAATTCCAATTGAGTGTAAAAATCGAAAGAAGCGGTTAGTCGTGGGTTGCATTCAAGAAGATATACTTTGTCGGAAGAATCGACTAAAAAGTCTAATCCAAAAAAACCGAGGTAGTTATGTGATTGGAGGATTTTTGAGAAATTTTTTGTAATTTCTTTGATTTGGGAATGAATATTTTTTGATGCCAAGCTAGGCCATTGTCGGCCGACGGTAGAGAATGGGTTTTGGGTGAATTGAGGTAATCCGGTATATTGGAGAGCCGGAGGACTTTGCAATAAGCCCTGTTTTGTCAGACAGCAATTGTTTAGCAAGGAATAACTTTTTTTGATGTAGGGTGAAAATTTTACTTTGGTGTTTGGTTCTAAGATTTGGCTAATATCTGACCATTGATTGGCTTGTAAGGTGCTTTGCCCGGCCCAACCAAAGTGGGTTTGAATGACAAGGGATTTGCCGAATTGTTTTTGGTATTTTTCAAAATTTTGCAGAGTTAATTTGTCAACAGCTGAGGGAATGACCGGTAAGTTGTTTTGTTGACAAAATTGGACAAATTTTAGTTTGTCTTCAAATAAACGATTTAAGCGGGCGGGATTAGAAATATTTTTCCAGTTATATTTGTGACACAAAAAATCTATTTTGGCAGAAGGTTTGAAGGGGATGATTGCCGATTGTCCAATACTATTGGTATTAATGTAATTAATTACTTGAGGTTGGGACAAAAGAAGACCGGAGTTTTTAAGTGGAAGGGTAATACCTTGTTCTTCCAGAGAAAAATAAGGGATTTTGTTTTGTTTTAAATTAGATAATTTTGGATTTTTATAGGCGTAGATAAGATGAAATTTTTTTAGATTTGGATATATTTTTATATCAAGAAAAGGATCGACCACCAGAAAAAAATAGGTGAAGTCGGAGTTGTTGATTTGATTTTCTAAGTCCATAAGATTATCTTAGAGTGCCGGTAATTATTATAATAGGATTATTACCTATATTTAGGTTTAATTTGTTTGCCATCTCAAAACCTGCCAGGGTAAGTCCGCCTTCAAGTGAACATTTGACATTAAGGTCTAGCAGGCGTTGATGGGAATTTATGATTTGTTGGTTTTGGATGGTAAGGCCGGTACCTTTGGAATTTTTAATGGCGTTTAAAATTTTTAATTTTAAAGGGAGATATTTGGCGGAAAGAGCATCGGTAATGAGTTGAGTTTCTTTGGTGTATTGAGTATTAAATTTTGAAGTGATAGTGGGATTGGCTGCTGATTGGACGGCAAAAATGGGGATATGGGGCGGTAATTTTTGAGAAATTCCCAGGAGTGTAGTGCCACTACCTACGGGGATAAATATGCTGGATGTTTGGGGGTTTTGATCTAGAATTTCTTTAGCGATTTTTTGGTATCCGATAAGGGAGGAAGGGTCGGTAGATTGACGGAGGAAATAAGCGTTTTGTGATTTGGAAAATTTAAAGGCATCACTGATTGGTTTGAGACTGGTAATAATTTTGGCAGAAGGCGAAATTAGGAAAAGTTTTTTTTGATTAATTTTGGGTGATACGAAAATGGTAAGGTTTATCCCCTGTTTTTGGCAAAAATAGGCGGCGGAAATGGCAGCGTTACCGGTGGATGAGATAACGGCGTTGGTGATTTTTTTTTCAATTAAGTTTTGGATCTGGGCAATTAGGGCGCGGTCTTTGGCAGAACCGGTTGGGTTTTGGTCTTCCCTTTTGAGGTAAAAGTTTTCAATTTTAATTAACTTGTTTTGATTCATGTTGTATAATATTGTTTAGCTTATTATATATAAATTATAGATAATTATGGCAGTCAATAACACTAAAATTATTTGTCCGGATTGTCAGGCCGAGATTGTCAGACCTTTAGAAATGGAGGTTGGAGAGATACTGGAGTGTAGTGAATGCGGATGTGAGGTTGAAATATTGTCTATGGATCCGTTGAAATATAGACAATTGATTGAAGAAAAATAGTTAGGATAAGCAGTTAAGACGGAAAATTCCGTCTCCCAGTTTGGGATTGAAAAGAGATGGGTATTTTTTGTTTTCGATAGTTTTGTCCGACCATTGTTGATATTTAAGGCTTTTGTCAGGATTAGTTATTTTGATTTGACCGTAGTGAACTCCTTTTTGTTTGGTTTTTTCACTACTATGAACATAGTAAATTGTATTATTTAGCTTTTCGACAATAAAAATTACATGTTTGCCTTGGTCCATTCTAATTAAATCAGAAGTTTGGATATCTTGTAGGTTTTTGATTTCTTTGGCGTTGGGGTGACCGGTAAGTAGATTGGCAGATAGTCGTCGTGGTCCCCTTTTGCCTTCGGTACCTATTAATTTTGATTTAATATCTTTTCCTGTTTTGAGGTAATAATAAAAATTTGATAAGTGGTATATAAGTCCGGAACAGTCGATTCCAATCCCGTGTTTTTTTTGAAATCGGTAAATTTCGATAGGGCTGAGATCGAGTAAGTTTATGTTGAGTTTGTTGGCTAGCTCAATTGTAGTTAGAGCAATTTCTTTGGAATCTCCCTTGCCAACGAGGGCGTTATTTTCAGTCTTTATTGGTGGTTTGTTAGTAAAGTACGGAAGACCAAGATATTTTTCAATTTCCAGTTTTAGTTGATTTATTAATTTAATCCTAGCCATAGACCAAATATTGATAATATAATTCCGGCAAGCCAGGCTCTGGTGACGATTTTGGGTTCTTCCCAGCCCATTTTTTGAAGAGTTAAATGAATTGGGGCTGCCGGGAATATTCGTTTGCCAAAATATTTTTTACTAATAATTTGGACAGCACTGCTTAGACCTTCGATAATAAAGGGTGAGCCAATGATGAGGAGCGGAACAACACGACCCAAAATTAGGGCAATAACGGCAAAGGTGGCGCCAAAAGAAAGGGCGCCGACATCACCCAGCCAGACTCTGGCGGGATAAATATTGAAATATAGGAATGCAATGATGGAACCAAGCCAAAGTGATAAAAAAATTGAAATAGGAGTATCAAAAGAAGTATTAGCAAGAACCCAAAAGGCAAAGAGGGCAATCATTAATAATCCGCAAGACAGACCATCAAGGCCATCGGTGATATTGAAAAAATTGGCAAAGCCTACAATTAGACCCATAGATATCGGGATAAAGAAAATTCCTAATTCCAGAGCTCCAAAGAAAGGGATATAAATAAAATCAATTCTTAATTTAAAATAAATTAGTAAGGTTATCAACAAAGATACGGTAATTTGAAGAAAAAGTTTGTGAATCATTCTAAGGCCAAAAAAACCAGTTCTTTTGAAACCAAAAAATTTTAAAATATCATCATACAGACCTATAAGTCCAAAAGCTATGAAAGTAAAAAAAATTGTTTCTAGTTCCGAAATTAGAGGGTAGTTACTAGAAATAAAAATATTAGAAAATTTAAAGATGGGAAAGATGATTAAAAATAAAATAGAGACAGCAACAATTACCAGAAGTCCTCCGCCTACAGGAGTACCGGTTTTTTTGGAATGAAATTTATCAAAAATAGGGGTGCGTTGGTTTTGAAAGTCAAGAGTGGTTTGTTTTTGTCTTTGAAACTTTAGGCGATATAGTAAATTAATGAATGGTACCACCATTATTGAAGTGATCAAAAAGGAAAAGAGAAGCAGACCCAGGTACAAATGAATCATATTTATGAATAGTATAGCCTATTTTTATAGTCTATGTTTTGATGTATTTGATATCGGCACCAAGAGATTTTAGTCTTTCCATAAATTTTTCGTAACCTCGTTCGATAAATTCAACTCCGTTGATAGTTGATTCTCCGATGGCGGTAAGTGCGGCAAGAGTAGCTGTAGCTCCGGCCCGGAGGTCATTAACCTCGATATTCATGGCTTTTAATTTGCTAGGTCCATAAATTTTGACTCCATGAAAATATTTAGGGTCATCGCTTTCGGGATTGAAATGGTAATAAGTGCTTGGGTCTTTGACTTGAGGATTAAAAAATTTAGTTTTGGCACCCATTTGGTTTAAAGTATTTATATGTTGGAAACGACTGGGAAATATACGTTCTATTATAGTACTGCAACCCACAGATTGAGTTAAGACTAAACTGAAAACTGCTTGCCAGTCGGTCATAAATCCAGGCTCCGGACCGGTTTCGATGTCAATAGCTTTAAGTGGTCCGACCCAACTGATAGATACTTCGTCATATCCCCGTATAACTTTGGCCCCCATTTTTTCAATAGTAATCAAAAAGGTTTCAATTATTTTTGGATCTATTCTTAAAATATTGACGGAACCTTTGGTACTAAGTGCTGCACAAGCAAAAGTAATAGATTCGTTTCGGTCGGCAATTACTTGGTGTTGAGTACCGTGAAGGCTGGAAACACCAGTGATTTCTATAGTCCCCGGGTTTGAGGGTGAGCGTCTGATTTTGGCTCCCATAGAATTTAACATAAGAATTAAATCATCGATTTCCGGTTCCTGAGCGGCATTTTTAATGATGCTGTCGCCTTGAGCCAGGACAGCGGTCATAATAATTACTTCCGTAACAGTATGGGTGGGTTTAACAAACTCATAATTCGTACCTTTGATTGAGTCTGAACGGAAATGGATTTGGTTGTTTGATTCTTCGACATCGATGTTCATTTGTCGGAAGCAATCGAATAACCTATCTAGTGGTCTGGCTCCTAATTTGTCACCACCAGGGAATGGAATTATGGCTTGACCGGTTCTAGTGAGTAAGGGAGCAGCAAAAATGAAAGAGGTTCGTGATTTTTCTCCTGTACCTTTGGGAACTATAAAATTTTTGATTTTAGGAGTTGATATTTCAATACTGTGTTCACCTACTTTATCGATTTGAGACCCAAGATTTTGAGCGATACTTTCGGTGATGTGAACATCGGAAATATGAGGAATATTGGAAATGTAGGTTTTTTCGTTTGAAAGCAATGAGGCAATTATTTGTTTGTAACTGGCATTTTTAGCTCCTCGAATAGAAACTTCGCCTTTTATTGGTTGACCACCGTTAACAATATATCGGGACATTGGATTATTTTTTTAATTTATAATAATTTATAATTTTTTTAAGAGTATTTAAACCGTCAAGCCCTCCGGAAGAAAAATGAACTAAAATGTCTTGTTTGTTTAAAGAGTTTATAAAGTGTTTTTCAATGGTTTGGTTGAGGGGAAGATATATAAGCTTATCACCTATTTCAGATTTGAAATCTTTTGCAGTTGAACGTTTCGACTTGGAGATAGTATTTTTGTAGGGAATTTGGGATAGGATTACTTCCTGAACATGAGAAAAAGCCTGTTTGAAACCTTTTAATCCGGTTTTGGTGAGGATAAATGAAGCGTGAGGTTCGAAATAGACTTTAATGGGATGTTTTGGATATTGTTGTTTGATGGCGTTGATAGTTGAGTAAATACGGTTTGGGTTTTGGGCGAAGTCATCGATAAAAAGAATATTTTGATAATCCCCTATTGTTTCGAGACGACGTTTTATTCCAAGATAACCGGAAATAGATTGAGTGATGATTTTTAGGGGGATGCCCATATGATGACATAAAGTTGAAGCGGCGGAAATGTTTTCTTGGTTAAATTGACCGATTAATTTGTTTGGAATATTGGTTTTTGTCTGATATGGGATGGAAGTGCCAATGCAGTATTTAGTTAATTTTTTTAATGCAGAATCGTTTTGGTTATAAATTAAAAATCCGTCTTTTGGAATTTTTTGGATAAGGTTTTTATAGGCGTTGAGATTGTCTTTGTTGGTTGGGTAGCAATCTTTATGTTCCCAGTTGGTAGAGGTTATAATGACATGTTTGACGGGATAATATAAAAATTTCGCCTTGGTATCCAGACCATTTATGGATTCATCCGCTTCAATTACTGACCAGGGTGAATCTGAAATTTCAAGAGAAGGAAAATTGTTAATCGGTTGACCACCGATCATGTATGACGGTTTAAGTTGGGCATTTTTTAGTATCCAAACACAGAGAGCAGTTATGGTAGTTTTACCGTATGATCCGGCAATAAGTATAGATTCATTTTTGGCAATATATTGGGCAATATAGTTTGTGGCGGAAATGTATTTTAATTTTTGTTTTGTGATTTGTTCAAATTCGTTTAGAGTTTTTGGTATGTTTTTATAGGCTGAGCCGATAATGTAAAGATCAATTTTGGAATTTATTGGGGTTTGGTTGATAGGAATTTTTGCCTTTTGAAGTTGAGTACTAAAAGGAGGATATATTTTGTCTTGTTCTGATCCGGATACCTGATGACCTTGTTTTTTAAGTTCTAATGCCAGAGGGGTTGTCATGACACCGCAAATGGCTAGAATATGGATTTTCATGGTTGCTTTGACTTATTATAGGGCAACCATTGTCCATTATCAAAATATTGAAAACCGGGCATGTTACGTTTGTAAAAACCTATCTGTTCTGAAAATCGGCCAAGGTAACAATATTTAAGATTTTTTTGGTGACTGTCGATTATATTTTGAAGAACTAATCTGATGGGAAGATTGGTGTGTGAATATTGAGGATCGTAAAATACATAGGCTATATGAGAAATATTTTTTGAAAAATAGGACACAGAATAGGCTACAATTTTTTGGTCTAATTTCCATATGTAGACATAATTAAAAATATGATTGGTGAAGATATTTTTGACTGAACTGATAGGAAAATTCCATCCTAGTAGTTTTATCCATTGATAACATGTTTTTTGGGTATTTATGTCGAAATTAAATTGAGAGATAGGGATTAATTGATAAGTAAACTGGTCAGTATTTTTGAGTATTCTCCGATTCTCGGAACTTAGGGAAAATCGGGAAAGATCAGATCGACAACTGGACTCAGAATAAAATAAATTTTTATCATTTCTTTGGGGTAATAACCCGTTTGCGTAATTTACTTCAATATCATAAAGGTTTGAAATATTTAGTTGGTTCATAGTTGGGTTTTTAATCTGAAAGCGGTACGAAAGGCTTCTGATTCTGACCAGGGGTATTCAGTTGTTCCATGTAGAATTGAGGTCTCGTGACCTTTTCCACAGGCGATGACCGTATCGCCGGGTTGAGCAAGCTTGATGGCAAAATTAAAGGCGTCCTGGCGGTTGGGTATATCTAGGTAAACAAATTTATTTTGAGCAAGTAGTGAGATTTTTTGGAATTGTTTAGGAGTGGTAATTTTGGTGTAATTAAATAACTCAGAGTTTGCTTTTATGCCCTGAGCGATTTGTTGGTTTATATCTTCAACTTTTTCATTTCTGGTGTCATCTGAAGTAAGTATGGCAATATCGGCGTGCTGAGAGACAACTGCTCCCATAAGTGGTCTTTTTGATTTGTCACGACCACCGGTAGCACCAAAGATGACAATAAGATTACCTTTGGTTAATTTTTTAAGTGAGGATAGGGTTGATTCAAGAGCGGCGGGTGTATGGGCGAAATCAATTATTGTTTTAATATTTAGATTGTTGGGGATAGTTTGGCGTCTGCCGGTAACTTCGGGAAAATCTTTGATAACGGAAAGAAATAAATCGGTATCTATATTTAGAGTATTAATAACGCTGTAGGCGGCTAGAATGTTGTATATCTGGTAATAATAGTTACTGTTGGTTTTAAAAGTTGTTTGGTTGACTTTGAAAGTGAGTTCATCTTGATTAATTTTGATATTGGTAGCTTGGTAGGTGGACTTTGTATCTATGGAATAGGTTTTGCTTGGGATGGTGACATTTTTGGAGATTTGTTTGAAGGATTGGTCGTCTTTGTTGAGAATAGCGATATCTGAATAATGGAAAATTTTGTTTTTGGCATGGATATATCGGTGCATGTCAATAAAGTCGTCTAAGTGTTCATGGGAAGTGTTGGTAATTACCGAGACTTTAAAGTGACATCCAAAAAATCGAAATTGATCTAAGGCGTGGGAGGTGACTTCGATAACAGCATGAGTAAGACCGGATTTGACCATTTCCTGAAAAATTTGTTGGACTAAAGAGGGATCGGGGCTGGTCATGTGAAGACCAGTATTGATATCCCGGTTGCCGGTTTTGGCACCGATGGTAGTAATCAGACCGGTTTTAATACCTGCTTTGGTAAGTACTTCATAAATTAATTTTGCTGTTGTAGTTTTTCCGTCGGTGCCTGTTACTCCAATGAGGGTTAAATTCTTTGAAGGATTTTTGAATTTAGTTTTAAAATAGATGCTTTTTGGAAGGTGCCAAAGGTAGTTTTTAACTTTTTGTAAGTAGTATTTTTGAATCGGGATCATATAAGTTAATTGAATTTTATCTTAAATCGTATTAATTACAAAAGAAGTTATAAAATGAAGTTTAGTTTTTCGGCTAAATCGTACCATAAAGGGGCGGCTGAAGAGGCTCCCCAAGGAGTGGTGCGTGGACGGTTAATGGTAATAATCATGGTAAATTTGGGGGTATCACAGGGTGAAAAACCAACATATGAAGCGACGGTGTTATCATCGGTGTAACCACCTTTGACGGCAACTTGGGCGGTGCCGCTTTTAGCACAGGCTTCAATATTTTTGGGTTTTAGACGGGCAATTGAACCATTTTCAACACTATATTTAAGAATTTCTTTGACTGTTTGGGTGGTAGTTGGTTTAAATACTTGTCTGGAAGGGGTTTTTTTTGAGACTATAGTTTGATCATTTTCGGATAAATACCTGACAATTTTAGGAGAAACTAATTTACCTTCATTGGCCAAAGTGTTGAAAGCAGTTAGCATTTGAATTTGGTTAATGGCAATCCCCTGTCCAAATGAGGCTGTGGCTAAATCAATTTCAGGCCAGATATTTTTAGAAATTGGTTTGGACTCTCCCTGAAGATCAATGCCAGATTTGTTACTGAGTCCGAGGAGACTGTAATATTGAAGAAATGATTTTAAGCCGAGTTGTCTGATGATTAGGCTCATACCGATGTTGTCGGAATTTTTTATTATATCTTTTAGAGGAGATTCCGGGTGAGTTTCTTGGTTCCAGTTTTCAATAGTATATTGTCCGATAGTAAGAGGGCGGTCGCATAGATGGCAGATATAATCCGAAGAAATAGCATTTTTGTCGAGAGCCATGGCCACAACCAATGGTTTGAAAATTGACCCGGGTTCAAATAAACTGGTAATGGCGGTATTCGCAGTAGCACTTGGTGTAGCTGATTGGGTGGCGGTGTAATCGGCCATAGCAATTATATTTCCGGTTTGGGGTTGCATAATAGTGATGAGGCCGGAGTCGGCATTGTAGGTTTCGACACCTTCTTTGAGAATTTTTTCTATTAGATATTGGATATCTCTGTTGATGGTGGTGTGTAAATTTCTTCCGTCTAAAGGATTAGTTTCCCAATTTGATAAAGAAATCAATGATTTACCTTGCGCGTCTTTAACTTGCCAGGCATAACCCGGGCGCCCTTCAAGATGTTTATTGTAATAACCTTCAAGTCCACCATAACCGGTAGTTTTGCCATCTGAATCCTGAGCAACTAAACCTAAAATATTTTTAGCCAATTGGTTCTCTGGATAAAATCTTTTTTGGTCCTGACTAAATTCTATTCCGGAAATATCGGATAATAAATCATATTGATGTTTATCGAAATGTTGAGGAAAGCTTATCCACTTCTGTTTATCATTTTGAGAAAACTTAGATATTAATTGTTCAAATTTTGATTCAAAATCAGGTTGAACTGAGTTAATTTTTGAAATAATTTGGTCGAGAGGTAGGGTAAGATTTGGTTTATATATTGAGAGAGTGTAGGTAGTCTGATTCTGAACCAGAGGGAATCCAAAATTATCATAGATAGTACCACGATGGGTATTTATTTTTTCTAATTTTTGTGTTTGGCTGAGAGCCTTGGTGCGATATTGGGAACCAATAACAATTTGTAAATAAAATAACCTTGAAATTACCATAAGAAATATAAAACTTATGGTACTGATTAGGATTTTTAAACGACTGTTAGACACTATTGAATTATAGAATCATTATTGATATCGATGGATTTTTGAATTGGTTGATATTGGGAAATGTCTATTGATTCCAGAAGTTTATTGATGGAAATTGATTGAGTGTAACTATTTTGGAGATATTGATTTTCAATTTCAATTTGATTTAATTTTGAAGTGTATTTTTGATAATCCTGGTTTAATGTAAGTATTTCGCTGTTGTAATAAAAAGAAAAAACAAAATAAATAATAAAAGTAAGGGCCAGAGCGATAAAAAGAATTTTTTGAGTCATTAATTTATTGTATACGACCTGAGAACACTTGATCGGGAAAGAGGGTTTTGAGATATTTCAAAAGAACTTGGTAATCGTTTTGGTAAGGGAGTGATAGTATTGTTTTGAATTTGTTGGCGGATAAATTGTTTTACCAAACGATCTTCTGATGAGTGGAAGGTGATAATGGCAACATGGCCGGATTTTTTGACTACTTTTAGCGATTGGTTCATGACAGAAATCAGATTTGGTAATTCCTGATTGACAGCCATTTTGAGAGCAAGGAATATCTTGGTAGCCGGATGAATTCGGGTAATAGGTATGTTTTGGCTTGAATAATAATTTTTTATAATTTCAGCTAATCGGGTTCCGGTTTTTATTGGTGATTTTTGACGTTGACGGATAATTCTTAAAATTAGAGGTTTTGAGTATTTTTCTTGGGCATATTTAGTGAATAGCTCATAAAGTTGATCAAAAGAATAAGTGTTGATAATGTTTTCAGCAGTTTCAGATTGAGAATTAGGGTCGAGGCGCATATCAAGTGATTGTTCATCATGAAAGGAAAATCCCCTATTCTCAGATTTAATTTGGTTTTTACTAAGGCCAAGATCAAGTAATAAGGAATCAATTTTTGTATGAATATTTAAGTTAACAATTTGGGAAAGATCTGAAAAATTACCATGGATAGGATGAAAGTTTTTTGAAAGACCGGCTTGTTTAACCCGATTGGAGGCAATTTCCAGGTTTTGAGGATCCTGATCGATACCATATACGATGACTTTTTTTTTGAGAAGTTCGAGGGTATGTCCTCCGTTTCCTAGGGTGGCATCAACAATAACTTGATTGGGTTGGGGATTTAATATCTCGAGTATTTCGGCTAATAGTACCGGTGTGTGAAAATCCATTGTTTAATAATTACTGGCGAAGTAAGAGTAGGAAGGTTTGGTGTCTGAGGGATTTTTTGAATTACCATAGTCCTTTAAAAGTAGATAAAAGGAGGTGGTTTTGAGATTGTCAATTTTGGTTTGATAGTTTTGGGTAATAAGTTCCATTTGACCACCATTTTTTTTAATTTGACTGCCGGATTGAAGTGAAAATTCGGTTTCGTAAGGGATTATTTGATTTTCTTTAGTAATGAAGATAAGAGAAAGTGTGCCACCGGTTATGCCTTCGTCGTATTTGTATTTGCAGCCGGAAGTGCAACTTTCTGTTCCTAAAAGTAGTTTTCTTTCAATGTTTTGACTTTCCAGAGTTAAGGTGTCGCCAAGACCTTTTTCTATTTCTAAACCATTGTCAGTGGCGCTATAAATAAGTTCATATTCTATTTGTTTTACATAATTTGGGATGTTTAATATGGAAAGTTTTAATTCATGTCCGTCTGATCTGGGTATTAATTTTACGATAGGTCGTTCTTCGGGTTTCATCTCAATAGCTCTCGGGGTTGGGGTGGGGCTGGGGGTTGAGCTGGTATTTTTTTTGCCGCAAGAAGATAGTAAAAAAGTACTTAAGAAAATTAGGGAAAGGGTAATAATTTTTTTCATAGTGGCTTAATTTAAATGTTTTTTTAACCAAGTGTCAACCTGACTAGATTTTATTCTAATTTGCTTCATAGTATCTCGGTCTCTAATGCTAACAGTATTGTCTTCGAGTGTTTGAAAATCGACTACCAGACACCAGGGAGTGCCGATTTCATCTGCACGACGATATTTTTTACCGATATTGCTGCTATCGTCCCAGTCGATGGAATAATTTAAAGATAGTTGGTCAAAAATTTCTTGAGCTTTATCGATAAGTTCGGGTTTGTTGGAGGCCAATGGGAAAATTGCCATTTTATAGGCAGATATTTTGGGATGTAGTTTGAGATAAGTTCTTTTTTCTCCGTTTTCTAACTTTTCTTCACGATAAGCATCCAGGAGTAAAAAGAAAAAACTGCGGTCGACACCACCGGAAGTTTCAACAATGTGGGGAAGATATTTTTCGTTGGTTTCCGGATCGCGATAAGATAAGTCCTGACCACTAAATTTGGAATGTTGAGTCAGATCATAGTCACCACGCCAATGAATACCCTCCATTTCTGCCCAACCCCATGGAGCTTTATATTCGATATCGAAGGCTTTTTTGGCATAAAATATGAGCTCGTCGGGTTTGTGTTGACGAAATTTAAGATTTTTGGGTTCGTTAAACATTTGACTATACCAATCCATCCTTCTTGATTTCCAGTACTCAAACCATTTATCCATCTCGTCAGGTTGGACAAAATATTGAATATCCCATTGTTCGAATTCGCGGGTCCGGTATAAAAAGTTTTTTGGAGTGATTTCATTTCTAAAGGCTTTTCCAATTTGGGCGATACCAAAGGGTATTTTTGTACGAGTAGTATCGATAATATTTTTAAAGTTTAAATAAATATTTTGACAGGCTTCTCCGCGAAGATAGGCTGGAATTTTTTCGCCTTCGATAACGCCAATTTCGGTATGAAATAAAATATTGTATTTCCGAGGAGCAGTAAATTCGCCGTTACATTCCGGACATTTGATGGCATTGTCGATTAAATCGGGACGGAAACGTTTGTGACAGGATTTACATTCGACTAATTCGTCGCCAAAATTTTTAACGTGACCGGAGGCTTCCCAGACTTTGGGATGGGTAATTATGGAACCATCAATACCAAAAACATCTCGGCGACGGATGACATTTTCATTCCACCAAAGATCTTTCCAATTTTTTTTCATCAGTGAGCCAATTGGGCCGTAGTCATAGAATCCCTGAATACCACCGTATATTTCACTGTTTTGAAATACAATTCCCCGGCGTTTTGTGAGAGAAATAATTTTGGAAACAAGTTCGTCTTGATTATTTTTATTTGACATTAGATATCGAATTATAGCAAATAATTTTATCTAAATAATTTGGTACTTTCGAATTTTTTTTCAGTGATGTTTTCAAAATATTGACGTAATAGATTTTGAGTTTTTTTGTATTCTTTGTTGGAAAAAGCAGTAGTAATTTCTTTTGGAACACCAAAACCAAGAGTGGCGATAAATTTTATTTCATATTTAATAAATGAAATTACTTTGTTTTGATAAATGGATTTAATAATATTTTGAGAAATTTCAAAAACGCCTTCTATGTGTTGATTTTCAGCAATTAAGCTATTTACAATCTCCAAAAAATAAAAGATAAGATTAATTTGGGTTAGACTAGTGGAGGGAGTTAAAAAACTATCAATGGTTTGGGTTTCTGAGAGCCAATTGAAATTGTCTTTTTGGTAAATTTGAGCTTTGATGGTGTTGGCCAATTGAAGTGAGCCAAGACGAGAGCTTTTAATTGTTTTGGCACCTTTGGCGAGAGCCACAATTTTGCCGTTGTTTGTGGTTAATAAACTGACAAAAACATCTGATTCTTTAGTGGTTTTTTTGTTGATAACAATTCCAATTACTGTCTGATAGCGATTCATTTGGTTACAAGGCCAGTTTGATGGTCTTGTCGGCTACCCAATCAAAAGTATCCTGTTGTTTTCCGTTAACAAAAAGTTGATACTCAACAGCTTTGGTTCCGGGTTGTTTTTGAAGTAAAAGGGTGTAGTCAGAACTTGGAGAAATTGGAGAAGTATATTGCACGGAGACACGGTTGCTGGATTGGGCGTAGAGAGGATATTTATTTCCATAAAACCCTTCAAAAACTTGTTTGCCGGATTCATCGTAGAGAACAGGTTCTACTTCAGAACCAGTCATTTTTATTAATTGACTACCTTTGGGGACATAAAATCTAAACATATTACGGTATTTAGGGGCATTTAGACACAAGTCCCCTTTTTCGAGGTTACAATTGGAGGCTCGTGAGGGGTTAGTGTAAGTGACGGTAATTTTGTGTTCGACTTTACCGTTTTGAGAGATAATTTCATGTTTAATTTTTTGGTTTATAAATAAGTTAGTTTTTGCGCTAGAAAAATTAGCGTCATTAAGGTGAATATAGTCGATATTTTCAGCGGTTTGGGTAATTTTTCCGGCAATATTGGCAAGTTCGGCAGCTTTTTGCATTTCTTGATCGCTAAAGTAAAAGAGTATGTGTTTTTGATAAATATTGGTAAATGCAGCCTGAGCAAGCGGTGCCATTTTACTTTTTTCAGAACCCATGGCATTTGATAGAAGGGAGTGCATCAGAGGACCTAAAAATCCTTTTCTGTCAGTTTCGATATAGTCACGGGGTCGACCGGCCATCCATTCAAGTTGGTAAATAATTTGAGGGCAACCGTCGCATCTTTTGTCAGGATCGGCGGAAAAATTTCCATAACCACTAACACCGATACGACCAAGAACTTCGACGAGGTCAACTAAGACCTGAGTGTCCAGGGCGATTATGGCGTCTATTTTTTGTTTGTTGCCGGTAATTTTGTTGTAATTATCCAGAAATATTTTGGCGTCTGTCGGGAAATCGGCATAGAGGTTCATGTCTCTGAGGTTAAGATAGGGAACGTTAATGTGGTATGACTTTATAATTCTGGGTGCCGGGATGGTGCTGTTTAGTCTGTCGTCGAGTGAGTAGATATCATCGGAAATACCGGGAGTAATTTTACCTTTGTTGACTATTAAAGTACCGTAAGCAGTCCAGAATCCTCCGCTTGGTCTAAGTTCGGCGTCATTTTGAAAAATCATTAAGTAATTTCTGGGGGCGTCTTTGCCAAGGAGCCATGAAGTTTTGGTGAGGATGGGTTTACCGTCTTTTAAGAATTTTTCTGCTTCAGTGACAAGTTCTTTGGCTTTGAGAAGAGTACTTTTGACTTTGTAGCCTCTAAATTCGTCAGGATAACGATCGGGATCGATTTGATCAAGAGATTTTTGAATATTTTCGACTCTTTTTTCGATAGTGTCAAAATGAGGAATTAAACCTTCTACGGATTCTGTCAGAAAAGAGATTCGGTCTTCGGTGGTTTGAGCACTGTCAACGGCAGAACCTTTAAGACCTAAAAAATCCTGATAAGGCTCGATGGCGGAAATTAAGATATCTCCTGTTTCAATGGATTCTTTGGCTATATTTATAATTTGGGATCCGTCTTTGTAGTAGCTATTTACATAAGGAATGATTTTGGCGTAGGAAACTTTTTTGTAAGTACTTTCAAATTTATTTAATTGAGTGCGGATGGTAGAGAGTTCGGTTTTGGCTTTGACCAAATCTTTGTCGGTAACGGCAGTTCTTAACTCAGTCGCCTGAAGTTTCATTTGATTGGCTTGAGCCATTAGGTTTTTGGCCGGAAGATAAACGAAGAAAAAGCCGAGTGTTGCCGTTATGGTTATAAAAATAAGAAGGACTGAAAATACAGAAATTAGAATTTTTTTATTTTTGGGAGTCCAGAACTTAGAGAATTTGGAAAGTACAGGTTTGGGTTTGTTTAGGTTAGGACTTAGGTTTTTGTTAAGAAGGGTCACATCAGTCATCCTTTGAGTTTATATTATAAAAGAAATGATTACCAGCTACTAAGCATGGCTTTGGGGGTTTTGAGAAGTATAATAATCTCTTGCCGCAAAGAACGGTTTTCAATATATTTAGCGTCTAATTGGGCTCTTTTTTCAAAAGATAATTCATTACGACCGGAAATTTGCCAAAGCCCGGTGATTCCGGGTTTGGCGGTTCTGATTATGTCGATGTTTTTTTGAGTTTCAGGGTATTTGGCCGCATATTCACGAAGTTCTTCATCACGATATGCGCGGGGGCCAACCAGACTCATTTCTCCTTTAAGAACATTAATTATTTGGGGGAGTTCGTCTATTGAGGTAGCTCTGATAACCCGACCAATTGGAGTGATGCGGGGATCTTCATTGGCTGAAAGTTTCCAATCATTTTTCTTGTATTTTTCCCAAAGATTTGGGAATTCTTCTTTTAGGTATTTATCGTTATCAGCGATATACATAGAATGAAATTTATACATCATAAACTCGCCGTTAGGACCAACTCTTTTTTGGGTGAAAAAAATATTATGGAGGATATCGTTTTTGTGATCTTTTTTGGGATATTTGGAAACAATACCGGTTTTGGAGGTACGATATACTAAAAATGCGGTAACTACCATAATAGGACCAAAGACAATTAATAATAATATTGATCCTGTAATATCGATAAATCTTTTACCTAAATTAAAAATAAAAACCCTTTGTTTGATAAAAGTTGTAGTTTGGGAATTTATCATTTTGGTGATTTGAGAAAATAGTTGATTTGTTTTTTGTCAGAAACCATTTTAGTAATTAAATCACGAACTTGTAGGGTGTCGTTAAGATGACAAATTAGTAGTCCGTCGGGGGTATCAATAATTGCCAGATCTTTGACGCCGACAAGTCCGATTAATTTATTGGATTGAGAGGAGATGAGACAATTTTGACTGTTATGGTTAGTAAAATTAGTGTCTGACTTTAATGTAGCTATACCTTGATTATTTTTATTTAACATTTGATAAACAGTGTTCCATTCTCCTATGTCGCTCCAGATAAAATTGGACTTAAGACAAGAGAGTTTGGACGAATTTTCAGATATGGCGTAATCTATGGCTAATTTAGGAAATAATTTGTAAATTTTTTTGACTGAATTTGGATTGTCTATTAGTTTTTGGTAAAGCCGGAAATATTTTGGTTGATACTTAATAAATTCCTCAAGTAATACCGGGATATGAAAGGTGTAAATACCTGAATTCCAAAAATTCCCCTTTTGGATAAGTTTGTTGGCAGTATCTGTGTCCGGTTTTTCAATAAAGTTTTTAATTTTATAGACATTGTTTTTGGGTTTGTCGACAGAGAGATAACCATAGGATGGGTTAGGAAATGTAGGTTTGATACCAATAAGAATAATTCGACCGAATTTATAAGCTAATTTGGCAGATTTTTTTATTTTTGAGGCAAAAAAAAGATTTTTGGAAATATAATGATCTGAGGGAAGACTGGTGATGACAGCGTCGGGATTTATTTGGGAGATAATTGAGCAGGCGTAAAGTATGGCGGCAGCGGTATTTTTTTTGTCGGGTTCGAAAATAAAGTTTTGGGGTGGAATTAGTTCTTTTAATTCTTTAGTGATTTGTTTTTGATATTTTTGATTACTGACTATAAAAATATTTTTGGAAGGGAGAATTTTTAAACTTCTTTGGACAGTTTGGCGGATGAAGGATTCATTTCCAATAAGATTTAAAAATTGTTTGGGGTGATCGGCGCGGGATATTGGCCAAAGACGAGGACCGGTGCCTCCACAAAGTATTATGATGAAGTGATTTTGAGGTGTTTTTGTTGATGTTTTTGCCATAGGTCAGTGACGGTTTGACTAAAGTTTAGCATAAAAGCAGAACGGGAAAAGTTAAGGGATTGAGAGCGACAATCGCTGGGTTTGAAAGTGGTATTTTCAAATTTTAAAATGGCACTGACAAGTGAGTTGACGGTTTGGTTATCAAAAAATATGCCGGTTTTACTGTTTATTATAGTTTCTCTAAATCCACCCTGATTGAAGGCAATTACCGGTCGACCGCAGGCTTGAGCTTCGATGGGGGTATAACCAAAATCTTCGATTTGAGGACAGATTAAGGCTTTGCAGTTTTGATAGAGAGAAATTAGTTTATTTTCGTCAACTTCGCCTAAAAATGTGATATTTTTGGCATGGAGTTTTTTTACTAAAAGCTTAAGACTGGATTCAAGTCTTCCGGTATTGGTAATAATGAGAGGTTTTTTTAGTTTGGCACAAGCTTTGATAACAAGATCTATTTTTTTTTGTTCGACAAGACGAGAGGTAGTTAGGTAATAATCTGACTTGGGTTTGGAAACGGGGTGAAATAACTTGAGATTGGTGCCGGGATAAATAATTTGACTGTCTTTGTGGTAGTATTTTTTTATTCTTTTTGAAACTGTTTTAGAAATAGTAAGGAAATTGTCGGGTCTGTATGAGTAGAGATAGTCAATGGATTGATAGATTTTTAATAAAGGTTTTAGTAAAAAATATTTATCTAAGGGAAAATATAGATGGCGATTGGGGTTGAGACAGTAGCAAATAAATAGAGTTTCAGGTCGGGTGATTAATGAGTGTCCCAAGACACTGGTAGTAGAGATGACAATGTCGTAATTTGAAAAATTGAATTGTTCCAGAGCAATATCGTAAATAGGGGTATAAATTACCGGATTGGTTTTGGAGAAAGGAAGTTGGTTGATAAAGGAGCTAATAATTTTTTTGTTTTTGGGAAGCCAAGGTGTTTTTTTTGGGTCGTAATTAAGGGTGTAAATAGGTGCATCGGGATATAGAGAAATTAAATCTAGAAGTAATCTTTCAGCACCTCCCCATTGATTTAACCAGTCAAAAAAGAGAGCTATTTTTGGTTTGGTCATTTGAGCAAACTATGATAGACGTTTAAAGTAAGTTGAGCGGTATTTTCCCAAGAATATTTTTTGACTTGAAGATGTCCCCTATTGATGAGGCTTTGCCTAAGTTTGGGGTTATTTTGAAGAAGTTTGATTTGTTTGATTAACTGTTTTGGTTGGTGTGGGTCAAAATAGAGAACCGAGTTTTGATAAATTTCCGGAAGACAGCTGGAGTTGGATGAAATTACCGGGCAATTTAGAGCCATGGCTTCCAGACCGGTAAGACTGAAACCTTCCAAAAAGGAGGGATGTACCAAGGCTAGGGCTTTGGCATAAATGTCTTTAAATTCGGAATCGGGAAGATAACCTAAAAATTCAACTTGATTTTTGATTTTAAGTTTACTTATTTCTTTGGTTAACTGATCTTTGAATAAGTCGCGAGAACTTATAATTTTAAGTTTTAAGTCAGGTATTTCTTTTAGGGCTTGGAAAATTACATTTAAGTTTTTGTGAGGATAAAGATTACCGGTGAAAATGAGATAATTTTGAGGGGTCTGGATTGTTGAAGAGATGTTGGAAAAAAAAGGATCAGTGGCTTCATAAGTTGTGGTAATTTTTTTGGGATTTAGGTGAAAGTGGGAAATTATATAGTCACGCCAAAAATTACTAGGGACTATGATGTGATTTAATTTTATGGTGAAAAAGGTTTGGATAAGATAAGCCAGATATTTTGGCCAATATAAAATGGGATGTCTGGTGGTGGTGGAGGGTCCCCGGGAGAAATGCTTAATTAAGTCGTGAATGGTAACTACAGATTTACCAAAATAAAATAAGGGTTTGTTGAAATGGGAAAAGTGAACCAGATCGGAGCGGAAACGGTATAGGTAAAAAGGCAGAAGAATTTGTTCGGAAACAGAGTAATGCTTGATGGTAGTGGTAAAATAAGAGAAAGAATTACCCAAATCTTTTTTAATTTGAGCCAAAAGATCGGGATATACCAAAAGGGACCAGTGATAGTTTTTGAAGTCTTTGTTTTTTTTGAGAGCAAGTAAAAGATTTTTGGTATAGCGACCGATACCAGTGTGTTTGGTTCCGTAAAGTCGGGCATCAAAAAGAATTTTAGGTTTCATAAGTAACGGGCTTTAAAAATACGGTAAAATTCCAGCAAATTAATACCTCTCCAAATAATAAATTGCCAGATTTTGGAATAATTTTTGAGTAAATTTTGTTGATAAAATATTTTCATGGCATTGGTGGTGGCAATAGCGGAGCGAATTTTTGTTTGTCGAGAGGCGTGGGTGATTGATTTCGTTTTGAGTAAACCTGATGAAACTCCCTGAAAATGGGTAATTTTGAAATAAGGTATAAAGTAGAGGGAAAAATTATTTTGACGGAGTTGATAACAAAAATCTAAATCTTCTCCGTACATAAAATATTTTTCGTTCCACCATTTGAGCTGATCACCAACTGGTCTTTTGAGCATAAAAAAGGCTCCGACACAGCAGTCAATTTGTTGGGGTTTGGAATAGTCCAAATAACCCATAAAATAGCCATTAAAAAATTTTGATTTGGAAAAAAGTTTGGGTAAACCAAATCCAAAAAAATGCCAAAAAGTGTTGTTTGGGGTGGGAAAACCGCGATGGGATTCGAGTTGAGTTTTTCCAGTTAAGGCCAGAATAACGTCACAGGTGGCGGCATCTACTTTTGGATGTTTTTCAAAATAATCTATCATCCCGGAAAGGGTGTCTTTTTCAACAGAGGTGTCGGGATTTAGAAATAATACATATTTGGATTTGGGGTTGGAGACGGTAACTCCGCGGTTGTTACCGGCAGAAAATCCAATATTGGTAGGTAGAGGTAAATAATTAAGAGGGAGAATGTTTGGATTGAAAAGTTTTAAAGACTGGGTTTGAGACAGACTGTCGTCCGTGGAAGCATTGTCTACAACAATTATTTCGATTTGATAATTATTGATGGTAGACTGGTAAAGACTTTTTAGGCAATTTGACAAATAATTTCCGGAGTTGTAATTAAGAATAATTATCGAAAGAATGGGTTGATTATTTTTTTTTGGTGATTTGATCATAGATTTGGTTAAGTTCCATAACACTGTTTTCATAAGAATAAAATTTTTTAATTAAAGCGTTGGCGGCGTCCCCCATTTTTTTCATTTTTTCTTTATCTTTTAATAGTTCAATGGTGTATCTGGCAGTATCTTGATATTTGCATACTACGGCTTCTTTAAAATTTTCAATTTTAATTCCACCCATACCTTCGGAAGTGGTGACGACGGGAAGTCGGCAAGCCATGGCTTCAAGAAATTTATTTCTAGTGCCACCACCACTACCCATGGGTGAAAGGAGTATCCAGGTTAAATTGTAATAATATTGGGGATCTTTTGGTCCCCCGTCGGAATCAGCTTCGGTGACTATAATGTCTTTGGAGATATATTTTGAATAATAATCGGGGGCAAAGCGACCGACAATGTAAAATTTACAGTCAGGGATAGCTTTTTTAATTTCAGGCCAAAAATCTGACATAATCATTTCGACTGATTCACGGTTTTGCATCCATTTCATGTTGGAAACGCCAAAAAGGATTGACGGATAGGGTGATTTTTTGGTTTTGGGTTTGGATAAATAAAATTTTTTGTCGACTCCGTTTTGAAAAACCTGGATATCATTTCTTTTGGTAATTTTAGAAATTAATTTTTGATCGTCTTTGCCGAAAGCTACGACGGTGTGAGTGTTTTTCCAATAATATTTTTCCCAATATTTGAGTTTGAGGACATCGATCCAAAGTAAAGGGGTAAAAAACTTTTTCCAACCTTTGAGAGTTTCGACATAATGTTGATAGACGGCGTATTCGATAGTTAAGTCGACTAAAACAATAGGAATTTTGGTTTTGGGAATATTGGGCATAGGATAGAAACAGTCGCAGTGAATTAATTCGAAAGTTTGTTCTTTTAATTCTTTTTTGATAGCGTTTTTGAAATCTTTGGAAATATAGTTGGTAACCAAAAAAGGATAGGTGCCAAATCCGGTGTATAAAATTTTTTGGAGATCCCAGGTTTTACCCCGTTGAACAACAATTACTTTTTTACAATATTTTTTGATATCTTTTAGTCCTTCACGATCACGACTAAAACAAATTAGGGTGATGTCGTTTTTTGATGATAGATATTTGATTGAATAATAGGAACTATTTTGCCCACCGGAGACTGAAAGTCTGGGAATATAAGGGGTAATCATTAAAATATTACGTTTTTTTTGCTTATTTTTTGTTTTTTGTGACATATTTGGGATTGAGGGCAAGATAATATATAGCCATCATAATCCAGAATAAATAAGCGGTTTTGGAGGCTTCGAGGACATCGATAAAAATGGCATTGGCAAGATGAGTGGTAAGAGCGGCAAAAAGAATGAGAGCAATATAATCAATGGAGGTATTTGATTTTTTAAAAATAATTTTGGCGGTTTTTAGGACAAAGTAACCGATAATGGCAGAAAAAGCAAAAAAGCCAAGAATTCCGGATTCACCCAAAGATCGGAGATAATCGTTGTCTGTGGCCAGGGTAATTGAGCCAAGTCCGGTTCCCAGGAGGATGTTTTTTTTGAAGGCATTGATGGCCCGAGGCCATTCAACGTTGAAGCGAATTTCCCCGGATCGGGCAACACCGGCGTCAGCATCTATGGGTAAATATTCATCGACCGGTCCGTGGCGAAAGACAGTGGGTACCGGAGTAGTTATGGCGATTATAGGTTGACTGGGTAAAGGAATTGGAGTGAGTTGAGGGGTGGGAGTAGAGGTTGGTTGAGGCACGGAGGTAGTTTGAGGGCGAAATTGATTTGTGAGTGAGGGGATGGTGGCCAGAAGTCTTTGATTTAGGTCGCCGTTGTTAAAGATGCTAAAGATTATCAGAAGAGATACTGGGAAAATCCAGATTATTTTTTTGATTAAAATGAAGGATAAGATTATGCCTCCCCAGAAGGCAAAAATAGAAACGCGGGAGGCGGTGGAGGTAAGAATGGGAAAGGAAAAAAGCCAAAGTAAAATTAAGACTAATTTTGCATAAATATTTTTTGAAAGTACGGCAAATGAACCGATTATGACTAATACCACACTCATATAGGCGGCCAGGTCATAGTGACCGGCGAAGGTGGAACTAATACGGGTCCAGGTGTTCATGGTCAAAAGTTGGCCTTTGGAAAATTCTTCATTCATGGTGGAAATTACCGGCAGGGATATGTATTTTTGACCGTAGCCGTACAGATCAACAAAAAAAGTAGCAATAGATAAAAAGATTAATGGGTATTTTAGGTCATTTTGGTCATAAATCGAATCTAAAGTAACAAAAAATAGTGACATATATTCAAGACGGCGAAGCAGATGGAGAAGTAAGATACTGGGGGGATCAATTTGATTAATTAGATAGGCATTTAAACCTGACAAAATTATGGCTAGAAAATAAACAAGAAAGATTTTAAAAATGTCTTTTTTGAAAACGGGAAATTTATTGATAACTTGGTAAATAAGCCAAATAAAAATTACCAATGAAATAATAATGTCGTCAAGACGGATGGCAACATAAGTATGGTTAACGGAAAAAAGAGGAAACTTGGGGTAAAGAGGGATGAAAAGAATTAAAAGAGCCAGGATGATTCGAAGTATTTTGATATTTTTTAGATTTTTGATCATTGAGGTCGAAAGTTAGAGATAAAATTATGGGTGATGGAGTTTATTTTTATTAATATTTTAGCAATTGGGTATTGCCAGGATGGACGATGAATTTTGAAAAAAGTCAAAATACCTTCGTATTCGGCTTTTATGTGAGAGGTGTGTGTTTTGGCAGATCCCCTGCCATGATGAATTATTTGAGGTCCGATGAGATACCAAAATTGAGTATGGGGAAATTTTTGTTTGATACGAAAACAAAGTTCCAGTTCTTCGCCGTACATAAAATATTTGGTGTTAAACCCGTTAACGGCATCAATAATGTTTTTACGAGCCATAAGAAAAGCTCCGGTAAGCCAATCTTGAGAATGATCGTATAGATAGGTAGTTTCTTTGGTATAGAAGTCGGGAGTGTGAGGATGAATAGCGGGAATTAATTTATTGACAAGGGGCAGATCGTCAAGACTGGTAGACCAAGTAAATAAGTTTAATAGATTGGGGAAATAACCACCGCTGGCTTGAATAGTATGGTTGGTATTTAGAAGTTGGGCGGTGGCGAGTGAACTTTCGGGATGGGAAGAAAGCCAGTTTAAAGTTTGACTAATGGCTGAATGTAAAATTTCGGTATCTGAGTTTAAAAATAAAAGATAATTGCCTTTGGCTATTTTAATTCCCTGATTATTGGCAGCACCGAATCCGGAATTTTTTTTATTTAAAATTAAAGTTAAAGAGTCTTTAAGGTAGGGTTTGTCGAGAATTAATTTTTTAATAGATTTAACGGTATCGTCTGATGAATTATTATCGACAATAATGATTTCCGAAGGGATTTTTGATGAATTTTCTATTTTTTGAAGGTTTAAAGTCAGACCTTTGTCGGACAAAATTGAAAAGAGACATTTTAGAGTGAGCTTTGAGGTGTTGTAAGAGACAATGATAATGGAAAGGGTGGGATTAATTTTTGTCATGATGAAGAAGAGACCGGTAGAGGAAATAAGAAGAAGCGAGAAATATTTCTAAAGCCAGAAAAATAAATATTCGGGCATATGGACTGGTGGGAAAGGTTCGGATGGTGACTTTGGTGGGATAAAGGATGTCTTTGAATATTAATTTGTTTACTGCGCGTTTTTCGGGTTTAGTAAAGACATCATTTTCCCATTCGTAGCCATTTACATAAAGAGATCCTTTAAAGGGAATATAGAATTCGTAAAAATAGTAACTTTGGGTAGTATCAAGTATCACCTGTTTGGATTTTTCCGGCGGATGATTAATTTCGATAGTAAAAGGTGAGGTAAATTGTGATCGGTAAAAATTAATTATTTGGTCGCGGGACAGATTGGTGAAATAAGCGGATACATTGGGAATTTGGACAGTGTCGCCGGGAAGATCGGATTTGGCAGAATTGGGCAAGTCAGAAATGCCGGGAAGAGGGAGATAAAGGTAATAAATAATTACGATATTAAGGGTAATTAATAAAGTAATTAGTATTTTTTTGAGCATATTATTGAAAGAGCATGGGACGGCCAAGTCGATAATTATATTCTTTTATTTGGCGATCGCCGATTTTTTTGGCGGGAACTCCTCCCCAAATTTCTCCATCAGGAATATTTTTGGTGACGACAGCACCGGCAGCTACAACGGCACCATTGCCGATAGTGACATTGGGAAGGATTATAGCTCTTGGTCCGATAAAGACGTAGTCACCAATAGTGACCGGACCAAATGAATTGCCGTATTTAGGTGAATGGATATCATGTTCATCGTTGTAGATTAGAACCTGGCTGGCCAGACCGACGTGATTGCCAATAGTTAGTGGGGCACGACCGTCCAAAAAGGCATGATCGCCGATGATGGTGTCATGACCGATGCTTATGCCGTTGGGATTGTAAAAATTGGCCCACATATGAATAGTAGAGTCAAAAGGCAGTTTGATACCTGAAAAGGAGTAAATAAGTTTACGAAAAGTGTGGGAAGGAACGTAGCCTACCCATCTGAGAAGCATGATAAAAAATTCCAAAAGTATGGTGTTAAGACGGTTGATGATTTTTTGAGGTAAATTTTGAAGAGTAAGAGGTTGGCCGACGGTTTGTTTCATGACAAGATTATATACTAGATAGAGAAGTTTGAGAAAAAATCAGACAATAATTGGGCAGATTTAGACCAGGTATATTTTTGAACCTGAACTAAACCATTTTTGATCAGAATTTGTTTGGTCGATGGTTTTAAGATATCTTCCATGGCCTGGGTTAGTGATTTTTGCTTGAAAGGATCTATAAATATAGCGGCAGATTGGGCGACTTCTTTAAAGGCAGGGATGTTGCTGGCGATAACCGGAGTTTTAACTTTCATAGCTTCAAGGGCGGGGATACCAAATCCTTCATAAGTGCTGGGAATTATTAATGACTGAGCGTGGGCAAGTAAGGTCCATTTTTCCGTGTCTTTAATGTAATTTGTAAATATAACGTGTTTGGTGAGCTTTTGTTGTAATACAGTTGAAAATATTTGTTGAAAAAGCCAACCTTTTTTGCCGGCGATTACTAATTTAAAGTTTGAATAATCAGGTTTTAATTTTACAAATTGGGCGAAAGCTTCGACTAAAAATGGAATATTTTTGTTGGGTTTAAGAGTACCAAGATAGATAAAATATTTTTGATTTAAAAGATTGAATTTTTTTAAAATTATTTTTTCTTGATCGGGAGAAATTTTAAGCGGCTCCCCAACTCCATTGGGAATGACGGTAATATTTTCAGGTTTAATTTGATAAATTTTTTGGATTTGGGATTTGGTGAATTGGGAAACTGCGGTAAGGTGTTTGCTATTTTTGATTGAGGTTTGTGTCCAGTTTTTTAGTTGATAAAAATCTTTGTGAGTGAATTGATGTGGAGTATCGAGATATCCAAGATCGTGAATTGTGGGGATGGTGGGGAAAGGACAAAATGAAGGGGAATAATGACTGGGTGAATAAAATAAATCCAGTTTTAAACGATCAAAATAAAGATGAAAGGGTAGGGCTAATTTGGTCCATAATTTTTGGGGACCAAAAAAATGGTATTGCCAGTTTGAAGAGCTTTTAGGTAAATCAGAGAGAGGCGGATTTTTGAGATAAATGTGGTAAATGTTTGATGATTTTATTTGGGAAAGACGGGTGAGAATGTTATAGGCATATTGGCCGACTCCGACTCTGATAGTTTGATTGGCTTCGTTACCGTCAATTCCGATTATCATAATATTTTTTGATAAATTTTTAAGGTTTTTTGGGCGGTAAGATCCCAGGAGAATTTTTGAGCTTGTAATAATCCCCTTTTGATTAATTTCTGTCGGAGTTTTTCGGATTTGATAATTTTTGTTAAAGCATTTTGAATATTTGAGGTGGAGTTAGGATTAACCAGAATAGCAGCATTTCCGACGACTTCAGGGAGTGAAGAAGTTTTGGAGGTAACTATGGGGATTCCCAGAGACATGGCTTTGACCAAAGGTAAACCAAAACCTTCGTAAAGTGAGGGATATGCCAAAGCGAGGGCAGCGGCGTGGAGTGCTACCATGTCTTTTTCAGGGATGTATCCGAGAATTTTTATGTATGGGTGCCGGAGGTGTGAGACATCATTACCCCAACCATACTTACCGCCAATGACAAGTTCGATGTTTGTAGAAGGATTTTGCCTTTTAAATAAAATAAAAGCTTCAATTAATCTTTTTAAATTTTTTCTTGGTTCCCGGGTACCCTGGGCTAAAATGTATTCATTTAAATCGTAAAGTTTTTTTATTTTTTCGATTTTTTGGTTTTTAATGGAGGGAGATAATTTTTGAAAGCAACGGTATTTATCTTCTGCTGCTTCATAAACTACAAAAATTTTATCAGGATTAATTTGGGGATATAATTTTTTTAAATCTAATTTGGTGTTTTGAGAAACACAAATAAAGGCAGAGGCACATTGAGATGCCAGTTTTAATTTGGTTTTAAAATTGGAAATAGTTTTTTGGTGTTGCCATTTTGGATAAAGGATAGGTACTAAATCGTGGATGGTAGTTATGGTTTTGGCGTGGCGGGTTGGAGGTTCCAGCCAATCCCAGGTGTGAAAAATGTCGCATTTTCCGATAAATAGTTCGATGGGTAAAATATGAAGACGGTGCCAGATATATTCAAAAAATGTCGGTGGCAATCGGTAGTGATAAATTTTGACATTTTTATATTTTTTTTTGAGCTTTTTAATTTCGGGAGATAGTTTTTGGCGTAAGGATGAGAAAAATAGTTTGTAAATATTTGAAGAATCGTTTTTAATCAAATATTTGACGAGATTGAGGGTGTAGCTGGAAACACCGGTGCCGTAAGGGATGGATGAGATATCGATACCGATGATCATTTATTGGATTTTAGCAAATTAGAATAAAGTTTACGTTGCCTGAAAATATGGGGAGTTAAAAAAATTATTTGAAAAATCATCAAAAAGGTATGTGGTATCCGATAGATGATATTGGTTGATTTTAGAAACCAAATATAGTTTTTGGATCTTTCAATAAAAATAGGTATTAGATTTTGTAAAAATTGGGAGAGGGTATAATTTTTTAAAATAAATAGATACCAGTTTCTGGTGCTGTAAAATTGTCGAAGATTGGATAATTGGTCGGAGGTACCTCCTCCCAAATGATATGAAATTGCCATAGGATTGCAGATAGTTAGATATTTAAATTTTTGGAGGCGAAAGGAAATATCAACGTCTTCAATATAGGCAAAAAAACTTGAATCAAACAGACCTATTTTTTGAATAATATTTTTGGAGTAAACTGTGGCGGCGGCAGAGGCTCCCCAGACGATGGCGGATTTTGGTAAATGTTTTATTTGGATACATTTTCCAAAATATTTATACGAAATACCCCGTGATTCCACTGATTTACCTATTATATTTAAAATTGTGCCACAAAAACAGGCTGTGTTTTTGGTTGATTTGGTGATGGATTGGGAAATTTCTTTGAACCAGTTTTTATCGATTTTTAGGTCATTGTTGAGGATGCAAACATAAGGATATTTTGATATATTTATCCCCTGATTAACGGCATAAGGAAAACCAAAATTTTTGGAGAGCTTTATCACCTGCTTGTCATTTTTGGGTAATAAGTTTTGAAAAATTTGGATACTGTTATCGGAGGAATTATTGTCGACTAAAATTATTTCAAATTTTGAATTAGGACATTTTTTTATGGCTGTTTTTAGAGATTTTATGCAGTCAGGAAGGAATTTATTACCGTTGAAATTGGGAATTATTATGGAATAATCCGGTTGTTTGGGTGTCATCAAAGTGAAGGGATTTCAATTTTATCACCAATTTTGAGATTAAGCTCTCGGGCGCGGTTGGCGTTTAGTTCGATGACATATTTTGCCGGCTTTTGGTTTTGGTAAAGTTTTAGTTGGGTGATGGGGGTGTTGGGTTCCGGTTGGGCGGTTAGGATGGAGACGATAAGACCTTTTGAATTTAGCCAAATCAGATCGAGAGGAACTAGGGTATCTTTCATCCAAAACGGATAGATACCTTCTTTGTTGAAAATAAAAATCATGCCGCAATTGGGACAAAGGTTGGTACGGCCGGAAAGACCTTTGGCTTTTTGAGAGTTGGTTTTGGCAATTTCTAAATTTATTTTTTGGTTATTGATATTTACAATGGTGGAAGTAAAAGTGCTTGAAGCTTGGGTGAAATAAAAAATGAGAAGACCAAAGATAATAAATAAAAGTATTATGATAATATAGATCGAATTTTTTGATAAATGAGGGGCCATGTATAGTTATTTTTAACATAAAGGTAGCCATTAAGTCCGAAGAGCTTTTGTTTGATGGGAGAGTTTAACAATTCGGAAATTTTGGAACTGAGATCAAGGTAGGAATTAGTTTTGAAAATAAGTCCTCCGTGGGTCTTTTTAACAATTTCTTGCAGGGACTTGATATCGGATGTTATTACCGGTTTTTGACGAGCCCAGGCTTCCAATAAAACAATACCAAAACTTTCGTGAAGCGAAGGAAGGATAAGAATGGTGGCATTATCGATTAAATCGGATAAATTTGAAGAAGAGAATTTATTTATAATTTCAATTCTGTTTTGAATTGAAAGGGGTAGCTGTTTGATTTGGGATTTTAGGGAGGGGAAAAATAGAGTAGCTTGTCCGGCAAGGGTTAGTTTTAGGTGCGGATAATCTGCGGAAATATGATTAAAGGCTTTAACAAGCGTACCTAGGCCTTTGTGAGCAGAGAAACTACCTATATATAGTATGTTTTGAGTATCGGGGTGATTTTTGGTCTTGGAGTTGATGATGAGTTTGGGATCTATCCCAACACCGGCAGTGATAATTTTGGTGGCAGAAAGGCCGAAGTATTGGGTATAATGAGTAGTTTCGAATTGGGTAAGTGACCAGATAAAATTACTAGCCTTCAGAGAGGTTAGTAATGGTTTTTTAGTGAAATCAGAATCAGTAGGATGAAAAGCGGGCATAATTAATAATTTTGAGCCGGTAATTAATTTTAGTAATACAGCATAAAGAGACATGGTGGTAGGAAAAGGTCCGGCAATTATGAGATCAGGGTGATATCGAAAACTAAAGACTATAAATTTTAAAAAAGGATAAATTTTAAAGATAGGGCCTTTTTGAAAAATTTCCAGAAAATGACGAAGAAATGAATTGAGAGGAAGAAATAAAGATAAGGCCTTGAGGGATCGGCGAAGAGAGTGGTAAATAGGTAAACGATAAATATTTGGATCAGGTGAAAATTTAATGGGACTGTAGTTTGGATTAATAAAGTCATCGGAAGAATTACAGTCGGTGCTAAGTATCTTAATCTGATTTCCATTTTGAAGAAACTGTTGACCAAGATGGTAGATAGCCTGTGAACCTCCGTCTATTGCTGGTGGATAGATGTGGGTAAGTAGTAAAATATTCATTTGAGTTTTAAGTTATTATATAGAAGAGATGTTTAATTTTTTTAAAAAAATATTTGGGTCAAGACTTTTTAAGTTATTTGGGTCGACGGTGTTGATGTATTTGGCCTTTAGAAAGGTTGATTTAACAACGTTGGCGGATTTACTTTTAAAAGTACCATGGTGGTTTTGGGTGGCCATGTTGGCATATCAGATTGTTTTGGTAATAATTGGAGCATATAGATGGAGTTTGCTTTTGTTTGATAAACCGGGAGTAGATGAGGTTAAAAATTTTACCAGAGCTTCAATGCTGGGGAGTTTTTATGGATTATTGTTTCCGACAATGGTGGCATCCGATTTGTTGAAGTGGTTGAGTATTTTAAAGAAATATCCGGAGATTACAAAAACTAAATTGTTATCTTCGGTGTTTTTGGATAGAGTGGTTGGTTTTACGATATTTATTTTTTCGGCTTTTTTAGCGTCATTAGTGGCATTAATGACAGGGGTAGCTATACCATGGTTTTTGGTTTGGATTTTTGGAGGACTTTTTTTGGGAGTTTTGGTGTTTTATTTTTTGGTATTTAAAATAAATTTGGAAAAAATATTTGACAGGTTTCCTTGGTTGAAAAAAGGCGGAGACATAGTGGAGTTAATCAAAAATGAAAACAAAAGTAGAATTTATCGGGCTTTAGGGGTATCTTTGGTGACTGAATTAATGTGGGTGATGCAGGTATATTTTATAAGTGAGATATTTGGAGCCGGTTTTTCATTGTTGTCGGTATTGGTGGTAGTGCCGGTAGTGTCGATGGTGTTGCTTTTACCGATATCAATTGGTGGAATTGGAGCCAGAGATTCAATGTATTTGGTCTTTTTTGGAAATTTGGGGTATGAACCGGCTAAAATTTTGGCGGTGTCGGCTTTTTCAGGAATATTGGGAATTTTGGGATCGCTTATCAATGGAGTCGCTAATTATTTTTAGATTTAGGGTAAAATGAGTTATGTTGGAATCTTTTAGGATAGACAGCTGGACTTTATGGGGATTTATGGCCCAGGGAATATTTTTTGCCAGTTTTGTAGTGCAGTGGTATAAGTCAGAAAAACAAAAGAGCAGTATACTGCCTATAGAATTTTGGCTAATGAGGTTGTTGGCCTCCGCAATGATGATTTTATATGTGTGGTACAGACGAGATATTGTTTTTTTGATAAGTACGCTTTTACAAATTGTAATATATGTGAGAAATATTAGTTTTTATAAAAAATGAATAAGGATATTGTATATTCAGTGGTAGTTCCGGTCTTTAATGAAGAAGCAAATGTGGAAATGTTGTTTGCTGAAATCAAAACCGTTTTGAAAAAAATGGAAAAGAGATATGAAATTATTTTTGTTGATGACGGAAGTAGTGACGGAACGGTGCATAAGTTGATGAATTTGAAACCGATAAAAATTATTAGATTAAGAAAAAATTTAGGTCAGTCTATTGCTTTGGATGCAGGAATTAAGGCGTCAAAGGGGAAATATATTATAACGATGGACGGAGACGGTCAGAATGATCCGGCGGATTTTCCGGCACTGGTGGAGAATTTGGATAAAGATACTGATGTTGTTTGCGGTTGGAGATTTGAAAGGAAAGATTCATTATCAAAGAGATTAATATCGTTGGGAGCCAGGTTTTTGAGAAAATTTTTAGTCGATGACGGGGTTCATGATTCCGGTTGTACTTTGAGAATTTATAGGAGAGAATGTTTTGAAGGTGTGGATTTGTATGGTGAAATGCATCGGATGATACCGGCAATATTGAAATGGCGGGGTTTTGTAATCAGAGAAATTGAAGTTAATCACAGACCGAGAACTGCCGGAATAAGTAAATATGGTTGGAGCCGGACCTTGAAAGGCTTTTCAGATATGATGGGTGTCTGGTTTTGGAGGCGATTTGAATTAAGACCTTTGCATTTTTTTGGATCGTTGGGTTTGTTGGTGTCACTGGCATCTTTTATATTACTGTTTTTGTTGGCGGTTTTTAAGATTTTTTGGGGATATACGCTTTCTGACAAAATTTGGCCATTGGTGGGGATGACCGGATTTATTTCCGGTATTCAGCTTCTGATATTTGGATTATTGGCGGATATGATAATCAAAAATAGGCATACAAAAGTATATTATTCGATAAAAGAAGTAATTAAAAATGATGCTTAGTTGGATAAAGAGGAATTGGGATAAGATAATTTTGTGGGGAATGGTGGCGGGATACGGATTATTGATGTCTTTTTTGGCTATAAGACGGCATAATGCATTTTTTTCCGGATATGATTTGGCCAATATGGATCAAACAATTTGGAATACGATTCGAGGTGGAAATTTTTTTCAGCTTTCAGGAGCTGATGGTTTGGTATCAAGGTTTCAGTATCATGGAGATTTAATATTGGTGATATTATCCCCTATTTATTTGATTTGGAACGATGTTAGGGCACTTTTGACTGTTCAGTCGGTTTTTATAGGTTTGGCAGCGATCCCGATTTATTTGATTGCTTTTAGAATTTTAAAAAACAAGTTGATTGCTTTGCTTATAGCCGGAGTATATTTGATAAATCCGGGAGTAATGTGGACAAATATGTACGATTTTCATGGAGAGTCTTTGGCAATGTTTTTGGTATTGATGACATTTTATTGGGGTTTGGTTAAGGAATGGAACTGGATGTATTTGGCGGCTTTATTGGCAATGACAACAAAAGAAAATGTACCGTTGGTGATAGGAGTGATAGGTTTGATTTTATTTTTAGTATATAAAGAGAGAGCAAAAGGAATGATTTTGATGATTTTAGGGGCGATTTGGTTTGTGGTGGTGGTTTTCGTGGTGATGCCTTATTTTTCGGGAGGTCAGCAACATTGGGTATGGGGTTGGTATGATAGCGTGGAAACCGTTGAGCAAAGTAGCTGGACCAAATATATATGGAATTTTACCAATAGTGAGAAGTTAAAATATTATGATGATTTATTGAAACCTTGGGGATATTTACCTATTTTAGGAATACCTTGGCTGATTATGGCCGGTCCGCAGTTGGCGATAAATCTTTTAAGTTCACAGGGTCAAATGAAAAGTATTGTAATGCATTATGACTCGATGATTATTCCGGGGATAGTGTTGGCTTTAATTTTTGGTTTTAAATATTTGCAGGTAATTACGACTAAATTTAAAGTAAATAAAAATGTATTTTTATATTTATTATCGATACTTATGATATTTTTTGCAGCTCGCCAAAATTATCATTACTCTCCCCTACCAACTACCCCGTCTCATTGGTGGCCTATGTATCGGGTGGGCGTAGATGAAATTGATTTTGAAAAAGAACTAAAAAAAATTCCTGCTGATGCCTCAATTACGGCATCATCTGAGGTGAGGACGCATTTAACCCATAGAGAATTTGCAACAAATTTACCCCATGGAGTGGGAGAAGTGGACTATATTGCCATGGTAGATCACAATCATTTAGTTGGTGATGTGGAGGTAAAACCTTTTGAAGGAGAATTGATAAGAAAAATTCAGTCAGGGGAAGAGGTAAGATACAAAGAGATATATCACCGGGGGGAGTATTGGTTATTTAAAAAAGTTTATTCTGAGTGAATTTTTTTTAAAAGGAAGGTGGATTGTTTGGTGTCCACTAGTTGCCATATTTTTGGATTGAGTTCGTTTAAATAATCTTTGTTGGTCAACAGATATTGGGCGTTATTATTAAGTCCTTGATAAATTTGGCCGGTATCAAAATAAAATAGTGGGGATTCGTATGGAATTTTATAGACAGTAAGTGAAGGTAGGCTGGTATAGGTAAGACCTAATCGGGAGACTCCAATATTCGAGTCGGTACGGTTGAGAGCCAAAAGTGCAGTAGTGTTGTGCAGATAGAGAGAAAGTAATAAAAAAAGAACGGTTCCTAAAATTTTATGACGTCTGATTAGAAAGGAAATAGATAATCCAAGAATTAGGGAAAAGGGAATTATAATAAAGAATTGCTTCAGGGTTTGTAAATTATTGAAGAAATAAGATCTAAGGAAGTTAGGTCCAAAAAAAGAGTTGATATAAAGATGCCAAGGTATTATCAAAATAATTTGAGGTATTATCCAGTAAATAAAAATTTCTCTTAAAGATGTTTTGTTTTTGGCAAAAAGGTAAAGTGCTATTGGATAGATCCAGAAAACTGCAAAGGATTTAGTCAAAAATCCCAGAGACAAAAAGAGGGCGGAAAGAATAATAAATTTTTTTGATTTGAAAAAAAGAAAATAAATTGAGGATAAAGAAAAAAACAAAAGTTGAGCTTCGGGTATTGCATGTGAGGATAGATAAGAAAAATCATTGGAAAAAGAAAATAATATTATGCTAATAAATGCGGCTAATTTTGATTTAAATAGCTTGAGTCCGATTAAATACATTAAGATCAGTGAAAGCAGAGAAAATATCAATGAAGGAAGACGGGCAAAAAATTCACCTATCCCAAATATTTTAAAAAAAACGGCAATAATTTGGGGATGTAGCGGTGGATTCAAAAAGGAAGGAGAAAGGTAGTTGCCGTTTTCTAATTTAATAAAGTGGATTTGTTGGGGGTCGTCAGGTCCGCCGGACAGAGGTACAAGCCATTGATTGGTTTTTAGAAAATTTTTGGATATTTCGGTATATTGGGCTTCGTCGTCATAAAAGGATTTGATTGCGATGCCTTCAAAATTAAATGATCGGTAAATGAGGCAAGAAAATAAAAGTATAAATGGGGCTGAGCTGATTAAAATTTTAAATATTTTTTTCATAAGTACTGTGATTGGTGAATTGAATTGAGTATTAGAAAGGTTGTCTTTATGCTAATTTTGAATATTGGTTGAGATTTTTTCTAGGGTCAAGATAGAAAAATTGGGTAGACAATTGAAGGAATCGGATTGTTTGAATTTACCGAATAATTCTAACTCGTAGTAATTTGTTTTATCATCAAAGGATCCATTATCGAGGATTACAGACATGGTGTTGGTTTGGCTATTTTGGGTTTCAATGTCTAGAACCCGACATCCAGATTGGCGCATTAAATAACGGTGTTCCGGGCCGTTGTGGAAAGGGTGAAAACTAGACTGGACAGAAACAAATGTAGAAGATTTTAGTTGTGAACAATAATTTTGGAAGCATTGTTGCATTTGGGAATAAGTGCGGGGAGCGGGGCGAAAATGGAAGTTTAGTTGGGAAGGATTTAAGTAGAGAATTGAAGCTATGAGAAGAAGAAAAGTAATTCTGACAGGTGGCTGCGAGGCAATAAGAATAAAAAGTAAAGCGGCATAGCCAAAAATATAATGTGGTTGAACGGTTACAGGAGTTAGATAGGCAATAAAAGTTAAGGTTAATAATAGAAATGAGGAAAGGAATTGGACTGATTTGCGGGAATGTCTAAATTTATATAAGGTTGCGAGGCAGGCGAATAGCATTAGTATGAACAAGCACAGATTAAGTGATGAGTTTCCAGTGATAAATATAAAGTCGGATAGTTTGGTGGTTTTGTCAAGAAAAGTAATTGACTCCTGAACAGGAACTTGTTTTGTGAAAAGTGAAGTTGTAAGTAAAAAATCGTGGCGAAATTCAAAAGCAATGGTAGTAATGTTTAAAAGCACAAAAGCCATGGTGAGGGAAAAGAAAAATTTAAAAAAGTGTTGACGGTAAAATAGGAGCCAGTAGATAAAAACGGCAATAAGTAACGGTGCCACGGAGTAAGATAATGAGATGGCAGTGGCTATTGCCAGAGAGAAAATGATTAGTTTATTCCAAGAGAATTTTATTAGTAGTAGATAAAAAGAATAGAAAGCGACAATCAAAAATGGGGTGACAAAAGAAGGGTTCCAAACAAATCTGCCTTGGATAATGTACTGAGGATGGATACCGGTTAGAAAAAATATAACAATAATTTGTGATATAGGTATTGGTATTTTAAATCGTTTTACTAAATATAGACTTACAAGAAAAACAACAATGTATAAGAAAGCTAATGTAATTAGATTGGCAATAGGGTGGCCATTTAGTAGCAAGAATGCCGGGTAAAGTAGGTAAAAATAAATAGCACTTTGGTTAATGGGGAGAGCGCTGGTTTGAGGGCCTAGAAGAGGTGGTTTGCCGGTTGATTGCCATTGTTGAAGAACAGAAAGGTCACGACCCATGTCGTTCCAAAAAAAGAGTGATTGATCGATGTTATAAAAACGAAGGGTAAGAAAAATAAACATTAAAATAAGTAAGACGATAATTTTGTACCAATGTTTTCTCATACTTAATTTTACTGTATCATAGGGTTAATGGAGAGGAAGTTTTTAAAAATATTTTTAAGTATCTTTTTGGTAATTGAGGGTTTGATTTTTACTTTCGGTTTACCCCCGTTTCAAAAATTTGATGAGGTTTTTCATTTTAGCCAGGGTGTGGACATCGGGTATGGTTGTTTTTTTTCAAGTTCTATAAAAGTACCTACTGTTTACGATAATTTAGTTGAGGATTACAATTTTCAAAAAGTACTTTTAGAAAATGAAAAATATCCGATAAGTTTGAATAATTTCGGAAGAAAGTGGTCAGATAAGGAATTAATAAACACAAAAATTGTGGGAAAATGTAGCTTGGGACAGATTGGTCATATACCAAATGGGATCGGTGTATGGATAACAAGATGGACAAACAACCCGGCAGTGATATTTTTTGCTGGAAGATTGACCGGGTTTGTTTTCTTTATTCTAATATTTTTGTGGTCTTTAAGGATAATTGACTGGCGTTTTAGATATTTGTTGTGGTTTTACGCTTTAATGCCGATGGTGGTTCACCAAGTAACTGCATATAGCTATGATGTGGTTTTGTTGTCTTTAATATTGCCTTTATCAGCATTGTTGATTAATAAAATAATTGGTAAAAAAGTTAATTGGCAAAGTGAAATACTGCCTTATGTGTTGACATTAATTATTGGAATTTTAAAAATAACCTATCTGCCATTGATTGGCTTGTTTATATTAGTTGATTGGCCGAAGAACGTTAAAAGAAATGCCTTGTTACTTGGGTTGATGGCGGTGGTGATTGGATCACAATATGGACTATTAAGATTCATAACACCAAAAAATGAAAATGTAACTGCAGGGGGTGGACCATCAGGATATTCAGCTTTTGTGAACCCAACTTTACAGCGTCAATTATTGCTTAAAGATCCGATGTATTTTGTAGATGTGTTGAAGAATACATTTGTTGAAACTTGGAATTCGGAATTTAAGGAAACTGTCGGAGTATTTGGATGGAGAAATGTACCATTGAAAAGTGATTGGGTAGTTTACGTGTTTATTGTGGTTGGAGTATTTATTTTAATTAAATTAAGTAAAGATTTAGATAAAAAAATTAATATTTCTAAGACTATTTTATCTATTGGAGTATTGATTTTAGTGATCTTAATGGTTTGTGTAGTGATGTATTTGGTTTGGTCAGTCGTGGCTGGTAGTATAGTAAAAGGGATTCAGGGAAGGTATTGGGTGCCACTGGTGCCTTTTATTTTGATTTATGGCTCAATTTTTGTGAGTCATATAAAGAAGAACAGTGCAATAAAGTTAATTTTTTATGTAATAATTTTTGGAAGTGTAATTATGAGTATTTTTAATAGTTTGTGGGATAGATATTATAATTTGTCAGATACAGTATCAGTAGTAAAAGTTGTTAAATATGACGGTAAGCAAGTGGTAGATAAGAAAGTGCAATTAGTAAAATCAGTTGAATCTAAAAATGTGTTTGGATTTGTGATGGAACTTGATAGTGGGGATAAGCCAGTTTTGGTACCTTATAAATATGAAATTATGGACAGTGAATGTCATAAAACTTTGAGATATGGGTATTTGAGCCCATGGGCCGTTCAAGGGGCAACAAGATTAGAGCAGAAGTTTGACCCGATATATACATCAGAGATGGAGTTATGTTTGAAAATTGAACCTTTGGATGTAAAAATGACGGATTATAATGTATTTTTAAAGTTAAAAACAATTAATGATGAAATTTGGTGGGAGTGGTTAAGCTATGAAAACTAATTATATTGTTATTACTATAATTTGGGCTGTATTATTTATATTATTTTTAGCCTTGGCGTGGAAAGAACCGTTTAAGCTGACAAACTCAATTGCAAATTTAGATCCGAATCCGGATACTTTGTATTATTCGATTCCGGCTTGGAATTTTGTACATGGACAGGGATTTAAAATGGCGGCATATGGAAAAGAAATTATAGCTGGGGTACCACCACTGTATGGGATCTTTCTAGTTCCATTTTTTTCAATATTTAACGATGTTAGATCGTTTTATTATGCGAATTTACTACTTATGGCTGGGTCGATATTTGTATTTTTATTAATCGTTGAAAAAATATTTTATAAATGTGGGTCTAAATATTGGTTAATGGTTTTTTTGGGTTTTGTGCTGGTAACTAATTTTTATGTTTATAATTTGCCACAACTTTTGATGGCTGAAAATCCCCTATTACTGTTGACTTTAATTAGTTTTTATCTGTTACTCTTATCTTTTTCACTAAGAAATTTAATTTTAATTACTATAATCGGCGGATTGTTGTGGCTGACTAAATTGTCAGCTTTTCCGGTTATTATGGTTTTATTTTTTTGGACTTTAATTAATTTTATTTCGAGTGGGTACTATAAAAAAATTGAAAAAAGAGTCCTGATTGTATTATTATTGTTATTTGGAGGAGTTTTGGGATTGGTTATAGTAAAAATAATTTTGCCTAATTTGGAAATGTTGTTGAACGGGACAATCTATTTCTCAAGTGATTTTGCAAAAAAGCATTTGCCGTATTTTCTAAGCCAATTTTTGGGGATAAACGGAAGATACTTGGGAAGTAGTAACCAACAAATTGAATGGATAATAAGTATATTTTCAATTATTGGGATAGTGATATCACTAATTACAAAGGAGTATAGAAAAATAGCATTGATAGGGTTGACTTTAATTTTGAGTGTGGTGGTTTTTCACTCATTTATGTATTACCCAGAGGGTCGATATATATCGACAGTAATTCCAGTTTTTATTATTTTTTCTGGAATAGTGGTGGCGATTTTACCAAAAAGAATTGACTGGTTGGTAGTTTTGATGATGATGGGGTTGTACCTGGGAATAAGAATTGAAGTAAACGGATTTTATGAAAGGAAAGTAACAACACTTAAGCGCCAAGTAATGAATAATCGATTGCAAGATTTTGATACGGCCTGGAAATATCGGGCAGTGATGGATATGAATAAGGTTTTTAAGGACAAAAAGGACGTGTATTTGGCGACTTTTATTCAACCGTTTTATTTGTGGATATTTGCCGACAAAAATTATAACTATTTACCAATTTCTCGAAGACAGGACTTTTCAGAAAGGTTTTATGATCAACAAGTTATACCGCTTGAATACAGTATTGAGGAATATGTGAGTAAACTTTTGACAGAAGGAAAGGAAGTCTATCTTAATAACTACAACTACATGGCAGAAAAAGTATGGACAGAAGATTATGAAAAGTTAATCTCGAATTTTAAAGTGACAGAGTTGAGAAGAGGATGTTTTGATTGGTGTAATATATATCAATTAAGTCTTACAGAATGAAAATAGTAGTAATAATGCCTTTGTATAATGAAGGCAAAAGGGCGGTAAAAACGGTACTGGATGTTAAAAAATATTTTGATGGAACTGTAGTGATTGTGGATGACGGATCAAGGGATAATTCATACAATTTGTTGGAAAAAAAATTTGGACAAGATAAAAAGGTGGTAATTTTACAGCACATAATTAATTTGGGTAAAGGAGCGGCAATGAAAACAGGGGTAAAGATGGCTTGGAGTAAAGGAGCTGATTCAGTTATTTTTATTGACGCAGATGGTCAACATAATCCAAAACATCTCCCCGCTTTTGAAGATGCTTTAGCTAGGGAAGATCTGGTCTTTGGTTATAGGAGTATGGGTGTAGAAATGCCTGTAATTCGACGCTGGGGAAATATCTTTTCTATCAACTTAATGAAATCGATGTTTAATATAAAGAGAGCCGATTTATTGTGTGGTTTTTTTGGATTTAAAAGGAATGTGTATAAATTGATTAAATGGAGCGAATCAAGATATGGTGTAGAAACAGAGATTGCGGCAAGAGTAGGTAAATATCAAATTCCGTTTAAAGAGGTTAAAATTGATACAATTTATATTGACAAGTACAAGGGAGTGACCATATTTGATGCTTTTAAAATATTAATCAAGCTCCCCTACTGGTATTTTAGAAAATGACAATAATCGGAGTTCAACTAATTGTGGCTGCTTTTGGGTTTTTGATGATATACAATCTGTTTTTGCATTGGAAAAAGGGTGATTTAGGAATTAAGGGAACAATTGCGTGGTTTGTAATGTGGGGAGGTTTGTTGTTCATTAACTTTTTCCCAAAATTAATTGAACCGTTTATAAAGGAGCTATTCTTTATAAGAATTTTTGATTTTGCTACTGTCGGAGCTTTGATTGTGTTGACATTCGTGATGTTTGAAAATCATATTAGAATTAATAAGATGCAAATTGAAATTGAAAAATTGGTTAGAAAATTGGCGATTAAAAAGAAGTAATGAGAAACACGACTAAGGACTCGGTTTATGTGATTAGGCCACCAAAGGGATTAGTTCATATCGACTTTGGTGAAATATGGCGGTTTAGAGAACTTTTGTATGTGTTTGCTTGGAGAGATATTAAAGTCCGGTATAAGCAAACGGTTTTAGGAATATTGTGGGCAGTGTTTCAGCCTTTATTTACCATGATTATATTTACGATTTTTTTTGGTAATCTGGCTAAAGTTCCATCAGACGGAGTCCCCTACCCTGTTTTTGTATATACTGGTTTACTGTTTTGGAATTATTTTTCAACATCTTTGACCAATGCGAGTAACTGTTTGATAGATAATGAAGCAATTGTAAAAAAAATATATTTTCCCAGGTTAATATTACCAATGGCAGTGGTGGTGACGCCGTTAATAGATTTTGCATTTGCATTTGTAGTTTTGCTGGTCTTAATGATAGTTTTTGGGTATTTGCCAAATATTATTGGATTATTGCTGGTGCCGTTATTTTTATTAATTTCATTTATTACAGCATCAGGTGTGGGGATGTTTTTAGCAGCTATTAATGCCAAATACCGAGATGTACGATATATACTCCCCTTCTTTATCCAACTTTTAATGTTTTTAACGCCGGTAATTTATCCGGTGTCGATAATCCCGCGGTTTAAATGGGTAGCTTATTTTAATCCGATGTCGGGAGTAATTAGCTCAGCTCGGTCGGCAATGTTAAATGGTAGTATTGGCGAGTGGCAGGGATTAATAATGGCTTTTTTGATGTCAATATTTTTATTTTTATTTGGGTTAACTATCTTTAGAAAAACAGAAAAATTTTTTGCAGACATTCTATGAGCCAACCAATAATAAAAGTTGAAAATTTGAGTAAGAAGTATCAGATCGGTCATCGAGAGTCATACTATTCTTTAAGGGATTCGATCAGCAATATGTTTGATTTTTCTAAAAAGGATAAGGAAAAAGAGATTTTTTGGGCGTTAAAAGATGTGAATTTTGAAGTAAAAAGAGGTGAATCTGTAGGAATAATCGGACGAAACGGTGCCGGCAAAAGTACCCTACTTAAAATCCTTTCTCAGATTACGCCGCCAACTACCGGAAAAATAACAATGAGGGGTCGGGTGGCATCATTACTCGAAGTCGGCACCGGTTTTAATCCGGAATTAACCGGAAGAGAAAATATTTTCTTGAACGGAGCAATTTTGGGAATGACTCGGGAGGAAATAAAAAGAAAATTTGACGAAATTGTAGCTTTTGCTGAAATAGAGCAATTTTTAGATACGCCGGTAAAAAGGTACAGCAGTGGCATGTATATGCGTCTGGCTTTTGCTGTGGCAGCGCACTTAGAATCGGAGATTTTGATTGTAGACGAGGTTTTGGCGGTTGGCGATGCTCAGTTTCAGAAGAAGTGCTTAGGAAAAATGAGTGATGTGACCAAAAATGAAGGTCGAACTATATTGTTCGTTAGTCATAATATGGGGGCGATAAAAAATTTGTGTAAAGAAGCAATATATTTGGACGGTGGGAGAATTAATTGTGTGGGTGCTGTTAATAAAATAATAGAAAATTATGAAAAAAATTATTTAACAAACAGTAATAATGATTTGTTTGTAAAAGACGATGAAGAAATCATTGAAATGCAAAAATTCAATTTGATGTTAGACAAAACTGGTAATTTTATGTGGGAAGTGAAATTGAAAATGAATAGAAAGCCAGAAAAGTTTAATATTGTTTTGGGGATAAATAATAGTGAAGGTGTAAGAGTTATGGCGATTACAAGTTTAGATTCAATGTCATCAAATGTATTGCCAATAGAGAGAGAATTTATTGTACGAGGAAAACTTAAGGATAAAATTATTTTACCTTCAGGAATATATAGTTGTGATTTTGGAGTTAGATTCAACGATAGAACTATATTGTATTTGCCAGGGTTAGTTAATATACAAGTTCATGAACAGAAAGAATATGAAAGTCAGAACGGAGTTGTGCGAGTAAATTCAAATTGGGTTATATGTTAATCTCCAATATGCAACTACTTGAATTATTACCAAAAACAATACAATTAGATTACATTGATAAACTATGGTCATACCCTGACCCTATTCATCTTGAAAAAATGATTGGTAAATCAAATTTTAACAGTCATATTGTGAGATTATATTTGAAATCATTAGGGGAAGATGTTCTTGATGACAATCCCAAAGAGGCGTTGACTCTGCTTAATAAAATTAATAGTACCAACAAGATAATTCTATTTAGGAGAGCATATTTACTAGCAAGATTGGGAGAAAGCGAAAAAGCTAAAGAGGAAATTAAGAAAATAAATTTTAAGGACAAAGAAATATTTATTAAATGCCTAAATAAAATTTCTGGTTCCTTTACATATACTAAAATTTTGAAAAATATTAGCAAAAAATATGGTGTACATGAACATTTTGGATATCTCGAAACTTTAATTAGGGAAAATAAATATAAGTTAGGGGTTGAGGTCGGTGTTTTTATGGGGTTTCATTCAGAACATATGCTTGAATCTTGCCGAAACATAAAGCTAGTATGTGTGGATCTTTATGATAATTTAAAGGGAAACGGTTACGATGATTGGGATAGGCAGAGGTTTGATAGTTTATACAATAGTGTAAAAAAGAGATTGGAAATTTACAAAAGAGTTGAATTTATAAGGATGATTTCTAGCGAAGCATGTGAAAGATTCAAATTTAAGTCAATAGACTTTGTTTATATTGACGCTGACCATCGTTACGAAGGTGTTGTTTCTGATTTATTGTTGTGGGGACCTAAAGTTAAAGATGGTGGCATGGTGTCGGGACATGATTATGGACAAAAAGATTGGCCCGGGGTAAAAGTTGCAGTTGATGAGTGGGTTGCAAAAAACAAATATAAACTGAATAGGGGAGAAGGAGGTGTGTGGTGGGTAAGATTATAAACGATAACTTAGAAGTTTGTTGTCCAATATGTTTGAACAAAGGAAGAATTGGCTCTTTAGTAAAAAACGATTTTACTAGAACACAACTCGAGAAATATTTTGGAGATAAAATACATTCAAAAGATTTAGGTTTGTATGATTTTAATATGTGCTATTGCATAAATTGCGATTTTGAATGGTCTCATCCAATGAAACCTGGATCACATGGATTTTATAGTTGGATAACAAGAAAACCACAATATTATTGCAAAGAAAGGTGGGAATGGAATATTGTAATTAGTGATTTGATAAAAAAACAATATAAGTCAGTACTTGATGTAGGATGTGGTGATGGTAAATTTCTTGTAAAATGCGAGAACAATATAAATAATATTAAATGCTTAGGCTTAGATACATCTAAATATTCAGTTGATAGTTGTATGAATCAAGGAATCAATGCAGTGCTTTCAGATGTAAAGGAATATTCGAAAATTGATAAAAAAAAATATGATGCTGTTACTGCATTTCATTGTTTAGAACATGTTGAAAATCCTGTTGATTTTATAAGTGATCTTATTAATTTAGTAAATAAAGACGGTTCATTATATATTAGTACCCCATATGCGCCGCATCCAAGCGAACTGTGGTACGAGGTACTTAGTTATCCACCCCATCACTTAACAAGATGGAGAAAGAAGTCCTATGAATCGATAGCTAAAAAGTTGAATTTAAAGTTATCTTTTTATATGCCCTACGCTTGTTCACTTTATCAAAGGGTGGTGAACTCATTAAGTTTGTATTGGTATGGAGTTAATGAGAGAAAGCCATTATTATCTTGGAGTTCTTTTAAGAAAATGTTAGATGATCCAATATCCTTTGTTAGAATTATATTTAGGCATATAGTCAGAGAGAAGGTATATGCAATAAGAAATATCAGCAATGGCATTCAGAAAGAAAATAAATTGACTGCAGATTATCTTATTTTAGCAAAGTTCTTCAAATAGAATGAAAAAATATTTATTAAATTATGCTACTCGTGAATTTATATATAGCCAAAAATTATTAACCAAATCAGCTTTAGAAAACGGAATAGATGATTGTTTTATATATGGAAAAGATGATTTGATTAAAACAGATTTTTATAGAAATAATTTGGAAATATTAGAATCGAAGAGGGGTGCCGGTTATTGGTTGTGGAAACCATTCTATATTTACGAATCTCTTAATAAAATCGATGATGGAGATATCCTGTTTTATTCGGATTCGGGTATTAAAATAATAAAAGATTTAAATGTGCTTGCTAATTTGGCTAACAAAAAGGTTATTTTATTGTTTGTTGATGGCGGTCTTCATAGGAATAGAGAATACACAAAACGTGATTGTTTTATATCTTTGGGCTGTGATAATCAAAAATATTGGGATTCTTATCAATTAATGGCAAGTTTTCAGGTATATAAAAAAAACAAAGAATCGATGGAATTTGTTAAAGAATGGTTAGAAATTTGTTGTAGCAAGAATAATATTGATGATAGCTGTTTAGACAATAAAATAAATTTGGATGAATTTAAGGAGCACCGTCATGATCAGTCTATTTTGTCATTATTGGCAATTAAAAATAATATAGAAATATTTCGAGATCCGACACAATGGGGAAATCGATTAAAATTAAATGAGTTTAGGGAGAACGGAGAGTTTATTGAAAATAAATTGTATTTAGAGGAATTTGTTTACAGTAATTCATCTTACCCTACCCTTTTAAACCACCATAGAAAAAAAATTAATTTATTAAATTATTGTCTTGATCGTTATGGTATCAAAAAAATGTGAAATTTGCGGAAGGATAAATATAAAAAATGTGTTAATAGGTAAAAGTTTCAGAATTGATGTATGTTCTTATTGTGGTAATGCATTTACTGTCCCTTCCCCAGATGAAAAAAGATATCAAAACGAAGATTTTCATGAACAATTCAAAGCTGAAAAGGTGTCTGATTTACCACGACAATGGCGAAATTCAATATTAATTCAATGTAAACTTATAGAAAATAATTTTGATAAAAATATAAAAATATTAGAAATAGGATGTGGGCAGGGTTTGATGCTAAAGGAGCTGCAAGATAGCGGTTATAACGTTATGGGTATAGAACCAAGTAAAACTGCTTGTGAGAATGCTAAAAGAAAAAATATTAATGTAATGAATTCGTATTTTCCTACAAAGTTGATTACTGATAAATTTGATTTAATAATAATTTCTCATGTATTAGAACATATAAAGGAATATGGAAAATTCTTAGATTCATTGCCAATAATTTCTAAGAATAAATGTTGTCTGCTTATAACACAAACCAACTATAAAGGATTAATTCCGGTGATGCAAAAAGAAAATTGGTATGCTTGGGTACCTGAACAACATTATTGGCACTTTACCTCCAGTGGGTTAATGTTTGTTCTTAAAGAAAAAGGTTATAAGAAAATGAAATTAATTCGATCTAGCTTAGTTCACGGGTTGACACTTGCTACAGTGATTACAGAATTATTTCCTTTTCTAGGTGATCAATTTCATTTACTAGTAAGATATGAAAGAAAAAACTAAGCATTTACTTTGTCTAACTCCTGTTAGAAACGAAGGTTGGATTTTGGATAAATTTTTGAAAGCTGCGTCGATATGGGCAGATACAATAATAATTGCAGACCAAAATTCAAATGATAATTCAAAAGAAATAGCTAAAAGGTTTGACAAAGTTATCCTGATTGACAATAATGGAGAGCAATACGGTGAAAATGAACGACAGGACCTTTTGATCAAAGAGGCTAGAAAAATTAAAGGCGATAATATATTAATTGCCTTAGATGCTGATGAATTTTTAACTTTAAACGACAAGTCGTTAAAAGAGTTAGAAGTAATTAAACAGCTTAAAAGAGGAACGATTATTAAATTTAAGTGGAATAACGTTAAATTAAAAGATGTGACGTATTGGGAAGCGTCCGACAAAATGCCTTTTGGTTTTGTTGATGATGGAACTGAACATATAGGACAAAAGATACATAGTCCTAGAGTTCCAATTCCTGAAAATGCTCCGGTATATTACCCAAAACATTTGGAGATAATGCATTATCAATATGCTGATTGGGAAAGGATGAAAAGCAAACATAGATGGTACCAGTGTTGGGAAGTGATTAATAATTCAGGTAAAAGTTCTATTGATATTTATCGGCAATATCATCATATGTATTCTATTCCTAGGAGAATGTTAGATAAAATTCCGGAAAATTGGTTCTATTTTTATGACAGGGTAGGTATTGATCTAAAGAAGATTGAAAGCAAAAAACATTATTGGTGGGATAAAGAAATTTTAAAGTTGTTAGATAAATATGGAACAAGTAAGTTTTCAAGGGTTGATATTTGGGATAGAGATTGGATACGCGGTGATGTCGTGTATAAGGATCCAAGGGATAAATTGGATATATTGGAAAATGTTTATTTGAAAAGTACTCAGCCGTTTATTAATTGTAAAATATTAGGACCACTCATATATTTAACTGATGTGGTAATAAAAAAACTTTTTGGAATATGAATTTACTAACTATAGTTACTGCGACCAAAGATGGTTTTGAAGGTTTAAAAAAAACGATTGATAGTACTAAAAATTATAGGAATTTGGGTTCTAGTCAGGTAATTGTAGATGGTAACAGAGAAGAAGACTCAAGTAAGATCAAAGAATATGCCAATAAAGAAGGTGTCAGTTATTTTTGGCAGAAGCCTCAAGGGATTTATGGAGCATTTAATTTTGGATTATCGAAAGTGGAGTCTAAATGGATCTGGTATTTAAATGGTGGTGACTTGGCTTTAAATGGTAATGAAAGCATCGTTTGGTCGTTACTAGAGAAATCAAACAGTGATATTGTATCCTTTCAGATAAAAACTGATGATAGATTATACGAGAGACCACCTTTTGCTCAAATGTATCCGCCTGTTTATAATTGGATACCTCATCCTGGTACAATTGTTAAATCTGATAGCTTAAGGAAGATAGGTGGTTTTGATGAAAAGTTTAAAGTGGCAGGCGACGGCAATGTTTGGTTTAAGATGCTTAATTCAAATGCAAGTATGGATATAATTTCTATTCCTGTCGCTCACTTCACTGCAGGGGGAAGGTCTTCGAATTTAATAAAAACCAAACAAGAACAGAAAATGGTTGTAAAAAACAATTTTTTAAAAACTTTAGGTATATTAATGAGAAGGATTTATCAGATGATTTATTTTTTGGTTGTACATGAATAATTTAGTACTTCTAGCTGAGTTTGGAAGATTTGGAGGAACAAGAACCTATTTTATACAACTAGTTAAACTGTATATAAAAAAGGATATAAAGGTTACCGTGCTTTTAAGAAAAGATCAGTTAGATAGGGATATTTTGGTTTTGCTAAAAGAAAACGACGTTGAAATACACATTAGGCCAAATTTTAAGGTTATTGGGCAAACATTTCCTGGGTACATATTCTTGTATTTTTTGGAATTTTTTTATTGGAAGATTAGATTTGTAACTTCAAAATTAACAGTGGTTTTATCCGGAGTTGGTTATTTTGAGTATTTGGCGAGCTTAATAATATTTAATAGGTCTTTGTTTGTCGTACATTCTTATCCGGTGGGGAAAATTAGGTATATTTCGTATTTGTCTAAATATTTGATTAATAAAAATAAATACATTTTGACAGTCTCGAATTATTCTAAAGAAAAAATTGTAGAGAATTTTAGTATTAGAGATTCTAGTTTAGTGCAGGTTATTAATAATACATGTGATTATGGTGGAGAGAGAGATAATAAAATATCTCTGAATAAAAATATTGTGACTTTTGGCCACTTAGAAAAATATAAAAATCCAGAATATTGGCTTAAAGTAGCGGAAGAAGTTTGTAAAATTGATAAGGATGTATCTTTTGCTTGGTTTGGTGAAGGAAGTTGGGAAGAAATAATTAAACTTAAAATTATAAAAGGTGGATTGGGTAAAAGAATTAAGTTATTTAAATTTGTTAATAATCCAAGAGAGGTACTTTGTGATTCTTATTTGTATTTTCAACCGAGTCTAGTAGAGAGTTTTGGTTTATCGGTACTAGAAGCAATGTCATTGGGAATACCAAGTGTTGTGTCGAATGAAGGAGGGCTGCCCGAACTGGTTAAAGATAATGTTAACGGTTTAGTGTTTGATAATTTTGATGTCAGTAATACAGCTAATACTATTATGAAGATTGTTAATGATGAAAAGTTTCGAAATAGGTTAAGTAGTAATTGCATGGAGATTTATAAAAATAAATATTCACCAAATATTTGGGAAGAAAAAATGTTTAAATTGCATCAAACAATATGTTAAATACGCCGATTTTATTTTTGATTTTTAACCGGCCGGAAACGGAGAGACTGGTATTTGAAAAGATTAGAGAAATTAAGCCTAAAAAATTATATATAGCTGCGGATGGGCCGAGAAATGGTCGAAAGGATGATATAGAAAAATGTAGGCTAGCCAGAGAGATTGTGGAAAAGGGTGTAGATTGGGAATGCGAGGTTCATAAATTATTTAGAGATAAAAATTTAGGTTGTAAAATGGGTGTGAGTGGAGCGATAGATTGGTTTTTTGAAAATGTTGATGAAGGAATAATACTGGAAGATGATTGTTTGCCTGACTTTAGTTTTTTTGAGTATTGCAGAGTGTTACTCAAAAAATATAAAAATGACGAAAGAGTTGGATTAATTACGGGTGGAAATTTTTATAAAGGAAATGTATTTGGTCTTACAAGTTATTCTTTTTCAAAGTATCCAACAGTTTGGGGATGGGCAAGTTGGAAAAGGGTTTGGAAAAATTATGATGTTGATATTAAAAATTTTTCAGAAAATAATGAAAACAGATGGTTAAAAAATATTTTTAAATCAAAAGTTAGTTTCAAAAACTGGAGTAATGTTTTTCAAATGGTTCATGATAATAAAATTGATACATGGGATTATCAATTAACGTATAGTTGTTGGAAAAATGATTTTTTGACTATTTTTCCAAAAGTTAACTTAGTTAAGAATATTGGTTTTGGGCAACATTCAACCCACACTTCAAAGATTGTAAAACAAACCTATGGAAACATAGATTTTCCCTTAAATGGTCCAAGTATAATTGAAGTAGAAAAGAGGTATGATGATTATGTTGAAAACTATTATTATTTAGGCAAAACTAGTTGGTTTCGAGACGTTATTATTTCAATTAAAAATATATTTTATGTATGAACTAGTAAATTTGGTTTTAAGAAAAGTGCTATTAACTAAGAAATATTTTATTAATAAAAAAATTTTGTTTATAGAAGAACCGTCTAAGATAATATGCTCTCAAATCTATACAAAGCAAAGTAATATTTTAAAAATTGGGAAAGGGTCAATGTTAGAAAGTCAGGTTTATTTTGAGAAAGATAAGGCGGAATTAATAATTGGAAAAAATTCGTTCATTGGTGGGTCAAAAATTATTTGTACTGAAAAAGTTACTGTAGGTGATGATGTTTTAATATCCTGGGGTTGTACTGTTGTAGATTCTAACTTTCATTCTCTTAATTGGTCGGAAAGGAAAAATGATGTCAAACAATGGTTTATAAAGAAGAAAGATTGGCAGAGTGTGGTCACTAAACCTGTTTTTATTAAAGATAAGGCTTGGATAGGTTTTAATTCTATTATTATGAAAGGAGTCACAATTGGTGAGGGTGCGATAGTTGCGGCTGGGAGTGTGGTGGTAAAGGATGTGGCTGATTATACAATAGTTGGTGGAAATCCAGCAAAATTAATAAGAAAAATATGAAAAATTTAAGTTGTGAAATTTGTGGCGGTTTAAAAAAAGTAATTTTTGAAAAAAAAATTTTAACCAAGTATGTAGTTAAGTATTTTCAATGTAAAAATTGCAAAATTATTGATACTGAAAAGCCTTATTGGTTAAATGAAGCTTATGAATTTGCAATAACAAATAGTGACGTAGGATTAGTATCGAGAAATTTATTGTTGGTAAGAGCTACAAAGATCATTAATTTATTAAAAATATTCAGTAATAAAAATAGATGTTTGGATTATGCTGGAGGCTATGGTTTATTTGTGAGGATGATGAGAGATTTAGGCTTTAATTTCTACAGACAAGATAAATTTTGTATAAATTTGTTTGCAAAATATTTTGATTTAGAAGATTTGAATAGTAAAAATAAACAATTTTCATTTATTACTTGCTTTGAGTTGTTCGAGCATTTTTATGATGTGAATATAGAACTTGAGAAAATACTTGAACTAGGTAGTACCATATTTTTTACTACTAGTTTAATTGATGGTAAGATGAATAATGATATTAAAAATTGGTGGTATATTTCACCGGAAACAGGGCAACATATAACTTTTTATTCGAAAGAAAGTTTAAAAATATTAGCACAAAATCATGGATTGAATTTCTATTCTGATGGTGAGGGAATGCACATATTTACAAAAAATAGATATTTATTTAACCCTTTTATTATGGTATCACCAATTGTTAAATTATTGGATTTATTTGGGAATAAATCAAAATTTGTTCAGAATGATTACAAATACATATACATAAAGAATGTAGGTAAAAGATGAATATATTATTTGATCATCAGATATTTTCGGTTCAAGAATATGGGGGTATTTCGAGGGCATTTGCTGAACTTTTTAATGAATTGAAAAAGCTTGAAGTAAATTGTAGCGTAAGTTTAAAATTGTCAAACAACTATTATTTGTCTGATGTGGGTCAAAAAATATTTTTTAAAAATTATAGTTTTCCTGGAAAGTTAACTTTGATGGATTTGGTAAATAAAATGTTTTCCATTTTAAAGATTAGAGCATCTAGTTTTGATATATTTCATCCAACTTACTACGATCCATATTTTTTAAATTACATAAATCATAAGCCATTCGTAATAACAGTTTATGATTTAATTCATGAAAAGTTTTTATACAAGCTACCTTCATCAAAAGTTACGTTGGAGAAGAAAAAATTGTTAATAAATAAAGCTAAGAGAATTATCGCAATTTCAGAAACTACAAAAAAAGACATTGTTGAAATATATGGTATAAACCCAAATAAAATAGAAGTAGTCTATTTGGGAAATTCGATAATTCCAAATAATATATATGTTGAAATGAAGTTACCAAAAAAATACATTTTGTATGTGGGTGGAAGACAGAACTATAAAAATTTTGATCTTTTTCTTAGATCAATTACTAGATTTTTGCTAGAAAAAAATATCTTTTTATTTTGTGCTGGAGGTGGTGGTTTTAAAGAAAATGAAATTAAGTTATTTGAGGAGTTAAAATTGGTTAATAGAATAAAACAACAAGAAGTGACAGATGACGAATTGGCAAAGTGTTATGCAGGAGCTTTATGTTTTGTTTTTCCATCTACTTATGAGGGATTTGGTATTCCTATTCTTGAAGCTTTTTCATGCAATTGTCCAGTAGTGTTAAGTAATATAAGTTGTTTTAAAGAAGTTGCTAAAGATGCTGCAGAGTATTTTGAACCGACTTCGGAGATTTCGATATTGAAATCTATTGAAAAAGTAACAAAAAGTAAGAGAAGGAGGGGTATATTGATAGCAAAAGGGCGAAAAAGATTGGAATACTTTTCATGGAAAAAATGCGCGGAGGAAACATTAGAGGTCTATCACTCGTTATGAAAAGGATATCAGTGGTAGTTGCGACATATAAAGATAAACTAATAAATTTAAATAAGACAATTGAAAGTGTAATTTATCAAACCTATAAGAATTGGGAAATAATTATTGTCGATGGGGCGGATTGTGGAATTAAGACTGCAGATAACATTAAAGTAATAAAAACACCTCCAAGAGGAATTAGTGACGCGTTTAATAAGGGGGTTGAAGTGGCGAGGGGTAATTATATGTATTTTATTGGTGCTGGTGATTACTTATGGCGTGTTGATGTACTGGAAAAAATGATGAAGGGGGTTGATAAGGAAAAAGATATGTTGGTATGTGGAAGAATTAATAGGGTGAGCGAAGATGGAAAGATTATAAGGTATACCTCGACTTTGAATTTTAAAAAGTGGCAACTGCTTTATAAAATGGGACTCCCCCATCAAGCACTTTTTACAAATAAAAAGTTTTTTGAAAAATATGGGATGTTTGATTTGAATTGTAAATACTCAATGGATTATGAATTGCTGCTTAGGGCTTATAAAACATGGCCGGGAGTGATGATGAAAGATGTGGTTGTGGCGGTATGGGCTGAGGGAGGAATTGGGAAAAATAGGATAAATCAAGTATTGGATGAATATAGAAGGATAAGAATAAAAAATAAAATTACAAATGAGAATGTAATAAATTTGATATTTTGGCTATCAAGACTATGGTTAAAGATGAAATAGGGTGGATAAATAACCTCAAAGGTTTGGCAATATTGGTTGTTGTGATGGGGCATATTGCAACACCTCTAACAGGATTTATTTTTGCTTGGCATATGCCACTTTTCTTTTTTATTTCCGGAAAGTTGATGAAAGAGGGTAACCTGATGGCTTCTGTTAAAAAGGACGCCAGACGTTTATTTGTTCCATACTTTGTTTTTGGAATAATTGCTATTGGAGTTGAATATATAAAAAGACAAATTTGGCCGAATTTTGATTATCTTTATGATAAGTTTTCGATAAAAACTGAAGTTGGATCTTTGTTATTATGGATGGATGCTGGGAAATTGCACACATACGGGTTTGTATTATGGTTCTTACCGGCATTATTTTGGTCGAAGAACTTGTATATTTTGTTAAATAAATTAATTAAACATAAAGTTGTAGTTTTTGGAATTATATTATTGGTTTATTTGCTGGTTATTAATAAACAACAAATATGGTTGTGGGGTATTGATAAGGCTTGCTTGGCATTATTTTGGATTATGTTGGGGAATTACAGTAAAGAGTTGGTGGGAAGAATAAAATTTAATTGGACGTGGTTAATTTTGATTGTTGCTATTTTGACTTTTATGCCGGTGCAAAGTTCGAATATGGCTTTTAAAACGGCGGAAGATCCCATTGGCAATTTGATATATGCAACATTAGTAATTGGTATGTTGATAATGATGATGAAAAAGGTGGAAGATCGATTTTTGGAATACGTGGGTGTTAATAGTATGATCGTGTATTTAATTCACCCTTATACGAATAATTTGACTTACATGTTGTTTAACCAAAAGATGCAAAATAGTTGGATTGTCCAGTTTGTAGTTAGTATGGCATGTTTATTTGTTATAGTAGGGGTAATAAATGAGTGGAAAAAAACTAAATACGCCCGTTTTGTTAATTGGATTTAATAGGCTGGACTTGTTTGAGAAGATACTAAACCAGGTATTAAAAGTAAACCCTAGGATTATATATGTAGCGTTGGATGGAGCAAGAATAGGTAGAGATGATGATTTGGTAAATATTAATAAAATAAAAAAATTAGTCAGAAAGATTTCTGGTTGTGCGTTAAAGACAAATTACCAAAAGAAAAATTTGGGGTGTAAATATGGTCCGGTGGCAGCGATGAATTGGTTTTTTGAAAATGAAGAAAAGGGAATAATTTTGGAGGATGATGTATTGGCGGATGTAAGTTTTTTTTATTTTTGCCAGGAATTATTGGAAAAATATAAAAATGATGATAGGGTGGGGAGTATAAGTGGGAACAGTTTTGTGCCGAAAGCAGATTTTAAAGGGAAAAGTTATTTATTTTCCTCATATTCTCAAACTTGGGGGTGGGCAACGTGGAGACGGGTGTGGAAAGATTATGATATTGAAATGAAAGATTGGCCGATATTAAGGAAAGAGAAAATGTTAAATGAAAAATTTAATAATTGGTTATCGGTAATTTATTGGCAGTTAATATTTGATTCAATGTATATCAATAAAATTAGCAGTGCTTGGGATTATCAGTTTACATTTTTGAATTGGCAAAAGAATTATTTGACGGTCATTCCAAAATATAATTTGACAAAAAATATTGGTATTGGGCATGCAAACGCAACACATACAAAATCTAAAAATAATTTGTCAGAGATAAAGGTAAATAAAATGGTGTTACCACTAAAACATCCTAAAGAGGTAATAGCCAATAAGTATTTTGATAAAAGAATTCAAAAGAATAATTATGTTCTGTGGAAAGAGATTGGACTAAGAATATACAGAAAAATATTTGGATAATTTTTCGACTTGATGGCCCCAGTCATAACTTAGAGCTGATTGGCGAGCGTTGGAAGAAAGACTGTTGTGGAGTAGTTTTGGAATAAGAGATCTTATTGATTGAGGAGTACCATCGGAGAGATAACCATTTAACCCTGGAGTGATGAAGTCGGCTCCACCACCACTATTAATGGTAATTACTGGCGTACCGCAGGCAAGTGATTCTAAAATGGAAATACCAAAAGATTCATTGGGACAATTGAAGATGCCTATACGGGCTTTAGAAGCTACTTGGGCAACTTGAGAGGAATTTAATTTGCCAAGAAATTCGACTTGATTCTTGATTTTAAGACTTTTGACTAATTTTATTAAATTGTTTTTTTCGATACCATCGCCAATAATTTTTAGATGGAAATTTTTGTTATTAAATAAGGCGAAAGCTTGAATAATAGAATCAATTTGTTTGATCTTTTCCAGTCGACCTACTGTATAGAAATAGTTGCCCTTGACAGCGGAAATGTTAAATAATGAAGTGTCGATACCTGGAGTAATAATTTTAATATCAGAGCGATAATATTTGTTGGACAAAAATTGACTGCTCGCTTGGCTGTTAGCAATAATTTTGTTGTTAGAATTGATAATTTTGTTATTTAGTATTTGAAATAGAGGCTTGGTGATAGACGATATAAATCGATAAAAAAGTGAAAGACTGTTTTTTTCGGCAATCGAATCGGAATAGGGAAAGCCAAGATCGTGGAAATATAATATGCAGTTGTCCATAAATAATGTCCAGTAAATAGCTAACGAATGAGCGAAAATTATTTTGTGAGGAATTTTATTGAGGGTAAGCTGGAGCCTAAGGAGGAAAAGGGGGAAAGTAAGCCAGAAGAAAAGTGAGCCGGTGGAAGGACCGCCAAGATTAATAATGTTTAGTTTTGGGTAAGGAGAGATTACTTCGGGGTTGGATTTGATGGTAATTATAGTAATTTTGAAGTATTTTTGAAGTCTCGAAGAAAATTCTAAAACTACCTTGCTAGCTCCGGCTGGTTTCATAAAGTGTGGATGGAGAAAAACGATAGTTTTCATTTGATGATTTTGTAAACCTGGGTAATTAGAAAATTGTGGAATCGGTGAAAAAATAATATTAAATAATTTTGAGAGTATATTTGTGTTGTTGAAAAATCTTCTGAAAATTGTTTTTTGTAGTGGGTTTTGCTTTTAGAGGAGGAATGGAGGCGAAAACTGGAAAGATATTTTTTTAGAATAATTGGTTGACTATTTTTTCCAATTTTTAGCCAATAATCGTAATCCATGGTGTAATTTAATTTTTCATTAAATTTACCAATTTGATTGAAGATTTTTTTTGTAAAAAATGTTGAGGGTTGGGAAATATAGTTGAGTATCAGTAAAGTTGAATAAGAATAATTATTGAGCCAAAAGTTTTTGTATTGAGTAATCGGTTTCTGAATAAGACGATCGTTTTCGTCGACAATATGGCTATAGCCGGTTAGCCAGTGTCGATGGGGATTTTGTGAGAACTGGGTAGCTATTTTTTGAAATACATCCGGTTGGTAATAGTCGTCAGAATTAATGAATGCCAAAATATCGCCGGTGGCTTTTTGAAAGCCCTGATTAATAGCGTCGGATTGGCCTTTGTCCTTTTTTGACTGCCAAAAGAATTTTATTCGTGAGTTATTATTTAGAAGCATTTCGTATTCCTTTAAAATTTCAACGGTATTGTCAGTAGAACCACCGTCCATGACAAAGTATTCAATATCAAAACTTCCTTTTTGGCTAATGACACTATCAATCGTTTGGGTAATAAATTGGGATTGGTTGAACGATGGAGTAACAATACTAAATTTCATAGAATAAATTGCCTTTATTGTAATTGATTTGACAGGTGTCTGATGAAACAGTTTGCGGAGTGACAGATTTCGAAAGTTTGATATTTATTTTTGGGTTGCTAAAAAATATTTTAATAGCAAAACCTGGTCCGTAGTTGAAGACGTTGGTGTTGAGCGAATCGATATTGTAGATTAAATAGTTGTTGCATTTTGGGATGTTGGAAATATTTTGAAAAGCGATACGGTTTTCTTGATTGTATTGGAGCCAGAATGAAGTGTCCATGTTTTGCCAACGGTTGAACTTATTTAAAATAAGTAAGATTGTAAATAATTCCAAAATAATAAGTATAGGTTTAAAAAAATTAATGAACAATATAACTATGAAGGCAGAGATAAAAACTGATGGGAGGTATAAGTATAGTTTTTGTTGACGATTAATTAGAGGAATAATTGGTAAAATGGTTATTAAAAAACTGGATAAAAATAATAGGGGTAGGTTGTAGTTATGTTTTTTTTTGAAATATATAATTGAGAAAAAAACTAGTGTAAAAAAGGAGGTAAGTAGGGAGATTAATCCAAGGGGGCGAAAGCTAGAGAAGGCAAAGGTTGTTTCAGTAATACCAAAATAAATATAAAGGTACTTAATTAAATTGATTATCCAGTTTATGGGATTGTAGTTGGGTAAATATGGATTATTGGAATCGTATGCTTGATTGTAAGTGATTATGGATAAATAGAATAGGCTAAGGCCATAAATAAGTGAAAGAAAAAGCTCGGGAGAAATAGTAATTTTTTTCGTTTTTATGAAGTTATGTATTAAGGGAATAAGCGGTAGAAAAATGACTGACTCTTTGGTGCGTAGGGCTAAGAAAAAAATGAATAGGGACATTATTTTTATATATTTGTTATTGGAAAAAGAAAAATTAAGATAGATGAGTCCTAAAAAGCTAGAAAGAGTATCGAAAACGGCAGCAGTCCATTGAGCAGCCATTATTGATTTTGGCCAGTTGGCAAACAGTAAAGCAATTAAAAAAGCAGAAGTATTGTTTTTTGTTAATTTTTTAAATAAAAAATAAACTAAAATTGCATTGGTAATGTGAAGACCAAGAAAAATACTGTGAAAAGCAAATGAATTTAGTCCAAAGATTTGATATATAAATTTAACAAAAATAAACCCGACAGGACGGTCGTTGTACATTTGAGTTGGTATCAGGTGCCACAACTGTGAATAAGGAATGAACTGGGCTTTATAGAGATGGTCCCAATCGTCTAAAAAAAAGAAATTACGGGAATCAAGAATCCAACTTTGTAGAATAATCGTAAAGATGATAATTACTAAAATGTAAATTATATTCTGTTTATATTTTTTGAAAAACCATTTCATATCCGTAATAATACCCTTTTTTAAGGGTTAATTCTTTTCTAAATACATTACAAATATAATCAATTTCCGCTTGAGTTGTGTAAGTAAGTCCTCTGCCGCGATAGTCAAATTGTTCTTGAAGCCAAGTCCAGTCTTCCGGCCATATATTGCACTCTAGTAATTTGAACCCATGTTTAATAAACATTTTTTTGACTATAATATCGGTAAGAAGTTGAATGTGCCCACCGCCTTCAGGATGAATAAGGTGATAAAAAATATCAGTAAAATTTCGATAGTCGGGAAACCCAGTATAGACAATGGCATTTTTTTTCGATAATTTAGATATTCCGGCGATAGTGCTTTCAGGGTCCTCAACGTGTTCCAAAATATGACGAGCTACAATCAAATCGAAATTTTTATACCAAGGATGGGAAAAATCGATAGAATCTAGATTAGAAGCATCAAATTTAGTAACAGTTGTATTTAGTGGTATTTTCTTTGGAAAGAAATACCAGTCAATACCGGTAATAGTTGCGTTTTTGTCAATTTTTTTCCACCAGTCACTTCCCTGAGGTCCAACACCGACATCAAAAATGTTTTTTTTATTCTTCAAATATTTTTCCAATCCGGAGATCTTAGACTTATATTTTTTGGTGATTGAAGAAAAATTTATAGTTTTGGAAGGATGGAATCTATCAACATTTTTTAAAGCATTTAGTAGATTAGCTTTTTCATTTCTAAGTTGATCGCGCTCCCAAATAATATTACCTAGTTTTGGGATTTTATATTTATGTTTCTTTAAAAATTTTATAATCATTTTCGATATTGATGAGGAATCCATTTTTGGTGCCATTTACTTTCAAATTTTTTCTTGTTTTCTTCAAAGAGGTTTTTATAATCTGGAGGGGAAATCTCTTTAAATGAAGAACCGCCAAAATGGTGGACAAAGACATCGTCGGCAATTAATGTTTTTAACTTATTTTTTTTGATTCTTTTACAGAAATCATCATCCTCAAACATTCCTCTCTCAAACCTTTCGTCTAGATCCCCTATCGCTTGGTAGGTTTTATTGCTCATAATCCAGCAGAAAGCGGCTATGTTGTTTACTTCAAGTGTTTCTCCCCAGTGGGAAGTAGTGTAATTTCTGGCAGATGATTCTAAGTCTTTTTGGTTGTTATAGTCGTATTCAATGTGAACTAAGGCTTCGTTGCCAATAGAATTGGTGATTGCACCTACTAAACCCACATTAGGTTTTTGGACATGAAATAGTAAATGAGAGATCCAGCCTGGGGTAACAATAACATCATTGTTAAGTAGAACAAGATATTCGCCAGTAGCAATTTTAAGACCGATATTATTGCCTTTAGCAAAGCCGTAGTTTTCTTTATTAAAAATTAATTTTACATTTTGACTTTTCTTATATAAATTGAGAAGGTTAATAGTTTCTTGATTAGAGTTGTTATCGACAATAATTATTTCTAAGTTTGGGTAGAATGAGCGTTCTATTACTGAATCGATTGTTTTCTTTAATAAGTCTGGATGTTGGTACGAGAGTATGATAATAGAGACTTTTGGGAAAAAGGAATCAATAATTTCTTTGAAAGATTGGTAGCGATGATGCCAGGTGTTATTATGAGCAATTTTATATTTAGACGTTTTGTTTTTATCTAGAAGTGCTTTTGTAATTTGTCTTGAAATATTTTCTTGATTGGCAAAGAATATTTCTTTTGAGAAAGGATAGAGTTCTGGAAGTTTTGTGGATACGACTGGTTTGCCAGCGGCAAAATATTCAAAAATTTTGACAGGGTTGGTAGCTTTTATTAATGGAGTTAGAAGGAAGGGTATTAGAGTAAGATCGAATTGGTGTAAGTAGTTTGGTAGCTCTTGATAAAGCTTTTCGCCTAAGAGGTAAAGGTTTTTAAAGTTGAGGTTTTCAACTTCTTTATTTTCTAATTTTCCAATTAATACAAAGGATTTATCGGGGTGATCATAAAGTGCTTTTTTTAGAAGTGGTACATCAAACCAATGTGAGATAGCGCCGTAATATCCGATGATTGGGTGGGGAATATTTTTTAATTCTTTGGGGATAGTATTGGTTTTATTGTGAAAATGTGAGTAATCAGCAGCATTGGCAATTAGAGTTGTTTTATTGGGGCTTGACACTTTATTTGTTAGGTATTTTGAAGTAGTGACTATTTGGTTCGCTTTTTTTATGAGTTCTTTTTCGAGTTTAGCGATATCTTTACCTGAGTCAGAAAAACCCAAATGATTGTCCATACAATCGTAAATTATAGGCATGGCGAGTTTATCTGTTATAAATGCCCAAAAAGGGTGATCTATCTTTGCGATGGGATTGATAATATTAGCTTGATTAATTAAGTTTCTTATCGAAGAAAGAATAGTGTTCTTATCGACTGGGGAGGGGTTTTCTTGATAGATAAAAAGTTCTCTTGAAGCGGAAATAGTTATTTGATAAATATTACTTCCTTTTTTAGTGACTTGAATTGGTGCAAATTTGGATTTTGAATTTGAATAAGAAAGGAATTCGTGTTCGATATAGAAAACTCGATGACCTGCTTTGGCAAATTCTTGGGCAAGTTGTTGCGGTCTTTGGAAACGCAAATCCCAAGATATAACACTAAAAATTAAAATATCAGCTTTACTTGTATTATTATTGCTCCACTCCTTAGAAATTTCGATGGGAATTATTTCTGTTGCTGGTACTAGAAACTTACCGAAATACGATTTTACTTTTTTACGGGTTGATAAAGGAATGGTGTCTTTAATGAGTTTGGTGAGCTTATGGGGGACTCTGAATTTTTCAAAGATACTATTATTTAGTCTCATTATTTGTTGATTAAATTCATTATTCTTAATGAAGAATCTTTTGTTCCAAATGGATTGGGCCAATTGCGTTTGCATTTTAATTGTTTGGCGGTAGCGGAGATAATTTTTTGTTTATTTGGACCGGTGAGGATTGAAGCGCCGACTTCAATTGTTTCCGGTCTTTCGGTATTTTCGCGGAGAGTTATTGAAGGAACTTGGAGAATACAGGCTTCTTCTTGAATACCACCAGAATCAGTAAAAATTAATTTAGCATTTTTTTGGAGGGCGAGCATTTCTAAATAACCTACCGGTTCTAGGATATTAAAGAATTTTGGATCTAATTTTATTTTAAATAATTCCAGTTGTTTTTTGGTTCTGGGATGAACAGGAAAATAGGTTTTAACTTTGTATTTTTGAGAAATTTGGTTTATGGCTTCTATGATTGATTGTAGATTTTTTTTATTATCAACATTGGATGGTCGATGGGTGGTGAGAAGGAAGTAATTTTCTTTTTGGTAATGATTAAATTTAAAATGATTTTTGATTAGATTAATGTTTTGATAAACGGCGTCGACAATAGTATTGCCGGTGACTTTAATTTTATTTTTATCTATCCCCTCTTTTAAAAGAATATTGGCTTGTTTTTGGGTAGGGCAAAATAATAAATCAGACATGTGGTCGGTTAGAATTCTGTTTATTTCTTCTGGCATAGTTCGGTCATAACTGCGAAGACCGGCTTCGACGTGGCCGATTTTGATTTGAAGCTTAGATGCTGCCAGGGCACCGGCTAAAACAGTATTAGTATCGCCTTGGACAATTACCCAAGTGGGATTTTCTTTGAGTAAAACTGATTCGATACTTTGGAGCATTCTGCCGGTGGTATCGCCGTGAGTACCTGAACCAATATTTAGGTTGTGTTTTGGCTGAGGTAAATTTAATTCTTTGAAAAATATCTCATCCATATTAGATGAATAATGTTGGTTGGTGTGAATTATAAAGTAGCCATGTTTTTTTCTCTGCAATTCCCTAATTATCGGTGATAGTTTGATTATTTCCGGTCTGGTGCCGAGAATTAAACAAATCTTATTTATTTTCTTGATCATTTAGATAAAACTGAGAAATTTTCTTTGGATTTCCGATTGCAGCTAGATTGGATTCACGGATATATATGACTTTGGTGCAAAATTTGGTGATTTGCTTGATATCGTGGGAAACAAAAAGAATAGTAACTCCTTGTTTTTTGAACTCCTCCATTCTCTTAAAACATTTTTCTTGGAATTTGGTGTCGCCGACGGCGAGGATTTCGTCGATGATAAGAATTTCGGGGTTAACATGGACAGCAATAGCAAAGCCAAGACGCATGTACATTCCAGTGGAATAGTGTTTAACTGGTTGATCGACAAAGTCCCAAAGTTCGGCAAAATCAACTATGGATTTGAAATTTTTGTCTATTTCTTTTCGTTTTAGACCTAGGATGGCTCCATTAAGATATATATTTTCACGACCTGAGAGTTCAGAGTGGAAGCCAGCACCGAGTTCGATGAGGGGAGAGACTTTACCACGGACAGTAACTTTACCATTGGTGGGAGACATAACCTTGGCTACTAATTTTAGAATTGTAGATTTACCGGAACCATTGGGTCCGATGATACCTAAGGTCTCCCCTCTTTTAACTTTGAAATTGATATCTTTGAGAGCGGTAAAACGGTTAACAGTTTTTTCTCCTCTAAATAAAGCGGGTAAGAATTCTTTGAAGGTCTTTTGAGAATTCATGGAGAATTCTTTGGTGACGTTTTGAAATTCAATGATTGGTTTTTCCATAGTTTTAGATATTGTCGGCAAAGATTTTTTCTCGCGATTTAAAATAAAGAAAGCCTAAAAATAAGGTAACAAGTGATACTAAAAGACCGATATATAGGGAGGAATAATTAGGAGGTCCGCCGCCAAGGATTGTTTGGCGGTAGGCATTGATAATGACGGCCATGGGGTTTAGTTGAAAAATTATCCGGAAACGTTCGGGTACGAGATCAGCCGGATATATTACCGGGGTGATGTATAGCCAAAGAGTAAGAATGAGTGAGAGAAGATATTGGATATCACGGTAGATTAAATTACTGGCAGCAAAAAACAAGGAAAGTCCTAAGGTAAATATCTGTTGAATTAAAAAGATTGGAATTACCCAAAGAATGTTTAGATTTATGGGTATGTGATAAGCGATCATGTAGATAGCCAAGATTGATAAGGCAAAAAGGAAATCGACTATTTTGGCAATTATGGTTGAGAGTACTAAAATTGTCCTGGGGAAATAGATTTTGGTAATGAGAGATGAAGAACTAACCAGAGAAGCCGACGCTGAAGAAAGTGAATTGGAAAATAAATTCCAAGGGAGAAGGCCAACAAACAAAAAAATGGAATAAGGAATGTTGCTGGCGGCATTGGTTGGGATTCGTAAAATAATAGAAAAAGCAAAAGACATAACCAGCATTTGGGCGAGAGGATTTAGGATTACCCAAAAATAACCAAGGATAGATTGTTTATAGCGGGCTTTAACTTCACGGCCGACCATTTGCCATAAAAGTTCGTGCCATTTGATAATTGATTTGATTTCAGTGAAGATGTCAGACATAAATACTTAGAAAGTTTAGCATAGATAAGATGGAGAGTTGTTGATAAACTGGGGAGGTGAGAAAGAATTATTATCATTATATTGATGTGGCCAGATTAGTTTCGGCTTTGGCGATTATTTTAATTCACGTGTCAACGGCAGTTTTGTATATGTATGGATCGGTAGATAAAAGTAGTTGGTTGGTGGCAGTATTTTTAAATTCAGCAATGCGTTGGGGGACTCCGGTGTTTATTATGATATCGGGGACCTTGCTTTTGAGATCAAGTAGTGCGGATGATATGAGGTTGTTTTATAAAAAAAGATCTTCAAAAATTTTAATACCGTTGGTTTTTTGGTGTGTTTTTTATTTTTATTTAGGGGTAATTTTAAATAAATCAGATAGTAGCTTTGGCGCATTTTTAAATTTGATGTGGACGGGGGGAACATATTATCATTTATACTTTTTATTTTTGATAATGGGACTGTATATAATAACTCCATTTTTAAGGTTGGGGATAAAAAATAATTGGGGTAGTAAGACAAAGATAGTTTTGTTTGTTTCTTTGCTGGGAGGGGTGGTATATACCTGGTTGACATCCTGGGGTTACTTAAAAGAAACTAAAAATATTTTATGGATGTTTATTCCTTATATTGGTTATTATTTATCAGGGTATTATTTGAGTGAGGTGATTTTAAAAAAGAAATTAATACCTTATTTGTGGGTTGTAATTGAACTGATGCTGGTAATTACATTTTTGGGGACTTTGTGGTTGATTCCTAGTTATGGATACGATTCAAAAGGAATGTTTTTTTTGCATAGATTGAATTTAAATACAGTGTTAATTGCTTTGATTATTTTTTGGAAATTAACAAAAATTAATTTTGAAAAATTACTTAATAATAGGACTGAAAATATAATTAAGTTTTTGGCGTCTTTATCGATGGGGGTTTATTTAATACATCCGGCAGTGTTGGAAATATTTCAGAAAGTTTCGGTCTTTATGTCCGTGAAGAGAGATTATCCGATTATGTGGATGGGAGTGGCTTATGTTTTTACGATAATATTGTCGTTTGGATTGGTCTCAGTAATCAGGAGGATTCCTGTTTTGAATAGAGTTGTATAATGATGGGAATGAAAAAAGAAATGATGGTTTGTACTTTGGGAGGAGGTTCAGGAATGCCGATTGTGAACAAGGCTTTGGTTAGGTCGGGAGTAAAAAAAATTAAGTCCATAGTTACAACTTTTGATAGTGGCGGTGATTCGGGCAGAATGAGGACAGATGAAAGGGGAAAGATTTTGGCTTTTTCCGATTATTGGAGATCTTTGATATCTCTTTGGGATGATGGAAAGCAAAAAGCGATTTGGGAAGAGATGTTGAGATATCGCGACGGAAGAGGCAGAAATTTTGGAAATATATTTTTTCAATTTATGTCGGAAAAGTCTGGAAATCTGTCTGGTGTAGACAGTTTGTTTGAAAAATTAACAGGAGCCAGATTAATCGGATCGGTAATTCCGGTATCTCTGTCTCCGGCTGAGGTTTGTTTTAGGACGAAAAGTGGAAAAAGTTATAAGGGTGAACATAGGTTGGATGATTTGAGGATGTCTTTGGATAAGGTTGAAGATATTTGGTTAATGCCAAAAGTAAGGGCAAACAAAGAGGCGGTAGAGAATATTTTTAAGGCGGATTATATAATAATTTGTCCGGGAAGTATGTATGGGTCGGTGATAACGAATTTATTGCCAATTGGAGTGATTGAAGCTTACAATAAAAGTAAAGCAAAAAAGATTTTGATGACGAATATTATGTCGGTTGCCAATGAAAATGACAAATATACTCAGGATGATTATGTGAAGATATTTAGTAGGTTTTTAAAGACGGAAAGACCTTTTGATTTGATTTTGATGGCGGATTTAAAAAATCTAAATAAAATGGAATTAAATAAATTATTGAAATCTTATAGAATGGAGCATTCAGAACCGATAAAATTTAAAAATGGATCAAAAATTAAGACACTGGTTGAGGATATAGCGTTGATTGATAAAGTAAACTTAAGATTGCGTCACGGAGAAGAAAAATTAGCAAAAGTTTTTGTTAAAATATTTAAAAGCTATGTCTCAGAAAAAGAAAAAATTAGAAAGAAAAATCAAAAAAATTGAGGTAAATAAAGATAAAATTGAATTTGGTGACGATAAATTGATTGATTTTTTGGGTGTGGTTAAAAAACATTGGATATTTCTCGTAATATTATTAATCGGAACATTTATTTTGTTTGCAAATGGTTTAAATGCGAATTTTGTTTCGGATGATTACGCTACTATTCCTCAAAATCCCAATATTTTAAATTTAGGGGTAGCATTAAAAATATTTAATCCGGTAGATATTTCAAACGCAATAATTGCCAATATTTTTGGAATTATTCCATTACCATTTCATTTATATAGTTTGTTTTTGTATTTTATTTTTTTGATAATATCATTTGTAACTTTAGAGTCTTTGTTTGGAGAAGTGGTGGCAAAGTTTTCGATGGTAATATTTTCTGTTTTACCAATACATGTAGAAGCTGTTACTTGGATTTCAGGAAAGCCGTATTTGTTTATTGGGATAACGATTTTATTGTCTTTTATATATTTTGTAAATTATTTAAAGTCAGAAAAAATAAAATATTTAATTTTTAGTTTATTGATATTGTTGTTTGGATTCTTGGTAGATAAACCGCGACCTTTTTCATTGATTATTTTAATTTTACTTTATTTAATTTATATAAATAAAAAGGACTATTGGAATAGAATAAGCAAATTATTATCACTAATCGGAGTAACTTTTGGGGTTTTATTATTAATCGCTTGGCCTTATATATCAAACCGAATAAATGTAGTAAATGGAGGAATTAATGCTTCAGAGAGTATTTTTTATAATCCTTTTTTTCAATATCCTACGGGATTAGCGAAGTATTTTCAGATTATGTTTTTTCCGGCTGATTTGACGCTTTATCATACAATGTATATTTTTCCGGTTTGGTTAAATTGGGCTATTTTGTTAATATATTTTGGAAGTATCGGGTATTTTTATTTTAAGGATAAGAGATATTTTTTTGCTTTGAGTTTTATATTGGTGACCATTTTACCTTCTATGGCTCCGGTAAAGGTTAGTTGGTTGGTGGCAGAAAGGTATGCATTTTTGGCATCTTTAGGATTTTGTTTGCTTTTGGGATTAATAATAACTGATTTGGGAAAGAAATATAAATCAGTGTCGGTAATTATATTGGCAGTTATAGTTTTATTGTATGGAGTAAGGACTTATTTAAGAAATATTGATTGGCAGACAAATCATAAACTTTGGGTAAACACATGTCAGGTTTCGCCAAATAGTCACAATGCTTGGAATAATATTGGAGATGACTATGATAAGTTGGAACAATATGAAAATTCTATAAAAGGTTTTACTCAGTCAACAGTAGTTAAGCCGAATTATGCAGACGCATATCATAATAGGGCAAATATTTTCTTTAAAATAGGCAGATTGGATTTGGCAAGATATAGTTATGAAACTGCTTTGAGTTTTTCACCAGGACTTTACCAAACATATTTGAGTTTAACGCAAATTGATTTGTTGGAAAAGAAAATGGATTTAGCTTTGAAACATGCGGCAATATCGGTTCAATTGCAACAGGAAAATCCCCAATCCTGGTATGTATTGGCAGTAGTTCAAGGACAGGCAGGTTTGATTAATGATGCCAAGACTAGTGTAAAAAATGCCTTAATTTTGGATCCAAGTTATCAGGCGGCGAGAGATTTGCTGGCTTCGATTGAGGCTTTGATTGAGGAATAGAATCCAATTAATTTGGTTTTTGAAAAATTAGCAATAAAGTTTCCTGGTCAAAAAGTTTAAAAATTGGATAAAAAGGTAGGACAATAATTTTTGTCAATAAATTTGGCAGAGACCAGAATAAGTCTAAGGGATAATCAAAATAAGGGTGATAGAAACGGGAAAACTTTAAATTATATTTGGTTAATAATATATGAATCGAGGTTTTATTGGGAATGAATAGATGTCTGGGAGAATCGAGGTGAAACCAATTTTGTTTACCAAGTTTGGAACCAAAGGAATTTGAATTTGGAAAGGAAATTAGAGCTAAGCCACCTGGTTTGAGAGATTTGTAGATTTTTTGTAGAAATAACTGAGGATTAGCAATATGTTCAATTACATGAAAGGCAGTGACAAGATGGTAGTAATTTGATTTTGGATTGGATTGAAGAAAGTCTTTTATTTGGAATTTAATTTTGTGGTTTTGGATAAGCTGGGCAGATATTGGATTGATATCGATTCCATATTTTTTGTATTTGGAAGGAAGTTGTGAAAGAAACTCACCTGAACCACAGCCAATATCAAAGACTTTTGGGTGTTTAATATTTTTTGGAAGATGAATAGAAATTAGTAATTTTATAAAAAAGAAACTAATTTTGGTGTAATAAGTTGTGAAGGTATTAAGTATCTTGTTTTGGTTCAAATAGTAATCAGAGGGATAAAAAGTTTTATAAAATTCTTGATCGATTTTTAAGTTTGTAGTATCGAGTAAAAGTGAATGACAGTTTTGGCATTGAAATATTTTAAATTTGTTCACAGACAGGAGATGTCTTCCGTGCTTGTTTTTGGAATTAAATAGAAAAACAGGGTTGGGGTAATGACAAACCAGACAGGTTTTCATATAATTTGTTTCATTATTTTAATTGCTCGTTTTTGCCATGACCATTGGTTTTGGATTAAATAGGCTGCTTGTAGAGATGTTTGTTTATAAAGCTTATCGTTTGAAAGTAGTTTTACAATATTGTTGGCAAATTGTTGAAGATTACCGGGTGGAGTTTTTAGCATTCCTTGGGGATAATAAGTTTTTAGAGCGGGCAGATCAAAAGAGACACCGGGAAGCCCCCAGGCCATGGCTTCGGCGGCAGCCATTCCCCCACTATCGTAGGTAGCGGGATGGACGACTAATTTTGAGTCTTTGAATATTTTGTAGTTTTGGGGAGCTGACATGAAGCCGAGTAGATGGATATTTTTGGATAACTTTAGTTTTTTGATTTTTTGTTTTATATTGGACTCTAATTGACCGTCCCCGATGATGACTAATTGAGCGTGGGGAATTTTTTTAATTACCAGTTTCCAGATATGAATCAATTCTAAAACTCCTTTTTGAATATGAAGCCGACCGATAAAAACAGCGTCGTATTTTCTTTTTTCAAAAGGAATTATGTTTTTTGATTTCAAAAATTTTTGGGATGGAGTTATATCGACACCACCGCGGACAACTATTACTTTTTTATGGGGAAATTTGGAGATATCCGGTGTTGAAGTGAGAAAGACATAATCGGAAAAATGTTTGATGGCAAATATTACCGGTAGTTGGGTTAAATAATAAAATATACCTTTTAGTTTTTGATTTTGAAAATAAGGTGAAGTGTGAGAAAAAGGGTTTGGAGCGAACAGATAAAAGGAGGCTAGCCAGATGGTTTTTGGATAGAATAATTTGGTTAAAAAGGCCGGAAAAAAGTCAGGGTAAAAATCGGAAGCAGAGTAGACATATTCAGTTCGATAAAGGTGTCTGTATTTAAAAAAGTGAAATATGGACTTTAAGGTACGTTTGATGGCGTGTCGTAAAAGATTTAAAAAGCTTGGGAAGTTTTTAGAATTGTATGAATCTGTTTGAAAAAATGTGATTTTTGAAAGTCGATGTTTTTTTAAGAGATTTTTTGTTTCCTGAGATCCGACAATGGTGATTGTAAATTTTTTTTGCCAGTGTTTGGCCAGATTTAGAAATATTTGATCTCCTCCACTAAGGCTGTCACCAAGATTGTTGTTGGATATTATTAATAATTTTTTATTTGACACTTGTTGTTATTATATTAGTTATGGAAAGATTAATAAAACTTAATTTGGGAAGCGGTCCGAGCGGGATTGAGGGGTGGATAAATTATGATTGGGGATTGTTGCCGATTTTAGGTAAATATCCGATGATTAGAAGTTTAATGATAAATACCGGATTGTTGTCAAAGGACTATGATTTAAGATGGCCAAAGATAAAATTGCTTGATATCAAAAAAAGGTTACCATTGAGAGATAATTCGGTTGATTTTATATATTGTTCGCATGTACTGGAACATTTTGAAAAATGGGAAGCAGAAAAAATATTGAAGGAATGCAGACGAGTGTTGAAAAAAGGGGGAATTTTAAGAATAGTACTGCCGGATTTAGGAAAATTGGTAAGAAATTATGAATCGGCAGATGAATTTTGTCGGGAGTTTTTCGGGTTTGATAAGGATAAATTTTGGGGAATTAAGAAATATTTTGTCAGAGGTCATCAGTGGATGTATGATGGAAACAGTTTTAAAAAATTGTTAGGTGAAACAGGATTTAAAAAGATTTTGGATAAAGATTGGAGAAAGGGTGAGTGTCCTGATTTGGATAGACTGGATTTGGAGTTACATAAAGATTTAAGTTTATATTTGGAAATAGAAAAATGATTAAGAAAATATTGGTCTTTGGCGGTAGGGGAAAAATTGGTAAAGTTTTGGTAGATAAATTAAATGAGTTGGGTTATGTGGTGGAATCGTATTCAAGAACTGATGGTGGAGATATAAGAGATGTTGGTAAGGTAAACAAGGCAATAGGTAGGAATGATTTAATTGTTCATTTGACAGCAAAGCAAGGTTTGTCAAAAGATTGGAAAGATTTTTGGGAAATAAATGTAGAGGGTACAAAAAATGTTTTAGAAGCCTGCATTAAATTTAAAAAAAGATTAATTTATGTTTCGACAATCATGGTTTTTAAGGATACCGGAAATAAATTAGCTGACGAAAATTGGAGTATCAGAGAAAGAAAGAGCGGAAATTATTATGTTGACTCAAAAGTTGAAGCTTTAAAATTGGTGAAAAAGTATCAGAAAAAGTTAGATATGGTGACAGTATACCCAACTATAGTGTTGGATAAAAAATCAATAAAAGATAGTCAAAAGCCGGGAAGATGGATGAGTTTGATTGGTAATAAAAATAGGATAATTAATATTGTCTGGATGGATGATTTGGTGGATGGTTTGATAAAAATAATAAAATCAGAAAAGAAAGGAGATTATATTTTGGGAGGATTTAATATTAGGGTGGATGATTATTTAGAGTTGCTAAAGGTTTTGAGGTGGCCAAGAGTCCCCTATTGGTTAATTATTTTATTAAGTAAATTTGTTTTTTTGTTGCCAGTAATATTAAAAGAGTTGATAAAAAGCCCATTAGATAGTATGAATTTTAGTTCGACAAAGGCAATAAAGGAATTAAAATATAAAATATCCGGGCTTAATAATATTTGATGATATGGGATATATTTTTGGATGAAAAATTTTTGAGTGCGTAGATTCGAGAGTTGTTTTTAAGATCATTTAGAATGCTTGGGTTATTTTTAAGTTTTAAAATTTCTTGGTAAAAATTATTTGGTGTTGGTTTGATTAAAATTGAAATAGAGGAATCGACTACTTCGGGTACTGCGCCGAGATTTGAGGCCAAGACCGGCACTTTGCAGGAGAGGCTTTCCATAAGTACTCTGCCCCAACCTTCTTCATACAGGGATGGTAAACAGAAAATATCAGCCAAGGGATAGTATAAGTGAAGTTTAGAATAGCTGATATCGCCCAGAAGATAGATGTTTTTGTGAGTTTTTTTCATTTTTTGAAGTTGATTAAAAATAGGACCAGTGCCGATAAAGAGAAAATTAATGTCGGGAAGTTTAGTGGCGATTTTGGCTAAAAGCAGAGCGCCTTTGGAAGGAATTAATCTGCCGACAAAAAGTACGGTGAAAGCTTTTTTTAATTTTAATCGCTTAAAGAGTTTTGATGGATTAGAGGGAGAAAATCTATTTGTGTCAATCCAGTGGAAATATTGAGATATTTTGTTTTTATTAACTCCGATTTTTTGTAATTGAGAGATTGAAATTTTTGATTGGGTAAGAATATGATCGCTTTTGTTTAAAATAAATGCGATGAGTTTAAATGTAAAGTTTTTGGAATTGATATGGCTATAAGAGGAATAAATACTGACAATGTGTTTCTTTTTGGGATAAAAGAAATTTAAAATATTTCCAATAAAGGCCGCGGTGATACCGTGGGAATGGATAATGTCAATGTGTCGATGATTTGATAATAGCCAAAAAAATATTCGAAAAAATAAATATGGTGTGAGATATATAAATTCAAACAATGGTAATTTTTCTAATTTGTGGAATAAATTTGCTCCAAACCATTTGTATCGATGAATATCGATATTACCTATTGTTTGATGGGATTTATAAAATATTTTGGTAGTAAGTGGAGAATAAGTTTGAACAAATACCTTATATCCGAGATGGTCTAATTCGGATGTTAGATCCATAAGGTGAGTTTCGACACCGCCAATGTTTGGGGAAAAGAAGGGGGTGATAATAAGGATACTTTTATTCACTTTTAATATAAATTAAAGTATCTTGTGAGACATCAGAAGTGGAAATTGTTTTCCATTTTTTTAACTCATTTAAAATCTTTTTTATTTTGTTTTTTTCAGGTTTTTTTCGATCTTCCCAAGTGTTTTGGAAGGATTTACTTGGCCAATTTACGGGTAAATATGTTTCTGCGTTATCAAGAATAATAAGACCTCCAATTTTTATTTTTTTAAATACAGCTAGAAGGCAATCTCTTCTCCAGTTACCATCAATTAAACAAACATCGATAGATTTATCTGAAAATTTCTCGACTATTTTAAGATAGTTGTCTTTGTTTGTACAAAGAACTAATTTAACTCTATATGAATTTTTTTTTATCTTTTTTTGAGTGTGTTTAAACCACGCGATATCGTGTTCAACACTAGTGACATTTTTGCTAATTTTTGCAAACCAAAGTGTACTTTGACCACTTCCGAATTCTAATATAACATCGTTAGGTTTTATCAATTGTTTAATAATTTTTACAGAATCAAATGTTAGCCAGGGCTGATCCTTATTTATTGACTCAAGATATATTTTTTTTACAATCCCAATTAAAAATTTTATATTAAGCCGTTTTTGGAGGTAATGCTTATTTATAATATTTCTGTTTTGTTTAAACCAGGTTTTTGTGCTTATTGTCATTTTGTATTTTAACTATTGTTGCCATTGGATTCGGTTTAAGGGTTTGAGGATATTAATTTTATATTTAATAGTAACAAAACCGTAGGTATAAAGAGTTATTATGCAAGCAAGAGGGTGGAAAAACCAGGCAGGATCGGGTTTTTTGAAATAGCCCTTTAAGGTATCAAAAAGCATAGGAAAAATTAAAAGGACATAAAGGGTGAATTTTATGGTGGGAATAAGATGGTTTTGGGTGAGGGAATATTGACGTAGGGGTTGGTAAGTATAGAGATCTGTAGCTCGACGAATTTGTTTTCTGTAAAATTTTGAAATTGATGATTCACAAAATGTGTGGATGATTCCAATTTTTACTTTAGGAAAAAATAAGGGTTTATTGGTTTTTGATAAAACTTTAGAAATAAGATCTATATCAAAAAAATAATCGGATTTAAAATATTTTTTAATAAATGAGGCTTTATAAATGGTGCCGTTGGCACCGATGGTAGGAAGAAGTTGATTTGGCAAAAGAGTGGCGATTTGATAGTTTCTAAAGTTTTTTATCGAATTTTTTTGGGCAGTCCAAGACGGGTTAAGATAACCTAATCTATCGTAATTTTTGGCAATAAGACAATAAGGATCATTGACTCCGGTGAGGGCGGAATATCGTTCAATAAAACCGGCTTTGGGGCGATATGTATAAGACCAGGGTTCAGACCCGATTATTTTGGGATGCTTTAATAAGGGAGAAATCATTTGTGTGAGCCAGTTTTTATCGGGTAGAATGTTGTCGGAATCGATAAGGGCTAAATATTGTCCGGTGGCGTATTTGATGCCGATGGCTTTGCCGGCTTCTCCGGTTTTTTTTGGATTTTTTAAAATTTTGCAGTTGTATTTATTGGTGATTTTTAGGGTAGAATCAGTTGAACCACCGTCAATAATTAAAATACTAATTTGAGATTGGGGGTAGTTTTGAGTGCGAATGGATTTGAGACAGTTTTTCAAGACTTTGGCAGAATTGAGGGTGGGGATGATAAAGGATACCGAAGGGTGTGATTTAGATAAGGCCACCATATTTATGGATATAGGTAAAAATCAAATAATCAACGGGGTATCTAAAAAATTTAAATTTCCAGCGAAGTTTGACAATAAGGAGTCCGATGTTGAAAGATATTATAAATAAGATTTTGTATATGGGGTTGGAAATTCTTTTGATTAATACATCGTAGGTATCGCGATCCATTAGTCCAAAAATGTATTGGGTTAACATGGCAGTCAGCCTGGCTTGATAAGGTGTAATCCATTTTTGACGGGTCACGGTTTTAAAGGCATCTTCAGGAGACATCAGATAGGTACTCCAATTTTTTAGAGATTTTGGATAGTTGAGTCCCAAGGATACGGCCCGATGAAAAAGAGGGGCACCGGGATAAGGTAAAAAGATGTAATAGGTATAGCGATTACGATCGGAAATTTTTAAGGTTTGATTGATAAGGGATAAGGTAGATTTATATTCGGAGTCGACAAATTTTTTATTTTCGATTGGATTTTTTGACCAGGGAAGGCCGACTAAGAATGAATACAAAATTTTAATATGATATTTGTGGCAAAGTTGGGTGAATTTTATAATTTCGTTAACGTCCATGTCTTTTTCGATTAAATCCAGAGCATCTTGTGAGCCGGATTCAGCGCCGGTGAGTATCATGGCGCAGCCGCTTTTTTCCATCAATTCCCAGGTTTTTGGTTGATAACGACTGAGTTGGCCGACCCGGCCGTTGGCATTCCCCCATTTGATATTCAGTTTACGATCAAGAAGCATTTGGCAAATTTCGGCAGTGCGTTTTTCATTGACAAAAAAATTACTATCGTACACGGCGATGGAATCGGCTTTATATCTCTTGATAAGAGATTCCCATTCATCGACCACATTTTTGGAGGAAAGCGAGGTCCAACGTCTTTTGTTAACTATTTGTTCGACGCAAAAACCACAGCGATGGGGACAGCCATAACTGGAAATATAGGGAATGGTTTTTTCTCCATATTCAGTGCCAAATACACATTTATTGACATTGATTAGATGGTAAGGGAGTGGAGGAAGGGAGTCGAGATTAACCGGGGGGCGATCAGGATTATGAAAATATTTTTTTGATTTTTTATATGAAATTCCTAAAACATTTTTGAGTGTTTTTTTAGTTTCTAAAGCCTTGACCAGCTTAGTAAATGTGATGTCTCCCTGGCCTCTGACAACGATATCCACATAAGGATTTTTGAGAGTTTCTAGGGGTAATATTGACGGATGCCAGCCTCCCCAAACTATTGGAATATTAGGATATTTTTTTTTAAATTTTTTGGCAATTTTAAGTCCGTCATAAATTTGAAAACCTGTCATAGCGGAAATGCCCAAACAAATGGCTTTATTTCCATTTTTAATTATTTCTTTTTCAACGTTTTTTGAGAGAAAATGAGTAAATATTTTTATATCATAGCCTTCTTTTGCCAGTGTTCGGGTGATAGCTAGGAGGGCGAGAGGGACTCCTTTCCAGGGACGATGGTAAGAAAAAGGGGTGGGAAAATATAAAAGGATTTTTTTATTAGATTTTTGAAGAGGGGAAGTCTTTAAGTTTTTTAAGATATTTGTATGCATAGGTACTTAGGAATTTTACATCAGCGGGACTACGAATAGATAGGACTTTGCGAATCAAAAATTTTGGGGTGAGTACACCCTTAAATAAAGATTGAATTAATTTTTCCTGTTGTTGAGGTGAAAGTGAAGATTTCATAATCGGTTGACGCATGTCATAATCGTCCCAGTTATCGGTTAAAAGCCAATTATTATCTTGGCATTCTTTAAAAAGAGGAGTGCCGGGATAGGGAATAATACGGGTAGCTTGCATGGAATCGGCTAATCCATCTTTAAATAACTGACGGGCTTCGTTTAGGGTAGTTTGGGCATCTTTTTCAGTCTCCCAGGGGTAACCAATCATTATAGTAAGATGAGGTTCAAGACCGGATTTTTTGGCCATAGCCAGTGTTTTTCTTGAATCCTGTACTTTGGTGCGTTTTTCAATTCGGTCTAGGGTATTTTGATTTGAAGATTCGAGACCATAAAGAATAAATCTGAAACCAGCATTACCCATAAGATCGTATTGTTTTTGGTCAAGGTGGCCGAAGCGCATATTACATCCAAATTTTATTTTTTTATTGTATCCCCTATCAATCATGCCTTGACAAAATTCCATAAGCCAAGGACCAATTGGGAGAGTGCCAGTGTCATCAAAAATTTCTTTGATATGGTATTTGTTTATAAGTTGGCCAATTTCGTCAAGTGCGCGTTTAGGAGAGACGGAACGAAATGAGCCGGCAGGATGCGTAGTAGTCCAACTGCAGAAAGTGCATCTTCCCCACCAACAATCGCGACCAAACATAGTATAAGTGCCGGGAGTGTATTTGTAATTAGTATTTTGGTAGGCGTAAAGCTTCCATTGGGTAAGGTCTCGATCAATTATAGGTAAAGTATCAAGATTGTGATGTTTTAGGGCAAAAGGACCAGAATTAACTATTTTTTTATTTTTTTTGTAGTAAAAACCAGGTTCTAATTTTGTTTTTTTAGTTAGATGGTTGGCCAGACTTAAGAGCATAAAATCGTAATCTCCTCCGGTAATTACATAATCGACAGGGCAATTGTCAAAGGATTCTAAAGGAAAAGCGGTAACATGGTCGCCAATTAATACTATTTTTGGATGCCAATCAGGATACTTTGTTTGAGATAAATTTTTAATGTTTTTAATAATTTGCCAGTGAGATTTGATGGTAGGAGTTTTGGATTCAATAACAATCATGTTGGGTTTATTTTTAATTAATCTTTTTAGCCATTGAAAATAAGTTAATTTTTGAGCAATAGCATCGTCCCAAAATACTTTATAGTTATTTTTTTGTAATAAGGTAGCGGCATAAGCCGGAATTATTGGATAAATATAATTACCAGTGTTTGTCCATTGAAATTGACGGTTTTGAGATAAAAAAGCTATACCTTTTGAATTTATTAAAGGCGGATAGGAGATTGATATAGAAAACTTTGATTTTGACATAAACTAATACTATCTAGGTAGTAGTAATAAATCAACCACCCAGATAATCCCCTGTTTTGGAATTCACTGAATGAGGGGTAAAATCTAATTTTTTTTTGAAAAATCCATAAATAAATAGAATTCCGTAATAGACATGGGTAACGGGAATGGTAATTATGGTAAGAAGACTAAGAAAAAATGAGTTTTTGTTTTTTAGAAAAATAACAAAAGTAATTAGGAGAAGAAAAATATATAAAATAAATGGAAACAGCAATATTATAGATATATATCCATATGTGAATGTAAATTTTTTGGTAAAGAATAAAAGAAAAAGTAAGGTAGTGTAAAGAATAGAAAGTGAAGGCCCAAAATAGCCAATTTTTAGACTAGTTTTGGGAAAGATACGGGCAAAATTACCACGATGGAGAGCGTAACGTCTGATTTGTTGAAGATGGGACATAAGAATGGCTCTGCGGTGATGAAAAACTTGAATTGAGGGATGATAATAAATCTTTTTTCCTAAATTTATTAGATTGAGGCAAAGTATAGTATCTTCACCCGGCCAATGATAAGTATCAAAACCATTTATTAAATCAAAATATTTTTTTTTGACGATTAGATTTACTGAAGGGAAATCCTGAACATAACGGGGAGGTGAAATTGAATTTCGATAAGTGCCGGCTCCTCCGCTACCCAGATGACTAGCCCAAAGAAGACCTGAGGATTTTTGATAAATGTTGTTTTGGGGTGGGGTAAGGCATGGTCCGCAGACAGCGGCAGTATTTGGATGTTTATTTAAATATTTAAATGAGTTTTTTAGCCAATCTTTGGAGGGATATGAGTCGTCATCCAGAAAAGCTAAATATTTACCTTTGGCTATTTTGGCGCCATGGTTTCTTTTTTGGGCAGGATTGGCCGATCCTGATATTTTATCGGTGATAACAAGAATTTCAAAAGATTTGTATGATTGAAGGGATAGATGAAAAAGAGTTTCTTTTAAATAATCGTTTTCAATTCTTATTGGAATAATAATGGAAAATGTAGGTTTATTTTGTTTCACCGGTATTAATTCTCATTTGTAAATTTTTGTCATAAATCCATTTACGGTTACTTTTGTCGTCATAAAAGTGAAGGATACGGAGACGGTAAAAAACAGCCAGGGCATCCTGAAGAGAGCGGAAAATCACTTTTAGACCTGTAGCGTGAATAAGGGAATTAAAATCATAATTGATTTTGACCGGGGCTTCATAAATGCGGCTAAAACCAAGATGATTGGCTACAGATAAAATTTCTAAGTCAAAAGCGAATTCTTTTACCAAAAGTCTGGGAAGAACTTTGATAAGTACTTGACGTTTAAATATTTTTAGACCGGCTTGAGTGTCGGTGACTTTGATGCCTAGAAGAATTTTGGCGATCATTTGGGCACCGAAACTAATAATTTTTCGTTGGAATGGATATTTGACAAGGGAAGCGGGATGACGTTTTGATCCGACTATAATATCGGCGTTGTACCAAATCATGTGTTCAAGAATCATGGAGATACCATTGGGATCGATATCCATACCGGCATCAATAAAGGCAACATAGTCACCTTTTGTTTTGGCCATTCCATATCGGACGGTATAACCTTTACCGTTATGTCCTTTGTATCCATATACTTTAAGATTGGGAAGAGGATTTGATTTTAATTTGATAAAGGATTTATCATTATATTTGTCGTCAACTACGGCAATAATTTCATAAGTATAACGGATATCTTTAAGGGTGTTATTGATATTATTAATATCTTCGACAATGGTTTTATCCTGACGATAAATAGGGACAATTACCGAAAGAAAGGGCTTTTTTTTATTCATATTGAGAGCGCAATTTGGTAGACGGAAAGAGTTTGGAGAGCAGTAAATTGCCAATCAAAAAATTTTGACCTTTTTAATCCTAATTTTGAATATTTTTGTCTAAGTTTGGGTTTGGTCCAAAGTTGTTGAAGAACAGATGAAATATCTTTTACGGAGGTAGGATCAAAGGAAATGGCGTTATCATCGGCAATTTCTGGAAGACAACTGGAATTGCTTATGGCTACCGGAGTTCCGGATTGCATGGCTTGGATTACGGGTAGGCCAAAACCTTCTGAAAAGGATGGTTGGCAATAAATTGTGGCTAAATTAAAAATTACCGGCAAATCTTTGTCGGGAACATAACCGGTAAGAATGACAGAGTTTGGATCTTTTAATCCTTTGACTGTATTTTGGAGCCAGATTATATCTTTAGTTTCCGGATGAAAGGGTACGTCTTTTTTGGTGGCGGCAGAACCTACGATAACAAGGGGATAATTTAGATCAAGACAGGATTTTACTAAATTGGGAATATTTTTATTCCAATTAAGATCACCTACAAATAGGACGAATTTGTCCGGGAGATTATATTTATTTTTGATTTTGGATAACAATAATTTATCAGAAATTGGTTTAAAACTTGAATCAGCGGCTTCATAGGTAACATAAATATGATCAAGGGGATATTTGGTATGTTGGTGAATTATGAATTTGGAATAATGAGAAGGAGTAATAATAAAATCGACATATTTGAGATTTCTTTTTTGGAGAATCCAATTAAGTGATCCTTTAAAGCCGGGAGGGAAGTGAGGGCGATGTTCTACGGGGATTAGATCGTGAATGGTAACAATAAGAGGGATATCAGTATTACCCGGAAGAGTGATTTGAAAAGGATTAAAGTATGGATAATGGATGAGGTCATATTTTTTTTGAGTTAGCTGATTTTTATCGGTGATAAGGTCAAATTGGTAATTCTTGAAGTCAGATTTTTTGGGGGCAACTTGTTTTAAGGCTTGGGATAGCATTTGAGTGTAATACCCCACTCCCCTGACGGAATTACCGTCTTTAAGAGGTGAAATATCAAAAGCTATATTTATAGTTGACATTTATTTGTCCCAATCTTGGGAAAGATTAATAGAACGGTGTGATTTTTGAAGTTCCCAATATTTGATGTAGGATATGGGAAACCTTAATGCTGAAAATAGTGAAAATACGAAACCGGGGAAACCATCAACATAACCACGATGTCTTAAATAAGTTGATAAAAACCAAATTTTTGGTTTTAGGCAAAAATAGTTTAAAAAGTTAATAAAATTTAGAGGCAATTTTTCTTCCTGATACTTTTTTGCTAAAAGGGTTGTATAACGATTATGTCGTAAAAGATAACGGGAAAAAGTGGGGTCGGCGTAATGTAAAAGGTCGTTTTTTAAGATACCGACAGGAGATTCTATTTTGGCTTGTTCGTGGACGTCTATACAGGGGAGTTTGCCTTTACCATTTTTATATAAACGGAGAGTTGGATCGGGATATTGTCCTCCCTTTTTAAGAAAGGTACCTAAAAAAAAGTTTTGTCGCTTGATCCAAAATCCATTTTCAATAATTTCATCGGGACTTTTAGATAAAATATTTTGAATTTCATTGGCAAGTTTAGGGGAAACAACTTCATCGGCATCGAGTTGAAGAATCCATTGGCTTTTACAGGAATCAATGGCAATGTTTTTATTGATATGAAATAGAGGCTTATTGACGGTTTTGATGATTTTAACATTATTGTATTTAGAAGCAATTTCGGTGGTATTGTCTGACGAATTTCCATCGGCTATTACAATTTCATCTACCCAGGAATTTACTGAATCAAGACAGCGTTTAATATTATTTTCTTCATTAAAAGTAGCTATGGCGACTGAGATAGTGGTTTTATTCATGTTTATAATAAATTTTAAGGGCTGGTTGATGATTTGGAAAGTAAATGATATCGGTTGGGGCGATAGGAATTTCTTCATCTGAGGCGACTATTACACTATTTTCCGGAATATCTTCCCAAATGATTTTTTGAAAATAATAATTGCCAAAGTGGGTGACAGTAGAAAATCCAAATTGATCCGGAGTTGTAAGTTTAATTTCTTTTTGAATTAGATGGGGAGGATATTTGGTATAGAATAATATCATAATATAGGGTTGGTCATATTTGTTGGTGATATAAACAGAGTCGGTGGTGGGGTTTTTTTGAAAATAATTTACTAATTGAGAAAAGCCATAATTCCACGCTTGAGGATAGCGCGCAGGTGAATGGATATAATAGGAGTCAAGATAAAAAATTACGGAGACAATTATTATAAAAATAACGATTAAATAGGATAAATATTTTAGTAAATAATTTGAGAGACGGGAGATATAGATAAGAGTGTGATATAAACCTAGAGAAATAAAAAGTGATAGAGGGATGACAAGAGGCAGGGATCGAAGTGCTGAGGGAGCCTGAAAAGTAAGTGAGGAAGCCAAAGGAGCAAAGATTAACCAAAAGATAATAATTTGTTTTGACTTTAGATCAAATAATTTGGTTTTTATAAAAGAGAAAAGACCAACTAAAAGAAATAATAATTGGTAAAGGTAAAATTGTCCCATTTCAGGGGATTTGGAACGAGGAACTTCGTCGCCGGTTAAAAAAAGAAAGTTTAAGTCAAAATGCGAAAAGTATTTTTGAGCCCAAGAAATAGTATATAGAAGGCGTTTGTTGTGAATTATTCTATAAAATAAGTCAGTGGAAGCATCCTGGTTGATAAGCTCATTGGCTCGCCAAATAGGTCCCTGGTCTGCGGTTAAGCCAACACCACCAAAACGGGTAGTTCCACCATTGTTTATAAAAGAAAACAAAACGGGGACGGAAATCAAAGCGGTAAATAGTATGGGTAAAAATAGTTGACGGAAATTTTTATAAAAAGTTTTGAAATAAATAGCAAAGAGAATAAGACCCAGCAAAGGGGCAAATATTCTAGTTGAATGGTAAATATAGAGAGTAGAGGAAAAGGAAATTAGAAATAAGGTAAAGTATTTGACAGAAAATTTAGGAGGTTGGGTGGATTTAAGAAAAAAGTAAGTACCAATTATGATCAAACTTAAAGCGGTATTTGATTCCCAGGCACCGCGGCTAAAATGTATGTGCCAAGGAGAAATACTTAAAACAAAAATTGAAATTAAGGAAAGTTTTTGGTTTGATGAAATTAAAAAAACTATTTTATAAAAGAGAAAAATAGCAAGGAGGGATAATATTAGATTGGGTAAACGAACAGCCAAGGGTGTAAGTCCGAGTAACTTGACGAAAGGTAAGGCTAAATAAAAGTATCCACCCGGTTTAAAATCACCAAAAGATTTAAAGTGAATGGGAAATAAATTGCCGTGTTCATCATGTCCGGTTTCTATTAGAGAAAAGGCGTTGTAGGCAATAGCGGCTTCATCGGGATTTAGAGGCGGGAAACTGTCAATTCGGAAAGCTCTCAAAGATAAGGCTAAAAAAAGAATTAGTATTAAAGGTAAGTGTTTAATTAGTTTGGTAGGCATAAAAAGTGGAAATATTGTTAATCGGACTAAGGGGGATAAACTCAGAAAAATCGGGGGTTTGATCTATCCCCTGTCGTAAAATTTCATCATAAGAAAAAATAGCAAGAGTATTTGGAGTTTCTTTAATTGAGTTAAAATTAGGAGAATCGAAGCGGATATTGTCGATTTGATTGATTTGGCCGGTGTCACCGGAGATACTTTCAGTAAGGAAGGCTTGTGATTGATATTTGGAGGGAGAATATTTTGAATAAAAAAGATAGTAAATATATGGTTGACCGTAAAAATTGGTAAAAATTATATTTTGATAAGAATTTTGATTAGTAATTAAATAATCCATAGCTTGTTTGTAGCCATATAGATTTTCATTGGGTGATTTTTTGACTAAATGATTTAAATAAAGTTCGGAGTAATAGAAAAAGGAAATAAAATAGCTATAAAATATTAAAAAGCCAACTAAAAAATTAAGAAATTTTATTTTTTTAGTTTCAAAAAATTTATAAGTTTCGGTAATACCTAGGGAAGCAAAGTAAATTAAAGGAAGTGAAAATGACATTGAACGGACAGATTGTACAGAATCACGGGTAAGGGCTGCCGGAATTGGAGCAATAATAAGCCAGATTAAAAAAAAGATAGAAAGTTTTCTTTCTTTTTTGGAAGATAGAGCAAAAGTAGAAAAAATTCCAATGACTAAAAAGATTAGCGAGGGGTAAAGAAGGACGCCAATATAGGGGGCAGAGTGACGAGGACTTTGCCAGTCACCTTCAAAAGCAAGAAATTTGGGCGAGAAATGATTAAAGTATCGAAGAGAAAGGCTTTGAATGTAGTAAATAATGGGGTTATGAAATATTTGATAATCAGTGTATCCGGCCTCATTAATAATAGTTTGAACTTCTGACTCTGATCGAGGGTAAGACGAAAGGCTGACTACTTTTAGCCGATTGGCGTTTTGATTAAAAAGAAGGCCAAAAATTATAGGTAAACTAAAAATAATTAATGGAAAGATAAAGAAGAGAGAAAAATTTTTGAGATGTGTTTTTAAAATATTTTTGAAATTTAAAATGAATAAGGTTGATATCAGAAGTAGACTAATCATTTTTCCGGCTTGATAGGTATAAAGCGTAAACCCAAAGACTAATGAGGAAAATAGTAAAAATTTTGCTGATTTGGAATTTAAATATTTAAAGAAAAAATAAGAAGCCAGAATTAATTCAAATGTTAAAATGTTGGTCTCCCAGGCACCGCGGGAAAAGTGGATATTATAGGGATTAAATGTTATTAAAATGGCTGTGAGATAAGGTAAATATTTTGACTTGGGAGATATTTCTTTTATTAAAAAATAAAAAATTATTGGAATTAGGCTACCCAAAAGAATGGATGGTAAACGTACAGAAAGTGGGTTTAGACCGAGGAGGGCGACGAAGGGAACGGTGAGATAAATATATAAACCAGGTTTGTAATCTCCAAAGGATTTAAAAATAAGAGGAAGAATCTGCCCATATTCGTCGCGACCGGTATTTAGAATAGAAAAGGCATTGTAACCTAGAGCGGCTTCATCCCAAAGAAGGGTGGGGTATTGGTCCACTTTGAAAATTCTAAGAAGAAATGAAGTCAGAAAAATTATTATTAAAAAGATCAGATTTTTACGGTTCATAGGAAATTATTTGGAAAGCAATGGTGTTATCTAAAAAATGAATGGTATGTAAAATTCTAGCACCTTGAGTATTAAAATTTGCTCCAGAGGTTACAAGTAGTGTTTTTTTATCGAGATATAATGTTTTGTCCTTAATTTCCCAGTCATTGAAAAATTTAAATTTATCGAAGGCATCGACCCAGTACCAGTTGGCATGATAGTCCCATATTTTGTCGGGGTCATTCTGGTATTTAGCCGGATCCCAAGGCCAATAATAAAGTACAAATTCGTGGGGTTCACCATATTTTTTGGTGAATATTATTTGTTCGTAATTGGGATACTGGGTTTTAACAAAATCTATAGCTTGAGAATAGCCGTATTGCCATGATTGGGAATAGGAATGGTTGTATGATGAGGTAAATATTGTCCAGTAGTGAAAAAATTGAAAAATAGTAAGTAAGGAGATTAGGTAAAAAAGAATTGATTCGAATTTCAATAATTTTAATTTTTTGATAAAAAGCTGGAATCCATAAGCAATAAAAATAAAAGGTAAGGGTAGTATGGTCATTGCCCGAAGTACAGGAAGATCACCTGAGGTTAAGGCGGCAGGTAAAAGACCAATAAGCCACCAAATCAATAAAAATCGGTGTAATTTTTGTTTTTTAAAACGAAGTATCGAATAAAAAAATCCAAGATAAAAGAAGGGCATAAGAATGGGGAAAATAAGACCTTGGTTGGGTATGTTGTACTGATGTTGAGTGCTTCCGGTAAAAAAGAGATTATAGGGATTTAGAAAATCAAGATAATTTTTAAGAAAAGCAGGGATAAAGTAGGTAAGTTTATTTGAGAGTAATTTCCCGACTACGGGGTTGGCGTATTCCCCTCTTTGGGTATTAATGACGTTGATTGCAGCATCATTTAAGATAAACACCCAATTACTTCTGGCTCGGGAGTCAGAGTTTAAAATATTGTTAGATAAGGGGATTAAAAGTAATAGTATGGTAAGTAGAGTGGCATACAATAATTTGGTATTTCGATAAAATATTTTAAGCAGGGATTGACGGTAATGAAAAAGAAAGAAAATTAATAAAAGAGGAGCGACTATTTTGGTGTTATGGTAGGCAAAAGAAGAAAACATCCAAAAAAATACTCCCGGAATGAGAAAGTAAGGTGATTTGTTTTTTTGAAGAGATAGAAGAGATAGGGAAATACCTAGTAACAAAAAGAAAAGGGAGACTGTTGATTGAAGTACTTGGCGGGAGGTAAATAGTGTCCAGGGAGATATGGCAACTAAAAGAGCGACAAAGAGTGAGGATTTGGTATTTTTCAAAAGCATTTTTGAAAGAAAAAACGAGATTGGAATTAAGAGATATCCCAAAATTGCGGTTGGAAGTCGGGTGGTGATAGGATTAAGCCCAAAAATAGATATAAACGGAATGGTGAGGTACATATTGACGGTAGTAGGATAATCGCCGTAAGCCCGAAAATTAAATATTGGCCAGGATGTATCCCATTGGTCTTTCCCTGTTTTAAGCAAACTATAGGCATTATAACCATGACTGATTTCATCCCAGTTTAGGCTGGGGGGGTATTGATCAAGTTGCCAAAAGCGAAATATAAATCCAGCAAAGAGGATTAAAGTAAAAATTATCTTATGTCTTAGAATCATCAAACGAAGTTAAGTTAATGATTACATTATAAAATAACTTAAGTCTTTAGATTTGAGATGTTTTATCTTGGAATATTTTTGCTGTTTGGTGAATTTGTCTTTGATTGAGATGGATTTTTGGATATAAATTTAGTCCTGTAGTAATTTAAAAAATTGGTTTTGACAAAAAATATAAATAAAATAAAAAAGGTTAATAAACTAATTAGGTTGGAACATCTTCGAATTGTTGTGTTTTCAAATTTTAATAATACTTGATGTTGACCGTTTGAGACTTGAAAACTAATCCTTCCGAGAGGTCCTGATGGAGATGTTTTGACGGGTTTATCGTCAATATATGCTTGCCAACCAGGAAAATAATAATTATTTATAAAAACAGTTGATTCTTCGACAGAGTCAAGATTAAATTGATAGTTAATGGCTGAAATTTCCTTATATTCCGAAATAATTGTATTGGGTGAAGTTTCAATTTTAGGTAACAGGGACTTTGGTCGGGCGGAAGTCCAAATGGTAAGAGGCAGATAGTCTTCTGAATTATATTGATAGACATCTGATAAAAGATTGGATTTATTTTGACTATTTTGATTGATAAAAAAACGATTCAAATAGTAGTTATCATCGACTTTTTGAACTTTATGAGGTTGAAAATATGAATAAGTAAATAAAATTGACAATGCGGCTAGGAAAAGTGGAATATTTTTGAGATTGTGTTTGGGATGAAGACTGATAAAACCTGATAATAAAGAAGTGGTAAAGGTAGTAATTATTAAAAAACGCCAAGGAAACTGAACATAGGAAGCGATGGGAATTAGTTGCCAAACGGGAAGGGATCGGATATTCATCATAACGACTGAAGCGAAAAATGCAATTAATAGCCCGATAGCCAGGGATTTGTATTTAAATTTGGAAAAGATAATCATTAAAAAAACAATAATAACAATCATTAGATTAGTGACTCCGATTTGAAAGGAAAGTTGATCGGTGGGACCCCAAACGGAGGCTCCATATCCCCAGTAAGGAATGATTAATTGTTTAATAAAGGGAAAGTGATCAATGGGATTAAAAGGAGTTCCGGTTTGCATATATTTTTTTTCCAAAAGTGCGGGTAAAAGATAAAATGAAGATAATAGGAAGGAAAGAAAAAAAGCAATAATAGTCCGGATGGTTGATGTAATTCTTTCTGCTGGTGGAATGTTTTGAAATAAATAAATAGTTAAAAGTAATAAAAGTATTGGGGAAAATATTAGGATAGTAAGGTTGTGAGAAATTATTAATCCGGATAGAGAAATTACCGCCCAAAATAGTGAAGAAAAATGTTTGGATTTTAATAGGTTAATAAAAGTTAAAAGAACTAACGGCATAAAGACAAAGCCAAATAATTCCCCTATAGATCCTCTGACATATAAGTCGACAGCCCGATAAGGTGTGAATAAATATATTATGGATACAGCGAATGAAGTAGATTTATTAAAAAATTTTTGACCAAGATAATACATGGCAATACCGGAAGCCAGAAGACTGAGAAAAAAGATACTTTTGAGGGACAATATCAAACTAAAATTAAATATCAAATAAAAAAAGGAACCTACTAGGTAGGGTAAAAGATAGTAAAAATTAAAGAAAGGATGACCAAAATTGTAGCTAAAATTAGGGGCCCAACGAGGTGGTATTTGACCTGACTGAAGAGCGGCAATCATTTGGTGGAGGTTGGCCAGGTGAGATTCATCAGAAAAAGTAAACAATCCCGGAATAAATAAAAATCTTGACTGCCAGAGAACGAATAGAAAAATTAAAAATAAATAAAATGAGTTGTACTTAGTGATCTTTTTTAACATTTTTTGGAAATGAGACGACAAATAAATATAAACCAGTTAACAAGGTTAGTAGATTGAAGATAAAGGTAGATGTTGAATTTTGAAGAAAGGCGACTATAGTGTGCTGGCCGGGAGGGATGTTAATAATAGTAGGTTGATAGAGAGTGTCATTTGTGGGAATTGTCTTCGCCTGGTCGATTAGAATTGTCCAGGAGGGGTGGTACGAGATAGGGATAATGGCTTGTGCCGTTTCATTTGAAGAAACTTCGGCAGTAAGTCGCCAAAAATTTGATCTTTTTTGGAATTGAGATAAATATGCCTGGCCTTTGATAACTTGAGGATAGTTAAGTTTGGTTTCTGATAGTTTGAGTTGGTTTTGGAGTAATTCGGTTAGTGAGGGACCGAGGTAAAAAGAAGATAACAATAACGCCAACATTGTGGCTGATAATATTTTTTTTAGATTTTGGCTGTAAAAGAGAAATAATGTGAGATTGGTTAAAATTAGAAGATAGAGAAAATATTGAATATCAACCGAAATCAAGGCTAGTCCAAAAAATAGAGAGGCAAGATAAAAATTTTTATTAAAAAAACTGAGAAATGTAACGACTAGGGTTAAAGGAAATAAAGTTGAGGTAAATAAAGAAAGAATGGTAATAGTGAAGACTAAAAATATTTTTTTTGGGAATAATTTGTTAAGAAAATAAAATAAAAAAAGTGTTACCGTGATAATAGTTAGGGCTAATGAAACTGAGTAATCAAAACCAAATTGGCGAAAAATAAGGGAAAAATAATAGGGCAATGGAGAAAGATTATTAAATACGGGGAATCCTAGGCCATTATTGGAGTATATTAACCAACGGCAGGGAATTTGACCATCAATGATGCATTGCTCAGTTTGTTTAAGATAGGAAATACTAAAATCAGGACCAATATTTAATTTGATAGTAATATGACTAATTATGATGATAAAAATAGATGCTAGTAATTTATACATAGAGGATAAATAGTAGTAATAAGCCAAGTAAGCTAAGAATGTCTCCGGTTAGTCGGACGGGAGTTTTTGTCATTTTGACGATAAAATCATTTTGGCCGGAAGGAGTTTGGAAAGTAATTAAGCCAAGTTCGTTTTGATAATTAAATGGAATTTCTTGACCGTTTAGCCATAATTTGAAACCGGGATAATAGAAAAGGGGTAATTGAATAGTACTTGTAGGAGTAGTGGTTACAATTTTGCCCTTTTGCCAATCAGTCCCCTTTTGAAATTGAATTATTTGTGAATCACCATCAAGAATTTGAGGAATTTGGGGTGCCGGTTTGGCCGGAGGGGCTTTGGCAAAAATTGGTAAATAATCGTATATACTGGCAGTGATTTGGTATTCCCAGTTTTGACCGGAAAATTTTTGTTGGTCATTTATATCGATATACCTGGTTGGTCTAAATAAACGAGCATTAAAAAAGATGACTGAAAAAATTAATAATGAGGCATAAAGAATGGAAAGTTTTCTGTTTGATTTAAGTAGAAAAATAGGAAATCCGGCTAGTACAGAAGTAGAGAGGATAGTAAGAATAAGAAATCGCCAAGGAAATTGGAAGTATTTCATAAAGGTTAGAGTTTGCCAGATGAAAGTTGATTTTGAGTGGGTTAAGAAAATCGATCCAAAAAATAATCCGGTAAAGAAGGAAAGGATTAGAAAACTTAATTTATTTTTAATTTTTTTACGATTAAAAATTAACAAGATAATTGAAATAAAAAGAATTAACCAATGAATAACTCCGATACTAAAGGACAAATCATCAAACGGGCCTAATTCACTGGACCCAAAACCCCAATGTCCCCGGAAAAATAATTGGGAAAGAGAAACAAAGTGAGCCAGATAATTAAAATAGCCGGAGGTCATAGTGTCGATATGGACATATTGTTTTTCAAAGACCAAAGGAAGAGTGTAAAAAGCAGATAAACAAAAAGCCGGGATAACAGAAATTACTAATTTTGGTATATAATTCCATTTTTTATAAAAATGTAAAAGTAACAGAGTCCAAACTACAATAACCGGAGAAAAGGCAATAAAAGTTAGGTTATGAGTAAGGAGAAGTCCGGTTATGGATAATGATAGGAGTAATCCATTTTTTTTACTTGGGGAATTTTTAATAAAATTTTGAATTGCCCAAAGTATTAGAGGCATAAATCCAAGCGCCCAAAACTCCCCTACTGCTCCCCGACTATAGACATCGGCAGCACGGTATGGAGCATAAACATAAAATGCACTGGAAACGAGCCCTCCCAACTTACCCCAAAGTGCTTTGCCAAAAAGAAACATAGTTAAACCAGAAAAGATAAAACTAAAAATAAAACCAATTTTTATTGAGGTGAGGATAGAAAAGCCAGTAAGATGAATTATTTCCATGACATAGTAAGCGAGTGGTGAATAAAAAATGAAAAGAGGATAACCATATCCATAACCCAAATCCGGAACCCAACGACAAGGAATTTGGCCATCTTTTAGACATTTATCAAGTTGTAGCAGCCTTACAGGTTGCATGTCGTCGTGCATGGGGATGTACCCCGATCTTAAAAGTGAGTTAAAAGAAAAGAAACTTATGAATATGATAAGGAGAGGCCAAAGAAATTTTTTCATTGCAAAGTAAAGATGATAAAACTTTCCTGTTCTTGGAACTTAAGAGGGGTGGTGTAAACCTTATTAAGGTTCAATTGTGATCCGAGGGCATCTTGAACAGTGAGTAGTTCGCTTTGAGGGATGATGAATATGGATTGAGTCAGCATCTGTTTATTTTTTATTAGCTTGGACCATTCAATAATACCAAAATGAGCTTGGTTGTCGGTTACTACTCCAGAGATAAAATCTTGTTTATCTTTGATAATAGTTTGGGCGGGAGAGCAGCTGAGGTTTTTGGGAATGTAGTTAGTGTAGTAAAGATAAAACGGTAGGAATGGTTCGTATTTATCACTGAAATAAAGATGGGAGCGTTTGGTGTTGACTGCTTCTAAAACGGCTTCTTTCATACCGGTATGCCAATAGCGGGCTGAAATTTGGGGATAGTGATAAGTGTAGGTGTGCCAAAATTGGGTAAATTGAATGAGGATGGTAACAATAATTGCTAGGACTAATAAAAAACGAATGGATTTCAGTTTTTCTATGAGGAAAATTTGGCCATTAACGATTAGATAGAGAAAACTAGGTAGAAGCACTATCAGCCGGGTGGCGTGGGGTGACAGAGAATCACGGGTTAAGGCAAAAGGGATTGGGCCAATTATTAATAAAAATATGAAAAAGTAATCAAGCGGACGTTTGGTCAAAAAAACTACCACTAAGCCAATGATTATTAAAAAGAATTCAGTGGCAAAGAAGTAACCATGAGTAGTAAATCCTTGACGTAAGTTAGCGTCGCCGGTAACAAAAAGAAAGTCAGTAGAAAATGATAATAAATAGTTGGTAATAAATTTTTGGACAACAAGCTGAGGACGACTATGGGCGAGTTTGGATTCGAAGCTGGTGGTAACTCCGATTTCTCCCTGATGGTCTTTTAGGCTATCTATATAGCGAAGACGGTTGGTTTCTTTATCAAGATTGGGTTGGGAAAAGATACTTATATAGGAAAACCTAAAACCGCTTTGGCCACCAAGAGTGTCTTTGGCTAAAGGCAGCATCAATACAGTCAAGAAGATGACGGCGGCTATGAAAGATTTTAGTCTCATGCGGGGTAGAGTAGACCGCCAAAAATAAATAAAACCAAATAGGATAAAGGGGATTAAAAATTTGGCGGTGCTATAAAAATAAGGGGTGAAGGCCAAAAAAGCTAAACTAGTATACAAATATTTTAGTTGTTTATAGATGTTAAATTTAAGCCAATAAAATATAGAAAGTAGTAAACAAAATATCATTCCGGTAACTTCAAACCCAGCCCGGCTGTAGTGGATAAGCCAGGGTGAAAGAGAAATTGTCAGAAAACCTAAAAGGGCGTAAAAACGGTTTTTGGTGGCTGTTTTGATGATGAAGTAAAATACGACACAAGAAAGAAGTCCAAAAACAGCAGCAGGTAGCCGGACAGCCAGGTCGGGGTTGTACGTAAGCCTTTGGCTGAAGGCAATGGAGTAGATATAGAGTGAAGTGCGCCAGTCAGAATAGGACTGAAAATGAATAGGTAGACTGTGGCCAAAATAATCGGATTGGCAGCGGTTAAAGGTAAGGGCTTGATAACCAGCATCAACTTCGTCAGAAAATAGGGAGGGTGGCAATTGATTTAAATTGAAAAACCTAAAGTAAGCCGCTAGGAAAAGGACAGATATAAATAGAGCGTCAACAAGGATGTTTTTCAGTTTCATTTTTACTTAAATGTATTCTATACTAAGTCAATGAATAAATGGTTATTGGGGTTGCTAGTGCTAATTTTGGCTGTCCAAATCTATGTGGGAATAATAATTAATTATCCACCAACCCCGGAGCAGCTAACCCTAAGTGCCAGTTTAATACCAGTGTGGGGTACCAGAATACTGACGTTGGTAACGTTACTAGTTGGATTGAGATGGTGGGTGACAAAAACAAATAAGATATGGGGGAAAAATATTGGTTGGTTGAGCGGAATTCTATTGGTAGTCAGTCCCCTGTTTTTTGGGTGGTGGTATTTGTATCCAGTAGAAGCAATTAAGGTATGTTTGCTATTTGTGGGATGGAAGTTTATGGCCTACAGTTTCAAACTGAAAGCGATTGTACTAATTGTATTGGTGGCTGGATTAAGTTTGGTGTCAACTGAAGAAAGGTCGTCAATTTTTCATAAGCTTTCTTTTGCTGATGCCAAAAAAGAAGCCAATATTAGGTTTGACAGAGAGGATAAATTGAATGATGGTGTGTATATGCCGCTGATGGTAAGGCGGTTAAGTAACAACAAAGTTTATGTGTGGTACAAAGAAATTGTGGGGGAGATCATTCCTTTTTTTGATTTAGAAACTTTGTTTTTTCAAGAAGTGACCCCAACTGAACAAAAATCGATAGTGATTTTCTATTGGGTAGAAGTATTTTTATTTGGATTTGGAATTTATGTTTTAACTAAAGAAAAATGGCAAAAGCAGCGACTAGTGCTGTTTTTAATGTTGTTGGCATTTATTAACTATTTACTTCTGGCCAAACCAATATATTTAAAACTGGAACTGACTCTAATTCCCATTAGTTTAATCATGGGTTTGGGGTTGACTAGATTAATTGAGTTGAAAAAGCAATATTGGGCGGCGGGGATGTTTTTGGGGATGATGATAGTTTTTATTGGATATGGAGTTATAACTAACTACTTTGATTTGGCACTAAGGCCTAGTTATTGGCTAGATAATCGACCACAGGTATATGATTTTGTGTATAAAAACATAAGTCAAATGGAGGAATATATGGGCTATCATATTAAAGTAACTTCTTTGGTGGGTAATTCGACTGGTTATTGTCAATATTACCTGCATGGGTGTTCATCTAGTTTATTGAAAATGAATGGTTTTGATCTGACCAAAGAGAGGGTGGAGTCAAAAACGATTTATGCTGGGTTTGCCGGCGAGTTTTTTGGAGCTAAGGTAAATAATGAAGTACCTCCTGATTGGCAAGATCAGTTGTCGAGAATGGGGTTGGTGCTAATTGAAAGTCTAAATATTAGAGATTCGGTGGCTTACCGATATGGAAATAAGATAATTATTGCAGTGTCAAAATGATAAAGATACTAAAAAAGAATTGGTTTTGGATGAGTTTTTGTCTAATTTTAATTTTTAATTTGGGAGTAAGGATTTATGGGTTGGATAAGTCGCCTCCTTCGGTAAATTTTGATGAAGCCGCCCTGGGCTACAACGCTTATTCAATAATGAAAACCGGCAGAGATGAATATGGTAATTACTTGCCTCTATCTTTAAGATCGTTTAACGATTATAAACCTGCCCTTTACTCTTATTTGTCGATTCCATTTGTCTATCTTTTGGGTTTAAACGAAATATCAACTCGTATGGTGTCAGCTTTGGCCGGGACGGCGTCTTTAATATTTTTATTTCTATTTTTGAAGGAATTTGTAACTCGTAAAAAATATCTTTTATTTATATTTTTGACAATGTCGTTGCAGCCATGGAGACTGCATTTTTCTCGGACAGCTTTTGAGTCTAATTTATCGATGTTCTTATTTAGCGGAGGGGCTTGGTTTTTATACAGTTATCTTAAGATCAAGGACTATAAGAAAATGATTTGGTCGGTAATGTTTTTTGTATCGGCGGCTTACTCTTATCATTCGGCTAGATTAGCAGCACCTTTAATTTTGGGTTTAGTCTCAATTGATCCAATAAGGGCCCTATATCAAAAAATAAGGGTTAAGTCAAAGATATTGGTAGCTTTGATTATGTTTATTATTTTAAGCGTACCGATTTTTTTGGCCAATAGTAATTTGGTGTTGACCAGGTTTAAGCAGGAAAATATTTTCAACCGTTATTATCCTTATACTCCAAGAGAGTTGGTAACAGAGGGAAATCCATGGTTAAACTGGAAGAATAATCCAGTTTATTATTTTGCGGCTTTAGTAGCCGGGCATATTATGGCTTACGTGTCACCTATAAATTTAGGATCGAGAGTGTTTCACTTTGTCAAAGGGTCGCCTCAGTCAATTCCCAGTTTTAGTATGCTGGGATGGTTGGAATCAATGATATTGGTGGCCGGATTAGTGGTGTTGATTAAAAATATTAAAAAGGAGAAGAATAGATTTTTAGTTTACTGGTTGGTGGCGGGAATTGCGCCGGCGGCAGTTACTTGGAATTGGTTTCACCCGTTGAGGTCACTAAATATATTTCCAGCGCTGGAGGTTGTAGTGGGAATAGGTATGGCCGGATTATTAATTTGGATTAGTAAATGGAAGAGCAAATGGTTGGCTGGGGGGGTGAGGTTTATTTGGGTAGTAGTGACTATATTGTCTTTAATTTTTGTGATTAATAATGAGTACCGCTATGCGGTATGGGAGAATCATGGTGAGTATCAGCCGGGTGGGTTTAAGCAGGGAGCAGGAGTGTTAAAGAATCTGCAGGAGGATTATGACCAGGTTATTATCGATAGTCCCCATGCCCAAAGTTATATTTTTTTTCTTTTTTACCAATCATTTCCTCCCGAAATTGTTCAGCAGTATGCGAGTATTAGACCAAAACCGGGTATAGAGGGCAATTTAAACTTTGACTTTTATAAATTTAAATTTAGAAAGTTTGATTGGCCCAAAGACAAAGAGTTAACAAGAACTTTGTTTTGGACATCCTCCGAGGTAAAAGTGGATGAAATAAAAAACACACCGGGAGCCGATGTAATCCAGTTTGAGAATGCGGTAAAATATATTGGAGCTTCGTTGATAATTAAACAATAGAATGAAAAAAATATTAATATTGGCGGCAATTTTGTATACACTTTTAGGAGCTGTTACTTATCATCCTGATACCAAGCTGACTTTGCGTTATCCGGCACTGGAATCTGGCCAGGTTTGGGACATTTATAGATATACCAACGAGCATGTTTTGAATATTCCTAATTTTCATTATCCGCCTGCCCATTTTTGGTGGTTAAAAATTCATTATCCAATAGCCAAATTGTTGGGCGGAGTAGGATTTGATAAATGGTTGGAATCAGGTAGTGTCGAGGCAAGTTATTATTTGGAATCATGGAGATATAACCTGGCGGTTAAGATGCCACTGTTACTGCTGGGATTGGCTTGTGGTTGGCTGATTTATGGAATTATAAAAAAAAGTGGGTTTGGGGAAAGTGAATCACGGGGTGGAGTCTTGATCTGGTTGTTTAACCCGGTAACTTTATATGCTCTGGTAGCGATGGGACAAAATGATATTGTTGCTATATTTTTGTTTTTGTTGGGGTGGTATTTCTGGAAAAAATGGTATTTGGCTTTACCTTTTTGGGCATTGGCGGCGGGAGTTAAAAGTTATCCTCTGATTTGGACGATGTTGTTTTTGGTGGTAGCTGAGAAAAAATTGCCGAGGTTAGTTGCAAAAGCACTAGTGATAGTGATGGGTTATGTTTTAATACTTTTACCCTGGCTGTCTAAACCTTACTTTTGGGCTGATGTAATGAATTCAGGTTTATCCCAGCGGATGTTTTTAGCCAATATTCCAATTGGATTTGATAAGGAAGTGGTACTAATTCCCCTACTGTTGGTAATTTTGGCTGTTAAGTTTTTTGGTAAAAAGAATAAAGTTAAAAATATTGCACTTGTTTTAATTATTGGATCACTTTTGATTTTAGGATTCAGCCATTTTAATCCCCAATGGTTACTGTGGTTATTACCTTTTGTAGCCATTAAATGGGCAGTTAATGGTATAACCGGAAGTGAGTTAATGGCGGCGATATTGGTTCTGGGTTGTTGGATAATTTTAATTTTGGGATTTGATGATAAGTTTTTAAGCTGGGGACTGGTAGGACCAATTAATCCAGATTTAATTAATTACCCAACTTTAGTCCAGTTAGCCAAAAACCGTAATGTTTCTTTGAAGGGAGTAATAAATCTGGCTCAAAGTGCTTTGGCTGGTGTAGGTCTGGCACTGATTTTTGTTAAAAGCAAAAAAGGTTTTAAATTAAAGCCGGTTTTATTGGCAAAAAATCTAGTCTTTCTGCCCTGGATATTGCTGGCATTGTTGGTGGGAATGGTAGGGGTGATTAAAGTTGACCGCAAAGTTGGTATATCGAAAGGGGATGAAGTTTTACAAGTGGCACGAATAGATAAAGAATGGACCTATTTAGCCAATAGAGGTTTGAGGTATGTTGAAATTTCTCTTAATAATCCTGGGTCTTTGTCAAAAGATAGAGCTGTATTGTTAATAAAAAACGAAAAAGGTCAGCAATTAAGAAAAGAATTTAGCGGTTATAATGCCGTTGATGACAGTTGGTTAAGGGTAGATATTCCAGCTTCTATGAGTGATTCAAGAGTCATCACTTTAAGTGTAGAGCAGCTTGAGCGCCAAGATGGATTACTGACTATATCTTTAGATGAAAATGGTAAATGGGCAATTAATCAGTATTTCAGAGGTTACACATCATCAAAAGACATAATGAATAAATTGGTATTTAGTTGGTGGATATGGGTGGGAGCAGTCATATTGTCTATTTGGTACTACCGGAATGCTCAAAAGAATTGATTGGGTTTTAGTTTTAATTTTGGGTCTGGCTGTAGTGCTACGGGTAGTTAGACTTGATTATTTGGAATTGTTTGGTGACGAAATTGACGCCGGATATCAGTCATATTCCTTGTTAAAAACCCAGGCGGATTATAAGGGCCATGTCTTGCCATTTTATGGACAGAGCTTTTCGGAATGGCGGGCTTTAGGCTGGATGTATGTGGCGATACCCTTTATTTCCATATTTGGTTTAAATGAGTGGGGAGTAAGATTGACCTCTGCCTTTTTTGGATTAATAAGTATGGGATTGGTTTGGTTAATTCTGAAAGAACTAAAGGTTAGACAAGATATAGGTAAGTATAGTTTACTGTTTTTGGCTATATCGCCGTGGCATGTTCAGTACAGCCGGGCAGGGTTTGAATTAACTGTGATGGCGACCTGGGTGCTTTTGGGGGTATGGTTGTTAATAAAAACTTTGGGGATTAAAAGTAATAAGTGGTTGATAGGAGCGGGATTTGCTTTTGGAGCAGCTTTGTATACTTATAATACGGCAAATGTTTTTGTTCCTTTGATTTGTCTGACAATACTTATAATTTATAAAGCAAGTCTAAAAAGTTATTTGGTTTTAGGATTAACAGGATTAATAGTCTGTTTGCCTTTGATTTATCAAATTCTATTCGGTCATGCAGGTGATAGGTTTAAAACAGTGTCGGTATTCAGTCATAAAGATGTCGCTGCCGAAGTTGATGAATACCGAAATGCGGCAGGTAACAGTCTTTGGTCTAAGGTTTTTTATAATAAGGCAGTAATTGGAGGAAAGAGGATTCTGTTTAACTATACAAATGCTTATAGTGGTGATTTTTTATTTCGTATGGGTGATGTAACCTTTAGGCATTCATTGCATAAGGTAGGAAACCTTTATTGGTTGCAATTGCCACTTTTAGTATTGGGGGTGGCATATGTACTGAAATTAAGAAAAGATAATGGAATTAAATTATTACTGGCGTCTTTATTGATTGCTCCCATTCCATCAAGTTTGACCATTGATGGCTTTAACCATGCCTCCCGTCTATTTTTAATGGTGTATCCTTTGTCAATAATGAGCGCTGTGGGGATGGTGAGTCTTGGGAGGAGGTGGAAATATTTAATTCTTTTGGGATTAATTTTTGAATTTAGCAACTATCAACTCTATTACTGGAACTTTTATAAAAATGAATCTTGGCGGTGGTGGCACAGTGGCTATAAAAAGGCCATGACTTATGTAGCGGATAACAAACAAAATTACAAAAAAGTACTGATGGACAATACCTATGAACCAGCTTTGGTAAGGTATTTATTTTGGAACCAGATTAACCCTAGAACTATTTGGGGTGTTGATGATCGGATGAATCAAAGCATTGACGGATTTGACGGATATTGTCTTAGTGATAACAGTTGTTTTGTAGATTTCAAGCAAGGTATAACTTCCAAACCTTTGGATAAAGAAGTGTTGTATTTGGTGTCACACGAAAGAAGTATTGGAGGTGATTGGGATTTTTCAAAAAATCCAAGTGCTGGAATCGAGGTGCTGGAAACAATTAGAAACTACAAAAATGAACCAATTTTCTATTTGCTAAAAGGCCAGTAGTGATGTAGTTTTTGTCCACTCCAAATGATGAGGCTGATAAGACGGTGTTGATAGAGTCCATGAAAGAGAGTGCTGCCGGGAATTAATCTTCGCCACTGATTGGCGGAATCGGCAATTTTTCGGCCACTAAAGCCATGTCGGTGAATAATCTGACAAGCCGGATAATAGTAAATTAATTTATTTAAGTTACGTATGGTACGGCATAATTCAAGGTCTTCAAAGTACATGAAATAGGACTCATCCCAGCCGCCAATTTGGAGAAAGAATTTATGAGAAATTAGAATGGCTCCACCAGATAAGGCCCAGACAGAAACCGGGTTTTGATCAAAAGGAAGATATTTTGAATAGGCTTTAATCCTTAAAAAATATTCCTTAAAGGCGTTTTTAGGTGTTTGAGGAGGAAAAACAGAGGCTTGTGGAGTTTTGTTTGGATTTAAGAATTTAGGACCAATAAGACCGATTTTTGGATGAGATTTTAGATAATCCAGCATGGATGTAAGTGAATTATCAATTAATTCCATATCGGAATTCATAAAAAAAAGATATTCACCCGAGGCTTTTTTGGCGGCGATATTGTTGGCTTTGGAAAAACCAAGATTGGTTTTGTTTCTGAGATAAATTACATCTTTATAGCTTGATAATAAATTCTTGGTTTGATCGGTAGAGCCGTTGTCGATAACAATAATTTCATATTTTATATTTTTGAGATGTTTTTTGATTGAATCAATGGCCTTTTGGGTAACGAGAGCGGTGTTCCAGGTGGGAATGATGATAGAAAGATTCATTTATCGGAATAGGTTAAATATCTGACGATCAGTAAGTTTGGGGAAAACAATCGGTTTGGGGAATTTTTTAGTTTGTTTTTTGGCCGCACGAATAATTTTTATATAATTAGGACCGGATAGTACACGTAGAATAAGATGAAAACGATTGTTTTTGAGAAGTTTGGAGTCTGTTATATTTCGGTAAACAGTAAGAAGTCGATTTCTTTCTTTAACATAATTGACCAATCGTTTAGGGAGTTTAGAAATAGTAGTGCCATGATGGTGCTCAACTATAGATTTTGGTTCCCAAATGAGTTTGTAGCCTGATTTCCAAGCCCGATAACCAAGATCGAGATCTTCTGAGTAAAAAGGGGCGTAAACCGGATCAAAACCTTTAAGCTTGTCGAAATATTCTTTTTTAATTATTGAGCTGCCTCCAGAAAGCCAAGCGGTAATATGAGATTTGGGAGGATTGGGAACAGGTTCGTATTGAATATAGCCACTTTTCCAAAAAAAACGTGGATAATTTGGATTATTACTTTCACAAAAACCAACACCAAAAACCTGGGGATTTCTAAAGTGAGGTAAGGAATTTTTTATATAGCTATTTTTGGGGAAAATATCGTTATTTAATAAAACAATTAAATCACCGGAGGCCTGAGATACTGCTTTGTTTGAGGAATGTATAAAACCATGGTTTTTCTTTTGAGAAATAAGTTTTAATTTTGGGTGAGTTTTTTGAAGGCTTTTTACGTATAAAACACTTTGGTCGGTTGATCCGTCATCTATGAAAATAAACTCATCGGCTTCGGGGCTGTTTTGAAGAATTACTTCAAGGCTTTTATTGATGATATTAAAGCCGTTCCAATTGGTAATAATTACAGAAATTTTTGGCTTCATAAAAGTTTTAAGAAATTATTTTGGAAATTATCTTTAGAAAACTGTTTAGATTTTTTTTGGGATGCGATTTGCATTTCAGAAAGTAATTTGGGAGAGGCAATTAATAAATTTGTTTTGGAAACGAGCTCATCAATGTTGTTCCAGAGAAAGCCGTCAATATTATCTGAAATAATTTCCGGTAAACCGCCTTTATTGACAACAATAGGAACGGCTCCGGAAGCCATTGCTTCAACAACAGTCATACCAAAATGTTCGGTAAATTCAGGTTGTGTGTCTTGATCGACATCATAGCCGGCAGCATGCCAATAGATTTTAGATTTTTGATAAATAATTTTCAGTTCATCAAATGAAGGATTAATAATAAAGTCAATTGGTAAACCCTGGGATTTGTTTTTAAGATAGTTTAGGTAGGAATTATTGGCAATTGATTGAAGACTGCCACCGGCTAAAACTAATTTCCAATTTTTATTGGAAGAATGATGATTAATTTTTTTAAAGGCATCAATTAAGATATCTTGTTTTTTGGCATTCATAACGTTATCGAAGCGACCCACTGAAAGAATTATATTTTCTTTAGATGAATCCGAAGATAATTTTTCAATATCTACGGGAGGATAGAGTAAAAAGGTAGAAGTATCATAATATTTTTCAATAAATTTTTGAGTAAATTTGGAATTACATATCGTTTTTGAAATAAAGAGAAACTTTATTTTGTTTTTTATTTTGCTTGCGGTATTGGTGTGATAGTGAAAAGGAACCTGAAGGTGGAGAAAGTTTTTTTTGGAGAATAATAAGGGAATACTACCGTCACTTAGAAAAAATATTAAATCGTATTTTTGGGTGTTTTTGTATTTAATTAAAAAGTTTGTGATTTTTTGAAGGAGATTGGGAGAGGGTATAGTTTTTGAGTATTTTTTGGCGGTTTGAAGATCATTTTCGAATAAATCAATGTTGGTAGGTGATTGTTTAAAAAAATCATTGGTAATTTTTACAGAGGATAAATCCAGTGAAAAGCGAGTTTCGGCTTTGTTTAATATATCTGAATCTTTGTCCCAAAGAAGATCGACGTGATAACCATTTTTTGATAAAATTTCTGCGACTGTAAGGCAATAACGTTCCCCTCCTCCGAGAGTATCTAAGTATGGGTCGTATATAGCGGCTTTTTTCATAATTAATATTAACTTATTTTTGTTTTTGTTGAATCTCCCATAAACGGGCATAAATCATAAAAGTATCAAAGGTTTCAAAAATTACAGATATCCACCCAACTGTACCATCGCGCCACATTTGTCCGATAATAAGGCGTTGCCATATTTTGGTTAACATCATTCTAATAAGACGCCACCAAACAACGGGGGGATGATTTGATTGATATAAAACTTGGGCTGAAGAATCTGTCCAGACAAGGGACTTGGAAAACATGGATGATAAATTACGATGGGTATAGTGAAGTAGATCCGATTTTAAGTAATTAAAATCTCCATTAACAATTGGTTCTTCATGAAGATATCCGGTATAACCTTTGAAGAATTGCATTTGATAAAGCCGCTTGACATAATCAGGGTAAGTTCCGCCGTATTTTACCCGTTTACCTAAAAAATAATTAGCCCGTGGGATTACGTAATAAGCAAATGGATTGGGAGATGAAAGAATTTTTTTGATTTCAGATTTGAGTTGAGGAGTAATGCGTTCGTCGGCATCTATATATAGAAGCCAGGGGGTGACGGTGTTTTTATAAACAATATTTCTCCATTTGGAAAAATTTTTATTATATTGATCGGTGGTATGATAAATTTTTATTTTAGGAACGGTACTTTTTGCAATATTTACGGTATTATCAGTAGAATTGGCTGCAACTAAGATAATCCGGTCTGCCCAAGAGCAGGATAGAAGACAATCCTTAATCATACTTTCTTCATTTCCGGCAATTATGCCGATAGTTAGTAGTGGTTTCATCGCCAACTGCCTTTGTTTCTAATATTTAAATAAAAATCTACCACTCCCCTTTTTTGCCATTTGGTACCAGTCAAAAATAAAGTGCGAAGAGAATCACGAAATAAGGCAAATTTTGTTTTAAAAGGAGCATAACTAAAGCCGAAAATTAAACGGTTTCGGGTGAGAAAATAATCATGGAGGTTTCCGCCACCGGCTTTTGATGATCCAGAATTTAGGTGCCAAATGTGTGAAGTGGGTTGATAGTGAATTAAATAACCAGCCTGAAGTACTTTTTGACAATAATCATCATCTTCGTAATAAAGGAAATATTTTTCAGATAATAAACCAACTTTTTTTATTACGGATTTGGGCATTAGCCAACAACAACCAGAGGTAAATTCCAAATCCGAACGGGGTCTGTCGTATTGGCCAAGGTCAACTTCATCCAAACCATAACTGTTGCCATATACGTTATTCCAATCGATGTAACCACCGGCCGACCATAGAACTTTGCCAATTTGAGATTTAGAATACCTATTTTGATGATATTCATGGCCAGGGGCAAAATATATTTTTGGCGCAGATATGCCGATTTTTTTGTTTTTGAAAAATGGATGGAATAATTCAACTAAAAAGTCTTTTTTTACAAGTGTGTCGTTGTTTATCAATAGGATATAGTCAAAATTTTGATTGAGAGCAGATTTTATGCCGTAATTATTGCCTCCGGCAAAACCTAAATTTTTTGGTGTTTGGAGAAGAGTTATGTTTTGGATTGATGAATATTTTTTTTGAAAAATCGAGAAGGAATTATCGGATGAGTGATTGTCGACTAAAAAGATGTGAAAGGTAAATTTATTGGCAGTGGTGATTTGTTGAAGTGAAGAGACGGCGTCTTGGGTAATTTTTGCTTGATTCCAATTTAGAATAATGACAGCAATTCGCTTCATTTTAAAAGTTTTTTGTAAATCGATTGAAAAAATGTCTTAGTTTGATGAGAGATACTTTAAGAATGTTGGATGAATATTCCTGGGAAAAATATTTAGTAAACCAATAACTATACTCAAAAGATGTCTCCAGACTGGCTGAGACAAACGATTCTCTGGAAAGAGACTTATCTTTGGAACCTTGTTTTTCCCAAAGACGGATGTAAACAAGAGCGATGGAAAAAGCCTGGAGGATACAAAAAATAAGACCATGAATACCGTCTTTGTATCCTTCAGAGTAAAAAAAGCGGCTATTAAATTCCTGGATTGGTTTGAGGATAAAATCACTGGTTTTGGGGCGATAATCTAAGGCTTTTAATTCATCGGCCTGAATGCCACTGTAACGGAGGGCTCTGGTAACGAACTGAGTTATTGAAGTGTAGTTGTTGTGGCGGATGGCGAGAGCTTCGGAATCGAGAATAGTGATACCATTACCTTTAACTTCCGGTTGGCTATGGATTTCTTTTTTCCAGGTAACATAACCTTTTTTAAAAAATCTAATTAGGTAATCAGGCCAGGAGTTGGAATGTTTGATCCATTTACCAAAAATAATATTTTTTCTAGGGATTTTGACATAATCGACATCTGATCTTTCAGTTATTTTTTTTAACTCCAGTTTGAGATTTTTTGTCAGATATTCGTCGGGGTCTAAGAGAATAATCCATTTTCCGGTGGCTTTGGAAAGGGCATAATTTCTGGCGGGCTCGACTACTTTCATCCAACGATATTGAAAAACTTTGGCTCCGGCGTCTTTAGCTATTTGGGCACTGTTATCAAGTGAATGCATATCGACAACAATGATTTCGTCGGCAAAACCTCGAAGCGAGCGAAGGCATTTAATTAAATTATCCGCTTCATTTCGGACGTTAATTACGGCCGATATGGAATTTTTTGATTTCATAGTAGCTATAGTTTATCACCTTTGAACCTTATAAATTAGAACTCCATCCTGATCGTAGATCAAATCAATTTGAAGCTGAGAGGTTGAAAGAGGTAAGTTTTGGTCAGTGAGTAGATAAATATATAAAATATTATTATTAATTAAGAATCCCCTGCTGAAATTTTGGTCTGTAGAACTGAAAAATTTTTCGGAGTTGATACGACGGGTTTGCCAATCCAGTCCGGTAATATTTAAATTCATTTCATCTTCCAGATATACCGGTTTGGAGCTAAAGGCAGCAACGTAGGAAGTTGTTTCATAAGCATAAATGGGAAGAGGTGTTTTTTTAAATTTATCTTTTTCGTATTTGTTGTAGGGATAGGTTAAGACATTTCCAGAAGGTTGAGATTTTAAAAATTTTAAAGCACTTAATTCCGAATTGTAGATAGCACTGGGAGGAGGGTAACCAAAATAATCTTTAAGAGTGGAATACGAGGTTGGAAGAGTCAATAATAAAAGAAACAGGGCAATTATAGTTTTTTGAGAACTAAGATAAACTGCAAAATAATAATTAATTAAAAATAAGGAATAATAAAAAAATTGGATGGTGTTCCAGGCGGTGCCCTTTTGAACAAAAAAGGTAGGAATAATTATGCCCAATAGGATGATAATTAAAATAAATTGATGAATTTCAATATTATTTTGAGATTTAATTTTTTTAATGGAAAAAATTGATAAAACACGGAGACCAAGGTTGCCTAGAATAAATAGTAAAAATAAAGATAATTCGATACCAATTAATACTGGGAGTTTATAACTAAAAGGATTTTGGGCTAAATTAGCTCTTAGAGAAGCGATTTGAGGTAAAAAAAGTTTATCGTAGGATTCGATAAGAGAGTGGGTAAACCAAAAAGGTTTGAATTCTAAAAGAGAACCGGAATTAAGTGAACGGAGGAAAATTAATATCAAAAGGGAAAATGTGAGTTGGGTAAAAATAGTGGATAACAAATACTTACTGTCTTTTTGTTTTTGAAAATACTTAATTAAAAAAATCATAGAAATTGAAATACCAACCAATAATCCGGCATATATTTTGATACCGGCCAGTGAAGAAAATATCAATCCTAAAATAAAATAATTTTTTAATTTTTTTTGTTTTTGGGAGTTTATATAATATATAAGACCGTAAAATAGGATAATTAGTGAAAATGCAAAAGGAGGATTTAGTTGGGTTGAGATGGGTTGCATTGACCAAAAAGTTGATTCACCGGAAATTTGACCGTATCGAATTAAACTTATTATCCAACCAAAGGAACCGGAAAAATAATTTAAAAAAACAAAGAAGAGTGCAGTGGAACGATTTTTTGATAGTTTAAAGCCTAAAATATATGTAAAGATTCCGAGAAATAGTGCAAATGTAATCGGTAGGATTCTAAAATAGATATCTAGCAGAGAAAACGGAAGTAAGTAACTGATGACGGCTGTAAAAAGGTTGCACCCCCAATGATAATTGGATAAAAGGGCTCCGGAAAACACCGGATGAAGAGGTGGAAATGATTCAAGGATTTGGGTGATTAATCCGAGATGCCAAATAGCGTCGTGACCATTTGGTCCCCAAAAACCTAGTCCAAAGTCATAAATCAGACCACTTTTTAACATGGTAAATGAGGTAAAAAAAGTTCCAATAAGGAGAGTGAAAATTAGAAGAAGTTTATGCTTAGACATTTTTAATTTTTTTGAGTTGGAGTAAAAACCAGGAGAGTTGAGATTTGGTGAAAAGATAATGATAGACAAAATAAAAAGAGATGCCGACGAGAATTTTGGTTGATAAGTTTTGAAGCGGTGATAAATTGAAAATGTTAACAAAGATCAATAAAAATATCATAAGAATTGAAGAAACCAGAGGATGAAAAATAGTACTAAAAACATTAACTTGAAAATTTCTTTGAGCCAGCCACCAGACAATAAAAGAACTAGATCCAACAATTAAAGCCGCGTAGGCAGTGCCAATATAGCCAAGTTTTATACTTAAAATCGGGTAAAAAATCCAAGTTAAGACAGTCCACATGATCATTAGTTTGGTGGTGGTGGTTATTTTACCTACGGCATTGAAAGCATTGGTAATCGGGGTGGTAATGGCAGCGATTGCGGCACTGGCGGCAAAAAAATATAATGGATAGATTGCCGGAAGCCACTTGGTATATTTAGGAATAAGATTGATGATATCGGGAGCAATTAGGGAAATCCCTGCCAGTGAAGGGAATACAAAAAAAGCGATAAAATAAAGTGTTCTTTCAAGAGATTTTTGAAGTAATTCACGATGATCCTGAAGTCTGGAAAAGGTCGGGAAGGTAACTCTCATAATAGCGTCCATGAGACTCAGAGGAATACGGGGACCTTTTTGGGCCCAGGATAAAATTCCAAAACTATGAGTACCTATAATTCCGGCAACAAAAAGATTTGATAAACGATCTTTGGCCATAGCAATGAAAGAATTTAATTGAAAAGGAATCCCGAATCGAAATAATCTTTTGGCAGCATCAAGTGAAAATGAAAACCCGATTGGCCAGGGGCTGAAAATATACATTGTAACTAATCCAAAAAGACTGCGAATAAAGGTGGCGATTGCGTATGAATAGACTCCGTAACCCAAATAGGCGAATAAAACAGCGAAAAAATAAAAAGAAATATTTTCAATAATGTCTATGGTGGAAATTAATTTAAAATTAAGTTTGCGTTCGAGTAATACCGAAGGAATAGTTTTAAGTGAAGCAGCAAAAAATGAAAAACAAAGAGAGATTAAAATCCAGGTTTCGGGGGTGCCAAATCCCCTATTTAGAGCAATTTGAGGATAAAAAATAAATACCAGAAGTAAGGTAATGATGACAAGAGACTGTTGAATTAAAAAGGTGGTCTGAAGTTCTGCTTTTAGTATTTCGGTTTTTTGTTGAATAAGGGCAGATGCAAGACCAACATCAGAAAAATAACCAAGAATACTGACTGATTCAGCAACAATAGCAAATAAACCAACATCAGCGGTACCCAATAGAATGGTCAGAAGAAAAAAACCAATGGTGGAAATTCCCTGGATACCAAAATTTCTTAAAGATAAAAATAAAATATTGGTAGCAGTTGTTTTTTTAATCTCTTCGACGTTGATGGATTTTTCCATAGAGTTGATATGTCAGAAAAATAAGCAAGGACAACCAAGTAAGAAATGAAATATAGTTTGAAATTAGACGGATAGGAGTATTTTGAAGTTTGACATATATCTGGTGATAGCCGGGAGATAATTCAATTTGCATACGGCCATATATTGGGTCAGTTTTGAATTTTATAGTTTTATTGTTGTCAGTTATTTGGAAGCCGGGATAATAAATTTGTGCAATTGTAATAGTAGATTTATCGATAACATTGGCATTAAAAAATAGCCAATCGGTTCCCTTTTTGAGACCTGAGACTTGAGCTGAATTGACAGGGCTGATTTCATCAACCACAAAGTTGGCAGCAGTCTGCGGAGCTTTTGGAGAGGTTTTGGGAAGATAATCTGTAATTCCTGAAGTTACTAAATTAGTCCAGGCTTGTCCTGAAAATTTTTGCTCATCAGTAATCGGACCCTGAACTAAGGGATGAAAATAATTTAGGTTTAATAAAAAAAGAATTATAATTGTAAAAAAGTAAAATATATGCCTTTTTACAAATGGCATTTTTTTGATAAATACGGCCAAATAAGCAACTGATAATGATAGTAGAAAGACGGTGTGATTTAGAAATCTCCAGGGGAATTGTACTTTTTGAATCGGTGATATGATAGTCCATAATAAAAGCGATTTTTGATGGGTCATAAAAGCACTAAAGAAACCTAGAAGTATTAAAATCAGGGTAAGATACTGTAATTTTGTTAATTTTCTTTTTTTAATAAAATGGTAGGCGAAGTAAATGCTAGTTAAGACCGGAATGATCCAATGTAAATAACCTATCATAAAAGACATTTTGTCTTCGGTACCCCAAACTGAAGAACCGTCTCCCCAAAAATTACTAAAAAATAACTGAAAATATGAAACAAAATGTACCGAATAATGGTAATAATTTTCAAACATATTGTTAATTTGGACGTATTTTGTTTCAAATAAAACCGGAAGAGTATAAAAAGAGGATAATCCTATAACTAAGAGTCCGGAAATAAGAAGTGATTTGACTGATTTTTTGATTTTATTTTTTGGATTAGTTAGAAGCCAATATAGTATCCAGACAGAAAGAAAAGGAAGAAAGGTCAGGGCCATGGGATTGTGAGAAAGTAATAGGCCGGTAAAAGATAAGCCCAGACCTAAAATTCCAAATATTTTTTTGTCGTTTTGAATCAATGACATTGAAAAATAAAAAATTAGTGGGAAAAAAACTGAAGCCCAGGCTTCATTCATCGCACCTCTGACGTAAATGTTGACGGCATGATATGGAGCATATGTTAGGAATAAGGCGGCAAGAGAACCCCCTAGGGGTCCAAAAATTGACGATGCCAACAAATACATAGCAAGAGATGAAAATAAAATTTGGGCAATGGCAGCGAGTTTGACGGTAGCAATAAAGGAAAACCCAAGGGTTCGAAAAACTTGTCCGACAATATATGGTAAGGGAGGGTAAAAATTGAATAAGGGATAGCCATAACCAAAACCCAAATCCGGAGACCAGCGACATGGTATTTGGCCGTCAATAAGGCATTTCTCAAGTTGAAGTTGACGAATAACCTGCATATCATCGTGCATATTGTAGTATTGGCCGGGTTTTAAAAACCAGATAAAAGCAGGAATGGTAAGAATTATGGTCAAAATAAGCCAAAAATGCCGTTTCAAGAAGGATCTAAACATGCTTATATTTTACATTAATAGTTAATTAAGACGGTATAAGACTAGCTTATCATCGTCAGGTTTGTCTGTTGACATTATTTGGGTTAAATTTTGGTATTGATCGGAAGACAATTTTAGCCGGGATTGATTAAATAAGAGATATACATCATCTCCGTAGTCTCTGGCTTCAATTAATTTGGCGGGTATTTCGGTAATATTTATCCCAACTCCAAATACGGTAAGTCGGGGAATATTTTGAGTATAAATTTGAAGGCCATCGGGAAGGGTGCCAAAATAACCTTCAGTGCCGACGATAACATTAAAAGTTTTTGAACGATCTATGAGATATTTTGAAGCTGATTTGATACCCCAACCCGAAGTCCAATCATTTAGATAGCCGTTTTCAGTTGGAGGGAGTTTGACATTAAACGGCGCGGTAGATAATGAATAAATAGTAAATAGATTTGGAATTATAAAAATTATGGCTAAAAGTGTCAGCCAGGCTTTGTTTAATTTAAATTGATTTAGGAATTGAAAAAGTAGATACGATAAAGCAAGGATAAAGGGCATGATGGTGAAAAGAAAATACCTAGCGGTAAAGACTTTGGCAAAAGCGGCATTGGCAATAAGCGGTAGAATGAACCAGAAAATTGTAATAAATACAGGTAAGGTGATTAGTTTTTTGGGTCTGATAAATATTAGATATATTTTGGTAAAAATAATTAGTATTAGGACGGGGACTGAAATGTAAAAAACAAAAATATGATAAATATCTATAAGATGGGGTATAAAAGGATCGAGAGGATTTTTTAGAATGTCTCTAAGTGTCCAAATATAATCTTGATTACGAAGGGCGATCATATGAAATTGAGGACCAAGACGCAGAATATTGTAAATAAGAAAAGCGATAAACACCGAAATAAGCGGATAGAATAATAAAAATATTTTTTGGTAATTAAAGACAGTAAAGGTAAGAAGGCTAAGAACTACAAAATAAATAGCAGGTGATTTGGTGAGCCAGGCAAGACCTAGAATAAAACCTAAAATTAGGGATAAGTCTAATCGGGGAAATTTGGCTAAAAGAAAAGAGAGTAAAAAGGAACTAATACCAAAAAAGGCCAATAAATTATCGGCAGTTGAGAGGCGATCAAAGAAAAAAGTGAAAGGCAGGGTGATATAGAAAACTGTGCTAATTATGCCGGAGGGATAATATTTTAAAATAGAGTCAAAAATATGTTTCAGCGGATCTTTAATAGATTTGTTTGGATTTAACAGAATAGGAGTAAGTAAAAAAAGAATGAAAAGATTGCCAAAACCTGAAAGGACAGAGACAAAACGTCCGGCTATCAGGGGATCTTTAATAAATTTGAGAAAGACCGCAACTATCCACATAAATAAGGGTTGTTTGCCGTCAGTAAGGGGGATAAAACGAAGGGTTTCTTCAGTTTGGATAATTTGTGACCAGCGGATGTAGATAGCTTCGTCACCAAAGACGGGTATTGAGGTTAGGTTGATCAGTCGGGATATAAAATATAAAACAGAGAGTGTGAAAAAGGATAAGGAAATACTAAATACTTTTTTTGTCATAGACACCTTTGAGATTGTTGATTAGAACCCTTTTTATTTCATTTATCATTTGAATTGATTCTTTTTTATAGCGGTCGTCGGCATCTCCCTTGGTGTTACTGGTGTCTTCATTTCGCCAATTTACAACTACTTCTTTGATAGAATATCCCCATTTTTGAGCCATAAATAAAAGTTCAACATCAAAAGCGGAAACCCGCCAGCCTTTTTTTTCATCGGTATCTTTAAAGAATTGAAGGTTGGGAAATAAATTTTTGGCGACGTTTGTTTTGAACATTTTAAATCCACACTGGGTGTCGATTATATTGGACAACATAAATAAGCGTCTTAGAAAAAGAAAAACCGGGCCACCAATTTTTCGTAAAATGCTATTGCCTTCACGAAGGATGCCTCGAGAGCCAATTACCACATCGTATTTGTCGATATGAGGTAAAAGCTTGGCGACCTGGTCTATAGGGGTTGACTGATCCATGTCGGTAAACAAGACAATGTCAAATTTGGCATTTTGAATACCAGACCAGACAGCTGAAGGTTTGCCTCCATGGGGTAGATCTAAATATCTAAAGTTAGGGTGTTTATTTACAAATTGTTTAATTAAATCAAGGCTGTTATCTGTGGACTCGTCGTTACAAATGATTACTTCCCAATTATATTTTTGTTTTGATAGGTAATCGTTTACCTGGTCAAGGACTCCTCTTTTGAGGTTATTTTCTTCGTTGTAGCAGGGAATGATTATGGTAAGTGAATTTTGATTCATAAAAATAGAGTAAATAGTTGTTTAAAGTATATAGCAATTTAAATTTATTATCTTTTTATGGAGTACCTCCAAGGTTATGTATTAAACGGAATATTTGGATACCGTTAATTTCCCATTGGCTTTCTATTTTTGCCCAACCAAAGGCAGCTACCGCCCATTCAGGATTATTTATAGGCTGACATTCGATTTGCCATGGCTCACAGATAACAAAGAGCTGATTTGTGATTTTATCTTTTAGATCATAAAGAGGGGCTTTGTTTTGATAGAAAAAATAGCGATAAGGAGGATCGTAATTTTGCTTGGCCAAAAGAGCCAGGTTGAAGGGTTCCTGGTTGGACTTTTGTTGGATGGATTGAACTATTTGTTTTGTTGTCCAAAGTTGACGGGGTGGCTGATAGAGAAATTGGTTGTGGCTAAAAGATTGAAAAACTATAATTAAAAATATAAGCACAGATATTATTTTTCCGTATATTTTAATTTGAAATATATAAGTAATCAGAAAGGCGGTAAGCATGGTAACTACCGGAAATAAAAAACCAAAATAATGGTCGTAGATATGTTGTTTATATAGGCCTAAACCAATCAAACCGAAAAAATACCAAAACATTAGAAGAAAACCCGGATGATATAGATTTTTTTTAATTTGGGAAAAATTTTTAAAAAGATAAAAAAGTGAGGATAAAGCAATAAATAAACTTATAAGAGTGGCCGGAAGTGGTATTTTGCCGGCTAAAAGAGAACCATTAATTTGGGTAAATAAGGGCCAGGCTATAGGTATGGCTTTGTAAGCTTTGAGATTGACGGTAGTTTGACGTTGGGAGAAAAAAGTAATTAAGGCGCCAATATTTTGACCTTGGTGTTTAATATCGAAGGCGATTTGGGGTATGAGAGAAATTAGAAAAATTATTGAAGAGATGGCTAAATATTTAAAAAAGTTTTTCTTGTTTTTAGCAGTTGGTTTTTTTAGCAAATAAATTGTGAAATATATTAAAGGTATGGGTAAAAGTAATAAGGCAAGATAATGGGCATTGAGAGCCATAATAAAAGAAAGAGTGGCGTAGATTAGATTTTTAAATTTGTCTTGGGAAAAAGATTTCCAGATAAAATAAGCAAATAAAAGCGCAAAAAGAGGCATGACGTTGGGATTCCAGGAAAAGTTGGAATACTTGATAATGGTTGGGGAAATGGCAAAAAAGAAGGAGGCAATGAGGGCGGTGGAGTGATTGAACCAAATTTTGCTGATAAAATAAACAAGATAAGTGGTTAAAATTCCGAGTAAAGCAATAAATATGGCAGGTCCGATAGGATTAAAATTGGCTAATAGAAGTGAGGGGGCAATAAAATAGTAATAAAAAGGACCAAGATACATATTGCCAGTGCTAGTCTGAGGACCTATGAAGAAAAAATTTCCGTTTTTTAAAAAATCTCTAACAATAACAATATCCCTGCCTTGGTCGCCTAAAAATTCCATGTAGTCGCCGATGCGATACAACCTAAAAAAAGAAGCAATTAAGATGATAAAAATTATGAAACGGTGTTTTTTAATAAATTCCATCATTTGGAAAAATTTGTTTTATACCAAAGTCTAATTAAATCCTTAAATCCGGCAATAATTACATTGAGTTTGGTGCCGGTTGCTTCACCCTCTGTCCGGCTAAAATGGCTGACGCCTATTTCGACAATTTTGAAACCGGATTTTTTGGCTTTTATTAGAAGTTCGCTGGAGATAAAAGGACCGCGTTCTGATTCAAGTTTGGGAATTTCATCGATGACTTTTTTTCTGATTAATTTAAAACCACAATCAATATCTTTGACACGTAGTCCGAAAAGAAAGAAAACCGCAAATTGCCACAATTTAGACCCTAAAATACGGTATAATGCTACTTTCCGACCTTTATAAAAGCCAATAACCAAATCAGCTTGGGTTGCTTTTTGTTTTTTGATAAGTTTTTTGATTTCAGAAAAATCAAATTGACCGTCTGAATCGGTAAATGTTATCCAAGGATACTTGGCATTGTAAAGACCACTTTTGAGAGCGGCACCGTATCCCCTATTTGGATTGTGGGTGATGACGGTAATATTTTTGTTAGTTTGAGAGATTTTTTTTAGAATTTGAGGAGTATTGTCTTTGGATCCGTCATCAATAAGTAATATTTCCCATTCTTTGGCTGTATTTTCTAAAACCTTTACAGCTTTGTTTACGGTTGTAGTTATATTTTTTTCTTCGTTGTAGCAGGGGAAAAAGACGGAAAGTTTGTCTATTTGATATTTGTTTGGATTCATCAAATTTAGTATATCAGCTGATTGGGGGTGGTCAAAGCCTTAACTATTGTTTACATTAATAGTATATGGATATAAATATAGTTTACAAAGTAGGCGTGGTGCTAGTCTTGGTAGGGCTGGGAATTTATTTAAGGAAGAAAGGGAGAGGGTTTTAGGACTTACTGCATGTGAAGGTAAAGAGTCATTTTACCATCGGGGTGAAATAATTTAACGTGATTACCCAGGGAGCTTTGAGCGTTACGGTAAAAATATGCGACTCCGTCGTTAACAGACAGAATGGTCTTGTTGCCAGAGACCATGTCGATGCCATGATGGAAGCCATCGCGATAAAGGTAACTATATTGGGTGTGACCCCAGTTTTGAGTAACCCGAGGAGAATCCATCGGCCAGCCGTGTTCGTTGAGATAAGGCATCGGATCCAGATCATTGGCGTAAGTCCAGGAAGAAATATTTGATTCACTGAGTTCATATACACCAAAATGAAGATGGTCGCCGAATGAATATCCCGTATTTCCCATAATACCTAAAGCTTCGCCTTTTTTAACTTCTCTTTTACCGACAAATTTGGCGGCAAGTAAGGTGGCTAATTCAGATTCAGCGTCTTTTTTGAGTCTCTGATATTTAACTTCATCATTTTTGGTAATCTCCAAAAGTGAAGTTTTTGAGGATTTTTGAACTATCAAACTTTTATTTTGTCTATCAAGAGTAGATTGAAGTTCGGCTAGCTGTTGTTGTTTTAAATCTTTTTCTTTTTTTTGATTATCATAATTAAGACGGGCAGTTTCCATGTTTACTAGAGAGTCGCGGTTATTTTTTTGGAGAACTTCGTAATATTTATAATGTTCAAAAAATTTGTTAAATTTATCTGAAAAAATAAGCATGAAAGTAGGATAGCGTTTTTGGAGCTTGTAACTTTCGTTGATCTGACTAATTAAAATTGAGGACAGATAATTTAGGTATACATCTAATTTGTCTATCTTTACCACCAGATCTGCAATTTCGATTTCAAGAATTCTGATTGAATTTTCAGTTTGAGAAATTTTTAGTCGGGTTAGTTCAACTTGGGAGTTTATGTATTTAATCTGGTTGGAAAGAGTATCTTTTTCTTTGGCTAATTTATTTAGCATCGCTTCTGCATTTCGAATATCTTCCTGGCATTCGGCATCAGTTGTACATTTGCCATCGGCACCACGGGCATTTACCGAAGGTAATATTTTTGGATTAAAAATAAAATATAGGATTAGAAAGGACAGTAAAAAGATTTTTTTAGACATCAGTATTTGATATAGCGCTTGACACCAAACCAACTAGCCAAATAGCCTATAAATAGTCCAATTGCAATTTCTGCAAATAATATTTGTAAGTAATAGATTGGTTCATTATTGATAAATACCGTTGGTTCAAAATATTGATTTATTTGATTTTTAAAATAGAAAATTATAATAAAGGCCAATAACCAACCAAGACTACTGCCTATTAGGCCATAAATGGCGCCCTCGTATAAAAATGGTTTTTTAACATAGTGCCGGGAAGCCCCCAAAAGTCGGCTAATTTTTACTTCGTCTTTGCGATTGGTTATTTTCATTCCGATAAGGACAAAAATCATCAGAAAGGCAATTAAGCCAAGAGCGCTTATGACTATAATGCCGAAATACCGAATATTACTTGTCCAAGTTAAAAGTGATTGAATGATATCTTTTTGATAAATTATTTCGTCGACCTGGTCTTTTTTACCGGAAAAATTTTCAGCAATTAGATTAAGAGTCTCTGGATTTGATACGGAAACTTCGAAAGATGCGGGTAAGATACTGGAGGTGACCATTTCTAAAAGAAGAGGATTGCCTTTGTTTTGTTCCTGATATATTTTTAGGGCTTCGTCTTTGGAGATAAATTTGATTTCCCTGATGTCCGGGTAATTGGATAGATCACGTTGTATGGATTCTACCGTATTTTTGTCTAATCCGTCTTTTAGAAAAATCGTAATTTCGGGTTTGGTTTCAAAATAGGAAAGAACACCGGACAGACCGTCACTAATGACAAAAAAGAAGGTACTGACGAAAAAACAAAACCAAATTATTAGGATGGCACTAAAACTCTGAAAAGGAGATCTTCTAATATGATGCCAGGCGGAACGTAATGCAGACATTATTGGTTTTTTGTTTTAACTTTTATTTTTTTAATTTTCTTTTTGACTTTTGGAGTAATAACTGTTTCGGGAGTCGGTTTGGTGTCCTTAACAATGCTACCGTGGTCTAATTTTATAATACGCTTACTAAGAGATTGAATGATATCTAAATTGTGGGTTGTCATGATGATGGTGGTTTTGTTGATTTCGTTGATGTCTTTGAGAAGTTTTACTAAATTCCAGGAATTTTCAGGATCGAGATTGCCGGTTGGTTCGTCGGCTAAAATTATTCTGGGTTTTACTGACAAAGCTCTGGCGAGAGCTGCACGTTGAAGTTCCCCACCGGAGAGTTGAGATGGAAAAAGATGACGACGTGATTCAAGTCTGACTTTTTGAAGGACGTCTTCGATGGTGGGTAAAATTGATTGTCTGGGAGTATTTACAATATCGAGGGCGAGAGCGATGTTTTCTTCGATGGTTTTATCAAAAAGTAATTGATAGTCCTGAAAGATTACACCTATTTGTCGCCTAATATTATCGAGGGTATTTTTGGAGGTTTTGGATAAATCAGATCCGTCGATATTTATTTGGCCAGATGATGGACGTAACTGACCCATGATTAATTTCAATAAGGTTGATTTGCCGCATCCTGAAGGGCCAACAATAAAGATAAAATCGCCTTCGTCAACATGAAAAGTTATGTCTTTTAAGGCAGTAACAACTCCAAAATTTTTAGTAACTTCTTGAAAGGCAACTTGCATTTTTCTTACTCCAATATTTTGATAGTACCAACATCTAATAACCAACCGGTTTTGTTTGATGAATTTGTTTCACCTTTAACTTCTACTTGACGGTCAACAAAAAGATCCAGATCAACAGCGGATGAAATGAGAGAAACACGTTGGTCATCGCCACCGGGACGAACAAGAATATGTGTACCTTCGCCATTGATACTACCTTTTTTAACTGATCCTTTGGCAATATCTTTAAATTCTTTTGCAGTATTACCATATAATTGTCCAATTTTTAGATCTGAAGATGCTGATATTTGGTCGGTGCTAAGTGCACCTTTGGAGGAAGAATCCGAAATTTGATCAACTGATGAATTACCGGTTAAGGGGAAAAATCGTGAAAGCCAAAAACCTGAGGCAACGGAGAGGGAAAGTATTATTATCAATACTACAGGTGAAAATAGAGGTTTTTTTAAGGATTCGGGGGAGGAAACGGGTGGATTTGTACTAGTTGATAGATTTGGAATTTCCATAAAAATAATTAAGTAATTAACTTTTTCAGTATAACAGATTGGGAAGTTTAATAATATCCTAATTAGAAAAAAACAAGTCTAAAAGTATTGTCTAATATACTTTTGAAGAAGGTTAAAATTATTTCCGACTGGTAAAAATACCCATTGTCCTTGGACTAATTGATTGGGGTGATAAATATGCCCTTGGTTGGAGTTAAGTCCAACTTCAAGACTGTATTGTTTTAAAGAAAAATTATTTAAATAAGAATATTGACTAAATAGAATACTGAAAAGATCGGTTAAATTTATATTGGTAGAAATTTGGCGGTGCCAATATTGATAAATAGCCGGGAAATTAATTTGAGATGGGTTTTTTTGAATTTTTTGAAGAAGGGCTTGAAGTAATAACTGTTGTCTTTGGATGCGACCGAGATCGGTACCATTTTCAATACTTTTTCGGGAACGGACAAATTCGGTAATATTGCTGTTGTCGATATGATTCCAGCCTGAGTTGAATTTAATGGTTTTATAAATGGCGATGTCAGGAGATGGATTGTTTATATAATCCGGATTTGGGTATTGATTGTCAACAAATCCTTCCTGCAAATATACATCGACTCCATTTACGAATGAGATCAAATTACGAAGATCTTCGGTGGTAAATATAATAGTCTTAGTAATTTTTTGTCCGGTAATACGAGAAAAGTTATTTTGGATAAATTTGTATTTATCTGATGTTTCAAGCGATATTGGATATATTTCATTGATTTTGGAGTTTAGTTGAGAATCCCAAAGATCTCTGGGAAGAGAAAGAATGGAAATTTGGCCGTTTTTAATATTGGTTAGGATAATGGTATCGGTGGTTTGGGTATTTTCAAGGGAATCATTTCTATAATCTAAGCCTAAAACAATAAAATTAATATCATTGGTAAGAGTGGGCTTTTGGCGGGCTAAGATTAGTTGGGAGAAGACTCGACTTGATGGCTGATCAAAAAAAGCAGTAATAAAATTTTCGGTTTTATTAATTAAAAATAAACTTATGATAGAAAATACCAAAAATATTAGGAAAACAAATTTTAGTGATTTTTTCATAGTTTAAAGTTTTAGCTCGGCCTGAATAAAATCGTCTAAATTTCCATCTAAAACTGAGGTGGTATCGGAGGTTTCGTATTTGGTACGAAGATCTTTGACCATTTTATATGGATGAAGTACATAGGATCGGATTTGATGTCCCCAGGAAGGATTGACATTTTTTCCTTTTATGTCGGACATTTGGGTGTCCCTTTTTTCCTGCTCTATAGCCCAAAGTTTTGAGGAAAGCATTTGCATGGCCAAAAGACGATTTTGGTCCTGAGATCTTTGGCTTTGGCAGGAAACTGTTATTCCGGTTGGACGGTGAACAAGTCTGACTGCGGTGGAAACTTTATTAACATTTTGACCACCACTACCACCGGAACGAAAGGCGGCAAATTCGACTTCTTCAGGGTTGATTTTTACTTCATCATCATTTTCAAGTACAGGGGTGACTTCGACTTTGGCAAATGAGGTTTGACGAAGATTGTCGGCATTAAAGGGCGAAAGTCGTACAAGTCGGTGGGTGCCACCTTCCCGTCTAAGTAATCCATAGGCATTCGGTGCGCTTATTTTAAAACTAGCGGATTTTATACCGGCTTCTTCACCGGGAGTAGAGTCAAGAAGTTCAAAAGTCCAATTCTTACGTTCAAAATATCTCTGGTACATTCTTTGTAACATCGAAGCCCAATCCATGGCTTCAGTGCCACCCTGACCGGAATGAATGGAAAATATAGCATAATTTTTGTCGTATTTTCCGGAAAGATAAGTTTGAAGCTCTAATTCTTTTAATTGAACTTCCAGTTGGGAAATGGAATTTTCTAAATCTTTGGATATTTCAAGATCGGGGTTTGTTTCCAGTAATTGATTGAGTTCGATAAGGCTGTTGATATCTTTTGTTAAATTGTCGACTTTGTCAATAATTTCCTGATGATAGGAAAGCTGTTGCATTGTGTTTTTGGCTTCTTGAGGATTGTCCCAAATATCGGGATTTTCTGAATCCTGTTTTAGTTTTTGGTAAAGTTTTTGATGATTAGAATAGTCTAATTTATCTTTGAGAGTGCTAATTTTTTGTTGAATTGTTTGAAGTGATTCCATATTTAATTATCGATGTTATCTAGAGCGTTTTGATAAAAACGTTTGAGTAGTTCTTTTTGAATTTCTTTAATTTGTTTTTGAGGAAAGTCTTTGGATTGATCTTTTAAATAATCAATTTTTTCTTGAAAAGAGATTATAACAGGATTTTGCGGTAAATTATTAAAAAGAGTTTGACTTTCCTCTGGAAGGTATCGATAAATTTTACCAGATAAGTCTTTAGGATTACCGTTATTTTGGATCTGTTCACCAAGAATGGTAGTGGGATCATTAACAATTATTGGTTTGGGTGATTGGGAGGAAAGATAATTTATTGAAAAATAGATTATGGCAAGGAAAATCGAAATACGGATAAGGTGAGTGGGCCGAAGTCTGAAATCTTCTTTCACTATGGTGTAATAGCTGATAATTTATCAAGTCGATCGATGATTGGCTGGTCACCGAGGACACAGGTGGAATCGGAGGTAAAAAAGGCAAAAGGAACACCCATGCCATTGCTGGTGTCGAGATTGCATTTTTGAGCACGGGAAAGCATTTCGTTTTGGTTTTGTTGGTTGTAATAGACTTCTTTTTGATTTATTTTTAGCTTGGAATCCAGATTATTATCGGTAATATATTTTTTAACATTTTCACAATGAGGACAATCTACTCCCCAATAGAGAATCATGTCTGCCTGGTCGTCAGTAGTGGTACCCGTTGAGGGTGCTTGTGACAAAAGTTTGAAGATACCAAAAAATATAAGCAGGGCTATTGCCAGAGTAATTATTTTTTTCATTTTGTGTCGGGGGTAACTGATAATATTTTATCGCCAACAGCAATTTTTTGAGCAACATCCATTCCGGATACTACTTCACCAAAATTTACATATTGATTGCTTAAACCCTGACATGCCTGAGTAGTTAGGCAAATAAAAAATTGGCTATCGTTGCTAACCTTAATGTCAGCGCCGCGAGCCAGTCCGACTGAACCTTCTTTAAAAGGAACGTCGTTGATCTCGGAGGCGATTTGGCCACCACCAGTGCCGTTACCTAACGGATCCCCTCCCTGAATTACAAATCCGGGTTCGACGCGATGAAATGTTAAATTTTTATAAAAATCGTTTTTGGCTTTGGTTAAAAAATTAGCTACGGTTTTGGGGGATTTGTCAGGGTATAACTTGATGACAATTTGACCTTTGTCGGTATTGATAGCAAGATTTTGGGGAAATAAACTGCAGGCACTAAGAATAAAGGTGGAAAGAATTAAGGTTGTGGTTAAAAATATATTTTTTGTTTTCATTTGCTTATTTTATCAAAATAAGCACTTGCTTGATACCTGAGTTGATATCTTCTTTGACCCCAGATGACGGAAAATCATGGATACTTTCGATTAATAAGTCGTATGAATAATGAAAATAGGCACCAAATTGAGTACCGACATCATGAACAATAAATTGTTGCTTTGAATCATCAAAACCAAGTATGACTAAATTATGATAGTAAGGTCCGCCATTTTTAAAATATTTATTTTCCTGGTATAAAATTTTCCCATTGGCAGGGACGACTATGGGATAATCTTTGACAATCTGGTCTTTAAGGTCCTGTATGGTTGGATCGACAAGGATTTCTGAATTATAAGATAAATAATCGTTGGCCACCAATGACATTTGTGAGAGATTTATATCGTGTGTCATACTTTGGCTGGTTTCGAAAGTAATCATATTAAGAATGTCCTGTTTTATGGTAGAAACATCGGGGTGAAGATTTTTATAATAATAATCAACAGTCAGAAGTGCAGCCTCTTCACATGAGTCCTGCCAGGGCTGGTCCCAATTTTTTTCTGGTGCTTGGGGAATAAAGGCAGTTTTGATTAAGTAATAATCTGGAGTCGCTGAAGGTATGGGGTTTGTTGCTTGGGGAATTATTGTGTTGGTAATATTTTTGAGATCGTCTTGTTTTTCGGTGATAATTTCGATGTTTGAGCGATAAAATAAAGGCAATAAACGATAGCCAGAATATAGGACAGCAAGCAATATAGTAAAAAATATTATTTTTTTAGTCACAGGCAATTATAAACTGGACTTATTATATCTCACTTTTAGCGTTATAATAGACGAATGCCCAAACCAGAGAATATCATTAATATTGCCGTCATCGCGCATGTAGACCATGGCAAGACTACTTTGGTCGATGCTTTGTTGAAGCAGACACATACTTTTAGGGATAACCAGGATGAAATGAGCCAGGATCGGATTATGGATTCAAACGATCTGGAAAGGGAAAAAGGGATTACGATTTTATCGAAAAATACTTCAGTATTTTACAAAAATACAAAGATTAATATTATCGATACCCCGGGACACGCAGATTTTGGCGGAGAAGTTGAAAGAGTTTTGAATATGGCAGACGGAGCCTTGTTAATTGTCGATGCGGCTGAAGGACCTTTGTCACAAACCAAATTTGTTTTAAAAAGGGCGCTAGACTATGGACTAAAAATAATATTGGTAATTAATAAGATAGATAGAAAAGATGCCAGAGCCAAAGAAGTTTTAAATGATACAGAAAATTTGTTTTTATCTTTGGCGTCAAATCCGGAGTTGTTGGATTTTCCGGTAATTTATTCAATCGGCAGAAACGGTTCGACTTTTTTTGAATTACCCGAAAATATGGAAGAAACAGGTGATACGACTCCCCTATTTGAAACAATTTTAAAAACCATACCGTCTGCCGTAAAGGATGAGGATAAACCTTTTCAGATGCTGGTGTCTTCTTTTGAAAAGAATGAATATTTAGGCAGATTGGCAGTAGGAAGAATAAATCAAGGAGTTGTTAAAAAAGGACAATATTTGTCGCTGGTGGCGGTAGATCAAAAGGTTAAGGGAAATTACAAAATAGAAAGAATGTATGTTAATGAAGGGATAAATAAGGTAGAAGTGGATGAAGCTAGTTCGGGGGAAGTGATTTATTTGGCCGGCATACCAAAAATTGAAATCGGCCAAACTTTAACAGCCATAAATTTTCAAGTAGCTTTACCAATGATTGATGTAGCTCCACCGACACTGAAATCAAGTTTTGGTCCAAATACTTCTATTTTTGCCAGAAGTGAATCTAAATATTTAACAAGTAGAGAGCTAAAAGAAAGATTACATGAAGAAGCAGAGACAAATTTAGGGATGAAAATTGAGGATGATCCCAGAGATAGTATCAGAGTATTGGTATCGGGACGGGGAGAATTGCATTTAGCAATTTTGATAGAAAAATTAAGGAGAGAAGGTTACGCCATGGAAGTGGGAAAGCCGGAAGTAATTATCAGGGAAGTCGACGGAAAAAGTTTGGAGCCTTTCAACGAATTAACAATACTGACTTCAGACGATTATGTGGGAACGATTACAGCAGAAATGGGAAAAAGAAAGGCGGAAATGCTGGACATGATTACAGATTCTAACGGAATAAAAATGATTTATAAGATCAGTGAAAGAAATGCACTGGGACTTAGAAGTGCTTTGATGACAGAAACCAGAGGTTCGGTGTCTTTAAGTTTTTTGTTTTTGGGATTCGAGGAAAGACAAGGGTCAATAAGCAGAGATAGAAATGGAGTACTAATTGCTTCCGAATCGGGTAAGGCTTTATCTTTTGGCTTGGATTTGGCACAAAAAAGAGGAATTACTTTTGTAGAACCTACCGAGGAAGTTTATGAGGGGCAAATTGTAGGTTTTAGGCCAATGAATGGAGATTTGGAAATTAATGTATGTAAAGGAAAACAACTGACAAATATGAGGTCTTCAGGAAACGATGATGGGATAATTTTGTCTCCGGCAGTCAAATATAGTATTGAAGAATGTTTGGACTTTATCGAAAGTGATGAGCTAATTGATGTAACGCCAAAAAATATAAGGTTAAGAAAAAAAATGTTGTCAAAAGTTAACAGGGTGAGAGAAGAAAGAAAGAATAGGAACTAAGGTGAAAAAGTTGGGATCGGAGGCAAAATATTTGAGTACTGTGACTGGGAGAGAATTGAATTGATCCAACCGTTGATAATAGGAACTAAATTAATTTGGGAAAAAAAATAGACGAAAATTGAGGCAATTATAGCTGTGGCAAAAAGAGAGCCAAGAGAGTGGAACATACCTGATATAAAATTTAAAAAAGCAAATTTTGCTGGAGATCCGGAATAAATCATAAAACGGCTTTGATTGTCGATTTTATCAAGTTTTTGATTGAGTCTTTTGAGCTCGATAACGAGTTTTTGGGAGGATTTCATAATTTAGTTTAGCAAAGTAAACAATTATTTTATTTAGGAGAGTATGGGTGGGTGATTTTTCATCCAATCGGTAATGGTACTTATTGCTTTATCTACTGTCACAGGAGAACCATCCGGATTAATTAATTTTCCTCCCGAAGCCCGATCGTGGCCACCACCAAGATTAAGTTGTTCAATTAAAAGTCGAACATTGACACTACCGGGTAGGGATCTTAAAGAATAGGTGCACGAATTGTCAGATGTTCGTGGTTTGACGAGAAAACCCCAGGGATAGCCTTCAATTAATCTAAGATATTGGTCTACAAAAATATCCGCCGCTTCAGAAACCAGTGAATCGTCAATTTTATTAGTATTTAGATATTCCCGTGATAAGAAAGTTATTTGAAATTTTGGCCAACCTTCTACGTGCATATATTGATTATTGGCGACGAATTCCTGAAATATTTTAAAAACTTCAGGAGAGATTTTTGAGTATCTGGATTTAAATTCCTGAATGTCAATTGGAGTGCGTTTAAGCAAATTTTGAAATATTTTAAATATTCGTCGTTGATCAGGACGGACAAAAGTTAGTGAACCGGTATCGCCCAATATTCCTAAAATTAATAATTCAGCCAAGGTTTGGTCAATATTTATTGAATCATGAATGAGATCGTAGATTATTTCGGCGGCTGAAGTAGCAGTGTTTCGTTTTAGTATCAAATCAGTGTTTGAGGATAAGGTTTTATGATGGTCGATAAAAATTTTTGGGAAGGGTGAATTTTTTAGGATTTCGGGATATTTACTAAATCGGTGAAATTCGCTGGCATCTGTCCCGATAAATAAATCAAATTTATTGATGTATTCGGTGATGTCTTTGTTTTTGATAATTTCCTGGTATCCATAAAATGAAGAATATCTAGATGAAAGATCACTGCTGACTGCCATAATAAATTTTTTATTTGGATATTTTTTGGATAAAAAATATTGAAGAGAGACCATAGAAGAAAATGCGTCATCATCGGGAGAAAGATGAGTTGAAAGTAAGATATTTTTTGACTTTAAAACGTAATTTAAAAATTTTGCTTTGAAAGGGGAGACTTTTTTATATTCCATAACTTAATTTAACTCAGGATAATGACATTTTTTCCATTTTTTACCACTGCCGCACCAGCAAGGATCGTTTCGACCTAAGGTTTTTTGCCCGGATATGACTTGTTTGGGTTTGTCTTTAATTTGGTCGGCGGTATTTGTTGCAGCTGAAGCCGGATCCTGAACTTCGCCTCTTATTTCGGTGGCATTTTGAGGAGCAGTTTGCTGGGAAGTATTTTCCACTTGAATACGGAATAATTTTTTGGATAGATTACTTTCATATTGGTTCATTAGGTTTTGAAACATTTCAAAACCTTCTTTTCGATATTCAATAAGAGGGTCGCGTTGGGCATATCCACGAAGTCGGACGCCATCTCTGAGATCATCCAGGGCGGTGAGGTGTTCTACCCAAAGAGGGTCAATAGTTGAAATTATGGTGTATCTTAAAACGTCCTGAGAAATATCCGGACCAAAATATTTGACTCGTTCTTCCCAAAGTTTTTTTAATTTTTCCAATAAAAAGGCGGATGGGTTTGCTTCTTTGTTTAAAAGTTGGGTTAATTTGTCTCTATCAGACTCAACCATAGGGAGAATTTCAGAAAATTCGAGGACAAATTTATTCCAATCAACCTGATTTTTGAGGGGGTCAAAATAAATTTTGATTGATTTTTGAATTTGTTTACCCAGAGCCTTAAAGACCTCTTCTTCATTTTTAGAATTTTTTTCAAAATTATTGATCAGGGTATTGTCACGTAAATTGTAGATAATTTGACGTTGTTTGTTGATCACATCATCATATTCAACAAGAGATTTCCGGACATCAAAATTGTAGCCTTCGACTTTTATTTGAATTTGTTCGAGGGCTTTGGATACAAGAGGGTGGGTTAGTGGGGTCTCTTCGTCCATTTTAAATCTGGTCATAAGACCGGATATTTTTTCTCCACCAAAAATTCTCATAAGGTCATCATCAAGAGCGACATAAAATTGCGAATAACCCGGATCACCCTGACGTCCACTACGTCCCCTGAGCTGATTGTCGATACGACGGGATTCGTGGCGTTCTGTACCAATAACGTAAAGACCTCCAAGAGAGATAATTTCCTGGTGTTGTATTTGCCATTTTTTGGGATCTACACCGTCTTTAGGCCCACCCAGGACAATGTCCACTCCGCGTCCGGCCATATTGGTAGCAACGGTGACTCCGCCTTTAATACCTGCCTTGGAGATGATTTCTGCTTCTGATTGATGATTTTTGGCGTTTAAAAGTTGATGGGGAATACCTTTTTTGGTCAAAAGAGAGGATATTATCTGATTTTTTTCTATTGATGTAGTTCCGATAAGAACCGGTTGTCCAAAAGAGTGTAATTCGGCGACTTTACTGGCTACAGCGGCATATTTCGATCTTTGGGTTTTGTAAATTAAATCCTGATCGTCTATGCGCTGAATGGATTGGTGAGTAGGAATTACAATGACATCAAGATTGTAAATTTTTCTAAACTCTTCAGATTCAGTAGATGCAGTACCGGTCATGCCGGCTAATTTTTGGTAAAGACGGAAATAATTCTGAAAAGTAATGGTTGCCCAAGTTTGGGATTCACGCTGGACAGTGACATTTTCCTTAGCCTCGACCGCCTGATGGAGACCGTCTGACCAACGTCGACCGGTCATAAGACGACCGGTAAATTCATCGACAATTATTACTTCGCCATCTTTGACAACGTAGTCTTTATCTTTATGAAAAAGGGCATCAGCTTTGATGGCATTTTCGATGTAATGAATAGTGTCGAAGGATTCTTCGTATAAATTTTTTACATTTAGGACTCTTTCTACTTTTCGAATACCATATTCAGACAAAGTGGCACTACGGGCTTTTTCGTCTATTATGTAATCTGTCGGTTGAAGGGCTGAGGCGATTTGAGCAAACTGATAATATTTGTCAGTAGGTTGGTTATTGGGGGAGGAAATAATAAGGGGAGTGCGGGCTTCATCGATAAGGACAAAATCAACTTCGTCAACAATAGCGTAATGATGCGGTCTTTGTACCATTTCCTGATGATAAGCCACCATATGATCACGAAGGTAATCAAAACCAAATTCATTGTTGGTACCATAAGTTATATCGGCAAGATAGGCTTCTTTACGAGATACCGGATGAAGATGGGTAAGCCGATCATCGAATTTTTCGGTTGGGTCAGTATAGTCGGGATCGTAAATAAAGGATTGTTCGTGGATTATAGCGGAGGTGGAAATACCCAAAAGATGCAGAGCTTTGGGGTACCAACCGGCACCGACTTTAGTAAGATAATCATTTGGAGTAATAATGTGAACACCTTTGGAAGTGAGAGCGTTAAGATAGGCCGGAAATATTACAGAATGAGTTTTACCTTCTCCGGTACGTTGTTGAGCGATAGAGCCCTGGTGAAGGGCTATGGCAGCCATTAATTGGACATCGTAGGCTCTCTCGCCGATGGTCCTTTTGATGGCTTCACGAACTACTGCATATGCTTCCGGTAAAAGTTGGTCCAGGGTTTCACCATTATTTAATTTATCTTTAAATTCTTTAGTTTTATTGGCTAGTGACTTGTCGGAATGTTGGGAAATTTCTTTTTCAAAATCATTTATTTTTTTGACAAGGGGAGTGTAGGAATTAATTTTTGTCCGATTGTAGTCAAAAAGATTTTTTAGCGGATTGAACATGACTATATATTATAAAACAAGTTTGAGGATAATTCAGAGTTTATTGATAAAAAACACCAACCCCTCCGAAAAGATCGAAGGGGTTTGGTCCGCCAGTGGCGGACAGGGGTGGCTCCTCTAAAGCTATTATTTTTTGGGCGATATTTGGTGGAATCCGGTATATGGCCATAAGACCTCCGGAATCAGTACACTACCGTCTTTTTGCTGATGATTTTCAATAATCGTTAGCACAGCACGATCGGTTATAACGGTAGCGTTTAATATATGGACAAGTTCGTTTTTGCCGTTGATTTTGACTTTGGTATTGAGACGGCGGGCTTGATAGTCAGAGCAATTTGAACAAGATTGGGTTTCACGGAAGGCATTTTGACCAGGGAACCAGGAATTTACGTCGTACATTCGGCGATTTGGTTGAGGGAGATCACCGGTACAAGCTTTGACGACTTGGTATGGAATGCCAAAATCCTGCATAATTTCTTCCTCATTTTGTAGCATCTCAAGACACATATCATCGGATACTTTAAGGTCGGGTACGGTAAAGGCATTCATTTCAACTTTGTTGAAAAAATGAACCCGAAAAAGACCTCTGGTGTCCTTACCGTAGGTACCGGCCTCCCGTCTAAAACAAGGAGAATAATTGACGTATCTGATTGGTAATTGTGAGAGATCTAAGGTTTCATCCATATGATAGGGAACGACTGAATGTTCGGAACTGCTGATAAAAATAAGATCGTCCTCTTCTGAGGAATATGCAGCATTAAATAAATTTTTATTACTTGTGTATCCACATTTCCATTCGGTATCACTTTTGACCATGGCCGGAGGGACCATGGCATGCCAACCTTTGGAAACAAGTTTTTTCATGGCGTAAAACATAACTGCCATTTCCAAAATTGCGCCTTCATTTTTGAAATAACCAAAACGGGAACCGGAAATTTGCGCGGCTTTTTTAATATCGAGGATATCTAAATTTTGGCCAAGATCGACATGATCCAGGGTTTTAAAATCAAATTTGGGAGGAGTCCCCCACTCTTTAAAAACAACATTGTCAGTATCGTCTTTGCCGACCGGTACATCTTTGGCAGCGATATTTGGAATTTCTTCCAAATAAGAAAATAATTTGTCTTCAATTTCTTTTAGCTGAGTTTCGGCTTTTTTTAGGTCTTCTTTTATTTTTGAAGCTTGTTTGATTTGATCCGGAGTGGGTTTTCCTTTGAAAGTCCGATTGATGGTATTTTGTTGAGAACGGAGTTGTTCGACATCGGTTAAAAATTCTTTTTTTTGATTGTCGAGAGGAATTATAAATTTATCCAAGACCGAAGGATCTCGTTGACGGTCTTTTAGGCTTTGACGGACAAGATCTGGGTTGTCTTTAATAATATTAATATCGATCATTTTTGGTGTAATGTATTTTAACAAATAAAAATTAATTTATTACCGCAATATTTCAGTAAATATAATAAATTGATTAAATATATCATAATATATCATTTACTATATCAAACCTAATTTTGGGGTATTTTTTAAAGTCCGATTTCTGCTGATACTGACTGCATGGATGTCAGGCAGATTTCAATGAATTTCTCCAGTGGTATGGCTAATCCATCTTTATTTTGACACATGGAGACTTCTTCCCGTCGGGTACCAGCAGCAAAACGAGGTTCTTTTAGGAATCGCTTGACGACGGAAGATAACTTGACATCGTCAAGCTTTCTAGATGGATAAACCAGAGCAACAGCAACAATAAGGCCGGTTAATGAATCAGCGCAAAAGATTGACCATTGGGCGAGGGATTTTGGTTTGACACCTGTTAATTCGGGAGCGTGGGCTTTGATGATTTTATCGACTGATTCCGGTAATTCAAGCTTATATTTACTTAAGGCTTCCTTGGTTTTGTTGGGATGATCCGGTTTAAATTCACCAGAGTAATCGATATCGTGAATTAGTCCGGCCAGAGTCCAATTTTCTTTTGGCGACTCCCCTTTTCCGATTCGATTTTCTGATTTTAAATAATCGTATAATCCGCTCATGCAAGCTTCGAGTGCTAAGGAATGATAATAGATATTTGGTTCAAGTTGGGTTTTGACGGCGTTTTGATAAAGTTGGCGGTCCATTATTTATTTAGGTAAAGATTTATATCCTCGCCAATATGGTTTGCCAAGGATTCATCCAAAACATGAATGCTGTCATGATTTTCTGAAACACCGATTTCTAAGGGCGAACACATCATGGCTTCTGTGATTTCGCCACGAAGCTTTGTTTTTTTAATTTTTTGAGTACCACCATCCGGGGTAGGGACTACGGCGCCCGGCATAGCTATAGCTACCAGATCTTCGACTTTAAAATTTCGAACACCGGTGATAATTTGAAGTGGTTTGGAAGCGGAAATATCAACTTGGCAAATGATTAGTTTGTCGGCATTTGGATGTTGGTCGATTGATTTTACTTGGCCAATAATAATTTTTGAATCGGATATTTTTGTTGAGCTAGTTGCTTCACTTTCGGCCCGCATAGCAGGAAATAAAATGACATCTTTAATGGTAGCTTGGTCAGTTACAAATTGAGTAAAACGGTCAATTCCCATACCCCAACCGGCGGTGGGAGGCATACCATATTCAAGAGCACGAATATAATCATGATCCATCTGCATAGCAGTTTCGGCGCCTTTTTTGGATAAAGCTTCTTCTTCCAACCAACGATCATGCTGATCTTTGGGATCATTTAATTCGTTATAGGCTTTAAGAAGTTCGGTACCTTGGGCTAAAAGCTGAAAGGAAGCAATTTTGTTTGGATCGTCATCTTTACGCTTGGCGAGGGCAATCATCGAAGCGGGGTAATCGGTAATATAGGTAGGATCGATAATATGGGGACGGATTTCCTGTTTGTATAGGGCGTCAAAAAAGGCACCGATTCCGAATACACCGTCTAGATCCAGTTTAATTTTGTTCTGACTAATTGCTTGGTGAAATTGATCTTCAGTAGTAATTTTATCGATGTCTATTGAAGTTTTATCAAAAATGGCATCACGGAAGGTAAGTCTTTTGAACGGAGGGGTAAAGTCAAGAATTTTACCCTGATAGGTTACCTGATTAGAGCCGGTGACGTTTTGAAGAACATAGTTAATTAATTCTTCGGTGAATTTCATTAAAACTTCATAATCTACATAAGCCCAATAAAATTCTATCTGAGTAAATTCCGGATTATGAAATCGGGAAACTCCTTCGTTTCGGAAGTCTTTTGAGACTTCATATACTTTTTCAAAACCACCCACCATAAGTCTTTTAAGATAAAGTTCATCGCTGATGCGAAGGTACATGTCCATATCAAGAGTATTGTGATGGGTAATGAATGGTTTTGCAGAAGCTCCACCATAAATTGGTTGAAGAATAGGTGTTTCGACTTCCATAAATCCATGATCATCTAAAAAGCGACGCATTGAAGATAAAATTTTTGTTCTGGTTTGAAATACTTTTCGGCTGTCAGGGTTGACGATTAAATCGACATAACGCTGACGATAACGTTCCTCAATATCTTTAAGACCATGCCATTTTTCGGGTAAAGGACGGATATTTTTGGTTAGAATTTGAAATTCAGAAACACGTATAGTGGTTTCTCCGGCCTGAGTGGCAAAAACTTCACCCTGGGCAGAAATGATATCGCCCAAATCCAAAAGTTTGGTTATAGACATTTTATCTGCCAGAGTTTTTTGTTCAAAAAATAATTGGATTTTCCCTGTTTTATCGTGTAAGTCGGCAAATAAAATATTTCCGTGACCACGGAGAGACAATATGCGACCGGCGATTAGAACTTTTTTGCCTAAAGATTCAAGTGCTTTTTGAACGGTATCTTTGGATGATAAATCAGGCTGAGGATAGGGATTTAACTGGAGATCTTTAATTTGTTGAAGTTTTAAAAGACGTTGCTTCTGGACTTCGTTTAATTTAGTTGTTGGCATAATAAGGAAATTTTAACAAAAACTCCCCCATATAATACGGAGGAGTTTAAGGTTTCATTTTTTTAATATTAATTTATTGCCAATATTTTATAAGTAATTTTTCCTGCAGGAGCGTCTACCATAATCTCGTCATTAATTTTTTTACCTAAAAGAGCCTGGCCCAGCGGAGACTGATCTGAAATTTTGTTGTTGGCCGGATCGGCTTCTAATTCGCTGACAATGTTAAATTCCAATTCTTTAATATTGGAAAGTTTAATTTTGACTTTACAGCCAATATTGACATGATTTGTGTTGATAGCACCTGAGATAATTTCGGAACCTTCAAGAGCTTCCTCAAGGACGTCAATTTTGTTACTGATTAATTCTAACTCCTCTTTTAACTGGGTGGTAAGTCCATCTTCACCTGATTCGTCGGTTTGGGTAACTTCCTCGATACGGGTCACCAAAGTGTCTCTTTTATCTTTCAATTCATTCAATTGAAAGACTAATTTTTGGTAGCCTTCTTTGGTTAAGAGAGTTTTGTTTGCCATCGGTTTAACTTTTAAAAAATTAAAGCCTCCCGTTGTTTTTTTAAGGTTATGTAATTTAAATAACCTTAATTTATTTGGAGAGGCAAATAATGACAAAGTTCTCAAAGCGCGGTTTGGCTTGGTATACTTGATTAACTTTTGTCATTGGTCATTATAGTATGATAAAAAAATTAGATTGTCAATAAAAAGCTTAAATTTTGCAGAAATTTATGATTGATTTGTTTAAGGTGACTCCCAAAAAAAGAACTGTTTTGATTAAAGGTAAAAAAGGTGTCATCTACAGTAATCCAAATAATTTTTCTAAATTTTTATTTTGGTTGGGAAATGTGTCTTTAATTGTAGCGTTTGGTTTTTTTGTGTATTTATACTATCCTTTGGCTAATTCTTTATATAACTACCACAGTGGTTTTAAGCCTGAAAAAACAGTTGAAAAAAAATCGGAGGATATCGAGAATCCTACAGAATTACCGAATAATTTTAGACTGATAGTAGAAAAAATTGGAGCGAATGTTGAGGTTGTCAGCAATGTATCTATTTTTGATAAGAAAATTTATCGGGAAGTACTGAAGAATAATCAGATTGCTCATGCTCAAGGGACTTATTTACCTGGATCAGGCAAGGGTACCAGTTCGTTTTTGTTTGCCCACTCGTCATCAGAAGGAATTGATGTGGTACGGAATAATACAATTTTTTATCTGCTGGGAGAATTGGATGATGGTGATGAATTTGTGGTGGAATATAACGGGAAAATATACGCGTATAAGGTATTTGATAAAAAAGTTGTAGGAGCTAATGAAGTAAGTTATCTGACATATTCGGATCCAAATAAAGAAGTGATGGTTTTGCAGACTTGTTGGCCAATCGGTACAGATTGGAGAAGACTTTTAGTCTTGGGTGAATTAAAATAGGAAATGGAACTAGACTTAAGTTTGGAAAAGATATCAACTTGGAAATATTTTGAAAATTATCTGGCTGATAATTCCAATAAAAAAACTGTTAAGGAAGTATTCAATTTTGCCAAAAAAGCCCATAAAGGTCAAAGGAGAATATCAGGAAATGATTTTTTTACCCATCCAGTTTGGGTGGCAAAAGTAGTAGCTCAATTGAATATTGGGGATGAGGCGATTATGGCAGCGCTACTTCACGATGTGGTGGAAGATACCAATATTAATTTAGAGACAATTGCAAATAATTTTGGCGACGAAGTAGCTTTACTGGTAAACGGAATGACTGAGGTAAGAAATAATACCAAAGGAATAGAAGTTCATAAAACGTCAATTGAAAATTTCAGGCATTTTTTGTTTTCTTCGGTAAACGATATCAGGGTTTTAATAATCAGATTAGTTGATAAACTGCATAACGGTTTGACCATAGAATCAATGTCTGAGACCAGTAAAAGAAATTATGCAACAAGGATTTTTGGAATTTATTCGCCAGTGGCAGAGTATGTAGGTTTGCATTATTTTAAAAGGATATTAGATGATATTGCCTTTAGAATTCTTTACCCTGAGGAAACTAAAAATTTGGAAGAATGGATAAGTAAACAAAAAAAGTATGAAAAAAAAGCTTTAGAGGAAGTGAGCAAAAGTATTGAAAGTACACTAAATCTTAATAATATTTCGAATTTTGAAATAAGCAGTAGGATAAAAAGTTTGTACAGCACATATTTAACCATGAAGAAAAAGGGCAAAAATACGGTAAAAGATAGGGTCGGCGTCAGAATAATATGCAGTAAACTGGAAGATTGTTATATGATTTTGGGATTGTTGCATTCCCGTTATCAATATTTAGCTGATGAGTTTAATGATTATATTTCCAGTCCTAAGGCAAATGGATACAGATCACTTCAGACGACCGTATTGTGGAAAAATGATGTAACTGTGGAAATACAAATAAGAACTTTTGAAATGCATGACTTTGATGAGTTTGGTCCGGCATCCCATATTGCTTACAAGCAAGGTAGTAATAAGGGGTATGAATGGGTAAAAGACTTGGTTAAATGGCAAAAAAATGATAAAAATGTCTCTAATTATAGAATTAACGTTTTGGACAAATTTGTTTATGTGTTTACACCTAAGGGAGATACTTTACAATTACCGATCGGGAGCACGGCGATTGATTTTGCATACAGGGTTCACACAGACATCGGTGATCACTGCACCGGAGCGATGATCAACAATAAAATGAATAAGATTAATACGGAATTAAAAACAGGGGATTTGGTGGAAATATTAACTTCAAAAAAAATTAATGTTAGCCGGGAATGGTTGAGATTTGTAAAAACTAGTTGGGCAAGGGAGCATATCCGTAAAATAACAAAGATTTAATTTAATTAAGTTATAATAAAAACAAATATGGAAACACAAGAAAAAATAAATTTAATAACCCGTAATTCTCAAGAAGTTTTAACGGAGGAAGATTTAAAAAACCTGATTGAAAACGGAATTGAGCTAAGGCATTATATTGGTTTTGAAATTTCAGGGATGGTGCATTTGGGAACAGGTCTTATGTCCATGGGGAAAGTGGCTGATTTTTTGAAAGCCGGTGTGAACTGTAAAATATTTTTGGCGGATTTCCACTCTTATTTAAATAATAAATTGGGAGGAAATTGGGAAAACATACGTTGGGCGACTGAAAATTATTTTAAACAGGCGCTTATTGCTTCTCTGAAATGTTTTGGAGTTGAAGAAAATGAAGTGGAATTTATAATGGGTAGAGATTTATATGAAAATAATTTAACCCATTGGGAAACTTTTATGGAGGTGGGGAAGCATGTAACTCTTTCACGTAATTTACGGTCTATTTCGATTATGGGTAAGGGGCAGGGGACTGAGGTGGACATGGCAACTTTGTTTTATCCACCGCTTCAAGTTGCTGATATTTTTACCATGCAGGTTAACTTGGCACATGCAGGGATGGATCAACGAAAGGCTCATGTAGTAGCCAGGCAGGTGGCAAAAAAATTAACCATCAATCCCCTACTGGACTCAAAAGGGAATAAGTTGTCACCGGTGGCAATTCATCATAATTTAATTGCCGGCCTGACCGGTCCGACTAAAGACGAAGATAGTGAAGAAAGTCTTAAAATGAGTAAGTCCAGACCGGACTCAGCCGTGTTTGTGCATGATAGCCCTGATGAGATTCGAGAAAAAATTAAAAAGGCTTATGGCCCTCCTAAGGTTGTTGAGTTTAATCCCCTACTAAACTGGGTGAAGGTTTTAATTTTTTGGGGAGAAGAAAAGGGAGAATTAAAAATTAAACGTCTCGAAAAATTTGGAGGAGATGTTATTTATACCAAATATAGTGATATCGAAAATGACTATAAATCGGGGAAATTATATCCTCTGGATTTAAAAAATGCCATTGCGGAATGGTTAATTGTCAAACTTGAGCCGGCCAGAAAATATTTTGAAGAAGGTGAAACAGCAAAGGAAGGATTGATTGGCATGAAAAAATTACTTGCTTAAGTCTACTTCAAACTTCTGGCAAATTTAAGTTGACTTAAATAATTTTTAATGCCTAAATATCGGTAGATATTAAGCATCATTTTTATGTCAGTAGAAATACCTGGAATTAAACCAAACTTTTGCCATTTATAATCCTGAGTTAAATTGGGGAGTTTGGTTTTGACTACCCGATATTTGTCAAAAAAAACTTGGTTTAGTTTGGACTCAATCAGATAACCGTTTATATTCCCCTGATTATTAAAAATATCGAGATGTTGATTGATGATACTTCGTTTAAAGCTTCGAATTCCGCTAAAAATAACTGTCTGACCAATATAATTAAAAATTCTAAAACCATCTAAAAATTCTCCGACAACCATGTCGGCGTAATTATTAATAATGGGTTCTATTAGAAAGTTTAAATGCTTTGGGTGAAAATTTAACAAATCGCTATCGAGAAAAACAATAATGTCCCCTGTTGATGACTTAAGGCCGGTAGCTAGCGCTTGGGATTTTCCCCTGTTTTGGGGATGAGTTATTAATTTTATATCTTTAAGATTGTTGAGATTTTTGGCAGAAGAAGGAATTGACCCATCGTCGACAACAATTATTTGAGGTTTATATTTTGAAAGTTGAAGTTGTCTTACAATGGAAATTATCTGCTTACCCTCGTTATAAAAAGGGATGATGATGGAAACAAGCGGTTTCATAGATAGAGTATACAAATTTTTAGGATTTATTTATAAAATTCTTTTGCATGAGATTACGACGGTAACTATTGGCAAATCGGTGGGCTTCATCACGAAGTGATTGTAAAAGCAAAAGAGAGGGGGAATGTTTTGGTAATTTAATTTCCTGCCAGTTTTGAGCGTTTTTAATTACAATTGTTTCTTCTTTTTTGGCAAGACCAATAATGGGAATATTTGGACTTACCTTATTTGCGGCGGAAACTTGTGGTTTTCCGCCGTCAACGAGAATCAAATCGGGTATCCCCCATTCAGAGTGTTTTAGACGACGGTAAATGACTTCCTTGATCATTAATTGGTCGTCTTGGGTTTGTTGAGTGTAAATTTTAAATCTTTTGTATTGCTGATGATCTATTATTCCATTTTCAAAAACTACCAGTGACCCGACAAAATAATTTGATCCCAAATTAGAGATGTCACAGGCTTCCAGACGCAATATATTTATTAATTTAGGAATATAAGGCTGAAGAACGGATACCAATTCCAGAATTGCCTTTTGAATATTATCTTCAGGTAGATTGATTTCAGTGTAAAGATGGGTAAGACTTTGCCAACCTGTGCTTATATAATTTAATGACTCAATTTGATTACGAAGGGAAAGAGCTTTTTCGTATTGCTGATGTTTGGATAACATTTGCATTTGATGATTGAGGCGGCGAAGAAGGCCTGAAATTTGACCATTAAGGATTTTTTTTATACGACGGATGTTTTTTTTGTAAATTATTGGGTCGGGATTTGGACCAGGACAGACGCCTAAATGACAGTAAAAACATTTTTTATTGACAGGATAGTGTGATATATAAAAAGGGAAAATTCTTCTGAGAGTCTTTAGAAGAGTTTTTACAGATTTGGCGGAAGGGAATGGACCAAAATAGGTAGACGATTTATCTAAATTTGACTTGAAAGCCGGTGAAATAATGGGTAATTTATCTTTTGATATAGAAATATAAAGGTAACTACGGTCATCTTTAAGAAGTGAGTTGAATTTAGGCTGATATTTTTTAATAAGAGAGGCTTCCAAAATTAAGGCTTCAATTTCGGAGTTGACGCAATAATATTTGATGGAATTAATTTGGGAAACTAAAGAGGCAGTCTTGGCACCGAGAGCAGCACCACGCTTAAAGTATTGGGAGACACGCCGTTTTAAATTTACGGCTTTACCGACATAAATAATTTTTTTGTCCTTATTTTTGTAAAGATAAACACCGGGAGTATCCGGTAAATTTTTAAGTATTTTGATTAAATTCATATTCTTTTTAGATATTGACCGGTGTAGGATTTTGAAGTATTTTTGATATCTTCGATGGTACCTTGGGCAATTATTTCTCCACCTTTTTGACCCCCTTCCGGACCCATATCAATAATCCAGTCTGCGTTTTTAATGACATCAAGGTTGTGCTCGATTAATAAGACGGTATTCCCCAGTTCAACTAATTTTCTTAAAACTTTTACTAGCTTATCGACATCATAAAAATGAAGGCCGGTGGTCGGCTCGTCTAAAATGTAGAGAGTGTGTTCTTTTTTTCTTTTTACTAGTTCCCGGCTAATTTTAAGCCGTTGAGACTCACCTCCGGATAAAGTATTACTGGGTTGACCTAATTGAAGATAACCTAAACCGACTTCCAAAACGGTAGATAATTTTCTTCTAAGACTGGGAATGTTTTTGAAAAAATCGAGAGCTTCGTCAATAGTCATATTTAAAATTTCTGCAATATTTTTATTTTTATAAACAACTTCAAGAGTTTCATCTTTGTATCTAGAGCCATGACATTGGTCACAAGTAACGTATATATCGGGAAGAAATTGCATTTCAATTTTGATTTGTCCTTGTCCCTGACAGGTTTCACAACGACCCCCTTTTACATTAAATGAAAAACGACCGGAGTTAAATCCTCTGATTTGAGCTTCGGTAGTTTGAGAAATTAGGTTTCTAATTTCATCAAATATTTTGGTGTATGTTGCCGGGTTACTTCGGGGTGTTCGACCTATGGGAGATTGATCGACCAGAAGGACATCTTTTATATCTTGCCAACCTTCGATATCTTTGAAAGTACCAATAGTATCGAAATAAGAGCCATATATTTTTTTCTTAACTCCGGCATAAATCGTGTCGTGGACCAATGTAGATTTACCACTACCGGAAACACCGGTAACACAGACAAATTTATTTAGGGGAATGTCAACATTGATATTTTTAAGATTCCATTGGGAGGCTCCATGGATTTGTAATTTGTTGGAAGTTAAAGGTATTTGTTTGACCTGAGCTGTATGACTGACGGTTAATTTTTTGTAAATATATTTGGCAGTTAAGGATTCGGGTTGATTTTTGAGATCAGAAAGTTCACCCTGGGCAACAATGGTTCCGCCATTATTTCCCGCATATTTACCGAAATCAACAATATAATCAGCGTTTTTAATAACATCTTCGTCGTGTTCAACAACTATCACAGTATTGCCAATGTCTCTGAGTTTTTTAAGTGTGCTTATCAGACGATCATTGTCCCGGGAATGAAGACCAATGGTGGGTTCATCGAGAATGTATAATACTCCGGTAAGACCGGTACCTATTTGAGAGGCCAAACGAATACGCTGTGATTCTCCACTAGAAAGGGTTCCGGCTTCCCGATCAAGCGATAAATATTCTAAACCGACAGCCAGTAAGAATTCCAAACGAGAGTTTAATTCATTTACAATAGGATCGAGTATTTCTGATTCTTTATTGCTTTCGATATTTCGACTTAGATTTTGAATCCAGGAATTTAATTGATCTATAGGTAGCTGGCAAATTTGAGAAATATTTTTTTGAAGCACCGTAACAGACAGTGCTTCAGGATTAAGACGAGAGGCATTGCAGGTAGGGCAAATATTTTTACTCATATAGCGCTGAAGTTGATCCCGAATTATTTCGGAATCACTGTTAAAATATTTTGATTCAAGCATTTTGGCTTTCCACTCAGGGAATTTGGATCGATCAATTTCAAATTTAAAACCAAGACCTTTACATTCCAGACAGGCGCCCTGGGGAGAGTTAAATGAAAATAATGCCGGTTCAAGAGCTGGCAGGGAAATGTTACAAACGGGACAAGCGTAATTTTCGGAATACAGAGTATCAATTAATTTTTTTGGTTGATCAGGAAATTCAAAAGAGGGATCGTCTATTTGTGAAACTTTTAACAATCCGTTTGATAATTTCATCGCACTTTCGACATCGTCGATTAGTCTTTGATAACTTACTTGGATAAAATCTTTAGTTTTAAAATTTTGTTTGGTTAAAACAACCCGGTCGATAACGACATCGATGTTGTGTTTGTTGGTTTTGATAATGGAATATTCTGAATATAGATCAATAATTTGCTGATCAACTCGGGCCCATTTATAACCTTGTTTTCGGAGATTATCCATAAGACCTCTAAAATCACCGGATTTATTTTGGACGATGGGAGCTAAAATTAAAAAACGGTATGAGGTTAGGGAATTAATGTTTGTTTTGGCAATGTTTAGGATTTGAGTGACGATTTGTTTACTGGTTTGAGGAATAACTTCACGTCCGCAGTTGGGACAATGAGGATGACCAATTCGGGCATAGAGCAGTCGAAGATAATCGTATATTTCGGTAATAGTGCCGACAGTAGAACGGGGATTGTGAGAAATTGCTTTTTGATTGATGGCAACTGAAGGTGACAGACCTTCAATGAGATCGACTTCGGGACGTTTTAGGTTGCCTAAAAATTGGCGGGCATAAGAAGAAAGGCTTTCGACGTAACGCCTCTGACCTTCGGCAAAAAGGGTATCAAAGGCCATGGATGATTTACCTGATCCGGAAACACCGGTAAATACGATTAATTTGTTTTTGGGAAATTCAAATGAGATGTTTTTTAAATTGTGCTCCCGGGCACCTTTGACAATGATTTTATCTTGCATATTTTGACGCTAAAAATTATCACCAGTATCGGCGGTTGATATTTCAGAACCTAAAATTATTATTAGTCTGATAATGTAATTGTATCAAATATTCGGGTTTTGTTGGGGTGTGGAATTAATTGTTTTCAATTTCACGGATTTGGTCACGGATTTTGATGGCTTCTTCAAAATTCAGCTCGGAGGCGAAAAGTTTCATTTGTTTTCGCAGGGCAGTGATATGTTTTTGGCGTTGAGGCGGAGTTAAGGAATTTGGATCAATTTGAGTTATATCTTCTTTTTCGGTTTTGACTAATTCAATAATTTTGGGGCGGATAGATTTGGTGATAGATTGGGGGGTAATGTTGTGATCTTTATTGTATGCCAATTGAATCTTACGACGTCTTTTAACTTCGTTTACAGCTTCTTTCATAGCAGGTGAAATAAAATCAGAATACAAGATTACCTTGCCTTCGAGGTGTCGGGATGCCCGTCCCATGATTTGGATTAAGGAAGACCGGGAACGGAGAAATCCCTGTTGACCGGCATCTAAAATAGCGACTAAACTGACCTCAGGTAAATCAAGACCTTCACGTAATAAATTTACTCCGACCAAAACATCGTAATCTCCTGATCTTAATTTGTCCAATATTTCGGTTCTTTCTAAAGTATCAATGTCAGAGTGAAGGTAGGCAACTTTAATAGGAATTTGAGTATTGTTGACGTCTGAAAGATATGTCGAAAGATCTTCCGACATTCGTTTGGTTAGAGTTATCAAAAGAGTCCGTTGTTTATTTTGAATTTGTTTTGTTAATTCTTCTAAAATATTCGGAATTTGGCCATTGGATGGGCGGATTTCAATGTGAGGATCTATGAGACCGGTGGGTCGAATTATTTGTTCAACAACATGATTTTGAGATTGCTCAATTTCAAAAGGCGATGGAGTGGCTGAAACATAAATAATCTTTGAAGTGCGTTGATTAAATTCTTCAAATTTTAACGGTCGGTTATCAAAGGCCGAGGGTAAACGAAAACCAAAATCAACTAAGGTTTTTTTACGGGCAACATCTCCAAAATACATACCTTTAATTTGTGGAATGGTAACGTGAGATTCGTCAATTACAGTAAGAAATTCATTACCCCATCTATGTTTAAAATAATCAACCAGGGTATAGGGGGGATCTCCGGTTTTACGGTTTTGTTCAAAATAAATTGAATAATTTTCGATACCGTTAATATAACCAGTCTCTTGTAGCATTTCCAAATCATATTCGACACGCTGTTGAATGCGATTGGCTTCTAAAAGTCGATTTTGAGATTTAAACATTTTTACCTGTTTTTGGGCATCACTTAAGATTGAGCGATAAATTTCTTTTTTCTCGGGTCCGCCACCGCTTACATATTGCTTGGCAGGATAGAGAGTAAATAATTTTTCAGTAATTTCATTTCCGGTGTAGGGATGACGAAAAATTATATTTTTTAAAATTTCATTTTCAAATTCCAGATGAATTATCCAATCCTGATAGGCAGGCCAAAGTTCTACCTGATCCCCTCTTATCCTAAAACTACCACGCTTAAATTCCAATTCGGATCTGGTATAGAAAAGGGAGACTAAATTTTCCAAAAGTTTTCGTCGGGGCCAACTTTGATTTAATTTAAATTCAATAGTTTTGCCGCTAAATTCGATTGGATCTCCGATATTATATATACAGCTGACGGAAGCGATAACAATATTATTATCGCCGGAAAATAAATTAGAAGTGGCTTCAAGACGAAGTTTGTCGATAAGATCGTTAATTTCGACTTCTTTGGCGATATAGGTGTCGGTGGATGGGATATAGGCTTCGGGCTGATAATAATCGTAATAAGATACAAAGTAAGATACCCTATCTTTGGGGAATAATTCTTTAAATTCCTGATAAAGTTGGCCGGCTAGGGTTTTATTGTGAGATATAACCAAGGTGGGTAAATTTGTTTGCTGAATTACATTGGCGATGCTAAAAGTTTTGCCTGAACCGGTAACACCCATAAGTACCTGCTTTTCGTGTCCGGCGTTTAGATTTTGAAGCATCTGAGCGATGGCTTTTGGCTGATCACCGGAAGGTGTCATTTTAGTTTGTAAGTTAAAAGACATAAAATTTATTATACCAACGATTCGGGTTTGTTTTGGGTATTTAGTTAAATGAAAAGAGGTTTCTTCTTTTTGATATGGGGGCTTTAAATTCTTTTCCGTCTACACTAAAAAAAACAACTTGTACTTCTCCTGGTTTTAGCTCAATAAAAAGTCCTTGTTGCCTGATCGCATCGACTTTAATATTTGAAGGGTCCGTTAGACTAATTACAGATGCGTCTTTGTTTGCAGTAATTTCGGGAACAGAACATTGGGCTTTGTAATTACCGGAATTAACACAGACAACTGAGCATATTTTTTTATCGGGTGAACGAACTTCAAGGGCAATAATATTTGGATTTTCTGTATAAATTGTTGCCATATCCCAATCCCCTTGTTGAAAAAGTCGTGAATTTTTTAAATCAAAGAGAGTTTTGTAAAATTTAGAAACACTTGAATCGACTCTTTCTTTGGGAAAACGGCCAATTTGCATTGGAGGCCTGATTCTGGAACCTTTTTCCTGTCCCTGGTTTACCATAAAGACAGAATCCGGAATAATTCCAGCCAAAACAGCAAATGTTTTTGATAATCCTCCGAATTTTTTTAGGCCTCGTTCTTCGTCGTGATTTTCAACATAAAGCCAACTACGATAAGGCTGACCGTTATTTTGCCTCTTAACAAGATACTTGATATGCTCTCTTAATTTTTGGGGGTTTTTACCGCTACTGACTTCCAGAAATTGTTGGTATAAATAATTATCGTACATTCCATCAAATATTTTTCCAAGCTCTTCTTTATCCCAATATATTTCACCGGCTATATCAAATCTTTTGCCCAAGCTATCGGCTTTAGCTTTGACTAATTTAAGTTGTTTTTCCCAAAACGGATTATGACATAAAAAATCTTTTTGTTGATCAGTCAGGGCCCAACCCCAGGTTCTTAAAAAAGTTGACGGGTTGACTAGCATAGCCATATCGCATCTGATTCCATCGGCATGGTCGACAAGTTGAAGCATTATTTTTCCCATTTCTTCCTGTACTATGGGATTAGCAATATTTAGCTGTAAGGTGTCGGACCATTCCGGATAATTAGGATCTTTGCCGTGAGCAAGATAGTGAGTGTTGCCTTTATGGTCTATGACGGGGTAATAAAAATTTGGACTAGAATGGTATTGTGACTCGCTGCCCTGAATATAATATTCGGGATGAGTTTTGGCCCAGCTATGATCAAGACCGGTGTGATTGGGTACAAAATCAATGACAACTTTTTTACCGTGAGAATGAAGTTTTTCAAGCATTTTATCCCACTTAAACCAATTACCTACGATTTCGGGGTTGGGAATATAATCGGGTATGGCAAAGGGAGAGGCAACAATGTCAATATTGGAATTAATATTTGGCAGAGCATAACGATATTGGTCGACATATTTCTTGGCATGATCCTGACTAGCAGGGCTAGGGACATAAATTCCCATAAACCAAAAAGTGTCATATTTTTTTAGTAGCGGAGACCATTCTTTTTCCGGAATAGTATCAATGGTAAGACTTTGACCATATTTATGGCGAAGTTCTTTTATCCATAATCTGGTATTTATTAAGTAAAGACTTTCCTGATGTTCTTTGATTTCGCTGGGAGCAAGCCATTTATTTAGTTCATGTTTAAAAGCCGGAGAGACTCCTTCGGATAAATTGTTGGAAAGTTTGGTTTTAATTTCTGGCCTCAAGGTTTGTTTAATTTAAATATGGAACTAGTTAACAAGATAACAAAAAATAGCACATTTACAAAGATACTGGTTAATAATTTAGGGTAATGATAAAGTTTTAGTAATAATGCTAACAAACACAAACAACCCACCGACAACGATGGGTTGTTTTTTTACATTCAGAAAATGATTACCAATTTCCTAAACCAGCCCTAACAAGACTTTTGTATAGTAATCCATGGTCGCCAGTACAAGTGTCATTGGATACTTCCTGTATGATAGCGAATTCTCCCCAGATGGCTGGACCGATTTCTTCTCCGTCTGATGATTTCCAATAACCCCCTTCTAGTTTAGCATCGGAAGGAGCGGCGACTATCTTTACAAAATAGTTCCAAGAACAGGTGTTGTAAATTGCAGGTTCCACTCCCATGGCAGTCCATATTAAGTTATTGTTATGGCTATCTGTAAATATACCTCCCGTCAAACCGGTGGTAGTTATGGTAGCTATAAAATCTCCAGTGTAATCAAAGTCAGGTGCTCTGTCGTAATGAAGAGTTAGAACATCACCAACTACATTACCAACCAGTGTTCCACCTTTAAGCCAATTTTCTCCACTTAGGTAATAGAATTCACCAGTGACCTTGCCCTCTTCGTCCTGGATTAGGTTACGGAATACACGATTGTCAATTCCGCTATTAAAATCTAATAGCCAAGTTCCAGAAACGTTCCATGAAACGATTTCTTCACCATCATATTGGCCAGACATATGATTTGTCAACCAAGCGCCTGAACCGGTGTAGCTTTCATAACCATAGTGACGGTCAAGGAACCCATCACCGTTACAGTCTTTGTTTGACAACCACGCATCTCATTCCATTTCATTGATAAATGATCTTCTATGTATGGCTGACACCACGCAGCATCTCGGTAGGCATCACAGTAATATCCATTAAACAATCTAGCTTGATAATTGTATCCCCAATTATCAAAACCTATAGTGATTACTTCATTGTTAGAAGTGAATAACTCGCCTGATTGGATAGTAGTACAGGACTGTTTAGCGGGACTGGATGCATTCTCTGATTTAGCTAAAGCTGGAATGGCAACAATAGTAAGAAAAACAAGAGAAATAAATAACGATAGTAACTTTTTCATATTCTTGTACTCCTTGTGAAAATATAACTAGTATTTAGTTTAATTTATAGGCTTGCTCGAAAGGGTTGTCAAGCTACATTTTTGATGGTATTATTCGTATCTTTTTGAATTTTTGAGTTTATTAAATGAATTAGAATGTTGTTCGATCAACTCTTCAATTTCTGCCGAAATGTGTAACGCAGTTTTAAGAGGCATGGTTTTCCCATTTAAAGAAAGAGTTATATTTTCCCGACTATGGCCGGTGTAATCCGCTACTTCCTGATGAGTAATTTTATGTTTTTTAATAGTATTTTTATATTTAGCAATGCTTCCTGTAATTTTAGTCACATTTAATAATACCACTTAAGTTTTCGATAAAAAGAAAATTAAGAATTAACATCTGATGAAATTTGTCGTAAATTAGATATTTCAATTGTTGATTTGGGGGCAGAGATTTCAATATTGACCATGAATGGAATTGTTGAAGATAGTTCTGGTAAAATATTTTTAAAAAGTAAATGAGTAAAAATAAATTAATTGATAATTTAAGGGAAAGATATGGAGTTATTTCTGAAGAAGATCAAAATTTATTTGTAAATCATCAAATCGATAAGGACGAATTTTTTAGAAGGGTAACTAGGGAGCGTGGAAAACCAAAAAGTCATTGTTCAAGACAGTCAATTGGTTATAATGCACATTTATACGACGGTAAGCCAAGATCTAGTTAAAATAAGGTGTCCAATCGGCGATGGGAGCGGTATTGCCAATTATAAAGTTAAGAGCATAGAGAAAAATAGCAGGAAGAAGAAGTATGAAAATTGTTTTTAAGGGTTTGGAATTTAGAGTTTTTCCATATGCAATAAATAAAAATGGATAGACGGGAGCAAGGTAACGACTGATATCGCGGTGGGCGACCATAATTGTGGCAAGTAAAAATAAAGCCGGATATACGACCAATATATCTAGTTTAAATTTTTTATATAATTTATAGACACCAAAGTAAGCAATAAGATAAATGTAAATTACGTCTTCAAGCCAAATAGTATTAATCCAAGAACGATTGCTGATAAAAACGGTATAGGGTAAAAAGCTAAGATGAAAATTGTCGCCGCTGTGAAAATAAGCCCAGAAATCCCCTGTTTGGAGTTGATAAAGAGAAAATACCATGATGGCTGTAATTGGGACAAGTAAGTAGTAAATATATTTGTTAAGGACAGGAATTATTTTTTTGGTTTTTAAAAATTCGGTTAAGGCTACAAAGAAATAGGCTGCAAACAAGATAATCCCCGGGCTTTTGAAAAATTGAGCCAGGGCGGCCATTAAGGCAGAGACAAGATATTTTTGTTTTTTGAAATGATATATTGAGGCAATCGTAAAACCCAAAAACCAAGTTTCCGGAGCCCCTATCTGACGAAGGATAAATAATCGAGCTGGGAAAAAAAGAAAAATAAGAGTTAAGCAAAATGATTTTTTGGTATTAAAAAATAGGTTAAGAAGTTGATAAAAAGAAAGGGTTAAAAATATTGATCCCAATAAGGTGGCAAAAAGCATGGCTTGGGTGCTGGTAAAGATATAGCTAAATATCCGGATAATAAGGGGATATCCGGGAAGGTGGGCCGGATAATATTCCAAAGGTTGAGGTAAGGAAAATTGGCTACGAATACAATCGGAGTTGTATCCGCATTTGGCGATAATCATATAATTCGGACCGTCGTAATTGGCGTAGACAGAAAGAAGATTGGAACTAGGAAAACCAATTCTTACCGGAAGATTGAGATAGAAAAACCCCCAAAAGAATAAACTGACTAAAATTGTAATCAGGGACAATAATAATTTGGGTCTTTTTAGCATATAGATTAACCAATTTTAGAGGTAAAACAAAAAAAAAGCCAGTGGTTTTGGTAAAGCCAACTATTCGGGAACGTGTTTACCGGAAGAATCTTTACAGCGAAATCTATTGTCACCACATAAATTCTGGCAGGTTGGGTCTTCCATAAATACCTGGGGGCATTCACTAAGATAAGGATTGTCGTATTGTTCGCAGTCCCCTTCGCCACCTCCTCCCGGCGAACAAGCATATAAAAGTGGCGGGGGCATACAAGTGTCAATTTTTGTATTTGGGCTGGAAACACCGTAATTATAGGCACACTCAGGGCCGCAACCCTGTTGACAACGGAAATAAGTAATATCGGGATCTTTGAGATTTTCCAAATTGGTATAAGCTTTAAACCAATTTTCGGATAAATTGATTTCAATAAAATATGGGGTTTTTTTACTTGGATCGCAGGGAATTCTATCAAGAACAACAGCCTTATCGACTATAAGCGGTAAATTACAATTGTTCATAGTTTCGGGAAAAGTACCGCTGACATCATAATGTTCCATCAAGGCTTTTTTGATTCTATTTAGGTCAGACTTGCGGCGGGCATCTCTGGATTGAGCAATTTTTGGAGGTATAAAGATATATGAAGAAAAGATCATCAAGGCAAGTACTAAAACCGCTGCCAAAATTTCAAAAAGAGAAAATCCGGAAGATCTTTTGTTTATAAAAGACAAAGTCATTAATTAATAATACGCCATTTTTAACCAAATGGGATATTTTTTGAGTTTTGAGGTAATTTTTGGTATCATTTGCAGGATTTGAGGCCCCATCGTCTAGCGGTTAGGACATTTGGTTCTCATCCAAATAACCGGGGTTCGATTCCCCGTGGGGTCACCAAATTGGTCTATCTAAAACATGTCAATAGCAAGATACCTTCACTTAATTTGTTTGAAGCACAAATAGTTCATTCAAAACTCTAATTCTTTCGTCAATTTCATCAAAATTTTCACCAATACTTTCTAGAAAATTTCTAAGAACATAATGAAACCGATTCTGTAAAATAACTTGAGACTTTGCTTTCAGTTCTGCAACAAAATCCGACTTTTCATTTGTGTCCAATAATCCATATATCTTAGTTAGTTGCCAGCTGGTTAATTTAGATGACGCTAAAAATTTTGTTTTTGTAATCTCTCTTTTTATGAATTTTATCGCATCACTATTTGTGTCCGCTGGTGCAAGTGTTAATATTCGGAGTAAAACCGAAATACCATTATTTCTAAGTTTCTTTTTATTTTCTTGATAGAAAATAATATCTTGATTTAGTGTTGGAGCGTCAACTGATTTCATCTCTTTCCTATTAATAAACCACTCAAACGAGAATTGTTTCTCAAATGTACTTTTTTTCATTATTTTTACTTTTCTATGATTAAAGCAAAGCCCGTATTTGAGAATCATTACAGACGCCCTCGAGACTATCTCCTCTAAAATTGCTTTGGACTGTGCAAGTATCAGTTGGTCATCAGCGTATCTAAAGTATTTCGCACCGTATTCGTTGCAAAGATTATACATATCCTCGTCATAATCCTGTATATAATAATTCGCAATAAGTCTTGAACAATCAGCTACCTCGTCTTGTGGAATACCTTTATTACTAACTTTTGCCTCCATATACCCTAAGTTACAGTTTTTTAAGAAACTAAAAAGTAAACTATTTACTCCCCTGTCTTTCGATAGACTTTCAAGTTTTTTTTCAAGAGTATCAATATTTATATTGTCGTAAAAATTTGCTATATCCAATTCTGCTACATACTCATAAACGTCTGCCCTTGAGTTTGCATATAGAGTCCTCATAAACTCTGACCAGTTTTCCTTCCAAGCCAATGGATTAAAGGATGCAGGCATTGCGTACTCAAACGATTCATCTAGACTTACAGTTGAACCATCAGACATTTCATAGCTTAGCAAACTTGCTACCACTTCTGCAAGCTCTCTCCGCTCATCGCATCTTATTGCTCCCCCTAAGCTCCAACCTCCAAATGTATTTGGCACCCTATTTCCGTAAATTAACGCTTCTATCTTTTTTGTACAGTAAAAGTAAACACATGTGTCTTTAATACTGAAAACTGGTATTAGTCTTACAACACACTGCCCTTTGTTAATTAGTATGTAACCACGTGGTTTGTTGGGTGAATAATTTCCCGAACTTATTTCATAATAAATTTCTTTTAGCAACGCTTTTTTGTCTGGAATGTTTTCGAGTGGTATTAAACTGTCTTTCGTAACTGTTTTCCAAAAATTGCCGCCCTTACCTTCATTAAAATAGCCAAGAAATTCATCAAATGATTCCATGCGCCGATTCTATCTCTTTTTCAGTTTTATTACTAACTTAATTTAGATTACGATAAGAATGTTTACAAATATAATAGAATTTCTAATTTAAGATATAATTCTCACATGAACTGGCAAGTTATGTCACCTTACCTACTGACGCTAGTAACAGGTTTTATTTCAGGTTTTGGTCTAGCTGTTACAAAAGGAGTATCGAAGATTATTGGCGATATCTGGACCGATCATAGAAACGAAAAGAAACGAGTGAAAGAGCGTAAAAGTCAAATTGTATCCCAACTTTTGTTTGATATTCCCAGGGGTAAGTCAGCCGACTTTGAGGTAACGATGGTTAAGAAAAGTGATGGCGAGCAAACAATTGCTCAAATTGCTGCTTATGACAAGAATATGGCAAAGAAAGTTGAATCATATCTAAACTTATGGCGACGTCATGCTTCTGCCAATGTGGAGTTTAAGAATACTAACCAAGTTTTAATTTTTGATAAAAATGACGATCCTGAGAGTGTAGGTCCTGAATACCTTGAGTATTTATTGTCCCAGCTTAATAGCGAGTATGAAAGAGTGATCGAGATACTTAACAAATGGAGAAAATAACTTTAAGCTAAGTCGAGCTTTATTAATTTCTCAAAAAGTTCAAAAATACTCTTCATTAATGGTTCCAAAATCGGGACTGATGGCTCACAAAATTAGAATATTGGTTTTTACTTGTGATATCTGCAATCGGTTGCCGGACAAGAGACAGTAACTCTGGCTATGACAAGACTTTCTTCATATTCAGTCTCACCTAAAAAGGTGCTCTCTAAAGATACGGGAGAAGTGACACTAGTATCAGGGGGTATGTAACAATGGTGAGATAATATCACTTAATTCCCATCAATTCTACTTCAAAGATGAGAGGTGAATTTGGAGGAATCAGATCACCCGCTCCCTGAGGTCCATATGCGAGATCTGAGGGAATAATTAACTTTCTTTTGCCACCGACTTTTATACCCGGAATTCCCAGGTCCCAACCTTTAATTAACTGACCGACACCAATTTGAGTTTCAAAGGCTTGATTTCGATCGTAGGAACTGTCAAACTTTTGGCCGTTTAGAAGAGTTCCAACATAATGAATGATTATAGTATCACCGGTTTTGACTTCCCGGCCAGTGCCAATAAGCGTGTCTTGAATTTGAAGTTGATCGGGAGGGTTATTGATCATATTTTGTTGATATTGAGGTGTAGGACTAATTAATAATTGGTTAATTTCAGCTAAATCGGGAAGATAAGGAACTTGTTCGTTTGGTTTTTTGGATAAAAATATGAAGGTTAATATTACTAAAGAAACAAGGATAATAGCTAAGGTTGGATTTTTAGGCATTTGTTAATCGATTATGTTTGAACTAAAATATAATATTGAATGACTGAAATTTCAAAAAGTATTATACGTCTATCAACAGGTGAAATTTCTATATTGGATAATATTGATGAGGCTGTTTTTGTAATAAATAAAAATTTTAAGATAATTTATGTTAACAGAAAGATTAAAGACTTTTTAGGTGTAGATAAAGAATTTATTTTAAATAAGAATTTAGTAAAAAATATTTATGGTTTGAAAAATAATATTTTTTATAAAAAATTTAAAATAGCCTTAGCTGAGAGCAAACCAATCAAGTTTGCCGCCAGAGACAAGGTTAGAAATAGATGGTTTGGAGTTAAGGCTTATCCATTTCAAAAAGGATTAGCAATTTTTGTCAGTGATATTACTAAACGTAAAATATTAGATAATAATATTAAGGAAAATGAAAAAAGATTTCGTTTGATAACTGAGAATGCCAAGGATTTGATTAGTATTACTGATAAACATGGTAATTATGTATATTTAAACCCATCGTTTGAAAAAACCTTAGGATATAAGGCTGAAATGCTTTTGGGTACAAATTTAATGAATATTGTAAACAGATCTGATTTTAGCCGTCTTGACGATTGGCGTAAAATGGAAGATTTTCAGTATCGAGTAAAAAGAGTTGACGGAGAGTGGGTTTGGCTGGAAAGTAATAGATTTAAAATTAGATGGCAGAATAGATCATTTTATGTAGGTATTGGTAGGGATGTAACTGAAAGAAGGATAGCCAGAGAAGAACTACAAAAACTTTATAGTGCAGTTGAGCAAACTTTGGATGGGATTTTTATCACCACATTAAATGGGCAAATTTTGTATGTCAATCCGGCATTTGAAAAAATTACCGGGTATAGCGAAAAGGAAGTTTTGGGAAAAAATCCTAACATCATTAAATCTGGTAAGCACAAAAAAGCATATTTTTCAAAAATGTGGAAAACAATTAATAGAGGCAAGACATTTCGAGGAGTGGTGATAAATAAAAAAAAGAACGGAGAACTATTTTATACTGACCACACAATTACACCGGTAAAAGATGAACATGGAAATATTACTTATTTTGTAGGAATTTGGAAGGATATTACTTCGCATATTGAGGAAGAGAAGCGAAAGGATGAGTTTATCAGTATTGCCAGTCATGAATTGAAAACACCGATTACTACGGTAAAAGTATTCACACAACTTTTACAAAAAATGTTTAAGGATTCAGACAACGTGGAAGTAAATAAATATTTGGACAGAATGGGATATCAAGTAGATAAATTAACAAATCTAGTACGGGATCTTTTGGATGTATCAAGATTACAATCAGGTAAATTAGAATTAAGAAAAGAAAAATTTGATATTGGAAAATTAATAAAAGAAATTGCAGAAAACTTTGAAGCCACAAATAATACCCATAAAATATTTATAGAAGGTAAACCTAGAAAAATGATAAAAGCTGATAAGGACAGAATTGAACAGGTAATAATAAATTTAATTTCGAATGCAATAAAGTATTCCCCTGATGCGAAAAAAGTTGAGATAAAAGTCGAATCTGAAAAAAATGATATAATTATTAGTGTTAAAGATTTTGGTGTAGGAATAGCCCAGGAATATTTAAATAAGATTTTTGGAAGATTTTACAGAGTATACGACACAAGAGATAAAACTTTTCCGGGTTTGGGTATGGGGCTTTACATATCATATGAAATTATTGAGCGACACAAGGGCAAAATGTGGGTCGAAAGTAAAAAAGATGAGGGATCAACTTTTTATTTTTCATTACCTTACTTAGGGTAAATAATATAAAAAATGACAAAAATAGTAATAATTGATGATAATGAAGCAATTTTGGAAGCAGTAAAGATTGCATTGGATGGATTCGGATATGAGGTACTCACCAGTACAAAAGGAGAAATGTTTATTCCCACTATTGCTAGAATACAACCTGCGGTGGTGTTATTGGATTTATTGTTGTCCGGAGAGGATGGGGGTGAAGTGGCAAAAGCTTTAAGAAAGAATAATGATACAAAAAATATTCCAATTATATTAATTTCAGCTGATCCTAGTGCGGAAAAAATCGCTAAAGACAGTGGAATTGAAGGTTTTTTGTCCAAGCCTTTTGATTTGGATAGATTGTTGGCGGTGGTTGATGATTGTGTCTGTAACTAGGGGTTTTTTTTGGGGCGGGCTTGCCAAAGTCCACAGTAATTTGTTTTCTCTACAAGTCTACCAGTGGGAGGTATCTCTATGGAATTATCACTAGAAACATAACGAAGTTTTGGATTGGCTTGGCAGATAAGTCCAACTTCGTATTCAGTTACCTGAGAAGTTTTGTTATTTAAGGGGTTTATTTTGATGGTTACTAAAGAGTTGACGGTGGGAGCTACATTGCTACAAGTAGCACAACGAATTTTGAAGATTTTTTTACCTTCGGGAGTAATGCGAGGAGAAAGTCTAACTACTGGCTGGCCTGGAATTTCCAAACTTAGTGATTTCATTACCTATAAAATAATTATCTATTATGATATTAACACTTTTATAATTACACAATTTGACTGTAATAAAGTAGAATAGAAGCAGATTTTATGATTAAAACTGAAATAGTTGTTAAATTAGAAAATTGGATTGAGAAGGCTTTGGATAAACTGGGTTATAAAAGTGAAGAAATTAAAATTGAACATCCGAATGAAGCACAATTTGGAGATTATTCCACAAATGTGGCGTTAGGTTTGGCAAAATCTTTTAAGACTAATCCAAATGAATTGGCATCGAATTTAAAAAATGAATTGGATCTTTTGGTGGATAGTGATGAAATTATTGAAAAAACGGAAGTTGCCGGAGCAGGTTTTGTAAATTTTTATCTTAAAAAAGAATACTTAATAAAAAAGGCAGAAGAAATTAATTATGAAACCGTTTTTAGAAGTAATTTAGCTAAAGTCGGCTTGGGTAAAAAGATGGTGATTGATTATTCAGCGCCAAATATAGCAAAACCGTTTGGAATCGGACATTTAAGGTCGACAAATATCGGACAAGCAATTTACAATATATATAAAATTTTGGGTTGGAATTGTATAGGTGATAATCATTTGGGAGATTGGGGAACTCAGTTTGGAAAACTTATTGTAGCCATTTTAAAATGGGGTGGGGCAGAGAAGGATTTGGATTCTTATACAATTGATGATCTGGAGAAATTGTACGTAAAATTCCACAAAGAAGCAGAAAAAGACGATACATTAGTTGAAGAAGCCAGAGAATGGTTTTCTAAATTGGAAAATAAGGATCCTGAAGCCAGAAAAATTTGGGAAAAAGTAGTTGAAATTTCCCTTGAAGAATTCAGAAGAGTTTATGAGCTTTTGAATGTATCAATTGATGTGGCAAACGGTGAGTCATTTTATGTGGACAAAACTGATGATTTAATTAAGATAATTGAGAAAAAAGGTTTGATTGTAGATAGTCAGGGTGCCAAGATTATCGAATTTGAAAATATGCCACCGGCAATATTGGTAAAGTCAAATGGCGCGACGACTTATTTTACCCGGGATATGGCAACGGTAAAATATAGATTTGATAATTGGAAACCGGATTTGGCTATTTATGAAGTTGGAGTGGACCAATTACTTCATTTTAGTCAAGTATTTGAAACAGCGAAAAAAATGGGCTGGGAACCTAAGGAAGGATTTGTTCATGTAGCTCATGGATTGTTAAGATGGAAAGGCGGAAAATTTTCAACCAGAAAAGGCGATACGATTCATCTCTCTGATGTAATAGATCAGGCTATGGATAGGGCCAGAGAGTTGGCAAGGATTTCAAAAATTAGTAAGGAAATGACAAATGATGAAAAAGAGGAGATGGTTAAAAAGGTAGCTATCGGGGCAATTAAATTTAATGATCTGGCTCAGGATCCAAAAAAAGATATAATTTTTGACTGGGACAAGGTAATGAATTTATCCGGAGATTCCGGTCCTTATTTGCAATATACATACGCAAGATGTTTGAGTGTTTTGGACAAAACAAAAATTAAGGAAACCAAAAACATAATAAATATACCTGAGAAAATTAATTTGGAGGAAGAAGCTTTGATAAAAGAGTTATACAAATTTGAGGAAAAAATTATTGAGGCAGCAGAGAGGTTCTCCCCAGCTGTAATTGCTGAATACTTGTTGGGAGTAGCCAGGTTATTTAATGAATTTTACGGAAAACACAGAATTATTGACCAGAAAGAAGAGGTCTTCAGGCTATTTTTAGTGAGGACCACAGTTTCTGTTTTGGCTTTTGGTTTGGAATTGCTGGGGATTGAAAAAATTGAAAAGATGTAATTGCTTTAGGCAATGGCCGAAGCAGCAGTAACTGAGGATCGGGTGGTTTCTGATTTTTTATTTTTAAGGAAAATGTGTTTATAGATTTGGTCGTAATGTTCGATAGGAATAAATTTAATACTTTTTTTAACTTCCGTTGGAACATCGACTAATGATTTTCGATTGTCTTTGGGGATGAAGACGGTTTTGATCCCGGCTTGATGAGCAGCAATGGCTTTTTCCTTGAGACCTCCGATTTCTAATATATTTCCCCGAATAGTTATTTCGCCGGTCATTCCGATATCTCTAGGAACAGCCATATTTTTTAGAGCTGAAATCAGAGAAGTAGTAATAGCCCCACCGGCTGATGGACCGTCTTTGGGGGTGGCACCTTCGGGAAAATGGATATGGATGTCAATTTTGTGAAAATTTTGATCAATGGAAAATTCATGAGAACGGCTTCTGATAAAGGAAACTGCGGCTTGACAGGATTCTTTCATGACCGATCCTAATTTTCCGGTGAGGATTAATTGCCCTTTTCCCGGCATAATATTGACTTCAATAAAAAGAATTTCTCCGCCTACAGAAGTCCATGCTAATCCGGTGGATAATCCAATTTCATCTTTTTTACCCTTTATCTGGGAACTAAATTTTTCCGGTCCTAAATATTTTTTTATTGTTTTTAAGTTATCAATGTCAACTTTTTTTACTTTTTTGGTGACAATTTTTTTGGCTACCTTTCGGAAAATATTGGCGACTACTCTTTCGAGATTGCGGACTCCAGCTTCGCGAGTATAACGGGAAATCATGAAATTAATAGTCAGATCACTAAGACTGGTGACATTTTTTGCGTCAAGGCCATTGGCTTCAAGTTGTTTTTTGATTAAATATTTTTTGACAATATTTTTCTTTTCTTCTTGGGTGTAGCCGGAAAAATTGATTATTTCTACCCGATCACGAAGTGGTCCGGGAATACGACTGATGTCATTTCCGGTTAAAATAAAAAATACTCTGGAAAGATCAACCGGAAAATCCAAATAATGATCCACAAAATCCTTGTTTTGTTCGGGATCGAGAGTTTCCAGTAAAGCAGAGGTGGGATCACCCCGATAATCTGCTCCTATTTTATCGATTTCATCCAACATATAGACCGGATTCATCGACTTGGCGTCTTTAAGACCTTTAATAATCCGACCGGGCATGGCGCCGACATAGGTACGACGATGACCACGGATTTCAGCCTCATCACGAATTCCTCCTAAAGATGCCCGAACAAATTCGCGATCCATGGCTTTGGCAATTGAGCGACCTAAAGAAGTTTTACCGACACCGGGAGGACCTATAAAACAAAGTATGTTGGTACCTGATTGCTTGGATTTATTTTTATTTTTAAGATTAAGTACAGCTAAATATTCTAAAATTCTTTCTTTGACCTCAATAAGTCCGTAATGATCCTGGTCCAGAATTTTTTTGGCCTTGGCAAGTGAAACAGAGTCGGGACTGTATTTTCCCCAAGGTAATTCAATTACGGTCTCTAGGTAAGTTCTAATATAACTGGCTTCAGGAGCCATATTACCCATTTCAATTAAACGACTATATTCCCTTAACATCCTCTTTTTAATATCCTTTGGCATTTTGCTGGTTTTGATTTTCTTTTCGAGATTGTCAAGTTCGGAGCCGGTATCCTCACCCATTTTACGTAATTCTTTTTCAATTTGTTTTTTACGCTCTTCCAAAATATTTCTCTTCATACCGACATTAAACTTTTCCTGGGTTTTTTCTTCAATAGATCGTTCTAATTCCGCGACTTTCATTTCTTTAATTAAAAATTCGGTAGCAGCTTTAAGTCTTTGAGTCACCAGAAGAGTTTCGAGTAATTGTTGCTTTTCGGGAATTTTGGCATCGACAGAAAAACAGACCTGATCGGCTAAATCAGTTGAGGAAATACCGGTAGACAAATGCATCATGGCAGGAAGGTCGAACTGGCGCCCCAAGGCAAATGCTTTTTTTAACTGACTTAAAAGCGTTTCGGCTGATTGTTGAATATCGGTAGTTGATTCGGTAATGGTAGGTAAATCAACGAATTCGGCCATCAGGTGGGGTTCCTGTTGGGTTAGTGAGACTATGTTGACACGGGAAAGACCTTTGACAATGGCATGAAGGCTACCGTCAGTCTGGAGAATGTGTTCGATTTTGGCGATAACTCCGACTGAATAGAGATCTTTTATTTCGGGTTTTTCTGTTTTGGGATTTCTTTGAGAGGTGATGAGAACAAGTTTGTTGGTATTATCGTAGGCATAAAGGAGAGATTTCATTGATTCTTTTCGTCCAAAGAAAAGCGAAGTTTCGACAGAAGGGAACAAAACAACGTTTCTTAACGGTATTAATGGTAAAATCTTTTTTACTGGCTCCAAAGACTTATCATTAATATTTGTTTTTTTAGTTGTTTGAGGCATATTATTAGCAGTCTAGCACTTTGTTTGCTAACTGTCAAAGGTCAAATAATAAGATAAAATACTATATATGAAAATTACTGAAAATAAAGACTTAAAATTTGGTCGGGTGGTTTTGGTTGGGAGACCTAATACCGGTAAATCTACTTTATTAAATGCGATTATGAATCAAAAAGTAGCCATTACTTCCCCGTTACCTCAGACAACAAGAAAAAATACCAGAGTAATTTATTCTTCTGATAAGGGAAAAATTATATTTTCAGATACTCCCGGTATTTTTAACAAAGTAGAAGATTATGTATCTAAAAAAGTTAATTTACAAGCTCCAAAAGAAATTTTGAGAGCCGATGTGGTAGTTTGTTTGGTGGATATTTCCAGACCTAAAGGTGATGAAGAAAATAAGGTCATTGGTATGGTAAGAAAGTCCAGAGCTAAAAAAGTTTTAGTTTACAACAAAATTGATTTAGCGGTCGGTACACATGATTATTTACCTCAGTATAATTTTTTAGAAGATGAGTTTGACGCAACTGTTTCTATATCAGCGCTAAAAAATAAACATGTTAAGCAAGTAATTAATGAAATTTTTAACTTGCTGCCGGTAAAACCCGAAAATGAAATAATTAAGGATATCGAAGTGTTAAGTATGACAAACAGACCGTTAATTGGGATAAGTTCTGATGAATATATTTCTGAATTGGTAAGAGAAAAAGCTTATCTTTTTTTAAGAAAAGAGCTCCCCTATTCGGTAAATGTTGAAGTGACAGAGATAAAAGAAAAGAAAAACATTATTGTCATTAAGGCAAAAATATTAACTACAAATGAAAGATACAAAAAAATGATAATCGGTAAAGATGGCCGTAGAATTAAGGAAATCGGTTTTAATGCCAGAAAGGAGTTGGAGTTAATGTCGGGTAAAAAAATATTTTTGGATTTATGGGTTGAAACTGATAAACATTGGCCGGAGAGAGTTATGGTTTAAAGTTTGTAAAAATGAAATTTAATTTGATAAAAATCAATAAATTTTTTGGGGAAAAACAAGTATTAAGGGATATAAATATAAAGCTTGACGGTAACAGAGTGGTAGGGTTATTGGGTCCGAACGGAGCCGGAAAAACTACTTTAATGAGAATAATTTGCGGATTTTATGGCACAAGTGAAGGTGCTATTTTGATAAATAATAGAAAGGTTAATTCAAAAGATAAGAAATACAAACAAATGATAGGATATTTGCCGGAAAATAACCCACTTTATGGATATATGACCAGTGGAGAATATTTGCAATATATTGGAAAACTTAAAGGATTAACTAATTCTGAAATAAGTAGGCAAATTAGAAAGTGGTCGGTAGAATGCGGAATTGGGGAATATTTAGATCAAAAAATAGAAATATTATCAAAAGGATATAGGCAAAGGGTGGGGTTGGCAGCAAGTTTAATGGGAAATCCAAAGATTTTAATCTTGGATGAACCGACTTCAGGTCTCGACCCGAAGCAAATTATTGAGGTCAGAAAATTAATTAAAAAACTAGCAAAAGAAAAATTAGTTTTATTATCTACTCATATTTTGCCTGAAGCAAGGGCAATTTGCGATCGACTGTTGATAATAAGCAGAGGTTCGATTGTTTTGGATAAAGAAACTACAAAAATTAGAAGTTTGGAAAAGAAATTTATTGACTTAACTTCTTAAAATGAAAAATATTATTTGGATAGCTAAAAAAGAATGGTTTGGATATTTGGTTAATCCTTTGAGTTATATTTTTAGCGGTCTTTTTTTGTTGATAAGCAGCTGGTTGTTTTTTCAGGATTTTTTTGTGGTGAAACAAGCTGAGACCAGAGCGCTTTGGACAGTAATGACATTTTTATTTTCTATTTTTATTCCGGCTATTTCTATGGGACTTATAGCTGAAGAAAAACGAAGCGGAAGTTGGGAAGTATTGTTTAGCTTGCCGATAAGTGAGGTGGAATTTGTTTTGGGAAAATTTTTTGGAAGTCTAGCTTACATTTTTTTTATAATTATAATGGCATCTCCCATAATATTGACGGTTGGCTATTTGGGAGATCCTGAGTGGGGTTTGATTTTTGGAGGAGGATTGGGAATGTGGTTTTTGGCGGCCAGTTATTTGGCAAGCGGCTTGTTTGGATCAAGTTTAAGTAGACAACCGATTGGCGGATTTGTTTTTACCACGTTATTCTTATTTTTAAATAATTTTATAGGCCAAGATTTTTTCCTGTCAAAAATATCATCTCCTAAAATTGCAGACTTTATTGGTTATTTCAGTTTAAATTTGCATAGTTTGAAAATGAGTTCGGGAATGATGGCACTGAATGACATTATGTTTTATATATCCTGGATAGTAATATTTTTGATTTTGACGGTGATGTCTTTAAAACTTCGAGACAAATAGTTATGGTAAAAATTGATTTAAAAAGAAAATTTGTTAAGTTTAAGAAAAAACTAAGACTGTTTTTTAAAAAAACAGAACCGTTTTTAGTAAAACTAAGGCCGTATCTTTTTGAAATTAGTATAATAGCGGCAATTGTATTTTTAAATTTGTTGGTTTTATATTTACCTCAGAGTAAGATCGACCTGACAAAGGATAAGGTACATTCACTGTCGCCTCAGTCGATAAAAATAATAAAAAATTTGAATAATTTTGTAAAAATTACTGTTTACCAATCAGATGATTTACCATTGGAATTGAAACCCTTAGTTGGAAATTTTAAAAGTATCCTGGAGGAATTTAAACGAATAAATCCAAACGGATTTAAAGTAACTTATCTTGACCCTTCAAAAGATGAAGAGACAAGAGAAAATGCTAATAAGCAAGGGATTAGGGCAATACAGTTTTCAACGATAAATTCGGATAAATATGAGGTAAAAAGCGGATATTTCGGACTAATTGTAGAATATGGAGGTAAATCAGAAGTATTGCCGGTAGCCGGAGATGTTGGTAATTTGGAATATTTTTTGGTTTCGACAATTAAAAAAATTGATCAAAAAGATGTTTCTAAGGTGTTTATGGCGGAAGATAATGATTTAAAAAATACTGAGTACAAATATTTTCGACAGTTTTTAAATCAAAACTATACGGTTGAAGAAGCCGACTTGGAAAATCTTAACGAAGAGAAAAAAGCGGTATTAATATTGGCCGGAAGTTTTGAGGGAACAAATGAAAACGTGAACAAAAATTTGAAAGACTGGGTAAAAAACGGAAACAGTTTGATAATTTTTTGGAATAGAATAAATATTGATGAAAGAATGCAGGCAAGGGATGTTACAAGCGATGGGTTGAATGATTTTTTAAAGGGGGTCGGAATTGAGGTAAAGCGTGGACTGGTGTCTGATCCGTCAGCTAGTGTAGCTAACTTTAAAACTAATTCCGGTTCATTTTTGACTGAATACCCTTATTGGCCGGAAGTGAAGACTGAAAATATGAATAGTGAGATTCCAGTGATGTCGGGGGTAAACAGTTTAAGTTTTGAGTGGATATCACCAATATATGCTTTTGAGAAATTTAAAATACTTTTTAGCAGTAGTTATGAAAGTATTTTGGATGAAAAGTTTACAAATATTTCTCCACCGGTTTCAAACAATAGTCTAGGTAAAGACAAAAAGAAAATGATATTGGGGGCCTTAAGAACAGATACAGTAAAGATCGCTGTAGTTGGGGACGCGGATTTTATAAAAGACAGATTCGTGGTAAACCATCAGGGTAATATGATATTTGGACTTAATTTGGTTGATTATTTATCAAATGACGATTCGCTTTTGGAAATAAGAAGCAAATCAATTAATGATTCCCGAATTAAAGAGGTAAAAGACCAGCAAAAAAATTTGATTAAAACTATTAATATGCTGGCTCCTATCGTAATATTGATACTTATCTATCTTTTTACATGGAAGAGACGGAAATTGATTAAGTTTTGATAATTTATTGACAGTAGCGGTTTTTTTTAATAGACTGAAGTTAGAATTATAATTTTTTTAAATATAAAATGAACAAAAAAAGCGGTGGGAATTTATTTTTAGCAGGTATATTTGGAGCAATTGCCGGTGCTATTGGCGGATTACTTTTGGCGCCTCAATCGGGAAAAGAGACCAGAGAAGACATTGCCAGAATTAGTAAAGAATTGGCAAATAAAATGAAAACAAAGGCAGTGGATACCAAGAAAAAGGTTATGGATGTATTTGGAGAAACAAGCCAGGCGGCAGTGGACAAATATACTGAGATTAGAACTGCGGTGACAGATAAATTGGCTGCATTAAAAAATGCAGGTAATAACATTGATAAAGATAAATATGGTGAGGTTGTAGATCAAGTTGTTGACGGTTTTAAGGATGATTTTAAGGCTACCAAGGCAGGGGCAAAGAAAATGGCAAAATTACTTAAAAATGACTGGAATAAGGTAAAATCAGCCCTTAACTAGTAACTTCAACTTACGGCTAATAAGATCGTTTAGAGACTTGATGCTTTTTTCGTCAATTATCGAAACGGCCAGGTCTGCTTTGATTTTTTTGGTTAAGAGCTTAATTTGTTTTGGTTCCAGTAGATCGGATTTTGTCAAAACAATTATTTCCGGTTTTTCGTTTAATTTTTGACTGTAGTTTGATAATTCTTTTCGAATGGCATGATAGTCCTTTTCAGGGTCAGCGGTATCTGAAGCGACACAGTGGACTAAAAGACTGGTTCTTTCGATATGTTTTAGAAACTTAGACCCGAGTCCTTTGCCATCGGATGAGCCTTCAATAAGTCCGGGAACATCGGCAATAACGTAATTACCTTTGGTGACACCTAAATTTGGTTCGAGAGTGGTAAAGGCATAGTTGGCTACTTTTGCAGAAGCGGGAGTAAGTTCATTTAAGAGACTTGATTTGCCGGCGTTGGGTAATCCAATTAAACCGACATCGGCAATTAATTTTAGTTGAATGTGAATATTTTTGGTTTCTGTAATTTTCCCGGCAGTAAATTCTTGAGGAGTTTGGTTGGTGGCTGATCTAAAGTGATGATTTCCTAAACCACCTTTTCCTCCCCTAGCTAAAACCTCTTTTTGACCGGAATGTGTAAGTTCAAAACTAGTGCCATTGTCATAATTGATGATACTTCCAACCGGTAATTCGATAATGGTGTCTTTCCCACCTCGGCCGGTACGTTGGTTGGGACCACCATTAATACCATTTTCAGCTTCAACATTTTTTAGATGACGAAATTGATTTAATTTGGTGACATCGGACACAGCAATGGCGTAAACATCTCCACCCTTGCCTCCGTTGCCGCCATCAGGTCCGCCCTTTGGTCGCCAACGATCCCGATAAAAGTGAACCAAGCCATCACCTCCATTGCCAGCCTTAATTGTTATTTGGACATCGTCGATTAACATATACGGTATTATACCTATTTTTTGACAAATTGGGTGTATAATTGCTGTTTAAATATGATTATTGAAACAGGCAGAAATATTTTTTTGGAAAAGCGTCTTTTAGATACTGACAGTTTTGCAAGTAAATATCCACAATTGTTTGATTCTTATAGAACTGATCATAAAAAAGTAGTTTTACTTAAAATTCCTTTTAGAACTATGGGCAGTGACGAAGGGACTATTTTGGAAAACTACTATTTGACAGTCAATGATAATTTGATGGTATTAAGTCTTAATAGATCGAAATCAGCAGCTACAAAACTTGCAGATAAAGGTTTGATCGAAAGCATGATTAAGGCAGGTATTGGCGGAGATAAGGGAATTAATTTAAGAAATATTGGTGGGGAAAGTATGACAGAATTACAAATACATTTGGCAAATATTGACACTTTAAAAAGAACACCGGGATATTTTAGCCAAGATGTTGAGTAGCCAGTTGGCCACAGGCAGCTCCTATACTTTGCCCAAAACTTCGACGAATCGAATAGTTTATATTTGTCCGATCCAGTAATTGAGTAAAATGTTTGATAGATGAGGCAGAGCTGGGAACGAGCCCTCCTTTTATAGGATTGAGAGGAATAAGATTGAGATAGAAAAGATGATTGTTGGAAAAAAAATCTTTTAGATCTTCAATATCTTTGGCTGAATCATTAAAGCCGTCAATAAGGGTATATTCGAAAAATATCTGGCGATTGGTTGTTTGGGTAAAATATTGAGATGCTTTTTTGAGTTCCTCAAGAGGATATTTTTTAGCAATAGGCATAATTTTTTGACGATTTTGTTGATTGGCTGAGTGAAGTGAGACGGCGAGATTAATTTGGGTCTTAAGATCGGCAAACTGGATTATTTTGTCGGCGATACCGGCAGTAGAAATGCTTATTTTACGAGCGCCGATGTTTAGACCATTTTTATTATTAATTGTATCTAAAGAATTTAATAAATTGTCCCAATTTAAAAATGGTTCTCCCATACCCATAAAGACAAGCCGACCGATATATTTTGGATAAAGTTTTTGGTTCCAATAAATAATCTGATCAATAATTTCTTCAGAAGTTAAATTTCGACTAAATCCCATTTTTCCGGTGGCACAAAAAGTACAGCCCAGTGGACAACCAACTTGACTGGAAATACAGGCGGTTAACCAATCTCCATAATCCATGAGTACAGTTTCAATTAATTTATTGTCAAAAAGACGGAGAAGTGCCTTTTGGGTATGAGGAGAGCTGATGAGATTTTCCTCTTTAACAGACAGTAATTTAATATTTTGGTCAAGTTGAGTGCGAAGAGTTTTCGGTAAATCGGTCATTTCGTCGAATTTTAAGTATTTGGCGGAAAAATAATTCTTGCTTATCTGAGAAAACCGATATTTGGGTAAATTGTTTTGGGTAAGCCAGGAGTTTAGAATATCAAGATCCATAGTGTATTATAGTTTAGTTTAAGGATATGGCCAATATTTTTGACTAAGTTGAAGAAATGGATGAAAGATATTCCTGTTTGGAGTGGAAGCCGATTATGTTTTTTTGTAATTGACCATTTTTAAAAATCAATACGGTGGGAATAGAATTGACGTTGTATTTTTGGGCTAGTTGAGAATCTTTGTCAATATCTACTTTTACCACTTTAACTTTATTTTCTTTTTCGATCTCTTCAATAACGGGAGTCAGCATCTGGCAAGGTCCACACCAGTTGGCCCAGAAATCGACCAAAACATAGCCACTGAATTCCAAAACTTCTTGGGAAAAATTCGAAGATGTTACAGCCAGAGACATTTATTTTTTGAAATTTTCAACACGATTAATCAAACGGGCGGTATAAACAATTTCTCTAATTACGCCGTCAGGTCCTTCAATTTGGTTTGATCCGGATAATTGTTGATATTGCTTTAAATAGTCTGAGAGAGCGTCTTTAAGTTCTTTTTGCCGATCGCGGTAATCTTTAAGTTTCTTAACTATGTCTTGAGCCTTAGGATCCTTCATGATTTCTGTTTTTACGGCGTTTCTATCTTTAGTTGCCAATTTGGCAGCTTCAAATTTTTGACGGTATTCATGGTTAGAATCCAGAATTGAGTCCAACATATCTTTGAACTGGTTCATTTCTTTTTTAAGAGAATTAAGTTGGGCGTGGGAACGGGTGATAAGGGATTCGATACTGATAAGTGTAATACCCGAATCATTGTTTAGATTTGAGACAGTTTCAGATTGAGTTTTGTTTGTTTTGGCCATACCTTTTAAATATAGGCAGTCAAAGCGGGAATTACAAGGCTTTATTGAGAGTCAGTTGAAGATAAAAAATCAGTTTCGATGTCGATAATATCAGAAATATTGTTGATGTGGACTAGTTTTTGACGGAGTTGTTTGGCATTTGGTAAACCGACGGCATAAGAAAGAAAATTTTTACGTAGTGAATCGAAACGCCTGAGCGGAAATGTGGCTTGATAAATTTGGGCGTGATAAAGCAGACAGCGATATTTTTCGGAAACTGTGGGTAGATGATCAGAAAAAACCCAGGGGTTGCCCATGGCAGAGCGGCCAATTAAAATACCGTCAACGCCAAATTCTTTTAGATAATCTTGAGCTTGAGTGCGATTTTGAACGTCACCGTTTCCCCAAATTTTGATACCACTACCTTTGGCAAGACGGACAACTCGACCGATTTGTTGCCAATCTGCCTGACCGGCATATCCCTGTTTGAGAGTACGGCCATGAATAGTCAAAAAATCAATCGGATGTTTTAAGAGATGGGGAATCCACTGATCTATAATTGATTCATTAATACCAAGTCTGGTTTTGACTGATAAAGTCGGTTTTATTTTTGAGGAAATTTTCAGTTGACTGTATTTTTGATTTCGAAGGATAACTTGATCAAGTTTTGATTTTAATTTTAATTTTTTTAGAGCATTTTTGTCGGTATGCCAATCGTTTATTCCATTGGCGACTGACTTAATTATCTCTGAGGCCAGCTGTGGATTTTCGATTAGAGCGGCACCACTGCCGTTTGCAGTAACAGTTTTGGCGGGACAACCCATATTTATATCGATACCATCAAAACCCAGTTCAGCTAAAATGATTGCCCCGGCATAAAAACTTTGAGGGTCCTTACCAAACAATTGCCCGATAATGGGGCGTTCTTGTGGTTTATATAATAACTGATCGTATAACTTGAAGCCTCCGCGGGAAATGCCTTCGGCAGAAACAAATTCAGTAAAAATGACATCGGGTTGGGCAATTTCGGTTTGAATTAGGCGAAATGGTTCATCGGTAATTCCATCCATTGGCGACAAACCAATTACGGGCTGTTGATTGATGAGTTGGCGTAAGTCCATAAATTATCTGGCTGTCTTTTTTTTGGTACGTTTGGCGAATTTTGAGCCAACCTTGGAACCATAATTGCGCGAATCAAACAAACTTTGACGCATGTGTTTGGGATTTTTTAAGTGGTTTGGAGAAGCAGCCGAATCCAGATTAGTACGTTTGGTTTTGGGTTTGGGCTTGGGACCATAAGAACGGGGTTCATCAATGTTGTAATTTCTTCTGGGATTTTTATGGGTAGTTTGGGCCTGGAGATGACGTTGTTGACCTTCAGGAGTTTGAAAAGGGTCGGGTTGGGCATAATCAACAATGATAGTTCTTTCACCCAGAGAATGATTGTGGAGGGACTGTTTGGCGTTTTTGGCGTTCTCAAGATCTTCAAATTCGACATAACCCATGCCACGACTTTTACCCCATTGATTTTTGATAATTTTAACGGCAACAATTTTACCAAAGGAAATAAAAAGTGAAAGTAGTTCGCCTTCAGTAAAACTGTAGGGGAGACTACCAACAAAAAGTCTTTTTTGGAGGATTTTATTTGAGATCATAGAAAGTAATTTTACCAGAAGAATCGGTAAATCTAAAGGCCAGGTCGGGATTGAGATCTTTATCAATTTGAAAAACAATGGCAGTATTGACCCATTGTTCCTGGTCTAGAGTAATTTTGGAAAGTTCAAATAATTTATTTTCCTGAGTATAACTATCGGAAAAGTAGGTGGTTTCAACTTCAGAATAGTTTTTGTCCTTATCAATAAGAACAAACTGAGGTGAGGGGTAATCCCCTATTTGATTAAAAGTTGAGGGGAGGCCTTTGTTGGTACTTTTACCACGGACGGAAATTTCGACTAAAATAAGTTTTTTACCATCATCAGGGGGATTATCGCCGGCTTTGGCGATTTGTTTCATAGAAATGGCCTTAAATTCGGCAGTACCAATACCATCTGGCTGAAATGTTTTGTATTGAATGTTAAATTCCTGATCTAATTTTATTTCTTTAGTCAGGTCAATTTTTTGATTGGCGTTTTGGTCGACATAAGGAGTGATGTCGCTTATAAGTTCGTCGTCGCTGAAAGTGGCTGGTTTTGAGCCACAGGATGAAAGAACCGTACCAGAAATTAAGATAATGGCCATTAAAGTGAGAGATTTTCTGAGTTTCATAATAGAATTATATAATTTATTGAAACAGATTACATTATTTTAAATAATGACGGATATAAAATATACAAAAATTATATTGGGAGAGTTGGGGACAAATTGTTATTTGGTTTGGGAGGAAAAAACTAAAAAAGCCTTGGTTATTGATCCGGCGGATGACGGAGTGGGGATTTCGGAAGAAATTCAGTCAAGAGGGTTGGATTTGGTAGGAATATTGGCGACACATGGGCATTTTGATCATATAATGGGAGCTTTGGATTTAAAATTAATTTACCAATCCCCTTTTTATTGTTCCCAAAAAGATTTGTTTTTGCTTCAAAGACAACAAAAAACTGCCAGTCATTTTTTGGGCAGAAAAATAAAAGTGCCTAATTTTTCCAAAATTGATATTGATTTGGATATGGTTGACAAAATTAGTTTGGGCGATATTTCGGTAGAAGTTATTAAAACTCCCGGACATACTCCCGGGGGGGTATGTTTTTATATTAGGGATGCAGGATTATTGTTTGGAGGAGATACTATTTTTGCCCATAGCAGAGGTAGAACTGATTTGAGTTATTCTTCTACAAAAGATATTTACCAAAGTATCAAAGCTATCATGAAATTACCGGAAGAAACGATAATATTACCAGGGCATGGTGAGGAGACAACGGTCGGCAGGGAAAAAGATTTTTATCTAAAGGATTAGCTGATGTTTTTCAGACCATCGATAGTTTCGTTGAAGTTGTTATTGTTTTCATCCCGGAGACTTTCAAGGAGTTCAACAATCAAGTCGCTGACATATATTTTTAGCACCTGAGATTGTTTTGGATTAAGTTTGAGTTCGTTGACTAGTTCGTCTATGGTTTTCATATATATATTTTAACGAAATTTATCTAAATTAGCTAATTTGAGGTGTTTTGGGATAAAATATGAAGACTAACAGTACCCCGTCGTCTAATGGTAGGACACTACGCTCTGAACGTAGGAATCGTGGTTCGAGTCCATGCGGGGTAACTTTTAAAAAAGGTGACATTTCCTTAAATCAGATCTTGGCCAGTGTATTCTTTGTAAGATGCGACAAGTTCTTGTGGATTAGGAATAACATCGATTATTTGTCTTTTTTCCTCCTTATCCAGTACACCCAATGTTCTTAACATTTGTGTTGTCGGGACATAGTCAGCCAATTTTAGTAAGGAAATTAAGCCACCGACTCCCTTGTTTACGAAGTATGCTTCATTCAATTCTCTTTCAGAAACATCTTTTCCTCTTAGATCTAGGATAGAAAAGACTGATAAACTCTGAGTGATATCATTAACACTGCTTCGTAAGGCATTGAGGGTAGCACCACTAATTACTGAGTCTTCAACTACAATAAAACTGTAACCAAAATATTTTTTTGAATCATTTTTTGAAATCAAGCCAACCACGGCTTTTCTGTCTGTTTGTTTCTGATTATCATAAAAATAAGCTGGGTTATTAACTGGATGATTATAAAACGAATATACTATTGGTAGTTGATTCATTCTGGCAATGTTTTCGGCTAAAATGGCAAAGTTCTTTTTGTATTTATTCGAATAAGGATATTTTATTGTTATTAGCATCACAGACTTGTCTGTAATAATGTTTTTTAGTTTAATAAGTTCATTTAACTCTTGAGAAAAAGCATTAAGACTTTGCACCTCCCCGTATTTTTGGGCAGAATACTTTTCTTTAAAATTGTCGTCAATATCTTGGTATAGAGAAAATATCCTTGTAATCATGAGATATTATAATCAATTAATTTGTCTATTATGAAATAGTTCGAAAATCGTTCCACTGAGTTAACTCTTACTTTGTTAGATTGGAGCTACAGAATTTCAATTTGTTGACTGGTTGCTAATTTATCCAACCCCCAAAAGCTTCCTGCTCTAGCATTAAAGTGGATTTTTCCATCTTCTGACATACCGGCATTCATCAAACCGACAGTTTCTCCGACTGCGTACACAATATTTTCGTTAGCATCAAAATCTCCTATTGTAATTTCTGACGCCAAAAATTTGTTGCAAGCCATGACAACTTCAACGGGTGATTCTCCTTTTTTCTTTAAATATTCGTTTACAGCTTTGACTGTTTCTACGACAGGATAGCCGTTTTCAATATCACTAAACATCCAGTCTCCGTTTTCTCTTCTGCCACCATGCATAAAAATAACACCTACGTTTTTTAATTCGACTCCTTCGGGATGTTGAATATCAAATAAATTCATTACATCGGCTTTAAAAACATAAGGAGGACCTGAAAGGTTTTGCATAACCTCACTATCAACTATGCCTGTGTCTGTGTTTATCGGAAAACCTTCTTTTATCCAGATATTTTTATCTAAATCGATACAATTCAATAAATCTTGTTTTACATCTCTTTGGGTGATTTTAATTATTGGGTCTTTGTCCATATAGTTTTAGTATAACTTAAATTATATGGTTCTAAAATCGGTCCAACCTGTTAACAGTTGAGTTTAGGCAAGGATTTTATCCATATAATTAACCACTCAGTAATGGATTCGAACTTTGATATAAAATGTAAACATGTCATGTTATGCTTGCGACCACCCAGATACTAATACCTTAAATTTTGTAACCTCTAGTGACCATTGGAACGTTTTTTTAAATAACGAGCAGGCTTGCCTTGGTCGAATGGTTGTTGTTGCTAAAAGACATGTACCTTCTTTGGGCGAGTTAACCCAACAAGAACAATTAGATTTTTTTAAACTGGTTAAGATACTTGAGGACTCTGTTAAAACTGCCTTTGGAGCATCTTTGTCGAATTGGTCTTGCCTAATGAACGATGCATATCAAGAAGAAGACCCTAGACCTCATGTACACTGGCATTTACGTCCTCGGTATAAAAATAACGTCGAATTAAATGGTCAAACATTTTCTGATCCAGAATTTGGCCACCATTATAGCCGGGAGAGAAAATTTAATGTGGATGATATTACTGTCAAAATAATCGTCGATAAAATTAAGTCAGCAATTATAAAGAACTCCCAATGATAGTTCTAAAATCGTTTTACTGAGTTAACACCAGAATTTAGTCTAAATTTACGGGTATGTGGTCTTCTTTGGTCCAGCCAGGCTCTGAATAAATTTCTACCCAACATTCGTTTTCACTTTTAGCCCAATGGACATTGCCAGGATTTATAGTGTATTTATCCCCCGTTTTTAAAATTACTGTCTTGCCACCATCGTGTAACTCTAAAGTTCCTTTGATGATATTGTATCTTTGAATCATTTTAAGATGCTTGTGTGGTTTGCTTTTTATTATGACTTCAATTGCTCTGTCGTATTCCGGATGGTCTCCCACAGGCTCTATTTCACAAACAAAATGTTCGCCAATCTGACTCATGTCATAGGTTTTGGCCAAAGGATATTTTTTTCTTAGTTCACTCAATATTCGTTTGCTTCGTTCTTTTATTATTTCAGAATCCATGTAGTTATTATATTACAATTACCTCAGTATTGGTTCTAAAATCGTTCCACTGACATACAAAATGAGGTATTAAAGTTTTTCGCTAGCTTGTTGGGAGAGGTTTGGGGGATGGGCGGATGGTAGGAGTCGGAGTAAGAAGGGTAGGATCCAAAATAAATTGGTGAATTTGGGTCCAATTGTTTTCCCCGGCTTTGGGAAGAAGAACATATTGGCCGTTTGAAGAAATTCCGTTTTCCAAAACATTTTGATCGGTGAGAGCGAGAGAACTAATCTGGTATTGTGAAAGTTGCGAATATTTTGCAATAAATTGTTCCATTATTTTGGCTTCAATATCGGTTTGAAGATGGCTAGACAAAGTTTGGATAAGAGGAATAATTTTAGGGATAAAATTTATATTGATAATTTTTTGCCTGACGGCATCAATAATTAATTTTTGACGGGCAGTACGGTTGAAATCACCACCATCGGTAAGTGAGTGCCGAGAACGGGCAAATTTTAGGGCAGTTGTGCCGTCCATGACATTAAGACCGCGTTCAAAATGAAGCGTTTCATAACGGCAGGTAAACTGTTCATCTAACTTTTGGCCGGAAAGTGTGGCAGTTAGAGCAGCAATTTCTTCATCAGATTTACCACAAGTTTCATTGATATTTTCTTCAATAGGATACAGAAAATCATCAAAAGTTTTTTGTACATTAACACTGATACCTCCAAGATTGTCGATAATACGGATAAATGCCTGAAAGTCGACGGCAACAAAATAATTTATATTGAATCCTAAAACCTGACTAATTACTGTCTTGGCCATTTGACCACCACCGGCAGGTCCGGTAAATTCAATTTTTTTGTCGGGATACTGACGATCATCGCTACCGATAGCATAGGCAGCATTGACTTTAAAATTAGTCGTAGAGTCCTTGTCCAAAGGAAGCGGTACCCAGAGATCGCGGGGAATAGAAATTAAAATGATTTTTTGATTTCTTGGTTCAACCCGGGCGACAATAATTGAATCGGTTAAAAGACCGCCTTCATGATTACCGCCTCCATATCCTAATAAAAGGATAGCGTAAGGAGCCAGAGGATCTGGGGTCGGAGTAGGGGTGGGAGTAGAGCTAGTATTGGCAAGAGGCTGATTGGGTTTAACAATAATATTATTGTATGAACGAAGAAGATAGAAAACACCAATAATTATTAAGGCCAAATTCAGGCCGATTGCAACTATAAATATTTTTTTTAACCCAATTCGGGCAATGAATTGTTTGAACATGCCCGATAATTATAGACTATGATTTTGCTTTGACCAAGGGAACGAAACGAACATCTCCCCATTTTTCTTCGACTAAATTATTTCCCTTTTTGACAAGACGAATCAGGTCCTGGGAAAAATTAGTAGATTTGGGAGTAACAATGACACCATTGTCCTTAAGTTGATTAATCCAGGCGAGGGGAATTTTGGGGGTAGCAGCGGCTGATTTGATAGCGTCATAGGGGGCAAACTTGGGGTAGCCTTTGTTGGCGTCTGAGGTGTAAACATGAATGTTTTTATAATTCAGTTTTTTAAAAATTTTTCTGGCATTTTTGGCTAAATCGGGAATAATTTCGACGGTGATAACATTTTTGGCTAATTTGGATAAAACAGCTGCTTGATAACCAGATCCGGTACCAACATCAAGAACGGTTTCTTGGCCGGTTAGGTTTAATAATTGACACATTAGTGCGACAACAAATGGTTGGGAAATTGTTTGCTCAAAACCAATGGGAAGGGGTGAGTCCTGGTAAGAAAATTCAATTAAGTGATTGGGGACAAATTCCTCTCTGGGGACCTGAGTCATAGCATTTAATACCCTACCATCGGTAATACCCCGCTGCATTAGATGTTGAGAAAGCATTTGAAATTTTGCTTTTTGGAGCTGGAGTTGATTCATGGAGAATAATGTTATCAGTTAAAAATTAACAAGCAGTAATAAGTATAAAAGAATGAGGTAATACGCTTTAAATAATTTTTATTACTTGACATATAGCCAAACTACTACTACATTAATAGTACTATGATGAAAAAAATTCAAAAAACAAAGATGGGTTTAACAGAAATGGCAAATAGGCCACATTTGATAGTGGTAATACCGATAATGTTGTTGATGTTTGTTAACGGTTTTTTGTGGATGAAGGTTAATAGCTTAGAAGCAAAAATTGATAACGGAGTAGAGGCACCAAGTGCTTTGGGTGATCAGGCAGCAGGGCAAGCAGCAGAACCGGAAATGAATTTGGAGGCAATTAAGGCAGTAGGTAAGGATGATTATATAAGAGGTTCTGATGACGCGGATTTTGTTTTGGTGGAATATTCTGATTATGAATGTCCTTTTTGTCAAAGATTTCATGATGTAATGAAACAGGTTATGGAGGAATACGGGAATAAGGTAGCTTGGGTCTATCGTCATTATCCCCTACCATTCCACCAAAATGCACAAATGGAATCTGAGGCGGCTGAGTGTGTTGGTGAATTAGGAGGTTTGGAAAAATTCTGGCAATATTCTGACTCTATATATGAGAAAACCACTTCGACAGGTACAAGTTTTACCAAGGATCAAATGGCTGAAATGGCAGTGTCCGTCGGTGTAGACAAAGCAAAGTTTGTCAGTTGTTTGGATTCGGGTAAATATACAGATAAGGTTAATGCCCAATTAAAGGATGGTTCGGATGCCGGAATACAGGGAACTCCCGGTACAGTAATTATTGCTAAAAACGGTCAGAGGGAATTCGTTCCCGGAGCACTACCTTTTGAAGAAGTCAAAGCACTGATAGACGGAATGAAATAATCTAAAATTTTATTCCTGTGAAATTGCTTTTATTGTTTTTTCCAGATAATTTTATTGTAGACCAGCCAGTTGAGAGGTATGGTGATTAAAAATATTCCGATAACTAAATAGATTGAGGACCATTGGTCGCCCAGAAGATAAGTCAGGATAGCGACGAAAGTTGAAGGAATGATTATTCCGGTCAATACAGATGAAAGATTGAAAGTAAAAAACTTGGTAATAATTTGATTGAATGAGGTGATTTTTTCCTGGGCAAAAGTCCAAATGTTATTGCCGATAAAATTGGAAATTATAGCGCATTCAGCGGCAATAGCGTTGGAAATCCAATTGATAATACTGATATCATAGGGTAAATCTTTGAAGGTTATTTTGAGTAGGCGAAAACCAACAAAATTGATAACAAAACCGATTCCACCGACAGTACCGAATTTAAGGAATTTTTGAGTAAACTCATCGTACCAACGACATTTTATAGAAACGAATAAGATGTCTTTGGCGGTATCTTTGGCAATTTTTGATTCACCTTTTTCCCGCAGACCAAATTTTAAGGGAATTTCTTTAACTTTGGCGCCCAATTGGATCATGCGAAAAAGAAGTTCGATTTTGTAACCAAATTTGAGAGAATAAAGATGATCAAGATCGATTTGATCGACAAAACCTTTGACACGGGAAGCCCGAAGACCGGTGGTAGGATCAGTGATTTGAAAAAATCCTCTGAAAGGAAAAAACATGATAAAACGGGAGGTAAAACCACCAACGTAAGTAAAAAATTTTCTCATTAAACCCCAACTATCAGGGACAGAGCCACCTTTTATTTTACGAGAACCCAGGACAAAATCGTAACCCTTATCGATTTCAGCTAAAAGCTTGGGGATATCTTGAGGAGGATGTTGAAAATCAGCATCAAATTCGCAAACTACATCAGCATTTAGTTTGTCCATGGCGTAATGAAAACCTTTGACAATAGCATTGCCCATACCAAGCTTAACGGGATTAATTACTAAATGAAGGTCGGAATATTTCTTTTGGTTTTTTTGGACGATTTCGTAGGTTTTGTCGGGTGAGGTGTCGTCGACTATTAGGACTTTACAGTCCCAATTTGGAATTTGAGGAATAATTTTACCAAAAAGGGTATCGAGCATTTCCTGGATAGATCCGGCTTCGTTATAGGTAGCAATAACAATTACCGCAGTATTTTTGGAATTTGTGTTAGATTTCATAAAGATAGTATAGCGGGTTTAACTAATTTTGTTTATATTCAGTTATATGTCAATATTTATCGGGATAGAAGGCGGAGAAATGGTTGGGAAAACTTCAATTGTGGCTCCAATATATGGGGTTTTAAAATCTGCAGGATATGAGGTTATAAAAAGCAGAGAACCAGGGGGAACACCTGAGGCAGAAGTTATCAGAAGAGATATTTTTAAGGCGCTAAGAGAAAATGTTGGTGCTGAAGAATTGGCAATAATGTTTTTTAAAGCCAGAAAACTTCATTTAGACCAAGTATTAATACCTCATTTAGGAAAAAACAAGGAAAAAAATACGATTGCCTTGATAGATAGATATGCTTCGACTACCAGGGTGTTGCAGGGAGCGGAAGGAGGAGTTCCTCAGATAAGGCTTCGTCAGATGGAGGATGAATATGCACACAATTTTTTCCCTGATTTAACTATTTTAATGTATTTTCCTGAAAATATTTTTGAAAAGACTTTTCTTGAAAGAAAGAAATTCGCGGAAGCTGCAGAACCTGGTAGTCGGAGCAATACCTTGTGGGATGAGGGTGATGTTGAACTTCAGCTAATGAGACAAAGACATTATTTGAATTTACCTGTGTTTTACAGGGAAACCGGAGTTAATTTGAATTTCGAAACGCTTGATGCTTCAAGACCAATTGAAGTAGTAACCAAAGATGCCTTAGGGATTATTTCCCGAATAATAAAGGAGAAATCAGTTACCGGTAAAGTACCACCTGAACAATTGGTGAGTCTGTACGAAGCACAAAAAAGAAGGTAAAATAGGGAATGAAATTTGATGTGATAACTTTGTTTCCCAAAATGTTTGAGTCCCCTTTTGAAGAAAGCATTATTGCCAGGGCGATTGAAAATAAAATTATTGAATTGAAATATCACGATATGAGGCAATGGGCTTGGAATAATTATGGTGCGGTGGATGATAAACCGTATGGCGGTGATGTAGGGATGTTGATTCGAGTTGATGTAATCGGGAAGGCCTTAAATGATTTGGGGATAAAGAAAGGTGGCGGAGATAGTAAAATAATTATGCTTTCTGCCAGAGGAAAAAAATATAACCAACAAAAAGCTGAAGAGTTGGCTAAATTAAAAAATATAACATTACTTTGTGGCAGATATGAAGGTTTTGATCAAAGAATATCGGATTTGTTGATAGATGAGGAAATATCGATTGGCGACTATGTGTTGACCGGAGGTGAGATAGGAGCCATGGTAGTTATAGATAGTGTAGCCAGATTGTTACCCGGGGTATTGGGGAAAGATAAATCCAGTAAAACGGAAAGTTTTTCTGAGATTGAAGTTGGCGGTAAAAAAATCAGACCGGTGGAATACCCACAGTATACCCGACCACAAAGATATGAAGGATTGGAAGTACCGGACATATTGATATCGGGCGATTTGAAAAAAATAGAGGAATGGAAGGAAACGCAAATGAAAAAATCCCTTTAAAATAAGGTGGAAGATAGCATGAGGGCGGCGAAAATGGCAATTACAAAATATTCGATAACAATAGATAATTCAAGGTCTTTTTGACGATAATGATGAATAATACTCCAGGCAAAATATGAGGCACCGGTGACATAAACCACTCGACGTTGATTGTGGGGGTGATAATCAAAGTAAAAAAATAGGATAGTCCCAATAATTAAAATTATAAAAAGGATGGTGAATTCAATGAGATTTCTTTTGATTTCTTTGACAATGGACATAATTAAAATATAGTACCCTGATGACTAAATAATAAAAGTAAAAATATGATAGCCAGGAAACTAATGTGACCGGCCGAAGAACCTGAAAGACGGTAAGTTTTATTTTTATAAGTAAGGTAGGCGTCGATGAGTAAGACGGAAAGAATTATGGTAAACATTATGAGGCCAAGGGTTTTGCTGACGGTAACAGGATTGATAGTTTTGGAAACAGCTGGGTTGACGATAATTTCGGGAGATTCAATAATACCAACTTTGTCTGTATTATAATTATTTTCTTCGCTGGTTTGGTCTCCGGAGACGATACCGGAAATCGGAGTACCAAAATGCTGAACAACGAGAGTGGTTTTGATACCGTTGAGAGTGCCATTTACAATACCGATACCAATTTCTCTATATTTAGAATTTATAATATTGGCCTTATGTGTGGGAGAATTCATCCAGGCTTTGATGACAGTTTCGGTGTCGTAAAAATCTTTGGCTAGATTTTCACCGGCAATCGAGTATTGATAGCCCTCCTGCTTGAAAAAATCCCAAGGATTGGTACCTGTGGGAGAGGTGTGAGCCCAATAATTATTTTCAAACATATCCTGGGCTTTGGCAGTGGCTGAACGGGCTAAGGTCGAATTAAAAGAAAGAGGCGGAAGATCATATTTGAGGCGTTCCTGATTGGTAAACTCAAATACTTTTTGACTGGTAATTTCAGAGGCGTAACCCAAGATCCCCGGTTTGAGAACAGTTAGTGACCTGAGAAATGATTGATTGAGAAGATAGATAAAAATTAAAAAGGCTAAAAACTTTGGTTGTAGTATGAAAGCACGGTGATTGTTGTCGGGATGGGGAAGAAAATATAAATGGAGTTTACGAAACATGAGATAAGTATAGAGGAAAATAATTCAAAAACCCACCCTTATTTAATTTTTTTTATAATTTGAGGAATAATAAAAGCGGCAATATTTCCCAGCCAGAAAAATTGGCAATAAAAAGAGATAAGACAGCAGTTGGTGGAGAGAAAATGTCGGTCGACTAAAAAGGTGCTAAGAGAGGTAAGCAGGAAAAAGAAAAAACGATGAGGGGCTTGGCCAAAAGCGTAAATAAGATTTAATAATAAGGCGACAAGCCAGAGAAGAGGAATCCAGTTACCGGAGCAATTTGAAATTCCGGCGACAGAACCGGAAGGGTTGGCGGCAGTGATAATATCTACCTCAGTAGATTCACCCAAAACATTAGGCTGAAAACCACTAGGGATAGTGTTTGGCAAAATTGGTATACCACTGGTAGCGGTACTTAATTCATTAGAAAAGGGTCCCGGAGCACAACCGTTACCGGCACGAACAACAAAATAGTAGGTCTGATTGGGAGATAAATCGTTAATGGTGTAGGAAATAGTCCCCTGACCACCAATGTTGGGATTGCCAAATTGATATAGACCGGATTGGTCGCCATAGGCGATAAGATAATAACTGATGGGGCCAAGACCCTCCGACCAACTTAGAGTGACAGAATTAAGACCAGCAGTGATTGAATTAAGAATGGGGGCGGAGGCTGGAGGAGTATCAGTGCATTGATTGTTTGCTGGCGGATTTGAAGTGGATATGCCAGCGACTTGACCGTCTGATTGCGAAAGACAGGGGTTGTTGATGGTATTTGGAGTGGGATCGGTCTGGCACCAAAGAGAACCAGATTGACGGGAGTATGATTGGCCAACAACAGAAGATGAATAAATACGGGAATCGATCAAATTATCTTGGGAATCATAAAGATAAACGGTATCACCAGCACTGTTTAGCCAATTTGAAAAAGTAAATATTTTGTATTGATTTGGCAAAAGTGTTTCATTAATATTTTTTGTATTTCCATATAAGTCTTTTATTTTCCAATCCACTAAATTTAATGCTTGATTGTTTGGGTTGTATATTTCTAGCCAATCACTTGAGGTTGGTGCAAAGATTTCGGTGAGAATCGGGGGGAGGTCGCTGGCGATAAAGCCCAATGTAAGGTCAAATATAGCTTTCTGATTTTGATATATATTCCCCGAAAATTGGTCGAAACTGACACTAAATTGGTAATTTCGGGATTCACCGGGGGCAAAATTTCCTAAAATAATTTCGCCATCAGTGTAAAGTTTTGATAAATGTCCGGCCCAAATAAAATTGGGACCGGTGATGGAAAGAGTCAGAACGTCTTCAAGAATAGATGGGCTGCCAGAGCGGGAAGCGGATAGACCCATGGATTGAATGTCGGGACCGGAATTGGTGAGAGTAATAGTTTTGGAAAGAAGCATGCCGGGAGACCAAATATTGGAGTCAGAAAATAAGGGGGTATCTCCGATTAGGATACACTCACCTGATTGTGAACCCGGACAGTCAATAGTGACATCAGCGGAAAGTATCGGGGTCGAAAAACATAAAAAGAAAAAAATAAGGGGCAGGATTAATTTTTTCATGGAATAAGATTTATTTTTGAGTCGATTAAAATATTATTTTTGAGGGAGTCGGTAAGGATAAACTGTGCCGATGTTAAATCGGGATCGGGAGTGCAGACACCGGCGGAACAGGTACCCAAATAAAAATTGTTTGTGTACGAATTATTCGTAATATCGGCTATATTTATACTGCCGGCAATCCCCTTTTCAAGATTGGCGCTGGTATAAATTAAGTCGTAGTTTAAGGGAATAGTTGAAGTATCGATACTGGAAAGGGTTAGGTAAATTTTATTTTGGAGTGAGTTATAAAAAAGATCGGCAGATAAGGGAGCATTGGGATCCTGGTCGATATTTTCAAATTCAACGACATAAGAATTTTCGATATTGCCGGCATTATCGACGGCGTGAGAGGTGAGTTTGTAGACACCAGCGGGGATGGGGTCGGTGATTTCATAATGCCAATTATTTGTACCATCGGCGTTAACACGAATATTTTGGTTTAAATCGAGAATCCAGTCCGAGCCATTCCAGGATTTTTGAACGTCAGGACGGTAAATATTTAACTCGACGCGGTTTAGACCGGAGCCGGAATCGGTAGCGGTACCTTCGATTTTGCCATCCCAAAGGTAAATTTGGTCGATTTCATTATCGGTGTTGGGCAGACTTTCTACAACGGGAACGGTAATAATACTTTGAGGTATGACAGAGTCGAAATTAATGGAACAGCCAGAGGACCAGGGAGAAATATTTCCACTAAAGTCGTATGCACGAACTTTATAGGTGTGAAGACCCTGGCCTTGGTTGAAAACTCCGAAATATTGAGAGGCAGTGACAAAAGTATTCCAAATGCCGATAGTACCATCTAATTTTGGATAAGTAATCTGATATTCGTATTGGGAAATACCGCTAGTATCGAAAACGTCGTTCCAGTCGGCAGTTATGGTGGTGCTGTTGGTAGAACCGCCACAGGAAACATCGGGATTGGTCCAGTGTAAATTGGTGGGAGCAATTGGCGCGGTTGTATCTACTGTTAATTTCCAAGTATCAGACCATTCAGAGCAATTGGTAAGATCATCGGAATTACAGGCACGAACATGCCAGTAATAGACACCGTCAGGAGTGCCGGGGGCGGGAATGAAGGAATTTGTCAACCAGCCGGAACGATAGGCTAATATGGATAAAGTGGGATCGTGAAATGATTCATATTGATATTTCACCGATAAGCCGGGACAAACAAAACTAGAGTCTGTCCAATCCATGACCGGGTTTTGATACCAGGATGAGGACTGGTTGGCTAAATAGTTATTGGCCGGACTGAGTAATTGGGGAGTTGAGGGCGGCGCCCAGCAACCGGCGGAAAAAGTGTTGGAAGTGGAGGTTTCGGTATCGGAAAAAAAAGAATTGGTAGAAGGGGAAAGAAAAAAAGTAAAAATTAAAATTAATAATAATAATTTTTTAAGAAGTCGGTTCATCTTTTTTTTGCTTTTTTTTGACTAGGCGGACGGCCTCGTTTTTGATATTAAGAATTTCGCTGTAAATGATGATGGTGGCGGGGACGACAACCAAAATTAAAAGCCCCGGAAGAGTTTTGGAATAGGAGATGGGATAACCGATAAAAGGTAAATTGAAAAAAACTTTGCCGACAATATTTTCTAGTGCTAAATTTTCAATATCTTTGGTTTGGTTGGCGTCGCCTTTGGTGGAGTAAATGATTTGATCTTTAGAAGTGTCTTTGGCGGTGAGGCGGTGGGTGACGGTATTTTTGGGATCTTTGGGGGTTTTAAAGGTGACGATGTCCCCTATTTGATAGTCGGAAAGGGGACGGACAAAGACAATTGAGCCGACATGAAGAGCCGGTTCCATGGAACCAGAGACGACGGAATAGATTCTATAATTTCCGGGAAGGGGAATAAGAGAGGTGGCAATGGTAAGGATAATGGCGATCAAAAGTACCGTTAGGATTTTGTAAAAAATATTAAATATTTTGGCTAAGGTTTGCATATTTTTTAAGCCGGTGTTGGCCGGATTTAATTAGTATCACGTTTCTCCCCTCGGGGGCGCGGGAGGAGTACCTGATGCGAATTATTGGTTTTGACTTAGTACAGCATCCATACTTAAAGTCATACCATCAGTCATAGCAAGATTATCGCTGGCAGTATTCCACCAATCCAATAAGACGACTATTTTTGCTTCAGAACCTGTATTGATTAGTTCGTTGAGGTTGAAGGAAGCAGGGAGGTTGGCGACTAGATCGTCATAGAAAGTATAATCTCCAGTGCTGATCCAACCATTACCGTCTCGGTCGATGAAAAGTCTTAAATTTACTACATCTTGGAGTTCTCCAACGTCTTCGGTAGTGTCTCCAGCTTCTTCTTCTGGTTCCAAAATACCGTTTTCAGAATTGGTTAAAGTGATATTATTAAGGTCTAAATAACCGTTAATAGTACCAATATTTGCCAAAGTATATGTGCCTTTTGGTTGGTTACCCGGTCTCATGTTGGTTACTGCAAATTTCACGACGTTTTCACCATTTTGACCATCGACTGTCAAATCCAAGCTTCCTGCGGCGAAGGTGTTGTCACCGAGAACTTCCGAATCGCTAAAATATGCGGTGGTAGCCTGAGTGACGATTGTGCCGACTGCAACGATCGTAACTAAACTTAATAAGATTTTTTTCATTTAATATTCACCTCCTTGAGTGAAAATATAAATAATAAACTGGGCATAAAAACAAAAAATCCCGCTTCGGGCGGGATAGTTGTTTAAAATGATAGGGGCAGAAAACTTGTTAGATATTTAACAACCGATATCATCTAGGCCAATGATATCTCCGTTATCAAATGATTGTCAATAATTTACAATAGTGTTTTTGACGTATTATTACCGCATTTGATATATATCGCCTATCTTTATATTATATTTAAATTTAAGATAAATGGAGATGATTAGTATTTGTGAAGTATTTTGGTCCTATAAGGAATATCCCTTTACATATTTATTCAAAATCAACGGGACCTTCTAGTTCGATGGCTTCTGAATTAATTTCTCCCTTTATAGATAGAGTGACCGAGGTAATAGATTTAAAGTCGGGGGTGCAGTCGGTACCACTACAGGTACCCAGGAATTGTTCTATTTCTAAATTTGAATTGTTTTTGAGATCGAAACTTCCAGAAATTCCCTTTTCAAGATCATGGCTACGGTAAACAAGCTCATAATTTAAATAATCTTTGGGGCCAAATTTGGGAAAATTATAAAAATGAAATTTTACATACTGATGATTTTTACGGAGAAAGGCACGGAATTTATCTTTGAACCAATGGTGTCCAAAATTACAGTGCCAATCACGAAACCTACAGTGATAACCGGTGGGTTTGGGGGTGGGAGTGGCAGTGGGAGTAATAGTTGGAGTGGGAGTAGGTATAATAGTAGTTAAATTTATACCGGATATTTGGGAAGTATCTGAGAAAAATGCGTTTACATTTTTGATGGGTGAGGTGGCGATAATTGATGATACGGATAATGCAATGATAAGAATTGAAAAAAAATTGTTTTGACGGTTTTTTTCTTCGATTTTTTTATTGACTTCGTAATCGATGGCTCTATTGATATTAAATATTTGAAAAAAGATAAACAAAAGTGCCGGGACAACTATCATCAGAACAAAACCCAAAGGCTGACGGATAAAGGAAGCGGCGTTCCCAAGATAAGGAATGGAATAAACATAACTTCCTATTACGGCAATGCTACTAACTTCCCAAGAATCGGGGGCATTATTATTGTCACCTTTGGTTAAAAAGATTAGAGGGTCGGTGGACTTGACGGAATCGATACGATGGAGAATGGTATTTTTTGGATTATCGGGTGAGGTAAAGGCGACTATATCCCCTTTTTTAATTTGAGATGGAGGAATTGGGCGGGTGATGGCAATGGATCCGGTTTTAATGGATGGTTCCATGGAACCAGAGACTACAATAAATGATTTGGCAAAATTATTAAAAGGTAGAACCGGAGAAATTACAATAAAAAGTAAAATTAAAATACCGGCGAAAGCAAGCCATTCAATGATTTTTAAAATTATTTTAAGCATCTAAGAGTTTGCAGAATATTAATTCTGCAAACTATAGAACCTTAAAACTAAGGTGCTACCTGGGTACCAGTAAGTACAAAGGTTATATTGGTAAGCGATTTACCGGCAATTTCGGCACTAGTAGCGGCGGGATCTACCTGAAAATTAGCTATGTATTCCCTAGAAGTATTATGGGCCAATGGATTGCTGGGTAAATTGATAGCAGCATTATTCCATTGAGCTAAGGTTAGCCAACCGGTAGTAAAAGTCGGATCAGTGGCATCATCGATTTTGAGCCATAATTTGGGACTCAAAGCAGCCCAATCTCCACCGGCACTGGTAAGCTGACCAGTAATATCAAGTCCAATGATTGAAGCACTGACATTTTGGATAAAGAAATTGTCATTCATTTGATAACCAGGAAATATATCGGTAATATTTACACCGATATTGGGAGCATTGTCGACATAAGTTTCGCCGTCACCGGAAATTTTGATATCGGCACTACCGGCGGTAACAGAAATACCAGCTACGGTAGCGGTGTCAAAAAATAAAGCATAGGCGGTACCAGAGACCACACCGATAGTTAAGGCAATCGCCAGAAAACTAAATATAATTTTTTTCAAAAATATTCACCTCCTTTTAAATAAAACACTAAGCTTAGGTAAGATTGATCAAACTAGGGTAATTTTTATTACAGAAACTACATGATAGATATTAAAGTTTCTAAATTAGATTACGAAAAGAATTTAGTAACAGTCAGGTAATACTTAACGTCGGAAGAGTTTTTTGAGGCCGGGGTGGGTGAAAAATATTTTTAAAAAAATTAATCCAAGAAAAATTCCGGTCAGATCAATTATGATGTCGGTAAATTTGCCATGACGGCCGGGGACAAATAGCTGATGGATTTCATCGGTGATGGAGTAAAGAGCGGAAATAATCAGGCTATGAGAAAATTTACCAATAGCATACTCGACAAGAATAAAAAGGATGGCATATTCGGTTAAATGAAGTGATTTGAAAAAAATAAAACGTTGGGTATCGGTACCCGGAACAATGTCAGTAGGACTGGAGGATAGATAAAAAATAAATATCATCCACAATAAAGCCGGGATAAATTTAATTAACTTTTTGGGCATGGGAAAACTTGGTAATAACTAAAGGGGTGAGAAGAAGAAGGGATCCGAGACTCATTAAAACAACTGGGATGTTTATTTTGGGAAAAGATTTTGAAGCGGGGGTGGGAGTGGAGGTAAGATCCGGATTGGTGTCGGAGGCGGCCAGGACGCTGGATTCTGAAATATCGGTAGGTAGTGGGGTTTCGGTGGGGGTAGGGGTAGGAGTGAAGGTGGGAGTGATGGAGGCGGTAGGGGTGGGAGTAAGGGTGGGGACGGAAGTCGGAGAGGATGAGACGGAAAGATAATTAATACCGCTGATTTTTTCGATTGAGCCGTCAGTACGGCGTACTTTTATCTGAACCCGATAATTACCGATTTCTTTGTCGGATTTTGGTCGGATGGTAATTTGGCCGGAATATTTACCATCTGATCCGGTTTTTATTTTGGGTAAGTCTACCCAGGCGGAATTGTAGTTGTACCAATTGGAGTTGTTTTGAGTCTCAATGGAGTAATCATCGTTTACGCCACCAAAGGCTTTTATGTAAAACTCAGTATTTGGTAAATTACTGGAAATAGAAAAAGATAGGGTTAGATTTTGACCTAAATTAGCCGATGAATTTAAATTTGTGATAGAAGTATCTAAATTTGCTGAGACAGATGATGAGGGTGGGGAGGTGGGTGAAGGGGCAACAGATGAGACGGAACAAACTGCAGGAAGCGGTAGACAAATAGCAGAATCACTACTGACCGTACGGGAATCATCGGGGCCAATTAAGCCGCAAAGAGAGTTTTTGATGTCGACAACATCACTGTCGGAAGGACAGGGACTAATACTACTGTCGCAATAACGAACAGAAGAAACAACGGTACCGGTGGAGATTTCGACAAGAGAAATAATATCGCCACCATTATTTAGAATGTTTGATAAAGGAATGTTGATAGCGGTGTTAAAAGTGCAATTTAGATATTTTTTGTTGGTTTGTTCCTGGTCGGCGATATAGTAGGAACTTAAATCGATAGTAGTTCCGGTGTCGCTGCAAACTTCGACCCAATCACTGGTATCTTGGGCATGGAATTTACATATTCTAGGGGCAGCTTGTGATGGTGAAGCAAAAATTAAATAAAATAGCGCGATTAAGAAAATTAGCACTTTTAAAGTTTAACAAAATGTTATGGGGATAATTTGGATAAGGCCAGATTTAAATTTTTTAGTGTTTTTGTATTGCCTAAAAGCGGCAGACTTTCGACAATTGGAGGAGTCTGTCCGCTTCCGGTAATGGCAACGCGAAATACCATAAAGAAATCCCCTACTTTCCAATTATTATCCTCTATAGTTTTTTGGAATTTGTTTTTTAAATTTTCTATATCTGAATCTTTTAGAGAATCAAATTGGTTAATGATATCGATAGATTTTTGAAGCATGTTTTTGGCGGTGTCGGAATCAACTTTGAGAGTAAGTAAGTCACCATTGTAGTTGAGATCTTCAAACAAAAATTTGGTTTGGTTGGCAGCTTGTTTGAGGGTGACCATGCGTTCTTTGACCAAAGGGATAATTTTTTGAAGAATTTCGTCGGATGCTTGGGGAATAAATGGTTTGAGCAATTTGACTAGTTCGTTGTCGGATTTTTGGCGGATGTAAAGACCGTTGAAATAATCCAGTTTTTTGCGGTCAAAAATGGCAGCCTTTTTGTGAAGACGGTCAATGCTAAATTCTTTGACAAACTCCTTTAGGGTAAATAATTCCCTGTCGTCTCCGGGATTCCAGCCTAAAAGCATCAAAAAATTTAACATAGCGTCTGGAAGATAACCGTCATCTAAAAATTGTCGGGCAAAGACCGAACCATAACGTTTGCTCATTTTGCCCGGATGAGTAGGATCGAGGAGTACCGTAAGATGGGCAATTTTGGGAAGTTCCCAGCCAAAATAACGATAAAGTAAAACATGTTTGGGAGTCGAAGAAATCCATTCATCCGATCTGATGATGTGACTGATTTGCATCAAATGATCGTCAACAACAACGGCAAAGTGATAGGTGGGAATACCGTTTGATTTGACTAAAACCTGATCGTCTAGATCATTGGAATTAAATTTGATTTGACCACGAACCAGATCTTCAAAAACAATAGTTTCGTTGTCGGGAATTTTCATCCTGATTACATAAGGAATTTTGTTGTCGAGATTTTTTTGAATTTCATCTTTTGACAAATTGAGACAATGACGGTCATATTTGGGAACTTTTTTGGCGGCTTTTTGGGTTGCACGGACTTCATTTAGCCTGTCTTGGGTACAAAAACAATGGTAAGCATGGCCGGATTCTAAAAGTTCTTTGATATATTTTTGGTAAATGTCTAGCCTTTCGGTTTGGGTATAAGGACCAAAAGGACCGCCAATATCGGGACCTTCATCGTACATTAGTGCAAAATCTTTAAATACTTGAAGGGTCCTGTCGGCAGCACCCGGTACCAGGCGTTTTTGATCGGTGTCTTCGATTCTTAAAATGAATTGCCCATTGTTTTGCTTGGCTAGAGCATAAGCATAAAGACCGGTACGGAGGGTACCGATATGAATATCGCCGGTAGGGCTGGGAGCCATGCGGCTACGGAAAATTTTGGTTTCTGACATGGCATATTTTAGCATTGAACTGGTAGAATATTTTTATGTCGTTGACCTATACAGCCTATGTCAGTAGAAATATAATAAAATTTGGCGGGATTGGAGTGATTGGATTGATGATATTATGGTCGGTGACAACAGGGTTAATCAAAATGTATCAGGCGGCAAATCCGCCTTATGTTGCGCCAACTGTAAAGTACGGAATTATTCCAAAAGTTATTTTTCCCGATAAGCAATTTGAAAAGAAAACTTTTACTTTTCAATTACCGGGGGATGAAATTCCAAAATTTAAGGACCAGGCCAAGGTTTTTGTGGTGTATCGACCGATTGATTCTTTTTTGGCTTTGGAAAATGATAAACAAACTGCCAGACAATTGGGATTTTCCAATGAACCGACTCCGGTGAAAACAAATATTTATGAATTTAGAAATAACGTAAACAATCAGACTCTGACGATGAACATATTGGATGGAAGTTTTAAAATGAGTTATCCGTATTTGAATGACCAGTTGTTGTTGAATCCAAATAATATGCCAAGTAAGGAAGAAGCTATAGTAATTGCTGAGTCTTATTTATCTGCAGGAAATAAGTACGCAGATGATTTGAAAAATGGAGAGAAGACAGCTAGTTTTTGGAAAATTAATTTTGATGGTCTTAAACCGGTGTCCTCTTTGTCTGAAGCCAATATAATTCGAGTTGACTTTTTTAGAGAAAATATTGATAAAGATTTTAAAATAATGACAGATAAGCCGGGAGAATCGGCAATTTCAATATTGATATCGGGAGCCAGCGTGGAAACTAAAAGACTGGTGGAAGTAAATTATAAATACGCGAATATCGGAAGAGATTCTTTTTCGACTTATCCGATTAAAACCGTTGATACAGCCATGGGGGAATTAAAAAACGGGCAATATTGGCCGGCCTTGGATACTAATGGTAATAGTGTAATCATTCGAAGAATTTATTTGGCTTATTTTGAGCCGACAACTTTGACAAATTTTATGCAACCAGTATATGTGTTTGAGGGCGATGATAATTTTACGGCTTATGTACCGGCGGTAATTGATGAGTATCTACAATAATCAGGGTTGGTATTTTTGGTAGTAAACGTATTTTTTGGTCCAGTCAATTATTTTTTGGGTGTCGCCGAAACGATCCTGGCTGACAGCAACAACACTAATTAAATAATGTCCTTTAAAATTTATCAAACCAACGAAACAGCCATCGGCTTCGGGAGTCCAACCGGTTTTTAGGCCTTCTATTTCGGGGACAATACCGAGAAGTTCGTTGGTGGTAGTCAGGGTATGAATATAATAGCCATCGACATCAGTGACGGTCAGATTGGTTTTTTTGACGGTATCGCGGATGGTTTCTAGTTTGAGAGCTGAACGACCAAGTTGAGCCAAATCATAAGGAGTGGAATAGTGATCCGGGTGGTGGAGACCGTCGACATTGGTAAAATGAGTATTTTTAAGACCGTTGTTTTGGGCTAATTTATTCATCTCAGATACAAAACCGGAAATTCCGTCTGAATTGTGAGTGGCCAAATTAAAGGCGGCATCATTGGCGGAATATATTAATAAAGCATTTACCAGCGATCGAATGGTAATTTTTTCGTTGGCCTTCAATTCCATGACTTTGCCTTCGTTATATTCCTGTTTGACGGTAATAACTTCATCTAGAGGATAAATATTTAGAGCGGTTAGGGCGGTTGCCAACTTGGTAACAGATGCGGGATATATACGGGAATTGGGATTATTTGAAAGTAATATCTTATTGGTATCAACATCGACAAGAATATAATATGGTGTGGATATGGCCGGTTTGACGGCAGTTTTATCTACCTGGGGAATGGGCGGATGTTGATAATTTAGTAAATTGATAGCTGAAGAAGAAGTGTTTTTGACGGTAGAATTATTCCAGGAGGAAAAAGATGGTAAGAAGAAAAGAATTAGTAATAGAAGTAAAACTATGGCTAAAAAAAATATCCGATTTTTTTGGATAAAAACATAGTTCATTTTTTGTTGGCGGTTGGTTTGATCATTAAACCAACATCATCAAGTTGTTTAGTATCGACGGCAGAAGGAGAGTTCATCAACAAATCGACTCCGTTTGAATTTAGTGGAAAGGCATAAGTGTCACGGATATTTGGTTCGTCAAGTAAGATCATTAAAAGTCGGTCGACACCAATAGCCCAACCACCGTGGGGAGGAGCACCATAATGAAAAGCATTGTAAAGTCCACCGAATTTTTTGATGACTTCTTCCCGATGATAACCAATCTTTTCAAAGGCTTTAACTAAGGTTTCAGGTTCATGATTGCGGATAGAACCGGAGGCAAGTTCAAATCCATTTAGGGTAAGGTCGTATTGATTTGACTGGATAGTTAGGGGATCTGTGGCGTCTAAGGCTTTAATACCTCCCTGAGGCATGGAAAATGGGTTATGGCCAAAATCCAAATTATTCTGGTCATTTATTTCATAAAAAGGAAAATCAGTAATCCATACAAAGGATAAAATGTTTGGATCTTTGAGTTTTAAGAGATCGGCCAATTCGTTTCTGACGGAACCAAGAATTTTGTTGACTAAAGACTTAGAGCCGGCGGAAAAAAGAATCAAATCACCAGATTTTGCTTCTAATTGGGTAATTAATTGCTTTTGTAATTCAAAAGATATAAATTTTGAGACTCCCCCATCGAGACCATTGTCGACCACTTTGGCAAAAGCCAATCCTTTGGCACCTTTTTCACGGGCAATATCCTCTAATTTGTCTATTTGGGATTTGGAAAAATTTGCCGAATTGGGAGCGAGGATAGTTTTGATAATTTCGGCTTGATTAAAGATGTTAAGTTCTGTTTTATCTTTGAGAAGATCAGTGACATCTTTGAGTTTTAAGTCAAATCTAATATCTGGTTTGTCGGAACCATAGGTATTTATAGCATCAGAATAGGAAATCCGGGGAAAAGGATATTGGGCCAATTTCTTTTGAGGGGCAATGATTTGATAGGTATCTTTTATTAAATTTTGGGCAAGGTCAAAGATTTCATCGATAGTGGGAAAACTAATTTCAATATCGATTTGATAAAAAACACCGGCATGACGGTCGGCACGAGGATCTTCGTCTCGAGCGCAGGGAGCAATTTGAAAATAGCGGTCGACACCGGAGACCATCAATAATTGTTTAAATTGTTGAGGAGCTTGGGGGAGGACAAAAAACTTACCCTGATGGATACGGGAAGGAATTAAAAAATCCCGGGCACCTTCGGGCGAAGAGCTAGTCAAAAGAGGGGTAATAATTTCGGTAAAACCATGTTGATCCATCCAGTTTCTGACTGCAAGAAGGTATTTATGTTTCTTTTGTAAAATTTCCGCCAATCTGGGGCGACGTAAGTCAAGATAGCGGTATTTTAGGCGGATTGTTTCATCAAGTTCAGTACCGTCGGTGGTGACGGAAAATGGCGGGGTGTCGCTGGTGTTTAGAATGGTAATTTTTTGGTAATCAACTTCTACTTCAATGTTGCCGGTGGGAATATTTTTGTTGACTGAATTAGGATCACGGTTTTTGATTGTTCCTTCAACTTCTAAAACCCATTCTTTACCAAGAGGTGTACCGTATTTTTTTTGAAGATTGGATTGGAAATCCGAAGAATTGTTGACTACCAATTGAATGGTACCGGTCCAATCACGAAGATCAATAAATAAAATTTGACCATGGTCACGGGTATTGTTTACCCAACCTTTGAGTAAAACTGTCTGACCGATTTGGTTTAAAGTGTCTTTGATGTAGGTGCGTTGCATATGAGAGATTTTAACATTAAGCCGATTATTTAGCAGAAAGAAAAAAATATTTTGGTTTTTTTATTTTTCAATAATTTCTCGGACAATTAGTTGGGGGGTGGTAATGTTATTCCAGGTATTGGCAGAAAGAGAGGCGATGATATCGACACTATCCCCTATTTTGAGGGTTTTATCCATACTGCCTTTTTTGAAGGCAATGGCACTACAGGTAGTGTTTTCTCTGGTTTTGGTAGTGGGATCATCAAGCTTGATCTGAAGATGATCGAGAGTGGAACCAACGGCTCTTTTGTAATTTATTTTGAGATTTTTAAAATGAAAAAGTGGTTCCGGATTGCCGATACCAAAAGGGGCTAGTTTTTGGAGAGCAGAATAATTTTTTACAGTAACTGCCGATAATTTCATAGGTGCATCGACTTCAATTGTCGGCAAGAGAGTAATTTTTGATAATTTTTTGTTGACATATTTGATTAATTTATTTTTAAGTATGGGAATATTTTTAGATTTAATACTGAAACCGGCGGCGGCAGCGTGACCACCGAGATCGACAAATAAATCAGAAAATTCGCGAAGAGTTTTAATAATATTTAACTCCGGAACGGAACGACAAGAGCCTTTGGCAATATCGCCATTCAGACTGATAGCAACGGAAGGGAGATAATATTTTTCGGTGAGACGGCCAGAAATTAGGCCGATAATACCGGGGTGAAATGTTTTGTCGGAAACGAATAAAATTTTATTTTTCAAATCAATTTTTTGAGAAGCTAGTTCAATATGATCTGTTTGTAGGATTTGACGGTCTCGATTTTGTTGATCTAAAATTGAAGCAAATTTGGAGGCTTGTTGAGGTGTTGATGAACACAAGAGACGAAGGGCGTCGGTGGGGTTTGATAAACGACCAACAGCATTAATACGTGGGCCAAGAATAAAACCTAAATGATAAGCGGATAAATCCGATGGTTTTATTTTGGATATTTCGAGTAATTTTTTGATGCCGGGTGACGGATTAAGACGAAGAGAAATAAGTCCATGGACAACAATGGATCGATTGATGCCGATAAGAGGCAGACAATCAGCTACAGTGCCTAAGGCGGCCAAGCCAAGATCGGCGTTTTTGTCGAGGTGATGGGAAACAAACCAACTGAGAGCTGAACCGGATACTTTGGGGGAATGAATTAAGTACTGACAAATTTTTTTAAGATCTTTTTTGGTTTTGTCGGGTTCATGGTGATCGATAACGATTATGTCTACTCCGCTTTTTTTTACTTTAAGTAATTCCGGATAAGCGACAATACCATTGTCGACGGTAATTAATAAATCAAATTTAGTGATTTTTTCCGATTGAATCCGCTGAAAAGATTTGTGCCTAAAACCGTAACCGTCGAGTTCGCGCTCGGGAATAAAAGGATGGACTGTGAGGCCAATACGGGTTAGAGTCTGCCAAAGGATGGCGGTAGCAGTGATGCCGTCAACATCGTAATCACCGTAGATTAGAATATTTTTGTATTTTTTAATATTTATGTTGATATCAGTATCGACAAATTTAGGATAAGGAGGTTTTAAAAATTCATCGATATCTTTAATTTTTCGGTTGTTGATTATTTGGGAAAGTAATTTTGAAGGCGAATAGGTTTGGTCTATTTGAGTGTGGCTCAATTTTTTTATTAAAATCGACATATAGAACTAATTTTAGGATATTAAAATAATTTATGGTGTTTTGGTTAGGATTTGATATAATTTTGCTGGTTGGGAGTTTATAGCCAAAATCCCAATCAAGTTATATTTAAGGTTAAAAAGGAGATTCCGGTGTTTACCGGAATAAAGAATGGCAAAAAAATTATTTGTAGGGAATCTTCCCTTCTCAATGACCGATGACAGCCTGATGCAGCTTTTTGCAGCTTACGGTACTGTTGTTTCGGCAAACATAGTATTTGATAAATTCTCTCACCGCAGCAAAGGCTTTGCTTTTGTTGAATTTGGGACAGAAGAAGAAGCAGCTAAAGCTAGAGAAGCTTTGGACGGTTCTGAACAAGACGGTAGGAATATTGCAGTCAAAGATGCACTTCCCCGTCCAGACAAACCCCAAATGTAAATCAAGTTAAAATTGGTTTTAATCCCCCCGATTTGTCGGGGGGATTTTGGTAGATAAAATCCACCCTCTATCCCCCTCCTTTGACAAGGAGGGGGAATGTACTGGATAATATGTTTGTCTTATGGATAAAAATAAAAAAATAGAAATTCCAAAAAAAGTGCTAAAAATTATGGAACCGTTTTTAAAAAACGGGGCTGAGATTTATGTTGTCGGAGGGGCGGTCAGGGATTTATTATTGGATAGAGAGGTAAAAGACTGGGATTTTACGACTAATTTAACACCGGATGAAATGAAAAAATTATTTCCCAAAAACAGTTTTTATAACAATAAGTTTGGAACTTTTAGTATTGTAGGTGAGGATAAGGAAGTTTTTGAGGTGACAACTTTTAGAATTGAGCAAGGGTACGGTGATTCGCGACATCCGGATGAGATCAAATGGGGTAAGAGTTTGGCAAAAGATTTGGAAAGAAGAGATTTTACGATAAATGCGATGGCTTTGGATAATAAACTTAACTTAACTGATCCGTTTGGAGGTTTAAGTGATTTGAAAAACAAATTGATTAAAACGGTGGAAAGTGCTGATGAAAGGTTTGAAGAAGATGCCTTAAGAATGATGAGGGCGGTGCGAATTGCTTGCCAATTGGGTTTTGTGTTGGAATTGAAAACTTTTGAATCGATTCAAAAAAATGCTAAAAAAATATCAAAGGTTTCTGGAGAAAGAATAAGAGATGAGTTATTTAAAATATTATCGGCCAAAAAACCAGCTGAAGGAATAATGATATTAAAAAATTGCGGGTTGTTGAAAGAGATAATTCCGGAGTTACTGGAAGGAGTGGGTGTGGCTCAAAAAGGGCATCATATTGATGACGTTTGGACACATAGTCTGAAAACTTTAGATAATTGTGACAGTAAAGATCCGGTGACCAGATTGGCTTGTTTGTTGCATGATTTGGCGAAACCAATGGTAATGAAGGGTGAAGGAGAAGAGAGAACCTTTCACAATCATGAAGTAAAAGGTTCCAGAGTTGCCGTAAGCATAGGTAAAAGATTAAAGTTATCAAATAAACAATTAGATCAGTTATTTAAGTTGGTCAGATGGCATATGTTTACCGTATCTGAGGTACAAACAGATAAGGCGGTAAGAAGGTTTATCCGTAATGTAACGGTAGAATATTTGAATGAAATGATTTCCTTACGTAGGGCTGACAGATTGGGTTCGGGGGCAAAAGAGACTTCCTGGCGTTGGGAGGATTTTAAAAATAGATTGGATGAAGTGCAAAAACAGGCATTTTCAATTAAAGAATTAAAGGTTAATGGTGAAGACGTAATGAAAATTTTAAATATTAAACCGGGAAGAAAAGTGGGTGAAGTGTTGGAGTCTTTGTTTGCTGAGGTAGAAGAAAACCCAAAATTAAATGAAAGAGATATTTTATTGGAAAAAATAAAAAAGTTTGTATAATCAGGGTATATAAATTTATATAAGATATGACGGCACAAATTGAGATTAATGCGATAGGAAAATATAAGGGGATTGATAACAGAATTATTGTTTTAGAAAAAAATTGGAGACGGTCAGATATACCAAAGGTTGGATTAACTGTTTTGGACGAAGTCGGTATTGGTTTTATTGAGTCGGATCCAGAAGAGACTTTTGTGGGATTAAATTTTTTACCAGATAGTAGGTTTGAAATTTTTGAGGAGAGGGTAGTAATTGGAGGTGGATCGGAATATCCGGCTACGATTTATAACCCTGCTTCGATAGTTATTGGGGGTAGGACAACGTTAAAATATGAATTATATGAAAAAGGACCCAGGTTTGTTTACCCTGTAGTTAACGTAAGAATCAGGCATATAACCAAAAGATAATTTATTTTTCTTTTCGTTTGAAGAAAAGAACAAGGGGGATGGCGACGGCAGTAGATGAATAGGTACCAGCGATAACACCGACGAGTAGGGCGGTAGAAAACCAACGGGTAGCAGAGCCACCTAATATTACTAACGCCAACAACATGAAGATGATGGTCATAGAATTATTGACAGAACGGACGATGGTTTCCATTACAGCCTGATTGGATAGTTCTACCCAATTTTGACGATAATTACGGCGTTTTAGTTCTCTTATTCGATCAAAGGTGACAACGGTATCATGGACTGAGGCAGAAAGTGTAGTCAAAAGAGCAGTAACAAATAAAGCGTCTAACTCGGCACCAAAGAAATGACCAAAGAGAGAGAAACTACCGATTAGAATAATGGTGTCGTGGAACATGGCTAAAATTGCGGATATTCCAAAAGTCGGTTCACGAAATCGACGGGCGATAAAAAATAAAAGGGAAATGGATGAAAGAATGATGGCAAATACGGTTTTTATGATTAATTCTTTACCTAAAGACGGACCTAGTGATTCAAATTTCTGTTCCTGGTAATTTGGGTCGATTTTTTTAATTGAATTTTCGATATTTGCCTTAATTTCGGGAGAGATTGTTTCTGATTTGATAAGATAACTATTGCCGTTGGTAGAAATTGAGGTAAGGGAGATTTCCTGATCGAGGTAAATTTTTTCAATTTGGGACTTGTTGACGGTATCTTTAAGTTTTATTTCCCAAACGGTTCCGCCTGCAAAGTCGACTGAGGGGACAAAGCCCCATTTTATAATGGAAAAAACTGAAATTAATATTAGTGAAAGTGAAAAAATAAAAAACAGTGGCCTATATTTCATGATATTCATATTTTAGTTTGCTGATTGTCTAATTTTTCATGAGCCAAGACTCTTAATAAATTTCTGGTAACGATAACACCGGTGAACATGCTAAGAAAAATTCCAATCAAAAGGGTGACGGCAAAGCCGCGAACCATGCCTGAACTGTTTAAGAAGCTCCAGTTGAAAGGATTGAACAAAATGAGGCCGGTAATGATGGTAGCGGTGTTGGCGTCTTTGATAGAGTCCCAGGCGCGGCCAAAACCAAGTTCCATGGCAATAGTCCAAGGCTTACCGGATCTGAGTTCTTCTTTCATACGTTCAAAAATTAAAATATTGCTGTCGACAGCCATACCAATTGATAAAATAAATCCGACAATACCAGGAAATGTTAAAGTGACGGGAATTAGTTTGTAAAGGGCGAGAGTAATAAGTCCATAAATCAAAAGACTAATATTAGCGATAAGCCCTAATTTTCCATAATTTGCTACCATAAATAAGGTGACGATGACGAGCCCGATTAAGCCGGCCCGGACACCTTTGTCGATGGAATCCCGGCCAAGACTGGCACCGACTTGTGATTGTTGAATTAATTTAATAGGAATGGGAAGTGCACCGGCGTTAAGTTGAGCTGAAAGAGTCTTGGCAGATTTAGTATCGAAATTTCCATTAATTACTGCCAAACCGTCGGTGATTTGAGTGGAAACTGTCGGGGCGGATACAATTTCATCGTCCAGCATGATGGCGATTCTTTTGTTTAGATATTTTTTGGTGGCTTCGGAAAATAATTTGGCGCCTTCCTGATCAAACTCCAAAGATACTTCCATTTGACCGGTGTTGGGATTGGGTTGGGGGGCGGCTTTGACAAGGTGAGAACCATTAATACCGGTATCTGTGAGAATATCGTCTAAGGTAGCAGAGGCGGTAGCTTCCGGAGGAAGTTCTTCGACACCTTTAAAACTTAGTTGGGCAGTTTGACCAATGAGATCGATTGCTTCATCAACATTTTCGACACCGGGAAGTTCGACAATAAGACGATTTTTGTCTCCAACTGATGATAGTTGAACATTTGACTCGCTGACACCGAATAAATTAACCCGGCGTTCAATATTGGTTTTGAGAGATTCAAGTGCCTGAGGTAAATCTTCCTTTTTAATTTTGGAAGTGTCGGCTTCAAAGGTAATAGAGGCACCACCGGCTAAATCAAGACCGTATTTAAGGTCAAGAGATTTGTATATTCTTAATGAGCCGAGATTAAAATCAATTTGAGGGCGGTAAAAAGTGTGTTGCCAATTAAAATTTTTCCAACGAATGTTGACCGGAACCTTTTGGGGCATGTCAATGATGAGGGAAATAAAGGCCAGGGAAAGAATGATCCAGAAAATTTTTTTTGTTCTAGAGTTTATTGGCATAAATTGAGCAATTAATTGAGTACAGCTTTAGTTTTTAATCTTTATTTTTGTTTTTGTCAATTAAAGAAAGTTGGCGTGGGTGACCGGAGAAAACATAAGTGACGGAAACTTTGGCACGATTTGTTTTGACTATTGCCAAATCCCCTTCTTTAAGGTTGATATCCTTGATTAATTTTGAGGGGAGAGTGACTGCCAAACTGTTTCCGGTTTTAATTACTTTTCGGACTTTTGGCATTATTATAAATTGGTAATTTCGTAAGCGTTACCGATAATAGTTACCGGACTATTGAGAAAGAAATCGACGAGGAAAGGATCTCTTTTGGTCTTGCGGAGGGAAAATTCAGATTTGTCCATAACCATATAGTTAATTTCCCGATGTCGGAGTTCTTCTTCTTGTTTGATTATTGGATCAAGATCTTTGAGTGAAATTTTGTTGCCGACTAAAATAAAATCGACTGAGCCGGATTTGGAACGGTTCATTAAAAAATCGGAGCTATAAATTAGGAATTTTAAGTTGCCGATTTTTTCTTTTTGGGAAGAAATTAATTTACCGAGACCGTGAGTTTTGTGGGTCATGGTAAGAATCTCATAAAACATGTCATTTTGAGGATTGGTCCAATAAAAAAGCCGATTACCACGTTTTTCTGAAAGAAGAACTCCGGCTTTAGAAAGATTGTCCAATTCACGACGGACTGAATTTATTTCTTCATCGACAAGTCGAACTAATTGGCGAACATAATAAAGTTCCTGGGGAAAATAAAATAATTCGTTTAGTAATTTAATTCTGGTTTTGGAGATAAAAAGATGTTTGAGACTGGTATTAAATTTCATATTCAATTTTGTTGCCGATAGGTAAGATTTCGATCCAGATAGTACCAGGGACAAAATTTACCTCTTTGCCAGATTTATCTTTAAAGATAGTTCGAGAGGTACGGGTATTTTTGGACCAGGTGATATCCTGATGGGTGCCATTTTGAATTAGAACTCCTTTTCCGGTGCCAATTATTCCGTAAAGATTGTGAACATGTTCGTCAACTGAACGGGTTTCTTTGACAAACTGGATGATTACATTTTTGGTAGTCAAAGGTTTTTTTGTATCTATATCAATATGGATTTCACCCCCATTGTGACGGACATAGTTATTTGATGTTTGATCATAAACCCATTTGACGGCGTAGGATGCGTCACCCCAAAATCCAAAAGAGATACTTTTGTCCGATACGGTGGGATTATCTTTCTGAGTAAATTGCCAGGTTTTGAAATTTTTATCCCAGGAAGTTTTGTTTATTTCGGTTAGGTTAGTAAGTCCCCTATCGGCGGCTGTTTCCCACAAGGCTTCGGTGGAACAATACATGGTGTGTTCGGTAGCCTTGACTTCTCCGGTGCGTTCGGGTTCGCGTCGACAAACTTTATAAGAGAGAGAAAATTGGGAAAGATCACTCCAGGTGCCTTTATTGTTCCAGCCATATTGTGATATTTGTTCGATAGCTTGGGCTTTTTTAGCGGTGGTACAGGGACCACCGGGAGTGGCAGCAGAACAATTTGCACCTCCGACGTGGGTGTAAAGGGGGTAATCTGAGTATTCGGAAGCCAAATCCAGATAATAGGTACGGGCGGATCTAACCGGTCCAACATCATATTTGTAAGTCGAACCCCTGGTAACAGCACAGTAATAAACAGCCATAAAACGGGTAATACCACCTTCAGCGACGGTTTCGTAGATGACATCGGCATTACTTAAACCAGACTGAGGACGGGAATCAAGATGATTTTCTATCATTACTAAAAGAGGTCGTCTGGCAGACCAGATAGTTTGCTGCTCCTTAGTATAAAGAACCCCATTGAGAGGACAAGCTTCGGTTTTTGGTCCTTCGAATTGCAAAACACCATCCTGGTCGGTAACTTCCTGATCGCTATCGGTTTGGGAGGTAGGTGTAGCAATCGATTGATTGACCGGAATTAATTTATCAAAAGTTAAATAGAAAATTCCGCTTAGTAATAAAAATAAGCCGGTATAAACTGGTACGATTACTTTTTTGTCCATGATGAAAAGATTAATCTTTAATAGCTTTTACTATAGCCAATTTTTCATCTTTTGACAAAGAGATGGATTGGCCTTCGCCGTTTTTTACCGGTTTGGCAAATATCCGGGTATTTTCACGGGTGTGAAGTGATGTAATAATAACACCTGATTTGTGTTGATCAAGTAATGCCAGGGCGAAACTTTGGTCTCCACCCATGTCGTCAAAGGGGTTAAAACGAACGAGACCGATATTGGATACACTGTTTTTGGTTTGAGAAGTAAGTTGGTCTAAATTTTTTTGGATTTCAGAAAAATCGTGGGAGGAGTTATTTTGAGGAGTAGCTGAATTCTTACTAATAATTTTTCGGTAAAAAAGGAAAGTAAGATAAGCAGTCCAGAGAAAATTTATTAAAATTAACAAAGTAAAGGGTAAGGACATATGGTTATTGTAGCAAAAAATTTGATACTATCGTGTTATACTGCCTGTGAAATAGAGCAATGAAAAAGAAAAAGTTAAATAAAATCAAACATACTGTAAAGGAAGTTGAAGTGAGTGAATCATATTATGTCAAAAGAGATCTTTTAAAGAGTTTTGTATTAAGTTTGCTTGCAATTTTTGTAATCGCGTGTATATATTGGTTTGAACACTTAAATTTAAATATTTTTTAAGGAGGTGAAATAATTATGGCAACAATTAGTTTTTATTGCGTAAAATGCAGAACCGCTAAGACAGTAGACGAAAGCAAAGTAGAAAAAACCAAACTCAAAAATGGTAGACCTGCTGCAAAGTCTGTTTGTCCTGACTGTGGAACCGGAATGTTTAAAATTCTTTCTGCAAAAGAGGCATAATTTTTTTAAAGTAATATAAAAACCGTCCCGAAAATATTTGGGACGGTTTTTGATTTTGACCTTTGGGTAGGATATAATTAGGAACCTTAAAGAAGCTGAAGGGTTGACTCCGGTGTTACATCGGAGAGGAAAGTCCGAACCACCTAAAGCACGGAACTTGAATAGGTAAAGGTAGGTAAAGTCCGCCAAAAGCGGATAAGCTTACGGCAATGCTACAGAGACGAGATTCCCGGTGCAAACCGAGATGAAATGAAACGAGCATCCTTCCGGTGGAAATCCTAAATCGAGACGTTATTATCTGCTTTAGAGAGTCTCAGGTAAGGAGAATAGATTGATAACCCATAAACAAAATTCGGCTTATCAGTTTCTTTAAGGTATTTTTTAGTCCTGATCGAAAAAGGAATGAAAAAGGACTTCGGTAGTAAGGTATAAGGGAATGGCTAAAATTGCACCCATTATACCGCCAAGTATTGAACCGGCGGCAATTAAGAGGATGGTAACAAGCGGGTTGAGGCCAACTGATTCCTTCATAATTTTGGGGACGATGAAATTATTTTCCAATTGCTGAACTACAATACCCCAAATAAGTGCGGAAAGAGCGGTAATTGGCGATATGGTTAAGCCAACCAAGGCCGCCAAAACTGTAGCAATAGTGGGTCCAATATTGGGGACAATTTCAAGTAAGCCGGCAAGGATAGCCAAGGGAACGACATATTTTAAGCCGATAAATAAATAGCCAATGTATGACAGAACTCCAATGATTAACATTAAAAAAAGTTGTGCGTTTACCCATCGACCGATGCGTTTTTCGAATTCTTCAATAATTAAAATTGTTTTTTTTCGGCCTTTGGCGCCAAAAGCACTAAAACTGTATTTGGGTAAGTTTTGTCTTTCAATGAGGAGATAAAAAGTAATAATAAAAATTATAAAACCAGAGAAGATATTGGAAAATAGGCTAATCGTGACCCGGGCAATATTGGATGGGAGATTTTCAATAATTTTGAATTGGTTGGAGAGATCGATGGCTTTTGCACCAAAAAAGGTGGTATTTTCGATATAATTAGGAAAGTTGTTTATAAGACCGGCGGTTTGATCGACAAGAATAGGAACAATTCCGGCTACACCAAAAGATAGAAAAAGAAGAAGGATCAAGTAAAGAATAATTATGGCTAAAGGTCTGGGAATTTTCATTTTTACCAAACCTTTTACGGATGGATTTAGGGCACCCATAAAAACGAGACAGATAAATACCATAACCAAAAGGCTGCGAAGTCTCCAGAGAATGTTTAGAGATAAGGTAAAAAGAATAAAAAAAGTAATGGCAAAGATAATTGTTTTATGGGAAATTTCGATTTTGGTCGGTTTCATTTTGGATAGATCCAATTTGTAACTAGGTCTACTATTACTTTATCATAGTCTTTTTGGGTAATATCGATAATATTAATTTTGGGAATTTTTTTGAACCAGGTGATTTGACGACGGGCATAAGAATGCTCGTGAAATCTCCATTTTTCTTTTGAAAGTTGAAAACTGTCAGGGTTAGGATTTTTGAAATAATTTTTGAATTCTTTATAGGCTAGAGTATTTAAGCCGGGATCGCTCCATTTGTATTTTTTGAGAAGTGATTTTATTTCGTTTATAAGTCCCAAATCAATTCGTTTTTTGACTCGTTTATCAATATTTTGATATAGATAACTAGTAGGTGCGGTAAGAGAAATATGAAGGAAATCAATCCCTCCTGACCCTCCTTTGACAAGGGGAAGATTGTTTGTGTTTTTGAAAGTCAGTTTTACTTCGATTTTACGGATAAGGCGGTGGGGATTGTTGATATCGGAATTATTTAAGGAATTATAGGTCTCGTTGTCGATTAGTTTAAGTAAATATTGGAGAAATTTTACAGGCAGGTGATTTAGAATATTTCGGAGTAATCGGTTTGGTTTGATGGAAAAAGTAGATTTTGGATTTATGATGGCGTCAATATATTGACCGGATCCGCCTACAATTATGGGAAGCTGTTGGCTTTGCCAGGTTTTTTGGATAAGTTCTAAGGCGGCCAATCGGTACTGAGCTGCGGAGAATGATTGATTGGGGTCGATAAGGTCAATTAAGTGAATATTCGTATCTTTGGGGTGATCTTTACCAGTACCAATGTCTAAACCACGATAAATTTGACGGGAGTCTGCGGAGATTAGCTGTCCATTAAATTTTTTGGCCAACTTTATGGCTAAAGAAGTTTTGCCGGTGGCAGTAGGACCGGAAATGATGAGAAGTTTATTTGGTGACATTAAATCTGAATTCAACTATATCGTCGGGTTGCATGTGATAATCTTTACCTTCGTGACGGAGACGGCCGGCGTCTTTGGCACCCTGCCAACCTTGGTGTTGAACAAAATCATTATAAGAAATAATTTCGGCCATAATAAAACCGCGTTGAAAATCGGTATGAATAACTCCGGCGGCCTCGGGCGCGGTGGCATTTTGGGAGATGGTCCAGGCCCGGACTTCTTTGATACCGGCAGTGTAATAAGACTGAAGACCTAGAGTTTGATAGGCTTTTTGGATAACTCTTTCTAATCCTGATTCATTAACACCGAGTTCCTGAAGATAATCACTTTTTTCAGTGTCATCAAATTCAGATAAATCATTTTCAATTTTGGCAGAGATGGGAATAACGCGGTCAAAATCTTTGATATTTAATTTGTAATTTTTTATATTTTTATAGGTGTCTTCATCAACATTGACGGCGATAAAATAAGGCTTGGCGGTAAGTAAGAAAAATTCCTGAACTAATTCGATGTCCTCTTTGGATAAATCCAGATTGACGGCCAGATTCCCCTGTTCAAGAGATTGCTTTAATTTTTGAGCAATTAAAAATTTTTTGGATTTATTTTCCTTGGGATTGTTTTGATTTTGGATAATAAATTTATCGATAGTTTCAAGATCTTTAATGATAAGTTCGGCAAATATTACTTCAAGATCGCCTTGGGGATCGACGGAACCTTCTTTGATAATATTGGGGTCGGAAAAGTCGCGAACAACATGCATAATGGCATCACATTCACGAATGTTGGTTAAAAATTTATTTCCCAAACCTTCACCCTGGGCAGCGCCTTTAACCAAACCAGCGATGTCGACAAATTCAACGATAGCCGGAGTAATCTTGGGGGTTTTAACAATATCGGCCAGAACCGGTAATTTATTGTCCGGAACAGCGACGACACCGACGTTGGGGTCGATGGTACAAAAAGGATAATTGGAAGCGTCAGCCACCTGTTTACCTAAAAGGGCATTAAATAAGGTGGATTTACCGACATTGGGCAAACCGACGATACCGACCGATAGGTTCATACCCCACATTTACGGTGGAAGCAGTTACAAGTTGTGGTAATGAAATGTGACACCATACTTCTACCGATCTCCTTTCTTTTATAATTACTTTCTCTATTATATCTCGAATGACCTGCTTTTTGTTGGAGAAATTCATGGTGCATAGGACTTTTTCTGTCTCAGCGCATAATTCGTCCACTCCAATGTCAATTGATTCTTTTGAAGTTAGAGCCTCTTGCTCCTCAATTTCCTTCTGAAAGCCTTTTTTGCGCTTCTTGGCATCCTTGACCAGCTCCATATACTGCTCAAACTCCAGTGCCCCGCTACCATACGCTTTTGAATATCGCTTTTCTTCTTCAGTAATTTTCTCTATTTGAGCATCCAAATTAGTTCGATGTTGCGTGTCGACTGAAGTGACCGCCTGGTTCTTAAGCCAAGCCTCGGCATGCTTTCTAATTAAGTCTTTACTTTGCAAATGTTGCATTAGCTCATCCCAGAGCATCTGATCCAGAATCACGGCGTTAGCGCCTTTTAAGTAGCAACGACGGTCTTTGCGTGGGAATTTATGGATTCTCTCTATACAGCGGTAATAAAAATGTCCAGTCTTGAGACAACCATCTCCAGCCCTTCGATTACCACACCCGCACCAGATAATCTCTGACAGGAGGTAATTGTATTTCTTGTTCTTGCGGGCATATTTCTTATTTAACTCCAAAATCCTCTTGTTTTTCTCATATAAACTTGGGTCATCGATAATGATCGGCACTTTGAATGGAATCCAATCCTCTTTAGTTCTTACTCTCCTGCTAGTTTTACTAACTCTCTTATATTTGTCGTTTTTAAGTGGTTTCTTCGCTTCAACCGCCTCGGATTTGTTGTAATATACCTGCCCTGAGGCGTAGGTTTCACACTTCAGCATTCGAGTTATCGGACCTCTAGACCAAAAGGGACTTTTTCTTTTCCTGGGACGGATTCCCAAGTCATACAGTTTCTTGATTATGCTGTGCATAGAAACCCCTTCGACTGCGTGCCAGTGCCAGATAAGCCTTACCGCTCTGGCTTCTTCTTCATTAACCTCGTAATGTGCTGGTTCGGTTTCCGTCTTTTTGATGTAGTTATAGCCGTATAAAGCGCTGCCGTTTATCAAAATTCCCGATCTGGCTTTGAAAAGTTTCCCTCTCCTGAATTTCTCGGCTGTGTTGCGCCTATCATAATCGTGGAAAATCCCCATTATCTTTTGCATCATTTCCTCAGCTGGCGTAGTTGGGTTAATGTCACGCAAGGAAATAAACTTTATTCTGGCTATTTCAAATTCTCTTAGAAGTATCAGTTGATTGGTAAAGTCCCTTGATAACCGCCCTAGATCGTAAACATAGACAACTTGTATCTGATTCTCTTTAATAGCATCTCGCATGGCATCCAGGGCTGGTCGAGCCAACATCATGCCTGTCCACCCGTCATCAACAAATAAATTCTTGGGAGGAAGTATGTTTCCGTCTGCTTCGATTTTTTGTTTAACCTCCGCTACTTGGGACTCTATGGTTTCTTCTTTCTCTTGCCTCTCAGTTGAAACCCTAGCGTAAAGCGCCGCTTGTAGCGGTTGTGCTGAATCACCATTACTGATGTGATTGGTATCAGGCAGTATATTTTCCATTCTTATTTTTAACTTTTTGGCTTTATAACTTGCTCGAATAGCTCTGCCAATTTCTGGCTACTGATCCGCCATGCTTTTCCTAGCTTTACAGCTGGCAATTGCCCCCTTCTTGCCATGCGGTAGATAGTAACCTTAGCTAATTTGAGCTTCTCTGCTGCTTCGTTTATAGTTAAGTATTCTTGGTTTTCCATAGGTCTTTTGATATTGTTTGATACACTCACACACTACTTTTATGATCTGTGTAAGTCAAGCGTGATCTGGTTTTTCAATACTTTGCACCTTCCTGTTCGTTTTCGGCATATAGCTTTCCATTGGGTAATCCGTCCTTATAGATATAACCTGGGGTGATTACTTCTAACCTTAAATCCCAGACAAACCACTTCAGTATTGTCTCTGCGTTCCATTGAAGTTCTGGAACTTCAAAACTAAGATACGAGTCACAAATAACTCCGTCTACTTGCTTTTCAAAGATTGCATTCATCATGACCCCCAATTCGGTATTCCAGACATGTTTTCTGTCCATTTCGAAGTCCTTAAACACCCTCATTACTCTGAAACTATGCTCCTGAGCAAATTCTGTGAGGGTTTTAATCTGATCATCGACAATCTGTTCTTTTGCTTCCCAGCTACTGGCTTGATATGTCCTAGCCTCGGTATAAATAAAATATCGTTTTGACATGTTCACCTCCTTTGCTTGTAATAAGTTTTGCCTAGCTACAGTAAAAATCCGATCAAAGGCAACCTTCAAATGAGCCTCACTTTCTGGTTGGTTGGTGTATCGAAAGTCTAGTATTGGTGGCATTACTTTTTGCATAGGTTTATTTATTTGGTTCAAACTTCAGACGCTTCTTCAAGGCAATGTGCCAATAAATAAGAGCAAGCCAAAAGTCGTTAGCACCTGTGTTTGCCCACTCTCGCTTGGCTTGCCCGAATTTGTCGGTCACTGTGCGGGCATACATAGTCTGGGCGTGGTTGATAAGCTGTTGGAGAGCTGGATTCTGGGGCGACATCGCAAATCTGATTTTTCCTGTCATCAGTGCCTCGATGGTGTTATCGATAATCCCTGTTCTTGATGACAATACTTTTACCTCATCCTCAAACTCTGCATCTTTTCTTTCTATCTCGTCGAAGAAACGCACAATTCCCAGCATCTTGGGATCATCCTTAAACCAGTGAAGAAATACTCTGTATGGGAATTGTCTGGCTAAACTTAGAGCTTCCTGGGTATAAGGTTGTCCATCAATCACAACTACCCGAATATCGTAAAAATTGATGAAATTAGCTAACTGCTCCCAACGAGTGCCGTCAGGTTTATCAACCATTACACCGATCCAGAAGACCCCATTTTTATTGCCGATAATGACATGGTTTCCCTTACCACTTCCCAACCCTGTATCAACTCCCATCACATTCAGCTCACTACTGTCTTCAACTTGTGCTTCAGTGGCGTTTCGGATAAAAAGACTGGCTGGAATTCTGTGTTCGGCTGAGACATACGGGAGACCCAAGACAAAGTTGTAAAAATAGGTTTCATTCTCAGCTTTCTCTTTTTCTTTGATAAGATCATCTGCGGTTCGCCAAGGACAGTGCATCTGGCTAATCCAGTAACCGCTTATATCCCTTGCTGAATACTTCGCTTCCCAGCTACCAAGGTCGCTTATCTGCCTTGGGGTTAATTCTCGATGGCATTTTTGGCAAGTGTAAATTCTTTGTTCAATATCCACATTTTTATCCCACTCCATGTGCTGTCTGTAGTTACAATAAGGACAGTTAAATCGCCAATGTTTTTGGTCAGATTGTTCAAACATTTTCTCTATACCCGTATCGGGAACTGTTGGGGTAGAGAAAAAGTGCTGGCTTCTGACCTTGGAATACCCCATGCGGGAGGCATAGTCTCTGATAACCTCCGACTTTGATTTATCAACCTCGTCATGGATATTGCGATCAGAAGTTAACATGATGGCTTCACGCTCTGTGAAAGTGCCTTTGAAATAAACAAATGACCTGTCTATTTGCTTCTGCTCAATAGAATCTATGTTCTTGGGATCGATATGCTCCTTGATGCAAGGATTTGCCCTCATAATCTGATTAACTTTGCTCGGCACAAACTTATAAACATCGTCAGCTGTCGGGAGTGTGTAAATCTGGTTAATGCCCAAGAAAATAGCGTCATGGAGGACTCTCAATATCTCCATCGTGCTTGCGCCCACCTGAGAAGCCTTACGGATGACCTGAATAGGCGCTCTATCCGCATAGATGTCCATCATGAAACGATGGTCATGGAACTCGATATTTTGACCTGTCTCGCTTTTGATATGGTTTTTGCTGATCCAATACAAGATACTTTTTGCCTCGTCAGTTACCATTGTTATCAACCTCCTTTCCCTTGCGTCCATGAAAATTTTTAATTAGGGTATCTAGTGCCTTGCCTTCTGCTTCTTCCTCTGGAGTAAGTAGTCTCTGCTCTCCAGTTACACTGACCGCTGATCTGTCCGTTACCAATCCCATCTCAGTTCTGGTCATCTCCCAGAGTTGTTTTAACTCGGCAACAGTGACTTCTTCACCCGAGTCAAGTTTCTTGAGTTTGGTATCCAGTGCCTTTCTGAAGGCTTTAATGATCTTGAATTTGCGTTCCTTCTCAAACCTCTTAGCCTCAGTGCGGATTTGGTCTACATCTTCAGTAATCTTGAGATCGGTTCTTTTAACCCAACTAAACTTTTTCGACCACAAGGCAATGGTTTTCCTTGTTACAATGTTGCCTAATCTATTTTTCAGACCCTCCAATTCTGGGGTAATTTTGGTGTAACCCTGGTTCAGTCCTTCCCAGGCGGTTAAGAGCCTGTCAAAGCTCCCTGTCAGGCAATACAATTGCCAAACAGTAAACTGTTGCATCGTCTCTCCTGGCATTTTGCTGGTCGTTAGTTTTAGTTCCTGATTCTTCATAGTTTTTGAACCTCTCTAACATTGGCATCTATCCACCTCATGTCATCGACCGTAAAATCAAGAGGGCAACCCATTTCTTTCCAAGTTCGTTGATAATTTTCTTCAGACTTACAAACATTAAATTCACTCTTAAAGGAAACTAAAGGCGCTTTAGGTCGAGGCGGTTGCAAAATTGCAACACTTTGAGGAGAAACAGCCCCATTTCCTTTAGGTGTTTGCCGTTGCAAATCTGCAACTGGTGGTTGTGGTTCTGCAACAGCTGGTTGCAAAATTGCAACATGCTCCTGTAGGTCAACAACTTTCTTGTCTTTAGAAATCTGTGCAAAGTTATCTCTAATATCGAACCCGTTAACAAAAATCCGATTATCTCTTTCCACCCATAATCCCAAAGTAAACAGTTTCTTAGCCTTACGACTAACCTTTGATTTATGCCAACCCAATAAATAACCAATCTCTGTTTTCTGATAATTGAAACTGCCATAGTCTTTAGGATCGTGGTTTTTACTGTCCCAATCTGCCAATGCTGAAAAACCTAAATCCCACAAAATAAATTCACTGTCAGATAACAGCTTTCTATGGAGAAGTAAAAACCTTCCCCTGAAATGTGGATCGTATCCATTTAACCTGTTCATAATCTTTGTTGGTCGCATACTTATTTTTCTTGGTAGAGTTTTTCCTTCAAACTCTTAATAACTGAGACCGCTCGTCTGAAATCGACGAGGACGCTTTGGGAATTTTCTTCTGCAAAATTGAACGCCTGAAGCAACTCTTGCCGTTCTGGCGAGTCTTTTAGAACAAAAATAGATCGTTTGGGATTAGAAGATGGTTCAACACCCACAAGGTCGAACCCATGAAGGATTAAAAAAGCTACAGTATAGAAGCTACCACACCGCCAGATTTGATTCTTATTTTGTTTTTCCATATTGATATTCCTTGAGCCAATAAAAAAGGACTCAATGGTCTTGAGTCCTTACAAGCAGGAACAACGCCGTAACCGCAAAAGTTTGTAGTTACATCCTTACATTCGTTTCTGGAATATCAATCAGGGTCAGTGCTTTTCGTTCAATCGTAGAAGTGCTGCTATCCGAGCAATCGCATCAAATCGTGGTCTATCGTTTAGGTTAGTCTTTTCAAGACTTTGTTAACTATAAATATAGTAAATCACCCCACCCTTTGTCAAGAGTGATCATATTAACGACAAAAAAGTTCTTAAATTGATCTAAAATTCGAACAACTCTTTTACTTTGACATTCAACCCTCTGGCAATTTTAATAAGATATCTTACCGAGGTATTCACATACCCATTCTCAATCTTTGCCAGGTATGAGACATTAGAGGCTGCTTTATCGGCAAGATCCTCCTGGGTCATCCCCTTGCGCTCACGAATCTTTTTGATGGTTTCACCCAGCACCTCTCTCTCACGCTGGAATGGATTGTTTTGAGCATATCCTTTCATACTCAAAGTATTTCCATATTTGGAAACCTTTACCATTCCATATATGGCAAGTTTATGTTAGAATTAGCCTGGTGACCAACTAAAACTTGACATTTGCTATGCAAGGAAGCTAATATCCTGAAACCTTTTAGTAGTTAGCGCAATAGGAGAATAAAAATGAGAATGACACATCAAAAGAAAACCAGATTGCTCCCCGCTTTATTGTTACTAGCTGTAATTACTATCCTTGCAGTTGTTATTGCCCCTCGTTTGATCAGCCAATCAAAGGTTGTTCAGACCTTGCAATCCAACGCCAAAGACAAAGAAGTGGCTGAATTACTGGCTACGATGAGCAATAACCCTAATAAGGACTCTCAGGAGTATAAAGAGGTTCGTCAAAAGTTTTGCCTCCTAACTGCTCGACCCGTTGCGGAAAGAGAGAAAGCAATAGCCAACATCAGGGAGTTCCTGCATGGAATCTATCCAGAGGTAAGTAAAGAATTTAATCCAGAGTTTATCTGCAGCAAATTCAACGGCAAGCCCGACGATAGCGGAACGGATTATAACAGCCCCGCTACCGAATTTTACGAAGCGGAAAATCATAGCTTCGAGGTTGATCCCAAGACAAATCATATCCTGGGGTTCGGAGAAGCTGAGCGCAGGTGGGGATATAACGAGGACGGCACACGCTGGCATGACCCAATACCAGAGTATGACTACTCAGGAATTTACAGCACACCAGAGGAGCTGAGACAGGTCGCCGAGAGATTCCTGACCGAGCATAAAGACATCTTGGGTATTGATCTTACAAAGATGACCTACAAGTTCGAGGGGACAAAACCAGGTAACTTTTTTATGCACTGGGAAGACAAAAATGTCTCGGTAACCAAAGAGCATGAAGTTTGTGGGGATATCGACAAGGAGCGTGAAGGCGCATACCAAGACGCCAATGGAACATGGTGCATTAAACAGAAGTCGACCAATTACCAAAGGATCGACATCACCATCACCAACGGCGGGCAGATAATCATCTATCGTAATAACATCAACGATCTTGATAAACTATAAGCATGAGGAAAGTTATTGTTGTCGGTTTACTGCTATTTGTCCTTCTGTTGGCTCTTGAGTATCTGTGGTTCAAGGGAACTATGCGCTGCGTGATCAACAGATCTCAGGGTGGTCAAACTGTTGACTGGGCGCTAATTAAAGATTGTAGCTACTAAATTACTCTGTTTTGTCTCCCGATTTCAGCCCTCTTATAAATGCTTGTCTGGATGCTTCGGCTCTTGTCTTACTGTTTTTCTTCCACTCTGATATTTCCTTCTTGTGATCTCCGTTTAGAAGTTTTTCTATTTTTTGCCTGGATTTACACTCATGTTTGTCTAATGAAAAATCTGACTGAAAACAAGACCGCATCATCACATCTTCCCTGATGCCTTCTTTTAATGCTTCGCCAAAAGCTTTTGCCCTTAAATTATGCTGACACTGTCTATTTTTGTTCATATTCATATTCATAGTTATCACCTTATGTAACCAGCAACTATGCCAAACAAGGGGTCTGAAGTCAAACAGGGGTGAAACTATGCCATCCCAGGCACGAAAGCCCCACATAAGTCAACACAAGGGCAAACACGGTGGATTTTCAGGTCTAATGGTCGGTCTTAGTGAGAGTCCACAGATCGACGGTAAGGAATTTCTGGAAATCTCTTACTTGTTCAGCAAGCTTTGGGTTTGAAGTCATTTCAGGTCGTGGATCAACATAATACACCCCATCAAGCTTGTTTAAGGCAACCGTATAACCCAAAAAGTGATTTGTTTTGAAAGTTGAATTTATTCCAAATATGCTCTTGCCCTTAACTGCTCTCTGAACATCATGGAGAAATACAGCAACTACCTTTATATCTCTACCGAGCAATCTTGATAATAAAAACTTATCTAAAAAAACTTTATCGATCCTATCCTTACTTGTTGTCTTCACAGAACCAACTATCTCCGTGGGGTGAATAAATTTAGTTTCTGAAGTCAAAATAGCTTTGTTTTTTGAGAAGACCAAGTCAAGTTCGTAGGACATGGAATAGCCTGGTTGGTTTGGTATGGGAAGGTTAACAGTGCGAGGCTCACATTCCATTCCCAACTCTTTTATTATCAGCTTGACCAAGACTTCGAATAACATACCAATCCGCTTTCTCGACTGATTTGAGTTATCAAAAGAGTCACCAACACACCCTATGGTTTGCTGAAGCGTGTAAATTACCTTGTCTATTTCTCTAGATTCAATGTAATCCTTATAGGTTTCGTTGCTTGATACTCTTTCTTGTAATTTCTTTAGGTCGGAAAGAAACGAAATAAATCTTTCAAATTTATCTTTCATTTCTTCTGGTGATTCTATAAAAAGATCGCTATTTAATGGACGGGTTATCTTATATCCGTCACTTTTACTGTATTGATAAAAAATGTAGTTATTGTGAGAGGGAGAAACTATCCTGGTCGGGTTTGAAGCCTGAAGATAACTTAAAAATGCCTGAGCCATCTTAAGATAATCTCCAAGTTGAAGAAAAGCGGATTTGTCCTGCACACTTGCCTGTAAATCATGTAAGTTTGTTGTTTTCATCTTATTGATTTTCTACGATCAGTATTTTCCTGATCAAATTTTACCCAACGATCAACAGACCATTCCTTAACCATTTCTACTCGATCTGCAGCCATTTTACAATAGCTCGCTGAGATATCACACCCCTTCCACCTTCTCTTTAATTGTTCTGCAGTCGCAATTGTTGTCCCAGATCCCAAAAACGGATCGATAACCAAATCATCCTCATTAGATGAGGCTAAAATGATCTTTCTTAACAACTCCTCTGGCTTTTGAGTCGGATGAGATGTCCTTTCTTCAGCGCCATTACTTATCGTGGGAATTTCCAAAACATCCCTCGGTTTTGCCCCTAGAGGATTTGGACTCCATAACTTTCCACCGTTTTTTTCTTTTCCATATTGACTTGTTACCGCCTGGGGATGAACTGGATATTTTAAGGTATGGTTTCCATAAGGAATACGAACATAATCTACATTAAATATAAATTTTTTACTTTTTCGTAAATGGAGAATGCTTTCATGAGATCTGCCCCAATCGTTACCAAGATTAGCCTTGTTCTTGTAATGCCAGATAATCCAGCGACAACCCTTAAAAAACCTCATTGCAGGATGTTTCAAATCCGCCAATATCTCTGAAAAGCCACAAATATAAAGTGATCCGTTTTTATTTAATACTCGTGAGGCTTCTTCAATCCATCTAAGAGACCACTCTATATACTTTTCTTGAGACTCGAAGTTGTCCCATTCTGCTTTCTTTATATTGTAGGGGGGGTCAGCAAAGACGAGATCAACCGACTCAGAATCTAATGTTTTGAGCCATTTTTCTGAATCACCAAGCCAAATTTCACCATGAGGATGCGAGTAATATAAAACTGGCTCTTTAGAATCCGAAGCCTCTTTAATTTTTTGAAAGTGACCCTTTCTTAAATCGTCACCGAATAAGGTTGGTAAGCTTGGTTTGTTAATCATAATTTCATTCTAATTTTATCAAAATCGAATCTAGGAATTTCCTTAAATTTAGATTCGATATTTTTGTTGTCTTTTTTTGAATGCTTCAGAACCACCTTCTAGCACCCTAACTGCTCTATCTCGTATCTCTGGTTCTTCTATTGAACCAGAGATATAAGAAATTTTACCGTTGCCGTCTCTATCTGCTAAGATTACTTGTTCTGAATCGCTGTTAATAACCACATTGCCGTTATTAGATACCAAAATAACCTGGCGGTATTTCTTGGCTTCTCTAATAGAGGAAATTAGCTCGTCCATAATAAACTCGTTGTCCAGATGATCGTCATGGGAATCAATTATGATTGGTTTATCACCTTCTGCTAGGTAAATTTTTATTAGAACGGTTGCCTTCTGACCTAGTGATAGTTTATTGACACTGGTATTTTTATATTTAACCACAGGGATAACGGATAAGTAATTCCCATACAAAAATCTATAAAAATCTCCTATACCTATTGCGCTAGAAGCCTTGATTTTCTCTTTCAGTTCAGTCGACAAGCGTTCAATCTCATCAACAAGAGAAGTAATTTTTGTCTCATCTCCCGATGACACTTCCTGATAGAGTTTGATCAGGTCGTCAAATACACCCTTATTGCCATTTTCAGGCCTAACAAACACTCTCCGATTATCCACAACATCCTCTGCATTCTCAAGCAGTTTATTAGAGTCAAAGTCAATTTCAGCAACAAAATCTAGGTCAGAAAGCACTTGTGCCTTATCAGTCGAGAACAAAGTAATTATACTGTCATATTTCTTTTTAAGTTCCAAAGCTACCGTGATCAATTTTGTATACAACTCTTTTCTGGCAGCTATCTCCTTTGTTAGGTTTTTCTTTTTATCTTCCAACTGTTTTACTTCCTCTTTAGTTTTCGCCAAAGCAATTTCAATTTCTCTTTTTTTATCAAGGAAGGCTGCGTGGGTTTTTATTCCCGTTTCAAACTGGTCTATTTCCTTTTGAGCTTTACCAATACTCGTGATTGCCTTATTTATCTCTTGCTCGATATAGGCTAGCCGTTCCTGAATTTTGTCTTGGTCGACATAAGACAAGTCTGACAATGATTCAGGTATATCTAACTGTTTAAGTAGACCATTGATTGCAGCAACATAAGAATTAAACTTCGGAAATTCCTGATCGATAAAAACAGACGCCTGGCGCAATTGTTCCTTTAGTTTAATAAGTAGGTCTCTACGATTTTTTAATTTGGAGACCACTCCCTGTTTGTCCTTTGCAATCTTGACTTTTTCACTGCTCAAACTTTTTTCTAGTTCGGTAGTTCTTTGGATTATGTCTTTTAGTTCTGTTTCTAGCTGTTTTCCCTTAGTACTGACTTTTTCAACAATTTCCTTTCGAGTCGACTGTTCCATTGACTCGATGAGCTTTGATTTTGACTGAATTTGCTGTTCCAGGTCTCCTATAACAACTTGACTCTTTGAATGTTCGTATTTTTCAACAGAGTTTTGAATCTTTGGACTTTGGAAAATTAAATCGTTAACATATTGATCAAGATCGGATCTGTCTCCGATATAACGCTCTAGTTCGCCCTGAGCGATATAAATTACTTGACCCTCATCATAATATGTTTGATCAAGAACTTTCTTGCTAAAAACAGATTTATCTCGAAAAACAAGTTTGATTTCAAGATCTGGCTCTTGATCAGAAATACGCTTAACAAAAGAGTTAGCATCACTAGAGTTCATCCTGTCTACATAACAGTTTGCTACTAGGTCAACAAAGGCGGTCTTACCCGCTCCTTTCCCGCCCGCTACAGCTACTAAACCCTGATTAAGTTCTATCTCAGTTTTGGCAATAGATAGCTCGTCGCTAATTTTTGATTCTCCGATTATGATTTTTTCGATAGTTAAGTTACTTCTGGGCGGTATGGGTGACTCAGGCTGGATAGCTATACGATCCTCTGGCTCATATAGCAGTTGTTTCAAACCTTCAAAAGTGGGGTCAGCTTTAATCCAACAATATCTCAATTCGCAATCTTTTGAGCTGCTATTACACTTGTGAGTGTTATCACCACGCTTGGCACAAGGAACTCCCACTTCCTCTATATCATGACTATCAGAGCCGTGAATACAGGGTTTTAGTGTCTTAAACTCTTCCTTAAACTTTTTTTCTCCTTCCATATAAGGATCTTTGCCTAAGCACCACTGCACTGTTTTGGGGTTAGAAGAAAACACCATATCTGATTTTTGAAGTAAACCCTTTCGAATAAGATGATCCTGACCATCCCATTCGATTAAGTTTGATAATTCTTCAGGTAAAAGAAGTAAATACTTCCCTCTAAAACGGCTGTCCTTTGTTAGAATATCGGTGATGTCTTGATGACGAACAACTGCGCAGGAAGCGCCAAGTTCTAGAGGATCTCTCCCCTTAAAGTTGGCATGCTGTGAAATAAGTTTTTTACCAAGCTCAGTAAGATTAGATAATTTTAATTTTCTGCTTTCATCTGGTTCTTGGGGATTGCCTTCGTAATAAAAACTCAGGTCATTGAGAAAATGTTCTTCGATATCTTTAGGTGTAACCTCATCCGAGAAAATAACATGATAGTTAAGCCTCCTTGGTTCTTTACCATCTTTACGGCTTGAAAGAACATTATCTAAACGAAATTCGATATTAGGGAGTATTAAGGAGATGTTAGATAAACGGCCAGCTTGCTTAAACTCCAAAATCTTTTTATATCCATCTATAGAAAAGTAGTCAGTTACTCCCAGAACTGAAATATCCAAACTTTCTAATTTTTTAAGATATCTTTCCCAATCTGGTTCACCACTAGGTAGCTTAGGATATTTATTAGAAAGGATCGAAAATGGACTATGTATGTGTAAGTCCCATTTCTGCCATTCTGAACCTCTTTGATATTTCATACTTATTTTTTCTTTCTTTTGAAATAACTCTCGATATCTTCTGGTTTATACCTTCTGTCGCCTCGCTTATTTATCTTAATAGCCTTTAGCTTCCCACTTTTATCCCATCTCCTTAATGTCTCGATATGGACATTTAGGACTTCAGCTGCCTGTCGAATCGTTAATAGCTTTGGTAATATAGTATTCTTCATGTTAGTGTTGGCTATTTAATCTAGTCGCTATTACCTCTTGTTCATCATATAAAGGTTTATCCTGATCAATCATTTTTTGCTCCGCAGCCGTAAGCCACTGATTAGCTTCCATTTTGGCAGCAATGGCTGAAATGTTTGAAATTCTTATTGCAATGATCTCATTGATTCTATCAACATCACCTTTGTTCTTCTGATAAAAATTAGTGTTGTCTTTAAGACTTGCCCAACTTGGTTGGATTTCCCTTAATCTGGATAGACTTGTTTTCCACGACTCGACATCTTCTTTTTTGTAGTTTGGGGGAACATAGCCAGCAACATGGATGACTATAACCTGAGTTGGACAACCATTAAGCGTGCCTTCTACTTCAGCTATCCCGATATCGTCAAATTTCTTATCAAACCAGGTTTCCTTCGCATTTGTCCAGTCTCTTTCCAGATAGTCTTCAACGAGTTCTTCAGCTTCATAATAACCCTGAATGGAAACTTCCCACCAATATGTATTCCAATAACCCGCATCCGCCATAGACTTTTCCATCGTATATGCGCTTTTCTGCTCAAAGTCGTTATATTTCAGGATTGCCTCTCCTCGTAACAACGCTGATTTATCAAGTTTGGGCTGATATTTAAGAGCGGTTACTCCTTTTTCTTTACGCTTCTCGTTAAGAAGCTCAACAAATCTTTCTTTGTCTATTTTTGGTTTAGCGGCAGAAGTTAAGTCGTTTGTAGCATCGTGCCAGTTCTTATCTAGATTTCCCTTTTGCTTGGCTAGTGGCAATACACGATGAATGTCTTTAATCGGCGCAAACCCTATTTCTCTAGAATCCGCACTCCCTTTTCTGTTGTCTCCCATTGCAAAGACTTCATCATTAGGAACAGTAATTACTTGACATTCTCTTAAAAATTTCTCACCAAAAGTGGAGTGGGGTTTTGCAATGTATGGCTCTTTTTGAGGCTCGCCGTTTAGATAAACGATTCCATCTCTTAATTCGATTGTATCTCCAGGAAGTCCGATCAACCTCTTTAATAAACCAGCAGGATCACCGCCATTTTGGCTTGTTAAGTTTCTCGTCGAATCATTTTCCCAAGTGATAATATCTCCTCGACCTAAGGTATGCCCAAAGAACCTTCTACCGTTAATAACAATTCCATTTGGATAGGGTAAAAAACCAGCTGTTGAAATAACTTCCTTAGCCAACTCTTTCGGGGTTTTTCCCTTAGTTCCTTTCGACCATGTTGGATACATTGATCCAGTGCCTACAATTGCCATATCTTCAGTGATATAACCCAGTTGGCTTGCACCTAACGCTCCAACTGTTACATATCCACCTACCCAGACTGGCAAGATGATGAACCCAACAAACATAAGTGCAAAAGTTCTGGTTAGTGTTGATTTCAGTCTTAATGATCTAAATAACCCCTTAATGCCGTTGTGTTTTAGCCGTTTGATCACATCAACTGGCTTGAGAAGATAAACCAATAAGTATAGTGGCAATACCGCTAGGATAAAGAAAAGCTTTATAAGAAAAGTTAAGACATTTTGTTTTTTGTAAGACTGTTCGGTAATTAACTTTGCGGTAAAACTTACTATCCCTATTAAAAAAGCTAAACATCCCAGAAGAACAAGACCAAGAAGAGAAAAGGCAAAGACATCGGGTGCTTTGTCAAACATTTCCTTTCTAACGCCGACGACATAACCCATAATCGCAAACACCCCGATAATACATCCCAACCAAATAAAGGCTGAGATTTTAGTAATTCCATTTAGGAATTTCTTTTTGTCTAGTTTTAATGATAATTTTTTCGACATACCTCAACTAAAGTATACTAAAACCAACAGTAAATTGGTATACTCCTTTTATGAGAAATCTACTTCGTGTAAAGGTTAATGGGAATCCGATAATGAAATTCTGTCAAAGTAAAGACAAGCAGGATTTTTATTGTTATTTTCCTCCAATTTCGCAAGATAAACACACTATAGAGGTTCACTTCTCATTCCACTCCAAGACTGGGAGAACAACATTCAAAACTACAAGTATCAAGACTGATCAAAAAGAATTACTGCCTGATATACTCGACACGGTAAAAAATCACCCTTTATATAAAAACGCTGTAACCAATAAGGATTTAGACCTATACAAGGGCAAGAAGATCGTCTTTGATGACAAACAAACATTTTATCCGTGGTTTCAGATTGCCTTAAACCTACAAAATAGCGATGTAAGTAAATACTTCGGTCAATCAAAGACAGCGGACTCTGGTTTTCAAAGTGTTTTTGACATCAAAGTTTCTCCTCCACACAACGAACAGATTACCATCAAAGGTTTTGTGGGAAGAAACATCAAAACTATCCCTAATAAAAAAGACAGAGAATACGATCTATCCCTTGCGGTCGTTGAGTCTAATTTTCTTAACGATAAATACACATTTATATTTTGCCTGAGCTACGACTTTCCTGACATTAAAAAGGAGAAAAATAAAAGCTAAACTATGTCCGATTACCGATATTTGAAAAACGAGTCTTACTATAACGATCTCTACGATCTCCACACCATCGAGACCTGCCTTGAATACTACTGGGGATTAAAAAACGGCTTTGAAAATCATCGCAAGGACGATAACTTCAAAAAGTTTACCAAAAAGCAGTTTGATGACGATGTCCATAAGGTTGCCAGCTATACCGTCAATGCCATCAAAATGGATCGATTCCGACACAAAAAAGAGACCATTGAGAAGTGGATGGGTGCTGACCAACAGCGCCAAGACCGCTTAGACAATACCGTTGAGCCAAAGGGTATTTTGTGTCCCCAATGCGACACGCCAATGAAGTCGACAATTAAAGAGTTAGTAAACCATCTCAATGAACCATTGAAGGTTCTTTTCTTCTTTGAATGCCCAAGTTGCAAGAAAAGACGGGGCGTTTACGACGACGGCTCTAGTTTCGTATCCAAACCTCCACTTTGTCCCAAGTGTAAACACGAAGCCAAGCTCACTTATAAAAAGACAGGTAAAGTCCTATCCTGGACAACTACTTGCGCCTCCTGTGGCTATAAAGAGGTTGAAAAGGATGACTCCGATAAATGGGAGGCAGAGAGAAAGAAAAAGGAAGAAAGAGATAAATTACTGCTTGAAAAATATCGAGATGAGTTTTGCTACTCTGAAAAAGATGGTCAACAAGCAATTTGGGACTATGACCAGCTAACGGCACTGGTCGATAAATGGAAGGAAAAAGATAAACACAAAGAAGAGTATGACGCCGTGGCTAACATTAAAAGGCTAACGATTGTTGAGCTGGAGAAACTTCTTAACGAGACGATAACATCCAAAGGCTATATTCGACTTGTCCTAGCTCAACCTGAATTTGGGAAACAGCTTATTGTTGGTTTTACCGTTCAGGATGGAGATCCCGCTCGGAAAGGATATGACAGCGAGCATGTCTTCAAAAAGGCTGTTAAGCAGGCACTGGAAGGCACAAATTGGCGCTTGATGAGTGAGGGTGTCATCTACCGCTTAGGTTATCTTCAGGGTCGCCTGAAAGCCTACGAGACTGAGGAAGATTTATTCGGTTTAGTCGGGAAAAACATTAAGAAGTAGGTTTTTTATATTGCTCTCCAGCTTTTAATCCTCTGGTCAAACCAGTCAATGTTCCTGGTATCGGATTGTCTCTAATATAAGCCTCGACTTTTTCGACAAACTCGTTAACAAAGGTAACAACGGGATCAATTATCCCCTCAATCTCACCACATAGCACCCAGGAGAGGTTTACTGCCTTCCAACCTGTTTCAGAGCCTTCCCAGAGACGATCTGTTGTAGGGTGTTCCACGATGTCTCGCCTGTCAAAAATTGTATAAATTTGAGTAGGAATTTCACTTTTTACCCCGATTGCCTCCTTAAGGATTTTAAGCCTATCTCCTAAATCATCTGTATCGAGTGGTGGTGTGTAACTTTCCCCTCGATGTTCTTTTATTTGCTTAATAGCCAGCTGGTATTCTACAACTAAATACTCCAATCCCAACTTGGTTAAAACAAAAAACTGCATGGAACTTATCTCTAATTTATCTCTTAGATCGTCTGAAATGTTTCGGAAACCAGACTTTTCTTCAACTTTCAGCTTTCTGCACTCGTTTAGTAGTCTAATCGTCTTTTTGTAATGCTTTAGACTTTGGTTAAGGATTAAACCATATCTGCGATATTGGCAGTATAAATACCTTCCCCATTTGGGATCGACAGCTGTTAGCATGAAGTGAACAGTTGCTCCCTGTGCATGAGAATGAGCAAGAGCAGGATCGGATAGATTTTTAAGTTTTCTCCCTCTAGGCTTTATTCTTTTTGACACGCTCTAATTATAAGCTATTTGAGGCAATCATGGGGCTTTCTAGGCTCACGGGTGGTGGCATTGAGTGTAGTATCCTTCCGAATTCATCCCTCTGGGTGATAATTCTTACCTTGCGTGGGCTGGGAATCTCAAGTTCAAAGCCAAAGTCTAAAGATGGGGATGATCGACCGCAGTTCCGATAGAAAGTTTGGACATGTGGGTATTTTAGCAAAATAAAATATTTATAGATTGTTATATAATATGCTAATAGCAATTTAAATAATTGATGAATAGGCAGCAAGTTCATGAAAGAATGGTTCATTTGACTGATAAGTTGTTGTATTTGAACAAAGATGAGTTGTTGGTGTTTAATCAAATTCATGGCAGACAAAAGACACCGGATGTTTCACAAATCTCGGCTGAATTGATGATTTTACCAAGAGTGGTGGAAAAAAGTTTGATGCAACTTAGAGGGTCTCGTTTGTTGAGCAATGAGCCAGATCTCGAATTTACAAAAGATGGAGAAGATGCGGCTGTTTTGGCACCATTGATAATACGACTAAGATTCGAAGAGAACCGAGAAGATTAAGCGACTAATGAATAGAATTGAATTGGCAAAATTATTGAAAGAAAGGTGTGGGGGAAAAATTGTAATTCAGCCTTGGGGACAGCCGGTGGCGATGTTTGATAGAAAAATGATGGGGAAAGATCCAATGTTGCTTTCAAAAATTTGTAATTTTATGGCTGAAAAAATACCGGAAGAAACGGAGATAATTGCAGGAATCGGTATAGGAGGAATTGATTTTGCCAGAGGAATTGCAAAAAGATCGGGAAGAAAATTAATAATTTTGGAAAAAGACGAATTGGGAAAATTATTTATTGAAAGAGATTTGAAATTGGGAGGGAAAGAAATTATGCTAATAGACGATACGGTTTGTCGAGGAGATAAGGCTATTTTAGCCAAGAGGATAGTTGAAAACTCTTATCCCGGGTGTAAGGCGAGTGATTTGTCTGTGGTGGTGAGCAGAGGAAAGGTTTTTGAAAATAGATTGAGAGAATCTGGAATAAGGGTAAGGGCTTTGTTTGACGGTGAGGATTTGAGATAAGTTTAAATTAGCCGATAATCTGGGTAATTATCAAGAGGCAGAAGATCAACTCTGGTACCGCAATAACGGGTACCTTCAGGACAAAAGGGACTGATATCGGCAAAACGACGAATACCACAGGGAGCTTGTAATATTTTGGAAGCTTCGGGAATAAGTTTGAGAATTTGTTGCGCTTGATTGACAGATATAAAAAATATTTCTTCCTGGGCGTTGAAACAAAGACGCTGTTTGAGCCGATGGATCCAATCAAATAAATCGCCGGATTCGGTAACCCGATAAGAATGTGCATTGGGAAGAAGAGTGAGAGCTTGATTTTTGGGGATACCAGAATTGATTGCGTTTTGGACATTTTGGTAAATTTCGGTCATGATTTGATGGTAAAGATTTGAAAGAACAGGATTTTCTTTAATTACCATGGGCGTGATATAGTCCAGGTTTCCATTTTCAAGATTTGAGTAGACAGCTTCCAAAGTGGGTGTGGCTCCGGGGGTACGACGGTGACGCTGACGTTGAGAATCGGCGGTATGGGAAAGAAGGATCTCAAAAGTAAGATGAGATTGACGCAAGCAAGAAGTTAAGGGATCAAACATTCCCGATTCCATAATATCGGCCAATAAGGGATTTTTGGCGGGATTAAATAAATGATCCAAGGCTTCTTCGTCGGTTAATTTGGATGAGGGTAGACCTAAAACATTACGGACAGCATTGGCTAAAATTCTTCTATGGTCAACAGAATTAACATCAACTAAAACTGAGTTTTGACCGGCAAGTCGCGAGTCGAATTCCGTTTTTTGAGCCATTACATACTCCTGTGAGATAGGTTCGGATTCAATTTGGGGAAAATTGGACAAGGGTTGGCGGAGTTCTTCTAAAAATTGGGGATCGGCATCGGCTACTACTTTAACCATCTCACCGATTACGTATTTGGCTTCATCATTAAAGTGTGGCATTAAAGAAGACCTAAATAGTCGGAGAAGTTGGAGTTCGGATAGGGTGTGATCCATAACAGACTGCTGAGCGATTGGTAAGACATAGCGGGCAATTTCCTGGCAGGCTTTGTCTATTTTTGTATTAAGTCGGTCGGCAGAATTTTTGACATTCCAAGCACTTGGGGAATATGCGGATCTGACCCTGTTTTCGATTTCAGGCCGAAGAGCCTCAATAAGAATTTGATATTGTTGATTGGTATATTTTGCAGCGTCGAGAAAAATTTGTTTTTGAGATTCGTCAAGACCAGATGGTACCTGATAAAATCCTATTTTGGCTTCAGCATATCTTTGACTTTGTTGTTCACTATTGTAGAAAGGGGTCGAGTGAAGGATTTGATGAACGGTTTCGCGACTAACTCCGTTTAATTTAAAGGTAGCCTGATAATGAAGTCTGGTTGTGTCGTGACCAGAATCAAGGGTAGAATGGGCAATTTCATAATGTTGTGGCCGCGGATGCATCGGAGCTACTCCCTTGGCATAACATTGAAGGGCAGTGGTAGCTGCGATGTCAAGTACATTTACCGGCTCCAGTCCGGGATAAGATTGAGTGATTAATTCTCCCTTTACTTGGGGCGGATTTTCAAATTTTGAGCCAAGAAGTAGGTGTTGATTTAAAACTTGGAGACCTGTTTTTTGAGAAATAAGACGTTCCCGACTTTTTGGCATATTTAAAATTACACTAAAAAAATTAAAGGCGAAATGATTTATTGCCAGATGGTTTTAATGATAGCGGGAATCGTGCGGGGATGGGAATACAGAAGTAAAAAATTGCATTATAATAAAAATATGAATTATCCAAAACATATGGAAGAAAAAATAAGAATAGAAGTTGCTGTAGCATACTTACAGCATGAATTTAAAAAACTATTTTTAAATTTACCGGAAGAATATTTTGAAAAGATAAACAGAGAAATCGAAAGGTGGACCAATTCACCGGAGTTGTCAAACCCAAGGGATTTTTGGAATGGATTTCATGGAATTTCAATGGGTTTTAAATTAAAAATTGGATTAATTTATCTGATAACAGCGGAAAACGTAGGGTGGGAAAAAGTAACTTTAGACACCGATAAGCTAAATTTTGGAGTAGAGAACGAGGATACTTTGTTGGTAGGAGATAAGGATAGATCGGGGAAAATATTTAGGGAATTTTTTGAAAATAATCCTAATTTGATGAAAGAAAGGTTGGGCAGAGTTAAAACTATTAGAGACAACGGAGTTTTTCGCGAAGATGATCCGATAATAGTGGTAGAAAAGATGATTGAGAAAGAAAATAAATTAAGTGTATATGACGGAAACGGTCGACTGGGGAGATTTATAATGGAAGAAAGAAGACAAATAACGGCATATGTGGCTAAATACAAAACAAAAGAAAATAATCCAATAAATTACTGGTTGCCTACGAGTATATTGATGGATAACTTGTATTATTTATATGGGGCAATTAAAAATAAGGATGAAATTTTGATCGATTCTTATATAAAAATATTAAAAGATATGATAAATCACTCAGAATCAGGAAAATATGAGTTTTGGGAGAGGGCTTTGACTTCAAAGGAAGAATATAGAAAAGTAATTGAAGAAAGGATGGGTCAATAAACAAAAACCCTCCGAAATTTCGGAGGGTTTAGTTTCAATTAATTCCGATGCTTCGATCGGAATCTGCGTAAGCTGAAGCTTACTTGACCATTTTTTTGATTTTGGTTCCGGGAATGTAGCGAGGCATTCGGCGGGAAGCAATTTTTTTGGATTCTTTGGATCCAATAGCTTTGATAGTTTTAGCTTTAAACATTTTGGTTTTGAAGGTACCAAAACCGGAAAGCTTGACGGTCTCACCATTTGAAAGAGCTTTCATGATTTCATTCAGGAAAGTCTCAACAGCACTTTTGCTGGCTTTTTTACTAAGTTTTGCTTTTTGAGATACGATCTCAATTAGATCTTTTTTGGTCATTTATTTTTTTTAATAAATTTATAATTCACCTTTCATTCTAGCGATCTTAGCGCAAAAATCAAGGTTTAATCAGAGATTTTAACCGCATTTTTACTGATTTTTGATCCAACTATCACGGAACTTGTCCTCATTTCTCTAATTACGGTCACTTTAATCTGACCGGCCCATTTTGCTTCTTCTTCGAGCTTTTCGGCAATATTTTGACTAAGGACTTCGGCTTCTGAGTCGGAAACTTGTCCGGGGTCAACAATAACCATAACTTCCCTACCGGCTTGATAGGCGGCAACATTTATGACGCCGGAAAAGGATTTGGCGACTTCTTCAATGTTTGTCATTCTTTTAAGGTATTCTTCGTGAACTTCATAGCGGGCACCGGGACGGGCACCTGAAGAAGCATCACCAAGATAAACTATCACTGATTCCGGTGAAGAAAATTCCTTATCCTCATGATGTTCGGCAACAGCGTTAATGACGGATTCCGGTAGTCGGAATTGTCGAAGCAAATCAACACCTAAATCGATGTGAGTGCCTTCCTGATCGGAAATGACTTTTCCGATATCGTGAAGCAGGGCCCCTAAACGGACAGTATTAACATCGGCATGAAGTTCATAAGCCAGGGCAACGGCAATTTTGGTGGCTTCAATGGTATGTTTGGCAAGATTTTGGCCATAGGAAAAACGGAATTTATATTTCCCTATATATTTCATGAGATCTATGGGGAGATTAAATACACCGACTTCCTGGCATATTTTTTTGCCTTCGTTTAAAAGAATTTTATCCATTTCCAGTTTGGTCTGGGCGACAATGGTTTCTATTTTTACCGGTTGGATACGGCCATCTTTGATTAATTTTTCCAAAGAAATTCTGGCGATTTCCCTGCGGGTGGAATCAAAAGATGATATACGGACATCGTTTGTTTCGTCGAGTTCGAGTTCGACACCAGTGACTTTTTCAAAAGAACGAATATTTCGCCCTTCCCTACCAATAATTTTACCTTTTATTTTTTCATCGGGCAGGGTGATGGTAGAAACGGTATATTCGGCAACATAATCGGTGACACCATGACGAATAGCATCAACTAAGATTTCTTTGGAAGCCTCTTCTTCTTTTTGCTTGATTTGTTCTTTGGCGTCGGTTACTTTTTTGGCGATCCAATTGACCATTTTTTTCTCAGTACTATTGATTATGATCTGTTTGGCCTTTTCGACATCAATCCCGGAAATCTGCTCTAATTTGTCAAGTTGTTTTTTGTAGAGTTCATCAACTTGTGCATATTTGGTTTTAAGATCATTTGATTGGGTATCCAAATTTTTTTCTTTTTGGATAAGATATTTTTCTTTCTCATCAAGTGAAGCTAACCTTTGAAAAATCTCAGCTTCTTTTTTTCTGGCTTCGGCTTCGAGGCGTGAAGCATTTTCCAGGGCCTGTTGAGTTTTTTGTGAAGCAATAATATCTTCCTGAGATACAGTTTTTTGTTTTTTGATTGTCTTTTTGACGACTTTTGGAGATTGATCAGGTTTTGGTTGAAAACTAACCCGATTTTTACCGGAATCGTCTAACTTGGTTTGAGTGGGTTGACTTGGCAAAGTTTTATTACCCAGCAAATCACTAACTTTTGAAAAAATAGAACTAAACATAAGAACCTCCAAATATACTTTTACCGTGGGGAAAACAGTTATCTATTGAAACAGAATTAGGTCGAAAGAGAAATTAGTTTGTTCAAATAACATGTCGAATTTTAGGGTAAAAGTAAGAATTTATAAATCAATAAAAATATTTAAATAATTAAGAGGTATTTTACTGTTTTTTTGTCAAATCGTCAATTACCGCTTTAATATCCTGATATTGATAACCATGACGGACAAGGGAGGCGATAAGTTTAATTTTTGTGTCCGGATTATCGAGTAATTTTATTTTTTTAACTACTAATTTTTCAATTTTTTGTTGATCATTTAGGATATTTGACTGAGCAAGTGCTTTTGTAATGAGTTTTGGAGGGACTTTTAGGAGGGATAATTCATAGTTAATTTGTTTTGATGATTTCTTGGGATATCTTCGAATATAAGAAAATGTAAAACCTGATTCGTCAATGAGATTTTGGGAGTTTAATTTCTGAATGACTTTTTGGATAATCAGATTAAGATCAGGTTGGTATTGATTTAATTTTAATTTTAAAATCTGTCTAGGTAAATATTGTTTGAGTTTACGCTCTAAAATTGCCTGATTTTTGGGAGAAAAAGCTATTTGACGAAGACAGAGGTTGTAGCCATAAAAATACAGACTAATATTGATTAGTTTTTGTAGAAGTTTGGGATTAACTTCCAAATTTTTGGCAAGAGATTGGCGAGAAATTTCTTCGACGGGAACGGGTAAAACAAAATTATTAGTAAAGACCAGTAATACCTTGTCCGGTTGACGGGTAGCTTTGATGGATTTTATTTCCATTTTAGTTGCTTAGACTATAGGAAGAGCTTTGACCTTTTCCCAGATTTTTTCTTTTAGTTTGTCGGTAACTTTTGGATTATCTTTTAGGTATTGTTTGGAGGCTTCTCTGCCCTGACCAATAGTTTCATTGTCAATTTTGAAGAAAGCTCCGGCTTTGTTGATTAGTTCGTGTAGGACGGCCAAATCTAGGATACCTCCATAAATTGAGACACCTTCAGTGTTCATGATATCGAATTCGGTTTGCTTGAAGGGCGGAGCGACTTTATTTTTGATAACTCTGGCACGGTGCTGAGAACCGATTGAATCACCGGAGGGAGTTTTGATATTGGCAATTTTACGGACATCAATTCTTACGGAGGCGTAAAATTTCAGAGCCAGACCGCCGGGAGTAGTTTCCGGATTACCAAACATAACACCAATTTTTTGGCGTAACTGATTGGTAAAAATCACCACGGCTTTGGATTTGGAAATGGCACCGGTGAGTTTGCGGAGAGCCTGTGACATGAGACGAGCTTGGACACCCATCATGGAATCGCCCATTTCGCCTTCAATTTCGGCCTTGGGAACAAGAGCGGCAACCGAATCAACAACAATAACATCAACAGCGTTGGAACGAACCAAAGTTTCGACAATTTCTAGGGCTTGTTCACCGCTATCGGGCTGGGAAATTAGCATATTGTTGAGATCGACACCAATAGTACGAGCCCGAGCCGGATCGAGGGCGTGTTCAGCATCGATAAAGGCGGCGGTACCGCCTAATTTTTGGGCTTCTTTGATGACATGAAGACAGAGAGTGGTTTTGCCTGATGCTTCCGGTCCGAATATTTCGGTGACTCGACCACGGGGAAGACCGCCGACTCCAAGTGCGATATCAAGAGGTAGTATGCCGGTAGGGACGACTTCAACTTTGGCGTTGGCGGCACTATCACCCATACGCATAATTGAACCCTCCCCATATGTTTTGGTAATTTGTTCCATGGCCAATTTGACGGCCTCTAATTTTTTGGACTGAAGTGATGAATCTGTATTTTTTTTGACAGTAACAATAGTAGCTTTTTTGTCTGTTTTTGGACGTCTTCCCATATTTAGTTAAAATTATTAAAATTTATAAAACACTTATTGATATCAAAAAAAAGTAGATCAAGTCAATAAGCAAAACCGAAGAAAAACCGAAGATGAATTAAATTAAATATATTTTAATAAAAATGTTAGAATAGCTGAGCATAAACTCCGGGGATTGGCGCAATTGGCTAGCGCGCACGCATGGGGTGCGTGAGGCTGCTGGTTCGAATCCAGTATCCCCGACAATAAGGAATAATTGAAATTTTTCGATGTGGTGCAGACCACGACCTCACCGTTGGTTACTGCCAAGAATCCGTCATTTTGATATTTTGGGTGTGTTGTTTTATTTGATCCATTGACACCCTATGGGGGTGTGTTAAAATAATTCAATGACCAAGAACTATGGACAGCGAATTAACAATATTTCCGGACAAATCAACGGTATTAGTCGGATGATTCAGGAAGAAAAAGATTGTTTTGAAATATTGACACAATTGAAGGCGGTGCGGTCTGCAATCGACTCTTTAATGAATAAATATTTAGAGGAAAAAGTAGATAGTTGTATTAGTTCAAATAAATCTGAAGATAAACAAACATTAAAAAAATTATTTTTAAAAGTTAATAAATAAAGGAGTATCCCGGTGAATACCGGGACAAGCATATGGCAAATACAGTAATGGTTAATAAAGAAAATTTTGAAGAAAAAGTTTTAAAGTCAAAACTACCGGTTTTGGTGGATTTTTGGGCACCCTGGTGCGGACCTTGTTTGATGATGGCACCCGTCTTGGAGGATGCAGCTACAGAATTGGAGGGTAAGGTAATAATTGCTAAATTAAATACCGAAGAGGTAGAAAACCAAACTTTAGCTTTTGAATATAATATTCAAAGTATTCCAAACATGAAACTGTTTAAAGACGGAAAAATCGTAAAAGACTTTGTTGGTTTTAGACCTAAAGAAGTATTTATCCCAGAACTGAAAGCATCTTTATAAAAAAGTCAGATTAGGCGGACTGAACCAGACCAAAGATAGTGCCTTGGGAATCCACGAACTTGCCAATTATGCCGACTCCGGGGATTTCGTTTTTGGGACTGGTTTCGTGTCCGCCGGAAGAAATAATTTTTTTCAAAACAAGATCATAGTTGTCGACTACAATAGTTGAGGAAAAATTAAGGTCAGAATAGTTTTTTGTTTGGGTATCTGGCTTTGTTAGAGCACCCAGGTACGATGTTTTATCCTTGATTAGCCAGGTATCGCCAGGACCATGCCATTTGTTTATTTCCCAGCCAAATACTTTTTGATAAAAATCAATTGTTTTTTTAGGGGAATCGGTATAGATTTTTAATAAAATCATTATATGTATATAATATATATTTTTTGGGTATCCGTCAACAATACCCCCGGAAAATGTGAAAGATGTAAAAATGAGGTATGAGTTTATTGCCAAAATATAAATGGTATAATGACTTTTTAACCTCTAATCATGAACACAAACAATCTCGACAAAAAAATTAGATTTACAGTAAACTTGGAAAAGGCAAGAGAAGAAAAATCAAATGTTAAGAAACATAAAAAAATTCTTAAAACGGCTGAAGAACATTATACTAAACTAACAATGGATATGATTGGCGGTAAAATGGCAGATTGCTAGCAGGGAAAATTTTATACTTTCCGAATTAAGTTTGGAGAGATAAAAAAAGAATAACGGCTAAAATAACCAAATAAATTGAAAAATACCACAGATGTTGTGATTGGATGGATTTTTTTAGAATTTTTAAAGACAATAAACCGACAAAAAAGGTAATTAAAAAGGCAATAAAATAGTTTAAATTAAAAAATTGAGAGAATTGATTATCTCTGAGCTCCAGCAGTAGGGCGCCAAAAGAAGCCGGAATAAAAAGAAAAAATGAAAATTGAAAAGCCATGGTAGCAGGGAGACCGAGTAATAAACCAGCAACGATAGTGGAACCGGATCGAGTGACACCGGGTAAAATAGCTAAAGATTGAAATAATCCAATAATAAGGGCTTTTTGATAGGTGAGTTTTTTATCTTGACGCACCAAATAACGGCTGGCAAAAAGTATTAAGGCGCTGATGCCAAAAAATAAGGGTAAATATTTGGGCGATGAAAAAAGACTTTCTAATTGGGGTTTGAATAAAAGACCAACAATGGCAGCAGGAATTGAACCGATAATAATATATTTAAAGTCTTTAATAAAGAGACGCCAACTGGCAGCAAAGTAAACGAAAACGGTTAAAAGACTGGAGGTATTGAGAAAAATATCAAAAGAAAGAGAGGGGGTGGTGTTTAAAATATATTGAAAAAGTGTCAGGTGGCCGGATGAGGATACGGGTAAAAATTCGGTAATGCCCTGGACAATGGCCAGAATAATAGAATTTAGCAAGGTCATACCTTATGATTATAAAGGTAAGTGAACAAAAAAAGTGGAGGGATTAACGTTTGGGGGACTGTTTTTGGCGTCTGGATTTTCCACCGGTACCAACTTGACGTCTTTGGCGGACCCGTGAATCGACGGTGAGAAGACCGGCATTCCTAAGGGGTAATTTGTTGGCGGATTCATTGATGATTTTGAGAGCCCGAGAAATTGCCAGAACCAAGGCTTCGAGTTGTCCTTCTTTTCCGCCTCCGGAGATTTTGGCTTCGAGGTCGTGTTTGGATACGGTGTCAGTTAATTCAAAGGGTTGATTGTATTTTAATTTTGAGTTTTCTCCGGGAAAATATTTATCGATAGGTAAGGTATTAACGACAAAGTTACCCTTGCCGGAATATAACTTAATGGTGGCTACTGAAGATTTTCTTCTACCAACTGCGTAAGTATATTTTTTGGATGTGGTTTTTGGCATAGTTATTTTGCGAATTTGTCAGTGTAGGGATGTTCACTGCCCATAAATATTTTTAACCTTTTAATCCGAAGATCTCTTAGTTTATTTTTGGGGATCATACCGTAAACAGAATTTCTGATTACTTTACGGGAATCTTTGATTAACAGTTCACCTAAAGAAATTTCTTTTAAATTACCGGCAAAACCAGTATAGTGATAGTAGATTTTTTGCTTTAGTTTTTTACCGGTTACTTTTATTTTGTCGGAGTTGATGACAACAACATAATCACCATTATCGATGTGATAAGAAAAAGTGTTTTTGAATTTACCAACCAAAAGAGAAGCAATTTTAGTGCTGACGCGACCCAAAGTTTGACCGGAAAGATCAATAAGGTGCCATTGACGATTGATTTCGACATTTTTGTTGGTAGTTGTTTTGGGAGTCATAATTATTTAACCTTATTTTTGGTAGTTTTAACTGTTTTTGTCGGGGCTTTAACGGTTTTTTTGGGTTTTTCTTTTTTGACCTTAACCTTTTTTTCTTCGAGAAAACTGATTGGTTTTATAAAAGATAATTTAACAATGAGAGCATCGTCTCCGAGTCTTCTTTTGATACGGGTAATTTTGATAAAGTTTGATGTTTGACCAGAGAATTCGGAAGACATTTTTTCGGCAACCCGATTAACCCAAGTTTGGTCCTGGAGATATCGAAATAATTTTCGGCGGGAATTTAAATCAGCCTTGGTAGCTGAAAGAGCCAAATTTTCGATGACACGAAGGGCTGTTTTGGCTTTGGCTTCGGTAGTCTCAATATTTCCATAAGTAAAAATACCCCTAACCATACCATTAATTAAGGCTTTTCTTTGGTTGTGATTTCGACCCAATTTTTTACCGAAGATACGATGTCTCATAATAATTTATTTCCAGGTAAAGCCTCTCTCTTTGAGCCAGGCATCAATAATTTTTAAGGATTTTTCACCGACATTTTTGGCTTTACTGACTTCAAGACGACCAGCTTTGATAAGACTGTCGATAGAAGTAAATCCGGCTTTTTTGAGGGCGTTGGTAACCCGCAGAGGAAGTTCGATTTCTTCGATGGAAATATCAATTCCCTGAATTATGGGACCATCAGAAATGGCAACAACTTCTTCTTCAAAATCCTTGGGGTCGACAATTTGAGAAAGGGTACTAATAAAATCTTTGGCGGCAAATTTTAAGGCTTGGATCGGTTCGACTGAACCATCGGTCCAAATTTCCATAATCAATTTGTCGTAATTACTTTTTTTACCAAGACGGGTAGGCTCTACAGAATAATTAGCCTTAAGAACGGGGGTAAAGGTGGCATCCATAACAATTTCGCCAACGATACTAGATTGCTGTTCTTTGGCTAGGGTATAACCGACTCCCCTTTCGATAGTTAGTTCAATAGAAAGTTTGGATTTGGCGTCTGATAAGGTAGCAATATGTTGGCCGGGGTTGGCGACTTTACATAAATCGGTGTCGATAATATCAGCAGCAGTGACGATACCGGGACCCTTTTTATCAAGAGTTAACTTGGCCGGTTCATCTTTGTTGTAAATAAATTTTATTTTTTTCAAATTGAGTGAAATTTCAACCAAGTCTTCTTTTACTCCGGGAAGGGTAGTAAAAAGATGATTGGCACCATCCACTTTGATACGGGTAATGGCTGCTCCGGGGACAGTAATCAATAAAATTCTACGTAGACTGTTACCGATGGTATGTCCGAATCCACCAAATAATGGTGTCAGTTCGAATTTACCGTATGTTTCGGTTTGATTAAGTGTATTAATATGAAATTTGCTTGTATCTATCACTGTGGTAACCTCCTACCTTGAGTAGTATTCAATAATTAAATTTTCATCAATTTCTGGGGTAATATCTTCTCTGGTGGGAAGATTTGTTAATTTTACCGAGAAATTGGGTTTATTAAGGAGAAGCCAACCCGGAAGGCGGAAGTCTTTTTCCTTAATTTTTGAAGTATCTTTTATTTGATCAATGGTTGATTTGTCCAAAGTAATTTCATCATTGATTTTTAAAGCATATGAAGAAATACTGAGCGGACTACCATTGACGAGAACGTGGCCATGACTAATAAACTGTTTTGATTGAGAACGAGAATCGGCCAATCCGGAAGTATACAGCACTGAGTCCAGACGTGTCTCAAGTAAAATTAACAAATTTTCACCAAGTTTACCTTTTAGTAATTTGGCTTTTTTGTAGTAGTTGTTGAACTGGGTTTCCTGGACTCCATAAATTCTTTTGGCTTTTTGTTTGGCTCTTAACTGAATACCGTAATCAGTGGGTTTTTTAGTTCTTTTGAGACCATGCATGCCAGGTCGGACAGCACCTTTCTTTTCGATGGGACATTTGGCAGATAAGCAACGACTACCCTTGAGGTAGAGTTTGGTGCCTTCAGTTCGGCACAATCTGCACTTAGAATTTTGAGTTATTCTTGACATAAAATATTAAGCTCTTCTTTGTTTGGGAGGTCTCGGGCCATTGTGGGGAATCGGGGTGATGTCAGCAATCATTTCGACATCAAATTCCCTTTTGGTCCGAAGATACCTGAGGGCAGCATCACGACCAGTACCAGGTCCTTTGAGATAAACGGATAATTTTTTGATACCATGTTTTTTGGCTTCTTCCAGGGTTTTTTCGATAGCAGTAGTGGCAGCAAAAGGGGTTGATTTTCGTGAACCTTTAAAACCGGCATTACCGGAACTTGACCAACAAAGAGTGTTACCTTTTGTGTCGGTGACGGAAACAAGAGTATTGTTGAAAGTTGACTTGATGTAAAGTCTGCCTTCAGCCAAATTTTTGAAAGTTTTTTTGACGGCAGGTTTTTTAGTTTTAGTAGTAGGAGTATTTGCCATAGTTTATTTGTTTTTTGCAACTGAAGCAGCTTTTTGTTGAGCTTCCATTTTTGCCCAAGCTTCTTTGGTAAGTGAACCAACTGTTTTCTTTTTACCTTTACGGATACGGGAATTGGTTTTGGTACGTTGGCCACGGACAGGTAGACTGACAATGTGTCGAAGACCACGATAACAATGAATTGCCTTGAGACGATCTATGTTTTCTCTAATTTCTTTTTTAAGATCACCTTCGACTTTGAAAGTTTCTAAAGCTTTCATTAAGGTACTGACTTCATCACGATCGAGATCTTTGATACGTTTATTGAGGTCAATTTTGGCTTTTTTGGCCAAAGCTATGACATTATTTGGTCCAATACCAAAAAAACGAGTAAAGCCCACTTGGACTCTTTCGTTATCGGGGATGTCTACGCCTGAAATTCTCATAATTAGCCTTGTTTTTGGGTATGTCTTTTGGTGGAACAAATAACACGCCTCACCCCTTTACGGATGACAATTTTACAATTGCGGCAGCGGCGTTTAATACTTGATTGTACTTTCATATAGGAACTTTGGATATTGTATCGCAAGTTATGGCCAATATCAAAGACTAAATTCAATTTAAATTTTATTAATTGCGATAGACTATCCTGCCTTTTTCCCCTTCAGGGCTTAAAACCAGGGTAACCGAATCACCAGCAATAACTCTGATACGGTGCAATCTGAGTTTTCCTGCTAAGTGAGCGATAATTAATCGGTCGTCTTCGAGTTTAACCCGATAAAGCGAATTAGGCAAGACTTCAGTTACTAATCCTTGTACTTTTGGTTCGTCTGACATTTATTTAAAATTTTTAACTTTTTTAATTAATTAAATTATATGTATTGTATCAATTTTTTTGCAGATATCTTTTAAAATCGGTTCGATGGGGCGGTTACCGTCGATTTCGAATAATTTGTTTTGATTACGATAATAGTCGAGAATGGGATTAACGTTGGATTCGTAAAGTATTTTTTGACGATTGGCAATGGCTTTGGGAGTATTATCTGAACGGTCTTGGTCTTCGGCTTGAAAGTCTTTGCCGGCAAGTTGACGCCGACGTACAATTTCTAGAAAATCTACTAAAAGATGTATCAAAAGGGATGTTTGTTGACCTTTGTCAATTAAAAAACGATCGATATAATGGCCTTGCTGAACCAATCGAGGAAATCCGTCGATTATAAAATTTTTATTATCAAGAGAAATTAGTTTTTGCGATAAAATCGGGAGAACGATTTCATCCGGTACAGGAGTACCCTGGTCAACACTTTTTTTGGCGTCAAGACCGAGTTTGCTGTTGGTGGCAATTTCATCGCGGAGAAGTTGTCCCATTGAAAAATGAGTTAGCTGGTATTTTTGGGCAATTAGTTTGGCTTGAGTTGATTTTCCGGAGCCTGATGGTCCGATTATAAAAAGATTTAGTGACATTTAGTAGGTAAGTTTTTCGTAATGATACATTTGAACAACATTTTCAATTTTACGAGTTAATTCTATAATAACAGAAACGGCGATCAAAACTGAAGTACCACCGATAGTAAGAGTGGAAATACCGGTAAAATTCTGAACAATTGAGGGGAGGACGGCAATTACACCAAGAAAAACAGCTCCGATAATGATTACTCTGTCTAAAAGATATTTCAATCTTTTTTCAGTTGAGATACCGGGGCGAATACCGGGTATAAAACCACCGGATTTTCTGAGTTCTTCGGCAACGTCTTTGGGTTTAAATACGACTGAGGTGTAAAAATAAGTAAAACCAAGTACCAAAAAGAAGTAAAGTAAAATATAAGGAAAACTACTAGGTCGGAATAATGCACCAATAGATCCGGCAATACTGGCTATTGCTGGTTGGGGAACACGGCTAAGATATTGACCAATTAGAGAAGGGACTGTGGCAAGTGAAACGGCAAAAATGATTGGCATAACACCGGCAGTATCGACTTTGATAGGCAAATAAGTTTTTTGGCCTCTTTTGGCATAATTGATAGGAACACGAAGCACAGCTTCTTCTATCATCACTATGCCGTAAATCAGTGCCAAAATCACGACTAAAAAGATTCCTAAATTAAATACATTTTGGGGATTGGAAAAATCAGAAATAGAAATAGTTTGTACAAATTCGACAGGTAAACGGGCAACGATACCGGCAAAAATTAACATAGAAATGCCATTTCCGACACCGTAATTGTTGATGAGTTCTCCCAGAAAAATCATAATCATAGTACCGGCCACCATACTAACCACCAGGGCAACAACAGTCAGAGGAGAAAGATTGGGAATAATGTTTTGAGATCTTAAAATTCCGTACATACCAATAGATTGGACTAAGGCTAAGGGAATAGTTGCCATTCTGATATATTGATTGATCTTGGCACGACCATACTCCCCTTCTTTACTGAGTTCTTCCAGCTTGGGAATTACAAGTTGGAATAGTTGAAGCATTACGGAAGCATTGATATAAGGATTTAAGCCGAGGGCGGCAATTGAAAAATTGGCAAGAGTACCTCCGGAAAATATATCAAGGAGTGAAAGGAGCTGATTTTGAGCAAAAAAGTTTTTTAATAAACCCAAATCGACACCCGGTACAGGTATATGGGCAATCAATCTAAAAAAAAGAAGGATGCCGATAGTGAAAAGAATTTTTTTCCTTAGGAGCGGAGTTTTGAATCCTTCAATATATAGAGAGAGAAGAGAGGTTATCTTTTCCATTACTCTATCTTACCATCTGCTTTGAGTATAAGTCGTTGAGTTGTTTTGGATAAAGTTAGGCCCTTAAAAGTGAGTGCTTTAGTGATACCACCCGTGGAAAGAATTTTGAAAGTTTTTGGGATTTCGGATTTGGGGAGATTGGCTTTTTTAGTGAGTGATTCTTTGGAGACAATTTCATCTTTTTTGAACCATTTTTCTATTTGGTAAAGATTAAAAGCCAAATTACTAGCCCGGGAGTTAGTTCTGTGTTTACCCCTAAGGAAAGGCAATCTTTTAATCCAACCTTTTTTAATTTTGGTACCATCAAAAGTTAATTTACTTTTTCCTCTGACCAGATCACCTTTGGCTCCACGGCCGGTGGTATGGCCTCCGGATTTGGAGCCATAACCACGTCCACGTCGACGGGCAGATTTGGTTGTAGTTTTGGAAAGAGAATTTAAAATTTCCATATAATTATTTTTTTAACATGGTTAAAGCTTTAAGTGTGGCCCAAACGTTAATTGATTTATTTTTGGAGCCAATAATTTTGGAGGCGATGTCTTTGACACCGGCAACTTCTACTACAGAACGAACCGGACCGCCAGCAATAAGACCACTACCTTGCTTACCGGGACGAATCAAAACTATAGCACCTTTGAATTTGACTTTGACTTGGTGTGGAATGGTACCGTCTACGATAGGTACTTCAAGCATGGATTTGTGGGATTTTTTGATACCTTTTTGAATGGCATCGGCGACACTTTTAGCTTTTCCTAAACCTACACCTACTTTTGATTTTTTATCACCGGAAACCACCAAGGCAGTAAAAGAAATTTGATTTCCACCTTTGGTTTTGTTGGAAACACGCTTAATTTCGACTACTTTATCGATAAATTCTGATTCGGGTTTGTCGTTTCTGTATGATTGTTGATATGCCATATTAGATTAAAATTGTAATCCTTTGGAACGGGCACCATCTGCCAAAGCTTTTACCCTTCCATGATAACGATAAAGTCCACGGTCAAATCTAATTTTTTTGATTTTAGTTTTGAGGGCAATGAGAGCTATTGCTTCGCCAACCATACGAGCTGTTTCGGATTTGGTGGCTTTGGCGGCTTTGATGGTTTTAGAAGAAGCTGATGCAAGAGTTTTGCCATGTTTATCGTCAATAATTTGTGCCCAAATATTTTTATTGGTACGATAAACAGAAAGTCTGGGTATACCAAGATTTTGAGAAATTTTGGCTCTGACTCTTCTTAATCTTCTAATTTTTGAATTTTGTTGAATCATAGGTTTTTAAGCTTTGGCTGTTTTACCTGCTTTAAGTTTAATAAATTCATCAAGATAGCGAATACCTTTACCTTTGTAGGGTTCGGGTTTGCGAATTTTTCGAATGTTGCTGGCAACCTGACCAACTATAGTTTTATCACATCCAACAACCGATACTTTTGTTTCTTCTGAAACTATGAATTCGATTCCTTGAGGTGCAGTAACGATGACGGGGTGAATGTAGCCGGCTAAAATGGTAAGTTTATTTCCATTTAAAGATGCTTTGTAACCGGTACCTCTGATTTCAAGCTCCTTTTTCCAGGGGGTCACAACTCCTTGGATCATGTTGTTGATATGTGCCCGGGTAGTACCGTGACTGGCTCTGGCTTGGCGGATGTTGGAAACCCGAGAAACTGTAACTTGATCATCTTTAATTTCAACTTTAATGTGGTGAGGAATATTGAGGGTGAGGGTACCTTTTGGTCCGGTGACAGTCAAAAGATCGCCCTCTAATTTGAGAGTTACTCCTGACGGGATAGTGATAAGTTGATTGCCAATGCGGGACATATTTAGTAAATTTCGGCGATAATTTCTCCACCTAAACCTTTGACTACGGCCTCTTTTTGAGACATTAAGCCTTTGGAGGTGGAAATAATAATTAATGATTTGGGAGTTTTACCCCAAGGTAAGGTTGAAGCTTTTTCATATAAACGACGACCCGGTTTGGAAAAAATCTTTAGGTCGGTAAAATTGGGTATTTTTCCTTCGTAAGAAAGTTGAACATTGATGATTTTGTTTCCGGTTTCGTCAATCGAATAATTGGTTATGTATCCATAACGTTTCATAAGTTCAGCAAGAGAAACCCGCATTTTGGAAGAAGGAGAAGAAATACTTTTTCTTCCGGCTAGGTAACCATTTTTGATTCGAATTAGAAAATCGGTAACGGGATATGACATAAGGGTAATTTACCAGCTGGCTTTTTTGACTCCAGGAAGGACACCGGCGTGAGCCAATCGTCTAAAACAAATGCGGCAGAGTCCGAAAAATCGGATATAACCCCTGGGACGACCGCAGATATTACAGCGATTGTGGTATCTGGTTTTAAATTTTAACTTCTTGCTCTCACGAGCAATTTTTGCTTTGGTAGCCATAATTTATTTATCTTCCTTTTCAAATGGAAGACCTAGGGCGGATAATAACATTTTTGCTTCGTCTTTGGAAGAAGTAGTAATACCTAAAGTCACCTGGAGACTACGAATTTTGGAAACTTTATCCAGATCTATCTCGGGGAAATATGTCTGATCTTTGAGGGTTAAATTGTAGTTTCCGGAGTTGTCAAATGAACTTAGAGATAGTCCTTTAAAGTCTCTAAGACGAGGAAGGACAATACTAAAGAGTTTTTCAACAAAACCATACATTCTTTTACCCCGAAGTGTGACTTTGAGAGCCAGAGGATCACCTTGCCTGAGTTTAAAGTTGGCGATAGATTTTTTTGATTTGGTAAGACTGGGTTTTTGACCGGCAATGGCAGTTAGTTCCTCAATGGCTGAATTGAGTGATTCCTGACTGTCGCGAGCATCGGGGACACGATAATTTAAAACTACTTTTGATAGACGTGGTAGGGACAAAACCTGTTTTCGACCGGTAAGTTTGATTAATTTTTCTTTGATAGTGGTGGAGATAGTTTCTTGTAACATAATTATTTTTTAACAATTTTTTGGTCAAGTAAAGATTTACATTTAGGACAAATACGATATTTTGAGCCGCTTTTATCAATTTGATATTTTACCCTAATGGTTTTTTTACATGACGGGCAAATGAGCATGACTTTGGAAACTCCGAGAGGTCGTTCTTTTTCGACAATACCGCCTTTGGTTTGAGGAGTAGATTTAATATGTTTTTTGAAAAGATTGAGACCGCTGATTAAAACAGTTCTTTTTTTGGGGAAACTTAGGACAACTTCACCTGTCCGACCCTTGTCTTTGCCGATTAAAATTTTTACTTTGTCGCCTTTTTTGATTTTCATATTAATATACCTCTTTTGCCATTGAGGCAATCTTGTTAAATCCTAAATCTTTGATTTCACGGGCAATTGGTCCGAATATTCTGGTACCACGAGGATTTTTTTGAGCATCTATAACAACTCCGGCATTATCACTAAAACGAATGTAAGAACCATCGGTACGACCGACTTCTTTTTTGGTACGAACGATCACTACTTTTACTTTATCTTTCTTTTTGACGATACCATTGGGAATAGCTTCTCTAACAACTGCCAAAACAATATCGCCAATAGAACCTTTTTTGTGAAAAGAACCTTTGTAGACATGAATTACCATGAGCGATTTGGCTCCGGAATTGTCAGCAGGATTGATAATTGATCTAAGTTGAACCATTTAATTTTTTACGATTTCTAAAGTAGTAAATCTTTTGAGCTTACTTAGGGGACGACATTCGCAAACTTTAACTATATCCCCTATTTTAGCGGATAAATTATTGTCGACGTAAATCTTTTTTCGATGTTTGATTATCTTTTTATAAAGAGGGTGACGGCTTTTGTAGTCCATTGATACGACAATAGTCTTGGTCATTTTGTCTGAAACCACAGTTCCGGTAAAAGTTTTACCGGTAGTTTTTTGAATATCTTTGGTCACTTTTTTAATCATAATTTTAGACCTTTTGATTCTGATTAATTAATGTCTTAATAAGAGCAATTTCATACCGTATTTTGGCTAAAAGAGAAGTGTCTTTTAGGTTTCCGGTTGATTGTTTAATCTTAAGGTCAATTAGTTTTTTCTGAAGATCGAAAAGACTTTTCTGAAGTTCGGAAATACTCTTTTGAGTGTAGGATATTTTATCAGTTTTTTTCATAATTTCCAGCTTTATTTTCTTTTAACAACTTTTGTTTTCATTGGTAACTTGGCAGAAGCTAATTGGAGGGCGCGATGAGCGTCAACTTCGGAGACTCCGGCGACTTCGTACATAACTCTACCGGGACGAACTACAGAAACATAACCTTTGACATCGCCTTTACCGGCACCCAATGGTGCACCGGCGCCTTTTTCCGTAAAGGGTTTGTCCGGAAAAATTCTGATCCAGACACGACCATTTCTTTTGGTATGGTGGGTAATAGCACGACGGGCAGATTCGATTTGATTGGCAGTTACCCAACCACATTCCATAGCTTTGAGACCATAATCTCCGAAAGAAACTTGAGAACCGCGTGATTTACCACGCATTCGTCCTCGAAATTGTTTTCGGTATTTGGTACGACTTGGTTGCAACATAGAAGGTTAGCCTAAACACAAATAAACTTTAACACCAATATAGCCTGATCTGGTTAGTGAAGGACATTCGTGGTAATCGATTCGGGCTTTGATTGTACTTAGAGGTACTTTTCCCTGAGAAAATTTTTCTCTCCGACTGATTTCTGCTCCATTGATACGACCACCGATTATTATTTTTATACCCGTGGCTCCGGCGGCCATTGATTTTTCCATGGCGGAAAGAACGGAACGACGATACGGCATCCTTTTGGTAAGTTGATAAGCAATTTTTTCGGCAATTAATTTGGCGGAAAGATCGACTTGTTTAAATTCTTCTACCTGAATATCGATATTTAATTTATTAGCACTGGTGGGGACAATTTTTTGAATCTCTTTTTTGATGTTTTCAAGTTCCTTACCACCTCTGCCAATTACTAATCCCGGTCGACTGACAATTAGAGTTAATTTGATTTTTTTAGCAGAACGTTCTATTTTGATAGCAACAATTCCGGCTGAATAAAGTCTTTTTTGGAGCATGTCTCTGATATTTTTATCTTCCAAAAGCAACTTAGAATAGTTATGTTTGGCGTACCAGGAAGATTGCCATTCGGGACCGTACTTGGTGGTCTCTAATCTAAAACCAATTGGATTTATTTTTTGACCCATTAATTTAATTCTCCTTTAAGAATAATTTCTATTCGACTGTGACGTTTTTGAATTAGACCCCGGGCAAACCTGGAACCATGCGATTTGTCCATTCTTTTTAATTTCATACCTTCGTCAACCCTGATGGAATCAAACCTTAAAGTTTCGGGGTTAAGATGGTGGTTATTTTTACTATCGGCGATGATTGACTGGATAGCTTTATAAAAAATACGAGCGGCTTTTGTATTGGTAAATTTGAGTCTGTCCAGGGCTTCCTGTGGTGTAAGTTTTTTGATGACAGGTGTAATAAGACGGAGTTTACGGGGAGAAACCTTGACATTTTTATTGAGAAACTTGGCTGTTTTGGTTTCTTTGGAAACCGGAACCGCCATATTTGGTGTTTCGTTTTTAACCACTTTGGTGGTAGTTTTTGCTTTAGTAGTAGTAATATTTTTTTTGGTAGTAGGCATAAATATATTTTAAGTTTTCTCCAAAACTCTTTTGACGACACGACCGTGACCTTTGAAGGTACGAGTCGGAGCAAATTCTCCCAGGCGATGTCCTACCATATCTTCGGTGACGAAGACATTGATGAACTTTTTGCCATTATGAACGGAAAAAGAAAGTCCGACAAATTCCGGAGCAATCTGGCTGGATCTAGCCCAAGTTTTGATTATATCAGAAGGCTTTGAGGCAGCAACCTTTTTGATGAGGTTTTTGTCGATGTATGGTCCTTTTTTGGAACTGCGTGACATTTATTTTCTACGTTTAATAATTAATTTATTGGAAGCTTTTTTGGCTTTACGGGTACGTTTACCCATGGCAGGTTTACCCCAAGGGGTCTTGGGATTCATACCAATAGAACTGCGGCCTTCTCCACCACCATGCGGATGGGAATCGGGATGTTGAGCAACACCTCTGACAGCAGGACGAAAACCACGATGCCGACGTTGTCCGGCTCTGGTCAACTTTTTGTTAATAAGATCGGCATTACCAACTTGACCTATTGTAGCATAGGAAGATGCATTAAATAGCCTTATTTCTCCGGAAGGAAGTTTAATAACGGCTTTGTTACCATCAATTGATTGAACATAGGCAGCTGAACCGGCGCTTTTAACCATTTGACCACCTTTGCCGGGAGTAATTTCTATGGAGTGGATGGGAACACCAACGGGAATATTTTTGAGAGGTAAACGATTGCCATCCTTGATAGGAGCTTTGTTGGCAGTAATAACAATATCGCCAACTTTTAGGTTGGATGAGGCCAAAATATAGCTTTTTTGACCGTCTTTGTAGGAAATTAAAGCAATATCGGCGGTGCGATTGGGATCGTATTCAATAGAAATAACTTTGGCGGTTACATCAAGTTTGTTTCTCTTCCAATCAATATCGCGGAGGAATCTTTTTTCTTCGCCACCACGGTGACGAACTGAAATTGTTCCGGAATTGTCACGACCGGAATTTTTTTTCTTGATAGTAATTAGGGATTTGTGGGCTTTCATATTATTTGGTGTTTGGAATTAGACTGTCAATTTTTTTACCCTTGGGTACGCTTATAATAGCTTTTTTTTGATTTGGTTTAGTGATGGTTTTTTTGGTTCTCCAGTCGGTTCTGATTTTTCCAATTATTTTGGAAGTATTTACACTGACGGGTTTGATGTTAAAAATGGCAAAAAAAGCGGCTGCGATCTGATCCTTGTTTGATTTGGGATTGACCCAAAAGTAATACTTATCTATGGCCTGTTTTTCGAGTGATTTTTCAGTATAGATAGGCTTTAAAATGATGTTAGAAGGATTTATGGTCATTATTTTTTAGCGGTTAAATTTGTGATGGCTTTTTTGGTAAAGACCAAAAAATTTTGATTACTTAAATTGTAGACATTTAGAGAACTAAGATTCATTACCGAAAATCCGGGAATGTTACCGAAAGCTCTTTTGATGTTGCCGCTGGGAACAGAGGTTATAATACCAATTTTACGGCTTTTTGCCAATAGATCTTCCTTTTTTTCGAGTTTATCCATGAAATCCCAAGCAATTTTGGTTTTGGGTTCGATTTTGGAAAGATCATCAACGACAATAATAGTCTTGTTTTGGGCAATTTTGGTAAGTATGGCTTTGAGGGAGGCAGTTCTCATTTTTTTGTTGAGAGTAAGACTGTAGTCTCTGTCGCTGCTGGGACCATGAGCTTTACCACCACCAACAAATTGCGGAGCTTTGTCGGAACCATGTCGGGCACGACCGGTACCTTTCTGAGCCCACATTTTTTTGGTAGTACCGCTGACCTCACTTCGTTCTTTGGCACTAGCGTGGGATTTTCTTTGATTGGCTAAATATACTCTAATGGCAAGTTGGATTAATTTTGGAGAAGCTTTGGATTCGAAAAAAACTGGATCTAGGGTTAGGTCGCTAATTTTTTCGGATTTGATATTGTAAACAGCTACTTTCATAGTTAGATTTTTTTGGTTAGGGTAACCCAGGCATTAATTGGCCCGGGAATATGGCCGGAAACTAGTAATTCGTTTTTTTCTGGATCGATGGCGGCAATTTTTAGATTCAGGGTGCTAATTTGTTTATTTCCCATGTGTCCTGGCATTTTTTTACCTTTAAGAACTTTACCGGGAGTTTGGGCACCGATGGAGCCGGGTGCACGAGTACGGTCTGATTGACCACCGGTTACAGGTTGACGTTGGAAACCATGGCGTTTGATAACACCGGCGAATCCACGACCTTTGCTAATACCGGTTACTTTGATGGTATCGTCGACTTTAAATACCGAATCGAGAGATACTTCAGTACCTACTTCAAGAACGGTATCGGGAAGAGCTTTAAATTCAACAAAGCCTTTGGGTGATAATTTGATTTTGAGTTTGTCGAGTTTTTTGGATACAGGTTGTTTGAGATTTTTTCTGTTACCATAGGCAAATTGGACGGATTGGTAACCGTCTTTTTCTTTGGTTTTGATCTGAGTAACGGTTAGTGGAGTGGCAATACATTTGGTAACGACAACCGACTTGCCTTTTTCAGAAAAGATTCTGGCCATTTGACCTTTTTTTACAATAAATCCTGAAATCATAGTGAGAATTACATCTTAACTTCTACTTCAACGCCAGAAGGAAGATCCAGGTGTTGTAGACTGTCGATTGTTTTGAGTGAAGCATTAAATATGTCGATTAATCTTTTGTGGGTGAGCATTTGGAAATGTTCACGGGCGTTTTTATCAGTGTGAGGACTGGTTAAAACTACAAGTAACTTACGACCGGTTGGTAAAGGAATCGGACCTTGAACTTGGGCACCAGCGGTAACAGCCGCCTCAACAATTTTAGTGGCAGCTTGATCAATAATCCTATGGTCAAAGGATTTTAGTCTGATCCTGATTCGGTTACCTTTTGGCATTTTTTATTGATGAAGGGCGGATACAAGATCCGCCCTTCACATAAGTAAATTATTTAATAATTTCGGTGATAGCACCAGCGCCGACGGTAAGACCGCCTTCACGAATTGCAAATCTGAAACCGGCCTCCATAGCTACAGGTTTTATTAACTTGACAACTACATTGGCAGTGTCACCAGGCATAACCATTTCAACACCTTCGGGAAGAGTCATTTCTCCGGTAACATCGGTTGTTCTGATAAAGACCTGGGGTCTGTATCCACCAAATATTGGGGTGTGACGGCCACCTTCTTCTTTTTTAAGAAGTAAGATTTCTGCTTTAAATTCGGTATGAGGAGTAATGGTACCGGGTTTGGCTAAAACTTGTCCTCTTTCGATATCATCTTTTTCAATACCGCGAAGCAGAATTCCGACATTGTCTCCGGCTTGACCTTGATCAAGCATTTTGTGGAACATTTCGACACCGGTAACAACAGCTTTGCGAGTATCACGAAGACCGACTAATTCGATTTCATCGTTTACTTTGACGATACCTCTTTCGATTCTTCCGGTAGCAACGGTTCCACGTCCTTTGATAGAGAAGACGTCTTCAACCGGCATTAAGAAAGGTTTGTCGAGTTCACGGGTAGGTTCGGGGATGTAAGTGTCGAGAGCTTCCATTAATTTTTTAATGGATTCGACAGCTGAAGCATCACCTTCCATAGCTTTGAGAGCAGAGCCACGGATGATGGGTATTTCGTCACCGGGATAACCGTATTTGGTCAAAAGATCGCGGATTTCCATTTCAACCAGATCTAAAAATTCAGGATCTTCCACGAGATCGACTTTATTCAAAAAGACAACTAATGAAGGTACATTTACTTGTTTGGCTAATAAGACGTGTTCACGGGTTTGAGGCATGGGACCGTCGGGTGCGGATACGACTAAAATAGCACCGTCCATTTGAGCGGCACCAGTGATCATGTTTTTGACATAATCGGCGTGACCGGGACAGTCGATGTGGGCATAATGCCTTTTATCGGTTTCATATTCAATATGTGAAATTGCGATAGTAACGATTTTTGAGGCGTCACGAACTGTGCCTCCCTTGGCAATATCAGCATAAGATTTGGGGTTACCTTGTACTTTAGCGATAGCTGCTGATAAAGTTGTTTTACCATGGTCAACGTGACCAATAGTACCTACATTAACATGAGGCTTGTTTCTTTGATAAGTGTCTGCCATTTTTTCTCCTTTTTAATTAATTATTCCCCAATAATTTTGGGGCAAAAATATAAAACAGCCTAAGCTGTTTAAGCTTTTAGGATTGTATCAACAAAGATACGTGTTTGCAATACAGAAAGTGTCGCAATATTTCCATTATTGCGACTTAAACGACGTAACTGTAATAACAATCTTGGCTTAAGATTTTATTTAATATCAAAAGGGGAAATTTTGCAAGTGAGATGGTAGAAAAATTATTCTGTTAATTTTGAAACATTTTCACCTCTAATTTTGTGCAAAATTTTTTGGTCTCCAACTTCTATGCGAATGGCAAGCTCAATGGGACCGTTTGCGGCAAAACCGATATATCTTATGCTGCCCAGATCTGTAAGTTCCGTTATGCCCGCATTTTCGACACGAACTACTGTGCCTCTTGATACGGGAGAATCTTTAACTGAAGTGACACTGGTGACAGTAGGTATTGTGACATGGTTTGGTCTTGAGGTGGTAATTATGGCACCATATTCGGTGACAACAGTACCATCGACCAAACCGTTTAATCGGAGAGATGTTTGGTCAGTTCTAGGGCTAATATGATTGATTATTTCAATATTTTTTAAAGTCATAATTAAATTGTAAATATATTATTATAGGTAATATAACATAAATAAAAAAATGAAATATAAAACAATCTCTAAGCTGATTTGGAGCCAGCTGTAAGTTTGGTGGTCAATTCTATTTGAATTGAGGCAGGTACCGGATCATAATGTGAAGGCTCCATATAGAAAGATCCCCGACCTTGAGTAAGAGATCTGATGACAGTAGCGTAACCACGAATCTCAGAAAGAGGAATCATACAATCAATAGTAGTGAATCCCATAGAATCGGTTGATCCTAAAATTTGACCACGACGGGAAGACAAGTCTCCCATAACCGTACCTAAAAATTCTGAAGGAGAAGCAACTTCGAGCTTCATAATTGGTTCGAGAATTAAAGGTTTAGCTTTTTGAAAAGCATCTTTAATGGCGTAAGATCCGGCTAATTTAAAAGCCATTTCAGAAGAGTCAACTTCATGGTAAGTACCGTCATAAACAGTGACAGCAATATCAGTAGAAGGATAACCGGCAATAATTCCCTTGGAGAGAGTTTCGCGGACGCCTTTTTCAATAGCGGGGATAAAATTACTGGGAATGGCGCCTCCTTTGACAGCATTGATAAATTCAACACCTTCTCCCCTATTTTTGGGCTCAACTTTGATTTTACAATGACCATATTGTCCATGACCACCAGATTGATGAATGTATTTACCCTCACCATCGGCGGGAACTGAAATTGTTTCCCGGTAGGCAACTTGAGGTTGGCCGGTTTTGACATTGACACCAAATTCTCTTTTGAGACGGTCTACAATAATTTCGAGGTAAAGTTCGCCCATACCGGCGATAATGGTTTGACCGGTTTCATGGTTATAGGTAACTTGGAAAGTAGGATCTTCGCTGGAAAGACGATTGAGAGCTGCACCCATTTTTTCCTGATCATCGGAAGATTCCGGCTCGATGGAAAGGGAGATAACCGGATCAGAAAATTGTATCGGCGAAAGTGAAATTACAGAATCCCGATCACAAAGAGTGTCACCGGTTGTAGATTCTTTAAGACCAATACATGCGACAATTTCTCCGGCGTGACCTTCTTCGATACCTTCACGTTTGTCGGCGTGCATTAAAAGTAAACGGCCAATTCTTTCTTTGGTATCTTTGGTAGTGTTGTAAACTTCTGAACCGGATTTTAAAATTCCTGAGTAAATACGGACATATGATAGGGTACCAACATGGGGATCGGATTGTACTTTAAAAAGTAGAGAGGACAGAGGTTCGGTGTCCAGAGGTTTACGACTAACTACTTCATTGGTTTGCGGATGAAAACCTTCGATCGGGGGAAGATCCTGGGGAGAAGGCAGATAATCAACAATTCCGTCTAAGATAGGGTGGATTCCCTTGTTTCTCCAAGCAGCACCACAATATACAGGAAAAAGTTTACGGGCAATTGTGGCTTTTCGAAGAGCTGTTTTTAATTCTGATACAGAAATTTCTTCATCGTTTAGGAATTTTTCCATTAAGTCTTCGTCTTCTCCGGCGATTTTTTCGACCATTTCAGCCCGATATTTCATGGCAATATCTTTGTGTTCATCGGTAATGTCAGTGACAGAAAATTCCATACCTTCGGGATCTTTGTCATAAACAACCATCTTCATATTTATCAGGTCAATAACACCGACATGGGCGTGTTCTTCGCCAATAGGAATTACAACAGGGACGATAGGAGCATGAAGTTTGTCGTGGATACTTTTGAGAGTATTTTGGAAAGATGCGCCAACTTTGTCCATCTTATTTACGAATGCGATACGAGGAACGCCATATTTTTCTGCCTGACGCCAGACAGTTTCGGATTGAGCCTGAACACCGGCATTACCATCAAAAATCATAATAGCTCCATCAAGAACACGAAGTGAACGTTCGACTTCGGCGGTAAAATCTACATGACCAGGGGTGTCAATTATATTGAAACGATAATCGTGCCAATAGGTAGTAATACAGGCAGATTGAATAGTAATTCCCCTCTCGCGCTCTTGCGCCATGGAATCGGTGGTGGTAGTACCTTCATCAACTGATCCGATTTTATGAATTTTTCCGGTATAAAAAAGAATTCTTTCGGTGGTGGTAGTTTTGCCGCCATCGATGTGAGCAATAATACCTATGTTACGGACCTTATCCATGGGAACATTCCGGTTTTTAGTTATTTTAATAGCGTCTGCCATCTTAAAAATGTTTTGATTAAAAATTAAAAATTAAACCGCAGCTTAAGCTACGGTTGCTAGTGAAATATGATAACACGAAGATTGAGAAATTTCATTCGGTATAATCAATGATATAAAGTTAGTTGCAGTTTGAAATAAATATAAATAATGAAAAATAAAAAAATAGCCATAATCGGAGCCGGATTGACCGGATTAACAGCCGGGTATGAATTGAGTAAAAAGGGTCATAAAGTGACTATCTTTGAAAAAAGTGATGATATTGGCGGATTGGTGGGTGGTTTTGAAATTGAGGGGACCAGTTTAGAAAAAGCTTATCATCATATTTTTAGAACGGATAAATATATTATTGCTTTAACTAATGAGTTAGGACTGCAAGACAGACTTAAGTGGTACGAAAGTAAAACCGGACTTTATTTTGACGGAAAAGTCTATCCTTTTGCAGGAGCAGTTGATCTTTTAAGATTTAAACCTTTGAACTTTACATCTAAACTAAGATTGGGATTAGTAAAAATTTGGCTGGAAAAAGATAATAATTGGGAAAAATACAAAAAAATTCCGGCCTATAAATGGATGAAAAAATGGTGCGGAGACAGGGCATATGAAGTGATATGGGAACCGCTTTTGAAGGGAAAATTTGATAATTACTATAAAAAAGTATCGATGGCTTGGCTGTGGGCCAGAATTAATACCCGGGGAAATTCAAAATCAAAAGACGGAAAGGAATATTTAGGTTATTTTGAGGGGGGATTTAGAATAATTGCTGACCAATTGGCCAAAAGAATTAATAAAATGGGGGGAGAGATTAAGCTGAATACGGAGATAAATCCCCCTAAATCTCCCTTTGACAAGGGGGACTTTGATGCAGTTATATATACCGGAGCGGCAAAAAATATAGATTATATCGGAGCAGTGATGGTAATTTTTGAGAGTAAACAAAATTTAAGTAAATTTTATTGGCATAATATCAACGACAGTAATTCTCCCTTTTTGGCATTTATTCAACACACAAATTTAATTGACAAAAGTAATTATGGCGGAAAACATGTTTATTATTTGGGGACATATTTACCCCATGATCATAAATATTTTGGGGTAAGTGAGGAACAGATTAAAAATGATTTTTATCAATATTTAAAAAAGATTTTTCCTGATTTTGATAGAGGACAAATTGAAAATGATTGGGTGTTTAGATTTAAAAATGCCCAACATATAGTCGATTGTAACTATAAAGTACCTCCTTACAAAATTAGTGAAAAAGTATATCAGGCAAATTTTGCCCAGATATTTCCGGAAGACAGGGGTACTAATTATGCCGTAAGAGAAGGAATTAAAATCGCTGAGATGATTGGTTAAAAGTGACTAAAACAAAAATATAGAAACAAGAAGAAAGTAAATTAAATTTTGGATTGTTTGGCTAGATTCTTATAAAATTTTTCGGCTTCTTTTTTTGAGTCCTGCCACCATTTTTGGTGAGTTTGGTACCATTCAATTGTTTTTTTAAGACCGGTGTCGAGAGTTTCTTGAGGTTGCCAACCCAGGTCGTTTTTTATTTTTGACCAATCGACTGAATAATTGTCATGAGCGGGACGATCAGCGACATATTCTATTTGAGACATATCTTTTCCCATTAGATTGATGATTTTTTTTACCAAATCAATGTTTTTTGTAGATTGATAGAGCCCGCCGATGCAATAAGTGTCACCTATTTTACCCCGATTGATGACCGCACTAATAGCCGAACAGTGATCATCGACATAGAGCCAATCCCGGAAGTTTAAACCCTGACCGTATACCGGTATTTTTTGGTTTTCAAGAAGATTGGTAATTAGACGGGGAATAAATTTTTCAGGATGCTGATATGGACCATAATTGTTGGAACAATTGGTGATGGTAGTGGGGAGACCAAATGTCTTTCCAAAAGAACGAACTAAATGATCTGACGCCGCCTTGGAGGCGGAATAGGGAGAAGAGGGATCGTAAGGAGTGGATTCCGAAAATTGGTTTGATGAATTGAGAGGTAATGATCCGAATACTTCATCGGTAGAGATATGATGAAAACGAATATTACCATTGTTTTTGGCAAAGTTTAATAGATTGTAAGTACCAAGGACATTTGTCTTGACGAAGAGGGAAGGATCATTTATAGAACGGTCGACATGGGATTCGGCGGCAAAATGTACTATCAGGTCAATCAAAGAAGGCAAGCGATTGGTAAAATCGGGGTTAACAATATCTTCTTTAATAAATTGATATTTTGAACCCTGACTAAAATCGTTTAAATTTTCCGGGTTGGCGGCATAAGTAATCTTATCCAGATTGATGATGGTAGATTGTGGATATTTTTTGCGCCAAAAACGGATGAAGTTGGTGCCGATAAATCCAAGTCCCCCGGTAACTAAAATTTTCATTTGTTATTCAGTCGGTTCAGCTTTGGGAGTAGCTGTAGAGGTTGAAGGAGGAGCGGTGTCTGCTTCAGTTACTGTCGGGCTGGTGCCAGTAGAGCTTTCTCTTAGGTCTGTACCAATATAAAAGACAACATCATAATTTGAAGTAGCGGCTAAATCAGAAGTATAAGTAGCCGGGAAAAAGGTACCAAGTTCTGATTGGAAATAGGCTTGTGCGCTGGCCTGATCGGTTTTGAGTTCGACTTCATTGGCGGTTAAACTTTTTGTGCTATTTCCGACGGCAATGTCAGTAAAACCCAAATCTGTAAGTTTTTGTTTGAGTGTAGCGGCCTGGCCGTTAATTTCGGTAGCATTTAGGACTTGGATTTTGATGTCTTTGCTGATGGAAGGAGTCGGAGTAGGAATTTCAGTCGGGGATAATTTGGCGGTAGGAGTAATATTTTGGGAGGAAGGATTATTGAGATCGCCACCCTGACCACGATTGGCGATAAACCAATAAATAATAGAGGCAATGGCGGCCGTTAAAATAAATACTGCGATAACAGGGAGAATATTTTTTTTATTTTGCATAGGAGGTGCCTGATTTGAAATATTATTAGTTGGTTCACTTATTATAGCAGCAGGAGCTGGTTTAGATAAGGTAGATTGAGAAAGGATGCCGACAACCGGTAAGGGGAGATTACTTGGTTTGCCCAAGTTTTGAGCAATTTGCTTTTCGTCGTATGTGGTTTGATCAAGTTTTTTAGAACTTATGATATCGTAAGGACCTTCTGATGGAAGATATAGCTTGTTGGTTGGAGCGTCAAAATATAAATTGGAATAATTTAATATTTTTTGAATGTCTAAATTTACACCCTTGAGGGGAGATGTTAGATATACAGCATTACCTTTGGCCAAAAAAATAGTGACTTCATTCTTTCCGACAGGATAGATGAAGAAATATTCGTTGGGATTGAAGGTGGCGACGATGTTGGCGATAGAAGAGGAAACATTCCAATATCCTTCTATGCTTAGGCCAAGTTTTGTTAGATTTTCTACAAGGATGTTGTAAGGAACCGAATCAATGATAGTCGACCGAATAAGTGTTTTGTCGTCTTTGTATGAGAGAGAGTATTCAATAAGTTCAGGTTTGATATCAAAATTAACCTGACTTTTGGCTAAAGAGGCAATCTCCGTCGGGTCAACTTTGGAAATTTTGGAATCATAGATAAAAGATTTGGTTACAATGATGTCGTCTGGTAAAAGAACAGAAATTTGATTAATATGATTTTGACGGTAATAGTCGCCTAATTGCTTTAATTCTTCTTCGGTTCTTGGTTTCCAGAGATTTATATCCAGAGAAAAAGTGTTGTTGTCAGATCGATCTAAATAGACCTGAACTGAATCTGACTTTGGCCAAAGTACGGCTTTGGGTTTGCTAAATAATGACATCTATAGTAATAGTATGGACAAAAAATGCAAGGGAAGCAAGTGGGTAGTACTTACCACCTAAGATGAGCAAAGGCTTTGTTGGCGTCTGCCATTCTTTCGACTTCGGTTCTTTTGGTAACAGCGGAGCCTTCGTTTTTGTGGGCGGCTAAGATTTCGGCTGCTAATTTTTCAGCAAAACTATGAAATTGTTTGTTTGGTCGGGAACGGGAAGCGTTAACTAACCAACGAATAGCCAGGGAATTTTGGCGATGGGTACGGACCGGAGTAGGGACCTGATAAACAGAACCGCCGATGCGACGAGGTCTAACTTCTACTTTGGGACGAATATTGTCTAAAGAAATTTCAAAAATTTCGACGGGATTTTGTTTGGTTTCTTTTTTGATTAACTCCAAAGCGTCATAGACTTGTTTTTGAGATGCCATTTTTTTACCATCTTTAGTGGAATAGTTGATTAATCTACTAACTAAAACATTAGAGTAAACAGCATCAGGATGGATTTCACGAATTTTACTTTGGCCTTTTCTTGACATATTTTGTTTGTTTTTTTATATAAATTCCGAAGCAGGTCCGGAGTGATATTTAAATTATTGATTAGATGTTGATTTGGCAGCTTTTTTGGCACCGTATTTGGAACGGGATTGCATACGTCCGGCAACAGCACCGGCGTCATATTTGCCCCTAATTATGCGATAACGAACACCTGGTAAATCACGAACACGTCCGCCTTTGACTGAGACGATACCGTGTTCAGCCAAATTGTGGCCGACACCTGGGATATAAGCAGTAACCATAGTCCGATTGGAAAGTTTGACTTTGGCAACTTTTCGTAGAGCAGAATGCGGTTTTTTTGGAGTCATTGTTTTGACAACAGTGACGACACCTTTTTTTTGAGGATTTCTAGTCTTGACGGTACGATTTTTGATGTTGTTAAAACTACCGCGGAGAGCGGTGGTTCTAACTTTGAGGATACGAGACTTTCGACCCTTTTTGATTAATTGATTAAAAGTAGGCATTTTTTATTGAAGTAATTGCTGTTTTTTACTGACCGGTATCAGTCTGCCGATAATAACATTTTCCTTAAGTCCAATCAAGTTGTCAACTTCGGCCAAAAGTGAGGCTTCAGTAAGAACACTGGTAGTTTGTTGGAAGGAAGCAGCCGAAAGCCAAGATCCAGTGGTCAAAGCAGCCTGGATAAGTCCAAGAAGTACTTTTTTACCTTTGGAAATTTTACCCTTTGCTGATTTAGCTTTTTCGTTAGCTTGGGTAAAAATTGCACGGGTTACATATTGACCATAAAGGAAATTGGTGTCACCCGGATCTTCAATTTTAATTTTGTCACTCATTTCTTTAACCAAAACCTCTAAGTGTTTGTCATGGATGGTAATCCCCTGGGATTCGTAAACACCCTGGATATTGTTGATCAAATATTTTTGAGCAGCTTCAAGCCCTTTGATGTCCATGATCTGACGAACATCAAGTGAGCCGGAACAAAGTTGAGTACCTTGGGCTACTAAATCTCCGTCGGAGACCATAAGATTGATGTTTAAAGGCAAAAGATAGGTAATAACTTTGGTATTATCTTTGATATCTTTGCCGGTTAGTTTAATTTCGTAACCATCATCAGTTTCTCTAACTTTTATTTTTCCACTAATTTCTGCCAAAGGAGACGGTAATTTGGGGGTTCTAATTTCAAATAATTCCTGAACACGGGGTAGACCCTGAGTCACGTCGACACCAACGACACCTCCGGTGTGTTTGGTACGAAGAGTGAGCTGAGTACCTGGTTCTCCGATAGACTGAGCAGCAATAACTCCGACAGGTACACCTATTTTGACTAGTTTACGACTGGAAAGATCCCAACCATAACATTTTTTACAAATACCCAGAAGGGATTTACAAACCAATGGTGATCGGATATCGACTGAGGTTACAGAACTTTCTTCGATAATTGTGGCCATTCCTTCATCGATGGCGGTGTTTTTGGCGGCGATTAATTTTTTAGTTTTTGGATCGATGACATCATTTACCAAATAACGACCAAGAATCCGACGAGAAAAATAACGCTCACGATTTTTTTCATTTTTTTCAATTGTAATGAATTTTGAGGTTTTACAATCATCTTCTCTAATAATAGAAGTGTGGGTGGCATCGACCAGACGTCGGGTAAGGTAACCGGCATCGGCAGTTTTAAGGGCAGTATCGGCTAAACCCTTCCTGGTACCACGGGCACCGGTAACATATTCAAAAACGGAAAGTCCCTGTCTAAAGTTTGACTTGGTAGGAAGTGGTACGATACGACCGGTAGGATCCACCATAAGTCCTCTCATACCTGAGAGCTGTTTGATCTGATCTTTGGAGGCACGTTTGATACCAGCAGCAGCAACGATTCTTATGGGAGAATCAGTACCCAGGGTAGCCCATGTTTTTTCGGCTATTTCTTCGGTAATTTCCATCCAGACACCTTGTCCGAGACGTTTTTTCTCGTCATTTGATATAAGACCCATTTTGAAATTTTCATCGATTTCTGCAACTCTTTTGTTGGCGGCGGAAATAATTGCGTCTTTTTCGGGTAAATATCCGCAATCTTCCATAGAAAGAGATAATCCGGAGAGAGTAAAACCTTTAAACCCAATATCTTTGAGATCGTCAATAAGCTGAACGGTGCGTTTTCTACCGGCGATTTTTAAAGATTTGATGACTAAGTCTGTCATGGCTTTGCTTCCGGCCATAGAAACATTTTGATAGTCGAATTCTTCGGGTAAAATGGTGTTAAACCAAAGACGACCAAAGGTGGTTTTGATAAGTTTTCCATTCTGTCGAACTACAATTAATTCTCTAAGGTCGATTTTTTTGGTTTGATAGGCTAATTCTGCTTCGTTCTTGTCGGCAAATATGGAATAACCTTGAAAATTTTCATCGTTTTCTTTTACAACATCATTTTCCCTGATTGAAGTAATGTAATAACAACCAACGGCCATTTCCTGAGTAGGTACACTGATAGGATTACCGTCGGCAGGTTTGAGTAAATTACGGGAAGGTAACATAAGTCGTCGGGCTTCTCTTTGAGAGGCACGCGACAAGGGTAAATGAACACCCATTTGGTCACCATCGAAGTCAGCATTGAAACCCTTACAAACACAGGGATGAAGACGAATGGCCAAACCATCGGTTAATTTTGGTTTGAAAGCCTGAATAGAAAGTTTATGAAGAGTCGGGGCACGGTTAAGAAGAATATAACTATCTTTGGTAACTTTTTCCAAAATATCATAAACTTCGTTGATCCGATGATCGATGAGGTTTTTGGCACTTTTGATATTCGGAGCCAGACCAATCATCATCAACTCTCTTAAAACGAAAGGTCGGTACATTTCCAGAGCGATTTCTTTGGGTAATCCAACTTCATTAAGTTTTAATTCAGGTCCGACTACGATAGCGGAACGACCGGAATAGTCTACACGTTTACCCAAAAGATTGCGTCGGAAACGTCCTTTTTTACCACGTAAAAGATCAGAAAGTGATCTGGGGGTACGTTTGGCACTTTTTCTTTTATTTTTGGTGCTTTTGGCGGCATCGATAAGCATGTCAACAGATTCCTGTAACATTCTTTTTTCGTTACGTAAAATAATTTCGGGAGCACCTAATTTGATAAGTTTTTTAAGACGATTGTTACGATTGATCAGACGGCGGTAAAGATCGTTAAGATCAGAAGTAGCAAAACGACCGCCGGTAAGCTGCACCATAGGACGTAAATCTGGCGGTATGACAGGAACTTTTTGCGCTACCATCCAGGACGGTTCAATATCATTTTCTCTCATGCCGTTCATGATACGGATTTTATACATGATCTTTTTCTTTTTGAGTTTGGAACTGGTTTTACTTAGTTCTTTTTTGAGATTAACGACGGTTTCTTTAAGATCGATTTTGGACAAGACTTCTAAAATTGCATCGGCTCCCATTTTGGATTCAAAGAAAATATCGGCTTTAAATTGAGCCAGATAAAACAACTCTTCATCGGTAAGAGTGGTGAGAACATCAAGAGAAGTGATTTTGTCTTCCAAAAATTTAACCAAACCTTCGATACGATTTTTTTCTGATTGAGCCTTGTTTTCAAGTTTTTGAACATCCTGTTTGAGATTGACGTCGGTTTCTTTTTGGGCAATTAAAAGCTGATCTTTGTTTTTAATTTTTTTCTCTAGTTCCTTTTTGGTTGCCTGGGCATCGTTATTTTTGGTTTCGACCAATATTTTGGTATCAGAATCGATTTGATCTTGTCTAGTTTTGGAGTTGTTAGCCAAATTACTTAAAGCTTCTTTTCTTTTGTCGGCAGTAACGGCAGTAACTAAATATTTAGTAAAATAAACTACGGCTTCAAGATCTTTTTGGGGGACATCAAGAAGGACACTAATTGGGGAGGGACTATTTTTTAGATACCAAAGATGAGTGACCGGGGCGGCCAGAGATATGTGGCCCATGCGTTCACGTCTAACTTTGGAAGTTGTAACTTCAACTCCGCATTTATCACAAATAACTCCTTTGAATCTAATTTTTTTGTATTTTCCGCAGTAACATTCGTAGTCTTTGGTTGGTCCAAATATCTTTTCACAAAAAAGACCATCTTTTTCAGGGCGCCAACTTCGATAGTTAATGGTTTCCGGCTTGGTGACTTCACCATGAGACCAACTGAGTATTTCTTCAGGAGAAGCTAATTTAATTTTTAGACCATCAAAATCGGTCATTGATTTGAATTTATACATCATATTTCCTCCTTAATATCCAACAATTTTTCGGCTTCTTCGTCTACAACCTGTTCTTCTTGAATGTCATCGGCCGCTGAAGAAGCATCGGAAATAATGGTAGCGGCTGGTTGAACTGCACTAAGTATGGGGGTTTCTTCAATATTGGCTTCTAATTCACCTTCAATGGCTTTACCTTCCCGTAAACCAACAGGAGAAATATCAATGGAAAGACCGGCAAGTTCTTTGACTAAAACTTTGAATGACTCCGGAATATCCGGTTCGGGAATTTTAAGACCTTTGATAATGGATTGGAAGGCACGAGTACGACCTTCGATATCGTCAGATTTGAGAGTTAACATTTCCTGAAGAGTATGAGCGGCGCGGTGGGCTTCAAGAGCCCAAACTTCCATTTCTCCGAGTCGCTGACCACCCATTCTGGCTTTTCCGCCCAAAGGCTGTTGAGTAACCAGAGAATAAGGACCGGTAGAACGGGCATGTACCTTGTCGTCGACCATGTGGACTAATTTTAGAATATATCCGATACCTACCACAGATTTTTGATCATAAGCATCACCGGTACGGCCATCATACAATTGAGATTTTCCACTGGGTGAGAGACCGGCGCTAATTAATTCTTGGGAAATTTTTTCTTCAGGGTATTTTTCAAAAACAGGAACATTATATTTTTTACCGAGAGTGATACCGGCATAGGCGAGATAAGTTTCCAAAATCTGACCTAAATTCATACGGGCGATTACTGAAAGAGGTGAAATTATCAAATCAACCGGAGTTCCGTCTTCAAGACGAGGCATGTCGTATGAAGGCATAATACGGCAAATTACGCCTTTGTTTCCGTGCCGACCGGCAATTTTATCACCTTCCTGGATGCGGCGGATCTGGGCTACGTAAACTTTGACGACTTTATTGACACCAGGATCCAGTTCATCACCACTATCTTTGTCTAAAACATCTACTTTGATAACCACTCCACCTTCACCATTGGGTACCCGAAGTGAAGTATCTTTAACTTCACGGGCTTTTTCGCCAAAAATAGCTCTAAGTAATCTTTCTTCGGCAGTTAATTCTTTTTCTCCTCTAGGTTCTACTTTACCAACTAAAATATCATTTGGTCCGACGCTGGCACCAATCATCACAATGCCATCTTCGGTAAGTTTGGCTAATTCATTTTCGGAAACATTGGGGATATCCTTTGTAAGTTCTTCAGTTCCAAGTTTTGTTTCGACAACATCGGCCTTGTATTCGTAAATCATGATGTTGGTTAAAACATCTTCTTTGACGATACGATCTGAAATTAAAAAGGAATCTTCAAAAGTCAATCCGTCGATAGAAGCATATGCAACTAACAAATTTCGACCGATGGCCAATTCGCCATCCTGAGTTGAGGGACCATCAATTAGCAAATCTCCGGCTTTGATTTTTTGTCCAAGATTGACGACTACTTTCTGGTTGTAACAGGTACCGTAAGGTGAAGTTCTTTCGAATTTATTGACCAAATAAGTTTCCTGTTTACCATCTTGGGAAATTTCACTACTGTTAATGATTACTTCTTGAGGATCGATTTTTTTGTCTAAATCGATAATCACTTTGTCAGCATCAACATATGATACTTTACCCGAATTATTGGCTAATATTGTACGATGGAGGGTGGTGGCAATTTCGGCTTCCATACCGGTACCGACAATAGGACTTTCAGGACTGATCAGAGGTACGGCTTGGGTCTGCATGTGGCTTCCCATGAGGGCACGGGTAGCATCGTCATGATCAACAAAAGGAATCAATGAGGCAGAGGCGCCGACTATTTGATTGGGAACTAAATCAATATATTCGACCGATTCAAGTGGTCCTTCAGCAAATTCTCCCTGATAACGGATCGGAACCCATTTTTGTTTTAGATAGCCATTTTCGTCGATTTCGGTTCCAAGGTGAGTAATGTGATATTTAAATTCATCTTCAGCATCCATATAAATGTAATCATCGGATATTTTGTAGCCTTTTTTGTCTTTGATTACTTTACGAAGAGGTGATTCAATAAAACCATATTTATTTACCTTGGAATATAGGGCTAAATAAGTTACAAGTCCAATATTTGGACCTTCCGGAGAACGGACGACATCAATACGTCCGTATTGTGAACCGTGGACATCACGAATTGAAAATGCGGCGCGTTCACGGGTAAGACCTCCAATACCGACCACAGTAACACGACGTAAGAGGTCAAGTTCGGAAAGTGGGTTGGTTTGGTCTAAAATAGCGGATAATTGATTTGATCTAAAAAAGGTATTGAGTGAAGAAATTAGGGGTTGAGGATTGATCATTTGGGAAGGTGAGGGCTTTTCTTTGGTTGAGATTAGAGACATTCTTTCTTTAACCATACGTTCGAAACGAGCCAATGCCGGTCGGAGAGCAATTTGGGATACGATTTCTCCAACTCTTCGAAGTCGACGGTTGGCAAGACTATCAATGTCATCAAGTCTGGTTTGTTCGCCTTTTTGGAGGGCGATGAGATATTTGACGGTGGCAACGATATCATCTTTTTGAAGAACCCAGTTTTGTTTATCATCGTCACTAAAATCAAAGCCAAATTTTTTATTGATTTTATAACGACCAACATTACCTAATTCATAGGTTTTGAGATCAAAAAATCTTTCATTGAAAAATTTTTGAGCATTTTCAAGAACTACGGGCTCGCCGGGTCGTAGTTTTCGATAAAATTCCAATATGGCTTCTTCAGGGGTTTTGGTGTTATCGGCTTGAATGGTGTTGGCAATATAGTCGGAAAATTCTGCCAATAATTGTTTGTCGCCCATTTGGCAACAAGCTCTTAAAAGGATGGTGGCTGGAAATTTCTTTTTGCGGTCGATTCTGGCAAATATTACATCTTTTTTACCGATGAAAAACTCCAACCAGGAACCACGAACTGGACGAATTTCGGCGTTGTGTAAAGTCTTACCGGTAGAAGGATCGGTTTCACCGGTGAAGTAAACACCGGGAGATCGGACTAGTTGGTTGATGACTCCCCTCTCGATACCGTTGACAACAAAAGTGCCTTCGTTTGTAATGGTGGGTAAATTTAGAAAGAAAACATTTTCTTCACGGACATCACCGGTACGTTTGTTGGTAAGTCGAGTTTTAACTTTTACAGGTATAGTATAATTTAGGCCTTTTTTACGGGCGATTTCTGGGGTAGTGGAGATGGGGTCAAATTCTAGATTTATGAGTTCGAGTTCCCAGTTGTTACCGGTATAGTCGATTATGGGAGATATGGATTTTATGGTTTCTTCAAGATCGGTTTTTAGGAATTCTTGCCATGATTCTAGTTGGATTTCAATTAAATTTAATTTAGGAATGTTGGGATAATTTCTACCCCAGTTAGTTCTTTTGGCGGAAGGCATCAAGGAAATTAAAATTTTAATAAATAGACGAGTTATGTTCCAACCGCTCGCCGAATGTGGATTATTATATACGTATCAATTAGATAGGTCAACAAGGGAGTTGAAGATATTTAGTTGGTAAATTTGAAGGTAGAGAGGATTTGGGGAATGTATTGATTTCTAAATAGAGGGTTGCAGTTGCTATTGGAAAAATCGACATTCAGTTCGTTATTGGAAATTGCATAATGATGATTATCCCCAATACCATCAGACATAAAGGTGACAAACTCATTAGCACCAAAGTTTTTTCTAAAAAATTCGCCCAGCAATAAATTGTTTTCATTTTTATTTTGAACTTCAACAAAATATTCCTTAGAAACAGCCAATACGTCATCAATAATCCATGGAATTAATGGGTCGGAGATTCCAGTTTTAATTTGAAATTGAATATAAGGATAACAACTCTCCATTTCCATCTGATAATCACCAGTTGGTTTATTTCTATCTGATAATACTTGGATTGTTTCTTGGTTCTCCTCAACATACCATCCTGTCGGATACTTAAATGAAAAACCTAGTTCTGAATTGGTATATGTTTTCCAATCGACTGTAGAATCGGGGATGGATGGTTCTTGGATGATGCCAGTAGATTGAGGTGTGGGGGTAGGTGTCTGATTGTCGATTATTGGTTGTCGAGACCTTAAAAGATTTAGATAAAGAAGAGATAGGGTGGAGACAAAAAAGACGGAGGCAATTGTTGCCAAGAGGAGGACTTTTTTGTTTTGGGTCATTTATTTTGTAAATTTGAAGGTGGAGAGGATTTGATTAAATTTATTTAAAACGGTTTGATCTTTTCCATCCCAGACAAGTTGAAATTCGTAGTTTGTCTTTCCATCTGAGAAAAATACTAATTCTTGTGGAGGATTATGACCTGTGGGTAAGCTGACGCGGATAGCTTCAAATCCAGCGATGGAAGTTTTGGTCGAATCGTCATAGTCAGAACCATCTTTTGATCCGATATAAAAAGTAACATCATAGTTTGGGTTTGAGCCTGATATATTATCTATTATAAAAGTGGCGGAATATCCGGTGTAATTATTGTTTAAAACTACAGAGTTTGCTGGATATTGGAAAGAAAATTTATATTGGGAATTGGTATAAGTTTGCCAATCGGAAGGGATTACAGAAGTGCTAGTATCACAGGCCATTTCAGTACAAGAAATGGTCAGGTCAGAACCGCAAGTGCAGGTGTTACAACCATCGGCGGCGGGAAAAGACTGACCGACGTTGAAACTTTGATCGTTTAACAGACAAACACCGGAAGGGATGGAGGTCGGAGTGTTTTGATCGGTTTGAGGAAGATTTTGTTGATTGATTTGAGCCGGAGCAATTAAATAAACATAAACTAAACCAAGAATAACTGCTAAAAATACCAATAAGGAGATAAAAAATAATAGTTTCAAAAAAGGATTTGGTTTGGAGTGAGGAATTTCTTCTATTGGAGGTTCGATATCATCTTTTGGAGGTAGCGGCGGCGGTAATTCATGAGGTAAGTCGGGGGTAACAGGGGTGACTTCTTGTGGAGGAGGTTGGGGAAATTCAAATTCCGGCTGAGGTGGTGGGCTTGAAGGGATCGGAGCGGTTGGGGGAACTTGGGTAAGTTCAATGTCTGAAGGAAGACTATCTATATTTGGTTCGGGAGGGGTTTGGGGTTCAGGAGGGTTTTTGGCGATTTCTTTGGCATATTTGTCTAAAATATCCTGATATTCCTGGCTATCGATTTGAGGATTGTTGTCGGAAGTATTTTGTGGGGGATTTATTTGGTTTGGATCATCCATGAATTAAATATCTCATCTTTAAAAATTGATGTCAATTTATTGAAAAATATTGTAATATTTTAATATGAAGAAATTGTTGTTTTTCACATTGTTTTTGAGCATAATTTTTCCAAAAGGAATTTTGGCTTCGGGTTTTAATTTACAAAAGATTGGGAACCTTGATGTGACCGGAAAAATCTCTTCGCATTGGTGGTACAGTGGAAATGATTCAACAATGCAAGGAGAGTCAGAGCCGGGATCGGAGGTGACGGTAGATATAGATGGTATCGTCAATACAGTAACTACTGATAAGTCCGGAACTTGGACGTATAGTTCCGACTTAACTGTTGGCGATCATTTAATTAATTTAAGTAGCGGCGGATCTGAAATTGCCTTTACTTTGACTTTGGGAAATGAGAATGTTGATTGGGACGCAGTTGAATCGGGTTCGGGAGAAGTTTTGCCGGCAGCAGGTAATCCCCTACTTACGGTCATTTTATTAGGTGTTGGCGTGGTGTTGATATTGGGTGGAAGAAAATTGTATTTGATAGACAATAAATACTAATACTAAAGGTATAATAGATTCCATGAAAAAAGTTTATATTAAAACTTTTGGTTGCGTCCAAAATACGGCAGATTCCGAGAGGATTAAAACTTATTATTGGGATAAGGGGTATGAGGAGCTTGAGGACTGGAAAAAAGCGGATTTGGTAGTAATAAACACCTGTATTATCAGGGAATCAGCTGAGAACAGAGCATATGGATTGATAAACAAGGTGAATAAATTTAATACAAATCAGAAAATAAAAATTGTGGTGACGGGGTGTTTGACAGGGGTGGCACTAAGAGATAAAAGTGGGAAGAAATTAAATGAATTGAAAAATCGATTTCCGATGGTAGATGAATTTTTGTCTATAGATAAGGTAAGTTATCAAATTGATCCATTAAGAAATAAACGGGGGGCAGCTTTGATAATAATAAGTTCGGGGTGTAATAATTTTTGTTCATATTGTATTGTGCCAATGGCGAGAGGTAAGGAAATTTCCAGGCCTTTTGACGAGATAATTTTGGATGCTAAAAAAGTGTTGGATCAGGGATTCAGAGAAATTGTGTTAATCGGACAAAATGTAAATTCTTATGGTTCTGATTTTTCGGATAAATCTGATATTTTTGTTCATATGGGGAAGAAGAGATTCCGAAGTTTATTTCCAAAATTGTTGGAAGAGGTGGCAAAATTGAAAGTAGATAAGGTTAGTTTTTTGAGTAGTAATCCTTGGGATTTTTCGGATGAATTGATTGAAGTAATTGCCAAGTATCCCAATATTGACAGATTACTACATTTGCCATTTCAGGCCGGTGATGATGAAGTATTAAAAAATATGAATCGGGGTTATGCCAAGCAGGAATATTTGGATTTGGTGGGTAAAATTAAAAAAAATATCAAAGATGTAAAAATAAGTACTGATGTAATTGTAGGTTTTCCGGGTGAGGACGAGAAAGCCTTTTTGGAGACGGTAGATGTGTGTAAAAAAATTAAATTTGATATTGCCTATATCAATAAATATTCCCCAAGGAAAGGGACAGTTTCAGCTAAACTATGGGGAGACGAGATTCCGCAGTCAGAAAAGAAAAGAAGGTGGAAAATATTGGATGATCTGGTGAATAAGAAGATTTTATCTTAAGTATTTTTCTATGTTGGCGTTGTGTTCGTCGAGGGTAACGGCGTAGTGCATTTGGTTGTCGTTGCCGGTAATATAATAAAAATAGTCGGTAGATTGCGGATGATAGGCAGCGTAAAGTGAATCATAACCCGGGTTGCAGATAGAACCCGGAGGAAGACCTGTGTTTAGGTAGGTGTTGTAGATGGAATTAATTTGAAGGTCGTTTTTGGTAATGGGTTGCCAAAACTTATTTGGGTGAGGAAGGAGAGAATCTTTGGCATACTGAACGGTGGCGTCGACTTGGAGAGCCATGTCGATTTCCAAACGATTTAAAAGTATACCGGCGATGACAGCTTTGGATTCGGGGGTGCGAGCTTCCCTTTCTAAAATTGAAGCCAAAATTAAAACCTGTTGATCATTTAAGTTGGTGACAGTAGAGTTTGTTTTGGCTTGGGCAATTTTATTTTGAAAATTGGTTTTGACCAATGCCAAAAAGTCAGCAGTTTGAAAAGTAGAAGGAACCAAATAGCTGTCGGGGAATATTTGACCTTCGATATCCTTTGCCTGGACTAAAAATTCCTTAGAATTTAAAGCTTGATTTTGCTCTAAATATTGGGTAATTTCTAAATTACGCCATCCTTCCAGTAATTTTACCCAAAAATCAAGACTTCCGCCTTTGGACAATTTGTCGATAATTTGAGGGGTAGAAAGTGAGGTGGATAGTCGGAAATTTCCGGCCTGAAGTTTAGTATTTAGTCCGGTAATTTTGGAATAAAGCATAAAAACATAGGGGTCTTTGATATATCCATTTTGATATAGACGCTGACTAATCATTTTGAGACTATCTCCCTGATTGATGGTAAAATCTCGTTGGGTAGTGTCGCTGTTTTTGGGATTTAGACTATAAAAATAATAGCCAAGTGAACCTACCAAAATTAGTATTACTACCAGCAGAGAGATTCCAAAAAACTTTTTCATTGGGTATTTTAAACTTCTTCAAAAAGAGCCCGGCGATAAATTTTAGTTTTTGGTTCGTAGATAAAAATCCGGCCACATTTACAGGTTACAGTAGTTTTGCCTCTAACATCTTTTTTAACACCACCACTGAGAGGTGTACCACAACCAACACAGCGGCCTTGTGACAATAACCAGGCTTGGATGGGAGAGATTAAATTTTTGATCATTTATTTATTTAAACTAATAATTAATAACTCTTCGAAGAATAACTGCGGCAGCGATGGAGTCTATTTTGTTTTTATAATCTTTTTTCTTTTTTTTATTTTTAAGAAAAATCTCATCAGCTTCGATGGTAGAAACAGCTTCTTCGACTGTTTCGATAGGTAATTTTAGCATAGACTTTAGCTTGGAAACAAAGTCCTGAGTTTGCTTGGCAAAACTGCCTTGAGAAACACCGACGTAAATTTTTTCAATATGATTGTGAGAAATTATAGTTAAAAGATTTGAGATAAGTTGATCATCATTGTGAATTACCGGTAAGGTAGTGATAATTTGATTTACGGTCATGGCTAAACCAATTTTTTTGGTTCCATAATCGATGGCTAAAATACTCATGAGATTATGTTATCACTAAATATCAACAATTCTGGTCTTGATGACTAATCTTCTAAGATAAGTACCGGGAGGACTGCAGGTAATAATAGTCATGTAACGGGCATCGAAATGCTGTTCTAAAACTGAAAGATCTGTAGGTTGAACTTCATACATGTCCTGAACAAGATATTTGTAGGTAACTTTATCGTAATTTACCAAAATATCGTCACCTGGTTTTAATTTGTAGAGAGTGGAAAAAATTGTCAGGTATGACTTGGGGTTAAAAAATTGAGGCAAGACCGAATGGCCAAAAACAACAGCGTTGCCTAAGGCTCCCGGGAGGGCAGTTTGAGGATATTGGATGAGGCTTTTTTTAAGATCGGTACTTCCGATAATTACGATGGCGTCGGATATTTTTAATTTGGGAATAGAAATAGTGTAGCTAATCGGAGCAGCTGAGGCTAGAACTCCGGAGGGTGAATCCGAATCTTGGCTAATTTCAGGCTGATTAACAAACCAATTGTTCAATTGGGTGTAATCAGTGGTGAGATCACCAAGGATAGATGAGCCCTGGTTATAAAAGCGACTGGAAAGCGGACTGACAATTTGATTAAAACGGAAAGAATATTCGATTTGAAACTTAATAATTGGAAATATTGCTGAAGCAAAGACATAAATTCCCAAGAGAAACAGTAATCCGGAAATAATTTTTTTATTTTTCGGAGTTACACGAGAACGTTTAATCTTAGCTTGCTTTTTTTTTAGATAAAGATAGGCCACAGAATTTATTCAATTTTAATTTCCAGGTTAATCTTTTTGGAGGAGAAAGGCAACAAGCCAGTAATATTGGGGACAGGCCCCGTGGTTTTGACTTGGTAACCATAAGCTTGGACATAATTGTCTTTGATGTAGGCAGTGGCAGCGCGAATACTTTTTCCGGCGATGGATTTTTTAATTTTCTGGGTGTCGATTTTTGGAGGAGATTTGCCGGAAATAGTCATCAAAGCCGATAAATTAGAGGAATCGGTAGTGCTCATTTGGAATTGAATGTCAAAATCGTCTGGATTTATTTGAGCGTCATTAAAGCTAGGATTGTCAGATAAAAATTTGTTGATAATCTCTGTTTTAATGTTTGGGTCGAGGATTAGTGCGGTAACTGAGGCGTTAACGGCTCCATCAAGAACTTCAGCTTCTTCACCAACTTCACGACTGTAATCGATTGAATTTTGTTTAATCTGGATAGAATCGTTGATCAATCCGGAGACATTATTTATTTCTTTGTCGATTTTTTGTTGGAGATTGTCTTTGATGTCCTGTTTAATTTTTGCTTCAAGATTTGCCCGATCTGATTGGGCGACGGCGCTAATTTGACGACTGGAACCTCCACTGAATGGTTGGTTTGATTTGGAAATGATACTAGTAGAAGGAATATCAGTAAAATTTAGCTGGGTGTCTTTGGGAATATTGTATTCGGCTCCAATTGATTGGGCTGTAATTACAGTTTTGGTTTGACCTAAAGTAATAACTCCTTTTTCGAAATCTGAGGTGCTGGCAGGGACCTGAACAGTGTTGTCTAGTGTGTATTTATGATCGGAGGAATCAGAGAGAACAGAACCCTTGGGAATTTCAACTACTTTATCTAATTTGTTAAAGACAGTGATTTCGCCTTTGGCATTTTCACCAATTAATTTAGTGCCGGTAGTATCGATGGAAGCAGTTGATTCGAGTTCAAATACTTTTTGCTCGACTGGGATGATTTTATTTGAGACATCCATGGAGGTGGATTGAGGATCTAAAGTTACAGTCAAACTTTCCTCAAAAGTATAAGGTGTAACAAACATTATTACCTGTCCTTGGGAAATTAATTGAGGAACAAATATAAGAAGGGGAATTAAGGCAAGTAGCGCTAAAAGAAGGACTCCAAATTTTGGTAGTTTTGGTTTGGATAATTTAGGAAATTTGAATGATAATTTACTTTTTGGTTTGGAAGGAGTTTCAGGAAAGGAGGTTTGGGTGACTTCTTTGTTGTATTGTTCAAAGGTCATGACGGGGACTACAGGAGTTGGTAAAGGCGGAGTCGGACTGGATTGATCCAAAGATTCGGAGGCAAAACCTAGCTCGTCAGAATTGACCTCTTCTAAATCCTGAACTTCCAAATCAGGTTGAGCTTCCTCGATTTCCGGATTAACCTGAGAGGTAATAATTTTGGCAAATATCTTGACTGTTTGATCGAAATTTAATTTTTTAATATCGGGAAAATGTAGAAAGGTTTCGACGTCTTTTCGCCCAACCCAAGGGTAATTTTTGATGTTGTTAACCAAGGCGTCACTGACTTGTCCAAATAAATAAATTAAAGGAGGTAAGGTGTTATCAACTTTTAATTCCAATAAAGCTGATTCAATTAAGACAGGACTAAATTCGTTGGAAAATGTTTTTTTGATACGTTCTTTAATTTTGCCTAAATAAACTAAGGTAAGGATCATTTCATGGCTGTCGAGATGGACTAGTATAAAGCTGACCGGAAGACCTTCACGAAGATTAGCTTCTTCAACGATAGCTTCGTCATGGGCAATAAATCCCATTGGTTTGAGCTTAAGTTGCTTGCAGGTATCTTTGATAAGTTTAAGGTGCGATGAAATTATTTTGCCATCGGAACCTATCCAATACGGAGGAAGGATAAAGGCGGAATCTTCAGGTTCCTGTTCGGGATCGATATCTGTTTTGGTTAAAGCTTCGGTAAGAGATTGATCTATGGCAGTGATAAGATTGTTTTCGGATAATTGCCAAAAAATAGTTTCGCCAATAGATAAAACCCGTAACTCCGGTTGAATAGTAGCTAATGAAACATTTAAATAATTTTCACCAATGTTTACTAACCAAAAATATTTAAGATCCATCTATATAAGAATACAATAAAATTAAGAAAACGTTTAAAAGAATTTTTTTATTGAAATTATTTTTACTCTAAAACTGCGTAAATGCGGCGTTTACCAGAACCAGCTGATTCTTCTTTGGTAATTTGAAATTGACCTAAAGTATTTGTATTGGTCACATGGGGACCGGTACAGACTTCTTTACTGAAATCTCCAACGCTATAAACTGAAACGATTTCCGGGTATTTTGTACCAAAAAAAGCCAAGGCTCCCTGTTTTTGAGCATCAGTAAATTTCATTTCCTGTCTTTTGATTTCTAAGGACTTTTGAATTTGTTGATTAATTAAATTTTGAATTTGACTAATTTGATTATCGGTTAATTTGTCGGGATGAGTAAAATCAAAGCGAAGACGTTCTGAAGTAATATTTGAACCGGACTGTTGAACATGATCACCCAAAATTTTACGAAGAGATGCGTGAAGAAGGTGGGTGGCAGTATGATACTTGGTAATTATTTCGGAATGATCTGCCAGACCTGAGCGGAATTTGCCAGCAGACAAAGTACGGGATTGCTCGATATGGGATTCTCTGGCTTTTTCAAATTCTGTCAAATCAAGTCTTAAATTATTTTTGGAAAATTCCTCTTGGATCATTTCAACGGGGAAACCAAAAGATTCATAGAGAGTAAAGGCTTCACGTCCGGTAATGTTTTTATTTCGTTCAATTAATTTTTGGATCTCGTTTAATCCCCTAGTAAGGGTTTTGCGAAATTTATTTTCTTCAGAGTCTAAAATGGATAAAATTTTATCCTTGTTTTGGTTTAATTCAGAATATGTTCCGGCATAATTATTTTGATTATCCAAAACCGCTTGGGCGATTTGGGCGATAAAATTAGTATCGATACCCAGTAATTTGCCCTGACGAATGGAGCGGCGGATAAGACGACGAAGAACATAACCGGTTTCTTTATTGGAAGGCTCGATACCGTCTGAGATAATAAAAACCGAAGCACGGATGTGATCAGAAACTATACGGAAGGCTTTTTGATATTGAGGATCGGAATATGATTTACCGGATATTTCCTCAATTTTTTTGATTATCGGCTGCCAGATATCGGTGAGATAATTGTCAGAAAAACCATTTAATACGGCAACTGTTCTTTCAACACCCATACCGGTATCGATGTTATTTTGAACTAATTTTTCGAATTCACCTTTGTCATTTTTTAAATATTGGATGAGAACATCGTTCCAAATTTCTACCCAATTTGAGTTTTTGGGGTCAAAATTTTTGGGTGTAGGAGAATTATTGGCCCAATAAAACATTTCGGTATCACTACCACAGGGACCGGTAATTCCCGGAGGTCCCCACCAATTATTGGCTTTGGGAAGAAAGGCAATTCGTGAACCTGGAATTCCTTGATCCTTCCAAAGAAGAGCTGTTTCGTCATCTTTCGGGGCATCGTTATCTCCGGCGAAACAACTGACAGCTAATTTATCTATGGGAATATTTAGTTCTTTGGTTAGAAATTCAAAACTCCATGGGATCATTTCTTTTTTGAAATAATCACCCAGACTCCAATTGCCTAACATTTCAAAAAATGTATGATGGACCTGATCGCCAACTTCGTCGATGTCGATGGTACGAACACATTTTTGAACGTTAACTAATCTTTGTCCTACCGGATGTTTACGACCCAAAAAGTAAGGAACCAGCGGTTGAATACCGGCGGAAATAAATAAAGTCGTGGGATCGTTTTCGGGAATCAGGGAGGCACTGGGAATTTCAATATGACCTTTGGAGACGAAAAAATTGACAAATTTATTTTTGAGCTCCCTGGCATTCATAGGGTGATTATAACAAGTTGGGGGTTATTTTTTGGGCTTGAGAAACATTTTTGGCTTATGAAAAGAAGTGGCAGAAGAAGAATTGGTGGCAATGAGAGGTTTTTTGAATTTAAGGGGTTTGGTTTTGGAGGTGCTTGGGGAAGGAGGAGAAGAATTAAATTGATTTAAAAAATCTTCGAACTTTTTTTTGAATTTGGCAATAACAACATCCCTGTCTTTACGGTAAATTAAGATAGCGATGACAGCACCGATTATGGCTCCTAATACTAAACCAAGAATAAATCCGGAATTTGAGTAATTTTCGTTTTGGTTGTCTTGGCACATGTTAGACAATAATTTAAAATTTATAAAAAATTATTAATTATCTTTTTTGAAAAAAGTATTGAAGACCGAAATACCTGATTTAAGTCCCGAAAAAAATTCGGCAAAGGTTGAAACGGGTTGAGCGACTGAGGAAGTAATAATTTTGGTATCGTCTAAAATTTGGTTGGTTTTTGAAATTGTTACTTTTAACTCTTTTAATAAATTAATAATCGAAATACCAACAAGAATTAGAATAGTTGTAATTCCTAAAATCGAGATGGTGATAATTATTTGGGTGATGTCCATATAGATTCAGTATAAGATATCTTTTTACAAAAAACAAAAGTTGTGAGATTTTTGGGTTATAGTTTTTTGTAGATTATTTTTTTTGTAATGGTAGTTTTGCCGTTTGCAGATTTGGATTCGATGATTATTTGGGTCTGAGGGCTGTCTAAATTAATTTTTTTAGAAAAATTTCCCTGATTATCGACAATTACCAAATCCTGATTTACCCGGACAGTGGATTCCGGATCGGTTTTACCGGTAACTTCAAAATTATCCTGATTGATGTATTCGGTTTCCGGCCAATTAACAGTGAGTTTAGGCGGACGATTAAATTTGATATATTCGCCGGTAAGATAGGCAATAAATAATATTCCAATGATGGTAAGAATTATAGTGAAAGTAATTTGTGGGGTAAAACCAAATTTTGTAAGTTTATTTTTGGATTTGTGTTTGACCTGGAGAAAATCCCTCCTAAATAATGACAGGATATCGGTACTATTTAGTTTGAGAAATTCAGCGTAATCTCTGACAAACAAGGAACAGTAAGGTTCTTGGGGATATAGACTGATGTCGCCGGACTCAATGGCTTCGAGATATTTTTTGGGAATTTTTATTTTTTTGGAAATTTCTTCCAGTTCCAACTCTTTATCGAGACGGGTATTTTTGAGGATAGTAGAGGCTTTGAATAAGGAAATATTGGCTGCCATTGTGATGTTAGATTTCGTTTTGGTCTTCAGCAGAGGTGTTGTGGGGAATTAAAATGTCTCTGGGTTTGGCTCCATTGGCCGGTCCAATTATACCAGCTGATTCTAATTCATCTAAAACCCGGGCGGCTCTGGCATAACCTAATTTTAGGCGTCTTTGTAAAAGAGAGGCTGAAGCTTTACCAGAATCAGTTATTAATCTGACAGCTTCTTCGAATTTTACGTCGTGATCTTCTCCGGATACATTGACAATATTTTTACTTACAGAGTTTTGACTGGCGATAGGTTGGGAAGTAATTTGATCGTTATATTCGGTATTTTTTTGGCTTTTTAGAAATTCAATAAGACGACTCAATTCTTTTTCGGAGATAAAACTACCCTGAATACGGGTAGGTTTGGCTTGTTCCGGTGGTATATAAAGCATGTCTCCCCTACCTAAAAGTTTTTCGGCACCGGGACTATCTAAAATAACCCGGGAATCGGTCATTGAGGAAACAGCAAAAGCGATTCGGGTCGGGATATTGGCTTTGATTAAACCGGTAATAACGTTGACTGATGGCCGTTGAGTGGCGAGAACCAAATGAATACCGACGGCTCTGGCCATTTGAGCGATTCGACAAACATTATCCTCAACTTCAGAGGGAGAAAATAACATGATTTCGGCTAGTTCGTCAATGAAAATAATAATGTAAGGAATACTTTGGAATCCGGCCATTTCGTTATAACTTTCAATATTTTTGGCTCCGATTTCAGTAAATAATTTATAGCGGCGTTCCATTTCTGCGACTGCCCACTTGAGAGCTGAAACTACTTTTTCAGGTTCTACAATTACCGGAGTTAAAAGATGGGGAATGCCGTTGTATGGGGTTAATTCGACGCGTTTTGGGTCGACCATAATTAATTTGACTTCATCAGGAGATGCCCGAAACAAAAGTGAAGCGATCCAAGAATTGACACAGACAGATTTTCCAGATCCGGTTTGACCGGCGATGAGAACGTGTGGCATTTTGGCAATATCGGCGACTTTGGGATTGCCAGAAACATCAAGACCTAAGGGAACAGTAATTTTGGATTTGGCATCTTTCATAACGGAAGCTTCCATAATTTTTTTGATGGGGACAACTTCCAGAGATCGGTTGGGAACTTCAATACCGACTAATGAACGGCCGGGAATCGGGGCTTCTACACGGATTTGTCCACCGGGAGCAGCCAAAGCCATGGCAAGATCATTGGAAAGTGAGACAATTTTGGCGAGTTTAGTACCCAGGGCGACTTCAAGGGCATATTGAGTAACGGAGGGGCTATTGTTAACTTCGGCGACTCTGGCAGTGATACCAAAAGAATCGAGAGTTTGTTCGATAATTTTGGCGTTTTTACCTACATCGCCACGATCGGCCTTAGCACCCGGGGTATCGTCAAATATTGAGAGAGGTGGATATTCCCACACCTGATTGGAAGATGAACTAATGGCAATGGGTGAATTTTGGTCAAGATTTAATTGAGAACCAGCAGGTGAGGCTGTTTGGGAAGTTTGAAAAGATGGTTTGACACCGACAACAATTGGATCTTCCTTGGTTTGTGGTTTGTCTAGGGAATTGCTGGTATCAAAATCAGATCTATATACACTTTCTTTGGCCTTTTTGGAGTGTTTTTGTTTTAGTCCAACTGAATATTTTCTTATAAGAAGAAGTAGGTTTGAAAAAAAGTTAAATATTTGGGCAATTGAAGTGTCAAATAATACGACAAATCCCACTATAAATGAAAATCCATAAATTATAAAAGTGGGAACGGGGGTGAAAAGATAAACTAACTGGTCCCAAAAAAAGAAACCGATAAGCCCTTGTTTGAATAAACTGATAAAGGATAAAAACATAATAAAAAAACCAAAAAGGACGTTGGGTTCTTTAAGAGCTGATTTTACTTTGGCGAAGGTAAAGGAGATTAGGAGAAGTAAAAATGGAACAAAAAAAGATCCAAATCCAAAATACCTAACCAAATAAAGATTTATTTGTGCCGGAACAGGGCCGGCTTGCAAAAAAGACAATACTGATAAAAGGGCAAGTGCTATGAAAAAAACAAAAAATATAGACTGAACTGTTGATGGTTTGAGGTGGAGTCCTTTAGAACCCTTGAGGATTTTGGATTTTCTTTTGCGTCCGCGTTTGGCCATAGAATGAGTATATATTATTGAGGACAAACTATTAAGAGTTAAGTATAATTGTTTAAATATGGAGACAAAAAATATCTGTGTGACGTTTGCCGGACCGGTGGGCAGTTCAAAATCTCAGATATCAAATTATTTGAGTACTCTTTTTAATCTTCCCATATTAGAAAATGATGTTATCCGAAATGAAGTAAAGACAGATTTGGGTTATTTTAATGAAGAGGTATACACACAAAGACGGGATGAGCGGCTAAAAGATATTTTTAATAAAAAAATATCGTTTATTTATGATGCCAGTATTGACCGATATTGGGGGACGTATTTGAGTCGAGTAAAAGAATCGGGATATAAGTTTTTTATAATAAGTTTGGATGTTAGTCAGTCTTTTTTGGATAAATTACAGCTTTTGGGTGGTGATAGAAAGATAGCGGATTTAAAAAGAACGTTTAAAGACCATGCTTTATTTGTTAAGGCATATGGAAATTTAATAAACATGTCGATTGATGATGAGAATTTTAAGGATAGACTAGAGATTTGCCGCCAGGAACTGGAAAAATGGTTGATTGAACTAAAATTGAGAAAGTAATTCTTCCACAGAAATAATTTTTGATTCAGTCGAAGTACGGGATTTGATTTCGACACCGCCGTTTTCAAGACTGCGTTTGGAGATAACAACTCTTTGAGGTATGCCGATAAGATCGGCATCAGCGAATTTTTCGCCGGCGGTGGAAGAAAGACGATCGTCAAAAAGAACTTCAATATTTTGATCTAGTAATTTTTGATAAAGTTTTAAGGCCTGTTTTGAAATTGAATCATCTTGAAGATCCAGACCTATCAAGTGAACTTGATAGGGAGCGATGGAGGAAGGCCAAATAATTCCTTTTTCGTCATGGTGGGTTTCGACAATACTGCCGATAGCCCGACCAATGCCAATACCATATGATCCCATGTAAAGCATTTGATTTTTGCCGTTTGAATCGACATAAAAACCTTCCATGGGCTTGGAATAAGCGTAACCAATATTGAAAATATTACCAAATTCAACAGCTTTGGAAAAAGCTAATTTATTTTTTTGACATTGAGGGCAGATATCCCCTTGTTTGACTTCGGCGATGTCGCCTTCGATTTGGCAGGTGAAATCACGGCCGTAATTGACATTGATCGAATCAGTGTCTTTTTCTTTTTGACCACCGATAAAATTATGGACGGTTTTTAGGGACAAATCGCCGACATAAATTGCCTCGTGGCCCCAACAATGAACCCAACCGGATTTAGTTCCGATTTTTGAAAGATCCTCGTCTAAAGCCGGTTCTAATTCCCCTTTTGCGCCATAAATTTTGGCTAGTTTGGTCTTGTTTACCGATAAATCTCCGCGGATGACAGCAATGATAAGGGTACCATCAACGTCTTTATAAACCACATTTTTTAGAAAATACTGGGTGGGCTTATTGTAATGTTTGATATTGTCTTCCATGGTTTTGACCCATTCGGGTTGCGAGACGATTTCAAAAGGTTTGATTTCTTCATCAAGGTTGAAGGGTTGATAAATTGTAGCGGCTTTTTCTAAATTGGCGGCATAACCGCAGTCGCATTTGACAATGGTGTCTTCACCGGCATCGGTTTCGACCATAAATTCGTGGGAAATTGAACCACCGATGGCACCGTTATCGGATTCAACGATAGTAACTTTCAGATCCAGTCTTTTGGCTATTTGAAGATAGGCATCCCAATATTGTTGATATGTTTTTTTCAGTTCTTCTTCGTTTTGATGAAAGGAATATGCATCTTTCATGACAAATTCCTTGACACGAAGCAAACCTCCACTGGGACGAGCCTCATCGCGGAATTTTTGGGAAAACTGGAAAATATTTATGGGTAAGTCTTTGTAGGTGGGATTGAATTGCTTGACTAAATCTAGCATAACAACTTCGGCAGTGGCACCTAGGGTAAATTCGGCATTATTGCGATCGGTAACCCGCATCATGGCTGAGCCAAATTTTTGGTCGCGATTGGCGGCCTGCCAAAGTTCCAAAGGGTGAAGAGTGGGGACAATAAGTTCTTGAGCTCCGGTTTTTTCAACTTCCTCTCTGATGATATTTTCCAATTTTTTGGAAACACGATGGCCTAGGGGTAATTCGGTGTAACGTCCGGCTGAAAGTTGACGAATAAAACCACCCTGGAGTAATAATTTATGACTGGAGGTATGGGCATCACGGGAAATTGTTTTTGAAGTTTTACCGAAAAGTTTTGAATATTGCATGGTTTATTTTAATATTTTTTTTAAAAAAAATCCGATCTTGTTGAGGGATAATGAATTAAAATTTTTTTGTATAATTAAGTTATATGACTCGAAGTTTATCGAAGGATACAGAAATAAAAATAAGTGTCGCTGATCCGGAAGAAATTAGTTCGATTAATTGGCCAAAAACTAATAGATCGAGTTATGATTCAAAGATTTTGGAAAATGATAAAAGGATAGAATTGATTTTGAGTCAATTATCAAATGACGGAAGCCAGGGAATTGTTATATCTGCCGAAGGTCGGTATTCGTCCATTGATTTGAAAGAATATATAAACGGTTTTCAAATCAGAATGCAACAGAGAGGTATCCGAGTGCAAATGAGTGAACAAATTGACCCCGATGCCTCAGGTGCAGATTTAAAAAAGTTTATTGTCAGAAAAATCGGGTATTAAACCTGAATAATCAGAGGTAAAACCATGGGTTGACGACCGGTTTTGTCTAAGACTAATGTTTCGATATAGGCCTGGATTTGTTCCCTGATATATTCGAAATTCGGTGGAGAACTGGTAACTTCCTGAAATTTCTTGGTAACTTCTTTTTTGAGATAATCGATAAGATCGGTATTTTCTTTCATGAAGACAAAGCCCCGTGAGAGAACGACAGGATCTTTGTGTAGCTGACCGGTTTGAGAATTGACCAGTAAAACTACCGAGAACATACCGTCTTCGGCTAAGGTTTTGCGATCCCTTAAAACAGTAGTACCAACATCTCCAATACCTAAACCATCGATAAGGACTTTTCTGAAGGAGACCTGATAATTAGTATCAAAGTGACCATCAGAATAAAAAGTAACGGATCGATCGATATCTGGAGAGATTAATTGTTCATCTTTATAACCAAGCATTTGAGCCATGGACTGATAACTTCTGATATGTCGATAATTACCGCCAATTGGTAATAGATATTGCGGATGAAGTAATTGAATTAGCATGGCGTGTTCTTTTTGGTATGCATGGCCGGATACATGAAGCTCTTCTTTTTCACCATATAGGACCAAGGCTCCCATTTTGGAGAGATTATCAATCATTTCATAAATAGCGGACGTGGTACCGGGAATATAGTCCGGTGAGGAAAATATTACCTTATCACCAGCTTTTATTTTGATACGATGTTTACCCATAATCATACGACTGAGAGCTGATTCGGGCTGGCCAGCAAATCCGGCAACCAAAAATATCAATTTATTGTCGGGAAAATTTGCGGCTCTTTCCGGAGGAACTATGTCGACTTCTTTTAAATCGACGTAACCTAGATCACGGGCGACTTTGATGGCTTTGTCGACTGAGAAACCAACGATAACAACTTTACGACCGGCACGTTTGGCATATTCAATGGCCTGACTCCAGCGGACGATGTTTGAAGAAATCGAGGTGACAAAGATGCGACCTTTGGCAATTTTGATTTCGTGTTCAAAACTTTCGGCAATGGATCGTTCGGAAGGAGACCAGCCTTCATGATCGGAACCCAGTGAGTCGGACATGAGGGCAATGACTTTTTTCTCACCAACACGGGCAATATGGGAAAGATCGGCTTGTTTGCCGTCAAGAGGAAAGAGGTCGAATTTAAAATCTGAGCCGTGATAAAAAATGCCAAGCGGAGTAGAGATGGCAAAGTGAAAGGTATCGGGGATTGAATGAGTAACCCGGATAGGATCGACAGAAAAAGGACCTTTGACAATCGGAACGGAATCTTTATAAGTAGTCAGATTAGCACGAATATTTGATTCAGCAAGACGGGATTCAATAAATGCGGTGGCTAATTTTGGAGCAAAAATGGGTACATTTGTACCGATAATGGGTAAAACAAAACGGATAGCACCGATATGATCCTCATGACCGTGAGTAATAAATATACCTAGAATACGGTCTTTTTTGTCCTCTAAGTAATGAGTATCCGGAATTTGCAGATCGACACCAAAGGCATCTTCTTCGGGAAAACCGACACCGCAATCGACGATAATTAACTGGCTTTTTGATTCATCACCCTTGGGGATGAATTCGTAGACAAACATGTTTTGGGTAACATCACCGAAGCCACCCAGTGAGGTAATCCGAACGGAATCTCCGTTGGGACCAAAACGTCTAACTTGTGAAGGACCTCTGAAATTATCAGGGGTCTGATTTTTTGAATTTTTTATATTATTCATATTTTATATTTTAATTTCCATAGTATTTAATGATTTAAGACTGATTTTGTTATGAGCATGGAAACTAGAACTCATATAATAAATTTTCATAACAAAACACGACTCAACTGTTTGATCTAATCAAATTTATATTAATAACTTGTGTTGATTATCAAACAAAGTTGGTATTTTTTAGTTGACGGTATTTAACGACATTACAAAAAGAAATCTCCTGCCGCAAATAAAATTCCGTCCAAATCTTATAAAGAGTCTATCAGAATAATTTAACAATAGCAAACTACTAATTTTATTATGGTAGTTTGGCGGGTAATTCGTCATTAATTATTGAGGGGTTAAAAAGTGAACTGTGGGGAAAATTAGATTTTTGATAACGGAGGGAGAGAAAGGCTAAAAGTGAGACGATAATTAGTGAAACGATAATGGAAATTGTCAGATCGTTTTTCATAATTTAAAGAGCGGCGCCTTGAAAATCAGGGCAATTTTGCCTAGCCCATTGGAGGTAGTCGGAATGGCATTGAGGTTTGGGGGGAGAATCGGGTGAAGGCATACAATCGACCCAGGGAGAATTGGGGCAGACGTATAGTGAATGATTTGGTGTAGGGATAGCGATATTTATGAAGACTGATTTTTGGATATATGGAGTAAAACTAAATAGAAGTATGACAAAAGCCATTGCCAAAATAAAAAAAGATAAATATGGAAAGGATAATTCGTTAAAATGGGGAGGTTTTCTTACCATTGAGGAATAAATTTCTTAATATTTGACTCATCAATAATGACTTTATGAGTTTGATCGGAAAGAATCAGGAGGGCGACTTTTCGGCACATACCTTCTAAATTTCTTTTGAGGGTGCGGACACCGGCATCAAAACCGAGAGGTCGGACAATTTGATCCCAAACATTGGGACTAATTTGAAGTTCCTGAGGACTAATTCCTGATTCTTCCAGAGCTTTGGGGAGAAGATAATCGCGAGCAATAGCGATTTTTTCTTCATCAGTATAGGAAGGCATTTGGATCGGCTCGAGACGGTCCATGACGGCAGTAGCAATACGGGTGGTGTTGTTGCAGGTGGCACAAAATAATACTTGGGAAAGATCAAAAGGATAATCGAGATAATGGTCAATGAAAGTTGAATTTTGTTCGGGATCGAGAAGTTCAACTAAGACGCCCATTATGGTATTTAGAGCATCGTCAGCGACACGATCGATCTCATCGAGAAGAATTACCGGATTTTTGGTTTTGACAGCCAGAAGGCCTTTGATGATGGCACCCGGTTCAGCTTCGGGGTACGTACGGGAGCGACCGCGAAGATAAAAAGGATCACCAAGACCACCGAAAGGGATGCGGATAAATTCTCTGCCCATGACATTGGCAATTGATTTGGCCATGGTGGTCTTGCCGGTACCAACTAAACCAACAAAAAGTAGAATCGGAGCCCTGAGTTTTTGGTCGGGATTACGGTTTTTTTGGAGGGCTAGTACTGAGACATATTCCATAATCCGCTGTTTGACTGAAGTTAGTCCATAATGGCCCTCATCTAATTTGTCTTGGGCAAAATTTAAATCAAGAACGTCCTGGGATTCTTTGGTCCAAGGAAGACTGATGATTAGGTCGATATATTGGGAAGTTTTTTGATAATTTTCCCAAAAAGTGGCTTCGGAGTGGGCATTAATTTTCAATCTGGAAAAAATATCATCCAGTTTTTCAATCAATCCTTGGGGTAATTTTACTGATTCTGTTTTGGAAACGAGTTTGGCAATGGCAGCATCAGTGGTTAGGGCAGTGTCGGTCATCTAAAAAAGTATACAACAAATTAACGCCGTGGATTTTTGAGATTAGGATTGAATTTGGAAAATCTCGGTGAACGGTCATCTCGATCGCCATACGAAGCCCGACTATTTTGATCCCGATTATCAGTTCTGGGAGTACCCGGATGGGCGGCTTTAAATTCGGGAGAGGATAATTTGATCTGATGGTTGTCATTGAAACCGGAGATGACAATTTTGAGTTTATCCCCTACCTTTATAATTGAGGAAGGATCGGATAAAAAGCCACCACTCATTTCGGAAACATGAAGAAGGGCTTCACGACCGGGTAAGAATTCGACGAAGGCACCATAATTTTCTACACGAGTGACAATTCCATCGTATTGTTCTCCAATCTGAACTTCTTTAATCATGGATTCAATTTCGTAGGCGGCGTCATCAATATTTTTGGTATCTTGGGAAGATATTGAAGCATTACCATCGTCGTCGATGTCGATTTGGACATCGTATTTTTCCATGAGGGCTTTGATGGTTTTACCACCGCTACCGATAACTTCACCGATTTTGTCTTCGGGAAGTTTGACCAATTTTATTTTGGGAGCGTAAGGAGAGAGGTCCGGTCGAGGCGCAGAAAGAACTTGGTTCATTTTATCCAAGATAAGCATTCTGGCCTTAGTACTGGCAACAAAAGTATCTTTGATCATTTGAAGAGTTAAGCCTTGGCGTTTGATGTCCAATTGGATGGCAGTAATACCGTCTTTGGTGCCGGTAATTTTGAAATCCATATCACCAAGATGATCTTCAATACCGGCGATATCGGTGAGAAGAATATACTTGGCGTTTTGATCTTCTGACTCGGAGATCATACCGATAGAAATACCGGCAACTTTATCTTTGATGGGAACTCCGGCATCCATGAGAGACATAGTAGAGCCGCAAGTTGAAGCCATAGAAGAAGAACCATTTTGAGACAGGACTTCAGAAGTTAAAATGATAGTGTATGGAAATTCCTCTTGGGAAGGAATGACCGGAATTAAGGCTTTTTCAGCAAGGGCACCATGACCAACTTCACGACGACCGGGACGACCGACACGACCGGTTTGACCGGTGGAAAATGGCATAGCGGAATAATAGTGAATATAACGCTTGGTGGTTTCACCCAAAGAATCCTGTAAATATTGTTTGTCAGCAAGAGAAGAAAGAGTGGTGACGGTTAGAGCTTGAGTCAAACCACGTTGAAATAAGGCGGATCCATGAGTACAAGGTAAAAGACCAGGTTCAATTTCTAGAGGACGAACTTCATCAATGGCTCTTTTATCAAAACGGGTACCGGAAAGAGTTTGGGCGCGGAAATATTTTTTGATAACTTCATCGACTGCCATTGTTATAATTTGTTTGGAAACAGTTTCATTTTTTATTTGAATCTGATATTCATCCTGAATCTTGGCGTGAATTATTTCTTCGTCTTTGATATGACTACCATCCTGGCCATTTTTGAGGAATTTACTAATATCAGTTTTGATTTTGGATTCGATTTCAGCTAGTAATTCTTTTGAAGGTAATACGGGAGTAAATTCGACCTTCGAATTGGCGATAGTTTTGGTGAATTTTAGAATTTGATCGTTTATATCGTCTCCGGTTTTTTTGGCCAATTCAATGGCATCCAGGACAATTTCATTTTTGACAATGTTGGCACCACATTCGATCATGTTGACACCGGCAGTACCGGTACAAACCAAAAGATCAAGCTGAGAGGTTTTGAGGTCTTCGAGTGTCGGATTGATGATTAATTTGTCGTCAAGTTGTCCGATACGAACAGCAGATACCGGGGCATTGAAGGGAATATCTGAAATTGTTAGGGCGGTGGAAGCGGCTAAAAAGGCGGGAATAATAACGTCGTTGACACGGTCATTACTTAAGATAGTGACTATCAATTGGACTTCGTTTTGAAAACCTTTGGGGAATAAAGGCCTGATAGATCTGTCGATAATGCGGCCGAAAAGAATTGAGATATCAGAAGGATTGAGTTCTCTTTTGACCCATTTTCCACCTTTTACCTGACCACCGGCGTAAAGTTTGTCAACAAATTCGACTTGAAGCGGGAAATAATCTTTGGTTTCATCAAGTTTTCCCATCATAACTGTAGCTAAAACTACGGTTTTGCCGAGGGTGGCAACAACTGATGCGTTTGCCTGAGGAGCGAGTTTTCCGGTTTCTAAAGTAATAACGGAGTTACCAATCTTAATATCTTGGCGGATGATTTTATTCATATTTTTTGGATATCATCCCGAGTTTGAGTCAAAATTCCGATATTTTTCGAAACTCTGAATTAAAATCAGGATGAATAAATTTTAAATAATAATTAACAATTAATAATAACAAAAATTAAAGCAGCAATAGTATAAATTACTTTTTCAAACCCAAATCTTTGGTTATTTTGGAATATCTTTCGGCATTGTGGGCAGAAAGATAGCGAATTAATCTTCGTCTCTTGGCAAGTTTGGTTAAAAGGCCACGCTTGGCGGGAGAATCATGAATGTTGGTTTCTAAGTGCTGTTGAAGCTTTTCGATTTCGTTGGTAAGGAGAACTATTTGGATTTCCGGGGAACCGGTATCCCCTTTCGCTTGGGCGTATTTATCGATTACTTTTTTCTTTTCGTCTTTGGTTAATGCCATAGTTATTTGGCTATTGTCCGGTAATAATAAATCTATCGGAATGGCTCCCGAAGGACCGGCATAATAGTCTGGGGTTTATTATAGCACAAGCTTAGCGGATATGGGCTATTTCACCGGAACGGGTTTGTTGAAATATTTGTCGATAATATGTGTTGCCTCGAAATACGCAACGATGTTCACATATAGGAGGCATATCGTATAATCGATCGGGACAAGTTGGTTTTGATCTAACCCCAGGACAAATGGCAATTATGTCGGGGTTTGGTGAAACAAAACTGATAGTCTCGATCTGTATAAGTCTTGGATTGGGACATTCGGCAGGGACCCCAGAATATCTTGATCCAACAACTAAGTGACGAAAATTATCTTCTGTTTGTTGACGGTCGATGATGAGATTCGCCATGAATTGTTTGTTTAATTTTAAATTGTGGGGGTGGGATTGGCTTTGTTGGTACCGGGAGCAATTCCACCTGTTTTTTCAATATTACCGAGGGGAGTTTGGTTATCGTTGGTATTTGGTTGAGGAATCTGATCGTCCGGTTGGGTAGCTCGAAGACAAATGGCACCAGCTTCGAAAGTTTCAGGAGAGACATTGACAGCAAAAGATTGAGTAGCGACACGAAGACCGATTAGTAAATCTTTGCCGGAATCCATATCAAGTTTGAGATCGAGCATGGGAAGTAAGAAAGTAAAGATTTCGGAAAAAGGAGCATCGGGATCAAAAAGTGTAGCTTTGGCCCAAGTTTTGGTTACATTTGTAGGTGTGATGAAAACCCAATTACCGTTGTTGACCATGGAAGCGGTATCTCCGAGAGAAGTTTCATCTCCAAGCATAAAGGAAATATCGGCAGGGGCGGATTGGTTTTGGATATTTATAAAGTCATTTTCGATTTTGGATGAATTAGGTTTGGTTTGGACTACCAGATTCAATTTACCACCGTCGTCGTTATAAGATACTTTTTCGATTTGATCCAGGGGGTAACTGAGTGAGACTACAAGGTCATTGTTGGCGAAAGAATCAGTCAGAAGCTCGAGACCGCTAAGCTTAGAGTAGTTATTATCGGTTTTGGTAGGACAATAAACCTTGGTTTCAATATTTTTAGCTTTGAGAGCTAAGGCCAAAGCCAGGGCAGCACCAATACTGTCAACATTCATCTGGGGAACAGCTACGAAAGCTGTTTTGGCATCTTTTAACAAATTTTTGATATCAGTTAAGTTGTAATTTTTCATTATTGGTTCACCTGCTAAACCTTTAATTTTGCTTGGTTCTTGAATAAGAACGGTTGAGCGATTATTTTGGCCCATTGTTATTTATTCTTTCTTATAGGATATTATAACATCATTAATTTTAAAATCAATATAGGGTTTAAAGGTGATACCGCACTCATTGCCCATCTTGATGGAGCTGATGATTTCCTTGCCTGCCTGAATGTTTTCGATCTTGGTATCCTTGATGATTTTGCCATCCCGCTTCAAATGAGTCAAATCACCTTTGCTTAGGACACCTTTGGTGACATTGATACCGGCAATTCTGACCTTATTTATCTTAAATTCAGCTTTGATGGTAGCTTCACCCAGGATAGTTTCGTCAATGGTGGGTTCGAGCAATTTTAGGACCTGAGATTCAATTTCTTCCAATATTTCGTAAATTATGCTGGATTCGATAATTTTGACCTTCTGATTGTCGGCTAAATTTTTGATAAATTTAGGTACGCTGACGTTAAATGCGACAACCTGGGCACGAACCGGTTCGGCCATAAAAATATCAGTATCATTGATCGGACCAACTCCGGAAGAAATGACTTGGACATCATCAGAAAAAGAGCCTAAAACAGCCTCTAAGGTGCCCTCAGTGTCTGCTTTGATAACTAAAGGCAGCTTGGGAGTTTCTTCCTGAGAAATTACCGAAATAATGGGTTTGACAGCCTCTTTTGGCGCCTCTGCTTGAGGTTCGTGGGTAATTTGGGCACCAACTGAAGGAACTTGGGAAAATCCAAGTATTTCGATTGGAGTACCGGGTGTAGCCTGCTTAATATTTTCACCAAGGTAGTTAATCATGGCTTTTATTTTGGCTTGAGCTTTCCCGGCGTAGATAGTGTCTCCGAGTTTTAAGGTACCTTGTTTGACAACAGCGGTGGCGACGGCACCTCTTCTTTTGTCAAGTTTGGACTCGATAACAAAAGCCTGGGGTGAGGCATTAGAATCTGCTTTGATTTCTAATAATTCTGCGTGAAGCAGAATCATTTCAAGAAGCTCGTCTATTCCTTCGCCGTTTTTGGCTGAAACAGGAATACAAGCAACATCTCCACCATATTCTTCGGGAGTATAGCCTAATTCTACAAGTTGACCTTTAATTTTGTCGGGGGAGGCTCCGTTCATGTCCATTTTATTCATGGCAACAATAAAGGGCAAGTCGGCTTTTTTAATGAGTTCCAAACATTCTTTGGTTTGGGCCATTATGCCCTCGGTAGCGGCGATTACTAAAACTACTAAATCGGTGACTTGGGCGCCACGAGCTCTCATGTTGATAAAGGCGGCATGACCGGGAGTATCTATAAAGGTGATTAGTTTTTCTTTTTTGTTTTTGTCGATAACAACGGCTTGATAAGCACCAATATGTTGGGTAATACCGCCGGTTTCTTTGCGCCAGATATTGGTTGATCTGATTTTGTCCAAAAGAGAAGTTTTGCCATGGTCGATATGTCCCATAACAGTGACGATAGGAGGTCGAAATGTAGTAGTTTGTAGATTTACCATAATAAGTTTGGTTTAGGCTGTTTCCAATTTGGATACTTTGATGTCGAGACCGGTCAAAATGCCGGCCAGACGAACGTTTTCGCCACCACCACCAATTGCCAGAGCCAGTTGATCTTCAGGAACCTGGACGTTGGCAAAATTATTTTTAACAGAAATAACTTTGACATTTTGGGCCGGAGAAAGGGCTTGGGCAATGAATTGGTTTTGGTTTTCAGAAAACAATATCACATCAACTTTTTCGTCCTGAGGTAATTCGTTAAGTACTGATTGGACACGAGAACCTTTTTGACCAATACATGAACCAACCGGATCGATTCCGGCTTGGTTGGATGAAACGGCAATTTTGGTCCGATCGCCGGGACTTCTGGCAATTTTTTCGACGACAACAGAGCCATTGGCGACTTCCGGTACTTCCCTTATGAAAAGTTGACGGATAAATTCGGGGTCACGACGAGAGACGATTATTGTTTTTCGACCGGTAAGATCTTCCTCAATAGATTTGAGGATGAATAGTTTTTTGTCTCCGGGTTTCAGGTTTTCGGAAAATACCATTTCCTCCTTGGGACAAAGTGCTTCAGTTTCACGATCGATGCTAACAATGATACGGTTTGAATCTATACGGGTGATGACTCCATGGATTAAAGTACCCATTTTTTGACGATATTCTGCGATCATTTTTTCGTTTTGGAGTTCACTTAGGCCTTGTTTGAGGACATTCATGGCTGTTTGAGTGGCAATCCGGCCAAATCCGGGAGGGGTAACTTTGGTACGATTTTCACCTTCAATAAGGTAAATTTCAAATGATCCTGATTCTGCTGATAATTCGACCTCAAATTGATCGGCTTCATCGATAATAATACCGTGCTCTTTTTGATCGCGTTTGTAGGCAGAAATTAAACCCTGTTCAATGATATTTAGAATATCTTCAGCAGGTATCCCCCGCTCACCGGCGAGCTGGGCGATGGAGACGGCAAATTCTGTTTTTGGTAATTTTTTTAAATCCATTTTTTCCTTTGATGTCAATAAAAACGGGGACTTACCCAGCCCCCATTTGAGATGACACAGTTTTAATCTAGAGTATTATATCCTAATTTGGGACTAAATGACAACACCGGAGGATTAAAAAATCCTTAATAATTAGATATCGATTTCTTTCAATTGTTTTTTTAGTTGTGAGCTTGGTTTGGTAGGGATTTCGACAATAATTCGAATATAAAGGTCGCCGTGTCCATAACCGTTTATGTCTTTGATGCCTTTACCGCGAAGGCGGATAAGGGTATTTGGTTGAGTACCCGGTTTGATTTTTATGGTGAGGGGCCCTTCTAAAGTAGGGATCGAGAGGTTATCTCCCATAATCGCCTGACGAATATTAAGGGTTACGTCTACAAAAACATCGTTACCTTCGCGTTTAAAAGTTTTGTCCGGTAAGACATCTATGGCAAGGATAAAATCACTGAAGCGAATTCTTTGACCATCGGAAACTCCGGCCGGGATTTTGACGGATTTTTGTTTGCCATCGAGACGAACAGTTTTTTCGACACCTTTGACGGATTCCATGAAGGTGATTTGGATTTTATAAGTAGAAATTTGACGAGCTTGTTGTCGGGAAAAATTACCACCAAAAAATTGTTCAAAAATGTCGAAAGGATTGGAAAATCCGCCAAAGTCAAAATCGGCATTCTGACCAAAAGGATTACCGCCGGTGGAGTAAGTGTAGGTGAAGTTGAAGGGATTGTCTTGGGAGGTATAGGTGCGTCCTCCGGCAAAAGGTCCACCGGCGCCGGCTTCGAAGGCCGCATGACCATATTGGTCATAGGCAGATTTTTTTTGGTCATTACTTAAAATTTCATAAGCCTCGTTAATTTCTTTGAATTTTTCTTCAGCATCGGAGGCTTTGTTTTTGTCAGGATGAAATTGAAGAGCCATCTTGCGATAAGCCTTTTTAATTTCATCTTTGGAGGCATTTTTAGAAATGCCTAATATTTCGTAATAATCACGCTTCATTAATTTATTTTACGATTTCGCCTTCTTCCGGTTCGGCTTTGTCGTCTGTTTTTTTATCTTTTAATTTTTCATCTGAAGGTGATTCTGAATCAGTTGGCTCTGTTGCTTGTTGAGCCGATTGTTCCTGTTGATACATGGCGGCACCGATGGTTTGGAGAATTTGCCCTAATTCTTCTGACATTTTGTCAAATTCATCCTTTTTAGCATCAGTTTTGGCCAACAAGTCCTTGGCTGATTTGACTTTCTCTTCAATTTTGGCCTTATCTTCGGCTTTTACTTTGTCTGCCAAATCTTTAAGAGTCTTTTCAGCACTAAAAACGGTAGCATCCAATTTATTTCGGCTTTCTGCCAATTCTCTTTTTTGTTCGTCTTCTTTGGCGTGAAGATCGGCCTCCTTTTTCATCTTTTCTATTTCTTCTTCAGATAAGTTGGTGGCGTTTTGAATAGTAATCTTTTGTTCTTTACCAGTAGCTTTATCTTTGGCACTGACGCTTAAAATGCCATTGCTATCAATATCAAAAGTAACTTCAATTTGAGGAACACCACGCGGTGCCGGAGGAATACCGTCGAGAACAAAACGACCGAGAGATTTGTTGTCGGCAGACATCGGTCTTTCTCCCTGCAAGACGTTGATTTCAACCTGAGGTTGGTTATCAGAAAAAGTGGAAAATACTTGTGATTTTTTGGTAGGTACGGTGGTATTTCTATCAATAAGCGGAGTGCGAACACCACCGGCTGTTTCGATACCTAAGGTTAAAGGGGTAACGTCAAGAAGGACAACATCTTTGACCTCTCCGGTTAAGACAGCTCCTTGAATAGCGGCACCAATGGCAACAACTTCGTCTGGGTTGATAGTATTGTCAAGTTCTTTACCAAAAAATTCTTTGACTACGGATTGGACTTTTGGCATCCGAGTCATTCCTCCTACCATCAGAACATCGGAAATATCAGTTTTGGAAATACCGGCATCTTTTAGGGCTTTTTCGACCGGTTTAAGGGTTCCCTGAATAAGATCGTCAACTAATTCCTCCAATTTGGCGCGAGTTAGGGTAAGAGTCAAATGAAGAGGCTGACCATCTTTTTGAGTAATAAAGGGTAAGTTAATTTCTGTTTCAATGGCAGATGAAAGTTCGATCTTGGCTTTTTCAGCAGCTTCACGAACACGCTGAAGTGCCTGAGGATCATTTTCCAGATCGACATTATTTTCTGTTTTAAAGTTTTGCAACAACCATTCGACGATTCTTTGATCGAAGTCGTCACCTCCAAGGAAAGTATCACCATTGGTGGATTTTACTTCAAAAATTCCATCACCAATTTCGAGAATGGAAATGTCAAAAGTGCCACCGCCTAAATCATAGACGGCTATGGTGCCTGATTTCTTTTTATCCATACCATAGGCTAAAGCAGCTGCGGTTGGCTCGTTAACGATACGGACAACGTTCAGACCGGCAATTTCACCGGCTTGTTTGGTAGCCTGGCGTTGAGAATCGTCAAAATAAGCAGGCACGGTAATGACAGCGTCAAATATTTTTTCACCGAGATATTTTTCGGCGTCAACCTTGGCTTTTTGTAAAATCATGGAAGAAATCTCTTGAGGAGTATAAATTTTACCCTCTATCTCGACAGCGGCAATATTGTCTTTGCCGGCCACGATTTTGTAAGGTACATGTTTTTGAGTTTTTTTAGTTTCAGCGTCATCAATACGTCGACCGATAAGCCGCTTAATACTATAGACGGTGTTTTTGGAATTAAGAACCATTTGTCTTTTTGCCAAATCACCAACTAATTTTTTGACAGGTTCTACAGCTGAAGGAATTAGGTTTCTGCCTTCTGCGGTAAGAATGACTTTTGCGGTACCACCTTCCATAACTGCAACAGCTGAATTGGTTGTACCAAGATCGATTCCGATTATTTTGTTTGTTTGATTTGCCATAAATGTTTGTAATTTATAATTATTAATTAGTTGGACTGTTTTCCGACGACCACTTGTGCCGGTCGGATAACTTGTCCGTTTAATTTGTAACCTTTTTTTTTAACTTCCAGTACCTGATTCTGATTACCTTTTTGAACTTCAAGGCATTCCATAAGGTTGGGATCAAATTCCTGACTATCTGCGGGGATTTCTTCCAAGCCTTCGGCTTTTAAAACGGCAATAAATTTGTTAATAGCAATTTCAAGACCCTGGTCTTTGAGGTGGGATTGTGTCAAATATAAATCGTCTAAAATTTCAATCATTTTGGAAATTATGGTTGAAGTTGCCAGGGTAATAAATAATTGTCTTTGTTGATCTATTCTTTTTTCTAAGTTTTGATAATCAGCCCGGGAACGAGCAAGCTGTTCTTTGAGCTGGTCAATAGATAAATCTTTAGAAATTTTTTGTTTTTTTAACATACTAAACTTAGTATTAATCTGTAATATCTGAAATTAATGCAGCCAGATAATCAACCATGGGAACTATTTGTTGGTAGTGGAAGCGAGCCGGACCAATGACTCCTAAAATTCCCCGGTGAGGACCGGCGGCATATCGCTGATAGACAAAACCGCAGGGTTCAAGATGTTCCATTCCAAGATCTTCACCAATAAGCAAATGAATTACATCACCTTCGGTGTTGTCGATTCCGGCTTTTTTAATGATTTCAAACCAAAAATTGGTATTGTCAATTAAAGAAAGGACGGTTTTGGTAACATCGATATTATAAAACTCCGGTTCTTCGAGTAAATTTGAGGCTCCATAACTATAAATGTTTCCCTGATCAGTGGTGGCAATAGCCATGGAACGGGTTCGATTGGCTAATTCTTTGGTGGTTTCTCTAATTAATTTATCAAATTCATTTCGAAAGTCCCAAATTTTTTCTTTGGCACCGACCTCTTCGGAAATTGAAAGACCTTTGGGGACCATTAAATTTCTGACATAATATTTTAATCCCATGGAAGTAGGTTGACGACCAGCGGAAAGATGGGACTTTTTTAAATATCCCAACTGAGTTAATGACGCCATTTCGTTACGGATTGTAGCTGAAGAAATACCTAAATTGTATTTTTTTTCTAAAGTTTCTGAACCGACTGAAGAAGCGGTTTCAATAAATTCTTCAACAATACTTTTGAGAATTTTTACTTGTCTCTGAGTTAGTTCTGCCATATTAGCAATATAATAGGATGACTGCTAGCGGCTGTCAAGGGGGTGGTTAGCTATTTGGTAAAAAAATACAGACTTATTATGAATAATAGCAATAAAACAGAATTAAAAATTGTAAGTAGCTGAAAAAGTTTTAGTATAAGTAAAAGGCAGATAAATAGGGCGATAAATGAAGAATGGATTAAATTATGCTGAAAACGAAAGGTGGTGGCAAAAAGGGCAGTAAATAAAATTAGAAAAAAAATCACTATATTTGGTAGGGATAAGGGGGAAAATAAATTGATAAAAATAATTAAGCAGATCCACAAAAGAGTTGCTAAAATAGTCAAACGTAAATTGATTTTAGATTTGGAATCCGGTATTTTTTTGAACTTACGGGGCATATTTTAGTCGAGAAGTTTAGAAGCACTGGGATCTTCCAATTTGATTTTATCGATAACTTTTTGAAGTTTTTTGGTTCTGGTGTTGCCGACTTCATCATATTGTTTGTGAAGACTGTCTATCCTGTCGCCAATTTTGGAAAATTCAGTATTGAATTTTTCGTATTCGATATCAAAGATTTTAATTTGGGTAATGATTCCCTGAATATTTTTTTGAAATCGAAAATTTTCATAAGCCTGGTTGACCATCCGCAAAATAGCGGTAAAACTGAAAGGACCGGCAAAAACAATCTTTTTGGCAAAAGCTTCTTCGAGAATATTGGGGAATTTCTCGTAGATAAAACTAAAAATCATTTCGTTGGGGATGAAGACAACCACAAAATCGACAGTGTTTTCTTCAGGGTTGATGTAATTTCTGGATGAAACATCGGAAATTTTACTTTTTATGTCACCTTCGAAGGCTTTGAGAAATTGTTTTTTCTGATCTTCATTTTCAGTTTCACTCATTTTGACAATATTGGCATACGGAAACTTGGCATCGACATTAATTTTGGTTTTGTCGGGAAGATAGATAGTAAAATCCGGCCTGCCTTCGGTAAATGTTTCTTGTTTACTGTAACTGGTACCAATAACAAATCCCGATTGTTTGAGTAAATCTTCGGCAACTTTTTCACCAAAGGCACCGCGCATCCGATCGCTAGAGAGAGTACGTTTTAGTCCTTCGGTGGTAACTGAAAGTTCTTTGGTAATTTTGGTGGTATTTTCAATAGCTTCGCGGAGACCGGTGAAAGAACCGACCCTGTCTTTTTCGGCTGATTCCAATTTTTTTTGATTTTTGTCTAATTCATCAAGGACTTGTTTGACCATGCTTTGAATGGCGTCTTTTTTGGCGTTAAGATCGGTACCGATTTTTTGATTGGCTAGGGTAATTAAATTTGAATTGGCCTGATTTAAGATTTCCGGGAATTTTTGGTTGAATCTATTAAAAAAATCTTCGGAAAGATCAGTAGTATTTTGAGATTTTTTGAGGGTGATCAAAAAATAGATAAGCAAAATTATGATTACTGCTAAAAGGAGGTAGATGAAAGTCATTACTTATTTTACATGTTATTTAAACTTCTTTGCGTTTAATTTAAATTTTTTAAAATTTGGATTTTTCCAATAAATAGTGAATTTTCATGTGATCTTTACAATCTGAACCAATAGTGAAAAAGTCCAGATTTAGAATTTTTTTATAGGTATCTTTAATCTCCAGTTTTAATTTATCAATATGGTGAGGATCAATTTCGAAATCACGGCGGATAAAAGTATTTTTGATTTTGCTTTTTTGGACAAAATCAATGACTCCCTTATCGATTTTGACTTTGAGGCGGGAGGAAAGAGAAACTAAAAGATAATAAAAAACTAATTGTCGGAAATACTCACCATCCGGGGATAATTCTTTTGATTTGGTGTCGGGATTACCGGTTTTAAAATCTACCAGCTCAACAGAATTGTTGGATTTATAACTGACAAGATCAATTTTACCGGTGACGGGGATGTTTTCAAACATAAGGTGTTCAGAGGCGAAGTTGTATTCGGTTTGATTATGGCTGGGAAAATGTTTGGCGTAATGGTGGACATATTCCAAAAGAGAATTTTCGGCACGATGAATAGATTCTTCAAAATCCTGAGAACTAAGATTTTCTTTGAGAAGTGACTCTTTGAAAAAATTAAAAATTATTTTATCGCTGGGAATGGGTTGTTGATGATTTAATTTATCTAAAATGAAGGAAAGGGTATCGTGAAAAGCGGTACCAAAACTAGAATATTTATTTTTGGCTGCAGGAATACGGAGAATGGTTTGGTGATAAAAACAAAAAGGACACTTGAGGTAAGAATTTAGGTGGGTTACATTAAATTGGTAATTATTGGAAAGATAATCAAGAAGATACTCTTTATATTTGCCGGAGATATTGGGTTTTTTTAGTTTGAGAGGAAAACTGGTGGTTAGAGCTTGTTGATAAATATTATCGGGAGGGTCAATATTTTGGACTAGTTTTGGATTGATTTCACTGATAAAAAGTGAAGGAATTTGGGGCCGGGAATTGTCATTTTGGGAGGAATAAGAAATATAGATTTGGGATTTGGCCCGGGTGAGGGCGACATAAAACAAACGGCGTTCATCCTCGTTTTGGTCGTAAAGATCTGAGGAAATTTCGGTTTGAAGTATTCCAGGAGGTAGGCGTAAAATCTGATGATTTCGATTGTTGCCCCAGTGTTTATCGACGACTTTTACCAAAAATACGTGTTCAAATTCCAGACCTTTGGCGGAATGTACGGTCATTAACTGAACCGAATCTTCGGACTGAAGACGGCCGGGGGGAACCGGAAAAGGCAAATTGTTGTCGGACAAAAGCTGAAGTCGGGAAAGAAAGTCGGTGAGGGTAAAATTAGGGATATCCTGCGAAAGACGTTTGATTTCGGAGTAAAAAGTTTTAAGTTTGTTTAGAATTTCAAAATCTTTTCGGGAAAGAATATAAGACAGGATTTTAAATTTCCTTATTGTTAGGTTAAAAAATCTATCTATAGGATAGATTTCTAACCAATGACGGGATTTGGCCAGACGAAGATTAAAATTTTTCAACTTGATTAAGGTATGAGAATTAAGGGCGGGAGTGATTTGAGATAGAAGTTTGGGATCGGAAATTAATTGCCAAAGCGGAGCGTGTAATTTCTTTGAAAAACGGAATAATTTCAGAAGGTCTTGCGAATTAATTTTTATAAAAGGAGCAGAAAGAATATGATAGAGCAGGTCAGATTTGGTCGGATCATCAATAAATTGAAAAAGTTTATTGATCTGAATAAAAAGAGGGTCTTTGAGAATATCCCGATCTGAGGCTAAATAAAAATTAATATCAAAATTGGTGAGCATTTCGGCGATATCGGTGATATCTGTATGTTGACGGTAAAGGATAGCTATTTGATTTGGCTTGGTACCTGTTTTGATTAAATTCTCTATAGTATGGGCAATATAGTAATTTTCTTCAAGATTATTTGAGGCAGAAAACAAATTAATCGGATCAGCGTCAAGGGTAGAAACCGATTTGAGAGATTTGTCGAGGTGGCTGATGTAATTGGCAATCCGACTTTGATTGTGATTGATGACACTAAGTGAGGAATCTAAAATTAATTGGTGGCTACGATAGTTATTGCGTAAAATTATAAGTTTTGGAGAATATTTCTGATAAAACCGATAAATATTTTCAATGGCGGCTCCCTGAAACCTAAAAATTGACTGATCATCGTCACCGACGACAAAAAGATTGGGGTTGTCAAAATATGAACCTAAATTTTCAATTATTTTATTTTGAGCTGAGTTGGTATCCTGGTACTCATCGACTAAAATATATTGATAGGTTTCCTGGTATCTAAGCAAGAGTTCGGTATGGTCAGAAAATGCCTGAAGGACAAAAAGAATCATGTCGTCAAAGTCGTAAAAACCCTGATCATTTAATGTTTTTTGGTAATTTTGGTAAAGTTGAAATAATTCATTTTGTTTGGGAATATCGGAGGAAAAATTGTCAATTAGTTTGAGAAGGGCGTTTTTAAAATTAATGTTGGGATTTTTGGCGGGACCGGAGAGATAAAAACCGGATTTAAAGAGTTGGAAATGATAATTAAGAAAGGAGTGGATTGGAGTGGAAAGATTGGGAATTAAGGATAAATCGTTATAAAGAGATAAAAGTTCGGATTCTAAAGTTTTAGAAGTACGAAGAGTTTTTAGTTTGGAGTGAATATCTTTGGAATTATCAATAAAATATAAAACATCTTCAATTAGTTTTTTGAAAGATGAAGGGGTGATATTTTCCCGTTTTAGGGTTTGAATTGAGGAAATAATTTCGCGTTGGTAATGAAAGTGATCGCCCCAGGGTTTGAGGGGACTGCCGTTTTGGAGTTGATTGATAAGATTTTGAACAATTTGAAGACGGGAAAGATTATCCAGACTTTTTAGGTTGGGAGCAAAAATGAAATATTCGGGATTATCTTGGATAATGTCGTTGCAAAAAGCATGAAAAGTATTTATTTTTACGGAGTATGCTTGGGATCCAATAATGGAAACCAGACGTTTACGCATGGTAATAGTGGCGGTGTCGGTGAAAGTCAGACAAAGGATGGAAGATGCCGGTGTTTGGGTGTTTTTGATGATATTGGCAATACGCAAAGCAATGGTTTGAGTTTTACCGGTACCGGCTCCGGCAATAACCATGACCGGACCTTCAATAGTATCAACAGCGAGTTTTTGTTCGGGGTTTAGATTTTTGTATTCAGTAGAAAAAATGTCAGACACATGCTTATTTTAGCAATTTAAACACCTGTCTGTTTTTGAATTAATTGACGCTGATGGGGTGTCAAAGGAATTCCGATATCTTTTAGTCCGGAATAACGGGTGTGAACAGGGTGTATCTCACTACCCCGCACAATTAGAGAATCTACCGGTCTTAGATTGCCTTGTTCTCCTCCGACAGAAGGAGGGAGATAAGCTGTATTAGGTAATTCTATTTCGATTCTATTTTTTTTTGCCATATTTTTTTAATTTATAATTTGAAGAGCAGTTTTTTGGGCAATTTTGGCCATTTGGTCTGAATTAATTTCTTGGGTAGCTTTAAAGTCAATACTGTCGGCGTGAGAATCATTTTGGAAACGAGGAATAATGCGTATATGGGCATGAGGTACGTCATGACCTAGGGTCACAAAAGAAATTGAGTCGGCGTTGAGGGATTTGATGGTAGCTAGAGCGATTTTTTGGGCGACTTGCCAATATGCCCCAAAATTAGGGACTTCATAAACCCAACGATAATGGTCTTTGGGAATCAATAGGGAATTACCGGGATTGAGAGGTTTAATATCTAAAAAAGCCAGAAATAAATCATCTTCGTAAACTTTGTAGGAGGGAATTTCGTTTTTGACGATTTTGCAAAATATGCAGTTATCTTCCATATAATGTATTATACATTATTAAGGTGTAACATACAGGAAATTTTGATAAACTAAGATATGCCCAACAGTTTAAATCTTAGACCTGAAGATAATGAATTCATCAAATCAATGCGGGCCACTATTGATGAAGAGATGGATGACGAATTTAAAGCGGAATTGTTGATGGATTTGGAACAGGGAATAGCGAATTTAAGCAAGATGCGGGTTTTTGGTGACTCCAGAATACCTCAAGATATTTGGGCAGATTGGGAAAAAAATAAATTGGATAGTGAAGATTTGGCGAATATTATTTAGTTTAGTAGTTTTTCCAAAATTTCTTTGGCTAGTTGGGGGTTGGCAGAGCCGGCGGATACTTTCATAACTTGACCAATTAGAAAGCCTATGGATTGGGAATTTTTACGATAATCATCGACCGCCTTGGGATTGTTGGCGATGACTTTTTTGACAAGTTCTTCAATTTGGGATGTATCGGAAATTTGGAAAAGGTTTTTGGATTTGGCAATGGCTAGAGGATCAGTTCCGGTTTCGTATGATTCGATAGCCAGTTGTTTGATGGAGGTGGAGTTTAGCTCATTTCTGTGATCGAAAATATTTTTAAAATAATCAGGGTTAATTTTTTCAATGTCTAAAGAAATAGTTTTTAGTGGGCCAATAAGAAGATTGGTGATAAATTTAGCAAATTCAGAATCAGTGGAATTATCAAGTACTTTTTCAAAAATCGAGGCGAAATCGGAATTTTGAGCAAGAAGTTTGGCGTCATAATCGGATAAATTTAAGGCCCTATATTTGGCGATTTTGGCATCGGGGAGTTCCGGAAGAGTGGATTTGATTTGTTCTATTTGAAATTGGGAAAATTCAATCGGAGGGATATCGGGTTCCGGGAAATAACGGTAGTCAGCACTCCCCTCTTTTTCACGCTGTAAAAAAGTCTGATTTTTGTCGGCATCCCAACCACGGGTGGTTTTGTTGGTGTCGTTTTTGGTGGTTCCATTAGTTTTCCATTCTTCAACCTGGCGATTGATTTCAAAATCTATGGCAGTCATTACACCGGTAAGAGAGGCAACATTTTTGATTTCGACCAGCGGAGTGTAAACAGTTTGACCATCATCGGTTTCGATTTTGACATTGATGGTGGGTTCACAACGCATACTCCCCTTTTCGATGTCGGCGTCGGAAATACAGATATATCGAACAAGTTGTTGGATTTTGTTTAAATATTCTTTGGCTTGCTTGGCGGAGGTAATATCCGGTTCGGAAACTATTTCGACCAGGGGCACACCGGAGCGGTTAAAATCAAGAAGAGTAACATCTTCACCATGGAGTGTCAGGTGAACGGATTTGCCGGTATCTTCTTCCATATGAGCACGGTTGATACGAATTTGATGATCGTTTAGGAATATTTTTCCATTGATAGCAAAGGGTTTTTGAAGCTGGGTAATCTGATAACCTTTGGCCAGATCGGGATAAAAGTAATTTTTACGTTCAAAAAAAGTCTGAGAATTTATTTCACAATTCAGGGCTAATCCTAATTTAAGGCACCATTCACAGGCAGTCTGATTGGGGACGGGTAAGGCACCCGGAAGGCCTAAGCAAACGGGACAGGTGTGAGTGTTGGGTTCTACATGAAAATGATCGGCACTACAGGCACAAAACATTTTGGATTTGGTTTTGAGTTCGATGTGGACTTCGAGTCCGATGATGGGAAATATTTTCATAATTTTGGTTTTTGGAGATGAAAATCAGTATTTTCTTGAAAATTTTGAGCTATTTGATAGGCTAAATCTTCACGAAGCTGAGGAGTAGTTATCTGAAGACCAATAGGTAACCCATCGGCAAAACCACAAGGAATGGAAAATCCGGGAAGACCGGCCATAGAGGATGGCTCCATTAGCATGTCTTCAAGTTCACCAAACATAGCTTGACCTTCGGTCGCACCAAGAGGTAGGGCGGTGGTGGGCGAAGTCGGACCGATAATAGCGTCAACTTTTTGAAACTGTTTGTCAAAATCTTTGATAATCATGGTGCGAACTTTTTGAGCTTTAAGATAGTAGGCGTCATAATAACCGGAAGAAAGTGAATAAGTTCCAAGCATAATACGACGGAGGGCTTCCTGACCAAATTTTGAACGGTCGTCACCATAACGAATGCCATCAAAACGGGCTAGGTTGCTGGAAACTTCAGAACGTTGAATAATAGTATAGACAGCGATCGCATATTTGGGATCAAGGACATCCAATTCGATAATCTCGGCACCTAATTTCTTGAAAGTTTCAGCAGCCTGAAGAACAAATTGTTTAACTTCAGGTTTAATTTGAGAGGGGAAATAAGCATTGGGTAGACCTAATTTTATACCCTTAAGATCGGGTAATTTGGAAGGAATAACCCAGGGATTTTCATTGATGGAGGTAGCGTCTTGAGGGTCGTGACCGGAAATGACAGACAATACATAGGCAGCATCTTGAGCGTTTTTTGCTATTGGACCGGGTGAATCGGTGCTTGAAGCCATGGCAATAACACCATAACGGGAACATCGACCGTAAGTGGGTTTGAAACCGGAGGCGCCACACCAAGCTGAGGGTTGACGGATGGAACCGGCAGTCTCTGAACCAATGGAAACTATACATTCATCAGAAATAGTGGCAGCGGCTGATCCACCTGAAGATCCACCTGGTAAGCGATTGGTATCCCAAGGATTTTTGGTGGAGCCATAATCAGATGTTTCAGTAGAAGAACCGTGAGCCCAGGCATCAAGATTGGTCTTGCCGATGATAATAGCACCGGCTTTTTGGAGTTTTTCAACTACAGTGGCGGAATATTGAGGGATATAATTGTCCAAAACTTTGGATGAAGCAGTAGTTCTTAGATCTTTAGTTAAAAAATTATCTTTGACGGCAACCGGAATACCTCCCAAAGGCAGAGAGATATCAACAGTTTTTGCCATCTCAAGTGCCTGTTTTTTATTTAAAGTTAAAAAAGCATTTAGTTTTTTGTCTACGGATTCTATACGGGCAAAACAATCAGCAACTAATTCTTTTGGTGAAATTTTTTTGGAACGGAGGTCAGAAAGTGCCTGAGTTAGGGTTAATTTGTTTAAATCTGACATATTTATTTTTTGATAGTAGCAGAGGTAACAAAATAACCGTCATGAGTTTTTGGTGCCTGAGAAAGGGCTACCTTTTGAGTAAAACTTTGACCAACAATATCCGGGCGTAAAACATTTTTTTTGTTATTTACTTGGTAGGTTGGGGTAATTTTTTGAGTATTTAGCTCATTTAAAACTTGAACATAATCGGTGGCTTGCGTGAGTTGGTCGGCAATATAGGATTCTTTTTCGGTAATTGGTAGTCGGGAAAGATGGGCAATTCTGGATAAATCTTTTTTGGTGATAACTTTTGATGCCATGATGTATTTTATCTTATAAATTTGGCTTTGAGACGAAGGAATTTCCAGCGGTAACGGTCGACTAGATTATAAAGCTGATAAAGTTGGTGATTAATGATCAGATCATAGGTACCGACAAATTCAAATAAGTCTCCGCCGTAACCTTGTTTAAATCGGTGGAAACCGTAACCTTGTTCTGTCTGTTTGGCGTCGGGACCAAGTGATCCCCACATATCAAAAGTCTTTAGATTTAGAGATTTTCCCAGTTTGATAGATTCCCACATTAATAAATTAGGAGCCATAACCTGACGATGACTGTCTGATGAGGCACCATAAGGATAAAAAAGTTTGTCTTTTAATACAAAAAGCATAAAGGCGGCCAAAGTTTGACCCTGATAATTAGCCAGCAAGATACGGGGCATATCGGTTTGCTTGAGGGTTTTCCAGAGGTCCTGATGATATTTTTCAGAGTGGAGGTAAAAACCTTGACGTCGGGTAGTGTCAAAAAGTAATTTGAGATAAATTTCAAAACCCTGATCGGATGTCTTTTCTTCAATAATGACACCGTGACGATTGGCCAGTCGAATATTATAACGGGTTTTGGAGTTGACAGACTCTAAAAGCTGTTCTTCGGTTTTGGTTAAATCTACGACATAAGTATATGGATAAAAGGCAACTTTGGGGGATATTTTAAGATCAGAAAATTGAGGTATATCGTTAAGTCTTTCCGTGGTTCCATCGAGACGATATTTTTTTTGAAAAACATCCGGTTCGAATTTGACAAAAATTGCATTTTCATCGATGGCGATTTTTTTGACATTTTTGAGAATCTCATCATCGATTTTGGGTCCACGAAGAATAGTGCCGATGGAATAATTTGTTTTGGGAATTTGATGAAAAGAGACGGAATAAGCACTAATGATTTTGCCTTTGTCAAAAACACCGAGACGATAGACCCGATGACCTTGGCTGATTTGGAATTCACCCCAATCCCAGGTTTGAACCGGATGACTAATCACAGAATCGTACAGTTTTTGTTCTTCTTTATATAAAATGCGGGTGATCATAGGTTATTAATATTATCGTAATTAAGTTCAAATCCATAAATTTTATTAAATACTTTTGGGAATTGACTGTTGTCTGAAGTTTTTCTTATGCTTTTTAGTAAGTCAAGTAACTTTTCTTTGCCAAATTTTGTAACTAGCTTTTCAACAACAAAACCGGATTCTTGGTAAACATCTTTACCATCAATAAAATTGGTCGACTCGAATAATAAAAAGTTTGAGAGTTTACCGACTTTTTTGTAATTGGTTAATTGTCCAGATAAATAGATAGATATTCCTTCGTTGAGCCAAACTGGTTGAGATCTTCGGGTAATTGTTTGAAAATATTTATGACAAATTTCGTGACGAAGAGTAAGAAGATTTTTTTGAAGGTCAAATTTTTTGTTTGATTCTTGGTTATAAACTTTTTCTGACATCAAAAAAGTTAGGTTATAGATGCTAAATGCAGTTTCAAAAGGTTGGGTTTTCCGACCAACAATGTCATCGAATTCTTGGCGAGAATTTAGAAATATCAAACATATTTTGTGTTTTAATTTTACTTCAAAATATTTTTCAAATTCCATAACAGCTTGATCGATCGTATCTTGATAATGTTTATTAATAGGAAGGACTTGAAGGGAGTAATGGTCCATAGGTTAGTATATATCAGGGTCGTAGATAAAATCATCGTCTAGAGGAGTAGATTTTGGGCGACGGTAATCGCGAACTATTTCAAGAGGTTCATCAAACTCAATTAGTTTTTCAGGGATATCTATTAAAAATCGTGATGGTTCGTTTAGGGAACTTTTACCAAAATATAATCTTTGGGTAGCATAGGTAATAAATAGATAATCCTTGGCCCGAGTAATACCGACATAACATAGTCGACGTTCTTCTTCGGTTTGAGACGGATCCATTAGAGATCGGGAATGCGGCAAAATCCCCTCTTCAAAGCCAACCAAAAAAACAACTTCAAATTCCAAACCTTTTGAACTGTGAAGGGTCATAAGACGAACACCCTGTTTCTGGTCTTTTTTCTTTTTACGTTTTTCCTGTTCAGAATATTCCTGCTGAACCAGAGCAATATTTTCCAAAAAATCCCCAAGAGAAGGATAAGTGGTGGCGACTGATTTCAATTCTTTGATATTTTCAATACGACGCTGATCATCTTCGTCTTTGGGATTAAATTTGTCCAGATATCCGGAGTTGACAACCATTGATTCTAAGATCTGAGAAGAATTTAGATCTTCTATATCTAATTTAGCGATGTGTTCCAGTAATGTTGATTGACGACGCTTGCCAATGGCTTTTTGAATACGATCCAGAGATATTTTGTCACTAGGATTGTGGACATAACGAAGCATTGCTAATATATCCTTAACTTCGGCCCTTTCGTAAAATTTAATGCCACCAATCAAAACATAGGGAATATTGTATTTCAAAAAAACTTCTTCCAAAACCCTGGATTGAGCATTCATCCGATAAAGAACAGCCATGTTACGGTAATTTATCTTGAGATTTTCATATAAAAATTTTACTTTTTGGGCAACAAAATCGGCTTCATTGATTTCACTTTCGGCGATATAAAGTTTAATTTTTTCAGTGGAGGTTTTGGTGGAAAAAAGTTTTAGGATGGGGTGGGAAGTGTTTTTGGAGATGACAGCATTGGCAGCCTCTAAAATAATTGGAGTGGATCGATAATTTTGTTCCATATTGACAACTTTGGCATCTTTAAAATCGTTGGTAAAATTGACCAAATTTTGATAATTGGCACCCCGCCAACCATAAATAGCCTGAGAAGCATCGCCAACGGCAGTAAGTTGGCGAAATTTTTTGGCTAAAAGTTTGGTAAGTAAATATTGGATCTGATTGGTGTCCTGATATTCGTCGACTAAAACGTGTTTGAAACGATGCTGATATTTTTCTAAAATTTGGGGATTTTGGTTAAACAATTCGACGGTTTTAAACAAAAGGTCGTTAAAATCGAGAGCGTGAAACAGATCGAGTTTCTTTTGATATTTTTGATAAATTTTGGCGGCAGTTTCCTGCCAATAACCGTGAGATAAGTTAAGAGCGTCTTTCGGGGTTTGAAAATTATTTTTAAGATTTTCAATATAATATTGGACTGAACTGGCTTTGAATTCTTTGGGGTTTAGTTCAAGTTCGCGTAAAATATTTTTAATTAAATTTTCCTGATCGTTGCTGTCGTAAATGACATAATTGGAAGGAACGTCGACAGGAAGACCATCGGAGCGTAGGACCCGACAACAAAATGAGTGGAATGTACCGGCAAATAATCCTGCAGTTTCGGGAAGCAGGGCGGACATACGATTTTTCATCTCCTCGGCTGCTTTATTGGTGAAGGTTAAAAGAAGTATTTCTCCGGGGACGGCAATTCTTTCCTGGACAAACCAGGCTGCCCGGTGAGTCAGTACCCGGGTTTTACCGCTTCCGGCTCCGGCTAAGAGCAAAAGAGGACTCCCCTGGTAGGTAACAGCCAGTTTTTGGTTTGGGTTGAGACCAATGAGTATGTCGGACATCTTTTTATTATGGCACGAAAATTTAAAAATCAGGGATGCGGCTATTTAGTAATTTTGTATAGACGGGTGTCGTTTGATTGGAAAATGATTTTGGCGATTTTATTAAATACTTCCTGCGTATGATTTGGATATTTTTCTCTTTCCAAATCTCCGACAAAAATATAGGATACTGAATATTTTTGAAGGAGTGACCGAACTTCGTTGACATCGGTAGATTCGTATATTTGTTGAACATCGGACTGACGGATTGATGGTTGGTCGTAACCTCCGCGCCAAAGCCATTCATGGACAACCCATCCCTCCACGGTTGGTAATCCGGTGCCAACGGAAATTTGGTTGTATTCGGTATAGCTATCGCCGACGGCCTCGACAATTACCGGTTGATCGGGTATGTTTTGATTTATCCAATTGATGGCAGCGTAGTTATCGGAGTAACGATTCAATAAATATTTGAGACCATCAAGACCTTTTGATTGTGTCAATCCGTAATATGATTTGACGGCAAAATAGGGATATATTAAATGAGATAAAAAGACAATAATAAATAATAATTTATAGGTACGACGATATAAAGGTGTCTTGAGAGATCCGATTAGTCTTAACCAGATATATCCGGAAACCAGACTGTACATGATGAAAGCTTGATAGACAAGTTTGAACATAGTATTGGCCCGACGATGTTCAAAAATATAAATGTCTTTGATGTAACCAATTTCCGGGATAATTATTAAAAATGTGGCTACCAATATTAAGGCCAAAGTGAAAATGTCTGTGAAAGGAAATTGATGGGATTTGGTTTTGATTTTACGAAAAAATAAAAATAAAACAAAAGGAATACAAATTAGCCAAAAACCACCATATAAAATGAATAATTGATAAAAAGGCGTATGACTATCGGAGAAGCGTAGTCCTTCGGCCATGGGAGTAAAATTGAGTGAAAAAGGGAGGGTGAAGAGATACCAAAAAATAATTATCATAAAACCGTTGGAGGCGGTTTTAAAGAGTGAATAGGGAAGATTGGCTGAGTATTTGAGGTTGTAAAACAGATAGACGACAGCGAACAGCAAACCGTAAACGGCAAAATCCCAGGCATTTGTCATGTAGGCGATGGCAAGAGTAAGCCCTAGACCAAAAATTAGTTTCCAGTTGAGAGGCTGATCCGTAGGTGTTTTAACATATTTTGTTGTAGTAAAGGCCAAAAGTAAAGCTACTAAAAAAAGAATAACGGGGACATCATTCAGATGACCATGAAGATCGGCGACGGTAAAACTGTAAATGGGAAATTCGTGAATAGTTTTATCATCAGTTTCAGGATCAAAACCAATAAATCTGGTAGCATCTGGATACCAGTACGAGGAAACAGCTGATTGTAGAGCTGACTGAGTGAGAGTGAATTTACCTTCATTGGCTTCTATATTATTTCGGGTAATTTTGTAGACAGCATGGAGATTACCTCCAAAGGTAAGTAAAAAAGCCGAAATTAATCCGGCTAAAATAAAAAGACCGGGTCGGGTGTTGATAATTTTTGGTTTGATGTTTTTGAGGTAAAAATAGCTTAAATTTGAGGCAATTGAAAAACCTGAAGTGAAAGTAAGGGCACAGATGGTGGCAATAGAAAGGTTGTAGGTTATAGAAGAAGGGATGGTGGATAATTTGGTCAGAACAGCAAAAAGTAGGTGGCCAAAATAATAGTAATTGATTGGTTGACCGGCAAACCACATGTCGGCAGGGGGCATAAATTTGCTTCTTAGGGCAGAATTTACAAAACCCCAGTCCATATATTTTTCCAAACCTTCAATTTCGGGGGCAAAGCTTCTAACAAAAGACCAAGTTGTCAGAATAACTAAAAAAAGAATTTCTTCAAATAAAAATATTTTCCAATTTTGGGAAAGTATTTTTTTAAATATTTTGAGATTAGCCGAACCGTTTTGAGACAGATAACGGTATATTAAAAAAGCGGCGAATATTATTAATAATAAAATGGAATTTTGGGTAAAAGGTAAAAAATGGGGAACACCAAGAATAAAAATAAGATAGGTTAAAAGAGCAGATGAGACTATCTTAGTGAAGATGTAACCCTTATCCCAGAAATTTCTAAAGATTGAAACAATTAAAGGTAAACTTAAAGCTCCCAATAAAAAAAGAACCAGCCACCACCAAATAATATAATTTAAGTCTGACAACATAATTTAGAAAATGTTAAAAATTGTCCGAATAAAGTTTACCAAAAAAGAAGGGAATTGGAGCCGATAGGTAGTGAGCCAAATTGATAGCCCAAGAAAAAATCCGCCGATCATATCAATGGGATAATGGAAGCCGGCAAAAACACGAAATGATAACAAGGGGATGGTAATTAGCAGATAAATGACAGGAGAAAAAACTTGATATTGAAGAATGAAGAACAAAAAAAAGACCGCTTTCATAGTATGACCGGAGGGGAAAGATCCGGTTTTGTACCATCTTTCCACTAAACCTGGAGGTAGGTGTTGGCGTTTTTGGAAAATTGGACGTGACCAAAACTTTTTTGACTTTAGATACCGCTCAAGAATTTCACAAACTAAGGTGGCGGCAAATAATTGCCAAAAGATGTTGGCGTCATGCTTTACTAAAATAAAAGAAACTATGGCTAAAAATAGCCAGATTGAGTAATTTAGGATTACAATAAGTAAGTCGCCGTATTTACGGGATTGAAGATAAGAAAGAAGATCAAATTTTGACTGCCAGAAAAATATTTTTTTGAATAATTTCACATTTTTTTAAACAAGCTTGTTAAATGATATAGTAAACAAAAGAATGGTCAAAAAAAAGGTTTTAATTGGATTGACCTATTATTTTCCATATATTTCAGGTTTAAGTCAGTATGCCAAATTGTTGGCAGAGGGTTTGGTTAAAGACGGTTATAGAGTGGAAATAATTACGTCAAAATTTGAAAATAAGTTGGAAGACAGCGAAATTATTGCAGGAGTGAAAATACACAGATTGGGTGGATTTAAAATTGGTAAAGGGTTATTGATACCGGGGTATATTTTAAAAACTGTACGACTTGTGAGGCGGAATCAAGTTGTAAATATTTATTTACCAGGAATTGAGGGTCTATGGCTAGCTTTATTTGGTAAACTATTTGGGAAAAAGGTGTTGGCAACTTATATTTGTTATTTTTCCAGTGGAAATAGATTCCTTGATCGAATAATTGAATTATGGCAGAATCTGGTGTTAATAATGGCTGATGATATAGTTATTATTTCTTGGGACTATATTAAGGGCTATAAATTATTGAAACCGTTTTGGGGTAAGATTACAGAAATTCATCCGCCAATAGTTATCAAAGAGACCAAAATGAAAATGGAACTGGAAGGGAAGGTAAAGGTCGGATTTTTAGGGAGGATTTCACGGGAGAAAAATTTGGAAGTTTTGATAAAAGCCATGGATTTATTGCCAAAAGATTGGAGACTTTATTTGGCCGGGCCGGAAAAAATAGCAGGAGAGAAAAAATATAGGGAGGAAATTGAAAAATTAATTAATAAAAATAAAAAAATAATAATTTTGGGACAAGTGGAAAATCCGGTAATATTTTATAACTCGATAGACGTTTTAGTGTTGCCGTCAAATAATAAACTTGAAGCATTTGGAATGGTAGTTGCAGAAGCGATCAAATCAGGATGTAGAGTTGTAGTGAGTGATATGCCGGGGATGAGAGATTTGGTGATTCAAAGTGATGCCGGTTATTTGTTTGATCCAAATAATCCCTTTGATTTGGCAGAAAAATTAAAGTTGGTAGTGAAAGACGGGCGAGTTGATAAAAAAAATAATCTTTGGAAAATCGAGGATGTTGTTCAGAAATATGAAAAGCTACTCTAAAAAATATTATAAGAATAGTTGGTATTTAATCAGAGGTTGAAAGATTTTTTTTGGTATCAAATAGAATATAAGCAATTAAAAAAACGAGAGAAATTAGGATATAGACCAAAAGTACTTTGTAGTTATAAATGTTTGGGAAAAACTGAACGAACAGATTATTTATGGGAAAGTCAGAGAAGAGTGTTGTCGAAAAAACCATCCTTTTTTCACCGGTAATGTGAGGAGCAAAGTTTTCAACAGTGCTGATAAAGTTTACAATCCATGAGACTAGGATGAGAGTGAAAGAAAATAAAATAAGCCAAAGTCGGATTAATTTCCTTTTTAATGAAAATATGTAGTCCAGTGAAGATGATAAAAGCGGGGACAAAATAGCGACAGCGGGAATGAAAAATCTAGTATCATAAGAATTGGGAGAGTAGTAAACCAGATATTTAATAGAAAAAAGTATTGAAAGCAAGGCCAGAGTGACTGAGAATGTAAATATTTTTTTGTGCTTGATGATGGAAAAAAATATGAGGAATAAAAAGGGCGACTGAAAAAAAATACCTTTATAGGGATAGGTGAGTGCATATTTATATCCCTGTTCAAACTTGATCTGATTTGAAAAACCGGGATGTGTAGATAGTGATTTTGGTTTAATTGGTTGATTGGGACTAAATAGGTTAGTGTAGAGACTGGGTAAAAATGGAGAGCTAAAGGTTAAATTTTTATCGACTAGCCAGGTATTTTTAACTTGGTTTTCCCAACCACTTTTAAGGTATCCACCAAACAGCTTTTGATTATAAACAAGTTGAGGTAGGTTAATTAGTGAGATAAGCATTACAAGATAGAAAGCATATGAAAGTCTTGAAGGTTTTGATGATGAAAATAGAATCAGAATAGTAGTGGCAGAAGCGATTGATACGAAAACTATTGAAGTGGGATCAGTTAAGATTGACCCTCCTAAACCGATACCTAGACAGGTAAGATTTTTAAGACTATTTTTTTTCTGAATTATTTTTAAAAAATAGTAAGTTGAAAGAAGAATAAAAAAGACATTTGGAGGATGTCTAAAAAAAGATGATGAGTACTTCCAAATTAGACTTCCTAGGGCAAATGATACAGAAGCCATAAAGGAAGAAAACAGACTAGAATTCAGAATATTACGGCTTATAAGAAAGACAAAATATGCACTTAGAGCTCCAAAAAGTGAGACCCCAATAGCAGAAGCGGCTTCGAGGGCGCTTGTTTCATTTATTCCAGGATGGTGGCCGTTGTATGGAGAAACGGTAAGGTGTTTTAATTTAGTTGAAATCCAAAAGAAGGGAATTATTAGAAATGATTCGCCGGGAGATCTGCCAGAAATGAAATGATCCCCAAATTTAGCCACGTCAGGCCATGATAAATCAATTGAGTCGTCAATATACAGGCTTCGTGATTCAACAATTGACTTGGCCAAAGAGTATTGGGGAGAGTCGCCAGAATTTTGCAGACCAACGCTGCCAAAAAAATAAATGCCTGTAAGAAACCAAATTAAGCAGAAGACTGTGATAATTCTACTCATTTCTTAAAGATTAGCACTTTAGGATGATCGTAGACAGTAAATGATTCTTCGGCGGTGTCGTCGCGAAGATAGATTCCGGGATAGTTACAGTTAGAAATTTCAAAAAAATTATTTGTTTTATCATGATACGGATAATTAGTTTGGCCAAAATAGTAACACTTATTTAAAAATGGAAGAGAAAAACCAGGGTAAGAATTAAACTCGGCAACTTGGGAAAATTGGGAGTACCCATCGAAAAGATCATTATAAAATTTGCTGGTGACAGGATATTGATCGGGAACTTGGGGAATAGATCCCCAAAGTCGATTGGAGGTCAGAAAAATATAGTCGGTTTGATTGAGGATACTGTTAATAACTTCCCATTTTTGGGGAGTATCCGGATCATAGAGAGGTAACATTTTATTTTGATAGATTCCGGAAAATCGGTCGGAAAATGATAAGGGTAAGGCATCATCCCAGTACTCATTGGTGGTAGTAGAGCCGGGGAGGATATTTTGATAAATCCAACGGGAGGCTTGAACACGAGAATGGGGACGTGAATAAATAGAAAGAAAAGAAAAAGAATAAATGATATTAAGTAAAAAGAAAGCTGAAAGTAATTTTTTTGGAAAATTAACAGTTGAGATAGAAAATATAAGAAGTATAGAGATAAACGGATAAATTGGGAAAAAATAGCGCATAGTGAGAACAGGCAAAAGACCCTGATAAAAAAACAAAAAGATAATCCAAATGCCTGTAAGAAATATGGTGTAAAGAGTGGAATCTGTTAGGATTTTTTTGGCGGTATGATTTTTTTTGGCAAAAATCAAAAATAAAATGGAAGAGATGAAAAAAAGAATACTTTGAGGTAATCCAAGTCCCCAAAAAACTAAATTTTGAAAAGGAAAAATTAGAGGTGTCTTGCTGAGCCATTGAACAGAAGGGGGGAAATAGATACTGGGTTCGGACCATCCCTGGAGGTCTTTTATGTTGGAAATAAATTGTTGGTTGAGAGTAAAGAATCCGGTGAAACTATAGGGCTGAAAGAATCGGAAAGTCAAAAAAGTAATCAGTAGACAACAAATTGCTATGGCAAATAAGCGGACTAAATTCGTAAAATTATATTTTTTAAGTAAAAGGTAAAAGAAAAACAAACCGATAATAGGGACAAAAATAAAGGCAGAAATTTTACAGGCAAGAGCGAGCCCAAAACTAATTGATGCAAGTAAAATAAATTTTAGCTGACTTTTTTGGAGATAATAAGCCAACAGAGTAAAAGTGAGAAGGATAAAAAAATTTAAAAAAGTGTCAACGGCAAAAAAATGAGATAGCTGAATTGGTAGTACAGTAAAAGTATAAAATAAGGAGGGTAAGTATTGATAAAATTGTTTTCTATTTTTTAAAATTAGCCGGGAAAGAAAAAATAAAGTGATAATGTTTAGAGAATCAAATAAAGCAGAAAGAAATCGGCCGAGAAGATATACACGATCATAGGTGGATTGACCCAAGAAATCAGCGATATATTTGGTGATAAATAAGGGGAAAGTTCCGTAAACAAAAAATTGATAGTCGGGATGATTGTAGGGATTAAGAGGAGAAGTGGAGGTACTAAAATAGTGAATTATATTTTGAGGACGACTAATGGTACTGATAACCATGGTTAAGAATCTTTCATCGGGATGAAGATGCTGACCTTGGTCCCAATCGATGCCATAAATCCGAAGTGAAAGGGCGATAATAAAGATGAAAAACAGAAGCAAGATATTTTTAAGTTTTGTCATCGGGGGGTAAAAGAATATTTTGGATCTGATCTGAAGAAAAATGATTTATATTTTGATAAATTCTGATGGTGGGATGGTCAAAAACCGTCCAGGTCTCTTCGGCATTTTCACCATTTAGTAAAAAATCAGATGATGGAGTAAAAATTTTAAGAGGTTGAAATCCGAGTTGGCCACTAAAAAGAGATTGATAGTATTTTTGAGAATAAGGAAATCGGGAATTGTTTTGGTTTTTAAAAATACGACGGGAAGGAACGATAATATAGTCTGAATTACTAATTAAGAGCGGCAACTGACTGATAAGGTCGGGATCGGTATCCAAATTGTAAAAATCAAAATTTGTAATTTGGAAATTTTGATTTTTATAAGGAAAATTAATGACATTGCCGGCCTCGGAAAAAATTACTGAGTTGGCGGGTAAATTTTGGTTCACCCAGGCGGAGGCAGACAGTCTGATGTCGGGTCGAAGATACATGGTAAAAAATAATAAACCCGGGAGAAGGGAAATTGTGCTTAAAATAATTTGGATTTTTTGGTTTTTTATTTGAGATATAAAATAAGTCGCAAATAAGGGGATTAAAAAGAATATTGGCGACATAAATCGGGTCCATTTGACATAGAGTTGGGAGCTGTATATTAGATAAATTAATGACGGAATTAATATGACGGCAAGTTGTTGTTTTTGAGTGATTTTGAATTTTGGATATTTTTTAAAAAAGAAAACTAATCCAAATATTGAAAATATAAACAAGGGAATGCCGGAAATATAGGGAAAGATTGATTTTATTTGAAAGAGAAACGGAGTGGTGCCAATAAATTGACTGGTGTAAAAAACGGGTAATTTTCCGGTGGCGACAGAGGTTTCGTATTGAATTGAGGAAATGAAATCGGGAAAGTTTAAAAGATTAAATGGAGAGGTAGTAAGAAAAATTAATGAAGTTAAAAATAAGAAAAAAGTAAGGTGGAAAATATATTTTGGAAGTTTTTTAATAGAAGTGGTTTTAATTAAAATTGAAATAAGGATAGGTAAAATAAAAAATAGAGCCGTAATTTTGGAAGAGATGGCAAGTCCGGAAATAATGGCCGATAAAAAAATAGTTTTTGTGTTTTGATTTTTTAGATATATTTGAGCAAGATATATTTGGGCTAAAAAACAACAAATCAACAGTGACTCGGTGGTACCAAAATGAGAAAGTTGAATAAGACCGGGTAAGAATGTAAAAAAAATAGTAAATAGAAAGGTTTGAAGACGATTCAAAAACTGGATACCAATTAAATAAACTAAAATAACCGAGAAAAAAGAAAATAAAGCCGACCAAAAGCGGAGAATTAAAACAGATAAAAGAAAATTGTCGATTACAAGGTTAAAGTTAAATAATTTCAAAAATTGAATGGTAATGAAGGCCAAATATAGGGGGAATTGGCCGTAAGCAAAAAAATTAGGATTTAGATCGGTCCAGGAAAGAGCAGAGACGGCTGAGGCCATATTGTTTTCATCAGGATGAAAGGTAAGATTATTTCCCCAATTAAGTTTAGAAAATCTAGTGATTACAGCCAAGACTAGTAATAGAATTAAAAGCCGATATTTTTTAAACTTTGGCCAATTAGAGAACATAAATAATAGTCATCATCATAAGACCCCAAAGTAGGACTGAGAAAAGAAGGGGGAGATCAGTGGCGATTACTCTTTCTGGTCTTTCACCTTCCTGCATCTCAAAGATGATTTGGCCATAGCGCATAATGCCAAAAATGACGGGAATTAAGGTGACCATGTACCATTTTCGATCGAGGGCATTGGGATAATTTGATAAAAGGAAATTATGAATAATGCCTTCAAATCGGACAGGTTCTTCAAAAAATGTGAACATGGCATAAGCGATTAGAGTAGAAACAGCAAAAATTGAAGTGTAGAAATTGAGTAAACTTTTATTATATTTTTCGAGTGATTGGCGACTTTTTGTACCGGAATTGTAAAGTTCGCTTCGGCGCTTACCACTGGCTATAAATAAAGCCAGAAAAATAACGGTGAGCATAATCCAAATCGGTAAATGGAATCCGGTAGCAACTTCTCCGGCAAAAGCCCGAATAATAAAAAAGAAGGCAATACCGATAATGTCTAGGATAGCTTTCTTTTTGAAGAAAAGACTGTATGAATATTGAAGTAAAATAAAAAAGAGTGAAAGATAAAAAAAACTGGGGTTTACAACAGTAGCAATAGAAAGGGCGATAAATAAAAGAAGTAATGAATTTAAAACTGCAGTAAAAGGTGAAATATCTCCCCTAGCGATCGGTCGGAATTTTTTGACCGGATGATGACGGTCTTTGGGAGCATCAATGGCGTCATTAATAAGATAGGAAGCGGAGGAAAGTAAGGAAAATACTATAAAAGCTAAAATACTTTTGGTAAGAATTTCAGGGTCAAAAAGCTGACCATTTAAGAGAGCTGCGGCAAAAAGGCTGAGGTTTTTTATCCATTGATTTGGCCGAAGGGCTTCGACCAGCGAGAAAAACTTGTTACTATTGGTCACATTTAGATTATAACTAAATTACAAGAGAATAAGGATACCCAAAAGTGAAAGGATTGATCCGATAATTGCCATACCTTTCAGAGGGAAGTCGATGCCGGCTGAGGGTAAAACTATCCTGGTAGGACTGGGTCCTTGTGCAAGTGGTGCAGTGCAACAGGATTGATAACCGGGGTTTGACTGACAGTATGTTTGATAATCTGATTTGGAGCAATAAAAATCACCATTGTTGGCTTTGACACAGACAAGACCGGAAGCACAGGGACTGCTGCTGCTACATGTACTTTGTCCACAGGTTAGGTAAGTTATTGAAGCAGAGTAAGTGGGTGTGGCTGTTGGTCTGGGGGTATTGGTGGGAGTACTTGAAGGGATGAAGGTGACAGTGGGTTTGGGGGTAGAAGTAGGAGTGCTTGAAGGTTTGATGGTGGCGGTAGGGATGGGGGTAGAAGTAGGAGTGCCTGAAGGTTTGATGGTGGCGGTAGGGATGGGGGTGTTGGTAGGTCTGGGGGTGGAAGTAGGAGTGGATGAAGGTTTGATGGTGGCGGTAGGTTTGGGAGTAGATGTGGGAGTGGAAGTGGGAGTAGAGGTGGGAACGGAAAGTTGATCATAGCCAATGACAATCATAAAATCGTTAAAATCATAGTCCTGAGTGGTATCGCCTAATTGGTAGTCTCCCCAACATTGAATGGTATGAGGTTCGCGGCTTTGTTGCTTGGCGGAGTTGATATAGGATGTAACGTCGATAAGTGCGTTACCATTGGCAGCCTCACCACAGGTTCTTCCGTCTGTATTGAGTTGTTTCCAACCATATGCCGGTCCCGGTTCTCCGATAAGCTGTACTGAAATGTCATATTGATTATTCTGGCCAACTGTTAAAACATCAAGAAATATTTTGTCCTGATTTTTTGCTAACGGACCGGTATTTAGGGTAATTTTTTCGGACGGATCGGTTTTATTGGTTAAAGTTATCTGATAGGTATTGGTGGTAATTAAATTTACTAAATATAATCTGAGTTTTCGACCGGTTTGCAGGGTTAAAGTGTTGCTTTCTTTGTCTCTGACTTCCCCACAGGGCCCTTTTTGCCATTTAGCTCCGGCGGCAGGACAACACCATTGTTCACCATTACAGGTTTCGATCCGACCGGCTTGGTTACATTGTTGATCATTAAAATCCCAGGTTAATGTTTTTAAATCACAAACAGGATCTACTCCCAATAATTTTGGATCTTTAGGATATGGACATTTTTCGGCCGGCTTGGTACCACAAGGACTGGTAGCGGCACGTTCACGTAAGTCCTGATTTTGTCTAACTAAAAAGACACTTCCAATTAAAGACAAAAATAGAAATAATACCGATAGTAGGGTATAAATCTTGTTGGTATTAATAATATTTTTAGACATTTGTTAATTCAGTGTATATTATTAAACTTTGGATTTAAAGGGATAAGTTATCTGATAATACCCAAAGCAAAAATTGTTAACATGACACCAAAGACAGTAAGTAAAATTGTTGGGGTCGGGTTACCGGAGACAGGCATGGTCGGTTCGGGAGTCGGTTGATCAATTTGGGTGGGAGCAAGAGTGGCAGTGGGTTTGGGGGTGGAGGTGGGCAGGGCGGTGGTGATGAGAGGCTTTATAGTAGGTTTAGGGGTAGAAGTAGCCTGAATGGCAGATAAGGAAGCGGAAAATGCCGGTTGGTCATTATCGGCAGCCAAAACTGTAAATTTTCTGACGATAGTTTCAACGAGACCTGTTTGAGGATCAGTGGCAGTGAGAGTGACAGTGTGAACACCGGGTTCTAAATTTTGAGGAGGCGACCAATTCCAGCTACCGTCGGTTTGAGGAGTGATTTGGTCGGAAAAAACCTCATCCGATTCTACCTTGATGGAAACGTTGGAACCCAAAGGAGCGGTACCAAAAAAGTCGGGTTTTTGAGTGGTCAGTGTCTCCCCTTCTGAAGGGTTGTTGATGGTCAGATCAATTGAGGAGGTAGAGTCATCTAAAATGGGTATTTGACCTTGGGCAGAGGTATCGGAATTTGAAAATTCATTTTGACCGATTATGATATCGGGTACCGGGTTATTTCTGGAAGTATTCCAATTGAGGACGGTAGTGGAACCATCCTGATAAAAAACAATTATTTGTTCGTAAGAATCGGACGGAGGAACAAACCAATCGTCTAGAGATAGATTGAAACTATTGGCAAGAGAAATATTCCAATAACCACGATCATTGACTCTGGTTGAGAGAGGTTGAGAGTTATCTATGCTTAAAAAAACGATGGCGTTTTGGGCAGGTTTATTGTCGGGGGTGAAAACTTTTCCCCAGGCAAGGTTGGAAGTAGGGAAATTAGATTTTGGACTTTTACCTGTCTTAAGACTATAGTTTGATGATTTATAAGTCTTACCTCCACTAATTATTTCAAAAACATATTGAGTGTTTTCTTTTAAATTATCTATTTGAAAATAGTGAGCTTTGGAAGCCTCATTTTGGGAATCAGAAATTAGCAGATTATTGAGATTGAGATTGACGGTACAATCGGCAGTAGTTAAGAAGGAGACAGCAAATGATTTGTTAGTGATATTGCTGATTTGGGGATCGAGCGGTTGACATTCCCCACTGGCACGACTTCCCAGATTGACAGGTGACTTGGTAAGATAAATCCCGGCAACTATACTAATCAACAGAATGATTAAGCCTAAAATTGTGGGGATTCTCTTTTCTTTTTTCATAAGACTGAAGACGGAGAAGCTTCAGATGATGGGGTAGAGTCTGAAGGAATAGGCGCTGAAAAAATAATATCGCTTGGCTGATATTCTATTTTCTGGCCAATCTCTAGCAGAGTTTCAGTATCAAGATGGGGATCTATGGGTTTGATTAATAAATTTGAATTGGCCTGATTTATGGGAGTAATTAGATTACTGTAGCTTTTTTGTACAATCATAACGATAATAGTAAATAGAGTGGCTCCGCTGATAAAAAGAAGGTAGCGTGATAATTTAGTATTTTTCATAGGGTTCCTGCCAATAATAAATATTTGTTGTCAGGTTATATTTAACAAATTCCGGATTGACCGGGTTTTCCTGGTCTTGATCTTTGTTGGTTTCCAGAGAGACACTGTTGATCTTTATTAGGCGGCGATTTTGAGAAAGCAAATCAAAAAAATCTGTAATTGACTTAAAATCGGCGTAATCTGTAGTTGAGAGTTGGTATGACTTAAGGTTAACGTTTTGGACAGATTTGGTGTCGTTTGTAGACATATTTTTAGTCTTGAGATTTATGTTGAATTTTTCTAAATTTACATTTGACTGGGAAGAGGCTCCCTGGATTTGAGTAATTAAGTGAGAATAACGAGATTGTGAAGGAAGGGATGCTTCGATAATTTGATATTGTTCCTGTACTTGGGCAAAAGCATCTTGAGCTTCCACTAAAGTGTTAATTTTTGATCTCATTTTTTGAGTGAGAGCTTCTTTGGATTTAATTTCACCAAGAAGTGACGAAATAGTAGTAATGGCAGGTTTGATGGCGAAAAAGGCGAAAAAGGAAATTAAAAAAAGCGTTATGGACATTTCGACAGTGTCGGAAAAGCGTTTATTTTCTTTATTTTTTTTAAGAAACTCAGTTAAGGGTGCCTGAGTGGAAGATATGATTGAGGCGGAGTTGATCATATGGTTTCATTTTTAAAGACTAAATTTATCTCGATTTGATAGCGGTTTTCCTTGGGTTTCTTTTCGATTTTGGAAATATTGACTGAACTTATTTGAGGATTAAGAATAAGATTGGTAGCAAAATCGATAATGGATTCTTCGGTATAAGAAAAAACGGAAATATTGGCTATAAGTTGATTATCTTTCTCCGATAAAGCCAGCTTATCAAAAATAATTTCATTGGGAGTACTGTTGGCGAGGGTAGTAAGCTTTTCGGAATATGAAGTCTGGATATTGGAATCTTTAATAAACTTGAGTCGTTGCTGAAGGAGGGAATATTCAGTTTCAAAGTCTTTGGTACTTTCCAAGATGGCTTTTTGTTGCCGAATAACTTCGGAAAGATCGGCATTTTTACGATCAAGCCAAAAACGGGAAATGAAGGCGGAAATTACAACCAATTCAGTAAAAATAATTACGTACCGCCCTACTGTGGTAACCCAACGGATAGCTCGGGCACCAATGTTGTTGATATTTTCGGAATCGGGTAATAGAGAAATTTCCTTTTTTGAAGGCATATATACTAAACAGTATATAGTCAGTGACTCCGAAAAAACAATAAGGACTAGGTGGTCTTATTTATTTTTAATAGTCGGAGGAAATCCTGATATTCGTCTATTTTTAAAATTTTGCAGGAAATGAGGTAAACAATTAGCCCAATAACAGAGGAAATAGTAGATAAGGTGAGGAGGAATAAGGTTTTGGTGGTGTCAAAGACAAAGAGATCCATAATTTTTACGGTAAACCAAATAGCAAAACCCATAAACAGAGAGGCTAAACCTATTTTGAAAAATTTTAGACTAATATATTTCCATTCAAAGTCTTTTACTCTTTTGGAATAAGCATAAAAAAGGCCAAGAAATTGGACTAAATTTCCTAAAGATACACTGATAGCTAAGCCAATAATTCCTAGATCAGTATAATTTACAAAATAATAAGTGGCGCTAACATTGGCAATTAAAGATACGAAAGCTACATGAAGAGGGGTTTTGGTGTTATGCATAGCATAAAAAGATCGAGAAAGTATTTGAGAGATGGCTTGAGATACTATCGCCGGAGTTAGGAAAGCCAAAGTTTTGGCAGTGATGAGAGTAGCGGACCAGGGAAACTGTTTGGCTCCAAAAGCAATACGGACCAGGGGAAGACGAAGAACTAAAATCAAAGTGGTAATCGGAAGAGCTAAAAAAAGACTTTGAAGAATGGTTTTGTTGACGGTAGCGCGAAATTCTGCGATTTCGTTTTTGGCGATATTTTTGGATAAAATCGGAAGGGATGCCTGACCGATAGTTGAGCCAAAAATCCGACTGGGAAGATACATAAGTTGGAGAGCTAAATTAAAAAGAGAGACGGTTCCAACTGCCAGGGTGGAGGCGAAAAACAAGGTGACGGTACTTTCAATTTCAGCCAAACCAAGAGAAAGACTTCGGGGGATTAAAAGACGAATAATTTCTTTAACTCCGGAAAGTTTGAGATTGATGGTAGTGCTGTAACGAAAGCCAAGTTTTCGGGCTAGTGGAATTTGGATGAGCATGTGAAAAAATGCACCGATGACAACCCCAAATGTAACTCCATAAATTCCAAATGTCGGAGCCAAAAATAAGATACCTAATATTATAAATATGTTGTAAACAATGGGAGAAAGAGCTGGAATTAAAAACATTTGATAAACCTGGATCATCCCGGTTAAAAAGTTGCTGATTAAAAAAAAGATTTGGGCAATTATCAATATCCGGGTGAGACTGGCCATCAGGATTAGTTGCGATTCGGTAAAACCAGGTGTAATTAATTTGGAAAAGGGATAAGCAAAAATAAAGATTATTAACGCCAAAACGATGAAAAGAATGATCAGAGCATTAATGACGGTTGAGGAAATCCGGAAAGCAATTTTTTTGTCATGATGGAGATAGTGTGAAAAAACGGGTATAAATGATGCGGAAAGAGCCCCTGAAACCAGTAATTTAAAAATTAAATCCGGTAGGCGGAAGGCGGCGTTGTAAGCGTCAAGCTGCTGAGGAAACTCGGCAAAAAACATGGAATAGAGAAAACGACTTCTCAAAAAACCTAAAACAGCCGAAAGAGCGAAGGTAATTGAAAGTATCAATGAAGCCGAAAGGACACTTTCCTGTTTTTTGGAGACGGCGTGTTTGATTCTTTCAGAAAGTGTCATGGTGATAATTATAGGAGAGAAGGAGACGGAAAGTCTATGTTTGAATTATATTTATTGACATTATTGATAAAATGGGAAGGGTAGGATAGAATATACCTCATGCCAATCAGTTTATCAGCAAAAAAATCATTGCGAAAATCAAATCGCAACAATAAAGTTAACGTATCATTCAAGATAAGAATGAAAAAAATTCTTAAGGATTTTGTGGCCAAACCCACAAAAGATGGCTTGGATAAAGTGTATTCAATTGTTGATAAGGCGGTTAAAAACAAAATTTATACAAAAAATAAAGCTACCAGAGTTAAAGCCAGTTATTCCAAGAAAATTGAAAAGATAGTCAAAAAGCCGGTAAAGAAAGCTGCTGCCAAAACTTCCAAAAAAATGTCGTAGCTCCGGTAAGGAGCAAATAAGGTAAAATCTCTTTAAGAGATCATATTTATTGACATTTTTTTATGAAAAGTAAATTTTTTATTACAACCCCGATTTATTATATTAATGACGTTCCCCATATTGGTCATACATGTACAACGGTAGCGGCAGACATATTGGCCAGATTTCACCGACAATTAGAAGATGAAGTATTTTTTTTGACAGGGACCGACGAACACGGGCAAAAAGTAGCAGAGGTAGCCGAAAAACAGGGAATATCTCCACAGGAATATTGCGACCAGATCGCTCCCAGATTTGAAGAAGCCTGGAAAAATTTAAATATTTCTTTTGATTTTTTTATTAGAACCACAGATCCAAGACACGAAAAAGTAGTAGTGGAACTGTTGGAGAAAATTTATCAAAATGGTGATGTCTACAAAGATAAATATGAAGGTTATTATTGCATCGGTTGTGAAAGTTTTAAGACAGAGACGGAGTTGGTAGACGGGCATTGCCCATTGCATCCAGCGGCACAGACCGTCAAAAAAAGTGAAGATAATTGGTTTTTTAAATTATCAAAATATGTACCAAAATTAATTGAATTGATTGAGGATGAGAAAACTAATTATATTTTCCCGGAAGGTAAGAGAAAAGAAGTGTTGGCTAAACTAAAGGCCGGAGTTAATGATATTTCGATCAGTCGGGAAAATGTAGAATGGGGAATTCCCCTACCTTGGGAGAAATCTCATACTATTTATGTTTGGATAGACGCCTTGATCAATTATTATAGTGCGACCCGGTTTGTGGAAGGGAAAGAAGGTTTTTGGCCGGCGGATTTGCATTTGCTAGGGAAAGAAATTTTGTGGTTTCATACGGTAATTTGGCAGGCAATGTTACTATCGGCCGGTATAGAATTACCAAAAAAGACTTACACTCATAGTTTTTATATGATTGACGGGCAAAAGATGTCTAAATCAATTGGAAATGTAATTTCACCATCACAATTAACGGATTTATTTGGAGTGGATGGGGCGAGATATTTGATCGCCCGATCATTTCCAAATGAAAATGATTCTGATGTAGGCATTGAGAGATTTAAGGAAAGATATAATGCTGATTTGGCCAATAATTTGGGTAATTTAGTATCTCGATTAAATAAGTTAAATGAAAATTTGGATATCAAATTTGAAAAATTAGACAATAAAATTGATGAAAAATTTGATAATTTATTGAATAATTTACGGTTTGATGAGGCGATCGGTTATATTTTTGAAACATATATTGATAAAGCTAATGCCAATTTAAACCAGTTCACCCCTTGGAAATTGGCGGATGAAGATCCGAAGAAAAGCGAGATTTTGGCTGACTGTATCTTTAATATTTGCCTTGCCGCCAATCATTTAAAAGCAATAATGCCCGAATCTGCCGATAAAATATTGGATATATTTACTCAAGGACATCAGGTTTTAGAAAAGCCGTTGTTTGGAAGGATTTAGCGGGTTGTAAAAAATTTGTTTTTTGTCCTAAAAATTAAGTGTGAGACCAAAGAAGTGAAAAGATAGATAAAAAGACTGTAAGCTAATATTTGGATTAAGGCTATAAATTCGGATAATTTCAGATAGGCAAAAATTAAGGTCAAGGGCGAATAGTTGTCTATTGTGGGCGATAAAAGGATAATGAAAAATAGTAATAAACTTAGCCAATTTGGTTTGAAAAAGTTAAGTTTCATTAATGAATTATCTATCTTTGGATTATAATAATCAAATTTGTTTTTTGTACTTATAATTGAGAGCGTTTGTATTCAAGGAATCTATTTACAAATATTTCAATATCATCTTGATGAATTCTTATAGATGAGTAGTCGGCTGAAGAGCCTCTGATGCGAAGATCACCACAGAGATTAGGAACATCCGGATCCAAATTATCAACATATCGGCCGGCATATTGAGCTTGTATGTGAAGGTAGGCTCGAGAGGCTTGTCCAAAGTCAACAAATCCATCTGAATCGACAATTAATTTTGGTGGCGGGATGGGTCGATCTACTGATTTCATAATCTGGTTTATTTTACATTATAATAGTGAAATGATCGATACACATGCACATATCAGAAAGGGTGAGGAGATTAGAATTGAAGGACTGGATTGGGTGGTGTTGTCGGGACCGAATATGGCTGAATCAAAGGATAATGTAGAAATTGCTAAAATGAATCCAAAATTAAGAGCGGCAGTAGGAATACATCCGCAAGAATTGGATTCCGGAAATATTGATAAAAATATTAATGAGTTGGATAAAATATTGGATGAGAATCCGGACATTGTAGCGGTGGGAGAGTGTGGTTTGGATTTTAGTGAAAATCCCCTTAAATCCCCCTTTGACAAGAGGGACTTTCAAGAAATGGAAAGGTTGTTTAGAGGACAAATTGCTTTGAGCCTGAAACACAAAAAACCGCTGATAGTTCATAGCCGGAAGGCGATGGAGGAAACGTTGGAAATATTGGGAAGTTATAAGAATTTGAGAGGAGTAATTCATTGTTATAGCGGAGGTAAAAAGAGGGTACAAAAAGTACTCGATTTACCGGGGGAGTGGTACTTTGGAATTGACGGCAATTTGACTTATGAAGACGGATTGGCGGAAGTAGTAAAATTAATACCTAAAGATAGGTTACTTTTGGAGACTGATAGTCCGGAGTTGACTCCCCTGCCCTTTCGGGGAGAAAAAAATTATCCGGAATATGTAAAGTATATTTACCAAAAGGTAGCCAAAATTTGGCAGATGAGTTTGAAGGAAACGGAAAAAATTATTGACGAGAATGCAAAAAAACTTTTTGGTGTATAATCAGTTATGACCAAATATACCGCTGAACAAGTAGCTGGCGTATTGAGTAGAAAAGATGTACAGATATTTTTAGAACGTAGAACTGGTTTGTGTGTTGGCGGGTGTGGGACAAAAGTACCTCTAGAGCAGGATGCTGGTTTTATACATGATTTTAGTTTTGCAATGCGTGGACGTAGTTTAGATAATTGGGTTCCAGAATCTAGATTTGCTAAACCGTTACATGATAAAAAAACAGATTGTTTGTGGTGTCACCGTCCATATCGAGGTTGGATAGAGCCGGAAAGTGCTGATTATAGTGAAGAAATAGCATCTATTCATGAAGTAATACAATCGAGGCTACTGGTAAAGAAAGGCGATAGATGGGTTTTGGGGCCAACAAAATAATCAATCCAAATAATCGTTGAGGATTTTTTCCAGTTCGTTGGGGCCGGGATATTTATCGACCAGGGCGACTTCGTTGTCGATAAGGAGTATTGTTTTGCCCTGAATACCCATTGAAATTACCCTATCCATATCTTGAATATATTCGGAGGCAAAATCCAATTGCATTCGCTGGCAAAGATTATCCAAATCGTCAAAAAGTTTTTTGCCTTGAGGGGAACCGCGATCGAAAAGTTGGATACGCATATCTGATTATATCACTAGGATGCGAGGGAAAGAAGGTTTTCGAACAAAGAAATTACCGTCATAGGGCCGACACCACCAAAGGTTGGGGTAATATAAGAAGTTTTGGGGGCGACATTGTCAAAATCGACGTCGCCTGAGGCTACATCTACAACCACACTCCCCTGCTTGACCATATCGGCGGTAATTAAATTTTTGACACCAGTGGCGGAAATTAAAATATCAGCCGAAGAGGTGAGAAGGTTTAAATTTTGAGTTTGATCGTTGGCTAGAGTAACAAAGGCACCTTGCTTTTCAAAATATTTTTTGAGAGGTTGGCCAATAAGAGGACTGTCGTTGATAATGACAATTTTTTTGTCGGTAAAATTAATTTTGTAATATTTTAGTAATTTGATAATACCTAAAACAACAGCAGGAGTAATTTTGGAGGTCGGATTGAGACCGTCAACGTCTTTTGTAGGTGAAATTAAATTCAGAATTTGATTTTTGTCGATATGGGGAGGTAGGGGTAGTTGGACGAAAAAAGCAGTAGTTTGGGGATCCTGGTTTAGGTTTTTTATCAGCTGAATAATAGTGGATTGATCGGTATTTTGGGCAAGATGATGAAATTGAGTAGGAATGTTAAGTTTCAAAGATTTTTTGATTTTAAGATTTATATATTTGAGAGACGAGGGATCATCGCCAACTAAAACAACGGCAAGAGTAGGGATAATTTTAAGAGATTTAATTTTGTTTATTAAATCATTGGTGATTTGTTGTGAAAGAGATTGGCCGTCTAGAATTTGCATGAGAGAATTATAACTTAGTAAGAATTTCGGAGCCGGTGGGTGTAACTAAAATAGTGTGTTCGAATTGGGCAGAATTGAATCCGTCAAGGGTGCGGACTGTCCAGCCGTCTTTGCGGTCGATGGAGATTCGCCAGTCCGGTGATGCATTAATCATCGGTTCAATGGTAAAAATCATGCCAGGTTTTAAAATAATATTATGGCGATTGGTGTCGAAGTGAAAAACAAAAGGGTCTTCGTGGAATTTTAAGCCAACTCCATGGCCACCAAGTTCCCTGACAACACTATAGTTAAATTTTTTGACATATGGTTCGATGATTTTACCGACGCAATCGTTGAGATGAAGACCGGGTTTGACAGCCTTGATGGATAATTCCATGGCTTTTTTGGTCACTTCCAAAAGTTTTTTGTTGGCCGGAGAAATTTGACCTACAGGAAAGGTGGCAGAAGTGTCGCCATAATAACCATCAAGAATGGTGGTAATATCGATATTTATAATGTCGCCATTTTTTAGTTTTTGATGCGGAGATGGAATTCCGTGACAAACAACGTTGTTGACAGAAGTGCAGGTACTTTTGGGGAAACCGTCATAATTTAGAGGAGCGGCGACAGCTCCATGTTTGGCGATAAATTTTACAGCCAAATCATCTAAAAATTGAGTGGTGATGCCCGGTCGGATGAAGTCTGAAAGATATTGGAGTGCAGTGGCGGCCAAACGTGAGGATTTTTTTATACCTTTAATTTGGGAGGAATTTTTTATTTTAACCACAGGTGAATTATATCTCTTTTTTGATTTTAAAAAATTTTAGGTGGAATTTGTAAGATGCCAGAGTTTATATCTATTTTTTTATAAGGTTAATTATTCGATTTATATATTTATTATAGGTTTTATTAAATTAAATTAATGTAGATAGATAAAAATTGTAAGTAAACTGAAAAACTTATGCAGAGCTGATTTTTACCGTTTTATTACATTACTAATACGATTTTTTGTTTTTGGTTAATTAGGATGAAGTTAGTCAACTGTTTATTTTTTTACATATAAATAAGTTAAGTAGGATATATTTTTTGAGAAATTTTTTGAATTTATTATTTTTTTATATCAGTATTAAAAATATTTTTTATTTTATCTTCATACCGCCAACCCTTTCTTCTTTTTATAAATACCTAAATTGAGGAGAGGAGAGGATTGGAATTATAAATTTTTTTAAAGGAGGTGAACATATGTTTCACAAAATAGCAGGCCTCGCAACAGCAGGCGCATTAGTAATTGGAGCAATAGTTCCGGCATTTGCTACTTATGGCGGAGGATATACCAGACCGACTATAGATAGAAATATCAATAGAGCGACTATTGATAACTTTGCAAGTAGTACATCAAATACTGGAGATAACCAGATTGTTGTAGGTAATCAAGCTGAGCCACAACCTACTTTAAGGCTTGGGTTTGGTGGTGGTTATTTCGGTTCTGGTGGTTGCGGTTGTATCGGTGATATTACCATGAATACGGGTGATGCTGCGGCCAGAGCAACAGCCTTGGTCAATGCCAATTTAACCAATCAGAGTGAACCTGATGAACAGCCAATGGGAATGAACCTTTTTTGGTTTGGACCCAGAACCAGTGGTAGTACATACAATCTTAATGAAGCCGATATCGTAAATACCGCAATGGCTTCGGCAAATACTGGTTATAATCTGATCTCGGTACAAACAGGCGGTGGTGGTTTTGGCTTCCAAATGCCCGGAGCAGAAGCTCCTTCCCGTGATATCAGAATGACTACCGGAGATGCTGATGCCCAAACTTCAGCGACGGTCAACGTCAATTTGACAGGATTCTAAGATTTAGAATCTTTTTTTAAGTAACCGCTCCGGAATTTTCCGGAGCGGGGAAGAGAGAAAAATTAAAAAGATAAATGAAATTTAAATTAAAACAAAAACAGTTAAAACTAATGTTTGTTTTGTTGGCTGTTTTTGTTTTGGTGTCGCCTTTTAGATTTTTTATTTCGGCTCAAGAGGCGGAAGTTACTCCAACTGTAAGTCCGACAACAGTACCAACGGAGACAGTGACTCCAACGGAGGCACCAACAGAGGTACCGGTAGAGCCAACGGAAACTCCAACAGTTACACCGGATCCCACCATCACCCCAACCCCTACTTCGGAAGTAGAAGTCGAAAGTATGGCTTCTCCAATTCCCTTGGTAGAGCCGACACCAACCCCGGAAACTACGGTAAATACTGAAGTTGTTTCTACCAGTGATACCGGTGATAGTGTAGTTGAAGGAGGAAGCAGCAGCCAAACAGATATTGACACTGGCGATGGTCAATCAGTAGGTGAAGCGACCAATGTTGTAGAAAGCGAAACAGATACCGGAGTGACAACAACGGCGGATGTTTTGGCCAATACAGGGGTTAATCAGGTGACAGACACCAAAAGTTTGGTAACAACCATCAGCACCGGAGATGCTTTGGCTTATTTTAATTTGGTCAATTTTATAAATAATCAAATACACGATTCGACAGTTCAATTTTATTTTATAACTTTGGGCAGTCAGGACACTAATGATACAGATGTTAACCTGGCATGGCAAGAATTATTAACAGGAGCGGTTCCGGAATCAACTTCACTTAATACCAATGATTTAAATGTTTTAAAGACCGGTACAGAAACTCAGGTTGATAATCAAATTTTGGTGGAAGCCAATACCGGGACAAACTCGACGACGAATACCGGAGGAATTGTGGTGATTAGGACGGGAGATGCCAAAGCCTTGGCTAATGTGATTAATTTGATAAATAATAATTTGGTAAGTTCCAAATATTTTATTGGAACTATAAATATTGAGGATGGTTATCAAGGGGATTTAATTTTGCCAAGGATTGAGGATTTTAGTCAATACAGTACTATTTTTGGAGGAGCGCAGATAAATAAGGAAAATGTGTCGGTGGATAGTCAGGTAATTGCTGATGCCAACAGCGGAAGCAACAGTTTGGAAAGTAATTATAGTGCTGAACTTATGTCGGGAGATGCTACCAGTATTAGTAATGCTTATGTGGAAGTTAACGGAAATTATTTTAATCAAAATAGTTTCTTTTTGCTGGTGAATAATCTGGGAAATTGGGATGGTCAGGTGCTTGGTTGGTCGAGTCCAAATTCTACCGATACATTGATAGGATATGTGAATATCTTGGAAAAATTGCTAAATTTTTCAACAACAGAATCTTACTTGGCCGGGACTGAAACGGGAGGAGAGGTCGATTTGAACAATAATATTTTGGTGAGTGCCGACAGCGGAAATAATTCCTCAAGTGGAAACAGAAGTTCCCAAATAAGTACCGGTTCCAGTGTAGCATTGGCAAATCTTTTTAATTTTTTAAATATAAATTATTTTAATAACAACCGATTTTTGGGGATAGTTAACATTTTGGGAAATTGGGGCGGGAAGATAATATTTGCATATCCTGATGTAGCAATCGGGATTAAGGCGATTGATCAACAAGCCGACGGGTCTTTGACAGTGGAGGTTTTTTATGAAAATTTGGGTATAGATAAGGCAAGAAATGTAACTGTGGATTTGAATACTCCGGATGGTTTCCGATTGTCGGGTGAAAGTAGCGGTTTTGAGATGAATTCCGGAGGAAATAAGCATTTGTGGAAATTGGGAGATTTGAAACCCGGAGAAAAAGGGAATTTTAGAGCAATTATTGATACGAGGGGCGGGATAATGGCAAAAGAGAATTCCTGGTGGGATAAATTAGTCGGACAAGTGATGGCGGCGGAAAATGATTTTTTAATAAATGCCCAGATTAAAACTTCAGATCCGGAAACTGATACCAACAATAATGTAGCCAATTTAAACGTATTTTTACCCGATAATGATCAATTAAATTATAACGAAAATAGTGAAGAAGACAGATTGGCAAACCTGTCGGTGTCGGCAGTAAATAATGTAGGGAATTGGGTATACCCTTTGGATATTGTGACTTTCGATGTGAATGTGGCCAATCTTTCGGATGTACCGGTTTTGGATGCTGTGTTGTATCATTTTATTTTTGATGAACAAGGAAATGTTTTGACCAGTTCTTCAATAAATATCGGTCTGATAAAACCTGGTGTTAAGGGTAAAGTTGTATTTGGGGTAACTATTCCAAAAGAGACAAAGGCAGGAAATTTTGTATCTGTTAGTTACGTGGCGGGTTATTCGAAAGCCGGTAGTCAATTATTTTCAAATGAATTTTATACTGATTTTTTGGTGGTAACTAAGGGGAATCAGCTGGCAACTATTGACCAGGTTGAGAAAAAGGGTGACGGAGAAGTAATGGGTGTAAGTAATACTTTTAAGGGTAAAAATAACACAAATGATAATTTGTTTTTTCCTTTTTTAATGTTATTTTTGGGTTCTTCTACGTGGCTTCGAATTAAATTTGGCGGAATATTGGATCAGTTATATGGAGGAAGGGAATTGGCAGTTAAAATAAAAGATTATCTTTTGATCGGGACAATGATGTTAATTTTTGGAATTACCAGTCATCAGCTATTGAAAACAAAAAGTTTTAATTATTTGGATACACCGGTGTTGAGCTGGCAAGAAACTTTGGTGTCAGGAAAGGAAGTAAAATAAAATTATGAAAAGATTAATACAGGATCCCCTACCTTATTCTTATGATGCTTTGGAGCCGGTGATTTCTAAGTCGATAATGCAACTTCATCACGACAAACACGAGGCGGCTTATGTAAATAAAGCCAATGAAGCAATCGAGAAATTAGAAAAATCCAGAGCCGGAGAATTGGAAATTGATGTTAAAGCGATAATGAGGGATTTTAGTTTTAACTATAACGGAGCGGTATTACATAAATTATTTTGGGCAAATATGCGTACAGCAAAAGATAATAATCAACCGGATGAGCAACTAAGGGCTTTGATTGAAGAAAATTTTTTAAGTGTTAAGGCTTTTGAAAATGAATTCAGTGCCGCGGCAGTAGGAGTTGAAGGATCGGGATGGGCGGTTCTTTGGAAGGATATGGATAATAATTTATCTATTGGCCAACTGGAAAAACATAATTTGTTGGCTTTAAACGGAAATATTCCAATTTTGGTCCTGGATGTGTGGGAGCACGCTTATTATCTGGACTACCTTAATGATAGGGCTTCGTATGTGACAAAGTGGTGGCAGGTAGTAAATTGGGAGGATGTCAACAAAAGGGTATGGAAATAAACTGTTAATAACCAGATGTTTGGATTTATTGGAAATTAACATTGATTCAACAATATTAGATTTGGGCTGTGGAAACGGCAAATTTGCCAGAAGAATTCCTGGGGCGATATATTATGAAGGAGTTGATTATGTTTTTGATTTGATTGAAAGGGCAAGGGCTAAAAATAAGAATCAAAGACATTTTTTTACAGTGGCAGATATTACCAAAAAATTACCTATCAGGAAAAAAGATTTTTCCCGAATTGTAAGTGTATTAATGTTGCACAAAATTAAAGATATTGAGGGTTTTTTTAAAAATGTTTCTGATCATATGGCTATAGATGGGATTTTTTTGATGGTAATTTATCATCCATTTTTAAATTTGAAAGAAAAATTAAAAGACGAAATATATATCGATCACGGTTTGGAGCAAATTTCAAAAGAAGTAAAAAATCAGCATTTAGTGATTGATAGTATCAATGAATTTGAGGAAGAAAAGGTAAAATATATGGCTATAAAGTGTAGAAAAATTGGTTAAGCTTTTAGAATGACATCGTGATGTCCGTTTTCCCGAAATCCGACAGAGGTGACCTGACAAAAATTGGCTTTTTTCCAAATTTGGCTGGTATTGAGAGCACCACAATATGAATATCCGGAACGAATACCAGCAAGAAGAGATTCCAATACCTGATTTACCGAACCGGAATACGGAACCAAACTTTCAACTCCTTCGATGTGTTTTAGGTAAGAAGCCGATTTACCCTTGGCGTTTTTTTGGATTTGTTTTTGTTTTTCGACAGCACTAGTAGAAGCGTTATAGCGTTTGTATTTGACACCATCTACTTCAACCATTTGAGAAGGTGCTTCGTTGGTACCGGCTAACAAGGATCCGACGATAACTGCGGAAGCGCCGGCAGCAAGACATTTGGTAATGTCCCCGGAATTTTTGATACCACCATCTGCCCAAATTATTTTTTTGGTTTCACGAGCGGCGCGGGAGGCTTCAGTTATGGCGGTAAATTGGGGAACACCGCAACCAGTTTGAACACGGGTAGTACAAATAGAACCCGGACCTACTCCAACTCTGACGATATCGGCACCTGAATTAAAAATATCAAGAGCCCCCTGATAAGTACCAACTACTCCGGCAGAAAGAGATAATTTGGGATATTTTATACGAATTTTTTTGATAAATTCAAGGTTTTTGGACATATGGCCATGAGCAATGTCAATACTGATGTGATCGACTCCGGCAGCTAAAAGTATTTCAAGTCTTTTCCAATCATGATCATTAATACCAATTGCGGCAGCGGTTAAAAATCCGGCAGCTTTTACCTGGGAAACTTTTTTGGCTTGAATTTCGGGGGTATCAAATCTCGGGAGAATTCCAAAACTACCATTTTTACCCATTGATAATGCCATTTCCGTACTTGTGACACTGTCCATATTTATGGCAATTATGGGGGCGGTCAATTTGTGGCCGCATAGTTCCCAAGAAAGATCAACAAGACTTCGAGAGTCGATGGAAGATTGATTGGGGATCAACAGAACGTCATCTAAGGAAAGATAGGTGGGAAATTGTTGGTTCATATTAATTACTTTGGGAGGTGGCGTAATTAATATTCCCTTTTTTAGGATATCAATTATTGAGGTTTCGTCAAGGAGATGGATTTCTTGTCGGGTTTAATTGAATGTTTTGCCCGCTTACGCTCCCATCGGCATTAGTAACACCAAATACAGCAACCTTTTCCCCTACTTTTAAATCACTGACTGTTCCCTGAGTGGCTTTGTTTATTGCAGTTTTGTCATTTATTAAAATAATCTTTGAACTTCCATCAGTCATTTTGACAGTTATTGATTTTTCATCTGCACTTATAATTTCACCTATGATTTGACCGATACCACGAGGTTTATTTTGGATCCCGTCTCCGGTAACATCTCCTCTCATTAGACCTCCACCCGGAATTTGTTGGCGAAAATCTGAAATTGCTTTAGTTTGTTGATACTTGGTTCCAACAAAAAAGCCTATACCGGTAAAAAGAGCAATTACTAAAATTGTCAGAATTAAATTATTTTTCATAGTAATTTAAATTTAATAAATAATTAAAAATTATTCATATCTAAGGGCTTCGATTGGCTGAAGATTTGCTGCCCGTTTTGCCGGATACCAACCAAAAATTATGCCAATAGCGACTGAAACAACAAAAGCGAGGATGATCGGATTGAGGGTGATGACAAAAGAGGATGAGTTGATTTTGGCATATAAGTATGAAATCACTATCCCCAGTATTATTCCGATAATTCCACCAACAAACGTTAAAATTACGGATTCGGTCAAAAACTGAGTGACAATTGTTTTTTTCTTGGCTCCCAGGGCTTTTCTTAATCCAATTTCACGGGTTCTTTCGGTGACAGTAACAAGCATTATATTCATAATTCCAATTCCACCGACTAACAAAGAAATTGCGGCAACTCCTGACAATAAGGACGTAAAAGTTCCCGATATTTCAGTGGCTGTGCTTAGGATATCTTCCTGATTCATAATTCTAAAGTCTGCCTTGGATGGATCCGATAAATTATGGCGACTTAATAATAAATAGCCGATTTCATTAACTGCCTGATCCATGACTTCAGCATTGTTGGCTTCGACAGCAATTGAACTAAGATAATTAACTCCAAATAATTGTTTTTGAGCTGTGGTTAAGGGAACATAAACCCGATCGTCCTGGCTTTGCATACCGGAGCCGCCTTTAGTTTCAGTTACACCGACTACGATAAAATTTTGGCCATTTATTCTGATTGTTTGACCAGAAGGGTCATATGTTGAATCACCATATAAATCTTCGACAACGGAAGGTCCCAAAACTGCCACTCTAGTCATCGAAACCAAATCCCTTTCGGAGATAAATGAACCGAATGATACGGCTAAATTATGTATCAGGGTGTAAATCGGGGTGGCTCCGATTATGGTAGTGTTGGTGTTGCTGTCACCGGTAACTACCTGTAGTCGTCCGGAATATTCTGCTGATACATTTTTTACTGTAGTTACTTGGGTTGAATTCTCAATGGCTTTTGCATCTTCATTGGTCAGAGTCGTACCTCCACCGGCTGCACCTCTGACAGTACCGGTTCTAGCTGAACTTGGGGATATGGTTAATAAATTTGACCCTAGCGACTGAATTCTTGATTGAACTGCCTGTTGACTAGCCTGACCTAGTGATACCAAAGCAATTACTGAACCGATACCAATTATTATCCCTAACATTGCCAATCCGGTCCGCATTTTATTTAATTTTAAGGTTCCGATGCTTTCGGTAAATAATTCCCAAGTTTCCTCAATTTTGTATTTACTAAATAATTTTCCTAGCATGGTTGGGTGAATCTTTAAATATTTTTCCGTCTTTAATATTGATAATTCTTTTTGCATGTTTTGCAATATCAACTTCATGCGTAATCATTACTATAGTTCTACCCTCGTCATTTAATTTTTGAAATATTTCCATAATTTCTTCGGCCTGATGAGAGGCAATATTTCCGGTGGGTTCATCGGCCAAAATTAGTGTAGGATTCATTACTAAAGATCGAGCAATAGCAACCCGTTGCTGTTGACCTCCTGAAATCTGATTGCTGGTATGTTGCATCCGATCACCCAGACCAACCATTTTTAAATATTTTTCTGCGATTTTTAACCTGATTTCTTTTGGAATACCGCCATAAATCATGGGGATCATGACATTTTTTAGAGTAGTGGTCCTGGGAAGCAGATTAAATGCCTGAAAAACAAAACCTATTTTACGATTTCGGATATCGGATAATTCGTCGTCTGTTAATTTTTCTACTTTTTCTCCATCTAAGATGTATTCTCCGCTGGTAGGTTTATCTAAAGCTCCTAAAATATGCATCAAAGTTGATTTTCCTGATCCCGACGGACCCATAATTGCCACAAATTCGCCTTTTTTTATTTTAAAAGAAACGTTGTCCAGAGCGGTCGTCTCTAACAAGTCAGTCTTGTATATTTTGGACAATTTTTTTACTTTTATTATGAAATCTTGACTTTTCATTGTCTTAATTCTCCGGGAGGAGCGCCGCCCATCATGATTCCGCTGCCCATATTACTGCCTCCGAAAAGTGAGCTTGAATTACTTCCGGAACCGGTTGATTTGCTGGTTGCAGAAGTGTTGATAATCGAAGTAACAACAACATCACCTTCATTAATGCCGGATACAATTTCTGTTTGGGAGTCATTACTATCTCCTGTTTCCACTTCTACTGAGGTGGCAATACCATCTTTTAATATTTGGACTGTTGAAATGTTGTTAACTGTTTTGATTGCAGTCGAAGGAATGACAATGACATCATCTTTGACAGATACAATTATTGTGGCAGATACTGCCATATTTGTATAAATATCAAGATCGGTGTTGTCCAGAAGCACATTTACGGAGTAGGTGGTAACATTTGAATTTACATTTCCACTGGTGTTAACTGCCAATACCGTACCGGTGAGAGTATGGTCGGGAAAGGCGTCCATAGTTAAGGTAACTTTTTGACCGGATTTGATTTTGGTGACGTCTACTTCTGTCAAATTTAAGGTTGCCTGATATTGACCTCCGGGGTTTTTTATAGCTCCCACATTTTGAGAAGTTACAGTTTGAGAATTAGATGAGGAGTCCGACCCGGTACTGACTGTGATAGATGAGTTTGAACTATCGGAAAGGACAACACCTTCTGCCAATATTAAATTACTTAAAACTCCGGAAACGGGCGCATAAATTGTGGAAGAAACCTGTTGGTAACTTCGGAGGGCAGCTGAGAGTTTTGAGTTGGCTAATGAAATGTCTACGGAAGAGTTGTTATATTTCATTTCATCCGTCGTAAAAGTTTCTTTGGCTAACTGTAGGGTTTTTTCAACTATGGCTTTTTCATTATAGGTGTATTCGGCATTGGTGTCCGGATTCCAACCTCCGGATTTCATATTGTCGTATTCGGCTTGAGCATCCAATACAGCTTGCCTATCTTTCCACATTTGGATGTCGGCGGCAGTTCTATTGGCTTGAGCAGTTTTTACGTTTTCTAAAGTATTTAGATAATTTGACCAAGCTATTGTTTGGGTTTCTTTGGCTTCGTCGTCCAAAGTAAGTTCGGCAAGTTTTTGTCTTTTAACAACGGTATCACCGTTTTTTACATAGACGCGATTTACGGTTCCAATAGCGCCGGTAGTGATATAAGTGGTACTTCCGGAAGTGATGGTGCCAGAAGCCGAGATGGTAGTGATGAGCGAAGCCTTTTCGGCAGTACCGGTTTTAAATTGAGTTTTATTGTTTTGATCGGATTTTATTTTATTAAAAATAAATAGACCAAAAATTGAAATTCCCAAGACGATAAGAGTAATTTTGACTTTTTTATTTAACTTCATGGTGGAATTTTAATTTTGATTTCTGAAATCCAGCTGAACCTAACTGATTGGACTTGATTTGAGTTTAAGATGAATTATTTTAAAGGCAGATGAACAGTAAAAATACTACCCTTTTGAGGAACGCTTTCGACTTTAATATCGCCACGGTGTTGCCGGACAATTTTTTGAGCAATTGATAAGCCCAATCCAAATCCATTTTTACCCTGCTTACTTCTGGCAGAGTCAGCTCGATAAAAACGGTCGAAAATGTGTGGTAAATCTTTTTTATCAATGCCTATTCCCTGGTCTTTTACAATTATTAAAATTGAACGATCGGTTTTTCGAGTTTCAATTTGAACAACCTTATTGTTGGGGGTATATTTTATGGCATTATCCAGAAGGATTGTAAATAATTCTTTCAAATTATGGGGGTTAGCATTTATTTTGTAATCATGGACTTTGACTTTTAATTGTATGTTTTTAATTTTTGCTAAAGGTTTAACCTGACTAACAGATTGAAGAATAGTTTTCTTTAGGAAAACGTTTTCAAATTTGATGTAATTGTTTGGTTTTTGATATTGTGCCAATAAAAGCAACTGATCAGAAAGTGACTGCAATTTATTTACCTCGACAATACTTTCGGATATCAAATTACGAGCTTGTTTGATGTTGAGATCGGGGTCGCGAAGATTGACTTCAAAAGCACTTTTGAGGGAAGTTAATGGGGTTCTAATTTCATGAGACGAATCGGAAACAAACTGATTTTGTTCTTCCACCATGTCCTTAATGGGACGAAGGGTTTTGCCGGCCAAAAAATATGATAATCCGCCTGATATTACAAAAATAGATCCGTTTAAAAAGAGGAGTGAATTAGTTATACGGCGACGGATTTCGTTGAGTAAGTCGGTGTCGATAGGAGGTGGAGGAAAAACCGGAGACCGTAATTGGTTTCGGATATGTTGGGATTGAGCGAATCTGGTTACTTCTGTATTTATTAGCTGGAAAATTACCAAACTGAAGGAAATACTAATAAACATAATAATTAACAAGTACCAGGCAGTAAGTTTGATCCGAGCTTTTTGAAACATAATCAATTAGATATTTTGTAACCAAAACCCCTAACGGTGTGAATCAGAGGTTTTTGTTTGGGAAAGGGGTTGTCAATTTTTTGTCGTAACTTTTTGATGTAAACTTCGACAGTATTGGGGAGGATGTTTGATTCATAATCCCAAACATGGTTGATAATTTGATCTTTTTTGATTATCTGACCGGGATGACGCATTAAATATTCCAAAAGAGAAAATTCCTTACCAGACAAAGTGATCGGTTTATTTTGTCTTTTAACTTCAAAATTCAGGGTATTTAAACTTATATCTCCAATTGTTAATATATTGCTTAAAGAATTGGGAGGACGACGAATTAAGGCACGAATTCTGGCTAATAATTCTTCAAAGGAAAAAGGTTTGGTCAAATAATCGTCAGCACCACTATCCAGACCTTCAATTTTGTCGTCGGTTTGGCTTTTGGCGGTCAACATTAGAATTGGAGTGTGGATTTGTTTTTGTCGTAATTTCATGCAAATTTGTATTCCATCCATTCCGGGTAACATCAAATCTAAAAGGATAAGATCGTATTCTTCGGTAACGGCCAAATCATAGCCATCAGTACCGGTATAAGCGAGATCGACTGCGTATTTTTCCAGTTGTAATCCTTTTTTAATTGAATTGGCGATGCGGTGTTCATCTTCAACTACCAAAATTCTCATATTCAATGATTATACCTAATATGCTGAATTTAAGCTGAAAATAAAAATTGATTTAAATCGATGTTATACTTTTTGAAAGTTAAAAAGTTTTAAAAATTAATAAAGGATTTTCATGGAAAATAAAACACCAAAAAAGTTGTCAAAAGCTACTATGTTTCAATTATTGTTGTTGGCCTTAGTTTTGGCTGTCGGAGTCTTTGCTTATTACAAATATGGCAATGTAGCGATAGTTAACGGAAAAGCCATCAGCAGATTGAGTTATATAGATTTGATGGAAAAACAGGTTGGTAAACAGACACTAGATCAAATGGTAACGGAGGCTTTGATTTTGGGAGCAGCAGAAAAACAAAATATTACTGTTCCTGAAAGTGAAATAAATGCCAGCCTGAGTGAAGTTGAAGCCCAGGTCAAAGCACAGGGGCAGACTCTGGATCAGGCATTGATAGCGGAAGGAATGACAAAGGATGAATTAATTCGTCAAATCAGAATCCAAAAGTTAGTAGAAAAATTGTCAGGTACCGATAAAGCAATTACTGATGCTGAGGTGGAAAAATTTTTGAAGGACAATGAAGATCAATTGCCGGAAGATTCGACCGAAGCCGAACTTAAAGAGCTGGCGGTTGAACAATTGGAAAGCCAAAACAGAAGCACGGCAATTAATGCCTGGATTACAAAAGCTCAGGAAGAGGCGACAATTATTTATCGGTAATTTGACCGGTATTTAAATATTTCCAAAATTTTGGAAGGCTGTCTTTGGGGAAGCTGGCGTGATTACGTTTTTTCACCAACCATTCGAGATTGATGTGTGGATTGAATAATTCCTGTTTTTCTTGGGTAAGTTGTCTGTAGACGGGGGAAATTGCCCTGGTATTGATTTCTCTGACGACTTCTTCCTTTTTTTGGGGGTCGATGGCAACTTTACAAAGTAAAAATAAAAAATGCCTAAGGGCTCGGCCTTGGGTACCTTCAATGGGCAATTTGGTTTTACTACTAATAATTTGGGGAGCATCAGGAAACATTTGAGGAATTTCATCAATAATTTGTTGAGCTTGAAGTCCAAAGATTTTACTTATGGCGATACCCCGTTGATTATTGAGGTCTCTAAATTGAATTTTTGTCGGATTAAAAAGTGAGGCTAGAGTTTCCGGTGAAGGATTCTCCAGATTTGCACCGAATTTTGTTAGGACTTCACGGATTTTGTTAATTGACTGAGGATCCAGAGACTCCAAAGTAAGAGGCTGACGCAATTCTATGGGACCAGAAAGGTTGTATAGAGCCTGTTCAAAACGAGTGAGTTGGGGGATTTCGGATTGAGGGGGAAATTGGGGATTATCGGGAGACATACTTTATTTTACCATTTTGTATATTTAATTTTTTTTGCCGGTGACTAATTTTGAGGTGGCTTCGCGAATGGCGATTTTGGGAAGAGTGTCTTGATTGACTTTTAAATATTTTTTGACTTCCGTGGAATGATGTTTAATTAAACTTCTTAAGATCCAAGAGACGGCTTTGGTTATAAGAATGTCTTTTTCCAATTTTAAATTTTCAATATTTTCAAATGCTAAATTGGACAGACGATGATCTTTTGAAAGACGCACAGGTTTGGTAAGAAGTACCAGGGAGGCACGACGTTTGGAAATATTTTTGTTTTGATTAAATTTTTTTAAGATTTTTTGCCACTGTGGCCAGTGAGTTAAAAAATCAAGATCGGTAAAATTCATCTGGCATAGGGTGTCTATTTCAGCCCAACCATGGGTATAATTTAACCAAATATCTAACATTTTTGGGTTAATTTGAGATAAATAATTTTTGAAATATCCGGGAAAACGGCCGGCTAAAATAATTTCGTCAAAGGATTCGCCTTGGGTATAAAGTGAAGTGACCAGATCGGTAAATTGTAAAAGATTTAGTGAATTGTTTTGGGTAAAATCTTTAATAATTTGTTTATGTGAAGCGGTATCGAGATGATAGCCGGGACGGGGAGTGCCACAATATTTAAGTCCAAAATCAATAAAATTTGGCTCGGATAGACGGGAAATGTTTTTTAATGAACTTATTATTTGAAGGTGGTGAGAATTTATGATCATTTTCGTATTTAAATTTTATTTATAAGATATATTTATGTTAGAATAATTTAATATACTAAATTTAAGGTAACACTTAATTTTAATGAAAAAAAACTTAAGACAACTGAGTTTACTTCTTATATTATTTTGTTCTATATTTTTTTCTTCTAACAATAGACTGTCGATAGTAGAAGCTACTGTACCCGAATGTGAGTCTCCCGACTGTGAAAAAAAGATAACTATTTGCCATGCAGCCGGCAGGGACGGAACTACTCATTATCGGACTCTTGATATTAGTTATAATGCGGTTTATGGACCGGGTGGACATTTTAATGAAAATGGTACCCCCAGAGCCGGACATGAAAATGATCATTTAGGGGCTTGTACCTGCAGTGAGTTAATAAATTGTCCCATAACAACTTCGACATCTTCTCCTACTTGTAAACCCACGCGCAAACCTACACACAAACCTACACACAAACCCACGCGTAAACCCACATCTATGCCGACAAATCCGGATGTTACAAATACTCCGACTTTGACACCAACACAAATTCCAGAGGTCACAAATACTCCAACTCCTACAATTATTCCAACTCCAACTCCAACACCTTTGCCGGGGGTTGGCGGAGATAACGGTGGAAACCCTCCGGGACCTTACGTTTGTGCGGATGCCAAACCGGGAACTCCCTCAAATTTGACGGCAAGTTGCGTGAGTTCGACAGAAGTTAGGTTAAATTGGACGGCAGCGTCTGACCCTCATACTTCTTATGTGTTGGCTTATGGACCATCTATTGGTGATTATCGTTTCGGAAGTCCTAACATAGGAAATGGTACTGAATATACGGTCAGGTCTTTGACTCCAAATATCCAATATTGTTTTTATATTCATGCTCAAAATAACTGTATGCCGGGTGATAAGTCAAACGTGGTGTGTATAAGTTGTGGATCTTCAACCCGGACGTCTAATATTTTGGGGGCTGTAGATAATTATAATCCCTTAGTATCGGGGATAAGAGATTCTTATGGCGGAGTGATATTGGGCGAGACAACCGAGATGCCTGATACAGCTGAAGTAAAATATTCTGAAGAAAAACTTCCATCAGGAAATACGATGGACGCAACGCATTCGATTGTTATCCCCTCTTTGAATTTGGAGGAAAATATATATATTCCTCAAAAGATAGGAGATGAATTTACAGTAGGTCATAGGGAAGTTTTGTTTGACAAAATGAACGGGAGTGAAGTTTATTATGGCCATAATGGAACTGATGTATTTGGAAATTTGTATAGGTTAAATAAGGGTGCGGAAGTAGAAGTGACGGAAAACGGTGTAGAAAAAACTTACCAAGTTGAAGAGAAATTATTTGTTCACAAATCACAAGTTGAATCACTTGACTCGGGAGAAGATCAGATTATTTTGACAACCTGCAGTTATACTCAACCGGATTATCGGATAGTTATTAAAGCAACAATAAAATAAATGAAAAAAATAATTATCGTAGTTTTTGTAGTGCTGGCATATATATTTATCACAAAACCTGAAGTTGATATCAAAGCACCGGTATTTTTGGGTGAAAAAGTTAGTCCGACACCGACGGTCGATAATTGGTTGTCAAAAGATTGGGCACAAAAAGAATCGTCTGATGATAAATTGATTTTGGAGAAAAAAGTAGAATTGGGATTAAAGCCGGAGATAGTTTGGGAAAAATCTGAGAGAAAAACTGAAACGGATTTTGAAACTTATACTAATACTTTGGTGGCCGGAGCCAGATCAGCAATACCAACTTTGCGCTATGATATGGATAAATTTGTAGAAGGAGATTTGGATCAAAGAATTTTGGGCGGCTATTACTACAATCAAGGTAAAAAAGTATTTATCAGTCAGCGACTTTATCAAAAAGATAGTAATTTTTATACACTGACGGCATCGTTTGATAATAATGAATTAGAAAAAGAAGTAGAATCCATTTTTGACAAGATTGTGGAAAGAAGATTAGGGAATTAGAGAGATTCTAGGTTTTAGACTTTTTAAAATATTTTTTGCCTTTTAGTTTTTCCGGTAATAAATCTTTATCGGTGTATTTCTCATATCCTTTACCGTATCCAATTTCTTCCATTAATTTTGTTTCAGGGTTGCGTAGTGATAGAGGGATGGGAAGATTGCCGTAAGTGCGAACATCGACTTGAGCAGCACGCAAACCATCATGGGCGGAACGATTTTTAGGGCTGGTAGCCAGATAAACAACGCCATGAGCTAGTGGAATGGCACATTCAGGATAACCGATGCTGGTGACGGCAAAGAAGACCTGATTGGCCAACATTAGAGCCGAGGAGTTGGCGATGCCAATGTCTTCGGAGGCAAAGATAACCATGCGACGGGCGATAAATTTGGGATCTTCACCGGCTTCTACCATGCGGGCAAGATAATAAAGAGCGGCGTCGGGATTGGAGGCCCGCATACTTTTGATGAAGGCAGAGATGGTGTTGTAGTGTTCCTCGCCTTTTTTATCGAATCTTAAATGAGAATTTTGAAGAGTAGATTTGAGGGTATCGACGGTTAATTTGTTGTATAAGGTAAAGGCGTTGTCGATCATGGTGATCGCCTGACGGGCGTCGCCGTTGGCCATTTGAATAAGCCAATCGCGGGCAGTTGGAGAAATTTTGGTTTTCAGAGTTTTAACGCAACGGGAAATAATTTCTTCCATTTCCTCGGAAGTCAGATCATTTAAAACAAAAACCCGGCAACGGGATAGAAGTGGAGAAATGACCTCAAATGAGGGATTTTCGGTAGTAGCACCGATGAGAGTGAGTGCGCCACTTTCGACAAAAGGTAAGAGGTAATCTTGTTGAGCTTTGTTAAAACGGTGGATTTCGTCTAAGAAAAGAATTTTTTTGTAAAGAGAGGGCGAGTCGTGATTCTTCCCTACGCCAACAATTTTACGAATATCATCTTTACCGGCAGAGACGGCAGAAAGTTCAAATATTTCAGCTTCGGCTTGACGGGCGATAATCCGAGCCAGAGTAGTTTTGCCAACACCGGGAGGACCCCAAAAAATCATAGAAAATATTTGTTTTTGTTCGATGACTAATCTGAGAGGTTTGTTGGGACCAACCAGATGGGACTGACCGACAAATTCGTCTAAATTTTTGGGGCGGATGAGATTGGCGAGGGGTTGGGATGAAATCATATTCGGGTAATGTTCGGGTATGCTTAAGAATAAATGGTTAGACGGCTAAAGTCAAGGTTTTTTTAATAATGATCGAGGTGCTTGATGCCGATTTCGGGAATAGTGAGATGAGGCGGTAGTTTAAATATAAATTCGATCAGGTGAGCAACTTCTTCAGGGTGAATGGCGCTGTCCATGTTGCGTTTAAAGCCGGAGTGGGTCAAAAATTTGGTATCCATTAGCCCGGGATAAATACCAATAACTTTAATACCATACGGAGCCAGTTCAGGTTGGAGTGATTTGGTAAATCCATCTATGGCCCATTTTGAGGCGTGATAAACAGAACGGGATTCGCAAGGATAAAGGGCTGCCTGAGAAATAATATTGATAATGGTTCCTGACTTTTGTTTTTTCATAATCGGGGCCACAAAACGACAGAGATTAACTGTACCGAGGGTATTTACTTCAAAAACTTTTTTAATCTTTTTGGGATCATTGGTGGTAAGCTGGCCTTGAAGATAAATACCGGCACAATTTATCAGATAATCGATTTTTTTGTATTTTTGGGTAATTTCTCCGATAGCCGATTCAACTGCCAGCCAATTTGAGATGTCGCAAACAAAAGGTTGAGCCGAAAATTTTTTGGCAACCCGGGAAAGTGAATGACCGTCGATGTCCAGGACTATCACGTGATGTTTTGGTGAAAGCATGGCCACTAATTCACGTCCTAAGCCGTTAGCGCCTCCGGTAATTACAACTACAGATTTCATATATCTTTATTTATATTAAAACATTTTATTATGTTTTGAGGTAAGAAGGCGGTTTTAAGGTATAATCGTGGCCAGTAATTAATATGGGACAATTAATAATAAAAAAAAGATATTTTGTAGCCGGAATAGGTTTGGTTTTTTTGTTTTTGTTGTTTTATATCTCTAATGAATTAAAGAAACCGATAGTTAGTAAAGATGTGGAGATAATTGTCGAAGAAAGGATAAAAACCATTGATCCAAAAGGTCCGTGTGTTGATTTACCGGTATTAATTTACCATCACGTCCAGCCGCTGGCGATAGCCAAAAAAAACTCACAAATGGGTTTGTCAATTAGTCCGGAGTACTTTAGGCAACATTTAGAATACATCAAAGACAAGGGTTATAAGGTGATAGAAGCCAAAGATTTGGTAAATTATTTTGATAAAGGTAAAGAATTACCAAACAACAGCATAATGATAACTTTTGATGACGGATATGAAGATAATTATATTTACATGTGGCCGATATTAAAGGAGTTTGGGTATAAGGCAATAATTTTTTTGGCAACCGGATTGATGGATAGTCCGGGATATTTGTCGTGGCAACAAGTTGGGGAGATGAGTGGAGAAATATATTTTGCTAATCATACCCAAACACATCGTAGCTCATCTGAGGATAAAGTGGTTTTATATGACGAAATTCAATCTGCCTATAGGCAACTTAATGAAAGCGGTTTGGATGAAGTTAAGATTTTTGCCTATCCATACGGTATTCCTAGTACTATAGCTCAGGGTGTGTTGATGGAATTAAGATATAATTTGGCTTTTACGACCTATAATGGTCGTGTTCAGTGTAAGAGTAATCGTTTGGCACTTTTTAGAATCAGGACGGGGAATTTTGGTCTGGAGATGTCTGGTTTGTAAGAAAAGCAAAATAATATTATAATTGAGTTAGGAAAGAATTTTATTAATTTAATTTATAGGTATGATAAGTAGAATATTAGTGGTAGAGGATGATAGGGACTTAAGAGAATATTTAAAGGATTTACTTTTATCAAATAATTATTTGGTTGAATTGTCGCCGGACGGGGCCAGTGCTTTGAGTTATTTAAAAAAGACAGAGCCTGATTTGGTTATATTAGATTTGGGATTGCCGGATATAGACGGAAAATCGGTATGTGTAGAAATTAAAAAAACTTATCCGGATTTGCCGATATTAATATTGACGGCTAGACACTCTACTGCCGAAATTGTAACCGGTTTGAATTTGGGAGCAGATGATTATGTGGTAAAACCATTTGTGGGAGAAGAACTAATGGCTAGAATTAAGGTAAGATTGAGAAATAAGGATAACGGTAAGAGTGTTTTGAAAGTAGCAGATTTAAAATTGGACAATAGCAAAATGATAGTAGAAAGAGGGGGGAAACAAATCAGTTTAACAAAAACCGAATTTGATTTACTTCATTTTTTAATGAAAAATTCCGGGAGGGTAATGACTCGGGAAACTATTTTGAATAAAATATGGTTATATTCTCCGGATATTGAAAGCAGAGTTGTGGATGTGTATGTTGGCTATTTAAGAAAGAAAATTGACAAGGGTAGAAATAATAAATTGATCCAATCTATCCGTGGATTTGGTTATACTATAAGAGAAGAAAAGCGGGCAGTAATAACTACTAAATAAGCCGACTAATTGATGAGACTAGTTGATGTCCGCTGAAAGGTTTTTGAAGATAAGCGTCAACTTTGGCTGCCAGGGAAATTTTTTTGATGTCGGTATTTCCTGACACTAATAAAATTGGAATTTTTTTGGTATCGGTGGCTTCTTTTAATTCAAGAGCAATGTTTTTGCCATTATCTTGATTTAAAAATACATCTAGAATAATTAAGTTTGGCCGAAAAAATCTAATTTTTTGGTGGGCATTATGACTGTCTGCAGTGGCTACAAAACCATAGCCAGCATCCTCTAAGATAGAGCGGACACCTTCTAAAAAATCATGATCGTCATCTATAATAAGAATTTTGTTCATTAAAAAAGTTAATAAGTAATCTTGTTAGTTATCTATTTTTAAAATGTGCTAAAGATGTGATAAAGGTAAGGAGAAGGTATGAGTTTGTTATAGGATGGTCTTGGCGGTAGGAAGTTGAATTGCATAAATAAAATCAAGCTTTGGATGTTTGTATAATTGGATAAAACCCCGGTAATGAAGAGCTATTTGATTGGCTAAGGAACCGGGAATATCATTTTGAAAATCCCGCGAGTGCTTGGGTGACGGGATTAGCAAGGAAAGATTTGATGTTTTAACATTTTTGGGAGGATTAAGAATATTGATAGTGAGAGAATTAGATGAATCGGTATCGAACATAAAGATTGGATTGTGATTTTGGTGGTTGAGATTTTTTGTCAATTGGACGAGAAGTAGGGAAAGCATTTGTTTAAAGTATTGATGATCAATTTTAATTTTTCCTTCAACTTTGGTAATAGATTTAATATTAATTTTTAGATCGGTTTCGATTTCGGCGAGAGTATCGGGGATAAGCTCTTTTAGCGAAAAAAATCGTGAATTGAATTCAAGTTGGTTGTTTTTAATTTTAGTAATTTGGTAGTAATTATTAATTTGGGTAGTCAGAAGGTCGATTTTGGTATCTATTTTTTGGAGATAATTCAAAAAAAATTGGTTTTTATCTTTTTGAGAACGGCTGACCAATAGGTCGATAAATATTTTTATGGTGGTTAGGGGTGTTTTTAGTTCGTGAGTAAGCATGTCAGAAAAATTTTGATAGTGGGAATCAGTGGGAACCGGAAACAATTTTTTTTTGGACATATGTAGTATTTAACCATACTTTTAACTAAAAAGGCCTATTCTTACTACTTTATTACGATATATTGACTCTGATTTAAAGACCAGAAATTATTATTGGCTTAAGGCGTTATACATTGATAAATGGGGAGGTGAAAAATAGGGATGAATATTTTATTGTGGATTATTTTAGGTCTGCTTGCCGGCTGGATGGCTTCGGTATTAACAAAAACTAGTTCCAGCCAGAGTTCGGTGATGGATATGGTTTTGGGAATAGTCGGTGCCATTGTGGGGGGTATGATCATGAATTTATTAGGATATACAGGAATAACAGGGTTTAATCTTTACTCTTTGGTGGTGGCGGTGTTTGGGGCAGTTTTGTTGGTGGGGTTAGGCCGATTGTTGAGAAGTTAGGCTAAAATTAAGCCATTATTTTGAGGATGTTTTTGATATTATTACTTTGGTATGGTGACCAAACAAAGGATTTTGGTGGTGGACGATGATTCGGGGGTACTTGAGGCGATTAAGATAATTTTGGTTGACAGTGGTTTTAAGGTAAAAACGATAATGAGGGCGGATGAATTTGAAAAAGTTATGACTAGCTTTAGACCTGATTTGGTGATGCTAGATATCTGGATGCCTAAAATTAGTGGTGAAGAACTTTGCCGAAAAATTAAAGGAAACGATGATTTAAAAAAGATTCCGGTGGTGCTTTTATCGGCGTCAAATAGAACTGAAAAAATTTCAAAAAAATGCAAGGCCGATGATTATTTGACAAAACCATTTGACATGGAAGATTTGATTGAGACTGTAAAAAGAAATTTGTTACCTTTCCCAGTATTGAAGGTTTAGTTGTCTATAATCTCGGCTATATTGAAAAATATAGTCGTTGGTTTCGAGTATTTTTTGGTGGTCGATGCCATGGATAGCTTCACCATAAGGTATGACGTAAAGTCGACTGGGAGAGTTTTGGGAAACTTTAGAAATGTCGTTGATAACGATATCGGGATAGTAATATTTTAGCGGGTCGGCAAAACTGGGAATCATCCAAACCGAAGTTTGAGGCGAAAGATTGACAGAGAGAGATTGCCAATCTTCACGGTGAAATGTTGGATTTATAAGATAGATTAAGGAAAAAATTACAAATCCAAAAAGAATAATTGATTTAATAAATTTAGAATTAATTAAGGACAAAGATATAGCCAAAATAGGAATGAGATAAATAAAACGAAAATATTGAAGCATGGGTGAAGATAGGGAAAATAAAGTGGCAATGAAAAGGGGGAAAATAAAAAAGTAAAGTAATTTTTGGTGATGTTTGGCGGTAAAAATATAGGAAGTAAAAATAAAAATAGTCCAGATTGATGAAATAAAATAATAAAAATATTTAGGTAAAAAACTGATATGACCGATGGCAAATTTTACCGGTATTAGCAATAAATTTTTTAGAGTCACCTTTCCAAGAACCAAATCCCAATGTGGAACCAGTTGAAGCATAATCCGGGAATTTTTAAATTGGGAAAGAAGAAGAGGTGAAAGGATCAGAAGTGACAATAAGATTCCGGGAAGAGTTTTTAGAAAAAGTGACTTTTTGGTATGAAGTAATAAATAGAGATAAATAGCGAAAAGGAAAAATATTGAACCGTAGAATGTTGAGAAACTCAAAAAGGTAAAAAAATTAAATAATAAAAGATGTTTTGTTGAGTGTTTTTGGTGGGCAATAATTAGCATCAAATAAAATGAGGCGGTTAGAAAAAAAGTGACCATAGAATACATCCTTATTTCCTGAGAATAGTAGATAATTAGGGGGTTAAACATAAAAAAAGCAGTAGCCCAATAAGCGACCTTGGAATAAAATTTTTGACAAATAAGAAAAACAATATAGGCGGTTGCTAGACTAAACAAAATAGATAATAATCTCAGTGATATTACGGATGGACCAAATAATTGTGACCAGAATTTTAGGGTTAAGTAAAATAAGGGTGGGTGAAAATCAAAGGGAGAAAAGCCGGTTATAATCTGATGATAGTTTAATTTGGCGGCAACATTGGCGGAAATAGCTTCATCCAACCATATTGATTGGTTAATTGATATAAGACGGAAAACTAGGCCAAAGAAAAATAATAAAACCGTAAGCATTGATAAATTATTAAATGGTTACGGTTAAATATCAATGTTTTGTTTGTGATTTGGTAAATTAGTTATCAGAAGGAGATAGGAAAAGTGTATTTTGTATTTAAAAATGATAGAATTAATTATTCCCATGATATCAATGACGGGTTTTTTTTTAAACCTAGTTTAATTTGAATCTATGAATCAACAAATAAAAAATAAATTAGATATATTTTTTGGCCAATATCAACCAATAAAATATAAAAAGAAACAGTTAATAAATGAGCCGGGTGCCAAAACTGAAAAAGTTACTTATATAAAGTCCGGGTATGTTAGATTATATACAACGTCTAAGGACGGGGAAGAATTTACTTTAAACACTTTTGATTCAGTGTTTTATTTGTCTTTAATAAATGTCCTTTCCTCGACTAAAAATAATTACTTTATGGAAGCAATAACTCCGGTTGAATTGTATGAAGCTCCCAAGGAGGAATTGATCGAATTTTTCAATAAAGAACCCGGGTTAATGTTTGAATTATTGGTGGATGTCTTGGATAATTTTAGAAATAATTTGGTAAACAGCCAATATTTGGTTCAAGGTACGGCATATTCTAAAGTAGCTTCTGTTTTGATGTCTTTGGCTAATGATTATGGGACTAAAAAAGAAAAGAAAGTCACTCTGAACTTTGCCACGACTCACCGGGTACTGGCTTCTTTGACCGGAATTGCCAGGGAAACTACCAGTTTACAGATATTAAAATTAAAAGATAAAGGAATAATTCAAACTAAAGGTAGTCACTTTGTAATTAATGATATTGAAAAATTAAAAAAAGAGACTGTGTTTTAATTTTTTTAACCTTTGATCTGTTCGATTTCAGTGGGAGTAAGATAACGCCAGTGGCCGACGGGAAGTGTCTTAAGTTTGATTGGCCCAACGGCGAGGCGTTTTAAGGAGATAAGATTTAGATCTAATACCTGACACATTCTTCTTATTTGACGGTTTATACCTTGTTTCAAAATTATCTCAAAGACAGTAGTGTATTGATCCTGAGAAATTATTTTGACTTCAGACGGAAGAGTAATACCTTGTTCAAGTTGAACTCCGGTTTTGAGTCGGTGGAGTTGAAGTTTGGTAATTTTCCCCCTAATTTTGGCCAGATAGGTTTTGGCTAATTTATATCGAGGGTGAGTTAATTTGAGGGTAAGATCACCATCGTTGGTGAGAAGAATTAATCCGGTGGTATTGTAATCGAGACGGCCAATTGGATACAGACGGGTTGGGAGTTTTACTAAATCCAAAACGGTGGTCCTACCTTGACTATCTTTGGTAGTTGAGAGAACCATAAGGGGTTTGTTGAGAGCGATATATATTTTTTGTTGAACTTTAGGTTCTATTTTACTGTCATCAAATTTTATAGTAACTTTTTGAGGATCGATTTTATCGCCTAATTGGGCTATTTTACCGTTGACGGTAATTCGACCTTGGCTTAAAAATCTATCTATTTGACGACGGGAAGCTAAACCAAGAGAAGCAAGATATTTGTTAATGCGGATTGTTTGGTCCATTTTTATAAAATAGTGCTATCAGGAATTTGATCAGTGTCTTTTTTGGGAAGAATATAGGTATCGGCTTTGAAATCGTCCAATCCAACAAACTCTCCTTCACCGTGGAGAATTCTCTCAAAAGGCAGACAATCACGACAGCCATCTTGAGGGCATTTAAATCTTTCAAGCGAACGGGCTAATTTGATTTGTTTGGCCACTTTAAGAACTTGTTGATGTGAATTTTCTAAGTCGGGTAATTCTTTGGACTGAAGATCATCGCTTCTATCCAGATACCAATAACTGGCTTTTGAAACTTTTCTTTTTTGACAATTGTGAACCAGCAAATGATAGATGGGTAATTGAAGGCTCTCAACACTTTCATCATATTTGGAAGTTTTAAAGTCGATAATGTGGACACTGTCGGTATCGGATAGGTATTCCAGCCAATCAACTTTACCGCAGAGAATGATATTGTCGTCTTCTGAGAGCCAATAATACGGTAGATCCTGGGACATTTTAACTGAAAGGTTTTTGAGAGGACCGGGATTTTTGATAACACGTTGAATCATTTCAATACCCCGATTTTTATAAATGGTTTCATTTTGGGAATCGAGAAATCCGCCGTTTTTACCGGAAACTTTTTTCCATGATTTTTCAAATTTTTCCAAAAGAGGTTGCTTGAAACGGGAAACAGTGGGCAAAACTGAGAGAGATTCTAAAACTTCGTGGACTGCTTGCCCCAAAGCTAAAGGGGGAGAAATAATTTTTATTTTATGACCGGTGGCGGGGTCTTTGTAAACATTTTGAAGATAATAAGCCCGAGGACATTTTAGAAATGTACTAATAGATGAGTGGGAGACCCAGACGGCAGTATATTTATCTTTAGGCATAAACTGATGTTAACAGATGAAGGAAGATACTAAAAGAGAGCAGTCAAACAGGATAAATTTTTAGTTATAATTCAGGTAATGAGTAAGCAATATTTTGTTGGGATAGGACTGGAAGAAAAGGATGACAGATTATTTTCTTTGGTAAAAAGACAGTTTAATGCAAAGGGAAATTTGAGCAGTCCGGCGCATATAAGCCTGACTCCCCCATTTGAGTTTTTTGATGAAAAAGAATTGATTGAGAGATTAAAAAATTGGGCTAGCAAAGAAAACGGATTTGAAGTTAAATTTGAAAAAGTAGGAAGATTTATCCAACCTAAATACGGAACTGTATTTATGTACCCGGAGAAGGCTGAAATAATAAAAAAACTGCAAAATAGTTTGATAAATAACTTAAAAGAAATTGAGCAAATTGGGGAATTTGTACCACATCTCACTTTGGCTCAAAGAGTTGATTTGGATAAAGTAGATAAGATAAAAAATGAAATTGAAATGATGGGTTTGAAATTAAATTTGAAGGTGAATAAAATTGTTTTGTATAAAAAGGAAAAAAATTGGGAGAAATTTGAAGAATTTTTTCTACTATAATCTTTATATTAGTTTGGTATAATAGCTTTATGACCGAATGTAGGGTAAAGTATTATCCGACTGATAAGAAAAACCCTTATGGTTGGGAAAGCGGTGAGACTTGGGTAAGTCATGAAAAAGGAAAAAGAATAAAGATACTGATGGATCCAAAGGAAGATTGTGTAAGGTGGGTAAGACATGAAGAAGACAAATATGGTGATGTGAGAGTTAGTGATCCGGGCAAACCGGGAAGAGGTAAAAGAGTCAGGGCGGGTGAAAACAAGGTGTTACAAATATTTGACGGACAATTGACTTTGGAGATCGAACATATGAAAGGAAATGAAAATACTGTTTAAAAAAGGCTGATTTGATCGGAAATATTGGATGATAGATTTTTGGGATAGGAAAAATCAACTTCAAAAGTCCGTGGAGTATTCCACTTGTCTTTGTATTTTAAAATCTTATTTTTGAGACCATAATCATAAACATCTTTGGTAATTATGACGTCGGCTTCACAATAGTCTTTAAGTTTTTTGAGGCTTTGAGGAGTGTGTTGATTCCAATAAAGCACAGCATTGGTTCCAATATCAGTTTTTGATTGACCGAGAGTTTCTTTGGCAATAGCGTCTAGAGACAGGCGAAAACCAAGAGATTGTTTGACGAAGTCCATAATGTCAAAATGATTTAATTTTTTAAAATCATAGGTCGGACAAAAAGGATGCATGGCCGGAACGTCAAAATGAAGAGAATTAAAACCGATAATCCGGTCAACATTGGTAAATAATGGCCACATTTGGGGAAATTCATCTTCCCAAAAACTATTTATCTGTCCGCTGATTTCATTAAAATTATCGTCGATTTGGCGTTTGTAGAGAGAAACAATAGAAATACCCAGATCGGAGGGATTATTGCCTTCGATTTCTTCAAATAGCTTTTTGGTTTCAATGTCAAAAATTATTTCAGTAAACATTTAAGTGGAACTAATAAATGGGAGATATAAGGATAGTTTATTTTGATTTGGAGGTCAATTGGGTAAGAATTATTTGATTAAAAGTTCCAGATTTGAGTAGTAGACAAAAATTAGAATGAGAATAATCCCCTCCCAGGATTCGAGACGTTTTTTGGTACTAATAAAAAGAATAAAAAGGCTAAGGATAAAGAAATACTCAAGACCGGAAAGATAAATGATACCAAGTTGGCCGGTGAAAATTATTGGTTGAATAATGGCAGAAATTCCGATAATAAGAGTTGCGTTGGTAACGCAGGAACCAATAATGCTGGCGGTAACCATACCGGGATGATGTTTTTTGATGGCTTTAAGACTGAAAATAAGTTCAGGAAGTGAGGTGCCGACTGCGATAATAAAGAAGCCGATAAAGGTAATTGAAAATCCGAAATACAGGGCAAGGAATTGGGCTTTGATGATTACTAATTGCGAGACAAGAATTAAAATTAATATCCAAAAGAGAAGGCTAATTAGAGTAGGAAGGGATTTACGAGAAATTAGTTTTGGTCGGGGACGAAAAAGTTTGGGTGAAGTTGGTTTGGGGTGACTGAATATATTTTTGAGATAATAAATATAAATTATAAGCAAAATAATGCCATCTAAACGGCTAACTATTCCATCTAGTGCCATAATAATTGGGACGAAACTTAAGAATAAGGGGCTAAAAAGTTTTTTGGGGTCGGAGTTATGGTGAAAGGGAAGAACTCTGGCAAAAACAGCGGTAATACCAATAATAATGGATATATTGGCGATATTTGAACCAATGGCATTACCATAAGCCAGTTGGGAAAGACCATTTAGAGAGGAGGAAATAGAAACCATTAATTCGGGAAGACTGGTAGCCAGAGCAATAATAAAGGCAGTAGCAGCGAATTGAGTAAGGTGGGTTAGACGGGTGTAGTGTTCAAGTTTGGAAATAATTTTTTTGGTAACTTCGCCAAGAAGGTAGGTTCCAACTAAAAGTATTATCAAATTAATTAAAACCGTCATAGATAAACAATATCAAGAAATACTCGGAGAGTAAATTTAAAGAAAATTAAAGCCGGATAAAAACTGATTACATTGGTTGTCGTTGGTTTGGTGGCAATATTTTCCGGTGATGGAAATAGTGTTTTGATTTAAGCGAAAAATAAAAAGCCGATAAATAATTTGGTCGTCTGATTGAGGTGAGGGGCTATGTAAGATGATTTCTTTGCCCTGATGATTGGATAAATAAATGTTGCTTTGTTGGAGGGTGACCAAACCGGGGTAGAGATTTTCGGCTATTTGATCATCAGTAGTAGTAAATTGCCAAAGACCAATATTCCAATGGATAGGTAATTGTTTGGGGTTGGCTTCGGTGACTAAAATTTGTAAAAGCCGGGGTGAATTATTAAAACTGTCTGCAGTTTTGATTTGCCAATTTTTTGGATAATAAAAACTAAATTGCTTGTCGGGTGAAAGATATTGATGGTAGGTTTTTGAATTTAGAGTGACGGGAGTTAAATTGAGGGGAGAAATTTTGGGGGATGGGGGTAAAAAAGGATGACGGGAACTATATAAGTGGGAATTGTAAAATATAAAGGTAAATAGCAAGGAAATGAAAGTAAGAAAAAAAAGAATTTTTAACTTTAATCTAGGCACGGTTTAAGTATAGCTTAAATTAAATCTAAATTATCCACATGGCGTCGCCAAAGGAGAAAAAGCGATAGTCGTTTTGGACGGCATAAAGATAGGCTTGGCCAATGAGTGAATCGGAAAAAATAGAAAATTTTTGAGGGGTGTTGGGGTGACTACAAAAAGCGTAGACTAACATTAAAAGACTGGATTGAGGTAAATGAAAGTTGGTGATAAGACTGTCAACAAATTTAAATTTATAGGGAGGATAGATAAAAAGTTGAGTTGAGGTGGCAGTCGGATTGATGGCAAAACTTTCTAGGCAACGGGTAGTGGTAGTGCCAACAGCAGTTATTTTTTTGCCCGATTTTTTGGCATTATTTAACCGATTAATAGTATCGGGATCGATAAAATAAGATTCGGTGTGTAAAGTTTTGGATTTGAGATTTTCCAACCTGAGGGGCTGAAAAGTTCCCAGGCCAACATGGAGAGTGACGTATTCAATCTGAACTCCCCTGTCGCTTAATTTTTTTAATAATTCTTTGGTGAAATGAAGTCCAGCGGTAGGAGCGGCACTGGATCCGGTATTTTTGGCGTAAATTGTTTGGTAATTTTGGCGTAAAATTTTTTCGGATTGAGAATTTTTGATATATGGAGGTATGGGGGTGTGGCCGAGTTGATTTAAGGATTGGTAAAATTCGGTTCCGAATTGGTTAAATTTTAGAGTGATCAGACCGGTATCAGGGTTGGAATCGATGATTTGGGCGGAAAGTAAGGAAGAAAAATTTAGCAAGAGACCGGATTTGAGACGGGGACGGGAAAGAGCCTCCAAGGTGTCTTGAGAAATTTGGTGAGCCAGTAAGATTTCAAAATGACCGCCGGTGGATTTTTGACCGAAAATTCGGGCAGGAAAAACTTTGGTTTGATTGAGGACTAAGACGTCGTTTTTGCCAAGATAATTTTCTATTTCAAAAAAATGATGGTCGGAAAGTTTTTGAGATGAGCGATCGACAAAGAGAAGTCGGGATTGGTCACGATTATTGAGCGGTTGATTGGCGATTTGATTTTTGGGGAGATGATAATCAAAATCAGTTGGATTTAGCATGAAGCTATTTTAGCAAAAATTGGGAAAGATCGACTTTATTACCAATAAATTTGACACCTTCGGCTTCAAGTAATTTTCTTTTGGCGGATAGTCCACCAGAAGCGGAATAACCGTTGAGAGAACCGTCTATGGCGACCACCCGATGACAGGGAGTGCGGGGAGCGTCGGGGTTGACGGAGAGGGCGGCGCCGACGGCACGGGAAGCGCGGGGATTGCCGATTTTACGGGCGATTTGGCCATAGGTGGCGACTTTGCCTTTGGGGATGGATCTGGTGGCCGACCAGACGGCTTGTTGAAATTTGGTGGGCATGGTTTATTTTATTATTTTAATCATTAATGTGGAATTAATTTTTCAAAAAAAATAGTATTTTTTCCATCTTCGTTTTCAATACCCATTTCCTTAAACCCAAGACTTTTGTATAGATTACATAATTTGGGCTCGTCTGCATCGGTATCAAGGCGTAATTTTTCAAAACCTCTTTTCTTCCCTTGTATTTCTGCGAATTCAATCATTTTTTTTGATAAACCGATACCTGAATAATTTCGATTAACACAAAGCCAGTGAATGTACAGAGCTTTTTTGGGATAATTACCGTCGACGCTTTTCCAGCTTTGGTTTCGTTCGGTCTCTTGAAGTATGACTGATGCGACAGGTTTATTATCAATAATGGCAACAAAATATTCATTTGGTTCGGAGTGTTGAAGAAGAAAATCCTGGTTCATATTTTTCGGATCCCACCAGGTTGCGTAATTCAGGCCATTGGATTTCATCCAACTAGCAACTTGATACATGAGTTCGACACCCAGATCCATATCCTGAACTATTTTTATTTGATCTTTGAGTTTTTGCTTGTAGGTGTCGGTAATTGGTTGATTCATAAACTAATTTTATCATCAGAAAAAATAAAATTTTCCAAATCTTTGATATTACCGAAGCCGATGCGGTCGGGGACGGCGTCCCCTGTTCCCAGCATCATGGCCGGAGTAATAATATAATCTCCCCATTTTTCCTTGAGATGGTCGATAGCTTCGGCTAAATTTACTTTTTTTAGAACAGTGTTGAAAAGATCGAGTTGGGTGGAATTTAATTTTTGAAGATCAAAAACAGAGACAGCCAGATTGGCGACGGGATAAGAATAAGGACTGGAAGTCATAATTTTGTAGGCGACTTTGTAAATATCCGGTTGGGTAAAAAGAAATTCAGAGATAGTTTTGCCGTGATGCCAGAAGGCACGGTTTTTATAAAGTAGGGCAACATGGATACCGCGGGCGGAATAGCCGGAATTACGCATTCTAGAGACTGTCTTCTCGACGAGTTTGTGCAGGATAGGACTTAACTCCTCGGGAGTGAATAAGGGCTTAGGAATGGAGTACATGGCGCCAAAAGAGTGTCTCTTGAATTCAACATCGTCGATTTCCCAACCGCGAAGACGGAGGTGCCAATAATAGGCATTGATGGAGTGAAAAGCGGATTTGATAGTAGAAAGAGGAGCGTGATAAAAGTCTAAAACGGTGTGAACGCCGACAGAGTTTAGACGGGAAGTGTTGGCTTTTTTGATACCGTGAAGATCCATTAAAGTTAATTTTTGATAAACTTTTTTAAAATTTTTATAATTAATTTCTTCCAAACCATCGGGTTTTTGGAGATTGGAAGCCTGTTTGGCCAGAAAACGATTGGGACCGATACCGACGGAGACGGTGAGCCATTCCCCTATTTGCTGTTTTATTTTTTGTTTAATTTCTGCAGCAACATTGGTCAGACCAAGTCGATATGAAGGATAACCTTCAAAATTTAGGACAAATTCGTCGATAGATTTGGGGACAAAATCGTTGGTATATCGGGAAATAAGTTCTCTGAGCTGAAGATGAACATTTCTATATTTCCAGGGATCAGGAGGAAGAATGATAATGTCGGGACAAATCAGCTTGGCGTCTTTGACCCGAAAACCGACTTTAATACCCAGTTTTTTGGCCTCGATAGATGGAGCGACAATACAACCACTAGGGGTAGTGTAGGCGGCCACAGCCACAGGGCGGCCTCGAAGGAGCGGATTGGCTTGCTGTTCGATGGTGGCAAAACAGGAATTAAGATCGATGTGCATGATAGTGGAAGGTTTGCGGTTGAAAGGCAACCCTTCGACTGGCTCAGGATTAATCAGCGTATCCATCGGATATTTCCTCCAGTCGCCAAAAAAGATTATCGGTATTAAAGACTAATCTGAAAAAAGTGCCCTGCGCAACTACGGAAAAAACATGAAAAAGAGTACGACCGGTGCGGAAGGTATGGTGAAAACCGATTTTTTGAATTTTGTAATCACGGGCATTGTAGGAAATAGAAACGGGAAGGGTTTTGGATTTTTGGGGATCATGATAAAGTAAAACAGAAACAGGGATATCGACTTTTTGAATCATAATTAGTTATACCCGAATAAAACCCGAAGAGCAAGGGAGGAGAGGGTAAATAAAATCTGCTAAGATAATTTTATGGCGGAATTCAAGAATTTTTTGGGAATTGCGGCGACTATTTTGGTTTTCATTGGTTATATCCCTTATTTACGCGATATTGTCAGAGGCAAAACTAAACCGCATATTTATAGTTGGTTTTTGTGGGGATTTGTGACTTTGATTGCTTTTGCTTTGCAATTTAATGCCGGGGCGGGATCCGGTTCGTTTGTGACTTTGGCGGCGGCGATTATGTGTTTGGCAGTAATTGGACTGGGTTTTGTTTATAAAAGTGGTGTCAAAATCGTTTTGATTGATACGGTTTTTTTGATTTTGGCAATAGTGGCTCTGGTTTTGTGGCTGGTGGCAAAACAACCGGTTTTATCGATTATTTTGACGACGCTGGTTGACTTGTTTGGTTTTGCACCGACTATCCGAAAATCCTGGAATGAACCGTTTACCGAGACACTTTCGTTTTATTATTTAAATACTTTCCGGTTTGGATTGGCATTGGTAGCTTTGCAAAAATATTCCATTGTAACCGCGCTTTATCCGATCAGCTGGCTGGTGGTAAACGGTTTGTTTGCAATGATGCTGGTAGCGAGGAGGAGACAGGTGAGTTTAGCCAATCTCTAATTTTTCATCAGAATTGGGATTAAATAAAGAAAATAGGTCTTTGGAGGAGGAGGTGGGATTGAGCCAGAGATCTTCGGATGATTTATCCAAAATTACCGGCATACGATCGTGGTAGGGTTTGATTAGACTATTGGGGAAAGTGGTAATTATAGTAAAGGTAGGGAGAAAAGAACCGTCTGGGGATTCCCATTTGGAATAAAGTCCGGCAAGAGAAAAAAGAGATTTATCTTTGAACTGAAAGAGACGACGGTTTTCGAAAAATCCGGAAGCGGGGACCAGGCAGCGGCAGGAGTTGAAAGATCCTCTAAAGGAAGGTTTTTCTAAAATTGTTTCGGAACGGGCATTGAAAAGTTTGGCGCCAAAATCAAGGTTTTTGGCCCATTGGGGGATAAGGCCCCAACGCATAACGTCAATAATATTTTTATTATCGCGATAAATGATGGGCAAAAATTGACCGGGACGACTGTTTGAGAAAGAGGGTAGATTGGGCAATTTATTGAACAGAGAGAACCGGGAATAAAATTTAGAACCGGGAATTAGAGAGTATGAACCGCACATAGTTTATTTTACTAAATTTAGGCCAAGAGATATTTTTTTAAGGATGAAATCAGTGAGTGGGTAGTGGTACTGTCATGGCCAAAGGCAACATAAGATAATTGATTCCGACTAAGCATATTTTCGGAGACGATGACGATCCCCTCTTTGGTGTCAGAATTGTAAAGGATCGGCTGAAGAAGTTTGGAGATGCTACCAAAGGTCCAGTTTGATGGGGGGAGGGAAAAAGTATTGTCGGAGATGATGTAAGTTTTTTGATCAAAATCGTGACCGAAAAGACGTTGGGCCAGATGATATACGTGGCTACCACCGGTTTGACGGAGGTTTGATTCGGTAATGTAAAGTTTGCCGTCTTTACCGGCAGCAAAATCGATATCGAAATATCCGCGATACCCGGAGTCGGAGTATTTCTGGCTTATTTTTTGACCAATTTTGATCATTTTGTCTAAAACTACGGAAGGGAGGGCACCAAGCCCGATCTCAACCCCGCTAAAAACCCCAGGCGAAGACATACTCATACCACAGGAGTAGAGCAATTGAACCCGGCCAGAGGCGTCAATAAGGTATTCCAGATTGGGAAAACCGCCACCGATAGAAGGATCGACATCTATATATTTTTCGACAACAATGGGAAATTTGTCCCAATATGCATCGGTTTCAAAAGTTTGCGGGATAGGAGTACCGGGAGGGAGAACAATAACCCCCATACCGGCATGACCACGGTTGGTTTTGATGACGACGCCTTCAGACTGGTTTAATTTATCGGAAGCATATTTTAGGGCAGCGGCTTTGGAATCAAAAATTTGTCCGGGAGCCATAAAAATATCGGGGTCGTTGAGACTTTCTACGAGACGTCGAATACCTGATTTGGAGCCAAAATTGTCAACAGTGTCCTGATGCTGAGGTTGAGGGGAAAGCGGAAGATTGACGGTAAGTCCTGATTGAATTAACTTTTGGTGTAATTGATAAAGTTGAGAGGTTGAGCTGTAAGCAGCAAGATTTATTTCACCGAATTGATTAAGTGTTTTAATTAACGGTAAATCATTGGCAAGATCCAGACTAAGTTCACCATCGGCGTTTTGAGGGATGACAACATGAAAATCATCAAGATGAATAAGGGAAGTAATATAGTCCTGATATTGGGGAGAAATTGATTTGGCGGCGATAAAGACGGAACTATCCGGCAAGGTAAAAATAGCCCGATCGGAGAGGAAGGTGTTTTCTTCGATCTCATTGCTCATAGCATTGGGATCAAGAGAGGTAATAAAATCCCAAACATCTTCGGATATGTTGGAGATGTAGACGGTTTTGATAGTTTGCATATGTTTTTAACTATACGTGAATTTGATAAATAAATACAGTAGAAATTGATTAGTTTATACTGAAGCTATGACCTTTAAGACACATCAGACAATAGCCTTTGCGGCTTTGGTTACGGTGGCGGTAATTTATTGTCCAAGTGATTTAAAGCCGGCAACAATCGGGGTGTCTTTAGTAAGCAATGCGGTAGGGGCTTTATTACCGGATATCGACCAAGCTTCAAACAGACTTTGGGATTGGCTACCGGGAGGGAATATTTGGGGAAAGATATTGAAGAATATGTTTGGTTCGCATAGGTCAATTACCCACTCAATCTTGGGATTGATACTTATCTATATGATGGTAGGTTGGGTATTTAGTAGATTGTTTAACCCGGAATATATTGATTTGATAATGGCGACTAGGGCATTAATGATTGGGTATATTTCACATATTTTGGCTGACGGATTGACTGAGGATGGAATACCCTTACTGTGGCCGATTAAGCTGAGGTTTGGCTTTCCACCAATAAGGTCTTGGAGAATAAAGACCGGTAGATGGTTTGAAAAGTGGATAATTTTACCAATAGCTGTACTGTATACGATTGGATTGTTGGCCTTTAATTGGAAAATATTGATGGGTATGATTGGTTAGGTTATATGTATTTAGTATGTATTTATATAATTAGCAGTCGAAGTAGTGGAGTGCTAATGATTAAGCAAAATTAAATATTGGCTAAGGATAGGGTTTATTTATAGATAGAGTTTTATATACTATGATATATTGTGTTAGATTAATATTAGGTTGATGAATTTAAATAATATTTGCTATAATACGGAGTAAGATGAAAGTATACTTTTCAGCTTCGAATGCTGGAAAGGGATGTTTTTTGAAGAATTATCAGGTAATAATTGAGACATTGGAGGGTTTCGGATATAAGGTAGTTTCAGGGCATAATTTTAAGACTGGGGAGGGAGAAGGCAAAAATACCGTTGAGGATTATTTGACGGACCCAAAAAAGGTAGCCAAATGGAAGGTTGAATCTGATTTGATTGTGGCGGAATTGTCGTATAGAAACTTCGGACAGGGACAGGAAATTGCCCATGCTTTGAGAATTGGTAAGCCAATATTGGGTTTGTACGTAAAAGGACAGGAGCCACAGCTGATACTTGAGGAGGCGGCTGATAGGTTGTTACTGGTGGAATATAGCCTATCGGACTTAAAGAATAATTTGAAATACGGGATTGAGTATCTTAAGACAAACAGCGAGAAGAGATTTACCATGATTTTACCTTCGCACTTGGTTGACTTTTTAGATAGGTTGGCCAGGGACACAAAAATTTCGAGATCGGAATATATCCGTAGCTTGTTGGAAAATGACATGGGTATTAGAAAATAAGAGGTTTTTGATAAATTTGAGGTGTAACTGATGCATATCTGATGTGAATTGATCGGAGCCAAAATTACTTCTAAAATCCCTCAATGGATAAGACAGAGATTTTGGGAATAGGCGGAAGATATATTTGTAATAATACCTGTTATATTGGAAACGGAAAGGAAATGTCGACAGAGAGACTATCTTGGTTGGTTCCGCCAAAGATCAGAAACAGAATTAAGCTTAACAAAGAGGGTTTATGCTCAATGGCAACGACTATAATCGATCCGGAAACTAGCAAAAGTCTGGATGTGGAAATGTTAAGAAAAATCGGGAGTATCTCGAATAAAATGAACAAAGAATCCGGTTATCCGGTTTCGTCTGATTTGATTATCAGAACATCCCGGGAAAAACCTTTTCAGTTTCATAGAAATGAGAGATGCACCTTGATGTCGGAACCGGCTATGTTGATGACAAATATTGATAGTCAAAATCCGGGCTTTAAACTATTAGATAAAGTTGAAGGTGTGAATAAAATAAACAGTTTGAACGAATTTTTAGAATTAATTCCGAAAGAAAGTTTTATGCTCATCCATGACGATAACGCTATTATCCAAAGAGATGCTTTACATGGAAAATTTGGGAAAATAATGGATAAATATGAATTGATTTGCAGAACGGGAACCTTACATGCCAGAGACTTGGGAGATCCGGACGGATTATATCCGACACTAAGGATTAATCATGAGGATATAAGTATTTTGCTGGGATTAGATTCCGCCAGATCATTTTTTTGGGGTGAAAGCAGAATAACTACTACTGATATAACATCGATACATTCGATTAATTCGTCTAATATAGATTCCAAAAGAATTATTGAAAGGGTAAAAAAGGATGGTTTTCGTATATGGCAGGCATATGAGAAAACAGCCAGACTTTTTGGAGAATGGGCAATAATAGAGTTTCGATTGTATTCAGCAAAGCTGATTGAAGCCAGACAGAGGATGCAAGTGATGGATGTTGATATAAAGTTTTAGTATTAAAGAATTCGTGCTATACTACCTAGATTTTAGTTAGGCAAAGAAATCATAGTCTGCCCTTGATTAAGCGAATTTTAATAAATTTGGGCATATTACCTCTAATTGAGATTAGAGAAAGCCACAATTTATTAAAATTTATGTATAACAATAGTAATAGAAACTCGGGTGGTTTCCGAAAAAACAATAATAACCATGGTAATTTCCGTCATTTTTCCAGTCCTGGACAGGGTAGGAGCCATTTTGGCGGCCGTAGACCCAGATTTGGCACAAAAAGTATTGATCAGTCACTTTATATAAAAAAGGCTGAGAATTTTATTTCGATAGAGGACTCACCTACTTCAAACTCGTTTGATGACTTTAATTTGAGATCAGATCTTTTGGCCAATGTGAAGGCAAAAGGTTTTATCAAACCGACTCAAATTCAGGATCAGGTAATTCCACATATTATGAATAACCGGGATGTATTGGGAATAGCCAACACAGGCACCGGAAAAACCGCGGCATTTGCCCTGCCACTGATTAATAAAATTTTGAAGAATCAAAATGAAAGGATAATTATATTGGCACCGACAAGAGAATTGGCGATGCAGATAAAGCAAGATTTTAGATCTTTTACTCCGGGGCTAAGAGTGTATTTGGCTTTGGCAATCGGTGGAGCATATTTACGCGAACAGATTGTTGATATCAGACGAGGACCAAATATTATTATTGGAACTCCTGGCAGAATTATCGATTTGGGGAAAAGAAATGTAATTAATTTTAAAGGTTTAAATACTTTGGTTTTGGATGAGGTGGATAGAATGTTGGATATGGGTTTTATTGATGATATTAAATCGATCGTTGACCAAATCCCGACAAGCCGTCAGACTCTGTTTTTTTCGGCTACTGTCGATAAAAAAGTTGAATCACTAATCGATACTTTTTTGACTAATCCGGTGAAAATTTCGGTGAAAACTCCAAATGCTTCGACCCATGTGGAACAAAATATTGTCAGAGTATCCAGATACGCTAAACAGGAAAAACTGGAGGAACTGTTGAAATTGGAAGACTTTAAAAAAGTTTTGGTGTTTGGATCGACAAAAATGATAGTGGATAAGTTATCGATATCCTTGTCACAAAAAGGAGTTAGAGTCGGAGGTCTACATGGAGGCAAGAGACAGTCTCAGCGACAAATTATTGTCCGTAACTTTAAGGAAAATAGAATTAATGTTTTGATTGCTACTGATGTGGCCGCCAGAGGTTTGGATATTGCCGATATTACCCATGTAATTAATTACGATGAGCCAAACAATTACGATGATTATATCCACAGAATCGGCAGAACCGGCCGAGGTGACAGTAAGGGAATGGCATTGACTTTTGTGGACTAATAAAAACTATAATTTGGGATAAAAGAGGATAATAGTTTACAAAACTATTTTGGTAGCAATAAGATAGCTGATCAAGGAAACTGAGCCGGCCAAAACAGAACCCCAGATTAAATCAACGACAGTTACCAAAAGAGGCCAGTTGTTGATGGTGGCCAGATTGGTCAGGTCGTAAGTAGCATAGGAGATTAGACCGAAGAGAGCGCCAAAAAACAAGGCTGATTGCCAGGATTGTTGCCGGAGAGCGGGAGTGATGATAAAAACTACCAAGCCAACAATAAAGAGTAAGTAGAAAATGATGGCGGCGGGCCAGTTGACATTAGTTTTCATCAGAAATCCAATTTGTTTGGCATAAAAATTTTTGGCGACTAGACCTAACCAGATCATATCGATAGCAAAAAATACCGGTAGAGTAATCAGGTATAGTTTTAGAAACATATTATTTGTTTAGACAGGTAATTGTTAACTGTAAAACAGTGGCAAAAGAAACCCAAAGAAGGTAAGGTATTTGAATATAAGCTACCCACTTGGAATGGGGATAGATAGCAATAATTGCCCAAACTAGGGTAACAAAAACAAGTATTATGTCCAGGGCGGCTAAATAGTTGTTTTTGAGACCAAATTGAAGAGGAGTAAAAGCAAAATTAAAAATCAGATTGAGGATAAATGGCAAAAGGATGGTGAAGGCAATTTGTTTTTTTTGAAATAGTAAAAAAACTGATCCAAAAGAGACGGCAATTAAAATATAAAGGACTGTCCAAACCGGACCAAATAAAAATGAAGGCGGAGACCAGGAGGGTTTGATTAGCTGTTGGTACCAATTGTAGGTATTGTTCATGATGTGATAATTATAATGGAAAATTTTTGGCAATAGTAGTTTTAACGAATTAATAGCTATTTAGGCAAAAATAAAGTATAATTGTGTTCGTAGGGATTTTTTGGTTTTAAGAGAGGTCGCTACATTTATAAATTTGCATAAATATGGCAAAAAAATTGTATGTCGGCGGCTTGGCTTATCAAACCACCGATGAATCGTTACAGGCAGCATTCGCTGCAGCTGGTACAGTAGTATCGGCAGTAGTTATTAAAGATAAATTTTCCGGACAGTCAAAGGGATTTGGTTTTGTGGAAATGTCGACAGAAGATGAGGCTAAAGCAGCAATCGAAATGTGGAATGAAAAAGAACTTGACGGTAGAACCGTAAAAGTTAACGAAGCCAGACCAATGGAAGACAGACCCCCCCGAAGAGATAATTACTCTCGAGGACCCAGCCGCGATAGTTATGGCGGTGGTGGCGGAAACAGATACTAAATTTGTTTTAGTCTTTAAATTAACCCCCCGAGAAATCGGGGGGTTTTTAGTGAGGTAAATTAAGACAAAACAAGTTCCATTTTATTTTCCGGAAGATAAAATTTACGACTGGGTTTCAATTCATCGATAAATTCAGGCGTATGAGAAACAATAATCATGGCGCCGGCGTAAAGTTTGATAGCCTCTAAAATAAGTCTTTGGGATAAAACATCAAGATAAGTAGTTGGTTCATCTAAAATCAGTAGGTTAAAATTTTGGACAAGCAGAAGGGCAATTGAAAGTCGGGTTTTTTCACCTCCGGAAAGAGAGCCGACTTTTTGAAAAACACGATCGCCGGTAAATAAAAACCGGCCAAGTTGAGCCCGAATTAAAGCTTCCGGGAGTTGGCATTTGTTTTTGACGGTGGCAAGAAGGGTGTCATCATAGTTAAAGGTTTCGAATTCCTGAGAATAATAACCAATTGAAGTTTTTTGATCAAAAATTATTTCGCCACTATCTGGAGTCTGAAGACCCATAATTATTTTGATAAGAGTACTTTTACCGGCACCGTTTGGACCGATCAGGGCAATGCGTTCCCCTCTTTTGATATCGAAGTTGAGATTTTGTAAAACTTTTTTATCACCATATGATTTGTAGATATTTTGGGCCATAATTGGCATTTCACCTACCCAGGCAGGATCGGGAAGTTTGATTTTGAACCGTTTGGCTTCGGGAGGCATTTGGGGAAGATTTTCTTCCGTGACCCGAATTCTTTTTTCCAGTTGCAATCTTTGGCGAACACCTTTGCCTGATTTAACGTGAGAAATTTTAAGCCAACCCTTTTTCATCTGAACTATGTGTCTTTGTTGGACATGAATTTGACGGACTAACAATTCATCTTTTTCAGTTTTTAGTTTGACATAGGCGGAATAATTACCGGCGTATTCATCGATTTTTTTGGTCTGTAAATTTATTTCCAATATTTTGTCAATTTTGGAGTCGAGTAAATTTAAATCATGGGAAACGACAATTAAAGTGTGGGGGTAACGACCTAAAAATTCCATAACCCATTTTTTACCTTCGGTATCAAGAAAATTGGTAGGTTCGTCTAAAAGTAAAATATCGGGTTGTTGGACCAGAGCCCGAGTGATGGCTAATTTGGTTTTTTGGCCTCCGCTGAGGTTTTTGGGAGAACTATCAAGTTCGAATTGGGATAATTCTAATTTTGACATTATTCTAAGCAATTCATAATCCTCTTTGAGGTTTTGAGGATCTAAATATTTTCGGATATTTCTCACATTTTCCATCTCCGGATCGGTTTTTACTTCTTGAGGAACTAAGAGAATTTTTCCGCTAACATCTAATTTGCCGTCATCGGGTAATTCTTCGCCGGTTATTAGTTTAAACAAGGTAGATTTACCGGCACCATTGGCGCCAACCAAACCGGCTTTTTGATTTTTGCCGAGATAAAATTGTGCCGAGGAAAAAATCGGCTCCCGGCCATAAGAATAGGACAAATCTTTAACGGAAATCATAGAGGTGATTGTAACATTTAAGTCAGCATCGACAAATATTGCGATGAAGACTGATACTCAAAAATACCGAGAGGAAAAAACTAATCTTTAAATAGTTTAAAGATTACTGGAATCGAGTTCGTTTTCTCTGATGGCTTCGTCGATTTGATCGAGATCGATGTCATCGAGACTTTGAATCTGTTGGTCCAGGTCGGAAGCGGTTTCGACGACAGGAACTTCGGAGTCTAACTCGTATTGCTGAAATGAAGTAGTGGCTTTAGGTGAGAAGAAAGTAGTCTGCTTGGATAGATAGAGTGCGGCGAAGAGAGCAAGTACTACGAATAGTATTAGAGTAATTCCTTTTAAATTTTTCACTGTTGGCCTCCTTTTTTAGCAGCACTTCTGACTGCATCGGTCAAATTTCTAACAGCACCTTTATATTCCTGAAGAGCGGATTTAACTTTTTGCATGTTGTCGGTGTAATTTTTGAGGGTCTGACCGGGATTGTCGGAGTTACAATTGAATTCCAATAAGGAATTTTGGGCTTTGGTGTTGGCAGCGACTGCAGCCATTTTTTTGGTTTGGACCTGAGCAGCTAAATTTTTATAGGTTTGAATTTGAGCGGCGGTCTGGGTCTGAGTGGAAACATTTTTTTGGTAAAAATCGGTGGCGCGGTTGGTCATGGTACCAAGAGTTTCCATTACTTTGAAAGAAAATTGGTTCATGTTTTGAGAACGAGTTTTTACCGCAGCTTCCATGGATTGGCAAGCCTTAACCCGATTTTGCACCATATTGGCGGTACCGGTAGTGTTGGGTTTGTTGACTTGAGAGGCGCCCTGATTTTGAAGTGAATCCTGGTTTTGAGGAGTTTTGGTATTTTGTTGAGCCTGGGTGGGTTGTTTAGTGGCGGGGACGCGGGTGCTTACCGGCCTGGCAGCCAAAGCAGGGGCAACATTTAATAAAACAAAAAGAACCGGGGTGAAAAGAATTAGTTTGTTTTTCATGATTCAGTCTATAACAAATGTTTTTCTGATGTCAACTGGTAATTTTTAATTTGAGAGGGAGAGTAGCGGGAAAATTTGACAGCCAATACTTTTGAGAATAGTATTTAAAGTGTATTGTATTAGTTTATAAATTAAGTTTAAAAATGAAAAAAATATTGTTTTTGTTGACGGCAGTTTTATTGATTACCGGACTGGGCTTGGGAGCCAGGGTGTTGGCAGGAGACGAACAATTATTTATGCAAGTTTCTCCAAGAACTTGGGTATTGGACGAAGATGAATCGGTGGGAGGTGAGGCAGTGGATATACATTTGGCAATTCCCCTATCGGAGGTGATGAATGAGGATAATTTAGTTAGCGTAGTAGTTTACAACGAGGATTATTCTAAAAAGATTGATACTTTATCTATATCTATAGGCGCTGATATGAGGGGTGATGTAGTAATAAAATTTGTTCCGAATTATAGTGCTTTAGAGCCTGGGGATGTTTTAAATGTAGAAGTGGAGGGTGTTTGTGAGATAAATGCAGATCCTGAATATGACTGTTTATTTGAAGGGATTGAGGTAATGGATGCGGGATTTGTGATGGAGGAGGAGTCGACGGTAAAGAAAAATTAAAAAATCAGACAGAAAAACGGACGCGGGCATATAAAACGTAACCGAGCCCGGGAGCAATATTGACGATGACGTCGGTGGTCGGATTGAGTAGTTTATCTGGATGGGCTCGATTTATATATTTAGGATAATTTGTATTTCCGTTGTTTACAAAGGCTGCTGGTACGATAAAATAGTCGACTAATTCCGGAGTTGAGGTTGTTCTTGCCAATGGAAGACAATTTAATATCAGTATTTCTCGGGCTTTTTGAGCACGTTCAAGGGCAATTTCATATCTTTTTGAATCTTCTATTGGCCCATTCATAATTTATATTATATTATTATGGGTCTAATATGTCAACTATAGCCTAATTATCTGAAGATTTTTGATACTTTACTCGGTGGTTGTACCATCGAAATCAGCTTCGTTTTGGATGGCTTCGGCCTTGGTTTGGCGGATGATACCATCTTTGTGGTGAGCAGGGCTGTAGAGAGTGTAGAGTTTGAGGGGTTTTGTAGCGGAGGTATTGATGATGTTGTGCATGGCACCGGCGGGGACAATGACAGCATCCCCGTCTTGGACCGGATATTCAAAACCGTCGATAATACATTTACCCTCACCGGATTCAAATCGGAAAAATTGATCATTGTCGGGATGGACTTCCATACCGATTTCTTCGTTGGGCATAAGACTCATAAGGACCAGTTGAGAGTGTTTGCCGGTATAGAGAACTTGGCGGAAATTGGTATTGTTTACGGTATCTGTTTCAATATTGGTGGTAAATCCTTTCATATTAAATCCTTTATAAAAAAATAAAACTAGTTTGTACCTAAAGGCAGGGATTCGCAAGCCTCGCCGTCTTTGTCGCCATCGAGGCGATTGATATCGTTTCCGGTACCGCCAACTTTTTCAAAAAAGATCTGGGCGTCGGATTGGGTGGAAAAATCGTCACAATTGTATTCGTCGGCTGTTTTTCCCAGAGTACTGTCGGTGGTGATATTGCCCAATTTATCAAAAAGAATATTTCCGGCGGTGTCACGGCTAAGTTTGGATTCCTGAAAGGATTTGGTTTCCCAAAGTTTTTGTAAGTCCCAATCATTTTGAGAAACTTCAAGACCAAAAGCGGCTAAAAGAGCGATAAAAGCGATGGCCAAACCGATACGGGCTTTTTCCCAAAAATAAAATAAAACAGCAACAATTATCATAAGAACAAGAATTAGTCCGAGGCGAAATTTTCGGTTGTAACGGATTTTGGTTAATTTGGATGGTGATGAAATATCTTCTGTTTTTTTTATTTTTTTGGCTTTCATATAATAATTGTAACAAAAAAATAATTTGAAAAAATATTTGGCATCTTAAATATTACTTCCCAAAAAGTTAAATAAATATCCAATAAGTATGATGCCAACGATAGTAATACCGAAAAATACGGCTAAAAGTTGCCATTTCATGGCTTTTTTAAGAATTAGAGCTTCGGGAATAGATAAAGTCACGGTAGCTGTCATAAAAGCAAGGGCTGTTCCTATGGGTATACCTTTACCGACAAGTGCCTCAACTATCGGAATGACGGAAACAGAATTTGCATAAAGCGGTACACCTAAAAGGGTGGCCATCGGTACTACCCACCAAGCTTTAATGCCTAAATATTTTTCGACCAAAATAGCCGGAACAAAACCGTGAATAATTGACCCGATAGCCACCCCTAAAACGACGTATGGAAAAATACTTTTGGTAATTATGAAACCATCTGTCCACCAATAGCTCAAAAGTTTTTTTAGTTCCATTTTTTGATTATTATTTTCGGTTTGGAAATCGGAGGAGGATTTGAATTTTAATAATTGCTGATTAACATATTTTTCCAGGTGTAATTTATGAATAATCAGGCCTCCTATTACGGCTATAAAAATACCGACAGCATTGTAAATAATAGTGGTTTTCAGTCCGAATAAGGCCGGAAAAAGAATTAAAGAAGATTCGTTTACCAAAGGCGAGGCGATTAAAAAAGCAAAGGTAACTCCAAGCGGAATGCCGGCACTTACAAATCCAATAAACAAGGGAATTGAGGAGCAGGAGCAAAATGGAGTGATAACCCCAAGAATTGCGGCAAATAAATAATCCAGTCCAAACCATCGTCTTTTGGTAAGGATATCTTTGACTTTTTCGGTGGGAAAATAATAACGGGTGACAGCCATCAGGTAATTGATTAAAACCAGAAGAATTCCGATTTTAATAGTATCGTAAATAAAAAAGTTGAGAGCTGAGCCGGTATACGACTCATGGGATAAATTCAGCCAATCTTGAGTAATATAATCGGCCAGAATTTGGATGGGGTAAAAAATATCCATTGTAAATTAAATCTCTTTTTTTATTACTTCTTTGATTTTTTCTAAATTACCGGAACCGATCATGGCAGGTTTGCCGTCAATGGCCAAAATCGGTGACTGCATAACACCCATTTCAATAATCTTGGTAATATCAGTGGAATATTCTACTTTGGAGGATATTTTCAGTTCATTTACAGCAGTTTTGGTTAATTCATAAAGAGTTTTACAGGTGGGACAACCTGATCCTATGACTTGAATTTTCATATTTTGATTTAAAAAAATTTAATATTTTTACCTTTATCGTTTGGAGAGAAAAATTCGGGTTATTTTTTGATAACGGCAGTGCAAAATTTACAACGGGTGGCTTTGAGAGGGATTTGGCTTAAACATTCGGAACATGTTTTGTTTGTAGGGTCAACCTTTTCACCCTTTTTTATTTTTGCCATGATGGTATTCATGGGAAGAACAACCAAAAAGTAAATAACAGCGGAAATTATAAGGAAGGAGATTAGAGCGTTAAGAAAGTCACCAATTAAAAATTTACTGCCATTGAGGGTAAAAATAAGATTTGAGAAATCCGGAGTACCGCCGATAGCACCGATTAGGGGGGTGATAATATCTTTGACCAGGGCAGTGACGATAGACCCAAAGGCTCCGCCAATTACCACAGCAACGGCTAAATCAATAACGTTACCTCTTAGGATAAAATCCCGAAATCCTTTAAACATAATTTTTAAATTATTAATTTTTATAATTGTCTGCATTATATTATGACAGATTTACTTACATTATTATTACTGGTTAATTGGGAGGGTTAACTGCTATAATTTTAATGTGAGTTTATTAGTTAAATTATTTAATTTATGAAAAAATTATTGTTTTATTTTGCAATTAGTTTGGTTATTAGCGGTTTTGGATTTTTGGGATTGAGAAATTTTAGTCAGAAAGTAGAGGCAGTAGGTGAAGTATTGGGTAATTCGCCGACAGTGTTGACGCAAAGTTTACCTAATGGTTGGACTAATCGACCTTATATTGCCACAATAAGAACCAGAGACGTGGATGTGGGAGATAAGTTGGGGATGATAGCAAGTGATTTACCGGAGGGATTGTCGCTGAGTAATTGTTCACAATTTGTATTGAGTAATTCCGAACGACTACATTGCGATTTATCGGGAGTAGTGGCTGAACCGGGAACTTATACATTTAAGATCGGGGTGTTTGATAATAATGGAAATTTCGGGTCACAGGTTTATACCATTAATTTTGAACAAGCACCTTAATAAATTTTAAGTTAAGGTATCGAGAATTTTGTCTAAATCGCCGCTGGCAACTCCGATAACTTTGTCAGCGGCACCGTAATAAACCAGAAGTTTAGTGTCTTTAATTACGGCACCACAGGGAAAAACAACATTGCTGATTTCGCCATATTTTTCATAATCCATTTCCGGTTCTAATATTGGGTATTTAGTACGCCCGAGAATAGTTGTAGGATCATCTAACTTCATCAGTATAGCTCCGAGTCGATAATGATGATCAGTATTGCTGACGCCATGATAAAGAAGTAACCAGCCTTTGTCGGTTTTGATGGGGGGAGCGGCAATACCCATCTTGGCTTTTTCCCAATGCTGATGACCAATGGTAATGCAGGCTTCGCCCTGGAGATATTTATTATTTTTAAAATCTAAACTGTCAACATGATCGATCAGGATTCCCCTACCCCCTTCCCGATGAAGAAAAACATATTGACCTTTGATGAGTTCGGGAAAAAGACAACCATCTTTGTTGTCGGTTTTGGGATCTGAGATTATAATTGGTTTTTTAAAATTCCATTTTTGGGCGGTAAAATCGTTTATGGAAATTGAGGTGAGGGCAATTTTGGGAGGTGTTTGACCATCATAAGCGGTATAGCAAATATAGATCAGATCACCAATTCGGGTTATTCGGGGATCTTCACAACCACCAAATCCATCCGGTTTTTGTTTGATTTCAAATTTTTCACGAGGAAGGTAAATCGGTACCTTACTTTTAAAATCGATATTGAATCCGTCGAGACTATGGGCATAACCAAAAACAGAAGTATTATCTTTGGACATGGCACGATAAATGAGGTGGACTTTTTCGTTGATTAAAATGGCAGCCGGATTAAAAGTAGCCCGTGATTCCCAGTTATTATTGTCTTGGGGAGTGATGATGGGATTTTTGTTAAAACGTTGGAGTTTGGGGGATGTGTGGCGATTATTTTTGAGGTTAATTAAAAGATCGTTAAGATTGGTGGTAGCCAGGGCAACATAATTATCGGCGGCACCATAGTAAATAAAAAGTTCGTCATTTTGGACTAGGGCGCCTGAAGGAAAAACTATATTTGGGACCATACCTTCCAATTCGTAAGTTTCTTGGGGTACCAATATAGGATTGTCGGTACGACCGATAATTTTTTGGGGATTTTCTTTGTCCAACAGAATCGCTTCAATACCAAAGGTGCCAAAACTACCGTTAAAATAATTTTGGATGTGAGAATATATCAAAAGCCAGCCTTCGTCGGTTTCGACGGGAACAGCTCCAATTTCGGTATGATCACTGGTAATCCGACGGAAATTTATTTCATTTTTAGTTAAATCCTGATACCATTTTTGCCAAAAGTTCTGATTCCATAAATCCTTTATGTTGTCAAAATAAGCAATAGCATTCCGGGAGGGAGGAAGATCGGTGTTGGCAGTCAGGATAGCGGCATATTTACCATTAATTTTTTTGGGAAATAAGGCCATGGCTTTGGCATTAAAAGGGGTGATCAAATGTTTTTCGAAGGTAATGAAATCAGTGGTGATGGCAAGAGCTATTTTGATTGAGTCAGGACCGGGAGTTTCGGCACTGATGGCAGTATAAAAGACATAATATTTACCGTCAATTTCAGTGATGCGGGGGTCCTCTAAACCATATTTTTCCCAAGAGTGTTCCGGTTTTAGAATTTGGATTCTTTTGGTAAAGTTAAATCCGTCACGGCTTTTGGCCAGACCAATGGTTGATAAATTGGAACCAAAAGCGCGATAGACCATTAAATAATCTTCACCTTTTTTTATCAGACTTCCATTAAATACTGCCGTATTTTCCCAGTTATTTTTGTTTTCGGGAGACAGGATAGGATTGAAAAGATAGCTTTGAACTTTGATCATATTTATTTTATACGGACTATTTTGGCCGGTTCAAGGATAGGTTTTTCAGAATATCTAAGTTGTTTTAAAAATTTATCTAAATCGGCGGAAGCGGCACAAACGTAGGAATCTGCACCACCATAATAAACGTATATTTTGCCATCCTGAATGATGGCACCGGAAACGTAAACGATACCGGGTTTGAAACCGGAATTTTCGTAAAATTCCTGTGATTCTAATATCGGAGCCTTGGCTTTACAAATAATTTTGCTAGGGTCATCGAGATCCAGTAACATAACACCGACTTTGTAATTCATAGCGTGATAAAAAAGCAACCAACCATAATCGGTTTTTAGGGGGGGAGCACCGGCGCCACGGAGACGACGGTCCCAGGATGAATTTTGGGGCGGGATAAGTTGAGGATCGACACTATCGGTAATGTATTTTTTACTTTTAAAACCAAGATCGTCAAAATATTCGATATGAATTTTGGGAGTGATGGCATGCAAAATCGCGTAATGTCCGCGGATTTTTTCAGGGAAAATCACCCAGTTTTTGTTGGTTTGATTGGGAGGAGAGATACAAATTGATGGTTGCCAATTCCAACGTCCTTTAATAAAATCATCAACTGAAATTGAGGTGAGTCCAACACGAAGACCAAGATCACAGGCGGTATAAGTAGCATAAATGATATCTTCATCTCCCACCCTAACCAAACGGGGATCTTCGGCTCCGGACCAACTGCCACCAGAGGGATAAATTTCAAAAGTATTTTTATTTCGAACCGTCGTTTGGTGGGTAAAAATGGGAAAAGGAAGACGGTTATCGATCGAAAGTCCGTCTTTTGAAACAGCATAACCAAGACGGGAAACACCGTCGTTGCCAATAGCCCGATATAGAAAGTGAAATTTATCATCGAGTAAAATTACGCCAGGGTTAAATGTCTGGGACGATTCCCAATTATTTTCGGGATTAGGAGAAATAATCGGATTGTTTGAAGCCCGGTTTAAATTGATTTTGAGATTTTTAGCGGTTTGGGTAGTACGTAATTTAAAACTAGGATAGATGACTGCCTCGACATGATCTTTATCGATATTCCAATAGGCAATTAATTTTCCAGAAACATGCGCCAATCCAATAAATTCGATTTTTTTGCCAATCCAGGACGGAGGAGAATGCCATAACGGAGTGTCAGACCGATAAATGATATTTCCGTTTTTAATTATGGCAGAACCAATTTGAAAACCATCCGGCCAATCACGGTTGTGGTATATTACCAAACTTCCCTGACTGATTTTGACGACGCCTTCAATTTCAATTTGGCCCGAATCGAAGTGAGTGGTACGGGGAGTGATGTCTTTAATGATTTTGGGGCTGATTCTTTTGCGGGTGTATTTTTCTTCAAATATTTTAAGAAGCTTAAACTCGATTCCATCGATACTTTTGGCAAGTCTGATATTTTTTCCGGTATCCTGATCGGTTTTAAAAAATAGATAAATGGTTTTGCCTATTTGTTCGATGCCCAGACCGGTCAGTGATTTTATTTTGTTTTGTTTTCCACCTTTTATATTTGATAACAAACCCTTGAGGTCCAGCATAGATTTAATTTTAGACTTAACTTGGGCAAGAGGCAATTACATCTTATTATTAATAATATTAAAATTAAGAAATAATATAAATATTTAAAATGTCTTACATTAAAAAAATTTTGTTATTGTTGGCGGTGTTGGGGGTATTATGGTTATTTAGGGATAGTGATAATAATAAAATTATTAAGAAATCGACACCGACTCCAACGATTTATAACGAAAAAACTGTTTTACCAAAAACTGTAAAATGGCCGGTACCATTTACTTCTCAGGCGCCGTTGGGAAATTGGGCAGATGTAAAAGAGGGAAATGGGTGTGAAGAAGCTTCGATATTGATGGCATATTTTTGGGCTATTGATAAAAAAATTAATCCAAATGATGCAGCCAATGAGATAAGAAATATTTCTGATTTTTCGTTTAAATTACTTGGTCATTTTCATGATATTTCCAATGAAGATACATTAAAATTACTTAAAGAATATTTTAATTATAATAAGGCCTATTTAGAAAATCAGATTAGTGTGGAAACGATAAAAGCTAGGTTATTCGAAGAAAAAATACTGATAGTGGCGGTAAATGGTGATAAACTGGAGAATCCAAATTATCAGATTCCCAAACCGGCAAATCATAAAATTGTGATTGTCGGTTTTGACGATAACACGCAGGAATTTATAACTAATGATCCCGGAACTTCAAGAGGAGGGGGGTTTAGATATAAATATGATAAATTAATGGGTGCAATTACTGACTATCCTACCGGATATAGAGAATCTTTTGAGGAAATTATTTTAACAATGATTGTAATAGAAAAGGAGAGATCTGATTTATAGTTCTTTTGTCGGAACGGGATCAGTGATAACAAAGGTTTGAATAATCTGATCGACTTCGGGAGAGAAGTTGGTATTTAGGAGAGTGATGTAAATATCGCCGATTTTTTTGACAGTAATATTGGGTTGGTTTTGGTATTTTGTTTGATATTCGGATTGGGTATCCCAATGTTCAATTGCCAAATCATATGATTGTCCACCTTTGTAGATTAAAACAATGCCGTTTGGCCAACCGTAAAGATTGTTTTTGTCAGTGAGAGATTGATAGACAGACGGAAAGGAAATTTTAAATCCATATCGTTGATTAGTGTAAGTTTGCCAACCTGAAGGGATATTTGAAGTTGGAGCGGCGGTAGGGAGGATAGATGGTGAAAGAGTCGGAGCAGAGGCCTGAGGAGTGGGAGTTTGTCCGTCGAGGGGAAGGTTTTGAGAAGCTTTGGACTGCTGGGTACCGTAGTAATAAGCAAATGAGGAACTGACGATGATTAGTAAGATAACAAGTAGTTTTACTATAGTTAATTATCTCACAAGTGCCAGAAAATTGCAGTGAGATTTGTGCCACCGCCAGCCAGATTGATGGCTTTTTTTAATTCGTATTGGCTGATATCATCATTTAGTGATTCTTTTGGGGGAATATTGCCGGTGTAGAAACTTTGTAAAACCGGTAAAGCCCGCGCATCCCCTATTTGTCCTAAAGCCCAGATGGCGGAATTTCTTGATTTAAAACTACGATTTTCATCTTTTAACAAAGAAATTAAGGCGGTAACACAATCGCCTTGATATTCACTTTTGGCTTGTTTACATTGTAATTTGACATCAGAACCAATCTGGGTGCCGGTGATGAAGAAAAACAGGACAAAAATACTTAAACCGATGGCGAATATAAAAGCTATTTTATGGTTAAAGTGTTTTATATTTATATTATAGTGGATTGTGAAAAATAATAAAAATATGCAAATAACTGTAATAGTTCATCCAAATTCAAAGAATCCGAGAATCGAAAAAGATATGTTTCATACTTTACATGTTTATGTGACGGCACCGCCTTTGGAAGGAAAGGCTAACAAAAAAGTAATATTTTTATGTTGCGAGGGGGGAAGTCAAAAAATAAGGTGTTTGAAGTAAGTGGCTTGTGATTTGATATTATATTTTATATATAAATTTTTAAAAAAATTATGGCAGATAAATTAGCAAGTCCTCTATTAGGTGAAGTACAGGAATTGGGAGCGATAAAAGAACAATATCGGTTGCTCACCATGAAACAATCAACTGTTAATTGGGGTGAAGAAGACAGATTAAAATTGCTCGAATTAAAAAAAATACTTGGAATTGATCAACCGCTTAGTGAAAAAACAAAAGAAGCTTTACACCGTCAAGGTCTTGCCGATACAGTGAGTGTTAAGGGAGGATCTTTTAACCCGGGATTGAATAAAGAAGAAATTGACGAAATTTTAAATGCAAATGCGGGTAACAAAAGTTAAACTGGACATGGAGAGAAATTTTGGAAACGTGTCGGATTAAGAAATTGCTTCTGTCGTTTTTGTATCCACTAAAAAAGGTGTCTGGGAATAAGAAGGGTATGGCTTTTTAGAATTAGGTCCTGTAATTACAGGAGGTGTGGCCCAAATTAAAAGTTGTTGAACAACTAAGCGGATGAGTTTTTTGGCTTCGATTTCGTTGTGTTTTAGAGTAAGATTCCAATCCAGTCCGGGACTGGTGTTGCCTTCAAGAAGGTAGGCGTTACCATTATCACTAATGACGAAATCAAGGGCATAAAGAGAACGTTTATTGTTTAAATCTTTTGCAATCAGATTGGACATTTTAAGAACAATTTTTGGAATTGCGCTTAGAGGAATATAGGTCAAGGTGCCGCCTCGATGTTCATTGCAACGGAATTCACCGGATTTGGCAACCCGAATGTAGGTCTGGACTATTTCACCATTTAAGTAAACAAGACGAATGTCGGTAGCGGCGGAATTATTGTCGTGGTTAAAACCGTGATCAAAATTGACAAAAGGCTGAATAACAAAGGACCTATGGTTGTTTTTGGTGATGACTGATAATATTTTTGGTAATTTTTTGGAATCGAATTTATAGACGTGGCGTCCACCAGCACCATATCGATCTTTAACTATAATATCGGAACTAAAGTCTTGAGAGTTTGGGTGACGGTCAATGAGCTTGGCAAGAGCGGAGAGGGCGGTTTGGATACTTAATAGGTTATTTGATTCAAGAGAAACAGTGGGGATGGCATATTGAGCAAAAGAATTGCTCGTTTTTTGCTTGTCAAAAAATAAATTAAATAAACCGGGGTCGTTGAAGGGTTTGATCTGGGATAAAGAAAACAGCAATTGGCGATTGGTTTTGAGGGTGGCAGTGGTGGGCGAAAATTTGTCAAAGATAAATGAGGAATAACAGGGAGAATTAATTTTGTGCCACTGATCGTTGTTAAATTCCCAGAAGCTTCGGCAAAATCCCGGCCCGACAATGTCGGCGGAAGTAGTAAGGGCGGCTTTTAAACCAATTTTTTGACAGGAGTCAAGAAAATAACTATATACTTCATTATAGGATTCGTTACGGGAACCTTTAGGAAAGGGGGTCGTATTATTATTTTCTTTTTCATAGGCACTGGTGGCGAGACGTTGGGAATATACGATGAGAACGTCGAAATTATAGAGTTTTGTCATAAAATTAAATACTGATACGGAGAACTTGTTAAGCTATAAATCCGTTACCTTTTGGTGCACATCCGAAAACTATGAAAAGTTTGTGTTGGTAATATGGTTGATATCTATTATATCTTATAAAAGAGAAAAAAGATGTAAGCAATCAGGGGTGAATGGGCTTATTTTAATGTTAAAAAGCCTTATTTTGGGGAAATAATGGGGTTTTGGATTTTTGTAGCCAAATCAATTAAAAATAGCTGGTTTTTGCGAAGAAGTGGTAATTTGTCTAAAGCAAAAAATCCGTATTGGGAAACTTCATGAGAAGGGGTAAAATCCCCACCAATAAAAATACCGGTGTAACATAAGTCCAAACGAGCAAAATCACGGTCAGTACGGGTTTTTAGTGAGTCATCAATACTGACGACAAAACCTGACTCTTCTTTGATTTCCCTCTCCAAGGATTCTCTGGGATGTTCTCCGGATTCCAGATAACCACCAGGTAAACTCCAGGCGTGGGAACGATAGGTATGTTTAAAAAGAAGAATTTCTTTATTTTCGTTAAAAATTATGCCGGTAGTTCCGACCAAAAATTTGGTTTGGAACATATTCATAATAAAAAGCTGCCAGCCTTTGGAAAGATGAAGGGACCGATAAATTTTGGCTAATAAGGTTTTCACATTGCGTTGGGATCTTCGGATTCGTTACCGGAAAAATGACTTAATTTTTCATTTTCCAGTTCCAGTTGATGAATTCTTTTGGTCAATTCCAATATTTCATCTTTATCTTTTTTGATTTCCTTGTTTTTGCCATGAAGAGTAAGTGAGTTTGAAATTGCCCGGACAAGATGTACCAAATATGACAAAACTAAGCCTATTAAAAGAGAACCAATAATTACATAAAAAAGAGGGATGTCTGAAATAACATACATACCTAAATTTAGGGTAACCGGAGCAAAGTTATATTTGGAGATATAAACAAGAAACGAACCTATAATAAGAAATAAAATTAGAATTAACATATTTAGCTTAAAATACCAAGGCCAATTAAGCCGATAATAATGAGATAAGCGGCGATAAGATAATTGACTATTTTGGGAAAGACCAAAATTAAAATACCAAAAACTAACGAAGCTAAAGGACTAAGATTTGAAAAAGAGATATTCATATAATTTTTATAAACCTAATAAGCGAGCCAGAAAAATAATAACGGCGATAACGAGTAATAGATGGATAAGTCCTCCGCCAATGTGAAGAGAAAAACCTCCCAACCACGAAATCACTAACAGAATAATGATGATATTTATAATATCCATAATTTAAGACTCCTGTTTTTCACCTGAGGAGATGCGAATTAATTTAACAATTCCCCATGCTAATAACATATAAACGAAAATAGCCACTAAGGTTGAGGGTTCAAAAACCGAACCGGAAACATAAGCTTGTCTAAATATTCCCTGGAAAGGTAAAACAAAAATCCCGGTAATTCCATAGATAAATCTAACAAAACCACTGGCTACGTTGGCACCGGTCAACTTAAGAAGCAGACGAATGCCTAGTAATATTTCGAGAAAACCAAAAAGGAAATATATTGCATATTCAATAGTTTCTCGGTTTGAGGCTCCGGTTTTAACCTGAGTTGTTAAAATCGGGTTGCCACTATCTTTGTCGTTTTCTACCGGAGTAGTTATTGTTTCTTTAATTATTTCTGTCATATTTTTATCCCCTATTTCGGAGAATCCGACCAACATAAATAACCACCACCGCGCCTATTACGGCTACTAAAAGACTATAAAGATTAAATCCGTCAACACCCGATTTACCTACCATTCCCATTAGAAAACCACCGACTATTGATCCTAAAATTCCCATAAGAATGTCTGCCATGGTGCCCTGTCTGTAGTTGGTTTTCATAATAACTGAGGCAATCCATCCTGCTAGCGCTCCGAAAATTATCCAAAGTATAATACCCATATTTTTTACCTTCTAAAATAAATAAATTAAATTTCTTCTGTTTTTATGGTGTCTGATTTATATTCACATCAATTTCATTCGGAATATTGACTTCAGGTGCGGGAATATTAATCTGAGGTGTTCCCATTTTTCTAAGGGCCGGGAGGCCAAAATAAAAAAATAAGAAACCCAACACTATCAGTCCAAAAATAGCAACCAACAAACCACCATTACTATTATTATCGTTTGCCGGAGCCGGACTATTTACAATTGTAGTCATATTTTTTCACACCTTTTTTTAACAAATAAAACTTAAGTCACTAAAAAAATTTTAGAATTCTTCTTTTTTGATGATTGTTTCGGCGGGCAAATAGGCTATCAGGGCTTTTTCAACTATTTTGGTTAAGGTTAAATCTTCTAGTATAGCCTGGGCCCGAGCGTATTTTGCCAAAGATGGTTTCATAAAGAGAGTGATTCGCTGTTTTGCACTAGTTGTCATTATACTAATAATACACTTAGTTGTAGTGGTTGTCAAATGACAAGTAGTTTGATTTAGAAGCTTCTTAAATTAGGCTGGCTACCAAGGGGCTGCCCTTGGCCAATCTCAAATTATATTATATAAAAAAATTCGAAATTCCGCCAGTTTTATTCACGTTTCTAAAATTAAATACTCTTATTTTATTTCTTTTTGGTTTCACCCCATCTACCATTACCATGCGAAAAGAGAGCGGAATGAATTTGGGACCATCACTTTTTGGATAGTATAGGCGGAAGGGTTAAAGAATTTGAATCCTTATGGAGTGGTTGTCGGGGTTAGAGTCGGAACAATTGTAGGTTCTATTGTCGGGACAACGCTAGGAGTGACAGAAAGATCCGGTGTTATGGTAGGAGTAATTTCCGGAGTTGAAACAGGCGAAACAAATCCAGTGAGTAATTTGTTAAGCCAACCAAACAAACTAAAACCCTTAAGACTTTCGTTTAATCTGGTTTCGATAGCAAGTAATTCTTCGTTTAAAGAACTTATGGATTCTTGGATAGCTGTTTTTTCACTGGTTGAAGCCTTGCTTTCCAGACGGGTTAATTGTCTAACCTGATTTTGAAGGTGAACAATTTCACTTCTGACAGCACCGGCATTTTTATAGTCAGGACCAATGACCAATTTTGCCAGACCGGATCTGGTACTGATTTTGTTAAGGGAACTATCAATGGTTTTATCCGATTCTATTTGTTCTGCCTGAATCTGTTCGAGTTCTTCTTTGACTTGAGGAGTTTTGACTTTTGGCTTGACTACCTCAATTTTTTGGATGGTTTGGTCTAAATATTTAGCTTTTATCTGTGTCGGTTTGGGTTGATTGGACGGATTAACTTTGTCATTTTTGGCCAGAGTTAAGGTAGAAGAAAAAGTAAAAAACATTAAAAGTAGTGCGAGAAAGAGCTTGTTTGATATTTTCATAGTAATATGGTTATAGTCTTATTGTCTTGGATTGTCAAACTGACTTAAAATTATCAGTCGCAAAAGTTGGGTAAAAGATGGGTGTTTTTATACTTTGGTTTTGTATTTCAATAAACGAAAAAGTCCTTTTGATGGCTTGTAAACTTTGTCGGGAAATTTTTCGACTAATTTCCAGACGCATCCGTTAACTGTCTTGGGATGAAAACTGCGGTCTGAAGCTTCAATTTTTGAAATAAGTTCTGACCAACGAAGACCTTCCGGATTCTGTTCAAGTAACTTAAACGTGGTTGCGTAAATTCGCCCGGTGATAGTGTTTTTCAAAACAATACTCATACTTAAAGTATACCAAAAAGCTATATCAAACTATCTCGAACTCGGGTGGTGAATTGATTAAAAACTAAATAAGGCCGGCAGAAAGCAGAATTAAGGCGATAGCGGTAATGATGGCAAAGATACCGGTGGTTTTTATAAATAAGTTGACGGCTTCTTTTTTTTGGCCATCAATAAAAAGCTGAAGAGGTTGGTAAAAAAACAGGAACGCCATGACAGCAACAGAAAGAGTAAGGAGTGATAAAAATACGACCGGGGCAAAAAAAGTGTCGGGTTTATTTTTTAGAGGCTCGGTGACAAAGTTCATGACAATGACACCAAGGATAATGTAGGCGGAGGCGCTTAGGGCGTTAATGAAAGGGTTTTTGGACATAGTTGATTATAGCAAAGGGTTATTAGTCATGAGTTTTTATGAATCGGTACAAGTACAAAATTCTAGATAATAGGTATGGCGCTCTATTGTTTGTAAATTTTTTAGTTCACTCCCGGTTTTGGTTAACGCGTCTTTAATTATTTGATAGCGGACCTTAGAAGAAAAATTTCCCACCCATTCGGTTCTGGCCGGATTTTCGTAAGTAAAAAGTTTATCTGCCAGTGTCAACTGTCTCTTGGTCTCGTTTTTTGAGCAAAGTCTATAACCTTCATGGCAAACTTGCGAGATTATCTCGTCAAAATACTCTTCGTTGGCCGTGGTCAGGCAATCCAAATAGGATGGGTCAATATCAGGGAAAGTCTCTGAGATAACCCTTTTTAAATTATTTCTGTAATGCAAAAAGAATTGATGAGTTTGGGGGTTTTTCAGGTTATCAGCAGATAAGCTGATTAGTAATCTTCCGTTTGGCTTTAAATTTAATTTAATTTTTTTAAGCAACTGATCCTTGTTTTTGATCCAGTACCAAGAAGCGAGTAGGACAATAGCATCAAACTTTTCGGCATGCGTATAAGTATCAAAGTTTTCAACATTTCCTTTAAAGAAAGAAACGTTGGGATAGTTACAAAGTTGATTAGCATACTTTATAAACTTAGGAGAGATATCGATGCCAATAACTTTTCCCTTATCTCCCACAAATTCCCGAATTACTTTTGACACCATTCCCGGGCCGCAACAGAGATCCAGAACATAGTCGCCGGGTTTGATTTCCGCAAATTTTACCGCCCTCTCGCCACGGGGACGCCACCCAAAATACTCTCGTTCTTTTATGTAATAAGTGACTGCATCAGGATTTTTATATGCTTTTTTCATCTGTTTGTAGAATACACCAGGTTTTAGGATTAAAAAAGAGATTATCGTGAGAGTGCTCCCCCGCGTGGATTCGGACCACGAACCTACCGCTTAACAGGCGGGCGCTCTACCGTTGAGCTACAGGGGATTAAATTGTCAAATGAACGAGGACAGCTTTGATTATATCATTGGAAAAGAATGCTGAAAATACACTGATGGTTTTTAAAATAAGGTAAAATATGACTATTGTTTGATACAATACGCAGATGAAAATAATACTTGTAAGACATGCAGAATCGTTGAAAAATGCCGGTTTATGGCAGAGGGGTACAAAAAATAGGTTGAGCCAGAATGGTGAAAAACAGGCGAAGGAATTGGCAGAAAAATTAAAAAACAGAAAGATAGATTGTATTTATTGCTCACCTACTATCAGATGTAAACAAACTTTGGAAGAAATTTTGAAAATTAGGGATGATGAAATGTTGATTCATTTATCGAAACTGATTGATCAAAAAAGAATAGATGAGAATATGGATTTTTTTCAAAAAAAGGTTGGACTGTTTTTGGATGACTTAAAATATGACCATAACGAGGAAGATGTAGTGTTGGTAATAAGCCATATGATGACTTTGGGGACAATGTTGAATTTATTAAAAAAAGAAAGCAGGATATTGGAAAATGGAGAAATAGTAGAAATTGAAGTTAAAAAAGATTAAGAAGCGGTTTCGACCGGGACTGGTGGGGTGGGTTGGGTGCGATTGTTGGCTCTTTTGAGAAGGTGATCGAAGGTGATGGGAGAAATAATATAGAGGACTTCGAAAGTGGCTACGGAGAGCTCGAAAGCACTGGGAATTTGGCTGGTGACTAAAAAGGCGCCAATCCCTAAAAGAAGGGCATTTTTAAAACTACTGCGTAAATGTGCCCTAAAGATGGCGTTTATTCGCACTAAAGGAAAGTTGGCGGCTTTGGCTTTTTCGACAATAATTTTTCCACTGATATAACCGGCATGGAAGACAGTGATAAAAGTACCGACAGCGGTGACAAAATTCATGGTGGTATTTTGGCGGGTAAGATCGGCGATAAGCCATTTAAATTCCATAGAAGTAGGAAGATGGCGTAAGAAAATGATGGACAAAACAAATAGAGTGGAACCGAACCCGGAGATCCATAAAAGCATTTTGTTATAGTTGATACGGAATTCGAGAATTTTTTTATTTTTGCGAAAGATAAAACGGATCAAACGCCAAAGAAGGCGGGGGGCGACAAAAATTATTAAAATTGCCAACCAAATTTGGAAAATGAGAGTCCAGGAAACAGCGGTAGTAGAGGTGACGTTGAAAAAAGGAAAATGAAAATTGGTGCCGGTGAGAGGATATTGAGGATAGGGAATGAAATCATAAAGATATTTAGGATTGAGAGGTTGAGTGTAAAAATCGATCAAAAAAATACGTCCGGCGGAAAAAAAGGCAATGGACTGAATGAGAAAGTTAAAAATATAAAAAAGAACGGAGGAATCCCCTTCTCTGACTTTTTTGTTGAGCATCAGATATTGCTGATTTTCGTTGGTTTGGTCTATTTCGGATTCAAAATATTTGAGACGGGTGGAAAGTTTGAGACCAATAAAGCGGAGGGGTAAAAAAAGGATGTTTTGGGTAATACCAATCAGGATTACGGACAACCAAATTTGCTTGGTTAAAAAATAGTAGCTAAAGAAAATACTGGCGTAAAGTTTGAAACTGCCGCCGCGAAAAAACCAAATTAAAATGACAATGATGAGAGCAATTAAAATAGTGCTAAGAAAAGGAAGATTGCGTTTGCGGTTGTCGATGGAACGGACGGCATTAAACCCAGAGTTTGATTTCACATTTTGATTATAAAGCATCACTGGATGCTTTGTTACGTTTTGAACTCACTTCGTTTGTGTTATTACTATCGTGTAATACCTGTAAAACCTTAGAAATTACTCGAGGTAGTCTTGTAACTTCTTTCGTCTGCTGGGATGACGGAGTTTGCGGAGAGCCTTGGCTTCGATTTGGCGGATGCGTTCGCGGGTGACATTAAAAATTTTGCCAACTTCTTCGAGAGTTTTTGGAGTTTCACCTAAAAGGCCAAATCTGAGAGAAAGAACTTTGGCTTCACGTTCATCGAGAGAATCGAGAACTTCTTCGATGGATTCCCGAAGTAATTCACGGGAAGTTTCTTCGTAGGGAGAAGGCATGGTAGTGTCTTCAATAAAATCACCCAAAAATGAATCTTCGTCATCACCAACGGGAGTGGCCAGGGAGGTGGTGTCCTGAGAAATACGATAAATTTCTTCAACTTTTTCGACAGTAATACCGACTTCATGGGCAATTTGTTCGATATCCGGTTCGTGACCGAGTTTTTGGGTCAGAGCACGGGTGGCTTTGTAAACTTTGTTGATGGTTTCGACCATGTGAACGGGAATACGGATGGTTTTGGCCTGGTCGGCGATAGCACGAGTGATGGCCTGACGGATCCACCAGGTGGCATAGGTAGAAAACTTGAATCCCCTTTTCCAATCAAATTTTTCCACAGCCCGCATAAGACCCTGATTGCCCTCCTGAACTAAATCAAGAAAAGTTAGACCACGGCCGATATATTTTTTGGCAATAGAAACTACTAATCTAAGATTGGCGGAAATTAAGGCTTCACGGGCGGATTGAGATCCGGTTTCAATGGCTTGAGCCAGAGAAACTTCCTGTTCGAAGGTTAAAAGATCGATTTTACCGATTTCTTTGAGATACATCCGGACGGAATCGATACCGCCTTTTTGATTTAAAAGAGTCAAAAGATCGGCACTGCGCTGTTTTTCTTTTTCAATGCCAACAATTTCGTCAGCATTAATTTTGTCAAAAATATCGATACCTTTCCCAAAAAGATAGTCAAATAATTTATCTATTTCTTCGATATATTTTTGAGGACTGGGTATTTTTTCGAGAATTTCGTCGTGGGTAAGATAGTGCTGTTTCTTGGCTAGGTTAACTAAACTTTGTTTTATTTTAGTGAAGTCGAGTGAGTTGGTTGTCGGCATTCTATATGTTATATCAAAAATTAACCAATAATTCTAGAGTTTTTTAAGTTTTTAGGCTTAAGACTTTTGACTTTGAATTTTGGAAAGTTTTTGAAGGGCGAGATTATAGTCATTTTCTACCTGTCGAAGACTTTCAGGCGACCCTTGATTTTCCAACTGTGCTATTTTACCACTTAATTGCTTTAATTGGGATTTGAGATTAATTTCAGATAATTGATTGATGGTTTTTTTGACTTCGTGGTGATGTTGTCGGGAGTCGAGTTTGATTTGGTCCAACTGAAGATAGAGATCCTGAAAAACCTGACTGAGCTCGGGCGGGAGAATTTGGGAGAAGTTATTGGCTCGAAATTTTTTTTGAGCGGAGAGTAAATTTAGAAGTTTTTGAAATTTAGGAAAAGTTAAAGTTTCCAGATTTTTTTTGATTTTTTGAGAAAGCGAAATGGGCTTTTTGGCGGAAAGAATTAAAAGCAGGAGATATTCTTCAAGTTTTTCGATTTTTGTGGAGACAGGATCGGAGGTTTTTGGATCGGATTTGACAGAATTGATGGGGGTGGGCGCGGCGGCACCAGGTTGATATTTGACGGCTTCCTGCAAAACTGCTTCTTCGGAGGTGGCCAGTTGATTGGCAAGTTTGCGATAATAATCACTTTTGATGACACTATTTTCGATTTTGGAAAGAGAGGGCAGAACTGAAGAAAGAAGAAGTTTGCGACCGCGGGGAGTATCGGTACCGTAAGTTTTTACGGCACTATTGATAATAAAATCCCAAATCGGAATGGCATTGTCGACTGATTGGGAAAAAGCTTTAGTGTCGGCGCGGACGGCTTCGTCAGGATCTTTGAAATTTTTTAAATCGATGACTTTGATATCGAATCCGAGAGCATCGGCAGATTCGATACTTTTGATAGCGGCGGCTGAACCGGCAAAATCGGAGTCGAGACCCAAAATTAAACTATCGGTATAGCGTTTTAGAAGCTGGAGTTGTTCTTGGGTAAAAGCGGTGCCTTTGACAGCGACGATATTTTTTATCCCGAATTGATAGGGAGAAATTAGGTCAAATTCACCTTCAACAACGATACAATTTCCTTTTTGACGGATGGTTTCTTTGGAAAGGTTGAGACCAAAAAGAGTTTGACTTTTATGATAGAGTTCGGTCTCGGGAGAGTTGACGTATTTGGCCATTTTATCAGCTTTTGGTCCGGGGAGGATACGTCCGGAAAAACCTAAAATCCGATCGCGATGGTCTGAGAGTGGAAAAACCAAACGATTTTGGAAACGATCATAAAGACGATGGGCACCGTATTGGCTTTGACCAAAGGTGCCGGTAGCGATCAGATCGGACTGAGAGAAAGATTTTTTGGTGAGGTAATTGATAATAAGTTGTGGATTTTCGGGTGAATATCCAATTTGAAAATGTTTGATGGTTTGGGGGGTAATTCCCCTATCTAAAACATATTTGAGTGCAGGTTTGCCTAGGGGATGTTTGATAAGCATATAGTGGTAAAATCGGGAAACTTCGGCATTTATTTGGAGGAGTAATTTTTTTTGTGATTCTTGTTTGGTTAGATTTTCAGATTGAACCAGTTTGATTCCGGCTTGTTTGGCCAACTCTTCGAGAGCTTCACGAAAGCCGATTTTTTCATATTCCTGAAGAAAGGTAAAAATATCACCGGCTTTACCGCAACCAAAACACTTAAATATTTGAAGTTCGGGAGAAACGGTGAAGGAAGGGGTTTTTTCTCCATGAAAAGGACAGGGAGCCCAGTAGTTTCGACCCTTTTTTTTGAGTGGTAAATAACGGGAAATTACGGTGACTGCGTCCAGTTTTTGTTTGATTTCTTCAACTTGATTGTCCACAGCCTTATTTTATCATCGGAGCCGAATATAAGGCGAAGGAAGAAAAAAAGTATAGTAATATTTAAATAATGAAAATAAATAAAATTCCCAAATCCTCGGCATGGTGGTTGCTTCTAGGGCCGGCTTTTGTGTGGGCGGCAACGGCACAAGGTAGCGGTGAGTTGATTTGGTGGCCATATTTAGTAGCCCGATACGGGAAGGCGTTTTTATTTTTATTGATCCCGGCGGCATTTATTCAAATATTTGTAAATAAAGAAATTTCAAAATATACGGTAATTACGGGAAAAGGAATATGGACTGGTTTTGTAAGTTTGGGAAAATGGTATGTAATTCCTTTGTTTTTTCTTTGTTTAATAAATTTCTTGTGGTTGGGGGGATATGCATCTGCCGGAGGATCGTCGATTTATGAAGTGACCAGATTTCCAAACGGTGTCAGCCAGCAAATAGGATCGTTGTTTTGGTCATATATTTTGATCGGATTATTTTCATTGGGTTTGTTGTTTTCAAAATCGATTTATAACTTTATTGAAGTGATAATGAAAACAGTAACAGTGATTACGGTTTCCGGATTGGTGGTGTCGGCGATAATTGTAAGTACGGGAACTAGTTTTTGGGAATTTATTGACGGATTGTTTAATCCCAGAAATTTGGCAATCGGAGTAAATTGGGAAGGTTTTGACTATGCTCAATTAATAAGCGGAGTGGTGTTTGCCGGGATGGGAGGTTTTTTGAATTTGATGTATTCGTATTGGATGAAAGATAAGGGTGTAGGGATGGCAAAATATGAAAATAAGACTTCCGGGCTATTAATTAAGGAAACAGGAACTGAAAGAGAAATGGAAGTGTTTGAGGACAATATTGAGAACAGAAAAAATTTCAAAAGTTGGATGAGATATTTGACAATAGATTCGACTTTGGCAGTGACGATTAATGCTTTAACAATAGTGTTGACGTCATATTTGGCATTTGTATTGTTGTGGCCGGAGCGAAATTATCCGCAGGGATGGTCGATAACCGTGTCTCAAGCCAGTTTTTTTGAAAGTAGTTTTGGAGCAATTGGTCGAATAGTATTTTTATTGGTAGCAGCGGCGTTTTTGGTGGATACTTGGATATCGGTGGTGGATGGGGTGGCAAGGCAATTTGCTGATTTTTCCAATAATATTACCAAGAAAGTAAAATCGTTTAAGTTTTGGTATTCGGGTTGGGTAATATTTCTGATAGTGATTAGTTTGGCAACTTTACCATTGGCGACTCCGGAGTTTTTATTGAAAACTACCGGGGTAATTTCCGTATTTGCTTTTGTCTTTTATATACCGGCGCTGTGGTATCTAAATTACATAAAATTACCAAATATTTACCCAAAATTTGTTAAATCAGGAAAAATATCAGAAGGGATGTTGGTAGTCAGCTGGATTGTCTATACTTCTTTGGCGGTATGGTATTTGGCTAATATTTTTTAGGTTTTAGAAAGGGAAAAATTCGATAATCAGTCCGGCCAAAAAGACGAATAAGATAAAAAAACTGGTGAGCCAAATAGTTGGAGTACGTTTTATTTTGAGACGGGCAAGGCAGATCAGGAGGGTGGAAACAAACAAATCAACTGAACCGATAAGACTGATGATTTCCAAAAAAGTAATTTTTTTGAGTAAAAATGTAAGAAAGGGAAAACTTATGGCCAAAAAAACCGATAATGGTAATTTGAAGGAAAGATCGCGGTAAAATATTTCTTTGATTACATTGATAAAGCTGGAAGAAATGGAGGTAATGATCAAAAGACCAAAGACGGCAATTATTGATGCTAAAAGTGGGGAAACATGGAGTATGCCGGAAATGGCATCAGGACTGACTTGGGTCCCCGATAGTCTGGCGACAGAGTAGGAAAAAATGAAATAAACAAAGGCAACAATTACCAACGACCAAAAAGAGGCAGAATATAACTGGAAACGTTTGGAATTTTTACGAAGTAACTCTTCGACTTCGGGAAGAATGGTAAAACCACTAAGTGAAAAGGCAGTAACACCAAAAAAATAGATAATGGGAGGAAAAGACGGAATTGAGGGTAAATTCAAATTGATAGTGGTGGAAAAAATTACTAAAACCAAAAAGATAGCCAGAAGGGAAAGATAGTTAAGAAAAGATAGATTGATACGGAAGCGAAGGAAAAAAAGAGTAATAATAATGATGATAAAAACAATGGAAAGTAAGGTAGGATCGGTAGTTGGGAAAAATACCAGAAGAAAATTGGTGGCAAGTTTAATGTAAGCTATAAGAGCGCCGAAAGAAGAAATCAGTAAATTTAAGACGGCGAGATTGCGAAATCTGGGACCTAAATATATGTTGATGTAACCGGGGAGTTGGTGATCGTTTCGGACAGACATTATGACATCAATGTAATAACGGTTGAGAAGAATGGTAACAAAAGTCAAAAAAACCAAACCAATGGCGGAAAAATAGAAATTTGAATAAACAAAAACATAGGGCAAGGCAAAAATTCCGGCACCGATAATGCCGGAAATAGCAAGGAGAACGGCCTGAAATAGCGGTGAGAACATAGATAATTTTAATTTGAAATATTGGTAAAATATATAAGTTGTTTTGGCAGAGTATATGGTAAATGGGGACGTCTAGGGTATACTAAAAAGAATGAATGAAGGTAAAGAAAAATTAATAGGACCAGAGTCGGTCGAGAAAAATATTCCCGATCAAATAATTGAATCAAGAAGGGAGGATATGGATTTACCGCCCGGAGTGGAGACCTGGATGAGGAAAGTGGAGAAAGGGTCGGCAAATCAGACTACTGTAAACGACCAGCAGACAGGCCAGGCAGTTATGTCTCCCTTGGCTCCGACAGATCCAGTGGTTATTTTGCCGGTAACAAGGAGTAATTTTAGTAAAGGATTTAAGTTGGCTTTTAATGAAGCGGGAAGATGGTTGTCGACGTTTTTATTTAGACTGATAAAAATGAATAAGGGTAGGGTAGAATTTAAGAAAGAATAGTATGGATTTTGTGGTGCAACAAATTATTAGCTTGATGGTAGGTTTGGTGGTATTAACTATAGTGCTGGCTTTGCTGGGACTGTTGTTTTACGGGTTCATGATATGGTATCGTTGGAAAGATAGGGAAAAAACATCATTGGATTTGGTGACATTGTTGATTGCGGTACCTCATGATAATGAAGTAAAAATTGATTCGATGGAGCAGATAATTTCCTCACTTGGAAGTATTTATAAGGGAACAAAATTTAAATGGCAGCAAAATTTTATATCTCAACCAAGTTTGTCTTTTGAAATTGTGGCCAAAAGGGATGATATTAAATTTTATATATCGACTCCCAAAAAATTGCGTGATTTGATTGAAAAACAGGTATACAGTATTTACGGAGGAGCGGATATTTCAGAGGCAGAAGAACCAAATATATTTTTTGAGAAGGGTAAGGTGGAATATGCATGGTTAGGAATAAAAAAGTCGCCATTTTATCCGTTGAAGACTTATAAGGATATGGCCGTGGATCCATTGTCGGCGATTGCATCTACGCTGTCAAAACTTGGGGATGAAGAAACGGTGGCAATACAGTTGGTGATATCCCCTACCAATGGAAATTGGGCAAAAGCCGGGAGATCTTTTATCAGCACTACTAAAAAATCAGAATCTAACCCGGAAAAGGCATCATATAGGATTGACGCTCGGCAACTGGAAGCAATTGAGAGTAAATGTAGTCAGCCTGGTTTTGAGACGGCTATCAGACTGGTGTCGTGTGCGCCAAGTTCGGAGTTGGCAAAAATGAATATTTCCAATTTGAAATCGACATTTTCTCAGTTTGAGTCTAATTGGAATAAATTATCGACCCGAAAATTGAAACTTAAGGGATTGTTTATAACCGATTTTATATACAAATATCCGGTAGTTTTTTGGAGAGGAGGAGAAACGATTTTATCGGCGTCAGAGATTGCTTCAATTTTTCATTTGCCAAATAAAAGTATAGAAGTACCATCGATTAATTGGTTGAAGGCAAAAAAAGCTCCGGCTCCGGCGGATACACCGACAGAAGGATTGTATGTTGGGGAAAATTATTACAGAGGAGTAAAAAAGAAGTTTTATATTACCGATAAAGACAGACAGCGCCATTTTTATATTGTGGGACAGACGGGTGTGGGAAAATCCTGGTTGTTGGCAAACATGGCTTTGCAGGATATCAAGGCAGGTAAGGGAGTTTGTTTTATCGATCCGCATGATACTTTTGAAATGATTTTGGAGAGAATTCCGCCGGAGAGGGCGGAGGATGTGATTTATTTTGATCCGAGCATGACGGATAGACCGATGGGTTTTAATGTGATGGAGTGTGAAAGGGAGGACCAGAAAGATTTTGTGACCAGTTCAATAATTAATTTGATGTATAAACTGTATGACCCTTATAAAACCGGAATTGTAGGTCCGAGATTTGAACATTCAATTCGAAATATTATGTTGACGGTAATGACGGAACCAGGGGCGACATTTATTGAGATAGTAAGGGCTCTGACAGATCCTTCTTATGTTCAGTCCTTGTTGCCAAATGTGGTCGATCCGATGGTAAAGCGTTATTGGACAGACCAAATTGCCCAAACTAATGATTTTCATAAATCGGAAGTGTTGGATTATATCGTGTCAAAATTCGGACGGTTTATTACCAATACAATGATGAGAAACATCATCGGTCAGTCGACTTCAGCATTTGATTTTAGAAAAGCCATGGATGAGGGAAAAATTTTGATAATTAATTTGGCAAAAGGATCGATTGGTGAAGAAAATTCATCATTTTTGGGATTGATTTTGATTCCAAAGATTTTGATTGCGGCTATGAGCCGCCAGGACACACCGGAACCAATGCGCCGTGATTTTTATCTTTATGTTGATGAGTTTCAAAATTTTGCCACCCAGGATTTTGCCATCATTATGTCGGAAGCCAGAAAATATCATTTGAATTTGACGGTGGGAAATCAGTTTATTTCCCAAATGGATGAGGAAATAAAAAATGCAGTTTTCGGAAATGTGGGAACTATTTCAAGTTTCAGAGTCGGTATTTCGGATGCTAATTTTTTGGCGAGGCAATTTCAACCGGAATTTTCGGAGCATGATTTGATGAATTTGCCCATAGGAAACGCTTATTTAAAAACAATGGTTAATAATATTCCTCAAAAGCCTTTTTCGGTGAATATTACGGCGGAAGAAGTTAAGACACCGGGGAATCCGAAGATGTCGGAGATGATTAAGAAATTATCCAGTTTGAAATTTGGTCGACCCAGATCGATTGTGGAAGCGGAAATTGCCAAAAGGGCGAGATTTTAGGGATTAAAGCTCTTTTAATTTAATACCTTTTGATTCTTCTTTGGTATCGATGAGTTCCAAATATTTTTCAGTGGTGGAAATGCGCTTGTGACCGACAATCTGAGAAACAATATCGATAGGTACGCCGGATTTAAGCTGGTAGACGATAAAAGTGTTTCTGAGATCGTTGACTTTGACATCCTGGATGTCGGCTTTTTGAAAATAACGGTTCAGTAAACTTCTGATGTTTCGGGCCAAAAGATGACGTCCGGTTTTGGTGACAAAAACATTTTTGGAACTGGATTCAAAACGGCCTTCGTCAAGATAGCGTTTGATAGCTAATTTGGCGGAATTGTTGAGAGGAACGGTACGTCCGGAGTGGCTTTCATATGGTTCGATGATAATTTCATTTTCTTTGACATTGTCGAGTTTGAAATTTTCGATTTCTTTGATACGGAGACCAGCTTGAAGCATGAGTTCGACAATGGCAGTAGCCCGGCTGTCGTTTCGGCAGGCGTCACGTAAAGAACGATATTCTATAGGTTTCAATATTTTAGGAAGTTCGTTTTCGTATTTGGGGTGTTTTATCTCGGTAGAAGGATCTTTTTCGATGACATTTTCCAATTTTAAGAAAGAAAAAAAGTTTTTAATTGAATTGAGCTTTCGGGAAATTGACTTGGCGGTATAGTTGTTTTTTTGAAGATCCTTTTTGAATGAATCAATATGTGTAGCCTGGATTGAAGCTACAGTATCCAACTGATGCTGGGTTTTGAGAAAATTTATTAGTTGGTTGATATCACCTTTGTAAGCTACAATGGTGTTAATAGATTTACCTTTGGTAGCAAGATTATCTGAAAACCTGCCCAAGGCGTCTTTGAGAGTAATATTTATGTCAGTCATTAAGGTTTTAGGTCAAAATTTAATTAGAATAGCTTATAGTAACACAATAGTGGATAATACTCAAGTTCAAATTAAGCCAAAAATATGAAATTTTTAAGGGGTTTTTTGCCTATTTTTGTGGTATCTGTAATATTAGTCTCTACGGTGTATAGAATAGTGAACCAAATAGTCACTCTGAGTAAGGCCAGGGTGGAAAATAGGGTGTTAATGAGTGAGATTTTGCGATTGGAGGCTGAAAATAAGTCATTATTGAGGAAAATAGAAGAAGCAAGCAGTTCAGCTTCAAGGGAAGCTAGAATACGGAATGATTTGGGGATGGGAAAAGAGGATGATTACTGGGTTATTATGCCTAAAGACATTACTTTTGATGATTTATATCCAAAATATAATCTTGGGGATGTTAAACCGAACTGGTTGGAGTGGGTAGAATTGTTTACAAGATAGTTAATTGTGTTAGAATACGACAATCGCCTGGATTGAAGCTATGGGGCGGTTGATGTGCGGGGTAGTGTACGGCTGCACGTGAGGCTCATAATCTCACAGGCCGGGTTCAACTCCCGGCCCCGCAACAAAACAGAGAGGTCTCTCGATAGAGGGGCTTTTTTGTTTTTAACGGAGTGGGTTTTGATATAATTCTTTACGCGGCAGGGTAGCTCAATTGGTTAGAGCACAGCATTCATAACGCTGAGGTCGCGGGTTCAAGTCCCGCCCCTGCTACTTAAAAATTTGGGTGCATAGCTCAGCTGGTTAGAGCCCCGATCTTATAAGTCGGTGGTCCTTGGTTCGAATCCAAGTGCACCCACAAATTATACCTATTCTACCTAATTCCCATAGTTTGCAGGACTTCATCTAGGGTTTTTTGGGCTTGGGAGGCAGCTTTTTGGGAACCACTAGTGATGATATCGTCAATTAAATCCGGTTTTGATTCAAATTTTTGGCGAGTTTGGCGGATAGGATCGAGAAATTTATTGATGGCGACAGCAAGTTTTTGTTTAACTTCAACATCGCCGACGGTCCCCTTTTGATAACGATCTTTTAGGTCGGCAACTTCGGACTTATTGTCGTTGAAGGCGTCGTGATAGATAAAAACGGGATTGCCTTCGACTTTGCCCGGATCGGTGGGATGAATACGGTTGGGGTCGGTGTACATGGTTTTGACTTTTTGAAGGACAGTGTCGGAATCGTCGGAAAGATAGATACAATTTCCAATTGATTTACTCATTTTGGCCTGACCATCGGTGCCAATAAGGGTGGGAATGTCGCCAATTAAGGCCTTGGGAATAGGGAAAACTTCTCCAAAAATTTTATTGAAGTCACGGGCGATTTCGCGGGAAATTTCGACATGGGATTCCTGATCCTTACCGACAGGGACTAAATTGGCTTTGACCATAAGAATATCGGCAGCCTGAAGGACAGGATAATTTAGGAGCCCTAAAGATGGCTGTTGGATATGGAGATCGTGCATAATTTCTTTGAGAGTAGGAACTCTTTGAGCTCTGGGGACTGAAATTAAATTTGAAAATATGGTGGCTAAATAGGCAACTTGAGGCACCCGGGACTGCTGATAAATGACTGACTTTTCGGGGTCGATACCAATAGAAAGATAATCCAAAACTAATCCCCTGACCCGATCCGGGATAGCGGAAGTTTTGTCTTTGGTAGCGGCGGTAGTTAGAGTGTGGAGATCAGCAATGATAAAGAAACAATCGTATTGATCTTGAAGTTTGACCCGATTGGCTAGGGTGCCGACATAATGACCTAAATGGAGTGGACCGGTGGGCCGGTCGCCGGTTAATATTCTTGGTTTTGGTTTTTGATTTTGCATAATTTTATATGAAATTGTATCATTTTCCTGACGATATCCCTTGGCTTCGATCGGAATTGATTTTTTTAAATAGAAATTTTATATTGATGAATAAAATCATAGGATATGTAGGGAGTATGTAGTATAATAAGGAATGGGATTATTTAGAAAAACAAAAAGTCCGGAAAGTAGTGTGGGAAAATTTGGAGATAGTCTAATTGCTATCAGAAAAGCACAAAAAGAATACTTAGCAAGAGTTGGTATTGATATAAATCAAAGACCAATAGGTGTGTTACCACAACTTAGAAAAAGTCCGACAAAAAAGAAAACTTCTTCTGAATCGATTTTCAGAGGTTAATAAGTGTGGTAGAATATCGACTAGTTAAAAGACTTGAAGGAAGTAGGATATAACCGAAGGCTTTCGAGTAAAAAGGAAAAAATGGCAAAAGCAAATCCACAAATTAAAGCAGAACCCAGAACGATCTTGGGTAGAAAAGTTAAGAATTTAAGAAAACAGGGGATTTTACCGGCGACAATATACGGATATGAACTTGATCCAATCTCAATTCAAATAAATACAAAAGAGATAGAAAAAGTATTTGACGAAGTAGGTGAGTCGGGTTTGGTGGAAATATTGGTAGAAGATAAAGTATTACCGGTGTTGTTGAGAAATCCGCAGTATGGTGCCGTTAGTGATGATTTGATGCATATTGACTGTTATAAGGTTAATTTGAAAGAAAAGATTACAGCGACAGTTCCGGTAGAATTAATCGGAGAATCACCGGCGGTAAAAGCGGGTAATATTTTAGTTCAAATCAGCAATGAAGTAGAAGTGGAAGCACTTCCGGCTGATTTACCGGATAATTTTGAAATAGATATCAGTATATTAGAAGATTTGGAACAAGTAATTACGGTGGCCGATATTAAAATCGGAACGGATAAAGTAGAAATGGTAACTCCTGGTGACCAGGTTATCGTAAAACTGGAAGAACCTAAAGAAGAGGAAGAACCGTTACCTACAGAGGAAGAGGTGGCTCCTGGTGATGTACCGGCAACCGAACAAAAAGGTGAAACCGAAGAGGGCGGAGAAGCTAAGGCTGAAGAGGAAAAAGCTGAATAAGAGATTCCAAATCAGTTCTGACAGGATCGAGTTTTTGGGCTTGAGTCAGGGCATCACGGGCTTTGGTTGTGTTGCCGATGAGTAGGTAATATTGTGATAACTGAATCCAATCGTCTGGAGTTTTGTTGGGTTTGGTCATTAGTTGATTTAAGTTTTTTTTGACAATTTCCGGTTGGTGGCTGTCTTTGTAGTATGAATAATCAGATAGATCTAGTTGGGGTTCTAATTTGGCGGCACCGGCCCAATCCCCTGCCTGGGCATAAATTTGCCAAAGTTGAAGACGACCAATATATTGTTCACCTTTTGAAAGTGAAGCCATTTTTCGTTTGGCAGTCAGAATAGGATTTGAAGGATTCAGATAAAGAAAATATGAATTTAAAATTATCAGACCAGAAAGTAGGCCGATGCCTAAATAAAACAAACTAACTTTTTTAAGACTCATATTAATATTTTAATGAGATTGAAAGATCGGGTGATTTTTGAATTTTGATTTGAGAGGCCCGAGTAACTCCCTGAAGATCGAAGAGAAAATCCTGAAGTGAAGGGGAAGTTAACCATGGATGGTTGATGGTTAAAATATCTATCGGTTGGGCCAGATTTATACCGTTTTTACTTTTTTCTGCCCGAACCAGGGAAATAATTTTTAGAATTTCATCGATAATTTTTTGATGATCGGAGGTTATTTTAAATTCTTTAGTGATTTTTGGCCAGGAAGTCAGATGGACACTACGGGGAAGTCCGCTTTGAGAGGCAAAATAAGATTGGTATATTTCTTCGGTAATATGGGGAATAAAAGGTGAAAAAATAGTGAGAATATTTTGAAGAGAGTAGTAAAGAGTGGTTTGTGCTGAAATTTTTTGGGGATCTGAAGGTTTTAGCTCGTAGATTCTTTTTTTGATAATTTCAAGATAATAATCACAAAAATTTTCCCAAAAAAAGCTAACGGATAAATCACGGGGGTGGCTATAGTCATATTTTTGAAAATATTTTGCCATATCTTGGGCAGTTTCCAAACTTTTTTGATACAGCCAAAGATCGATGGGGAGAAGGGCAGAAGGATTGAGGGGTTGGGGCTGGTAATCTTTGAGAGCACTGATAACAAAATTGGAAGCATTGAAAAGTTTGTTGACTAATTTTTTGCCATTTTGGATCTCATTGGCATCATAATAGGTATCGAGTCCAAGTGAGGCACTGCACATGGCATAACGTATAGCGTCGGCAGAGTGAGTGGAAATTTCAGTTTCCGGACGAATAGTCCCCCCACCAGTACGTTTGCTAATTTTCTCGCCTTTACGGAGAAGCAGATGGCCGGAAATGGCAACATCTTTCCAGGGGATTTGATTATTTTTGTAAAATGAGAGAACAATGGTATAAAAGGCCCAAGTACGGATAATATCGTGGGCCTGAGGACGGAGAGACATGGGGATTTTAATTTTTTTGTCGGTTAGGTTTTGATTTAAATTGGAATTAATTTCCGGACTATTGCCGGAGGTAAACCAGGTATCAAAAACCAGATGCTCCCCTTTGAGTTCGGAGCTATGACATTTGGGACAGGTGTTGGAAGTAGACTGAGAAAGCGGATCGATAGGAAGTTCGGAATCTTTTGGTAAAACAACTTCACCACAAGCAGTACAATAAAAAACAGGAACGGAAATGCCGTAAAAACGATCCCGGGAAATGGCCCAATCCCATTTGAGATTTTCGACCCAAGCAATAAAACGGGATTTCATGGTTTTGGGATACCAATTAATTTGATCGGCGAATTTAAGAATATCTTCTTTAATATCTAAAACTTTTATAAACCACTGGAAAGTATTGATGATTTCGATGGGAGTACCACAACGTTCGTGACATCCGACATCGTGGACAATGGCTAGCTCCTTTTTGATGAGATTTTTAGAATTTAAATAGTCAACAATAGTTTTACGGGCTTGGGTAACTGATTGGCCTTGAATCTGAGATAAAGCCAATTGATTGAATTTACAATTTTTATCGAGAATTATTTTTTCGTCAAAATTGTATTGTTTTTTCCAAAATAAATCAGTTTCATCGCCATAAGTGCAACACATAACTATCCCCGTACCTTTGTCTATCTGGACTTTATCGTCTTTAAATATTTTTACTTTATCGCCTAGCGGAGTGGTAATTGTAGTACCAACTAATTTTAGATAACGTTTGTCTTTGGGATTGACAAAGACAGCTACACAGGCAGAAAGTAATTCCGGACGGGTGGTGGCGATTAGGATTTCTTTATTGTCTTCGAGAGTAAAAACTAAATCATAAAAGATACTGTCTTTTTGTTTATCTTCAACTTCGGCCTGAGCAACGGCAGTTTGACAAGTGGAACACCAAAGAGCCGGAGATTCCTGACGATAGGCGATTCCCTTTTGAAAAAGTTGGATGAAATTTTTTTGGCTTAAGGTACGGATCTCGGGAGAAATGGTGGAGTATTCCAACCTCCAGTCGACACTGAAACCAAGAGATTGCCAAAGGTCGCGATATTTTTGATGGTATTGATCAACAGTATTTAAACACTTTTGAATAAATTCGTTTCTGGGGAGGTCGGAACCCTTGATACCCAATTCTGTTTCCACCAATCTTTCGGTTGGAAGACCGTTGTCGTCCATACCAAAGGGGTAATAAAGATTATGACCGGAAAGACGGAAATATCGGGCTAATACTTCTGTATGAGTATAGGAAAAAACATGACCCATATGTAATTTACCCGATACTGTAGGCGGAGGGGTGTCGATGGAATAAATTGGTTTGGGAGATTTGGGATTAAAATGATAGATGCCGTTGTCCAGCCAAAATTGCTGCCAATGTTTTTCCTGAGAGGAGGGGTCGTATTTTGCCATAACAATGTATTTATTTTAGCACGAAATCCCCCTTAATCCCCCTTTGACAAGGGGGAAATCACTGCAATATACTTTCGTTGGAATGGACAAAGCATTGGCACTACATCGAAAAATCGGATTAAAGAAATTTCCGGAAAAGGTGGTGGAAATAATTTGGACCCATTGCAAGATAGTGGCAGATATTTGTATGGTAGTGGCGGATAAATTTGAGGCAAATGGGGGAAAAAATGTAGACCGTGAGATGTTATTTTCGGGGGCACTGGTGCATGATATCGGAGCTTATAAATGTTTTGACAAAAGATTTATACCTAAAAAAAATTATATGAGACATCAATATGAGGGGTGGAAAATTTTAAAGAATGAAGGTTGGGACGAAAGAATTGCCAATATGGCACTTAGACATACTCCTCTTTTAGACTTTCAACTGAAAAATTTGTCAATGAAATTTAAAGAGGAGGAGATCAAACCACAAAATTTGGAGGAAGAAATATTGGCATATGCCGATATATTTCATTCAAAAGGAAGACCCCGTTTTAATGAATTTGAGCAATATGTTAGTTTTTTGGATTCGATTGACAAGAGATGTTCAGAAATAGCGAGAGAATATAGAGAAAAGTTTGGTGAATTTGACACTAAGATTTGGGAGGCAAATTATCTGGTGTGGCACAGGGATGTTAATAAATGGATTGATGATTTTAAGGTAAGTAGGGAAATATAGTGATAAAATTGAGAGATGGAAAAACTAGATATTACCAAAAGTTACAGACAAGTTATCAAAAAAACCGCTGAGGTGATTAAAAGTGGCAAAATGGTGTTGTTTCCTTCGGATACGGTATATATTTTGGCGGTTGATCCGACTAATAAAAGGGCGGTAGAAAAATTAATTGGATTTAAAAATAGATGGGTAGGAAAGGCAATTTCAGTGGCTGTAAGCGATAAAAAAATGGCGAAAAAATTTGTAAAAATGACGGAAAATAGTGAGACGATTTATAATAATTTGTTGCCGGGACCATTTACGGTAGTTTCGGAGGGATTGCATAAAACAGCGATAGGGATTGAGGCCGAGGACGGAAGTTTGGGGGTTAGAATTCCGGATAATAAATATATTTTTGATTTGGTGGAGGAATTAGGAGGACCGGTTACCGCGACATCGGCGAATTTATCGGGGAGATCGCCACATTATTCGGTGGAAAGTTTTTGGAAACCACTTTCGGAAAAAAAGAAGGCGATGATTGATTTAGTGGTAGATGCGGGTAAATTACCAATAAATAAGCCGTCGACTGTAATTGATGCCAGAGAATCGGAGATAAAAATTTTACGACGGGGAGATTTGATTACCGGATCGGCAAAGCAGACCTTGATTTCAAAATCGGAAAAGGAAACGGGAAAGATTGCGGAATTTTTGTGGAAAAAGGTCCTTCGGAAAACTTTGGATGTTAATAAACCAATGGTCTTTGGATTATCGGGAGATTTGGGGACCGGAAAGACGGTATTTTCGAGAAGAATGGCAAAGATTTTGGGAATAAAAGATAAGGTTACCTCCCCTACTTTTGTGATTTATAATGAGTATCAAATCCCCCTTAATCCCCCTTTGACAAGGGGGAAATCAGATTTACAAATCACTAAGTTTTTGCACATGGATTTGTATAGATTGGCCAATCAGTATGAGTTTGAAGAGATCAAGTTTTTTGAACAGTTTGATTCCATGACAAGCTCGAGATTGGTGGCTTGTGTTGAATGGCCGGAAAATATGGGAAAAGAGAATTTTGAGAAATTAAAAAAATTGGCGAATTATGTATCGATAAATTTTGAATATGTAGATGAAAATACCCGAGAGATTGGGTATTCAATTACTTTAGAAACTTAAAACTGGCGATAAATTGATCACATTCGGATTTGATGGCGTCGATACCATTGTGAATACATTGAATAGTGTATTTTTTGCCGTCAAATTCGGCATCGACAAGTTTTTGAGTGTCGATTAAGTATTGAAAAGTGGGTTGACCGTCGAGAAGCAGGCTGCTAGTGGAAAATTCACGGGAGGGATGTTGCCAGGACCAAGTTTGACCTACATGAACGGCAAGACTTGAATCGGACCGATAAAAAGTATAACGGTTACCCGAATCTTCAGTATCGGTAATTACCTGGCGGTTTGATTTGAATTGGACAGAAAAATTATCGATATCGATTGCATATTGGTTAATTTCAGGAGTCGGAACGGGTGAAGGTTTGGCGGTGGGAGAGAGTTTGACGGAAGGTATGCGAGAAAGTATGATGGATGGAGTCGGAGTGTTTTTGATAGAAATAATATTTGAATCAGTCGGAACTAAGTTTGGAAGGGAGGGGTTGACCAAGTGGTAAATCAAAAAAATTCCGACACCAGAAACAAGAATAAAAAAGAGTGAAAGAGAAAGATAGATAAAATTTTGGCGGCGTTGATCGAGATTGACACGGGTCATAGAAGTAGTATAAATCAAAACCCCTTGGAATTTGGAGTTGGGTTTTTAGGGTATAATACCTGGATGAAAATATTGGCTATTGAGACAAGTTGTGACGATACTGCGGCAGCGGTGTTGGAAAATAATATGGTTTTATCCAATGTGATTTCGTCTCAGATTGATTTGCATTCACAATGGGGAGGAGTAGTGCCGGATATCGCTAAAAGAGCTCACCAGGAAAGAATTATGCCGGTAATTGCGGAAGCGTTAAGAAAGGGTTTAAATTTGAAAAGTAAGGGTAAAAAAATTGAAGAAATCATTGGGGAAGGGATGAAAAATATTGATGTGATAGCAGTTACTCTTGGTCCGGGACTGGCGATTGCATTATCGGTGGGAGTAAACAAGTCAAAAGAACTAGCCATAAAATACAAGAAAAAATTAGTTGCGGTAAATCATATTGAAGGGCATCTATTGTCTAATTGGGTAAAAAATTCCAAAGAAAAACCATTTAGAAAAATTGAATTCCCGGCATTAACACTGACGGCGTCAGGAGGACACACAAAAATAATTTTGATGCAGGATATCGGAAAATATGAAGTGGTCGGGGAAACACTGGATGATGCAGCCGGAGAGGCATTGGATAAGGCATCAAAATTGCTGGGACTGGGTTATCCGGGAGGACCGGTGATTGAGAGATTGGCGAAAGCGGGTGATGTTAATTTTATGGAATTACCCAGACCAATGGAGCATGCAAAGAATTTAGATTATAGTTTTTCGGGACTGAAGACCAGTTTTTATTACCGGATTAAGGATTGGCCCAAAAGTGAGGTAAATAAAAATTTAGAGAATCTGGCTGCCAGTTTTCAAAATGCAGTTTTTGAAAGCTTGTTGATTAAATTTAGAAAGGCAGTAGAAATTTATCGACCAAAGACTTTGTTGGCATCGGGAGGAGTAATGGCAAATTTAGAATTGAGGAAAAGATTAAGAAAATTGGCAAAAGATAATAAATTGAAAATATTTATGCCGTTTAGAAAAGATCTGAATACAGATAATGCAATGATGATCGGAGTGGCCGGATATTATAAAGCTCTGAGAGGAGAATTTGTAAAAAATATTGAGGAATTAGATCGGGATCCGAGAGCGATGATTTGAAGACTAAATACTGGGGCCATGACGATAGACGGCAGCCCAAGGAGCAAAGGAAGAGGTAAAAGTTTTTTGGTGGAGAATTTCGCCATTTTTGGTAACTTTCCAATCAAAGGCGGTTTTAAGTCCGGGGATGGCACGTTCATCTTGGATTGTTTTGCCCGGTGGTAAGGTAGGATCGTCTATGTGAATATCGGGAGGCGGAGGAGAGGCTCCCCATTGACGATAGTTAGAGATTTCAGCCTTCCGACCGTCGGAGGTACCGTAGATACGATAAGTTAGTTTTTTGTTGACGCCGTCATAATCATTTTGAATTAGAAGATAATTGCCGGTATCATTGACAAAAGTCAGATCGGGTTTGGGAATAAAAACCGTGGCGTCATAGCCGGGAGGCATGTCTTCTTCGTAATAACTGACTCTATAGGCGTGATTCCGACGTTCGCGGATGTCTAAGCCAGCGTTGAGCATAGCTCTAAAAAAAGTGGTTGATACCTGACAAATGCCACCACCGACATCAAGTTCGGTACGACCGGCACGAATAATATAAGCATCTTTATATCCGGCTTCTTTGGAGACTTCACCGAGGGCGTTAACAAAAGAAAAAGTATCACCGGGGGCAACTAAAATCCGGTTGACAATTGAGGCGCCTTTTTCAACGTTATAATTCCGAATAGTGGAGCTGTGTTTAAAGGTAGAACTACCTTCCCCGAGTAATTCTTTAATTCCAAGATTGTTGGCGTCCTCGGTAGTAACTAAGGGAGGAGTAGTTTTAACCGGAATTTGATAAGTAAATGTTTTGTCGTTACTTTGGGCTAAATTATTTAAAGATTCTTTAAGACCATGGATAAATTTATCATGATCAAGAGTGATACCGACCATTGCCGGTTTGAATTCCAATACTTTATCATTTTCAACTTTGAAGACGGCATTGACGGGATCTCTTTTGATTGAAGAATCGATACTATCGGCAAAATCAATAAGGTCTTGATCAATATAATTATTATTGAATCCCATCCAGCCAAGAATGGTCTGATCATCAAGAGGAATATTGTCTGTGTCTGTAGCCAAAATAAGTTGTTTACCAATAAATTTTTGAGCAAGTAATTTGGTACTTTCTATTTGGGTGTCATCGGGAAGACTACCGATAGTTTCAATTAAAAGTGGCAAGGGACTATCTTTCGTCCAGGTTGAAAGTCGGTAAATAATTTCGGATTTAAGGGAATTTTGATTTAATTTTTGACCTAGTTGGCCTTGGGTAACAATAATGTTATTACCAACAAGCTGGACTTCACTGGGGACAAAGGGTTTGTCAATTTGAGAGGCTAATTCGGATAAGACTGCATTCATTTTGTTGGAGTCATAGCTGATTTCAAGATTAAAATTTTTATTGCTGAAAAAATATTTAATGTAGGGAACTATTCCCTGATTGAGACGACGATAGAGGATGTTGCTGGCAATTTTGTCTTTGTTGATTTTGGCAGATACAGAGGCAATGTTTATTTCGTAATTTTTTTGAGGTGAAGTGAGGGTAATTATTTCGGGCAGGACAAAATCGGAATCAAGGCGGTTTACAATTTCTTGACGATTGAGACCAGAATAGTTTTTACCTAAGACAGAAGTATTTTTGGCAGTTTTATTGTAGTTAATAAGAATCGGAGCAAACAAGAGAAGAAGAGGAATGAGGGTGAAAACAATGGCAAAAATAAAAATAAGTTTAGGTTTCATTTTTTTTGGTCCATGGCTTGATTGGCTAACATATCGGCCTGAGAATTGAATTCCCGGCGGACATCTTTGAAGGTATATTTTGCCTTCAGTTGATCGAGAAGTTTGACGGCGGTTTGGTAAAGAGGTTTGAGATTGGGAGCTTTGACTTTGTAAAGTCTTTGGATTTGACGGACAATAAGTTGAGAGTCAAGATGGAAATTGATGGTATCCGGATTTAGTTCGAGTTGGTGGTCGATTAGCCAGGTAATAGCTGCGATTAGAGCGATATATTCGGCTTCATTGTTGGTTTTGATACCAATATATTTTGCCTGTTGGTAGATGGTTTTTTTGTTGTCCAAAATGACCAGACCGTAGCCGGAAATGCCGGGATTTCCCCGGGCTCCGCCGTCAGTAAAGACATTTATTACCATTCCTTATGATACTATGTTGACGCCAAAAATCCCAAAAGGTAAATAATTATTCAAAAAAGGTGAAGGCAACCATAATCAAAACACCCAAAGACATAAAAATTATTTGATTGATGGCAGTGGAGGGTTTGGTACCATGTTGATGAAGTTCAGGGATTAGATCGGAAGCAGCTAAATAAATAAAACCACCGGCGGTGAGAGGGAGGAGTAAAACAGAAAGATTTGTCTGAACTCCGATAAGGATAACCAACAACATTCCAAGAAAACTAGCTAGGGCAGAAATAAAATTCAGTTTCAGAGCTTTAAGGGGTTTGATGCCACCATGAATCAAGACGCCAAAATCCCCAATTTCTTGCGGTATTTCGTGAAAGATGACGGCGAGTGAGGTGGCGATTCCAAGGTTTAGGCTGACGGAAAAACTGGCTGTAATTAACATACCGTCAATAAAATTGTGAATAAAGTCTCCAAATAAATTTAAGGGGATAAAATGGTTAGACTTTGAATCGGCACAATCGGGGTCGTGACAGTGATGCCATCGGAAAAATTTTTCCAATGAGAAAAAAATCAACATACCAATTAGAACCAAAAGTGAAACCTGAAGATGGGAGGATATTTGGGAATAGGATTCGGGAAGCAGATGAATAAAAGCATCGCCTAAAAGACTGCCAACAGCAAAACTAACCAAGAGGTAAGAGATACGGTCGAGATTATTTGGCTTAATAAAAAGGACTGAGGCGCCAATAAATGAGATAAAACTGGTGATGAGGATGGCAAAAAATGAATAAGTTAGATTTGACATAGTGAGAAGTGTATCAAAAAGGTAGCTAAACTAAAACAAATTAAGTATGATAATAGTGTGAACGAAGAGGATTATAAATCACCATTACCACCAAGAAGACCTAACTTAGACCAAAGTTTAGGAGAGAATGAAGTGGTCAAGCCTGTAGAGGTGGTAGAAATGCCAAAAGTCAGCAGTGAAACTACGGTAGAAAAAGAGGCAGTGGTGGCGGGAGTCAAACCAAAGATAAATTTGCCGATAAAAAAATTTTTTATTGTGGGTGGGATTTTGGCGATTTTAGGACTGGTGGTATTTAAAATAATTTTGCCAATGTTGGGTGGAAGGACTAATGAACCGGTGACTTTGAACTATTGGGGACTGTGGGAAGATGCCGGAATTATGCAGGGAGTGATTGATGAATTTGAAACTAAGAATCCAAACATAAAAATTAATTATGTGGTGAATCAAAAAAATGATTACCGAACCAGATTGATTGGAAGATTGGCAAAAACAGGTACAGATAACAGTGTACCGGACATCTACCGAATTCATTCGAGTTGGCTGCCGATGTTTGATGATTATCTGGCATCAGTTCCAACATCATCGGTAAAAACAATTCAATTGGATACCGATTATTATGATGTTTATAAAAAGGATTTGATGGTAAAGGGCTCATTTAAAGCAGTGCCGTTGATGTTTGATAGTTTGATGTTGTTTTATAATAAAGATTTGTTGGATGCAGCGGGTAAAGATTTACCCAAATCCTGGTTTGGATTGGAGGCAACGGCAAAAGAGCTGACAGTAACAAACGAAAATGGCGGAATTGAAGTGGCGGGAGTGGCAATGGGGACGACAGAAAACGTGGATCATTGGAGTGATATTTTGGGACTGATGATGCAACAGAACGGAGTAAGTTGGACAGCAAATGAAGCCCAAGATAAGGAAAAAATTCAAAGTATACTTAAATTTTATACATTATTTTTAACGCAGGACCAGGTGTGGGACAATACTTTGCCAAGTTCAACCGAACTTTTTGCCAACGGTAAATTGGTGTTTTATTTTGCTCCGTCATGGAGAATATTTAATATTGGGGAAATGAATCCTAATTTAAATTTTGGAGTCGCGCCTGTGCCTCAATTACCGACTTTAGCAAATGTAGCTTTGGATAAAGTAGAATCAGGAGAGGCAGATGGGGCTTTAACCAACAGACATTGGGCGACGTATTGGGTAGAGGCGGTTAATTCAAAAAGTAAAAATCAGCAGGAAGCATGGAAATTTATGGAATTTTTGACTTCTAAAGAAAGTATGGAAAAACTCTTTACCACAGCGTCACAGGTAAGAAGTTTTGGTGAGATTTATCCGAGAAAAAGTATGGCCGCCAGTTTAAATTCTAATTTAAAAGTTAAACCGTTTTTGGATGTAGCGAATTTTGCTCAAAGCGGCTACATGTCGTCTCGAACTTTTGATGATGGCCTAAATGATTTAGGGATGATTAAATATTTTGAGGATGCAATAAACGGAATTGTTAATGAAAATAAAACAGCGGAAACAGTGGTAGAAACAGTAATACTGGGAATGCAACAAACTGCCAATAAATATAAATTAGGAAAATAAATGATTTTAATAAATTTTAAAATATACAAAGAGACGTTTGGAGATGAGGCGGTAAGATTGGCAAATATTGTAAAGAGAGTAAGTGAAAAATATAAGATAAGAATGGTGATTACGGCATCGGCTTTGGACGCATTGCGATTGAAAGATTTGGGGGTAGAAGTGTGGTTGCAAAATGTTGACGAATATGGGGAAGGGAAACATACAGGTTGGGTATCGGCCCAGCAAGCTATGGCCTTGGAAATAAAAGGCAGTTTGATAAATCATTTTGAACATCAAGGGAAGAAAGGAACAATTGCCAAAATAATTAAAAATAAGCCAAAAGATTTTGAAATGATGTGTTGTGTAAAAACAACAGGGCAGATTGAAGATTGGGTGGCAAGGTTAAAACCTGATTATATTTTTTATGAACCACCGGAGTTAATCGGAAGTAGTGATAAATCTGTGGCCACGGAGCAACCTGAAAGTATCAAAAAGGCAGTTGAGAAGGCGGGAGAAATACCAGTGGTAGTAGGAGCAGGAGTAAAGAATAAGGAAGATGTGGTAGTAAGTTTGAAAATGGGAGCAAGGTCAGTAGGATTGGCAAGCGGATTTGTATTGAGTGAGGATCCGGAGAGAGTGTTGACTGATATAGCGGAGGGCTTTAATAGTGTATAATGCAGACAGCTTATGGCTTCAATAGATAATTTACTAGTATCCCTTTTTGTTGATGAGGTAGTCGGCGGGTTTTTGGTGACAGTACCTCCGGGTCACGTGGGATGTATTTATAGTATTTTTAGGGGAGTTTTGAAGAATGTGTGGTATCCGGGAATGCATTTTAAAGTTCCAATCATTCAGAGAGTAAAGTTATTTAATGCTCAGTTGATTGAATACACGATTGCCAAAGATGTGGTATTGAAAGACAACAAGGAAATTATGGGAGATGAGATTATTAACTCGGTGACGGCGGACAATAAGTTTGTGGCGGTTGAGGCAACTGTATTGATTAAATTAGATACGGAAAGATTGCCGGAAATATGGCAAAATATTGGAGAAAATTTCGTATCTAAAGTAGTAAGACCGGTAACAAGAAGCCGGATAAGAAAAGTTTTGACCAATCATACCTTGAGTATGGCTCTGTCGACTAGCAGAAGTCTGATAGAGGATGAAATAAAGCAAGAGTTGAAGGATTCCTTAAATCCGCATGGACTGGAAGTAGATAATTTTTATCTGAGTTCATTGACACCCATTGAAGGTTCACCGGTTGAAGTTAATCAAAAAATTGAAGAACCGGGTTTACCCAAGACAGTTGAAGAAATCAAGAGTCAAAGAACATTAAGCGGTGATTTGATCTAAGATCCGGCTAAAGTCAAAAAACATATTGAATTGGGGTTTAGTGGTTTTAAGGTTTGAGCGACAGAAAGGAGAGTAGATCGAGTGGTGGCGACGTCATCAAAAACAATATAATTTTTTGATTGATTAATTTCTGTGGAAGCGAGAGAGAAAGCGTTGGCGACATTTTGAAGTCTGAGGTGATGGTGAGGTAAACTAACCTGGGAAGAAGTGAGACGATGACGGTTGATCAAAAACGGATCAAAATTTAATTTAAGTTGTTGGGATACCTTTGAGGCAATGAGTTCTGATTGGTTGAAACCACGCCAATTATGACGAAAAGAATGGAGGGGAACGGGAATGACAGTAGCCTGATGGGTGCGCCAGTGATTGAGAATGTTGGGATAATTTTGACTGATAGTAGAAGAAATCAGTTCAGAAATTGAAGGTACTAAATCGTAAACAAAATTATATTTTAAATCATGGAGGAGAGTTTTGAGAGGACCGGAATAACGAAATAAGGAAAGAGAGAAATCAATTTCGGGATGCTCCAAAAGAGTCTGAATGGAATTGGGAGTAAGAGTTTTTAAACAAGCAGGACAAAGATAAGTATGTGGTTGATGGCAAAAATAGCAATATTTGGGGAATAAAAAGTCCAGAATAAGTGACATCTGAATCAATTATGAATTAAAATAGGTTAGAATAATACGATGAATTTACGAATGACAAAAAGAGAGGATGCTTCAGAATTAATTTTGACAGTATTAATTTGGTCGGTGGCGAGCTTGCTGGTAATGAGGTTGTGGTTGACGGTGACAGGAAATCCGAAAGTGGCCATCGGTGACTGGCATATTGCTCATGTGACGGAGGGGGGTATGTTGATGCTGACGGGGATGATGATTAATTTGATATTTCACGGTAACAAATCAAGGAAAATGTCGGCTGTTGTTTTTGGAGTCGGATTTGGTTTGTTTATTGATGAGATTGGCAAATTTGTTTCGAGCGATAATGATTATTGGTTCAGACCGGCAATTATTTTGATATATGTGACTTTTATTGTGTTGTTTATGATTTACAGAAAATTAAATAAAAGTAATCTAAAAGATAGTAAGACGTTGTTGTATTGCGTATTGACGAAACTAGAAGAAGTGGCTGAGGGTGATTTGGAAACTGAAGAAAAAAAACAATTGTTGAAAAAAATTGATACTTTAATAAAAATGGATGGAAAGGGAAATAGTTTGACTCTAGCTCTGGAACTGAGAAAAGTAGTGGAAAAAATGGAAACGAAAAAAGATAGAGAAAAGGGGAAATTATATTGGTGGTGGGATAAGACAAAAATTTTTTCATACAAGGTGTTTAAGAGGAAACTGGTTAAATATTTGCTGGCCGGATATTCCGTTTACTTTGCAATTGATAAATTTATTGAAGGGGTTGAATTTTTGAATTCTCCCGAAAAAATTAAAGGCATTGTAAATTTTTACAGTAATTATGACTTTTTTGGAAAGACGGATTTGTATATGGCCGGATTTAAGATGATTTTTGATACGATTTCCGGAGGTTTGTTTTTGCTGGGTTGGTATTATTTTTTAAAAAAGAAGAGAGTCAGGGGGGTAACTTATTTTCGATGGGGGTTGTTGGTTAATATTTTGTTGGCTTCGGTTTTTAAATTTTATTTTGAGCAATTCAGCGGGGTTTTTGGGTTGGCGTTGGCGATGGGGGTATTTACACTTTTGGGTGAGTATAGAAAAGAGATTGCTGGCTAAAATCCCCTATTTTTGCTATAATATGGCACTGGAGATGTATTGCATCGACGGGAAAAGCACTTTAATAAACTGCAAGCCGGCTTTGATCAGTGAGCCGTTAAACAGGGTCAAAACATAATGCCAAAAATACTTTTGGTGTTGATCTAACCAAAGTTGCAAACGCCTTTACCGGCGCTTTTGTACCTGCGGCTCCAGCTTTTGCATTAGCTTAAGCTCATCAACCATTTTCTAGTCCCCTGTTTCGGGGGAGATTAGGGAGTGTTAACTAAACCGAAATGCTATCCGATAGATCTCGGTTTTTATCGGATTTAAGAGAGGGGTAATGCCCTCGGTAATCGACATTCCGACACTTTTGGGATATTTTAGTTGTCGGAAGTGTAGGATAAAGTATCTCTAAGCTTGTAGACGTTTTTAAAATCTTTTTTCGGACCTGAGCTCAATACTCAGCATCTCCGCAAATTAAAATTTCTTTTCCTCTTTTTCCCTAATTTTGGCGCGTTTTTCGTATTTGCGGATTTTACGGCCGATGCCGATTTCGACTTTGATCCATTGGCCCCTGGTATAAATAACGACGGGAACAATCATGTATTTTTGACGGCGGTAGGAAATTAGTTTGGCGATTTGTTTTTGAGAAAGAAGAAGGGGGCGGGTGGCAGTTTTGTCGATTTGTTGATTTTGGGCGTATTTATAGGGTTCGATGGTTAGATTAATTAGAACTGGACGATTGCCGATTAGGTCAATTTTGGCACCGTTAAAACTGGCACCTTGGGTACGCAGTGATTTGGCATCAGAACCAGTTAAAACGATTCCGGCTTCCATGGTTTCTTCAAAATGGTAGTCGCGGGAATCGCGATTAAAGTAACGCATATAGGGGGAATTATACAATTTTTTATTACATAAAAAATTTTGTAACGTCTGGAATTAGATTATTGGTATCGTGTTATACAATTTTTTATTACATAAAAAATTTTGTAACGTCTGGAATTAAATTATTGGTATCTACAAATGGTATTTACAAAAAAAGTGTTTAATAATCTATTTTGTAGATTTTTTGATCATCACAAAGTACATAAATGGCTTGGCTGGTTTCATCAAGGATAATATCAAGAATTTTTTTGTCTCCTAAATTATATTTAGCATGGGCTTTGCCATTTTTATTGATAATATAGACAATATTTTCACCTTCGGTAAAGGCTAAAATTTCATTGTCCAGGCCGGTTACTAAATTATTAGCAGAAGTGAGTTGAGTATCAATTGGGGTTTGATAAGACTCTTGAACTCCCCTATTGTAAGGGGAAATACGACCGGATTGGGTGAGCACCCAAATACGACCGTTGATGGCAAGAGAGGTGGGACTGGAGTCGAGAGTCTCGCCGTCGGGGATCCAATTTTGAGCGGAGCCAAATCCGGAAGAATTGGGGTTATATTTCCAAATAGTTTGGTTTTGAGAATCGAGAAAATAGAGAGCACTGTTCCAAGATTGGGCATCGAGCATGGTGACCGATTGATCTATGTCACCAAAATCAATTTGAGATTCGGCTTTGTCATTTTGAACCAGGTAAAGTTGAGTTGAAGTATAGAAATAAGGTTTGGAAGTAGCAACAAGATTGATTGCCTGTTTAAGTAAATCTGACCTGAGTAAATTTTTGGTGGATTTTTGGGATATGTCTAAGATATCGAGACGACCGGAAACTGTGTCCATTAGGATTAGGGAACTGTCTGATAAGGCCATTTTTCGATATCGAGGATTATCGGTAATAAGGGAAGTATCATAAAATTTTTGCGGGGTATAATCGGAAGAAGAACCAGTTTGAGAAAGAAGTGATTTGATGTCTGAAGATATTTTTTTGACTTCGTCGGAATGAACATTGAGAGTTTCCATTTGGACTAAGATTTTTTGGGCTTCGTTACCTAATTGAAGAGCCGATTCCAATTTTAAATTTTTGATGGCATTGGCATCGGTGAGTTTTTTGTCAACTTGGGTTTTTAGTTCCTGATATTTGGTTTCGACACGGGCAGCTGAATTTTTTCGATAACCAATATAAACACTGGCAAAAAGGGCAAAAAGCAAAAGTAATGCAATGACGAGATTGAGGCGTTTGCGTTTGTTGAGTTGATGGGGCTGATAATTGTCGACAATGATCCCCTTTTTTGGCGGGAGTAATTTTTTAATAAAATTAAATTTGGGAAGGGAGGGAGGGGTAAAGGGGTGAGAGGCGGGAATTGAGACAGGAGGAGGGGTTTCGGTTTGAGGAGGCGGAGGGGTAATTTCTTTCGGTTGAGAAAGTAGTTCTTCATCGTCGAAATGAACCTGAATGAAGGCAGCGGCCAGATTTGCGGATTGATTGAGTGAATAGAGAGAAGAAATAAAATTTTCTTCTATTTCGGAAACATCGGGAGAACTGAGCAATTGTTTAATTTTTGACCAAGTAAGTTGATCAAAAAAACTTTGGCTGATTAACAGAATACGATCGCCTTGTTTTATTTTCCCCGACACTTGGGTAATTTTGTCAATATCACCATTGAGAATTTGGGAAATTTTTGATGACCGACAAATAACTACGACTCCGGTACGATAAGAAGCCAGGTAAAGATTTTGTTGATAAACAACGGCTAAAATCAGAGAAATGCCGGTGAGATTGGGATTGGAGGAGACGAATTGGTCGATAACTTTTTTTAATTGATGAGGGATGTCGAGGGCATCAGGTGAAAAATATTTTTGGCTTAAATCTTCAATAAATTGATGGCCGAGTTGACTTTGGGATTCGGAATTTTGAGGACCGGTAAAACTGATAAGTCCAAATAAGTGACCGAGCCGGGAAACTAAAGAAAGATCGTCGGGTTCGTTTTCCCAATATTGAGACCAAGTGGTGGCCTCCGGTTTGCCAATAAAAGAACGACAGGTAAAGTGCATCAAGATAAGTTTAGAATAAAAAGAGCAAAGTTGAAAGTAAAAGGAAATATCAAAGGATAATAAAGGTCAAAAGAATCAAAAAAAAGGAGAATACAAGATGGGTGTAGGAGAAAATAATCAAAATTGAATTAAATTTATCGTAGACACTGCGGGATAGAGTGGTGGTTTGCTTGACGACAATAAGAGCGAAGATGAAATAAATTAAGGTACCCAACAAAAAAATAAATTTGGTGGCCAGCAAAATGTAATTGTTTATAATTTCCATTATTTTACCCTACCTTCAATATTTTCCAATTCTTCTTCCTGACGAAGTTGGCCTAAAACTTTAATAATTATTTCGGGGTTGGGGACTTTTTCGAAAGTAATTTCAGGTACCTCGGCGGCGGTTTGGATTTGGATGTTGCCAAAATTAAAGAATGTCTGACTGACACCGATAATAGTGGAAGTAACGTCCTGAATCATAGAAATTTTGGCTTCAGAGAAATTTTTACTTAGAAGATTATTGAAGTCGATATCGATGACTCTTTCGTCAGTAATGATGTATACGTTAAAATACCAAGAAAGAAGTTGCTCGAATGAATAGATAAAAGTTATTAAATACCAAAAAATTATTGAAATGAATTGATAGGCGGGAGGAAAGGATTCGAGTAAGGGAACTGTAGTCAAAAGAATGGGAGCAATAATCATAGAAAGAGTGATAAGAATCCAGGTAAGATTGGTAATCCAGTGACGACGAAGAACAAGAATGATTTCTTCGTCGGTGTCTCTTTCACGAAAGTTGAACACTTTTGGTTTGACTAAAAATGAGGAGAAGGGATGTTTGGTTTTACCTAAAATACCGTAAACATTTTGACGGAATTGAGCTGAGTGAGATTTTCCGTTTGAGGATTGGTGGAGATGTTTAATTTTTTTGTTTTGGGGTTTTTTGATAGGACGGGGAGGGAGAGGAGATTTTAGAGTAGAGTTAAGAAAATCATCGGGAGCGACGGTATCGAGATCTTTGGCTCTTGGCATATAGGATATTGTAGCAAAAATCTCTCTTTAATTCTCCCTTTGATCATGAAAAATCTCCCCCTGACCCCCTCTTTGACAAGAGGAGGAATCTAGAAGATGGTTGTTGACCAAAAGTTGAAAAATGTTTCCTGCCAAAAGTGAAGCGTTTTGATTTTAGGGGAGGTGGAAAAATAATTGTTTGGAAGCGGGAGAGTGATCGTTTATCCAGCGCTGAATTTCAAAAGCGATATAGTTACAGTTGTAGGTACCCATATTTTCACTGATGATAAATTTTTGAGGATCGACTAAATCCAGACTGGGAAGAGAAAGTTCTAAATTGATTGGAGCGAATTCGTAGATGGAACGATTGTCGTAGGCGTTGCGGGCTTGAGTCTCGATTTTGATTTTGGAGATATTGCCATAATAATCCCCTAGCCCGATGATTAGGTCATATTTATTGTTGCGGATGTATTTTTGGAAAAAATCTTTGGGGTGGAAGCGGATTAAACCCCCCTTTATCCCCCCTTGACAGGGGGGCAAAATTTTTTGTAATTCAGTGTAGACACGGCGAGAAATGTTGGTGGCCCATTGGTTGCTGAAGGCGTAGAGGAGGATCATTTCTTTTCAATGTTATAGAGGGCGGATTTGGCGGTGAGGGCGCCGGGAGCGCGAAGAGTAAAGATATCTTTGAAATCTCCACCATCGAAAGTAAAATCACCTTTGTCGGTACTAACCCGGACTGATTGAGTGTAACCACCGGTGGAATAATCGACAGAAATGGAATTGACGGAGGAAACAGGTCCGCCTTTGTCGCTGACCTGACGACGGAGTTCGTCCGGAGACCAGGCATTGGAATCGCAGGTACCGATACAATTTTGAGTCTGGGAGAGATGGCTTTGGTCGTTGGTACGGGAAAAATAAAGGACGGCATTAATAATATCGGAGAATTGATCATTGGTTAGCCAAGGATGACTAAGACCGTAGGAAGAACCGGAACGGGTCTTGTACCAACCTTTGTAATACCAAGGGGATCCAGATACTTTTTCGAAAGAATCGTTTGGCCAACAAGACTGAGAATTGCATTTGGTATCCCAAATCATGGGAGTTGAATGACCGGCAGTGGAATAAGAGTATACAGAACCTCCGGAAGTAGAAGCATACATGGTGGAAAAAATGTCATTGGTAGAATTGCTGACAATAACCTGACCCTTGGTGGCGTTGACAGCGTCTCGCCAAAGACCGGGGTTGGCGGCTTTGGAACCGGAATAGACCTGACAACTTTCAGTGGTACAAATAGTACCGGTAGAACTGCGATTATTGAAATGCCAACCGGTTGAATAAAGGGCATAGGTACGGGCGGCAATAGCCTGGGCTTTGAGGGCTTCCATACCACCATTTTCTCCCCAACTTGTCGGCATTTCTGCAATACCAAGAAGATAGTTGTCTTCAAAAGGCAGAGTACCGACAGTAGTATTGATACTTCCGGGCATATCAACGGTTTCGATACGGATATTCCCGTAATAAGCTTTGAGGATAGTTTCAGAGTTTTGGCCTTCTTTGGAGCGACCATATGCGCCATACTGACTCATACCTTTACGATGAGGAGCGCCGAAAGAAAATACAGCGAAGGCAGGAGAAAAGCCGGGATTAAAATCGGAACGGGAAGCGGGATCATCGGACGAGGAGACATTACCGACTGAGGTATTGAACATGGCGGTTTTGGCGGAGATAAGGTCCTTTTGTTTTTGAGATAATTCTTTTTTGTAATCTTCGGCCTTTTTGATTTCACCAGCCAAGAAACCAAAACGACTTTCAAGAGACTTTTTGAGGGTGGTGAGTTTGACAGTTTCTTTTTCAAGAGAGGATTTGTTATCGATTAATTTTTTAATTTCGGTATTGTAGTCGATAATCATAGTTTTGTCCTGATTGATGATGGCCTGATACCAGGAATATTCACGGATCAAAGAAGAAGTGCCGCTGCTGGAGAGGAAAATCATAAGAGGATTAAATTTTTTGGTATTGATGTAATATCTTTTGACCCGTTCTCCGAGTAAAACGTGTTGAACTTCAAGATCGGCCTCACGATCGATAATACGTTGACCTAAATTATTTATTTGGTTTTCGGTTTTGGTAATTTGAGCTTTGGCGGAGGTAATTTTGGAATTTAGAGAAGAAGATTCGGATTTTAGGGGAGCAATGGCTGCTTCAAGGTCTGCAATTTGCTTGGTAACTTCAGCTATTTCTTCATCAATTGTTTTGGCGTGAACAATGGAAGTCAGAAACGAGAAACTCGAAAGTAGAATAAAAATATAGAGTAAAATTTTTTTGGAATTAAAAGGCACAGACTAATTTTAACATTGTAGATATACAAATATTGACATGTTAAACTATAGCCATGAAAGTTCGTAAGGTTAAGAGTTTTTTGCTATTGTTGGCGGTTTTGTTTGTGTCGGCCGGTCAAAAAACGGTTTGGGCAGCGGATGCATTTTGTACGGCGCAAGGACACGGAGGAAATACTTCCAGTCCATGGATAAATACAGCCTTGGGATGTGTACCGGTAAAGGTAGATGAGTTTGTAATGTGGTTGCTGCCAAATTTATTTGGAATTGCCGGGGGAATTTCTTTGGTGTTGATGATTTACGGATTTATTTTGATGGCGACATCTTCGGGAGATCCTAAAGCGGTGCAGGGAGCAAAAGAGACGATATCTTCGGCATTTACGGGTTTGATAATTTCAATTTTTTCAATTTTTATTTTAAGATATGTATTGGTAAGCGTGTTAAAAATTCCAGGAATAAATTAATATGGCGCTAACATTACCGGGCTATCAAGGAAGCGGATTTAAATTTGAAAACAAGACGGTCGGAGATGTAATTAGTGCTTTATTGCCTTATGTGTATGTTTTTGCCGGGTTGGCGTTGTTGGTGATGCTGATTTTGGGAGGAATTACTTTGATGACTTCGGCGGGAGATCAGGGAAAAACTAAAACCGGTTACGGGATGATTACCGGAGGTTTGATAGGATTTTTATTGGTATTTATTTCCTATTTTGTGGTGCAAATTGTACAGGTAGTTCTGGGAGTAAAGATACTTTAACGTCGTTTAGGTAAAATGGCTTGATTGCCGGTAGGTCCGGTAATAACGATTTTGTCTGGTAAGTCACTGACTTGAATGTTTCGGATTGTATGGGCTAGTCGAAGGAGGATTTGATCGTCATATAGTCTGGCAGAATGAAGATTAAGAGATCTGGGAATCGCTAGTTCGTAATTTTTTTCTTGTCGGAAAAGAGTAGATTTGGTGGTGTGATAAATTTTCATAACTTCGGCTGCAGTTAGGGAAAAAGAAACTCCATTGGTGGCTTCTTTGGTATAGCAAATACCGTTTTTAGTAACAACGGTCTTTATTGGCGACATAATATATTTTACTATAAACAAAGTTAAAATTAGGCAATTGCAGAGACTTGAGGATTTACCTTTATTTTTTTAGAATCTCCACCAAAGCGGCGGTCGCGTTGTTGATAGGCAACAATAATTTCTTCCAGTTTTTGAGGGGTAAAATCGGGAAAAAGGGTGTCGGTAAAGAATAATTCGGAGTAGACGGTTTGCCAGGGTAAATAGCCGGAAGTGCGTTTTTCGCCACCGGTACGAATGACAATATCAGGATCGGGAATTCCGGCGGTGTCTAGATAAGAGGAAAAAAGTTCTTCGTCAATTGAATCGGGAGAGACATTTTCGGTGATCATTTTTTTGACAGCCCGAAGAATTTCATCGCGACCGCCATAGTTTAGGGCAAAAGTGACGGTTATTTTGTGATTTTTTGAAGATTGAGTCATCATATCCAGGGATTGTTTGGCGATATCTTTGGGAAATTTGTTGATATCTCCAAGAATTCTTAGTCTGGCGCCTTTTTTGATAAATTTAGATGCTAAGTTTTTGAGTCCAAGACGAAAAACATTAAAAAGACCGGTGAGTTCGATTTTGTCCCGTTTCCAATTTTCGGTAGAGAATGCCCAAAAGGTAACGTACGGGATACCTAATTGACCACATCTATCGATTAGAGGTTCGATAACATTTAAAGCGGCTTGTTCGTGACCTTTGACGGGATTGAGACCACGGCTTTTGGCCCAGCGACGGTTACCATCCATAATAATGGCGATATGTTTGGGTAAATTTGAAGGATCAATGGGAAAATCGACTGAAAGAAGATTTTTTAAATTGTCAGTCATATTGTTTAAGTCGAATTATAACCTATTTATATTCGATTTTAGACACTAAAAAATCCCCTGTTGCCAGAGGATTTCGTGATTCCGGTGGATACCGGAATAAAATTTCACCAGTTTTGTCTAGAGCCCCATTGTTAGTACCAGAAAGAGTTTATTGAGTAATGAATTTAATATTAAAGATTAGATCCTGAAACAAGTTCAGGATGACAATTTTTAAGGGATCAAATTATTAAACCTCAAAGGAGGTGATCCATCCGCACCTTCCAGTACGGATACCTTGTTACGACTTAACCCTCATCGCTGAATTCACCTTGGTTCTACAAAACTCTGTAAAGCTTCAGGTGCCCTCAACTTTGCTGATTTGACGGGCAGTGTGTGCAAGAGGCGAGAACGTATTCACCGCAATCTGCTGATTTGCGATTACTACCAATTCCAAGTTCATGCAGGCGAGTTTCAGCCTGCAATCCCAACTGAGAGAGGTTTTAAGGATTGGCTCCACCTCGCGGTATTGCGACCCTCTGTACCACCCATTGTAGGATGTGTGTAGCCCTGGATATAAGCATCATGCTGACTTGACGTCGTCCCCTCCTTCCTCCCAACAAAATAATGCTGGGCAGTCTCGTATGACACGATAACATACGATGGGGGTTGCGCTCGTTACCTCACTTAAGAGAACAACTCACGTCACGAGCTGACGACAGCCATGCAACAGCTGTGTACCACCCTCGAAGGCTGACTCATCTCTGAGCCGTGCAGGTACATTTCAAACCCAGGTAAGGTTCATCGCTTCGTATCGAATTGAACCACATGCTCCACTGGTTGTGCGCCTCCCCGCCAATTCGTTTGAGTTTCGGCCTTGCGGCTATACTCCCCAGGCGGCCTGTTTAACGCGTTAGCTTACATCCCGCAGATAAATCCACAGAACTAACAGGCAACGTTTACGGCTAGGACTACTCAGGTCTCTAATCTGATTTGCTACCCTAGCTTTCGTCTCTGAGTGTCAGTTGGTATCTAGTGACCCGCCTTCGCTCTTGGTGTTCTTTGTAGTATCCACGGATTTTACCCCTACACTACAAATTCCAGTCACTCCGATACAACTCTAGTCTTCCAGTATCCTGCCCCTTTCTCCGGTTGAGCCGGAGTCTTTGAAACAAGACTTAGAAAACCACCTACAGACTCTTTACGCCCAGTAAAACCGGGTAACGCTCGGAACCTACGTATTACCGCGACTGCTGGCACGTAGTTAGTAGTTCCTTATTCAAATTTCCTTCATGGAAAAATAAAAGAAGTTTACAACCCGAGGGCCTTCATCCTTCACGCGATGTCGCTGCGTCAGACTTTCGTCCATTGCGCAAAATTCCTAACTGCTGCCACCCGTAGGTGTATGGGCCGTGTCTCAGTCCCATTGTGACGGACTCTCCGCTAAGAGCCGTTAACCGTCATAGCCTTGGTGAGCCATTACCTCACCAACTAGCTGGTAGTAGATACGCCGCTTCCAAAGTGATTTGCATCTTTACCCCGGAGGGACTATGGAGAATTACCCCACCTTTCGGTGGACTATGCTCCGCTTTGGAGTACGTTCGTATCTTATACTCACCCGTTTGCCACTAAACTCGTGTATAGCACGAGAAATTCCAAAGACCAAATTACAAAAATCCAAACAAATTACAATTTTCAGATTCAAAATAAAAATACTTAAGGAAAAATAATTGATGGAGAAATGGATTGAAACGTCTCGTGCTACACACAAATCTCGTTCGACTTGCATGTCTTAGGCACATCGCCAGCGTTCACCCTGAGCCACGATCAAACTCTTAGTACTAACCTCCCGATAAATCGGGAGAAAAAAGTTTATTAAAATTCCAAAGAGATTTTGGAAAGTTTTTACCTTCTGGTACTAACAATTGGCTCTAAACGCACTGGTGAAATTTTAAAGTACATTTCCCGGTGGACACCGGGATGTGGAGTTATTATATTACACAAGTCTAAAATTTGCACTAGGCAAATAAAGCCAGGGTAATATGAAAAAACAGACCAAAATTTGATTAATTTTGTAAATGTATTGTAGCAAATTTTGAGACTAAAGTCGAGGATGAGAAAAATATTTATTCTAATTTAATCAAATTGGATTCGGGGATAATGTCGCGGGTCTGGGGATCGGAGGAAGTGATGATAGTTTGGTAATTACGGCAAATGTCGGTGACCAGTTTTTGATGATCGGAGTCGAGTTCGGAAAAAATATCATCGAGAAGCAGGACAGGGCGGGAACCGGAAAATTCGAGTAAAAAATGAATTTCGGCGAGTTTGATGGCTAAAACAGCTAAACGTTGTTGACCGCGGCTACCCCAAAACGCCAAGTTTTTGTCCTGATTTGAAAAGAGAGAAAATTCAAAAATAAAATCATCGCGATGGGGACCAAATTGAGTGTGACCGCGTTGAATATCGAAATTCAAATTTTGGTTTAATTTTTCAAGGGTAAGAATGGAGGGTTGATATTTGAGAGAAAGCTCCTTAACTTCGGGGTAGTTGTTTTGTAAAAAAAAGGAATTGGCCGAATTGAAAAAAGAAAGTCTGAGGTCGTAGAGAATAGCGGCATTTTTGACAAGAGATTGATCCCAATAAAATAATTCATTGGCGGAAGCACGATTGGTACGGATAAGATCGAGAAGTTCGTTTCGATGTTTGAGAGCTTTGTGATATTGGGATAGTGAAGAATTATATTTCCAATCGATTTGAGTAAAAATATTGTCCAGAAAATCACGACGACGAGTGGGAGAGCCGTTGACCAGACGAATATCTTCAGGATTAAAAACTACGGTGTTGAGACAAGTCAAAAAAATTTTTCGAGGTTTGGGAACTTTGTCGATTAAAAAACGTCTTTTGACAGAATTTATGGGAGATTCCTGATTTTTTATGAGTTGAACTTCGACTTCGGATTCCTGTTTTTTTTTGATGACTTTACCTCTGACGGAAGAAAGATTTTGATTCCAGGCGATCATTTGAGAAATAGAAGATGAACGGAAACTTTTTCCTGTTGATAAAAGGTAGATAGATTCGAGAATATTGGATTTACCGGAGCCGTTGGGACCAATAATCAAATTAGATTTGGAACTGAATTCTAAAAGTTTTTGATCGTAGGAACGAAAATTTTGTAAGAGTATCTTTTTTAAGTGCATCTACTGTATTTTAGTAGATTTTGGGGCAGTTTCCAAAAAGTTGATTACAGTGCGGGCAAATGGATAGTATTTGTGTAAAAGCATGTGATGGTCGCCACCGGCAATTCGTTGATATTCGGCTTGAGGAAGGGTCTTGGCGAGATAGTCCATATCTTTTTGAAGTTCAAGATATTCATTTTGACCGACTAGAAGAAGGGTGGGTAGATTGGGAAAATCGGTTAGGTATTGGTTTAGATTTCTGGTGAGAATTTCTTTCATGGTTTCGATAATGGCCCGATTGTTGGTGTGGGAAGTGCTTTCCAAAAATTGTTGATATGCAAGAGGAGAGACTGAATCTTTTTGAGAACGGAGAGTGTAGATAATATTTAAAATACGGCCTTTTTTGAAAGAATTAATGATTTTATCGGTAAAAAGCGGATATCTGGAAACGAATTTGATTAGTAATTTAAAAATGAGGCGGTGTTTGGAATAAAGATCAACGGGGGGACTGTTGAGAATGAGTTTTCCGATACGTTGGGGATATTGATGAGCAAATTTGAGGGCGAGGGCAGCACCAAGAGAAACTCCCAATAAATTCGTTTTGGTTATTTTTTGATGATCCATGAAATTACGGATAAAGACAGTAAAAGTGTCATAGGAATAAAGACTATCCGGTTCATCGGAGAGACCAAATCCCGGAAGATCAGGGGCAAAAACATGAAACTTGGTAGCTAAAATTTTAATGGAAGGATAATAAATTTGAGAGGTTGAAGGCCAGGTGTGGAGAAGGAGAAGCTTGGGAAGGGAAGGGTCGCCGGCTTCAAGGAAATGGACGGTACGGTGATTGATTTGGGTGAATTTTTGGAAAACACTGATTTTGGAGGTCGAGGACATAGATTGGATTGTAACACTAGCAGGGAGGTAATAGAAAGATAAATCAGTCGAGCAGAATATGTGGGGTTTTAATCTGAAAGTAATTCACAATTGCATAGATTAGACTGTCTTTCATAAAAGTGAGGACACTATCTTTTTCACCTTGTTGTTCGGAACATTTTAGAATTGGTGTGGGGAAATAAAGATGATTTGATATTTTGTTAAGAGGGGTGGACCAAGAAAGAACAAAGGGCGGGTATAGATAATAGGGATGAGGAATGCAGGGATAATCCAAGGATGGGGAGAAGCATTTGATAAAACCACAGTGACCTACCGTTAACCAAGAAGCGTCGGAATTGTTGATAAAATCATTTTTCCGATTAATAAGATCAACAATTTGTTTAATATCTTTTGGGTCGTCAATACTGAATTGGGGTAATTGAGAAAGTAGCTCGCGGATTTTGATTTCATTTTTTGATGGCATTTTTTTTAATGATTAATTGATTAATAGTAGAATCCCCTACTGTGGATTGATATGGCAGTGTCTGGGTATGATTTTCGACTTAATTAGTCTAATAAACTGATTTGACATTTGGCATTTTTAATTTTTTTATGTATATATATAGATATGATTTGTCCAAATTGTAATAGTGAACAACTTTTTGTAACAAATTCCAGACCGACAAGAAAAAATACCCAAATATGGAGACGGAGAAAATGCCTAAAATGTGGGTTTTTATTTACAACAAATGAGAAAATTAATTTAAACCATATTACAGTTATAAAAAAATCAGGGAAAAGAGTACGGTTTTCCAGGGCAAAATTATACTCGGGGATTTATCATGCAATTGTAGGAGGGAAAAAGATGGACCGGGGAGATGCCGGGGTGGAGGCGGAAGAAATTATGGAAAAAGTCGAGGAAAAAATTACTTTGATGAAAAAGAGAGAGCTATCTACGGCGGAGATTGGCGATATCGCTTTGTCAGTACTGAAAATCCGAAACCAGGGGGCATTTTTGTCGTATATCGCCTATTTTAAGATTGGTAAGGAGAGAAGAAAGGTCAATTTATTTAAGTTCCTCAAGGGTTCGGCGACCATTTAAAACGGTGTCTAAGTGTCCAGCGGGCAGGAGTTGAACCTGCTTATGATGGTTTTACAGACCATTGCCTAACCGTCTGGCCCCCGCTGGTTGATGTAGGGGGATTATAGCAAAAAATGGATATAATAAGAACATGAGCAAACGAATTAAAATAATTTCTTGGAACGTGAATGGAATTCGGGCAACTATAAAAAAGGGTTTGTGGGAATTTATGAAAAGTGATAAGGCAGAGATTTACTGTTTTCAGGAAACGAAGGCAAAAGCGGAGCAGGTACCAAACACATTTGATGTACCGACGGAGTATTATTCATATTTTAATTCGGCGGAAAAAGCCGGGTATTCGGGAGTGGCAACTTACACAAAAATAGAACCGAGAATTGTAATAAACGGAATTGAAGAAGAAGACACTTATGTAGACCGCGAGGGGAGGATTTTGATTACAAAATTTGATGAATTTACACTTTTAAATGTCTATTTTCCCAATGGCAAAAAAGATAAAGGAAGGTTGTTGTTTAAGATGCATTTTTATGAATTTTTTTTGAAGTATATAAATAATTTAAGGAGTAATGGAGAGAAAGTAATTTTTTGCGGAGATGTAAATACGGCACATGATGAGATTGATCTGGCACGCCCCGATGATAATGAAAGCATATCGGGATTTTTACCGGAGGAAAGGGAGTGGATTGATAATCTGGTAGATAATGGATGGATAGATACATATCGGATGATAAACGGTGATAAGGTGGAGTATTCCTGGTGGTCGGCCAGGTCGGGGGCACGGAATAGAAATGTGGGATGGAGGATTGATTATTTTTTTGTGGATGAAGCGATAAAGAATTTGGTAAAAAATGCTTTTATAATGACGGAAGTGTTGGGCTCGGATCATTGTCCCATCGGAATTGAGGTGGAAATTTAAAAATCAGGAAAAAATCAAAAGTTTTGAGGATTGAGTTTTGAGCCATTTTTTGTTGGTCGGGGTGTCGGGATCGTAAGTTTGTAGCGCAGACCAGAATTTCCTTGAGTGATCTTTGATGGCAAGATGATTGAGTTCGTGAAGAAGGATGTGACGAAATTTGTCGGGAGGGAAAAAAATAATTTGCCAATTAAAATTGAGATTGCCGGTAGAAGAACAGGAACCGAGTCGGGTTTTTTGATTCCTGACTGTAACTTTTTGATATTTAAATCCAAATTGTTGAGAAAGGGACTTGAGTTCACGGTTGACTAAAAGCAGGGCAAAAGGGCGTAAATTTTTATCGATTAGTTTTTGAAGGGAAGATTGGGAAAGTGATGAGGAATAAAGGTAAATTTTTTTATCAGTATGGTTAAAAATGGCTGAATTTTTGTTGGTTTTGGAAATGAATAATTGATAATTTTGACCTAAAATTGAGAGGTTTTTTAGATTTTTAAAAATTATTTTCGGGCGAATTTTGGCGGAGTTTTTGGTAATCCAGAGAGAATGATTTTGGATAAACTGATGGATGGTACGGTTTTGAGTAAGATGAGGACAGGAAATTGAGAGGCGGTGAGAGTTGATGATTTTTAGTCTAATTGAACGAATAAATTTTCGTTTGATTTCAAGTTTGAACTGTTTATTTCCGATTTCGACAAAATCCATAGTAGATAATGATATATTTAAATATGCAAGTTGTATATATTGGTGCAGATCATAGGGGTTTTAATTTAAAGGAAAAATTAAAGATTTGGTTGGCAGAGGAAGGAGTAAAGACAACTGACATAGGTAATAATGTTTATGATCAAACTGATGATTATCCTGATTTTGCCATAAAATTGGGTGAATCTGTATCCAGAGACAGAAGTATGGGAATTTTGATTTGTGGGTCTGGGGTGGGAATGGTGGCGGCAGTGAATAAGGTAAAAGGAATAAGGTCGGGATTGTGTCTGAGTCCAAAAGAGACTTATTACGGGCGGAATGATGATGATATGAATGTGTTATGCCTAAGTGCAGATTTGATTGATGAAGATAGCAACAGAGAAATTGTTAAAACTTTTTTGAACACACCATTTGGGAGTGAAGAAAGATACATCAGAAGAATTAATAAAATTAAGGAATATGAAAACAGAACTTAGATCTGTCGTAGAAATATTACCGGAAACCAGGCTGATTTTACGACTGGATACCGATTTACCGATTGAAGACGGGGTTATTTTGGACAATAGCCGGTTAAAAAAATCCATAAAAACAATAGAATTTTTGTTGAAAAACAACTGTAAAATCGCAATTATTGGACACAGAGGGCGGCCGACAGACAAGGATGAAAATCTTTCTTTGAAAACGGTGTATTTGGAATTGGTTTCACTATTGGAAGAAAATTATATTGAGGTGGAAAGTGTATTTGTGGAGAATTTTGAAGATAATGAAAAAATTGATTTGGCTTTAGCGGCAAATCAGATCGTGTTTATGGAAAATTTGAGATTTTGGAGGGGAGAGGAGGAAAATGATCCGACATTTTTGAAGGCTTTGATGGAGGTAACCCAATATTTTGTTAATGATGCTTTTGGTGTGGCTCACAGAAGACAGGCGTCGATTACTTTACATAAATTAATGCCGGCATTTTACGGTTTAAGTTTTTTGGATGAGGTAAGGAAAATTGAGGAAGTTTTGGAAAACCCAAAACATCCGATAATGGTCATCTTGGGTGGAGCAAAAACAGATAAATTAACTTATTTACCGGGACTTTTAAAAATTGCTGATCAGGTATTGGTGGGAGGAAAATTGCCGGCATTAATACAGGATTCCCTACAGCCGCCTTTTGATATTGAAAAGGAAAAGTTGGTGGTGGCCGATTTGAAGGAAAACGGATTGGATATTAACGAGGAATCGATTCACAAATTTAAAGAAATAATTGAGCGGGGTGGAACTATTATTTGGTCCGGAGCAATGGGTAATTTTGAAGTGGAAGAAAACCAAAGAGGTACTTCTGAGATTGCTTTGGCGGTGGCATCAAGTGATGCTTATAAAATAATTGCCGGAGGGGATACCAGGGCTTCATTGATAAAATTAGGAGTATTGGAGAGAATAAATTTTGTCTGTTCGGGAGGAGGAGCACTTTTGGAATTGTTAACAAAGAGAAGTTTAGCGGCGTGGGAGTGAGTAAAAGGTAGTTTGTGTCGAGAGGATGGTTTAGAATGAAAGTATGAAGAACGATAAAAAATTAAGAATTGGGATAAACGGATTTGGGAGAATAGGATCAGTGGCATTGAGAGCGGTTTTGTTGGAAAAATATGATGTGGAGGTGGTAGCGATTAATACAAAAGGAGATATGCCTATTGAAGCTTTTGTGATGCAATTTAAATACGATTCGGTTTACGGCAGATTACCTTTCAAAATTGAGGCAGGTGAAGCACAAAAGGGGTCTGAGATAGGCAGACTTAATATTGGTGAAGGGATATCAATCCCCTTTTTAGGCGAAAGTGATCCCGGTAAAATTGCCTGGAAAAATTACGGAGTTGAGGTGGTATTGGAGTGTAGCGGAGCTTTTACCGACGCAAGGGCGGCAGATCATTTAAAAGGTGGCGTCAAAAAGGTGGTCATTTCGGCACCGGCAAAGGATCCAAAAATTCCTTTGTTTATTTTGGGAGTGAATGAAGACAGATATCAAGGAGAAGCGGTAGTATCTAATGGGTCCTGTACAACCAACTGTGTAGCCCCGATAGTAAAATTATTGGATGAGAAAATCGGATTTCAGACGGGGGTGTTGACAACCATACATGCCTACACAACAAATCAAAATATTGTTGATGGTCCGGGAAAAGATCCAAGACGAAGCAGAGCGGCGGCCATAAATATTGTGCCAACTTCAACGGGAGCAGCGGAAGCGGTAGTCCGATCTTATCCGGAAGTTAAGGGAAGATTTTTTGGAACCGCGATCAGAGTGCCGGTGGTTTGCGGATCGTATTCTGATATGACTTTTAAAATGGTCCGGAGGATAACTCAGGAGGAAATTAATAATTTATTTATGGAAGCAAGCGTACAGCCGGAATTAGTAGGAAAAATGAAAGTATCATACGATCCGTTAGTATCGAGTGATATTATCGGTAATAACGCATCGTGTGTAATTGACAGCCGGATGACGGATGTATTGGCGGACGATACCTTAATTATTGGCGCTTGGTACGATAATGAATACGGGTATAGTTGTAGGCTGGTGGAAATGGCGCTGTTTATTGGGAAGTAATTATTTATTGGTTTTAAATAATTCCGGTTCTGTGGGTTCCCCTATGTCGATAGTTAGACCGTTTTTTAGAATGATTTGAGGGGGTGGGTGAGATACGTTCCATTTGAGATCCGGTCTTTTTTGAAAAAAATCAGGGGGCTGTCTTAGGCCAATAATTATTTCCGGGTCGACTCTGATACAGACTTTACCTTTAATCTCCATGTCTTTTTTTGATAGTATTAAGTTGATTTAGTCTACATCAAAAAAAATAAAATGGAAATAATACCAGCGATAATGGAAAAAAACTTTGAAAAAGCCGACATAAAGTTGGGAAGAACTTTTATATTGGGTCCCTGGGTGCAGATAGATGTGGCAGATAATGTCTTTTGTGAAGGTCGGACTTTTGAATTGGAATTGTTAACAAAATCAGAATGGGATTTGAATTCAAAACTTTTTGATTTGCATTTGTTGGTAAAGGAACCAATTAATTGGATTGAAAAGGGAATTTTTGTCAGTGCTAACAGGATAATCGGGCAAGTGGAAATGATGAGTAGCAAAGAAGATTTTGTGGTGAAAATTAAAGAAAGTGGGATAGAAGCAGGATTGGGCTTTGATATTGAAACGGAGATAGAGGAGATACCCGAAGAAACTGATGTGGTGCTGTTGATGGGAAGAAAGGCAGGATTTGGAGGTGAGGAAATGGATGAAAGGATTTGGAAGAAAATAAAGAAATTAAAAGAAATTCAGAAAAATGATAAATATCTTTTTAGAATCGGAGTTGACGGAGGAGTAAATAAAAAAAATATTGGCAAGTTAAAAGAAGCCGGAGTGGATATTTTTTATTGTACTAGTGCAATTTTTGATGGAGAAATAGAAAGTAATTATAAAGAGCTTAAAAATGAGATTGAAAAATAATGATTGCCAAGACCAATAAAGAAATCAAAAGGGTGGCGTTTTTTGGTGATGCGGAGGCAAAATCAAAAGATCAACATTTTGCTGATGCTTTTTATACAGCTAAATTGTTGGCTAAGAATGGGTATATTATTGTCAACGGAGGCGGGCCGGGAGTGATGGAGGCGAGTACATTTGGAGCAAAATCAGTTGAAGGTAGGGTGGAAACAGTGATAATTGATCCAAAAAAAGAACCAGGAAATTATGAAGGAAATTCAAAGGATAATTTAAAAATGGCCGATAAACTTTATATAAGCAAAGATATAAATGAGAGAACGGAAAAACTGATTGAAATTGCGGATGCTTTTGTTATTTATAAAGGCGGAACGGGAACATTAGCCGAATTGGGGGCAGTTTGGGAATTGGCAAAATTTGAGTATGGAAATCATGAGCCATTAATATTATTTGGTAAATTTTGGCAGAAAATAATTGATGAAATAGGAGAAGGGTTAAATTTTGAGAAAATTGAAAAAAAGTTAGTGGAAGTAGTAGAGACTCCGGAAGAGGTGTTGATGACTTTGAAACTAGTAAATAATGTAAGTGTGTGGGAAAAGATTGTGATGAAACTGGATAAAATTACTTAATCGATGGTTTCGATTTCGGGACGGGAATTATTACGGATGGTGATGGGGGCGATATTAGTATCGAGAATGGAGTTTTGACTTAGGGTGAGACGGATAAGATGAGAGTGGGAAGTTTCGTAAGACCAGCTTTGGTCAAAAATAAAATTGCCAAGTGAATAAAAAATAGGCTTATCTTTATAAATTTCTGAGGGCTGAATGACATGGGGGTGGTGGCCATGAATAATATCGGCGCCGGCATCGATGAGACGATGGGCTAGATTAATCCGCCAGGTCTCGGCTTGGGGTAAGTATTCGTTGCCCCAGTGGAGTGAAATGACAAGCCAGTCGACTTGATTGTTGTATTGGGAGATATCGGAAATAATTTGTTCAATTAGCTCTGATTGTGCGATATTGTTGGCTATACTTGGTGGATATGTTACCAAGTCATAACCCAAAAAACCGAAGCTAATGTTGTCGATGGTTTGAGTGGTAAATTTATAATCATCCTGATGAGAGTAGTAAAAAGGGATTTGATATTGACTTAAAAAATCATAGGTTTGTTTGAGACCGCTTTGACCATAATTGAGGATGTGATTGTTGGCCAAGGTTAAGATGAATTTATTTTGAGAAAGTTGGGGTAAAAAACGTTTATCGCCACAAAAAGTGAAGGTACCGGTAAGACCTTCAGGACAGGGATCGGTAATAGGACTTTCGAGATTGGCGATATTTAGATCATTTTGTTGGAGCCAGGAAGCAACGCCGCCAAAACTCCAAGTAAAATCATTTTTAAGGCGAGCAGTAGATGTAATATGACGACCGAGACCTAAATCACCGGCTAAGCCGATAATGGCTTGAGATGGTTTGGGTGTAGGGGTGGGGGTGTTAGATATATCGGGTTTGAATGATGAGAGAGGTGAGGTAAGCGAAAATTTGGGCCAAAAAAAGACAGTTAATAATGCCAAAAGGATTGGTATTATTAATAATTTTTTCATAATTAATGATATCAAGGCTTAGAAAGAAAGTGAATTTTGGGTTAAACTAGGTACATGTTAAGAAAGCTGGGTTTATTACTATCGGTGTCGATAATTTTGGGAGGATGTAGTCTGATCCCAAAAAAATCAGGAATTGAAGTAGTAAGCAATCCGAGCGCAAAAATTATTATCGGAGGAAAAGATGCCGGGATGACGCCATATAAAAATAATAGTCTAAAACCGGGAGAAAATGAGATAAAAATCCAAACCATAGACGGCAAACAAGAATGGAGTAGAAAAATAAATTTGCAAAATTATACAACTACAGTCATTGAAAGAGATTTTGGGCCATTAAGTGAAAATTCGGGAGGATATGTATTATTTATGGAAAAGACGGGAGATCCGGAAAAAGCCGGAATAATCGTAAATTCAAATGTGGATAAATCATCGGTTTTTATTGATGGAGAAATGAAAGGGTTTACACCGATGAAAATTGATAATATTGGCGAAGGTGACAAGGAGGTTCAGATATCTTTTCCCAGCTACAAATCAATTAATGTTTTTGTAAAGGCAACCAGAGGTTACAGACTGGTAATAGATGCAGAATTAGGGATAGATTCCGGTATAAATTTGACAGATGAGTATGAAAAGACGATTGAAGAAGAAAATACTCTGAGCAATTTGACATCCCAAAAAAAGGTAAAAATACTGGATACTGAAACAGGATGGTTAAGAGTCAGAGCGACAGCATCGGGATCAGCCGGAGAAGTGGCAAGAGTAGAGCCGGGAGAGGAATATGCTTTGATAAGTGAACAGGACGGGTGGTATCAGATAGATTTGGGAGAATCAAAAATGGGATGGGTTAGCGCGAGTTATGCCGAGAAAGTTGGAGAGTAAAACCAATGAAGACCAAAATTAAGCCGATAAAAACATAAAATTTTTGTTGACTGTTGAGATAGAGAGAGATAAACCCAAGAATAAAACTAAACATCCAATAGCAAATGGCGATTTGAGGGCGGGTAAGACCGTGTTTTAAGAGGCGATGATGTAGATGTTGTCCATCACCTAAATAAATCGGCTTGCCCTGTTTGAGCCGTCTTAGAATAACAAAAGCAGCGTCAATCATGGGAATACCTAAAAGAAGAATGACGGTGGCGAGTTTGGCACCTGATAAAATTGCCAGGATAGCTAAAAAGAAACCGGCTAAACTTTTGCCGCTATAGCCGGGCATCATCTGTTGGGGAAAAAAGTTGAAAGGTAAAAAACCTAAATAAGCTCCAGCGACAGAACCGGCCAAAATAATTACCGGCCATTGAGTAATATCGGAGGAATATTGCAGTCCTAAAATCCCGATAAATATAGCGGATATTGAGACAAAACCAGGAAGCTGTCCTTCAACACCATTGGCCCAGCCAACAATATTCATAGACCAAACTATCCAAAGGATGGCCAAAAGATCAGAAAGAATCCAAATAGTATGAGGGCCGAATAAATTGAAGGTAATTTGGGGGGTGGAAAGATTGATGACACCACCAAAAGGATTGGAAATATAGGCAATACCGATACCCGAACCAACAACAATTAAAGCTGATAGGATATTGGTAAGGAGTCTGAGTTTGGGAGAAATGTCTTTGATGTCGTCCCAAACACCAATCATCAAAACAGTAAAGGAAGCTAAAAGGATTCCAAAGAGATGTTTGTCTAGGGGTAAAAAAATTAAAGAAGTAATTAAGACACTGATATATACGGGAATTCCCCCACCCCGGGGTACGGGACGGAGAGCGGTGGCATTTTGAGTTTTACGTTGTTTTTGTTGGGGGTCTTCAATCCATCCGCGTTTGATAAAATAATTTTTGGTAATAGGAGAGAGAAAAAGAGAAATTAAACTGGAAATAAAGATGGCGGCAATGAAATTAAAAATCATTTAGGTAAGAAGGGAAATAATTTGAAAAAGAGTAACAAGACTGAGAATAGAAATTACTAAGGAAGAAACGACTAAAAGTTTGGAGAGAAGGGTGGTTTTGGAAAAAATTGTGGCGGCAAGGAGGTTGTTTATCAGACTAAAGACAATAGAAAAAGTGGGAAGAAAGAAAAGCTGACTGGCTGGGGCAAGTTGTGGTTCTCCCCATGGTAAGGAATAAAAAAGAGGTACTTGAGGAGGGAGATCATTAAACTTGTAGATTAAAAGAACTATTTGAACGGTAATAATTAGTAAATTTGAACGCAGAACCTGACTATTATTTTTTTGTTGCCAGAATTTACCCAAATTACCAAGGCTGTGGGAAATGTTTTCTAAAAGAGACATAATTATCTGAGCCGATAAAGGTTGATTTGGCCAAATTGATGGTCGAGAAAATAATAGCGACGAATAAAATCATCCAATTCAGGAAAGGGACGGTTGGCCATTGGGTAATAGAGAATGTATGATGGAGTGTAAATTTTGAGACTGTCTAATGTCTCAAAATAACCATTAAAATCGACGACATGATAGGCAACAGTAAAACGACCGGTGGGGAGGGTGTCAGTGAGAACATAAATAAATGGATGGTCTCCCCAAACGAATATTCGGTCACCGGGAGAGACTTTATCTTTGAGATAATTTGCGATTTCTAAATCCTGATTGACACCGGGACTAAAGCTTTGGTTGTAAGCTGTTTGATCTTTTTGTTTAAAAATAAAAGAATAAAAGTTTTGGTAGTATTTGATGACAGGGTAGCTATAAAAATCGTATTTTTTAAAAATAAATAAAGTAAAGAGGAAAAAGAAAACAGGCAGTAGTTTTTGTTTGATTGGAGAGGTAAGAAAAAAGGCAAAGAGGATGACTAAAGGAGGAAGGATTTGAATAAGATAGTGAGGGTATGGACGGGTAGAAAGAGTAGATCCAAAGAGAGTGGCAGCAAGCCAAAGACTAGTGAAATAAAGTTTGTTTTCAATGAGGCGATAACGGTTTAAGAAAAATAGTACCAACCAAGCAATGAGAAGTAGAATTCCACGGATAAGGATTCCTCCCTGAGTAGCAGAACCGGAGTGGGTACCGGTGGTCCAGGAACTGAGATAGGAAAAATTTTGTAAAAGCGAAGCGTTAAGATACTCCGGGAAAGCGCCACCTAAGTAATAATAGACACCCAGGATAATAATTGGGGTGACAAAACCCAAAATTAAGAGAGAGGAATAATGAAGACTTTGGATAAATTTTTGGGGAGAAAAATTAATTTTAGGTAATAAATCAAGAGAGGAGGAAATGAGCCAAAAGATTAGAAAGGCGATTTCGATAAAGACGGGAATTTTGATAATTAAGGCTATTCCCAAAAGCAAACCAGCAGTCAGAAAATCAAAACCGGAACGGGGTTTGAGGACCAGATAAACACCAAGAATGGTGGGAAGCAACATAAATACTTCTGCATTGGCAATATTACCTTCAAAGGTAGGAACTGAGGTAATAATTAAAAATAAAAAGGTGCTAAGTTTAACGATATTTTCATTTTGGACTAGCTGTTTGATCAGGCGGTAAAAAAAATAAATCGTTGGAATCATAAGTAGGCTTAGAAGCAAACGGAAACCAAATACATTTTGTGACAGAGCGGCGGCATAATAAAGGAGAGGTGGTTTGTTGTCGTGGATATCGCGATAAAGAAGTAAGCCTTTTCTAATGGCTTGACCGAGTACTAAATAAATACCTTCATCACCGTACCAATTGGGTTCGTAAAGACTGGGGACTCTAAGTAAGATAAAAAAAAGTACTGATATTAGCCAAAAATTACGAAAAAAAACAGTTTTTAGTTTTAAAAACAGGTTCATGCTTAATTGATTTTATCATTAAATTTTGTGGTCACCGGACTATACTTTCTTGTTGGTTGTCTTGTATTCAAGTCTTTTACCTAACATCAATCGGGTATGAGAATGTAGTCCGGGGATAACTGACATAGTCAGAGTGGCCAGGGGCATGAATGGCCACTGGAGGAGATTTTTGATGGCGTTTTTGAAATTTTTATCTGCGGTGGGAGGACGAAGTTTCCAATCCAGAATAATCAGGGCAAAAAGAGGAATGAGACACAGAGTAAGGATAAAATTGGAAATACGGGGAAGATTATAACCAAAAGCAGTTTGAAAAAATTTTGGGTTGAGGATAGCCGGTAAACTGGTGCCGAGAGTAAGAATAAACCAATTTGAAGACCAGATAAAATGAGTTTCGATTAGTTTAAAAATTCGAAGGGATCTGGTAACGATAGGGATTTCGGTATGGACCCTAGCTTGTTCGATAGCATAGGGAATATCGGTGGCACCCCAGGCATGGCGGACACATTGATTGTAGCGGTTTTTGAGGGCGTCAAAATAGTTTTTACCGCTGGGAGCATCGACAACTGTGGGCAGAAAGATGGGATTTACTGAAGTTTTACCTCCGGTGGCAAAAAAACTTTGGAGAAAGATATGCCAGTCTTCGGGAATCATGTCAGGATCCCAATAACCAATTTTATCAATCAGATAGAAAGAGGAGGAATAACAAGAATAATTAAAAAATAAACCATCGGGTTCCTGAATATTGGCAATGTGAATAACATTACCGAGGGTACCGATAATTCTGATGGGAGCCGGAACCTGATCAATATTGTGATGCCAAAATATGGGAGATTGCCAAAATTTAAAATAACGTTTGGGATCCTGAGCATAAAAATAAGTGAGAGCAGAAAAATATTTTGGATTGAAAATAGTATCAACATCGCAGGAAGTTAAGGTAAAGTTTTTGATGTCAAATTTGTTTTTCTGAATAAATTCTTTTTTGAAATGACGGGCGGCCCAGGCTTCATTGGTGTGCTTGCCGGCAATTTCTCCGGGAAGATCGGCAGGATGGTCCGTGAAAGTCAGACTGCCAAAGACATCTTGGTATTTTTTGGAAAAGTAATCAATGGTGATTTGGTTGTTTTGCTGTCCTGCTCTTTGCTCCTGACCAATGACAACATGAAGTTTTTTGGTATCAAAATTAATTTGAGCGGCCAAACTACCAACAGCCATTTCGATAATTTCGAGGGGTTCTTTATAGGAGGAGATTATAATGACATGGTTAATATCGCGGTATTTAAGCCAATCGGCTCTAAAATCCTGATTAAATTGTAAAGACCAATCGGTGTTTTGACTACGTTGGATTTTGTAATAGCCGATGATGGCAAAAAAGGCGGACTTGAATGACTGGTAGAGCCAGTAAATTAGAAAAGCGATAACGAAGTAGGCAACCAGACGGGGAACTAAAAAAGAACCCCAAATTGGAAAACTAATGGTAACCCAGGCAAAAATACCAGGTATCATCTCCCAGATACGATATATCTTTGAGTTCTTATTCATGATGTGGATGGAATTGGGCAAGTGGTTTATTATAGCAAGATGAAAGGAATATTGGATTAAAATATAATAATGTCTTTAAAGATATCTGTGAAGAAAAGCTTGGAGTATGCCCAAAAATATGGAAGTGTTTTGACTTTATCTCAATTGGAAGAAAGACTAATTGGATCAAAAAGACGGAGTCATGCTGAAATAATGAAGGTGGCTAGTACTTTTGGAATAAAGAGTGGGAAGGGAATAAATAAAATCAGTAAAAAAAAGATAAGGAAAGCCAGACAATTTGTAAAAAAAATACTTGATAATTATGAAGATGTTTTAATGGTAGGAATAACAGGTTCAGTAGCCGCCGGAAGTGCAAAAGAAAACGACGATATTGATTTGTTGATAATTACTAAAAAGCAAAGATTGTGGGTGGTAAGGTTAATGTTGAAAATTGAATTGATTAGAAGACGAATCCCCCACCGAAGATGGAACGGTAAGGAAGTCGGAGATGAATATTGTTTGAATTTGTGGTTGGATGAAGCTAACTTGAAAATTCCAAAGGATAAAAGAAACATAAGAAATGCAATGGATTTGGTAATGATGAGGCCAATTTTGAATAAAAACGATCTTTATGAAAAATTTATGAAAAAAAATATTTGGGTTGGCAAGTATGTTAATACCGGATATAGCAATAAAATGAAGAGATTAATAAAAACAAAATATATTGATAGTAAAACAGAGGCAAGAAAGCCGGATTGGCTAAATTTTTTTTGTTATATGGGACAGAGAATGTTTATGCTACCTAAAATTAAAAAAGAAAGGGTAAGTTTGGGATCAGCGTTCTTTCATCCGGATGGGTAAAAATCAAGTAAAAATTGTAAGAAATTTTTTTGATAGAATGGGTCATGGTTGCCCCTAATTCATCGGAGAAGTTATGGAACATAATCTACGCATTTTTTGCAGTGAATATTGGGATATTGGTTTTGTTTGTTTCGGTCAGCCGGGCATCTTTAAATATTTTAGCCCAGGAAAGCAATGAAGGTAAAATAGCGGTAAAAACGGTAAATTTAAAGACAGTTCAAGCAGATGGAGCCGTGATTGATTATACTTACAAGCTGCCGGAGGTGAATATGTTGCCTAGTCAAACCTTTTATGGATTCAGAAAAGTTAGAGATTGGATGTGGTTATTTTTTAGTCGGGGTGACTTGAACAAAGCTAAAATTTCTTTGGTATTGGCAGATAAAAAAATGTCAGAGGTAATGGAGTTGGCTAATAAAGATTTTGCCCCCAATAATGGCAGATTGATAATTGAGGCTGGTCAGGAAGCACTTGACAGACTAAAATATACTGATAATCTAATTTCTCAGTCAACTCAAAATGCGGATGAGTGGAGACAATTACATAAGCAATGCTATACGGCCGGTTTGGCTTATGTGGCAGTAATGAGCAAATTAGGCAATAATATGGGAGAATATACTCCTGATTTAAATGAATTAATGAATGAAATAAATGTCTGGAATGAAAAACAAAAAGAAGACCAAGAAGGTATGGAAATTTAAGTTTGGCTGGATAGTTAAATTTTTATTGGTGTTATTTCTGATTGGTTTGGGGGTGCTGGTGTATATTGCCAGAGATATTCCGAACCCGAGAAAATTAAGTACCTTTGAATATCCTGAATCGTCTCAAATTTTTGATAGAAATGGAAAATTACTTTATGAAATATATGCCGACCAAAACAGAGTGTCAGTAAAACTTGACCAGGTACCGGAAAGTTTAAAAATGGCAACATTGGCAACAGAGGATGCAAATTTTTATAGACATTGGGGATTTGATATGAGAGGAATTATGAGAGGTCTGTATATGACAGTATTTAAGAAAAGGTTACAAGGAGGTTCGACTTTAACCCAACAATTGGTAAAAAATGCATTATTAACACAGGAAAGAACAATCGAAAGAAAGATCAGGGAAGCAATTTTAACGGTAGCAACGGAGGTGTTGTATAGTAAGGATCAGATTTTGGAAATGTATTTTAACCAAACGCCTTATGGAGGAACTTTGTGGGGAGTAGAAGCGGCAGCTAAGGGTATCTTTGATAAACATGTGAAGGATTTGAGTTTGGCAGAATCGGCATTGATTGCCGGGTTACCAGGATCGCCAAGCAGATATTCCCCTTTTGCCCATCCGGACGCGGCTAAGGCGAGACAGGAATTGGTTTTGAGACGAATGTTGGAACAAAAATGGATAAACGAAGAACAATTTAAAAAAGCCAGGATGGAAAAATTGAATTATGCTTTTGACAGTGAAGGAATCAGAGCGCCACACTTTGTGTTTTATATTAAAGAACAATTGGTGGAAAAGTACGGGAATAAAAAAGTAAGTGAGGGAGGTTTGAAAGTGACAACAACTCTGGATCTGGATATTCAAAATTATGCGCAAACGGCGGTAGCTTCGGAAATTGCTAAGTTGACAAAATATCGTGTAAGTAACGGAGCAGTGGTAATTACTGAACCAAAAACAGGTCAAATATTGGCGATGGTAGGGTCAAAAGATTATATGTCCGAAGATATTGACGGAAAGTACAATGTAACAACTGCAATGAGGCAACCGGGATCGTCGATAAAACCATTAAATTATGCGGTAGGATTGGAAACCGGTAAGGTGACAGCGGCATCAATATTTAATGACGGACCGGTTTGTTTTCCACAGGTTAATCAAAAAGCATATTGCCCGACTAATTACGGTTACCATTACTACGGTGTGCAAACTCTAAGAAATTCACTGGCAAGTTCTTTGAATATTCCGGCGGTAAAAATGTTAAAACTCAACGGTTTGGAAGCATTTGTAGCGTCGGCATCGGCTATGGGAATCAGTACATTTAAAGATCCCTCACAATACGGACTATCACTAACTTTGGGCGGAGGTGAGGTGATGATGACTGATATGGCGACTGCTTTTGGAGTGTTTGCGAATTCAGGCGTGAGACAGGATTTAAGTTCTATTTTGAAAGTGATTGATAGAAACGGTGAAACTATAGATAGTTATAAATATGTACCCGGAGAGAGGGTGTTGTCTCGAGAAACATCTTATTTAATCCAGTCAATATTGTCGGATGATGGGGCAAGAAGTATGGTATTTGGTCGGGGTTCGATGTTAAATATAAAAGGACATCCGGAAGTAGCGGTAAAAACTGGGACAACCAATGATTTGAGGGATAATTGGACAATAGGTTTTAGTCCGGATTATGTGACTGTGGTTTGGGTAGGAAACAATGACAATTCAAAGATGAGCGGTATTGCTTCCGGAACAACGGGGGCTTCGCCTATTTGGCATAATATCATGACCGAATTAATGAAAGATTTACCGGTAAAGAAATGGACACTTCCGGCAGAAATGGTAGGAATTAATGTGTGTAATCTGACAGGTTTTTTACCACCTGAGGGAGGTTGTGATTCTCACTTTGAGTATTTTAATAAGAAATATGTACCCAACAAAAGAGTGGGCTTGAGGCAAAATGTACTGATAGACAAAGACACCAGTAATATCGTAAAGTTTGGCGAAGAAAAAACGAACGTAGAGTGGCAGGATCATATGGCGATTGAAGATGTCAGCGGTGAATTTGTTTGTCTGGATTGTCCAGCAGTTAATCCAACTCCAACTCCTTAAATGCAATTACTGTCAATATTTTTGCTAGTAAAAAATTTGCTAGTAGGATTGGGTCGACCGTTATATAGATTATTAAGAATAATCGGAATCGGAATAATTGGTTTGGCTAGGATTTTGTTTAAATTTTTGGTCAGGGTAAGAAAAATTAGATTCAGGATAAATTTTAAATTTGGATGGTTTAGAAAAAAAATCAGTATTCCCCGGGCGACGGTGGTGTTGGTGCCATTAATATTGGTGTTAAGTGCGGGTTTTTTGATGATAAATCAGATGATAGAAAAACTACCTGATGTAAATATGATTTATTTACCACCGGTGATGTCGAGTAGAATTACCGATAGGAACGGTGAAATTTTGTATAAATTTTATATAAATGAAAACCGGAGTTGGACACCGCTTGAGCAAATCCCCCAGTCGCTGGTTTGGGCGACCTTGGCGATTGAGGATAAAAATTTTTACAATCATCACGGTTTTTCGGTGAAGGGAATATTAACTGCGATAATTTATAATTTAAAAAACGGGAAAGACGGAAGTTTACATGGAGGGTCAACAATTACCCAACAATTGGTAAAAAATGTTTTTCTGGATAATAGAAAAACCTGGGACAGAAAGTTTAAAGAATTGATGCTGTCGGTATTGGTGGAAGAAAGGATGACAAAGGATGAAATTTTGGAGAGATATTTTAATCAAGTTTCTTATGGAGGAGAAACTTATGGAGTTGAAGAAGCTGCTTTCAAGATTTTTGGGAAACACGTCTGGGAAATTACAATGTCAGAGACAGCTTTTTTGGCAGGATTACCGGCGGCACCGAGTTCGTATTCACCTTATGGACCAAATAAGGAATTGGCTTTTGCCAGACAGAGAAAGGTACTAGATGAAATGGTGACGGCGGGTTATATAAGCAAAGAGTTAGCTGAAAAAACAAAATCTACTACATTGGATATCAAAGAAGAAAATACCAACATTCTGGCGCCTCATTTTGTATTTTATGTGAAAGAAATTTTGGAAAATCAGGGATTTTCTAATTTCGAAAGGCAGGGGTTAAGAATTACAACAAGTTTGGATTTGGAAGTGCAGAAAATGGCAGAAAGGATAGTCAGGGAAGAAACAGATAAGGTGGCCAATCTTCATATCGGCAACGGAGCGGCTTTGGTGATTGATGTAAAAAATGGAGATATTTTGGCGATGGTCGGGTCTAAAGATTACAATGTTAAAGAGATTGACGGAAAATATAATGTAACTACGGCTTTAAGGCAACCGGGGTCGTCGATAAAACCGATTAATTACTATTTGGCGCTGGAGAGAGGGCTGACCATGTCTACGCTGATAGATGATTCTCCGGTAAGTTACGTTATAAAAGGACAAAAACCATATAGTCCTCAAAATTATAACGGTAAATATATGGGAAGAGTTACTTTAAGAACTGCTTTGGCATCTTCTTTAAACGTACCTTCGGTAAAATTATTAGCAGAAAACGGAGTAGACCGAATGATAGATTTGGGAACAAAAATGGGAATCGGTAGTTGGGGAGATAAAAATAGATTCGGTTTGTCATTAGCTTTGGGAAGCGGAGAGGTGAAAATGACAGAACTGGCAGGGGCTTATAGTATTTTTGCAAATTTGGGTGAAATGGTGGATCTGGATCCGATATTAAAAATTGAAAATTATTTGGGAGAAACTGTGTATGAAAAGAGAGTTTCAAGTAAGGAAGTATTGGACCCAAGATATTCATTTTTGATAAATGATGCCTTAAGTGATAATGAGGCAAGGACTCCGATTTTTGGAAGTAATTCGAAATTGGTGATAGACGGAAAAACAGTGGCCGTCAAAACCGGGACAACCAATAATTTAAGAGATAATTGGTGTATCGGCTGGACGCCTTCGTATTTGGTGTCGGCTTGGGTGGGAAATAACGATAATTCAAGTATGAGCTGGGTGGCATCGGGAGTTTCCGGAGCAACTCCGATTTGGAACAGGATTATGAGAGAAATGCTTGATGATAAAGATAATGAAAAATGGGGAGTGCCGATGGGAATTGATAAAGACAATATTTGCGGAAAATATCAGTACTATGTAGTAGGGACTGAAGGAAGTATCAAGTGTAAAATGAGCGTCAGTCCGAAGCCGACAGAAATTTAGTATTGAGAAACTATGGACCAGTAAATTTCTTTGACTAGTGAGGGGATTTTTTGAGAAGATTCGTCAAGATTGGCAGGTGAAGAAACCTGAATCGCCATGAAAATTTGCCAGCGTGGAAGGCTAACTAATATTTGATATTGACGGGAGGTGTCGGATATATTTTTAATTTGTTTGATTTCGGCACCCTGGGGTAAATTATTTCTGATGGCAGGATCGGATGAAATCGGCTGAGCTTGGATTTGGGAAATTAATTGAGAAGAAGAAGTTTGATTAAAAATAGGGTCAGGTAAATATGACCAAGAAAATTGATGGACTGAGCCCGGTAAAGTTTCAACATAAACAGACCAGGCATCGGGATTGGGCTGGATATAAGGGTCAATTACTGATTTTAGATCAGAACTTGCTTGATTATAATCGGTGGTAAAGGTAGGTAACTTAATATTAAGATTGAGTTTGGGAGAAATTGGATTTTGACGAAAATAATTGTATGACCAAAAAATAAAACTCAGACCGGCGGTAAGAGTGAGTAATAATATTACCCAAAAACGATTTTTTTTGACATTTTTGTGATTGTCTAAAGTTTTGACTAAATCAAGTTGCTGAACATCGGAATCCGATAAATATTTCTTTTTATCTTTTTGGGGCAAGGAAGACATATATTAAAAAAAATGAATGATATTGGTATTTTTATTGTAAAGCATGCTTATGATTTAATTTGGTCAAGGCTTAATAGTCCGGTTTTGGCACCAAGATAAGAAACGACGGAGGCGGAATTTTTGATTCCCCAAAAAAGACTGTCTTCGAGAGATAAGCCGTGAATTTGAGCGGCAACAAAGGTAGAACCAAAAGAATCACCAGCTCCGGTTTCATCGACAGGAGTGGTGTTGATTACCGGAGAATAAAATCTGTCGGTACCCGAAAAGACGTAAGCCCCGTCCCGGCCGTTGGTAACTGAAATAATTTTTGAACCGAGAACCGAAACTTTGTCCCAAAAATTGGACATGGTGTTTTCCAGACCGGTAATTATTTCGGCTTCAGTACGATTGAGAAGAAGAAAATCGACATATTTTAAAAGCGGCTGGAGTTGTTGTTTTTGGGCTAGCTCACGATTCCCGGGATTTAGGGCAATTTTTATCTTGGAATCCTGAGCAAAACCGATAATTTTTTCCAGAAGATCAACGTTGCCTTCGAGAGAAGTCAGATAGAGCCAACGACTGGTAATTTTATCCCAAGGTATATGATTTTCCTCGAGACGGGAATTGCCTCGGCTGGTTAAAATTGAACGTCCTCCGTCAGGGGCGACTAAAATTACCGAAAAATCAGTAGTTTCCTGATTTGATTCGACTAAAAGATCATGATCAATGTTTTCATTTTTAAGATCAGAAATAAGATATTGACTAAGGGGGTCTTTGCCTACTAGTGAAATTATTGCGGATTTTAGACCTAAACGGGAAAATGAGACGGCTGAGTTGCTGGCTCCACCGCCACTGGTAATGAGAGACTGGCTAATTTCGTTTTTGGAGGAATAAGGTAGGGCAAGAAGATCGGACTGAACCAAAAATTGATTAGATTTTACAAAAATATCGACGGTGGCGGCACCGATGGAAATTACATCAAACATGTTGGGAAAATTGGATTAATTTTTGTCGAGCTACCTGCGAAATATCAGAAACTAAAGGATTTAGGTAGTCGTAAATTCTTTCGGAATTAATTTGAGAAAAATATTTTTTGATGGATTTTTTAAATTGAAGGCGGAGATCGGTGTTGATATTTATTTTGACAATCCCCTGTTTGATAGCCAAAGAAATCTGATCAGAGCTGATACCGGAACCACCATGAAGCACCAGGAAGGTTTCGGGAATTTTTTGATGAATTTGAGAGAGAAGATCGAGATCAAGTTTTTCAGGGTAATCAAAACTTACACCATGAAGATTACCTATAGATACGGCTAAAAGATCGGCCCTGGTGGTGAGAATAAATTCCTGGGCCTGAGAAGGAGCGGTGTAACTGTTGGGGTTGGGTTGATCATTGATTAAATTTATGTGATTGAATTCGACCTCCACGAGTAAATTGGGATTGATAGATTTGGCCTGAGAAATAAATTGTTGAGTGAGGGTGAGATTTTGATTGTAGTCCAGAAGAGAATTGTCGAGATGAACCATATCAAAACCAAGTTTTACTAAAGACAGAAGACGAGTAGGATCTTTGGAATGGTCCATGTTGAGATAAATAGGCAAACCTTCGAGTCGGGCTTTTTGGACCAAAAGGTAGAGATTTTCGGCCTGAAAGTATTTGTCTTCACCGGCAGTGAGCTGAACAAGACAAGGTAAATTAGTTTGACGGACAGCAATGACAATTGATTGGAAAATTTCGAAGGAATCGATGTTAAATGAAGGTAAGGCTTTTTGTTGAGTTTGATAAGTACTAAAGATTTGACGAAGAGGCAAAAGGTTTGAATTAGTCATTTGATAGTTTATTTATAGCATCAAGTAAATTTTTTGAACTGATTCCATAATGTTCGTAGAGTTGATTTGGGTCGTGTCCGGATTGGCCAAAGCGATTATCTATGGCAAGATGGATAAATTTTGGACTTAGGCCGGATTCCAGTATCATGGTGGCGATTGCCTCACCAAGCCCACCATTTTTTTGATGGTCTTCGATAACAATAAGGCGACCGGTTTTTTTGACACTTTTTAGGATAGTCTCGTTGTCGAGAGGTTTGATGGAAGGACAGTTGATAATTTCGATAGAAAAAGAAGATTGGAGAGTTAGGGCTTGATGGAGGACGGGACCGTGGCCGATGATGGTAATATCTTTACCTTGTTGAAGTATGGTAGCGATACCAATAGTGAATTTTGTGCGAGGATCGGTAAATAAGGGCGTATTTGCCCTGACTAAACGAACATAAGCGGGTAAGGGACTGGCGGCAATGGTGGTGATAATTTTTTGAGTGTCATAGGCATCGGCGGGAGAAAATACCTGCATGTTGGGAAGAGAACGCATCAGAGCGATATCTTCGAGCATTTGATGGGTTGAACCAAGGGCAGTAGAAAGAAGACCTGAATGTGATCCGATGATTTTGACATTGGAATGGTTGTAGGAAATTGATTGTTTGATGGTGGCCCAATTGATGGCGGGAGAAAAACAAGAATAAGAAGCCAGAAATACGGTTTTACCGGTGTGAGCGAGACCGGCGGCAACACCGGCAGCATTGTTTTCGGCAACACCACATTCAATGAAACGCTTGGGAAATTTACGGGCAAATTCAGAAAGCTTGACAGAGCTTTTAAGGTCAGCACTGACGACGTAAATTTGGGGGTTGGATCGGGCGAGTTTAACTAGGGTGTCGCCAAAGGATTGACGGATGGATAAAGATTTATTTGGCATTGAGAATCTCCTTTCGGGCACGAAGGTATAAATTTTGAGACAGATTATCGACAGAGTGATATTTAAAATCGTATTGCATAAATGAAATACCCTTACCATAGGTAGTATTGGCAATAATACAGACGGGATAATTAGAATTTTTAGCTTTTTTGAGGGTGTTTATAACTTGGTTAATATTGTCACCATTGACAGTTAGAACCGTCCAACCAAAACGGATGTATTTGGCGGCGAGATCGTTGGTGGGCATGATTTGGTCGGTGCTACCGTCAATTTGATATTTGTTGTGATCAACAATATTAATCAAATTACCTAATTTGTATTTGGAGGCAAACATGGCGGCTTCCCAAATCTGACCTTCGTTGTGTTCGCCATCTGAGGTTAAACAGATAGTAGTATGTGATTTGTCTCCCAGAGCTAATCCGGCGGCAAAGGAAAGACCCTGACCAAGTGAACCGGAAGAATATTCAACTCCAGGAACTTGAGTGGAGACATGACCCTGAAGAATTGATCCAAAGGAGGAGTAAGAAGAGAGCAAATCTTTGGGAAAATAAGCAGCCTTGGCTAAAACTACATAAAGTGCCGGACAAAGATGACCGGCTGAAAGAACAAAATGATCTTTTTTAAAATTAAAAATAGGGGAAAAATAGACGGCGATAATAGGATTCAGTGCAGAAAGGGATCCGCCAATGTGGCCATGGCCTGACTGATAAATCATGTCAAGGAGATCCAGTCGGAGTTGGCGACTAAGTTCTTTTAATGAAGGACCTGATTGACTTAAGATCATACATTCAGTATATAAAACACATGGCGTAATAGCCATGAGTGTCTGATGACAGACAGGTTTTAAAATGATAGAAGCTGAAAGATGAGTTAAAATATATAATCGTGGAAGAACTATATAAAAAGTATTATTTCAGTATCAAAAAATATATATCTAAGAAATTGGATGATGAGGGATTGGTAGAAGAACTGACTAACGACGTGCTTTTGGCGGCTTTTAATTCGTATCCCAGTTTTAATAAAAAATCGTCTGAATTTAGTTGGATTTGTTCAATTGCTAACCATAAGGTCATCGATTACTACCGAAAGAAAAAAATAAAAACGGTGTTATTTTCAAGTAATCCGATTTTTGAGGAAGTAGCTGATAAGGCCTTAAACCCGGAAAGAGATGCACTTAAAAATGAATTAAAAAAGGAAATTAAAAAAACTTTTAGTGAGTTAAGTGAAGGATATCGGAAAATATTGCGACTTAAATATGTAGACGGTTTGAAGATCGCAGAGATTGCCAAAATTTTGGAAGTCAGTGTTAAGGCAGTTGAGTCGAGATTGATCCGAGCCAAACAAAAATTCAAAAAAGAATGGAATTATGATCAAAAAGAGGGTAAAAAAAATTTTTGAACTGACGGTATTAATAAGTGTGAGACAAATTTGGGGTTTGCTTTGTAATTTATATTTGTTAAGTTATCAACCGTATTTGACTTTGAAAACTATCAGAGCCAAGAAAGATAAGTCTCAGTTTGTGTTGGTGTCGACGGCTGCGATTTTGCCGGCTTTGATATATATAGGATTGAGGTTTTTGTGGGATAAGTGGAGATACGGGAGAATATTGCCATCGGTAGGGGAAATATTTTGGGGGGTGGTGATTATTGAAGCGATTGTGTTGGGTTATCTGGGATATTGGACACTACAGGTTATTCGAAAAAATAATGTTGATTCATTTAGGGAGAAATAATATGGAAATTCCAAGACACTGGAGATTAAGAAAACAACGGTATTTCCTGCAAGGGGAAATATGTCCTGACTGTGATTTTCCAATTTTTCCACCAAGAGATATTTGTCCCCGATGCAAACACAATACGGTCGGAGGTATTGATTACCAGTATCAAGGACAACCAGTAGCGATGGAGCAAAATGAGACAGAAGAACTAATAAGGAGAAGATAAAATGGGTTTGAGTGTCGGACGATATTGGCAGGAAATAGGGATTACAACCTGATTTTGATTTGCTTTGGAAATGATAAGAATATAAAAAGGATCGGGATTCTCCGGAAAAAAGGTAGTATAATTCAGGTATGAAAGAAGAGGGCATTAATGATTGGCTGAAGTTTATTACAAGCATACTGACCTTATTGTTGCCCATCGCACAGGTTTTTTCGCAAAATCGCATTGGTCTGTATATTGGTGGTGATTCATTCTTTTTAATCTCAGTGATCGCCTTAGTGATTTCGGTTGTTATTACTATTGCATATTTAACAAGCCCTTATATCAATTTGCCTCTATTTTGGTGGCAAATTAAAAAATATAATGAGTATATCCACAAAATTAACCCTAGATTATTTACACCAGAAGAAATAAAGACAGTAGAACCTGTAAATCAACCAATAAGTATTACATCAAAAAACCTTGCGTTTTGGACTGTAATATCTCTCGTGGTTAGTAGTTTATTGTTTATTAAGATTGGTTTGGATATTAAATCCAATATAATTGAGATATCAAACGAAATTATTATATTTCAATCGTTTCTTTATATTTTGACGGTTGTTAGTGCAACTTATATTCTGGTTTATGTGACACATTCTCTGGTTCAAAGAAATAAATGGACTACAAACCGCGAAAAACGAGCCGAAAAAGCTATTGCCCTAGCAAAAAAGTTGGATGGATTTGATGTTTTTCCAAAAGTAAATTTTGTGGGTTGCTGGGATGATAATACACAAATACCTTATAGATTTGTAACTGAGGTAAAGATAAATAGAAGTAATTTTCAAATATTTACGGATGGTGACGCTCAAATTTTAATGGCTGTTATTAAAATCAAAAAAGACTAGTTTTTATTGACAAGTTATTTTGTGAAAGCAGACGATACCGGCAGGGAGTAAGGATTACAACCTGATTGTGACTTGTTTTGAGATTGATAAGGAAATAAGAAGAATCGGAAGAATATCTAGGCTCGGATGAAGTTATCAGAATAGATTTTTTGTTCTTCTAGTGAAAATAATTTTAGGACTACAAATGTAATGTCTGTGCCAGCAGAAGTAACAACTAGTTTAGTAACCTTAACTTTCCCTAAATATTTAAACTGGTGATCAGCCAATTCCATGGGAATATTAAAAGGAAGGATTCTAAATCCATCTTTTCGGATGGTGTATTCTTTTTCGGTTTCTAGATTTGATGTAAAGTCTGGATTGAGTGTTAGGAGAGCGTTAAGCTTTACTGGTGTAGCCATGACCGTATTATACAATAAGTGAGTCCCGGGCGGGTCGCCTTCGCTAAAGCTTCGGCGGACCAAGGGAGTCGAACCGAAATTTAGATAGAGTCGCGAGTGGGAGTTGAACCCACCTGAAAGGTTTTGCAGACCTCTGCCTAACCGCTTGGCTATCGCGACAGATTGTTAAATAAGGACAGTGGCTTATTGTAGCAAAATAAGAATGATTTTGAGAATGAGAACGACGTAATTAGTACGTTATAAGTTTAATTCAAATCCTGAAATTAATTCAGGATGACAATAGTTATGGCAAAAATTTGCGTGTTAGAAACAACAATAGGTTTGGATAAAAGGGTTTATCTGGGAGCGGATGAGGCAAGAGAAGCATTGGAAAGTCATCTGAATCCAGATTTAGATAAATGCGGTACTATGCCGGAGTGTAGAGGTTGTGAAATCAGAAATGGAGCAGCTGTACGGGCTTTGGCCCAAAGAGTGGCGCCAAAATTAGCGCGATCAAACGGGTGCAGACTTAATTAATTAAATTAATGCTGGCTTGTCCACGAATTTTGGCAAGCCGGTCCCCTACTTTCCAACCCTGGTTGACGATTTTTTTGGTTTTGTTATTGTCTAGTTTTATATGGGCAAATTGAACTTCCCGGGTAGTGGTGTAACCATCGTCATCGGTACTTGATTGAGTTTCGGTTTTTAATTCAATAACTTTTCCTGACCATTGCTCGAAAAGAATTTTTATCATTATTATCAGACTGATAAGGGCAGCCAGAGCAACACCCGGAAGAGCACCGGCTTGGTTAAAAATTACCAGAATTAAGGAAATAACAGCCCAAACTAAAAGCCAGTAGATAAAGTATCTAGTCATGTAGTTTTATATGTTATATATTACATAAAAAACCGGGAAATGTAAAAACCCCTCCTTGCGGGAGGGGTTTAAAAATTATTTATTTGATTCAGTTAAGAATTTCATCACATCATACCGCCCATGCCACCCATGTCCGGGGACGGAAGTTCTTTTTTCTCGGGAATATCGGTAACAAGAACATCGGTTGTCAAAATCATAGTGCCAACGGAGACGGCGTTGATTAGGGCAGATTTGGTTACTTTGGCCGGATCGAGGACTCCAAATTTAATCATTGAACCCATTTCACCGGTGGCAGCATTGTAGCCGTAGTCGGTTTTGGGGTCTTTGATGATGGCATCTTTGATCTGGTTGACGATATAGCCGGCATCCTCACCGGAATTGGCAGCTAATTTACGAACCGGTTGTTCGAGAGCGTAGCGAAGAATTTCAAGACCAATTTTTTCCTCATCATTGTCGAATTCGACTTTGTTGAGAGAAGATATGGCTTTTAGAAGAGCGACACCGCCACCGGGGAGAATCCCCTCTTCAACAGCGGCTTTAGTGGCATCGATGGCATCTTTAACTCTTTCAAGACGTTCTTTCATTTCAACTTCGGTAGCACCACCGACTTGTAAGACAATGGCACCACCAGCTAATTTGGCTATTCTTTCGGCCATTTTTTCTTTATCATAGTCGGAATCTGATAATTCCATCTGAGTTTTAAGTTGTCTGACTCTGGATTTTACTTCTGCCTCAGAACCCATGCCTCCGAGGATACGGGTTTTGTCTTTGTCGGAAACGACTGAATCGGCCTGACCACAATATTGAGTGGGTTCAATGGTATCAAATTTGGCGCCAAGATCTTCGGAAATTACCTGACCTCCGGTTAGAACAGCGATGTCTTCGAGCATAGCTTTTCGACGATCACCAAAACCAGGAGCTTTGACGGCCAGAACGTTGAAGGTACCGCGGAGTTTGTTGACAACCAAAGTAGCCAAAGCTTCGCCATCAATATCTTCGGCGATAATGACAAAATTTTTGGTTAATTTAACCAATTTTTCCAAAAAAGGAAGAATATCTTGAATTGAGCTGATTTTTTTGTCGGTAATCACGATGTAAGGATGCTCAATGGTGGCTTCCATAGTTTCGGTATTAGTGGCAAAATAGGCAGAAAGAAAACCGTTTTCAAATTCCATACCACTGGTTTCTTTGGTTTCCAACTCCAATCCTTTACCCTCTTCGGCAGTAATAAGACCGTCTTTACCAACTTTAACTACAGCATCGGCAATAATCTTGCCGATAGACGAATCACCGGCAGAAATTGTTGCTACCTGTTCGATGGAACTTTTATCACTAATTTTGATGTCTTTTTTCATATTATCTAGGCTGGCTAGGATTGCCTTTAGACCTTTTTCTAAGCCTTTTCGAATCAGCATGGGATTGGATCCGGAGGTTACGACCTGCATACCCTTGTTGGCAATAGCTTGGGCTAAAACAGTGGCGGTGGTAGTACCGTCTCCGGCTGAATCGTTGGTTTTGGAGGCAGCTTCCTTTAAAAGTTGGGCTCCAATATTTTCATACGGGTCTTCGAGATCGATTTCCTTGGCGACAGTAACACCATCGTGAATTACGGTGGGTCCGCCAAATTTTTTGTCGATGGCGACGTTTCGGCCTTTGGGACCGAGGGTAGTGGAAACCGCATTGGCTAAAATATTAATACCATTTAAGAGAGATTGACGGGCATCAGCCCCGAATTTTAGTTGTTTTGCCATAAGATAAATTAATTAAGAATGAATAATTAGAAATTTGTAGTTACTTGATGGTGGCCATGACGTCTTCGAATTTAAGGATCAAAAGATCCTGATCGCCATCTTTGTATTCTTTTCCACCCCATTCTCGGTAAATAACGGTATCTTTGAGTTTACAGGGAGCAGATTTCTTGGTGCCATAATCAGAAATAAAATCCTGACCAATGGCAAGAACCGTCCCTTGTTGAGGTTTATCTTCGTGACTATCGGGTAAAACGATACCGGAATCAGTGGTTTTTTCTTTTTTTTGAGGCTTGACTAAAATATAACCGGGGGCAGGAGTGATATTTGAGGTTGACATATATTATTTTAATATTAATGAATAAAGATCCTCTGCCAATGGCAGATGTCGGGTTTGACATAGCAGTCAAACTTTTGGACTGCTAATATTGTAATGACAAATTCTAAAAAGGTCAAGGGTTTTGTCTGAGATATAATAAGTTAAATGAAAATAAAGTTAGTTAAGACAGTAATTGGAAAACACAAATTAGTATGTAATTATTTACCGGAAGATAGGTATATTGGTCAAAGGATTGCATTGGGAAAGTATGAACCATATTTAAGCAGACTGATGTTGGAGCAAATAAAGGAAGGAGATGTGGTAATCGATGTTGGAGCAAATATCGGATATTACAGTATGTTATTTTCAAAAAAAGTAGGAGAGAAAGGTAAAATTTATGCCTTTGAACCGGATAAAACAAACTATGAGATATTAGTAAAAAACATTCGTGAAAATAAGCTGAAAAATGTGAAAGTAATTAAGGGTGCTTTGGGAAGTAAAGATTCTATAAAAACTATGTTTAAATCGGCGGATAATTTGGGTGACCACAGATTGTTTAGTGATAAGCTGGCAATTTCCGGTTATGAAAAAATAAAAGTTTATAAATTAGATAGTTATTTAAAAAGGCAAAAAGAAAATAGAAAGATAGATTTAATTAAAATCGATACACAGGGATGGGAGCCGGAAGTAATGTTGGGAGCGAAAAAAACTATTGAAAAATTTAGACCGACAATATTTTTTGAATATTGGCCATGGGCTTATAAGATGGCGGGTTTGAATAAAACAAAAATGATGGCATTTTTGAGAAAGATTTATGGGCAGATAAATTTTATAGAGGAATATATTCAGGTATATTTTCCAATTAAAACCGGGAAATTGGATCAACAATTTGCTGATAATAATGAAAAGTTATATGGTAATTTGTGGGTTAAGGGAGAAATTGACTGGAAATACTGGAGAGGTTCGGTAAAAGATTTTTGGCTAAAAAAGATGATGAAAAGAATTTTAGGAAAACCACAAACATAGGTAATTTGATATATTTAGTTATGTCGAAAATAAAATCAATAAAGGCCAGAGAAATTTTAGCATCAGGGGGGACTCCGAGTGTGGAGGCGGAAGTAGAATTAGAATCGGGAGTAGCGGAAAAGGCATCGGTAAGTTTTGGAGTGTCGGCAGGGAAACATGAGGCGGCAGTAATTTTTGACGGAGATATGGACAGATATGGAGGTAAGGGAATGTTGAAAGCAGTGGAAAATATAGAAAATCAGATAGCAGTGGAAATATTGGGAATGGAAGTAACAGAACAGCGGGAGATAGATGAAAAGATGATCGGGTTGGACGGAACGGAAGACAAATCCAGATTGGGAGGTAATGCAATTTTAGCGGTATCGATGGCAGTAGCAAGAGCGGCGGCCAAAGATGAAGGGGTGCCTCTTTATAAATATTTGGGAAGTGTGTTTGGAATGGATCCTTCGACGGTGCTCAGGACAAGTTTACCTAAGCCGATGATGGTAATGATTGAGGGAGGAAAGCATGCAGTAAATACGACGGATATTCAGGAATATTTGTGTATGCCAAAAGGATTGGAAAGTGCAAAAGCAGCCATTGAGAGGAATCAGGAAATTTATAGCCAGTTGGGAGAGGTGCTGAAGAAAAATGGACTATCAACAAATGTGGGAAATGAGGGGGCTTATGCACCGGACGGAATTGAAAGTAATGAAAAACCATTAAAATATTTGGTGGAGGCGATAGAAACATTGGGGTTAAGGCCGGGAGAAGATGCTGTTTTGGGAATAGATGCGGCGGCGAGTGAATTTTATCAAAACGGAAAATATAACTTGGACAGAGACGGAGTAAGCATGGATGGAGAAAATTTGATTGAATATTGGTTGAAATGGATAGAAAAATATCCGATAGCGACGGTGGAAGATTTACTTTTTGAAGATGACTGGGAAAATTGGACAAAATTGACAGCGAGATTGCCTTCGGGAGTTTTGAACATCGGTGATGATTTGACGGCGACAAATAGTAAGCGCTGGCAAAAGGCTATTGATACAAAGGCAGCTAATTCAATTTTAATTAAATTAAATCAGGCAGGAACAGTATCAGAGACAATGGATTGCTGTATTTTGGCTAAGGTTCACGGATTACCGACAATTCCTTCACACAGGGGCGGAGGCGAGACTGATGATACTTTTTTGGTGGATTTGGCAGTGGCGGTGGGTTCGAAATATATTAAAGTCGGACCGACGAGAGGAGAAAGGGTGGTGAAATATAATAGATTGATGGAGATTGAGGAAGAAATTAAGGAAAATTAGATTTTATATTCGAAATATTGATCGTAAGGGATTTTCCAGGAGGAGGCTTCGGATTCGGTGGATTTTTCCATAATTTTTCGGAAGGCACGGATGGAGTTGCCATGGGCTGAGACAACAATTGAGACGTTTTTACCGGAATATTTTGATTTTAAGTCTTTGATAAAATCCCCTACTCTAAGGGCAACATCTGCAAAACTTTCACCTTGGGGAGGGCGTTCGTCCCAAGAACGGTGCCATTTATCAAATTGTTTTTGGCCAAATTCGTTGATGATAGTCTGGTGGGCAAAACCGGACAATTTGCCATAATTTCGCTCAATAATTCGGTCATCTTTGTAAATTTGTTTGCATTCGGGATGTGATTTGAGAACCTGACGGAGAGTGTCTTTGGAACGGGAAAGACGGGAATGATAAGCTATATCGATTTTTTTGTCTTTGAGAAGCAGACTTAATTGCTTGGCTTGTTTGATGCCGGTGGGAGTTAGAGTTGAGTCTTTCCAGCCTGTAAAGATACGACCTTTGTTGTAGTGAGTTTGTCCGTGACGAAAGAGGTATATTGTGGCCATAATCTATTGTATCAAGTAAAAGTTGAAAGAATTTTGATATACTTAGCCACTCGCAAGGAAGGTTGCGGCGAATGGTAAGCCACGGGTTTGCTAAACCCGCGTCCGAAAGGGCATGTGGGTTCGACTCCCACACCTTCCGCCTACGTTCGCCGGAGCTAACAAGCGAAGGTGGATTATCAAAAGTTTTTGAGTTTTTTAGTCTTCTATGGAACCAGTCGGTGGACTACGTCGGATAAATCCTCCAAAGGGTCAAAGATAAAATTCTAGTAAAGACTAGATTATCTGCAAATTTGTGATATAGTCAATATAACTACATGGTAGCAAGGCAGCCGAACTTTGAGTCGGACCATTAAAACTTGCAGCGGTAGCAGGACTTCATCCCTTTCGATGAACCAATAAAACCTGCAATGAAAAATTATTGTATCTTAGCTAAATTTTTTCTCGCAACGATTTCGTTGCGTTTCAATACGGTCATATTGTTGACCGTATTTTTTTGGTCTTTTTCAAATTACTTGTTTATATCTATTCAGAAATGATTAACTCAATTCCTTTGCCTTATAAAATATCTGGAACAAAAATAACCATCCCTTTCAAAGCAATTTGTTCGGTTACTGACAAAGAATTCGGTGGTAATCTTATTATTGAGTATCGGCCTACGAATAAAGCTTTAGAGTACGTACATGCTGAAGAGGTAATTACCGCCATTTCCAGAAAAAAAATTACTGCCGAGGACTTTGTCTTGACCATTTATCAGGAAGTAGATAACTCAATTAACCCTATCTACTTAAAAGTTATAGCTGATATTAAACATTCAGACGCTCATCAACCAGTTCAAGTCTGGTTAGAGAGTTAAACATATGAACATTTTTCTAATAATTATTTGGATAATTGGTATCACTAGCTTTACTCTAACTGGTAGTATCTATGCTCGTAAATACAACAAGCCCGACTTACTAATTGGCTTATACGTTACATTCATTTTAGTCGCCCAGATCTTAGCTGCCAAAGTCTCGGCTTTTAATTTGGGATTTACTACATTTTACGGTCCCAGTGGTGTTTTAGTTTTTTCAATTACTTATCTTTTAACTGATATCGTCAATGAAAAATTTGGTCGCCGCGAAACTCACAAAATGATTTTTATTGCTTTTGTCTCCCAAGTCGCAATGCTTTTTTTTCTGTGGCTCGGGACTTCATTCCCCCCCGCACCTTTCTGGACCATTCAGTCAACATGGAATCAAATTTTTGGAATTGTTCCGAGAATTACTTTCGCTAGTTGGATATCTTTTTTAATTTCCGAAAACACCGACGCTGTTATTTATGAATATTTCAAAAAAATAACCAAAGGAAAACACCTGTGGACTAGAAATGCTTTTAGCTCTATTCCATCTCTTCTTTTGGATAGTCTGATATTTATACCCTTGGCTTTTGGTGGAGTCATGCCCCTTTTACCCCTAATTGTTGGTCAAACCGTTCTCAAATGGATTGTTGGGTTAATTAATATTCCTTTTATGTACCTTAATAAAGCAATTTTAGGTAAAGAAGTTAAAAATGAAAAATAAAAAAGCTATTTGTCTTATTAGCGGTGGATTAGACAGCGCAGTTGCCTCAGCGATAACCATTAATGAGGGTTATGAGCCAATATTTTTGTTTTTACGTTATGGTCAAAAAACACTGGAAAAAGAAGAATGGTGTTTAGATAAATTGACTAAATATTGGAAGGTAAAACAAGTCTACAAAGTTGATTTGCCTTGGATAAAAGAATTTGGTGGTTCAGCTTTACTTGACAAAAATATTCCACTTGATGAAATAAATTTTAGACTCGAATATGTTCCTTTTAGAAACTCGATATTTTTAGCTGTTGCTACTGCTTTAGCAGAAGTCGAAAAAGCAGATATCATTGTTGTCGGTTCTACTGGTGGTGACCATATTTGTCCTGACAATCGACCCGAATTCATCAAAGCTTTTCAAAAAATTATTTCCATGGGAACCATGTTAAAAAAAGATATAAAAATTTTTCACCCACTGACAAAAACTGATAAAACCGGAGCTGTCAAAATTGGCGAAAAATTAAAAGTACCATTTGAACTTACCTGGTCTTGTCACAATAAAATTGATTTTGCCTGTGGCCATTGCAGTAATTGTCTTTCCCGAATTGAGGCTTTTAATTTAAATGTTTTTCGAGATCCAATTGAATATGAAAAATAATAAAATTGTTATTTTAGGCTTAAACGGATGGTTTGAACGAGGTCACGACGCTTCAGCTTGTTTAATAATTGGGAGTGAAATTATTGCCTTCGCTGAAGAAGAGCGTTTTACTAGAAGAAGGTATAGCTTTGACTCCATGCCATTACTTTCTACGGCCTATTGTCTTGACGAAGCAGATATCAATGTTGATAATATTGATTTAATTGTTTATGGATGGGATTTGCCATTAGAGTATTCACTCAGAGGGAGAGACTTGCCAGATTTTAAAAAATATATTATTTCTTCAATCTTTCCTAAACCTCTTTATCGTTATCAAAAAATTCCTAAAATTAAATTTTTAAATCATCATCTAGCTCATGCTGCTAGTTCATATCGTCTTAGTGGTTTTGATAATGCTTCAATACTTGTTTTGGATGGTCAAGGAGAAAATGCTAGTGGCACACTTGCCTATGCCAAGAACGGAAAAATTAAATTAATTTGTAAAATTCCAATATCTTACTCACTTGGTTATATGATGGAAGCTGCATGTAAGTTTATTGGTTTAAAAACTTTTGATGCTGGGAAACTAATGGGTTTGGCCGGTCACGGTAAAAAGGGGAAAGTTTTTGACAATTTTATTTTTAACAAATTAACCTATTCATTAAAAGATTTTCCAAAAGATATCGATTTATTAAAAGACTCTCTAGATGAACAGGAAAAAATTATTAACGCCTGGATTAAATACTTTGAAAGTAAATTCAATTTTAAAAAAAATAAAGTTGTTAAATTCAATTCTTTAAAGGGAAACTTAAATACCGAAATTCAATTTGATCAAAGTCAAAAGGATTTTGCTTATTCAGTTCAACTAACTTTAGAAAAAGCCGTCATTCATCTGGCTAAATCACTAATTAACTTTACTGGTTGTAAAGATTTAGTTATTGCAGGTGGAATTGGATTAAATTGTACTACAAACGGAATTTTAATTTCCCAAAAAATTGTTGATGATTTGTATATTTCTCCAGCAGCAAATGATGCCGGAGTTAGTATGGGAGCGGCTTTAGAAATGGTATATAAAATCAAAGAATCAAAATTTAATCGGCTGGATCATATCTTTCTTGGACCTAAATTTAGTGACATTGAAATCAAAAAAGTATTAGATAAGCAGAAAATTTATTACATAAAAGTGAAAAATATTGAAAAACTTGCCGCAAAATTTCTTTCCGAGGGGAAAATTGTAGCTTGGTTTCAGGGACGAATGGAGGGTGGACCCAGGGCTTTAGGAAATCGTAGTATCCTAGCCAACCCGAAAATTGGTTCTATGCATTATGTTGTTAATGAGATTAAATCCCGTGAAAATTGGCGACCTTTGGCCCCAAGTATTTTGGAAGATTATCGAAAAGATTATTTCGAAAAGAGCAGTTTTTCCCCTTTCATGCTTCAAAACCATAAGGTGTACATAAATAAAGCTAAGGAAGTTCCAGCAGTAGTTCATACGGACCTAACATCTCGGTACCAATCTGTAACAAAGAAAGCCAATAAAAAATATTATCAGTTAATAAAAGAGTTTTATAAAATTACTAAAACTCCTATTATTTTGAATACATCCTTTAATATTGCCGGTGAACCAATTGTATGTACTCCTGATCAAGCCATTAGATCATTTTATTCCAGTGCCATTGACTGTCTCGCCATTGGAAATTATTGGATTACTAAAAAATGAAAAAACTTCCTCTAAGTATTATTATTCCCTGTGCCACCGATATCAGGATAAAAACTTGTCTTGATAGTATTAATGAAAATGTCGAAATAGTTGTTGTTCTTAACGGCCCAACTACAGAGGTTGTTAATATTGTTAAAAAATATTCCGTAGAAGTTGTTACCTTATCTGAAAGAAATCTTCCTAAATCTTTAAACGCTGGAATTGAAAAAGCTACCAACCAAAAATTTATATTAATGGATTCAGATTGTGTTTTTCATTCTCGGGCAATTAAAAAAATATTCTTAGCCCTCAATAATAATTTTGTTGCCAAAGGTAAGGTAATATTTCAATATGATAATTTAATTTCCAGATCAATATCAAGAGTCAGAGACTATACTAATGCTGATACGGTCAAGGCTTATAATCCTTTTTTAGGACTTAGAAAAGATTTGGTCGATAAAATTGGTGGATTCTTTTTCCACAACGATATATATTGGACAGAAGATGCTGATTTAAACAATAGAATTGTTGCCGCCGGAATAAAAATCAAATCGGTTCCATGTGCTATTGCTTACCACCCATCTTTAACCTTAAAACAAGATTTAAATAGTGCTTTTAAATATGGTATAGGTAAACGAATTAGAGTTGAAAAAAACATTGCCAAAGGTATCGGGTCGCATTATTCCATGATATTTGACGTTGCCAAAAAAAAAGGTTTATTAAGTGCAATGTATTATCATATTTGGAATTGTTCTTATACGGCTGGTTATTATTTCCAGATTGTTAAAGATCCTTACAAAACAAGAAGGTTAATAAATTAACATGAATAAAAAGAAAAAAATGATAAATCTAAAAAAATTTGAGAAAGAATTAGTGGAAGCAGCTCGATTTCAGGATAATTATGATTTTCAAACAATAAACTTAATTGCGCCAGCTAGCCCAACTCCTTTAAAATATTTAAATACGACATTAAGGCATAATGCAATTGCAGAAGGCTTGTTGGGTCATAGACCTTACGCTGGAGCGGAAGGATTTAATCGAATTGAAGAAATAGCCTGCAGGTTGGCTTGTCAACAGTTTGGAGCTGACCATGCTAATGTACAACCTCACTCGGTAAGCCAGGCAAATCAAGCTGTTTATCAAGCATTACTATTAAATGGTGACAAAGTTTTAGCTATGAAATTTAGCGACGGAGGACACTTGACTCATGGTCTAAAAATAAATTTTTCTGGAAGATTTTTTAATTTTAACTTTTACGGTACGGGAAAAGATGGAAGACTTGATTACAAAGCAATCGAAAAACAAGCAGTTGAATTTAAACCAAAACTAATTGTATGTGGTGCTTCTTCGTACCCAAGAGAAATTGATTTTAAAAAACTAAAGAAAATTGCAGCAAAAGTAGGGGCTTATTTAATGGCGGATTTGTCACATCCTGCTGGATTAGTGGTTGCCAATAAGTTTCCCCAGCCTTTTCCCTCCTGTGACGTAGTAACTTTGACTTTAGATAAAACTATGTTGGGACCTCATGGTGGAATTATTTTGTGTAAAAAAGAACTTGAGCAAACAATAGATAAAGCTGTTCATCCAGGAACACAGTCAAGCGTACCTTTGAGACGAATATTTGAAATGGCTCAATGCTTATTAGACACAGCTAAACCATGGTTTTTAAAATACATAGACCGACTTCTGATAAATATGAAAGTTTTTGAAGAAGTATTTAACAAACTCCCCGGGTTAATGGTGACGGGAGGGAGTGACACTCATTTAATGGTCTTGAATACTTATAATGTTTTGGGACTAACAGGAAAAGATTCAGAGGAAATACTAGAGAAAATTGGTATATTAACTAATAGACAAGTAGTACCAGGCGACACATTGAAGCCATATGTTGCCAGTGGAATCAGATTGGGAGCAACTTGGATTACAGCAAGAGGTTATCGGCCCGAAGAGGTAAATCTTATCGGTAAAATAATTCTAAAGAATTTAACAAACCCGAATGATAAAAAAATTCAAAAAGAATCGAAAGCAAAATTGGAAAATCTATTATGGGTTAAAAGAAAAAATGATGTTTGGAAAGATGAAACCACCACGATATAGATTTAAGTTCCCAAATACAGTTTTATTTATTAGCGGAATTCCACTTTCTGGGAAATCGACAGTAACTCCGTTAGTTGCAACAGACATTGAAGGTTGTGCTACTCAATCAATGGATATTTTCAGACTACTCTCGCAGGAATTTGAAAACAGAAAAAAGTTGTCCGACCGGAACCCATTTGTTAAGTTTGGTTCGTGCGATAGCTATCAAAATATTGGTAAAGGTGAATATACGCCAAAAAATCTAGTTATAGGATTCAACAAGTATGCCGAGGCAGTAAGTTCTTTATTACCTCTTGTATTACCAAAGTTAGAAGCGCAAGGAGTACGGGACATAATTTTTGAGGGAGTACAATTAACTCCATTGATCGTTGAACCATATCTAAGAAATAGAAACAAATTAATTATTTTAACTACAAAAGAAGAAAGATTAAATCTTAACCGAACTAAGATATTCGGAAATGATAAACAATTGTTAGAAAGATATTCTACTGACAAACTGTTTATATTGCAAAACGAGTTAATAAAACAGTCAAAACAGATTAATAATAGTTCTTTTACATTGGTTGAAAATATTGATGACTATCATATAACAGCAAATATAATTATTGATTTTTTGGAGAAGGCAGATGTTATAGAGACGTTGACAGACAATAAATGATGGAAAAATTAATTAAACAAATTAATGGAGACAGGGCAGAAAAGAGATATTTTAATGAGGTATTCTTTAACCAGCTATTTTCTGCAATTTCAGTTCCATTACTTGGAATTAACCCACAATTAAAGCAAATCACTTTATAAAATATACAAAGAATCTTTCAGTAACTCAGATTTGAAGATTATAGGAGGACATTTAGCATTAATACACAGGAAATGTCAGAAATATTCTAATGTTTGGCCACTAGGAATTTTAGAGAGATACAATATCATAGAAAAGTATTCAGAATTAATAACTAGTTCTAAAGAGAGAATCGCAAGTCCCAAGATTGGATTGACGCATGGTGATTACAGACTTAGAAATATATTGAAAGATGAAGAAAAGATTTATATTTCAGATTGGGAGTTTGGTGGACTCAATTTTATTTATTGATATTTGGCTATATTTTGGGCAGATTTTCTTCACAATCAATTCCGTAATAATTATGGCCGTCTATATTTAATAAATTTTATTGAAGGTTATATGGGTAAGAATTATTTATCTGACGATAAGCTAAATTTTTCTCTTACATTGGGGGGAGTCGATGTAGTTTTTGATCATATTAGTCCAAGAGTTGGTGAAAAAAACCTGAGTCAAATATATTGTTTGAAAATATTACAAAGAAAGAGATTGACTTCTTATTAGATATAAGCTCAACGAACTTGAAATGATTTATAAATTACCAATGGCTATTGCCAATTGACGAACTTCTTCATTATTTAATCGGCTAAACGGTTTACTCAAAATTTCCATTGGTAGACCGATTCTGGCAACTAAAGTACCAATTTCCCCAGTTAATTCGTTGTTCACACTTCTATGACCTACTGGTAATTTATTTAAATCAATAGCCATTCTTTTTAACTCAACATTTATTTGTCTCCTTTCATATCGGTGCGACAAGTCTTTCCTTAATTGTTTTCCCATCTCCGAACCCGAAGAAAATCCATTTAACACTTTGGCTAGGGTTAGACTTTCTTTTTGGCTTAAAATTATTCTCTTTCTCAATTGAAATCCGTACATTTTTCCATCTTCCGGATATTCTTTCGGTGACAATGAAATAACATCAGCGTCTGTTCTTGGTACCGGCCAAAAACTAGTTCGGGGAACATGAACAGTTCGATTGACATCAAATATTCCACAGATAAATGACAATCTAGTATATCGATCATCGTTTGGATTTCTCATGGTCATAATCGACGCCATATTGTCACCTACTAATAATGTTATTCTTTCAATCTTATCGGATACGACAGACAAGGTTGTTAATAATGGTTCAGATATATTAAAAGGGATGTTTCCTATCACCTGATGTCTTGCTTCTCTGTCAATATTTAACCATTTTTTAAAATCAAAATTAAGGGCGTTCTGATTAACAATCTTAACATTATCAATACCTTTTAATATTTTTTCTTGTGCTTCAGCAAAATCAGGAAATATTTCCAATCCTATAACACTGCTAGCTCTTTTGGCAATTCCTTTAGTTATATTTCCAGGACCACACCCAATTTCCACCACATCCGCACCCTCAATTGTTAAAGAGGCTACTGCTTTCACCATTGCCGGATCAACTAAAAAGTTTTGACCCAACTTTTCCACCGGTTCAAAATTCAACTCGTCTTTTAGTTGTTTTTCGCTTATAGGACTAAACGAATCTTCCTTTCTCATGACTCCCATTGTATAATAATATAGGTCATTTGTAAATACACAATTATTGAAAAATAGTTTATAATAAGCCATGATTCAAAGTGAATTGTCTTCAAAAGTTGAAAATATCGCCCAAAAATTAGAATTACGCCAATTAGTCGTTATTCAATTTTTAGTGTTGATTTCTTCGAAACTTAGATACACTAGCAGGGGCTTGACAAGAAAATTAGGACTACCACAGGTACATCTTTATAGACTAATTCATGAATTTTCGGATATTTTAGAACCCAAAGATGTGAACATTGAAACCAAAAAAGATTTGACTGGAGAAATTGCTAATTATGCAAAAAAAATGTTATTAGGAATCAAAATTAACCAAAATGCCATTAAAGAAATGATAAATAAATATCAAAAAAATAGACCAAAACCAGACCGCAATTTAGATCAATTCAACGCCACCATGGCAACAACGGTTAAAAGAGTTACTAAGTTAGCCAGTAACGGAGACTTAGTCGGCAAAGAAATTGCTTTTTTAGGAGACGATGATTTGGTTTCAATCGGGGTGGCCCTAACCCATCAATGTAAAAAAATAACAGTTTTCGAAATTGACGACCGATTAAATAATCTTATAATACAAATATCTCAAGAAAATAACTTAAATATTGAAGTGGTTAAACAGGATCTTCGTCAGCTTATAGATAAAAGTCACTTTGGTAAATACGATCTCGTTTTTACTGATCCTCCTTATACCAAAGGGGGAATTAATTTATTTTTAAATCAAGCGATAAAATTAATCAAGAAAAACTTTTTAGGTCGAATTTATCTTTGCTATGGAAATAGTGATCGAGCCAGAGAAAGAGAAGTAGAAATTCAAAAACTGATACTTGATCACAATTTAATTATTAAAACAAAACTTAATCAATTTAACAAATATTATGGGGCGGAAAGTATCGGGTCGCAAAGCTCGTTGTACATTTTAGATTGGACACCGAGTACCAAAACTGTCGAATTAAATTTTAAAAAAGTTTATACAAATGACTAATTTCCCTTTTTTTCAACACTATGTTGCCAAATTAATTTTCACCAAAGAGGTGGAAATTAATGAAAAATTAACTGATCAAATTGCTAATTCATTGATTAAAAACCTTAGATTAAATGTGGTTAAACAAGGAAAACATCAGTTTACAAATAATGGTTTAACCAAATTTTGGATTTTATCCCAATCACATTTAGTTATCCACTCTTGGCCAGAAAATAACGCTCTTCACGTCGACTTAATGACCTGTAGTCCAATAGTCATTACTTCAAAAATTATTAAAGACTGTCTTTCTATATTTCCAATAAATGACATCTCTGTGACAAAGCTGAAATATTAATCTTTTTTTATACAGTCTCATCAAATCTCATCAACAAACGGTGTTATAAGGATAGAAAGGTTCCAGACCCTAATGCTCCGCCAAAGGGTCAAAGTTCTATGCGGCCCACTTGGTGGCCAAGCATTGTCCTAACCTGTTGGTGTTTATTCCCTAATTTCAACATTTTTCGATTTAACGGCCTGTGATAGGTGAATTTAGCAATTTTTTGGCAATAACTCATTACCCGTATTCCATGGTTTAATCGAAAGCCGTAGCCACCACCAAATTCCCAAACGTTTTGAAAAAGTTGTTTGTATTCTGCTTTTAATTTACTTAATAATTCGGTATTTTCCATATGTTAAGATCATATCATGAAAGTCTATTTTGTCCGCCATGGTTCCACCGATTCTTTGGAAAAGAAAATCAGTCAACCGAATGATGAGCCACTAAATCAAAAAGGTCTTAATCAAGCGAAAGGGCTGGCAGAAAGATTTGCAAAAACACAATTAGACTTGATTGTTTCGAGTTCTCATCTTCGGGCAGTTCAAACAGCCAAAGCCATAAATGAGGAAATCCAGATTAGTGAATTATTCGTCGAAGTACGAAAACCTAGTGAGGTAATCGGTCGATCAAAAGAGGATGGAGAAATAAAAGTAATTCTTCAAAGGATAAGTGAAATGTACACCAAAAATCCTAATTGGCATTATTCGGATGAAGAGAATTTTGAAGATTTGAAAAAGCGGGGAATGCAGGCTTTGGAGTTTTTGAAATCACAGAACAAAGAAAATATTTTAGTAGTTTCTCATGGTCACTTTGTGGCCTTATTATTAGGGCTGATGTTATTTGGGAAAGAATTTCCGGTTGAGGCAGCTTTACTATTCAGAAATTTTTTTAGATTTGGCAATACCGGAGTGTCTATTTGTAAATATGAGGATAATAAATGGAAACTGCAGTGTTGGAATGACACATCACACTTACTGGAGTAAGGATTCAAAAAAAATCTTTGGCATGTTTCGTTAATTGTTCAAAGTCGTCATAGTCATGAGTATTATTACCGGTATTTTTTATCAGATGATAATCAGCTGGGTTATTTTCTTTAAGGACCTTTACGAGATCAGCAAAACTAAATAAAAAATCAAACTCATTTTGAATAAACATGGCGGGAATAGTCAATGACTTTAAATAATCATTGATGGGGAAGTTCATTTCTTTGGCTAAATTATATGGATGGCCGCAAATTATTATCTTTTTGGGACTAATTATTTTTTCATAAATACTTTTTAGAGCCAGAACTGAACCGATGGACTTGGCAAAGACAAAATAATCTCTTTTGTCTTTAAGCAACTCTGTTAATTTTTCCGATTCTTTTTGAAGATTTATCCATTTGTCTCCGGTTTGCCAGTGATCGTAATACAGAATTTGACCGTCTGAAAATTTATCAAATTCTGCTTTAACTTCTTCAATCCAGATTTTATTATTTAGGCTATTACCGGCGAGATAAATGATGTGCATTTATAGGGTAATTATATACTAGATTCGGTAAAGTATAGTTTGAGTAACAAACTTGTTTAATTTAGATCATCGTTTTAATACACTCCTTTAAACGGTGTTATAAAACCATCAAACTTCCACCTACAAGTTCAAGTTTTTAGTAGTCGGTACCGGTAAAAGGACATTCCCCATATTGATTGGATGGACCGGTAGAATTTTCACCCACTAACTGATCCCCGCCTGCAAGTACGGACTGGGCAGAAAAAATAAAAACAACTGAAAATATGAACAAGGACAATATAATTTTTTTCATAAAATAAAAATTAATAAGCTACTATTAATACGAAAAGGTAAAGGTTTTATTACAAATAGAAAATTGACTGGAAAAATTGCTTTAGGAGAAAGTTGATTTATTCGTATGGTATTGTAACAATAGTTTACAATACCTAATATGGCTATAAGAAAAAAACTAATCAAAAGACTTAAAAGAATACAGGAGGAATTGAATATTCCCCATATTCCAATTACGAGACTGGAAAATCTCAGTATTGAAACCAGAAAAGCCTTTGATGAATCAATCAAATACTTGATGGTTAAGCGCGGTTTGTTTAAAAAAGTTAAGGTAAGACGGGATTATTTGAAACTATGGCGTCACAGAGAGAATCAGATAGTTTTGCCGATTAACTGGCGATATATTTTGAGCATACCCTTTATTTATGGGATGATTGTGCCGGCAATTGTGTGGAATTTAGGACTGGAAATTTATCATCAAATTTGTTTCCGGCTTTATGGAATTCCACTGGTTGATGCGGAAAAATACTTTATTTATGACCGACAATTAATGTCATATTTAAACTGGTGGGAAAAAATAAATTGTTATTATTGTTCGTATGTAAACAACCTGATTAGTTACAGTTCTGAAATTGGCGGAAGAACCGAGCGTTATTGGTGTCCGATTAAATATTTCAGACGGGTAAATAATGCCCATTCTCAATATCCGAAATTTATTGACGGGAAAAACAAAGATGAGATTTATGAAAAGTGGGGTTTGCTTCGTAATTTTTCTGATATTGATAAATAGAGAGACGGTGACAGTGGATTAAAATATTGATAAGATGATAGTAATGAATGATGAGGAGAAAAAAGTAAATCCAACAGAAGAAATAACCGATGACGGGATGGAGGAAAAAGTATTAATGGTTTGGGAAGCGGCTGAGAGAGCGTTTAAGAGAAGGGATAGGGATTTTTGGATAACGGCTATTGCGATATTGGTATTAGTGGGAGTGATATTTTTTATGATTGGAGAATTTTTTCTGGTGATTGCACTGGCATCGATTTTATTTTTGGCATATGTACTTTCGACGGTACCTCCGGAGAATGTGGTCTGTAAAATTACAAATAGGGGGATATATTTCGGAGATTCGCATTATGGTTGGGACTTGTTGGAAAGGTTTTGGTTTAAAAAATCTTTGGATAGTGACGCGGTATTTTTTGAGACTAGGTTGAGATTTCCCAGACAGGTATCGATGATAATCGATAAGTCAAGTGAAGAGAAAATTAAAGAAATTGTTATAAAGAGAATTCCGATGATGGAAAGTTCACCTTCAACAGTTGATAAGCTGACCAATTGGTTTGCCCAAAGATTGCCTTTGGAGGATAGAAAGGAAAAATCCGAATAAAGAAGAAATTGAAGGATTTTTGAGGTATAATTCAACATTATTGCGCCCATAGTTTAATGGATAGAATAGCGGTTTGCGGAACCGTTGATCCGGGTTCGATTCCTGGTGGGCGCACATATTAAAGCCATTGTTTTGGTGAATTTTGGAGGGTTGGCCGAGTGGTTTATGGCGCACGCTTCGAAAGCGTGTGGGCGAAAGCCCGCAGAGGTTCAAATCCTCTACCCTCCGCTAAAATGATAAATCTAAAAGATAAACTTTCCCACATCATTACTTCAAGGCCAGATGTAATTCAGTTTGCCAAAGACAGGAAGTATGAAGAGGCATGGATTATTAAATTAAGTGACAAAAAGCCAACTGAAGTAGACATTGAAAGATATTTAAAAAAAGACAAGTTTGAAACGATAATTGTTGAATATATTTGGAATTCCCAAGACGATAATAATCGGTTTGTTTTGACTTTGTTTCTTGACAAAAAATGTAAACTTCAGGACCCAAAGAAATTTATCGAGATATCGTTAGATCTTTTCTATACTTATTCTAATTTCGAGGATTTTTTGAACATTATTGATAATCAGATTATTGGATCGGAATATTTACTGTTAAATCAAACTGACTCGATAAATTTAGGTGTTTTTAATTATTGGCTGTCGGTAGGACCAGTTGATCTATGGAGTAAAAAAGAAATATATGACTTTGAAAAAATTAAATCAAAAATAAAAACACGACCGGAAATTGAAAGAACAGATCTAAACTATCAAGGATTGTTGTTTAGGTTTAACGTAAGTGGAATTCTTGATGGTCCTTATTATGGAATTAAAACCCCGTGTTGTAACAAAATTGGAAATGATTGGGTGATAGACTTTGATAAAGTTGAATATTGGACTAAATTGATGTTAGGGATATAAGGATAGAAAAGTTCCAAACTCATCTACTCCGCAATAATTTATAAAATAAATATAAAAGTATATATGCAGAAGAAAAAGGGTAATTTCATTATTATGGTATTGGTAATTTTAACTTTGAGTTTGTATTTATTGTCGAAAGCTGATTTGAAAATATTGTGGAGATATCCCTGGTTGAGCGTAAGTCAGATGATGTCTTTGGTGGGAGTGGTGTTGCTGTCTTTTACTTTTGTATTGGGGAGTAGGTCGAAGTTTTTGGAAAATTGGTTTGGAGGTTTGGATGAGGTAAATAAAAAACACCAGAGACTTGGTAAAATTTCATATTTTTTATTGTTACTTCATCCATTATTGCTGGCAGTAAACGTATTACCAAATGTTAAGGCGGCAACTAATTTTTTATATTTATCCCAAAATAACGTATATAACTTTGGAGTATTGGCTTTATATTTGATGACAGCAGTGTTGTTTTTGACATTGGTGACAAATTTGCCTTATCACATCTGGATAGTGAGTCATGATTTTATGGGTTTGGTGCTACTTTTGGGAATTTTTCATGTGTTTTTGGTTGAAAGTGATGTGTCTCATTATTTACCTTTAAGGGGGTGGATACTTTTTATGTTGGGAACGGGGTTTTATTTTTATATTTATAAAGTATTTTTATATAAATGGTTGGGGCCAAAACATGAATATTTGGTTAAAAGAGTAAAAAAAATCGGGGATATTTTGGAGATATATTTGGAGGCAAAATCAAAACCGATAGCTTTTTTCCCCGGTCAATTTGTCTATTTGAGTTTTGATGATCCGGAATTAAGAGAGGCGCATCCTTTTACTTTTTCTTCGTCGCCTGATAATAAAATCGTGCGTTTTTCCGTGAAAATATTGGGTGATTATACTTCGAAATTGAAAAAATTGGTGCCGGGAACAAAAGCAGTAATTTGGGGAGCGCATGGAAGGATGTATCAGGGGTTTTATGCAAATAAGGAGGTGGTGTGTATTGCCGGAGGAATAGGGATTACACCATTTTTGAGTTTGTTGGAATACGAAATAAACCATCCAAAAAAGAGAAAGATTGATTTGTTTTATAGTGTAAAATCAAAAAACGAGGCGGTATATGACCGGGAATTAGAGGAATGGGAAAATAGATTGGAGAGATTTATTTATCATCCAAATTTTGGTGATTCAAAACCAAGATTAACTATGGCAAAAATTAAAAAGACTATCGGATCGGTAGAAAATAAACGGTTTTACCTGTGCGGTCCGACATCAATGATGAAGAGTATGATAAAACAATTAAAAAATATTGGGGTAAAGAATAATTCGATAATATTTGAGGATTTCAATTTTAAATAATTAGCAGTAGTTGACATAGACTGCTAATAATACTAAAATAATGAGTATGCAGCAACCTCAGTTTACCCAACTGGCCAGTGAAACTATTCAGAGGGCAATAGATTTGGCCAGCAAAAACAAAAATCCAAGTACGGAGGAAATTCATCTATTGAAGGCTTTGGCGGATATAGACGGAGTTTCCCGGGAAATTATTAAAAAAATCAGTGATAGCGTAGAAAATGTGGAAAAAGATTTGGAAGCAAGAATAGACCAATTACCGATAGTCGAGGGCAGTAACGAAAGCGTGTCGATATCGGTCCAATTGCAGAGGATTATGCAAAAAGTAGTGGAAGAAAGTCAGAAGTTGGGTGATTCGTATATTTCGCAGGAAATGCTGTTGTGGAGTCTGGCAGAAAACGGAAGTGATGAAATAAAAAATATTTTAAAACAAAATAAATTGGAGAGTTCCATTATTAAAAAAGAAATATTAGAATTAAGAGGAGGTAAAAAAGTGGATTCGGAAAGTAAAGAAAATACCTATAAATCGCTGGATAAATATACAACCGACCTGACAGCGTTGGCTGAGATGGGTAAATTGGATCCGGTAATTGGCAGGGAAGAGGAAATCAGAAGGGTAATGCAGGTATTGTCGAGAAGAACGAAAAATAATCCGGTTTTGGTGGGAGATCCGGGGGTAGGAAAAACAGCAATTGCGGAAGGATTGGCCAACAGAATAATGAGCGGAGATGTACCGGAATCATTAAAGAATAAAAAACTATTATCTTTGGAAATATCGTCACTTTTGGCAGGAGCCAAATTTAGGGGAGAGTTTGAAGAAAGGTTAAAGACAGTGATTGATGAAGTAGTAAAGGCGGAAGGTAAGGTAATTTTGTTTATTGATGAACTGCATACTATTGTGGGAGCCGGCGGAGCGGAAGGATCGGTGGATGCCAGCAATATGCTTAAACCCGGGTTGGCCAGAGGAACACTGAGAGTGATTGGAGCAACAACTATGGGTGAATACCGAAAATATGTGGAAAAAGATCCGGCTTTGGAAAGAAGATTTCAACCAATAATGGTAGATGAGCCAAGTGTAGATAGCACAATTTCAATATTGAGAGGCTTGAAGGAAAAATATGAGGTACATCATGGGATAAAAATTACTGATACGGCATTGGTGGCAGCGGCAAAATTATCGAATAGATATATAAGAGATCGGTATTTACCCGATAAAGCCATCGATTTGGTCGATGAAGCGGCTTCGGGATTACGGATACAGATGGAATCCAGTCCTTCCGAAATTGATATTTTGGAAAGAAAAACCAGACAATTGGAAATAGAGGAAAAGGCTTTGAAGAAAGAAGGGACTGCGGCAACTAAAGACAGATTGAAGGAAGTTGAGGCAGAACTAGCTTTTCAAAAGGAAAAATTGAAAGGAGAAAAAAGTAAGTGGCAAAAACAAAAAAAGTTGTTAAATAATGTTCAGGAATTTAGAAGTGAGGTAGACAAACTAAAACTGGAGTTAGAAAAGGTGGAAAGAGAGGTAAAACTGGATAGGGCGGCGGAAATAAAATACGGAAAGTTACCGGAAGTGATGAAAAAACTGGAAGAGGCGGAAAAAGTGTGGAATGAAATCCCTGAGGATGAAAAATTGGTCAGACAGGAGGTAGGCGAAAGCGATATCGCGGCGGTGGTGTCAAAATGGACAGGGATACCGGTCAATAGATTGCTAAAAGCTGAGACAGCAAAATTAAAAACCTTGGAGGAATTTATCGGCAGAAGAGTTATCGGACAGGATGAAGTAGTTAGGGCAGTAGCAAACGCGATTAGAAGGTCAAGACTGCATTTGAGTGAAACTGGCAGACCAGTAGCGGTATTTATGTTTTTGGGACCGACAGGTGTGGGTAAAACTGAAACGGCTAAGGCCTTGGCGGAACAGCTTTTTAGTGATGAAAAGGCGATGATAAGAATTGATATGTCGGAATATACGGAAGCCCATACTGTGGCCAGATTGATAGGATCGCCCCCGGGATATGTTGGTTATGATGAAGGAGGGCAATTGACCGAATCGGTAAGAAGAAAACCATATTCGGTGATTCTTTTGGATGAAATTGAAAAAGCTCATCCGCAAATATTTGGGGTGTTTTTACAGGTATTTGATGAAGGAAGATTGACCGATGGTAAGGGCAGAACGGTGGATTTTACCAATACGGTAATAATTATGACTTCGAATATCGGCGCAGAAATTATCCAATTATATGCGGGTGATAAGAAAAAAGAATCCAAAAAAATGGAAACGGAAGTATTTGATTTGGTCAGATCAACCTTTAAGCCGGAGTTTTTGAACAGAATTGATCAAATAATTTTGTTTGAATCATTAAGTAAGGAGCAGTTGGAAAAAATTGTGGATAATCAGCTTCAAAGAGTGATTGAAAGATTAAAGGAACAAGAAGTTATTTTGACAGTAACGGAAAAAGCGAAGAAGTATTTGGCGGAAAAAGGTTTTGATCCAATTTTTGGAGCCAGACCATTGCAAAGATTGATACAGAGTGAAGTATTAGATAAAATCGCGATGTTGTTGTTGGATAAAGAAGAGACTGAGGAGGCAGCAATTATTGTGGATTTACGGGGAAATGAGTTGGTGGCGAGTTTGATGAACTAGGGTTTTGTAGGGAACTTATGTTGATATTTTAAGGTAAAATAGAGCAATCCTGTGCCCGTAGTTAAATGGATAGAATTCTCCCCTCCGAAGGGAGTGATGTGGGTTCAAGTCCCACCGGGCATACTTTTTTCAGTTTTGTTTTAAAATTTAAAATAAAAATTATGGGAAGTAATAAAAGTGCAGCAATAAATACAGGAGAAGATTTTAAAAAAGTAAAGGATTTGAGAGGACGGGAGAAAAATATTATTGACGATATTTACAGGGAAACAGGATTTGAGATTGGTGAATTGATATGGAGTTCGGATTATTTTGGATCCGGGGTAGTTGGGGCTGTGACTTATAGGGGAAAATATAAGAATAAAAAAGCAGTACTAAAAATCCAAGGAGCAAAGCCGGCAATATCGGAGGTGGAGATGATTGAAAGTTTCGAAAAACAGAATAAAAGCAAATTAATTAGGACACCGAAAATATTTTGGCGAAAAAAGTGGAATGACAAAAGTCAATATGAGGCCATAATTATGGAGGAAATATGGGGGAACAAAATTGTAGAGGAAGGAAAGATAAGCGGAAAAGAAAATATAAAAGAATTTTTTGATATTTATCGTGAGTATAGGGATAAATGTATAAGAAAACCGTGGTTGGGAAAAGAGAAAAACAAAGAAAAGATTGGAGAGATGATAGAAAAAGCTTGGCAGTTAAGTTTGAAGATAAAACCGGAATCCCCTTTTCGTAGAGGTAGTAATAAAGAATTGGCATCTACAGCGGCAAGTTTGCTGGAAAAAACTTGGGGAGAGACAGAAAAAGAATTTGTGCACGGTCATTTGTCGGTGAATGATATAAAAAAGCAAGGAAGTGAGGTAATTATTTTTTCGAATTTGTTTTGGAAGTGGAAATATCCTTTTTATGATGCGGTATTTGGCTATCATTGGCAAATTTATTCTCTACATAAAATTGCAGGGATTGGTCCGGAATTAATTGAAGAACAAAGAAATTTGTGGCTGGAAGAAATTTATAAGTTGGGAGATAGAAAATTAATCGGTGCGGCCTTGCTGGAAAGAGCAATAGCCGGTTTATTGCTGGATAGTTTTGCCTATATTGACAGTAATAATCCGGTGGCAGGATATTTGGTGGAGGCGACTAGAGCTGAAGTTAAAAGATTGATTAAAGAATTAGAGTAAAAAATTGTTATTCTGTGGGAGCAAACTGTTTTAGCATTTCCTGATAATTTGGTGTTTCTTGGGAAAGATCAATAAAATTGATACCGGAAGGCGGCAGGAAATCGGAGTCTGAAACAGTGACCGGAGTACAGTTGTAATTATATTTCTGCTCAAAATCAAGCTTGGGGGTATCGGTATCGGGTGATGATTGATCATCTTCTACATCCGGACTTTCTTGAGATTGAGTCTTGGCAAGACTCATTTTAAAACCAGTATCGGGAACCTGGTCGTTCCAGGTATAGACTAATTCGCCGTCACTGACAGAGCGGAATACCATGGATTCTTCCGAGGTTTTAGAGTTTACAGTTTGGGAGAATTTTTGGCCGTCGATTAACATTTCACCTGAAGTACTATTCCCCTGTTCATCGGTATAACTCCAGGTACATTTTTGGGCTGATCCGAGACCCATAAGGTCTTTGAGAGATCGGGCAACTGATTCTGATTGGGAGGGAGTTTGGTTTTGACTGGTGGTATCAGAATTATCGGGTTGAGCGGTCGGATTTAGGCTACAGGCAGATAAAAGTAAGGTGGCAGAAAGAAGGGTGAGGATTTGTTTTTTCATTGAGTGAGTAAGATTTATAACTATAATAGTTTAACATTTTTGGAAAACCAATAAAAAGAGAGCGGATTTTAAAGGTATAATATGTAAGATGACAAGAGGAACAAAAATTAGTGAAGAATTATATTACGACGAGAGATCGGCGGGAGGTTTGGTGTTTCGTAGAGACGAAGGTAAGATTAAATGGATGGTGATTCAAACTATGAGCCGAAAGAATCCTAAAAAAACTTTTTTTAAATTCCCAAAAGGTCACCTGAAAGAAAGAGAATTTTTAAAACAGGCGGCGCTAAGAGAAGTGGAAGAAGAGGCAAAAATAAAGGCAAGAATTATGGCTAAATTGGGATCGTGGAATTATGTGATGTGGGACAAATTGACCAAGAAAAAAACGATTAAGAAAGTAACGTTTTTTTTGATGGAATATAGGGAGGAAAGTAACTTGAAATATTTTGATCAAGAGAGAGTGGTGGGAAGAGGGTGGTTTGATTTTGAAGAAGCCTTGGGAAAACTGGCTTATGACTCGGAAAAGATACTTTTGAAAAAGGCTAAAAATAAACTAGAATCGATGGTAAAATAAGACACTTAGGAGGGGTCGGATAGTGGTTCATTCCACACGCTTGGAAAGCGTGCGCTGTAAAAAGCTCGCGGGTTCGAATCCCGCCCCCTCCGCCATGCCAAATAAAGATGTCTGGGAAATTACAAGTGCAATAATTCTTTCCTTTGGTGGCTCCAGCGTAATCTTGATTGGGTTAAGCACTTGGTTGGGTAAAGTGTGGGCAAACAGATTACTCGAAAAAGACAGGCTCAAATACAATTCTGAACTTGAAACAACAAAGGCAAAATATGAAAAACAGTTGGAAACATACAAACTCCAGCTTGAGAAATCCAAATCTTTGTTCTTTAGGTATTCTGAACATCAGTTCACCCTCTATAACGAATTATGGAGGCTTCTTTATAAGTTGAAGTTATTAGTAAATGAATTGTGGGACCAGGCAAATTTTAAAAATTTAAGAGCATTTGCTCTTCACTTTGAAAAGACTATCGACTCTGTTGAAAAGCACAGCTTACTAATTGAGGATAAACATCACGATAAGTTAAATGCAATTTTTAACACTCTCAACAAATTTAAAGTCAATAAAGAAACTATTGTTAAACTAAAAGATATAAAGGAAGAGGATATCAAGCCAGACCACAATTCAGACACTATTCCTCGTTATGTTGCACAAAATAATGAATCAAAAAAACAGTTTGAAGCTCTACTTAAAATACTCGAGAGAGATTTTAAGAAGCAAATTCGAGTGACTGGGTAGTTATAAGGGTAGAAAGGATCCAGACCCACCTACCCCGCCCGTGTAGTAACAATATATAATCAGATATGGTGGAAACCCATCCTTTTGGAAATTTTGTCCCAGACAATTGTAAATATTTATTTTTAGGAACTTTTACCGGAAAAATAACTGACCCTTCATATGACTGGTTTTTTGGAACCAAAAGAAATCAATTTTGGCCAATGTTAGAGAGTGTTTTTGGGGTTGACCTAAAAACAAAAATCAATAAACAAGAACTATTTTCTAAGTTACAGATGGCGATAGCTGACATTATTCTCCAATGCGAACGAAGTGAGAACTCAAATGCTGACAATAACTTAATTAATATTGTTTACAACACTAATGCAATTGGAAAAATAATTGAGAAAAATAAAATTAATGCGATTTTCTTTTCCAGTCGAATGGCAGAGAAATTATTCAAGAGAAATTTCAAAGAATTAACATCAAAATATCCCGAAATTAATTTAGTGACATTACCTTCACCCTCTCCTAGATATGCAACAATAACAAAACTAGAGAAAATTATTCGTTACAAAGAATTATTGCCGAAGTTGAGTTAATAAAATAGGTTTTAACTGCGTATTTCGACAAGCTCAATATAAATTAATGGTTCACCGGTAGTTGATACTTAGTAATTTGTGACTACTTCCAATAAAACCTTATATCCGACTAAAAAAGTGAACCGATCAGAAGACCTATCAGGACAGTTATTCCTCCAACAATTAACATTTCAATGGATCCATGGTTTGATTTTTTAATAAAAAGCTTATCTTTTAAGTATCCCAGGATGAATAATCCAGCAAAAGAACTAATAACCGATAGTACCGGAGTCCAGGTTGAGAAAGAAAACAAAAAAGGAATAACAGGGATGATACCGCCAATTATGTATGATAAAAACATTAGGATGCTACCAATAAAAAGGTCGTCTTGATGGTTACTTTTGGGAAGGTCGTGGACAGATTTTTCGCTTAGGTATTGACCGGCGGCCATAGAAAGAGCTTCGATAATTATGGTTACTGCTGCTGTTAATAAGATGTAATTACGATTGTTTACGGCAGCACTAATACCAACTACAATGCCGGTTGTAGATACCAGTGCATCTTGAAATCCAAAAACAATACTTCGGACATAATCTTGATTGATTGATTTGGTAAACATAGTTAATATTAACAGCGAATGTAAAATTTAAAATAATATTTTTTGAAAAAGTTGTTTTACTAATTATTTACGGTATTGGTGTGAGGCGATAAAGGTGGTTACGGGGACGGCTAAAATTAATCCGATACTACCAATTAAAGTCCGGACAATTTCTTCGGCAATCATTTCATAATTTATAATTTGACCAAAGGGATGGGGATTGTTGATAAATATAAGAAGTAAAGGAAGAGAGGCTCCGGCATAAGCCAAAACCAAGGTGTTGACCATGGAAGTAATATGATCTTTACCGATTACCATTGAACGGGAGTAGAGATCTTTGGGTTTGGTCAATTTGGCGGTAGTAGCCAGTTCGTCAACTATGGCTGATTGCGAAATGGTTATATCATCGAGTACGCCCAGGGCACCGACGACGATACCGGCTAGCAAAATTCCTTTCATGTTTAAAGAATCTTTGGCAAGAGATAACATTCCGGCTTCTTCGGATGATAAACCGGTTAAATAACTTAGTTTTATGAAAATTGAGCCAAGAATTACGGTAATTATTAAAGTTATGGTTGAGCCGATGATGGCGAGAGTGGTTTTTTTGTTGAAACCGTGAGCTAAATAAAATGAGACAGGAATGATAATTAGGGAACCAAAAATGGCAATAAATACAGGATTATCGCCGGCTGAAATTCTGGGTAAGATAAACAAAAAAACAACAATAAAAGTGAATACCATACCTAAAATTGAAAAAAATCCTTTCCATTTGGCTACGACAATCAATAAAAATATAAAAATTGCTGAAAGCAAAATTAAGCTATCTTTGCGAATAAAATCTATAATTACGTATTCACTTTTGCCGTCGGGAGAGGTGGCAAGATTTAGCAAAACACGGTCATTGACCGAATATTTGACAAGATTGGCGAGGGGTTGGTTGCCATTTTCAATAATTATTTTTTTATTGTCCTGAGTGGATAATTCCAATTCGAGTTTTTGATAAAGTTGATTTCTGCCCATTACTTCGATTTGATATTCTTCTTCGATTTTGACTACAGTAGCTTCAACGGATTGGGTGTTGTCTTCAATTGCATTGATTTGTCGGGGAAAAATAGTAAATGGTAAAAATAAGGTTAATAAAAAAAGGAAATTGAATTTATTAATTGGCATATATAATTTTACTTTAAATTAAGAAAGGCGGATTTTTTAGGCAAACAGAGAATTATAAAAATAGTGAATCAGGATGGCAAGTATAAGGGTAAGGTAGGAAGCGGAAGTTTTGCGGGTGTAATATTGGAGATAAAAAAGTGAAACATGAAGTAGGGTAGTGGTGACAAGGCGAAGAGGAAGGTCGGAAAAGTTTCCCAGGGCAAAAAAATTGACAAGATAAAGTACTGTTTCGGACAGGGAAAAGGTAATTCCCAATAATAAAGGAAATATCCATGAATTTTTGGAGGGGGTAAATTTAACCAGGAAAAATTTGAATAATTCTTCGACGAGATGAGGATAGGGAATTAGGGTCTCAATTAACCAAAGAGGAAAAGGGGCAAAGAGGCAGAAAATAATTGGAATAGTCATTTAGGGTAAATTCCGTTCAATAAAATCCTGACTGATCCAGCCTTCAACATTGATTCTGGTGAGAATCACTTTGACCCAACGTTTGGTCTCAACTAAAATTTCAGCCGTTTGATCTTGAGTTAGTTTGTGGGTGACACTGGAATTAAAGGAAGGTTTGGAATAAAGATAGACAGTGTCGTAACTGGGAACACGGATATTAATTTTTGAAAGAGGGGCACTGGAGCTGGAGGGAGCGGGAGATTGAATTTCCTGGACCAGGAGGCTGAGTATCCAGCCCTGAGTTGAATCATAAGAAGTCTGTAGCCATTTTTCGCCTAAATCGTTGTATTTTTCGGAATAAATAGGAATTTCTATGCCGGAGGGAATGGTGGTAATTAAAACGGAATTGCTGTCGGGTTGACTGCGAAGGTTGATTTTATTACCGTTGGTAGGGGCAATAATGACTTTTTTAAGAATAGAAAGGGTGGGAGTCGGAGTTTGGGTGGGGGTAATTTGAGGAGTATTGGTGGGTTCTTGCGGGGGTTTTGTGGGAGATGGTTCGGTTTTCTGTGAAGGGGTGGGGGTAGCATCTGTAGTGGCAGAAAGGACAGAAGGGAGAATGGCAGATTTTTGGGGTCGGCTTTGAAAAATTTGGTAAGTAACAGAAGAAGATAAACCAAAAGAAAGCCCTACTATGGCGGCAATAGTAATTCCTCGATGAATTTTGGGAGAAGCACGGGGTTTGGTGGGAGGGGGAATACCATTGTCTTGGGGTTGGCTTGGGGGAGCTTGAGAAGTGGAATAAACGGGAGGAGTAATGAGAGAAGGTGGGGTGGGTTTGGGGGGGGTGAGAGATCTAATGTAAATTGCCAGGAAAGCAAAGCCGGCCACAAGTACTATAATAATACCCCAAACCGATATGGCCTGAACTCCCCCGATGAAGCCGGAAAGGGTACCGATGGATCCGGCGGATGAAACTATGGTTTTTAGGCTCTCGAGATTGCGGTTGACTGAATCAAGTTCAATTTTGGTTTCATAATAGCCTATGATTTTGTCTTCCGGGAGTTTGGCTTGTTTTTGGAGAATTGTTATTTTGTCAAGGGAGGCAAGGATATTTGAGTGGAGGGTGGTACCTTGGGCAAAATATGAGGTATTTTTGAGGGGAGCAAAAAGTTCATCAGCCTGTTTTTTGAGGGAGTCAATTTTTTCTTGAGGAATAGTCCAAATATCTTCAACTTGAACTTCAAGAATGATGGTTCCTCCCGGTTTTAGGGTGATATCTGCAGAGGCATAATAGACAGATTTGGTGGCGTCAAATTTTATTTCTAATTCAGGAGATTTTTTAATAATATTTTCCTGTTTTACTTCTGAGGGGAAATAATAAAGATAAGGAACTGTTTGAGTGGAAGTTTTAGAAGGATTGGTAATTAAACTTTTGAAGATGATACTGCCTTCTTCAAGCCAGGAGGTGATGATGGGTTTACTGACAACTGTTTCGAGTAGGGTGCGGTTGGTACTAAGGAGTGCCTTCATAGCCAAAACCTGGTTCATAAGTTCAGAAAGATCGGTATTTTGGGTAATATTGTTGTTGGTAATGTTTTCGACATTGGAAACAGAGTTAATGGCAGCGATATCGGTAGAGAGATCTTTGACCTTGTCGTAAATATCGGTAGCAGAAAGACTCCCCCATTTTTCAAGTAAATCATTAAGGTCGAGAGTACTATTGTCGATGGCTTCGATGGCTTCTTTGACCTGTTGGATACGGCCAAAAATTGAAGCAGTGTTTGAGGTGTCGGAGGTAGAACCGATTGAATTTTCAATGGAGTCTACATAAGCCTTGAGAGTGATGATTTCATCGTAGGCGGTAGTTGATTTGCCATTGAAATTTAACTCGGAACGGAGGGCGGTAGCAGTGGTGTAAGCGCCATTGGCGGCATTGTAGATGGTAGAGGCAGAATTGGTGCCCCATTTATCGATAAGACACTGGACCTGACCAAAAACAGAGTCGTCGGTGCAGGTTTGGGTATTGTTGCCTAATTCTGATTCAAGAGAGTCAATATAATTTAAAATATCGGTAACACTATAAGTACTCCATTTGGCTAGAATATTGTCGGTGTTGGTCTGAATGGTGGTGACTGAAGTTTGGAGAGAATCGACTTTGGAATCGATGGTGACGAGATCATTTTGAACTGAGGTAAGCTGAAGAGAGATATCGGAAAGACTGGTGCCGACGGAATTGACGGTGTCGGTGGTGGCAAGGGTGGCACCGTTGTCGAGAGTTGGAGAAGAGAGGGTTTTGGAGGTGTGTCCCCAGATATCACTAACCAAAGTACCAAATCCAGAGAGAGAACGATCAGAATAAGTCCAGATTTCCTGGACAATATTTCCAAAGGAACTGATAGTGCGGTTATCGTAACTCCAAACTGATTCGGCGGTATCTTGGGTAATAGTAAAGCTTTTGTCCAGACACATATAGCCATCAATGGTAGTACAACAAATTTGGCTACGGTATAAACCAAGTGGTTGACCGGAGGTGCCGATATCGTAGGAATACCAACCGTCAGCGGAGGGGGGAAGTGTAGCGGAATTAATAAATACGGTACCATCCGGATAACGAGCGGTAAGAGTACAGTCAGCATCGGCTACGGGAACATATTCATCGTTGAAAAGAAATTCACCAACGATACAATCAGCAGTATTGGTACATTGCTGATATTCTCCGGGGGCGGCAGATACGGGAAAGGCCGGGACCAAAAAAAAGATCCCGGCTAAAAGAATTTTTAGCCATTTGCAATATTTTGTTACCGTCTTCATTACTTTTTAATAGTGATACTACTAACATGATAGCGTAATTTTAGAGACAGGTGAAATAGCTAAAAATCGTTGTTAATATATCAAAATATAGAAGACGCAAAAAAAGGGAATCGATGATTCCCTTTTTTTAAATAAATACCTATGAAATAAGGTTTATTTTTTATTTTCTTCTTTGCCGGAAAAAGCTTTACGGAATTCTTTAATGGCATCACCAATTCCACGACCTAATTCAGGTAATTTTTTACCGCCGAAAAGGAAGAGCAAGACGACGGCAATGATTATGAGCTCAGTTGAGCCAATATTTCTAAACATTGGTGCCTCCTAGTTAATTAATAAAGAGTTTGATAGTGTTTGTTAGCTTTTTAGAGACTTTTTGATCTCTTTGATGGCTTCAGCAATACCCTTTGAAAGTTCCGGCAACTTACTTCCACCGAAAAGGAAGAGGAGTATAACTCCAGCTAGTATTAATTCGGGTGTTCCTATATTCATAATTGTTGTTTTGCCTCCTTAACTTATCTTAATTGAGTTTTTTAGATTTGCAATAGGATAAAGACTTTTTTGAGGATTAAAAAGTAAGGTCCCTTCAAACAATAAAGCCAAGGGAACAAAGATTAGAGACATGGATAAAATATCGGTGGGAGGTAAAAGAATATCAAAAATTAAAAGACCGGCATATACGTATTTACGTTGAGCAGTGAGAATATTTCTGTCAATAACACCGAGACGAAGTAAAATTGTTAAAAAGATGGGAAGTTCGAAAACAATTGCCATACAGGTACCCATGACTACAACCTGGGTCAAAAAAGCTTCAATGTCCCAAAAATTACCGATATTAAATTTCTGACTGGTATTGACGTAGATGTCGATGACAAACTGGAGGATACGAACACCAAAAATAAAACCGGCAATAAAAAGAATTATACTGATAGGTAGAAGTTTGGTAATAAGACGAAATTCATGAGGACGAAGAGCGGGTTTGATAAATCCCAGAAGTTCATAAATTAAAAGCGGTCCGGCAAAAATAATGCCGGAAAGAATACTAATGCTAATAGCCAGATTGATGAATTGGTAGGGCGAAACCAGGACGATATTAATATTTTCGAGGTTAAAAATAGAAATAAGACTTGTGATTATCCAACGATTTTTGACAGCACCAAAAATAACACCAATAACAAAGGCAAGAGCGACCTTAAAAACTTTTGACCGGATCTCGTTTAGATAATGGTCGAATTGGGGCACATTTATTTCTTGTTACCCTGATCTTCGAAGCCTTTACGAAATTCTTTGACTGCGTCACCAATTCCACGGCTTAATTCGGGTAATTTTTTACCGCCGAAAAGAAGGAGCAGGATAAGACCTAATATGATTAATTCTGTGGTTCCGATGTTGCTGAACATAAATTTGAATTAAATTTTAATTTTTGAGAGCTTTTTTAAATTCTTTTATGGATTGAACAATGCCACGGGTAAGTTCAGGAAGTTTTCGGTCGCCGAAAAGGATGAGTAAGATTATACCTAATAAAATTAATTCGTTGGTACCGATTCTCATGATTCGTCCTCTTTGTTGATGTCTTTTTTAACGTCTTTAAGTTCTTTATTGATGTTTTTGAGTTCTTTTCCGGCTTGACCGGCACCTTTGGCTAATTCACTGACTTTTTTACCACCAAAAAGAAGAAGTAAAATAAGGAGAAAAATAAGAATTTCGGTAAGGCCAATATTATTGAACATATAAGGAATCTTAAATATAAAACGACAAAAGTTCAAGTAGCAAATTATTTGAGGGAAGCCAGGGTGGCTTTGGATTTGGTGTCTTTGAGAGTTTTACCGGTGCTTCCAGGAATAGTATGTGAACTGACGAGCTCATCCCAGACTGCGTCGGCAATGGCATTGATATCTTCGACAGTGACAGTTGAAGTTGCGGCTACCAAACCAGCAGAATTTGATGATCTGACTGAAACTTGGTTGACGTTGGTACGGTCACTGACGTTACTGTTGGCGTTGACAAGATTAACGGCATACTGACCATCTTCAAAGGTAATAGTATAGGGTGGTAATATCTCGATAACTCGGGCAAAAGTAAGACTTCCTAGGGTGACTTCAGTGTTGTGGTTGTGGGTCTTTAACAAGTAGATTCCATACACGGCGGCTTCGTAGGCTTTTAAGGCTAATCTAAACCAATTAAGGTCCAGTTCTCTGATTTCCGTGGGAATACTTTGAATTAAAGTCATGTCTTCCCTAGGGATGAGAATGACAAAGGTAAGGGGGTCTATAGAAATGGCCATTAGCTACCTCCAGCATAGACTCGAGTTTGGATAGCAACTAACTGTTTATTGATGTTTTCAAACTTAGAGTCGTACTGTCTGATAATACCATCCAAATCTTTGACTTGCTTTTGTAATTTCTTGACTAATTCTTCGGTTAATTGGTTGTAGACAATAATTGCCTTGATATTGTTGATGGTGTTTTTTTCAAAAATCTCTCGTAGTTGTTGTTCGCCGGCATCCATATTTGTATTCTAATGATACGACAAGTGACTGATATGTTCAATGATCGGAGAATTATTCTTACTTCTTAAAAAAACTTTTCTTGGTTTTTGGGGTTTCAGATTCATCGCTTTCATCAACGGCTGATTCGTTATCTTTGGTTGGATTTTCCATATATTTTTCAATTTCTTTGCGGATTTGATAAGGATCATATCCCGATGTCAGGTACAAATGATATCTATTTTCAAAAAATATAACAACATTTTTCTGAAGTGATTTTTCTTGAGCTTCCTCTTTGATTTTGAGTGCTTCACTGCGGGATTTGACCTTAGTGAATACTATGTGTTTATTTAAATCTTCAAATGTTTGTGGCATAAATACTTTTAATTAATATTTTAGGTATCACTTGTACGGATGGCGGTAGCGGTGTTGTTGGAGTTAGTTTGTGACCAGGGAGCGATATATTGTTTGATGGGGGTATTGTTAACTTCACCTCCATCTCTAACTATAATAACTAAGCTTAAAGCAGTAACATCGCTATGAACACTAGTAAAAGAGAGGGAGCCCGGCGCACCGGCCAGGTCATCTATATAGGAAATATAAACACCATTGCTGATACTGGCATTAACTGTTAAAAAATCTGCTACATTAGGGACGTCAGCTTCGGAAGCTGCTGGGTCAATAGTAAATGTTTTACTAGTCGTATTAACAGCAGTATATATTAGTCGTCTTTCAAAGCCATCATTGTCGATAACCCTAATAGTTCCACTTGCCGGAGTATAGTCGGGGACAGCATTGACTACGACTGAAGTAATATTGTCAGCAGCTAAAGCAGTAGAAAGTGTCATTTGGGTCTTGTTGATGGCCGGATCGTTATTGCTATCGACACCAAAACGAGGGGCAACTAATACCCGATCTTCGCCATCTACCAGGCCAGCCAAGGTGTTGGTAACATAGTTTGGCGGAGATTTTGGAGCATCACCTTCCAAATCGGAAAGAGAATCGCTTGATGATAAATCGGTTGGTTCAATACCTAATCCATAAGCACCGATGATAGCTGAACCGGTAGAAGCACCACAGAAAGGTTTAGAAACGGTACGCTCAAGGTAAGACGTTACCGAGGCCACTCCGGTGGCACCAGTGATAGAACCGTTGGGGGCAGCTCCAGTTAGAAGCTGAATATATAAATGGGTGGCTGATGTAGTGCTATTGGCGGCGAAAAGCTGACCAGTGCCAAGGGTAGCGCCAGCACCCCAAGTTAATAACTCAGGTTCGACAAAAGTTCCAGTTGATTGGACGACTGTTATGTCGTGGGTGATGCCACGGAATAATTCACCGCTGATACCATATAAAGTAGTTGCAGATGAACCATCACGGGAAAGATATTTAGTGTATTCATAGAAATCGTTGATGGTAGTATGGGTACCGGAAATGTTCCAATCGGAATAATAATGTTCATCCTCAAGATTGTTGTCTATGTCCAATGCAGCGTAACCTTCGGTATTAGTGTAGTCAGTACTCCAACCGGAGACCGTGCCGGAATCCGTTTGGTTGTTAAGGTCGGTGGAATCAGTCAAAGCCAAAACGTTGTTACCCCGGGCGGTAGCATTGATGGTAAACTCCGAGTAAGTATAGCCGAAACGGCGGCAGGTACCGATAAGTTTTCTGCCATCAATGGGGTTTCCGCCGGATACGGTTTTGATCATAAAACGGTGAGAGATACCGGAGGTGGCGTCGGCATTTAGACCAGCATTGTTATAATTCCAGAAACTTAAGGCACTGCTTATAACAGCGCCATTTTGGATGATTCTGATTTGGACGTCAGCATTACCGAAGTTAACGATACCGTCGTAGATGTCGTCACCATCATTTTGGATGATAGAACCATCGTATAGATGTTCGGCGGCGGTGGCATCGATATTGTAATTATTTATTAGGGTAATAATGTTATCGGTGGACCTGGCAGAAGGATTAAGACTGGTAATATCGAGTTCGTCGTCTCCAGCAGCAACAGCATCGTCGGCTAACCCCTGGAGCCAACGGTGAAATTCAATGACAGTAGCATAAGACGGAGTACCACCGGTGCCGTCGTGATCGCCACCGACATATCTAATATCGTTGGCTACTCCACGGGTAATTGTCCAGTCAGTTGCAACTAGTGCCATATTATTTTAAAAATTATTTTAGAGGTAAATTTATAAATTAGTTAATGAAGTTATATTGTTTATAGCTTTTTAAAATTTGGATGTCAATGACAGGTTACCCTAAGCCTTTTTGAAGCGGTCGGAAATGTAGAAATTGGTAATATTGTCGCTTTTTCCATCAATAAAATCGTTTAGAGTTTTTTGTCCTAAAGCTATAATTTCTTGAAGATTGCTGTTGGTATTGTTGGTAGAAATATAGTTTAAAAATTCACTAAAGGTGACATCGGGAACAGCGGCCATTAAGCTGATAAAACTATTAAAAACAGAATCCTTGGAGGCTTCAAATTTGACAAAATCTTGATTGACCAAATCACCGACCTTGGTATCTTTGTCTAAAGTTTTTAAAATATCCATTAAAACCAAAGATTTAACCAATAAAAAGTTTAGATTCATTAAAATATTACAAGTGGCTAATTGTTTTTTGGTGTAAAGTTTTGGTTTATTGTCAGTATCGGTCCAATAACTTAGTTTTTGAGGAGAATTGTTACTCCCCTTTTTAAGCATGGTATTGGGAGGTCTTACCCAGTTTCGATTCTTTTGGAGAATTTTTGATTTTTTGGAAGGATTAATCATCTTTGGGAGCCTTTGGAATAAATTAAGGCTAACATTTCAAGCATTTGTTTTTGTAATTTGGCAAATTTGTGTTGATAATTATTAATTATATCCTGTTTGTTTAGAATATCTTTCTCCAGATGTCGAAGAAGTTTTCGGATTCGTTTGGCTTTTAAAACAGCTTCTTGGAGTTTTTGGGAGGAGGAATTTTCAAATTCTTCTCTATTCATCTTTGGCTAATTGAATAATGACTGATAGACCGGTACTGGTATTGACAGTACCACTGATAGCTCCCTGTTGATAGTAAGGAGTACCGGATGATTTCCGGACCCAACCGGCGACCGGTTGGTTGGCGGTAAGACTTCGGGTATCGCTAATTTCCCCAATGGAGTTAGTGGCACCGTTGATAATGGCAAAGGTAGCGGTAATACTAGTACCGGTAGCCGGTGATAAATCGAGAGTTTCAGTGGCAGTATAGGTATATTGATTTTCGTTGGTGACAGTAACTTCAAAGGCGCCGTTGTAATCGTCGTCATTGGTAACACCTTTAATAATGACGTAATCTCCACTAGTTAGTCCGTGGGCAGTGTGACTGACGGTGGCGGTGGTACCGGAACCGGTAATAGAGACAGGAGCTTGGTAAAAATAGTTAGCGTTATCGGTAACCCAAACCAGGACGTTGGCAAATTCGATGACCGAAGCAGTAGCTAAATCCTGAACGGTAATAGTGGTGGCAACGGTACTGGGCGGAGTTTGGATGGTATCAGTAGAATCGGTGAGCTGATAATTGTTGGAGTCGGCACCGGCCATGTTGTAAACATAAACGCCACGAGCCCCATAAAATTTACCTCCGGCAAAAGTACCGAAAGGAGCGATTTTTACTTCAATTAATGTTTCCGGAGTGCCGTTAACGAGAGCGGCACCAGTAGAAGAATCGGTGATGGCTTGATTGTCGGTAAAAGTTCCCCTGACGGTATGGAGAGTCAAAATACCAGTGTTGTCACCATTGTAATGGTCGGCGGTGATGATAGCAGTACCGGTAGCGGTAGAAACAGCCAGACCTTGGGTGAAAGCAGCGGTGCGGGTGTCATAAGAGAGACGAAGAGTACCGACTCCGGTATACTGTTCGCCGTTTAAACCATTTAGAGAAGTGGTAGAGGTGCGACGGGTGACGTATTTGGTGTATTCGTAAAAATTTTTGATGGTATTGCCGCCACAGTTTATAACTACATCGTAAGGTTGCAGGCCATTGCCATTACTTAGATCTTTGGTGTCGGCGCCAAAGGTAAAAGTGATACCAGAAAGAGCGGCAATGGTACTGATGTCGGTGGTGTTATTTAAGTCGGTACTGGTAGCCAGAGGGATAGGAGAGCGACCACCGGTGGTCATGATAGTTTGATAATGATCGTATAATTTACCGTATTCTCGGGCAAAGATAGTGATTACACCGCTATCATTAAGGGTGCCCTGAATGACAATTCTTTGTAAAATGTCAATGTGACCTGAAGGCCACCAGGCGGTGATTTTGGTACCAGCTTGGATAATATAAATTTCGGTACCTGAGGCAAGAGTACCGATGGTATAGATATTAGCCCAGGTGGTACCCCCGGTGGCGGCGGCTAATATTTGGGTATCGATGTGAAAATTACAGGTGACATCGCCGGAAGTAGAATCCCAATTGTCGGTAGCGGCATTGCTGGCAGGACGAATGACAAGATACTCACCACTGACAAAGAGAAGGGTACCGGAATCACCATCGGCGTGAGTAATAGTGTTGCCAATATCTCCGGAGACGATATTGGTGCCGGAACGTTTGATGACAACTATACCGGTACGAACAGTGGCAACGCGGGGATAATCTTTGCTAATTAATCCCCCACCATACAAATGTTGAGTAGTAGTTCCGTCTATATACCAAGGGTCCTGCTGGTCGTCCAAATCGATAAGGCCAATTTGATATTCCGTGGGGGTAATGGCATTAATAGGAATACCGTCATCCATTTGGGTGGGTTCATCAAACAGGTCTTGAAGAGCAATGTAAAGTTCTCTGACAGAATAAGTACCGGTAGTACCAGACCAGACAATTCTTTTTTGACGGGTTTCTGATAGATAGTAAACGGTAAAATCTCCCGATAGAACAGTGCTTGACATTTTCTTATTTTACAATTTTTGAATTGACTATGTAGAGGCAGTGATATCTTCGATTAGAGTAATGGTGGCTGAATAGCCAGTACCAGTAATAGTACCCGATGAGCTGACGGGAATATATTTGGTGTCCCCAGTTGAAGATTTTCTAACACGAACGTAAATGGCGGCGGGAGTGGTGCCGCCATAACCAAAAGAAACTTCACCATTAATATCCGTATCGGTATTTAATAACACGGAATCATCACTGGAAAGACAGACAGCGACTTGGGCTGTTTGTATGGGATCGTTGGTGACATCAACAACGGTGACAGAAACGGGGACAGAAGAAACAACACTGGTGGTGGAACCAGCACTGTTTTGGACGGATATGGTACCGGTAATACCGGAAGCATTGAGAGTAACCGCTCCGCCGGAATTATTATAAATTACTTCATTTCCGGTAGTACCATCGGTAGTGGCATAGCCGGTAAAAGTATGACCAGAAAGACTATAAGAATTACCGGCACAAGAGGTATCAAGTTCGATGGCATGACTGGTACCATCGGAGACAAAAGTGCAGGCGGTAATAACTGAGGGATTAGTAGCTAAAATTGATGAGGCAGCAGTGGTATTGGTAAAAGTACAGTCGGTGAAAGTTCCACCACCCTGGGTAACTAGAGCACATCTTCTAAAAGTGGCGGAAATGACGGTGCTATTTGATTGAAAGATAAAAGTGTTCATGTCGGTAAAGGAGCTGTTGTTGATATTGACATCGGCATTAGCAACAACTTCAAAATCACCTTTAGATAATTGGGTGGACAAAAGGGCGGTAAAGTTGACGTTGTCCCAGGTGACGACCGAACTGGTATTTTTTATTTCAATCTTATTAAAGGTGGCAAAGGTAGCGGGGGTGTCGTCTATGGTAATGTTGATATTTGAGTCGACAAAGTAACAGGCTGCTGTCTCCCCAAAACTCATGAGACCTTTCCAGAGATAACCGGTACCTTCTTTTTGAAATAGACCCCATCTGGCTGTTTGCGCATCGTTGACGGCAGCCATGGCAGCAAAATTGCCGTAACCACCGCCGATGTTATCTCCGTTGTCGAAAAGTATCTGGCCACGGCCATAATACATAGCATCAAAACCATGCATGGTTCCCTTGGAAATATTAGAAATAACATCAGCGGCGGCACCAAAAAAACGATAGGTACCACCATGGCCGGTACCGACAGTATAATCGGCAGTTTTGGCAGGATTAACAGCATAACATTGCCAGCCACCATAGGGATTGCGACCTTTATCACTACCACCAACTCTCCATGCGGAGAAGTTTAAAACATCGGCACCAACGATGGCTCTTAAACCTCCGGAAGCGTAGTTGCTCATAGCGTTAGCTGGTAAAAGAACGTGCCACATAAAAACGCAGGTGTAGTTAGCAGTAAATGAAGCAGATAAAGAAGAGCCATAATCAAAACAACCGGAACAGAGTCCGGTTTTATTATTGGTGTCGGATGAACGACAACCTGAACCTTCAATGTAATAATCACCTTCTCCCAGTGGAGCATCTCCAACAGCCCAAGCCGTCATTTCCACCCAGGTGCCGCTTTCAGCATTAGTGAGAGGGGTTAGATCAGAATTATATGTGGGTACGGCCATATTTTTCGATTAAAAAGTTATTAAACTCATTTTTAACATCTTGGGCATTATCTCCTTTTTTGAGATAAATTTTGTTAATTCCATTAGTATTGATAATCACTGAATAACCTTGATTCCCAAAATTTTTAATCTGTTGTTTGGCAATTTCGGTCATCTCGAAACGGTGGTCTTGGGTGCCAAAAAAAATATTATCATTAACTTTTTCAAATATCATTTTACAGTGATCTGGCCTTAATTTGATAGAGACTTTTTCCATTTGATGATAGGCACAACGAAATCCGGCACAGGCTTTTGGGCGATCTTTGTAGATTAGACAGCCTTTTTTAAGAACACAATGTTTACAAAGTTGATTGGCTGGTTTATTAAGACTGCGTACAGGTAATAGATAGCAACACAGGGTACATTGGCCACAGCGATTTTGGTTTTCAATATTTGCCATAAGCTATTATACATTTGAGCTAAACTTTTTTTAATCTATGCTTAACTTAATTAAAAGTTTTGATCATGATAGTTATAAAAGGGAGAAATTATTTTTAGTTTCGGTGGAGGAAACAGCAGGTCGTTTAATCGACTGATGGTTCATCAGTTTTTGGCTGGGAATTGAGGATGTAATTTTTCTTGTCGGAAAAAGGGTGAATTATACCCGTTATCAAGTAGTAGATTAGAGGAATAAGGAGAAGGGTACTGGCAAAAGCGATAGAAATAGTCCACTGGACGGTGGTGATTTTCATGCCGGTGGCTAGTTGTTGGATGGCATAAAGATTGCTGAGGATAAAAATAACAAAGAGGGAAATGGCTTTTTGAAAATTAAAGCCACTAATAAAGGATAATACGAGCCAAACTAGGAGAAAAAGTCCGATGGTTCTGGAAAAAATACCAAAGGTAGTCAGAGGATATTGAGACATCAGAGGAGAATTCAAAAATTGGTAAGGATTTTTGACGGTGAGGGCAATTGGTCCGGATATTGAGTCGATGGCGTGGGCTAAGACGATAAGGGCAAAGGTAAAGATAAAGAGATATTCTTTTTTCACCTTTTTTGTAAAAAACGATTATAAATAAATAGACTTAAAGCTATACTAGAGAAATAAGTGAATATAAGTAGGATAACATTTCGCAACACGAAAGGGGAAATAAATATCAAGGCGTCATCAATCGGAGTTGTAATGGCCAATATCCATTTGGTAGAAGAATTAAGTTTGACAGGTGATGAAGCGATTAAAGTTCTGGTAAGCTTACCTGTAGAGAAATCGGGGATGACAATATCAAGCTTGGATTCTTGATTAGAGGTCAGTTTTTGACGTATTAGTGGCATAACAATTTTGTCACCAAGAAAAGGATGTTCGTCGACGATATGAAAAATGTTTTGGTTTACTACTTCTTGTGTAGTACCATTGAAGACATCTCCGTTGGAATTAAATAGATAAATACCGGTACGTGGGGAGATTTTTAGAGGTTCAAGATATTTTTCAGTCAAGGAAGGGATAGAAATAGAAACCGTGAGAACCCCAATGAATTTATTGTTGGAATAAAGGGGAGTGGCGACGGGAATTTTAAAAGTTTGGCCGGCACCAGGTACCCGGGAGACAAATGGCTTGCCAAAAGAAATTGTACCAGGAGGTGAACCTGAAGCTGCGATAAAATAATCACGATCTGAGACATTGCCTCCAAGAGAAAGTTTTTCGGCATTACTGGCGGTTAATTTTATTTGACCTTGGATATCGGTGAGAATGATACCGACAACGGGAGTGTCGGACCAATTATCGACAAAGTCTTGGAGAATTTTAGGAGTGATAATATTATTGCTGGAAAGAATAAGTAAGGACCTGGAGGTTAAGTCAATAAAACTACTGATAGAAGATGCTCCAGAACGAACAATAACCTGTTCGCGATGGAGCATTTGCTCAACCAAAGATTTGATACTACTGGCTCCGGTAATCTGATATAAGGTAAACGAAAGAGCAAAAAAAATAACAAAAGAAATTGTTGAAATCAGATAAAAAAATTTTTTAGTCATAATTGCTTATGATATAACACGGTATTGCTTTTTGTAATGTCAAAAGATGATATCAAAAAATTGTATCAAACGATTCGTAAGTTTGATTTTCTTTGTCGTTCCAGGCGGTGGTGAAATCAGACACACCATTACAATAAAGGAAGTCTCCTTCTCCTACCCCACTGGTAGTTTCCCGTTGGATGTACCACTGGCCACTTTGGTCGACAAAACCATAATAAGAATAGGTGTCGCTGCTGGTGTCATCCATCTTGCTAATCTTGTAACCATCGGTGGGCTGTTTGGCGGCGGGGTCGATTTTGTTGCCACCGGTATCTTTAATTGAAATGGTGCCGGGGCCGGGGACAGAACCGAAAAAGGAAGCAGAGGCTTTTTTGGGATTGACCAAAGTGAGGGCGGCAAGACCAAGACCGGCAGAACCGGCCATTTTGAGAAATTGGCGGCGGCTTTGGTCGGAGATCTGAACCTGAGTTAAATCTTTTTCGGGTGGCGGAGGGGTGGGTTTGGGGGGAAGGCGAAAATTAAGATGAGAAATTAAATTTTTGATTTGATTGACCAATTCGAGTCCAAAAAAGAAAACTAAGGGAGTAAAAGTAAGACCAAGAATAAGTTGAAGAGTAGATTGAGCCACCAAAAGATTCATTAGCCAGATAACGGCGACCAAAAGATAACAAAATAAATTTAATATGGAAAAAATAAATCGGGAGATTTTGCCGGAAATAAATTTTTTGAAAATCAGATAGATTAATACCAAAGTAAAGGCGATCAGAGCAAGGGGATTATTTTTCCAAACGCCAAAAACAAAACCGAGAACAAGATTTAAAAAGACAAAAAGGAGAGAGTACCAAAAAAGAATGTGATTAAGAGTTATTTTGATTTTCATGGAAATTCCTTTAGAAATTGGGACTGGACCCAACCAAGTTGGTTGCCGTCCAGATCAAGTTGATACCAACCGTCCTGTTTTAGGCGATAAAAATAAATAGTATCGTAAAAAATATTATTGATGATTTTACTTGAAGCCAGAGGTTTTTCGTAGACATCAATTTTTTGCCATTGAGGTGAATTAATTTTAACCATGCCACCAAGAAGAGAGGAACTAAGGGTCGGAGTGGGAGAACCGTTGGAATTGGCGGAAGTATTTGGGTTATTTAGACTGGAAGCCATGTCTTTTCGAAGGTTAATCAGTTCCCGAAGAATAATTTCAGTTTGGGAATTAGCATTTAGAGGAGTGGGGGTAATAAGTTCTGACGGAGGAGGTGTTATGTTGGTGGAAGGAGGAAGTGGTTGATTGTGGTCGATGAGAAACTTGTCGGTAAGAATGGTGGTTAAAACCACAAGGGCGATGGTTTGGAGTTTGGAAAGTTCCATAGTTAAATTTTACGGTTTTATATTGGCTTGTCAAAAGTAAGTTGTCGAATATAATTCTAGATGTGGAATTTTGGAAATTTGGAAAGAAAAAAATACAAATAACCGAAGGGGGAGTAATTTTGGAGAAAATAAGAAAATTGGCTTTTGGGCCGGGATCTGAGCTGAGCGGAACATTTTTCCCAAAAAAGGAAACATGGGAGGCGGTACAGGTGTTAAAAAAAATGGGTAAGTGGAGAGGTGGAAGTGAAAATGATTGGATAAAACAGCAAAAAATTATAGAGGAGAACCTGTCGACTTTGGCTGAGGCGGGGTTTAAAAGTTTGAGGTTGGTATTGATGCCTGATGAACTGATTGGGGAAGGAGGGGTTTATAACTGGAAACCGGTAGAAAAAATTCTGGATTTGATGGTCAAATATAGAATCAGGGCGGATTGGTGTACCGGACCGATTGATTATCCCTACAATCCAGGAATAAGATTGCCAAAAGAAGTGAAAAATATATTAAGTCAGGAAATAAAAGAGACAGGAAGAAATCAAATTAAGATTTCGATGGGAATAGACCGATGGATGCCGAAATCAAGTGAGGCCATCAGAGAATTCGGATTAAATTTTTTTGAGGCGTTTTTGAAAAGGTACGGAAAGGACAAACGGATTGGGAAATTTTACATCGGTAATGAATGGCCGGATCTGCACGGAATTGAGGGGACGAAGGTGATGGCAAATATTTCAAAAGATTTTATGGAGGAGTTAATTAAAAGAGGACAAAAATTGACGGACAAAAAAATTGCCTTGAATACCAATATTCATCCCAGCAACTTGAGACGTTTAAGAAAAACTTTCAATCCCCTGTTTGAAATTCTAAGAGATCAGGGAGTATTGGGGATTGATACTTATCCGACAAGAGAAGGGAAAATAAGAGAAATGATTTATAAAAGAAGTGTAAAGAGAGTAAAAAGAGAGTTTTGGAAACAAGAGATAGAATTAACGGAGTATCAGGCAGAATTGTATGATGATGATATTTCGGGAAAGTCGTGGGCTGAGATAATGGAAAAATATAAAAAAAGAGTGGTGGAATTTTATCAGGAGGTGTTTTTTAAAAAGTTGGAGACTTATGCGGTGGCGGGACAAATTAAAAGAGTGGGAATGTGGGGAATACCGCTTTTATTGACAGCAAAAAGAATGGGGTATGATTTTCCCTTGGAGATGATGAAAACAATAAGCGAGACAATGGCAAAAAGAGGCGGAAAGGATAAGTAAAATTATTTTTTATATGTCTATGTGGGAACGGAAAAATTCCAGATCGCGGTTTAAGGCTTGGCTCCAGTGGCGGGAAAGATTGTGGTCGTCGTTTTGATAAGTATAAAAAATGACGAATTTGTTTTGGTCTTTGAGTTTTTGAACTAAATCCTGACCCCAGGAATAAGGAACGGATTCGTCAGTTGGACTATGGTGGATAATCAGGGGAATATTAATCTTATCTAAATGATCAATGGCGGCAAAATCAGAGGCGGGATATTGGCTTAATAGTTGATTTAGAGAGGATTGAAAATCGGGTTGATCGGTGGGAACGGGTAGGCGGCGATTTCGAAAATAAGTGACATTTTTGGGAAAATCTGTAACGGCAGGTGCCCAAAGAGAAATAGCCTTAATTTGGGGTGAATTTTGAGTTACTAAAAGACTGACTTCAGCTCCCATGGAGTGGCCATACATAAAAATGTTTCTGATATCGGATTGCGGTAGAGTGCCGAGGCCGGCGATAAGATTGAGGACATCAATGGCATAGTTTGAACGGGAGAGAAATCTGTCGGCTTCTCCCTGGGAATTGGCATGGCCACGAAAATCAGGTTTGAGAACTAGAAATCCGGAGGAAGCATAATAGGCGGAGGTGTTGACATAAGATCGACTGGTGGAAAATTGTGATGGGGGAATATAGCCGTGGTTGACAATGATAATAGGAAAACCTGAGGGAGGGGGATTGTCGGTAGGAAGATTCATGAGAGCATAAAGCTTTAAATTTTGAGAATAATAGGAAACCAGATAGGAGGTATATCGTGAATGACGGGAAAGAATTTTTTCGGTAGTGATGATGGTATTTGGGTCAATAAAGGAAGAAAGGTTGGAAACAGCGAGAGGGTGGAGAGCGGGGGTGGGAGTGGGGAGGGCTAATTGTTGGAGAGAAGGTGAAAATTTTTTAAAAATGAAAAAAAGAATAAGGGCGGTGATTAAAATTAAAGGAAACAGTTTTTTCATAACGAATATTATATTTTAGTATATTATTGTGTTGTTTTTGGTAATAATGCTAGAATAAGTTAATTATGAAAAAAGAAAAAACTCAAATCCCCTCTTCCTTGGATGAATTAGAAGGTTTGTTAAATGAATATTTTGGTATAAAGGCACCACAATTGCCGGAAAATGTAAAAGAGATTTTGGTGAAATTCGGACCTTATATTACTTTGGCTATTTTGTTTTTTAGTCTTCCTTTTATTTTGGGAGTGTTGGGATTGGGAGCGGTGATGTCACCATTTGCAATGATGGGTGGAGCAAGATTAGGGGCAGGATATATGCTTGGAATTTTGGTAGCGGTGGTGAGTTTGGTGTTGGAAATTGTGGCTTTACCGGGATTATTTAAAAGAGAGATAAAAAGCTGGAGAATGTTGTTTTGGGTATCGTTGGTGACAGCGGTCGGGGCGATATTCAGATTTGATTTGGGAGCTTTGGTGGTGGGTTCGATAGTGTCTTGGTACTTTTTGTTTCAAATCAGATCTTACTATAAATAGAGTTATAATGGTGGATGTCAGAAAAAGTCAGGTATTTTGAGGGATATTTGAGTCCGGTGGAGGAAGAATTGGCGTTTGTGGAGAGATGCCGAGTTAATGGGGTCAAGCAAATTATTTTGGACTGGGACGATACAATTGGGAAGACAGTAGGAATTTTTAAAAAGCAGATGGATAGATGTTATGATTTTTTGGCTGAAAGAGCGCCAATTTTGAGTAGAGAAGAATGGAGGGAGAGAATAGTATTTCATAATAATAATTCTTTTGAAACCCATGGAGTAAATCCAATAAGGTGGTCAGTAGTAATGGATTTAGTGCAGAGAGAAACAGGATTGGATAAAAAAAATACCAGGGGTGCAGTAAAAATTTTGGGGCATATTTATAAAACCAGACAGGAATTTTTACCGGGAGCAGAGGAGGGGTTGCAGTTTTTGGTGAAAACAGGAATGCCAATCGGTATTGGTACACACGCGAATTGGGATTGGACAAGATTTAAATATAATTGTTTAAAGATGCACAGATATGTACCTTGGGATGATGTTTATATATTTGATGAAAATGGGCATAAAACTCCGAAAGAATGGGATAAAGGAATTAGGAAATATTTTAAGGTAAGACCAGAAAGATGTATGCTGGTTGGAGACAGTCCAAGGTCAGATATTAATCCGGCTATCGAAATCGGGGTCAGGGCGGAGAACTGTGTGTGGATTACCGGAAACGGAACGGAATTGTGGTCGATACATCAACAGGCGGTACCAGCGGAAGTGAGAAGGATGTCAAATATAAACGGACTGCGAAATTTGGGAAGAGAAGTAATTTAGCATAAAAATAGCCCCGATATAAAACCGGAGCTATTTTTTTAGAAGCTAAAGTTTAGTTGGAAGAACGGTAACCCATTCCCCGACCCTGACCTTTGCCCTGACCCTGACCCATGCCATACTTAGTTTTGAATTCATTAAGTTTGGTATAGTCCCCTTTTTCGGCGTCCAAATGAGCGGCGGCGAATTCGGAGAAGTTGTCGGCATTAACAAAACGAGTAGCACCACGACCATCCATGAGATCTGCCCATGATTGATAGTTTTTATTTTGAAAAGCTTGCAACATTGAATCATGGCGTTCTTCAGTGTAGTTGGGACCCTTGACAGCCGGGTCGCCCTGATAGGCAAGAACAGGAGTAAATGATTTAACAGCAACTAAGCCTAGAGTAAGGGCGGCTAACCCTAAAACGATATTGGTTTTCATATTTTTTTTAATTATTAATTTGTAGATAGTTTCCGGATGAGCTATCTAGTATTAATACAGCGGCAAGATACCATTTCTTTCATTTATCTAAAACCCCAGGGTCGGATTTCATTTACTTTGAAACTATCGGAGGATAATTGCTGACCAATCAATTTAATTTCAAGACCGACAGTGAGGGAAGCCCAACCACGAATAAGAGGTTGGTCGTGGGTGATAGTCCAGGTTTTGCCGTTAAAATCGAGGAGAGTAAATTGATTTGCGGTGTCGAGGCTGATAATTTTGCCGGAAAGATAGCCTGATGAGGGATCTGACCAAACCTGCTGTTTGAGAGGGGCCAGAGAGCGATATATTTTGAAACGATGAGCCAGATAATTATCGGTGAGAGGAGCGGCATTGAGCTGGTGAAAAATCAGACCAATAGTTGCACCAAAAAATAAAATTGAAATAATTAGAATTTTGGGGTCAAGGCGGTAAGATTTTTTGGTATGACGAAGAAAGTAAGTGGTAACTAATACAAAGAAAAAGGCAGTAATAGACCAAAAGTAAGGGGTAAATTCGGGATTCTGAATCATATAAACTGAAAGTGAGAGACCGAGGGCGAAAACCAGAAGTGAAAGGAGGGCAAGGGTCCAAAAAAAGATATTCCGACTCAAAAAGTGCCAACGGGGAGTTGGTTTGAGGTGTTGTTGCTGAATGGTTTTTAGCGCTTTTTGGCTAATACTGGTTTTGGTCATAGATTGTTTTAAATTGTTTTTTGGCCCGATTAATAAGGGTAGCGACGGTACCCATGGGCTTTTGTAAAATGTGACTAATTTCTTTATAATCTTTGTCCTGTAAGAATTTTAAGACAAGAACCTGTTGATATTCCGGTTTAAGTTGAGCTAAGATCAACCGGATGTAGTCCTGAAATTGGGAATCCTGAGTTTGTTTTTCGATGTCGGTGTCACTAACTAACCAATTGGTAATTTCACTATAATCATCATCGATGTTTAAGGTCTGGGTCTTTTTTGATTTTTTGAGGAAGTTGACGGATTGATTGTGGACGATACGATATATCCAGGAAGAAAATTTAAAGTCAAAATCAAAATCATTTAGGTTTTGATAAGCCTTGACAAAAGAATTTTGAATAATATCGTCGATATCTGATTGAGATAAAAAAGTCAGATGGTGGACATAGGCGGCCAGTTGTTTTTCGTAACGTGACATAAGGCAATAATAATAATTACTGTCGTCAAGAGAAAGACGGACCAATTGATGATCGTCTAGAGATTGACAAAGTTTTGGATCAAACATAGAGAGATATCTTTAATTATTACAAAAATTTCGGCAATTTTCTTTCAGTTTGATAGAATAGCGGCATGAAATTGTTGATTCACGCTTGTTGTGCGGATTGTGTGTTGAAATTTTTGGAATCAAAAAGTGAGAAAAAATGGGAGGAGATGGCGGTGTATTATTACAATCCAAACATTCAGCCCCGATCGGAATATTTGAGCAGACTAAAGGCAATACAAAAAGTTTTGGAAAATAAAGAGGTGAAATTGATTATTCCGGATTGGAGTCCAAGAGAATATTTTGAGGTGGTTAAAACAGAAAAAGGGAGATGTGTAAAGTGTTGGAATTTGAGGTTGGGAAAAACGGCAGAATATGCAAAAAAGAACGGGTTTGAATATTTTTCGTCGACTTTGGTGACTTCACAATATCAAAATAGAAAAATGATAGAGGTGATTGCCGATAAGTTGGCAGCAGAAAAGGAAGTGAAGTTTTTTGTACCAAAAAAAGTATGTTGTGATCTTAAAACGGCAGGTTTTTATAAACAATTTTATTGCGGGTGTGTGTATTCGCTGAGGGAGCGGTTTGAGGAAAAATATAAAAAATAAGTTCAGTTTGGGGGGTTGGCTACCTGATTGAGACGCTCTTCTATAGCCGGATCGAGCTTGGCATAATGCAACTCTTTGGCTTCGTACATATTTTTGTCGGCACGGGTGAAAGTGTCCCAAAGATCTCTGTCTTTGGACGGATCGTAAAGGGCAAAACCAAGAGAAATACTAACTTCGGGAAGATTGGGGTTTTCCAGATTGTTTTGGTCAATGGCTTCCTGAAGACGTTTTTTGACAATATCCATATTTTCGGGAAGAATTTCGAGCAGGGCAGTAAATTCATCACCGCCGATACGGGAAGGGATATCCTCTTCTCTTAAGACTTTTTTTAAAATCTCGGCGACTCTTTTGAGGTGAATATCGCCTTTAGCATGGCCTATTTCATTGCCATTTTCGTCGACCTCGTCATTAATAACTTTTAGTCCGTCAACATCTAAATAGACGGCGGTCAGAGGAGGGATTGTTTGCTCGGGATGGGATCGGGATAAACGATTGTGCTGAGCCAAACGAAGGGATATTTGTTCCATAAAATAGGCGCGATTGTGAAGTCCAGTAAGAGGGTCTTTGTTTTGCTGAGTGGTGTCGAATTCCTGACAGGTATAGCCGAGACAATTTCCCTGGGGGTCAAAAACGGCTTTGATATTTCGGGTATACCAAATTAAGTTTTCATTATCGTCGGGCTTTTCGGAATGGTCGTGTTGAATAATGGGGTTGTCGGGGGTTAATTGAGTGTAAACATTTTTGAGATCTTTTGGATCGTATGGACCGTGGATATTGAAGATATTAGGTTTTGTAAAAATTTCTTGAAAACCATCGTTTTTTGATAAAATATTGCCTTTTGGGTCGGCAAAACAAGTCGGGTACGGAAGCATGTTGAGGATTTCTTTCGTGAGTAAGGGCGTTTTTTGGATTTCGATTGGAGGGGTTTCAAGAAAAGCATCCATAGATAAGTATGATTATATAGGAAAATTATATCTAGAAAAACATGTAAGAATTTTAAGCTGATTACTACACAAATAGTAGATGGAGGTATATAGTGATAGGTCATATGAATAAAAACCAAATATTTTTGGTGATTGGCGGAGTATTTTTAATATCTTTGATATGGTCAAGAGAAATAGTTTTAAATTACACCGGTGATTTGAGTAAAATTTTAGGGTTGGGGGCTTTGGTAATAGGATATTTTTTGAAGCGAGTGACCGATCGGGTTTTTATAAATAAATGAGGTAAAATAAATTATGACAACAAAAAAAGACACTTTTGAAGTAAAAGGGGAAGATTTAATCGCCAAGGTAAAGGAACTGATAAATGAAGGAAATGTCCGCCAGATTTCGATTATCGATAAAAACGGAAAAACAATAGTGATATTACCTTTGACTTTGGGAGTGGTGGGGGCAGTGTTGGTGCCGGTATTGGCGGCAGTGGGGGCGATAGCGGCTTTGGTAACGGAATGCACCATAAAAGTTGAGAGAAAATAATAAAAATATGGAAGGATGAAATGATTAATTTAATTGAAAAAGGGAAATATAAATTAATTGAAACGAAAGGGCAAGTGAAGATTTTGTATCTGGGGAAAAAACAATTTGCCTGGGTGTGGGTGGAGGAGATTGGAGAAATATTGGTGAGTTCGTATACAGAGCATGAAACCGATCAATTGTTGGCGGTGGGAAAATATGAAATATATGAGGTAGAAAATGAGCCTAAGCTAGCGGATTTAATGCATTTAGAATTGGAGGTGGGGGAAGGATTACGACAGGGATATTTATTGCTGACCGGGTTGCCGGATGAGGAAAAGAAAAGAGCCAGAATAATTCCGACGAAAGAATTGGTGATCAGGTAGAATTGGGAGTGATGGAATTATCAACAGATCAAAAGAAAGCGCTGGATACTTTGATGGGGTGGAGTAAAAAAATGGGAGAAAATCAGTTTTTGACTTTGGGTGGTTATGCAGGAACGGGAAAAACAACCTTGATTTCGGTGTACAGAAAAAAAATCAGAGAAGAAAACAAAAAAATAAGAGTGGCTTTTGCCAGTTTTACGGGTAAGGCAACGAGAGTGTTGAGAGGGAAATTGGCGGAAATGGAAACGGTATACAAAGAAGACAGTATCGGAACGATACATTCATTGATTTATAGCCCAATAGTCGATACTAAAAAAAATATTGTGGGGTGGAAAAAAAAAGATGAGATTGAGGCGGATTTGATTGTGATTGATGAAGGATCGATGGTTGACGGAACAATTTGGGGGGATTTGGTCAGTTATGGGTTGCCGATTGTGGTGGTGGGAGATCATGGTCAATTACCACCGATAAGAGGAGACTTTAATTTGATGGAGAGGCCAATGGTAAAACTGGAAAAAATCCATCGACAGGCGGAAAAAAATCCGATAATAAAGGTATCGATGTTGGCCAGAGAGGAAGGAAAAATCCCTTTTGAGAAATTTGGAAACGGAGTGGAAAAAATGAATAAAAGAGAAATGGATTGTCAGGAAAGAGTGGAGGAATTATTGGGAAACTTTACGACAGATTTGTTGGTATTGTGCGGATACAATAATACCAGGGTAAAACTGAATAAATTTATTCGGGAAGGGATGCAATTTGAATCGGCCGAACCGACAGTGAATGACAGAGTAATATGTTTGAGAAATAATCATAAGGTAGGAATTTATAACGGAATGTTGGGGATAATTGAAGGTTTGAAAAGCAAGGATGATCAATGGTTTAAGGCTGAAATTAAAATGGACGGAGAACAAGATAGTTACGAAGGGTTGATTTTGAAATCACAATTTAACAGTCAGGAAGCAATGAACTTTAGTAAAAACCGATATTTGACCATAAAAGGAGACTTGTTTGATTTTGGTTATGCCCTGACGGTACATAAGGCTCAGGGCAGTCAGGCAAAGAGGGTGGTACTGTTTGAGGAGAGATTTTCACAGATGGATGAGAATATGTGGAGAAGATGGTTGTATACAGCAGTCACCAGAGCCGAGGAAGAACTATTTATTGTGGGTTGATGATGGCAGGAAACTCAAAAAGAAAGCTCCCAAGCCAAGAAAAAATGAGACCATGGCTATAAACCAACCAACAAAGGGAATATTAAATATCAGCCAAAGTACGGGAAGACCAATGAGGAGGTAGTAAGTCGGCTGAAAATACTTGTCGGAAAGGTTGAAGCGGTGAACGAGCATCTGACCAAAACTTAGGGAGCTGTAAACGGTGGCGGTGATAATGGCGATAATATAGACAAAAAGAATTAAAAAAGCCAGCGGAATACCAATGACAGTAATAAGTAAAATAATAAAGGCAAAGGGGGTAAGAATTAGGACGGCGAAACCTACCAAAAAAGCAACGAGACTACGGGTATTGATGATGGATATAATAGATAGTGTCCTTTTTGGATTTAGACTAAGAAGAACCAGACCAATAATCAAAAAGGAAATAATGGAATAAATTACATGGACAAAATTGGCAACGGGAGTAATGATTGGTTGTTTTGGAGTGGTCGGGGTGTCAAGACGGTGAGCCGAAATAGTGCCAGCCACAAGTTCTTTGTTGAGATTGACTTGAATGTCTTGGGGAATATAATAGTCTAAATTTCCAGCAATACTTGATTCAGGCTGGAGATTAATATTTTGGCCATAGAAATAGACATGGCGGACAACGGCGGTGTTGAGGGTGAAATTTTCACCGGCGACGGTTAGATCGCGGCCAAAGGTACCGGATAAATTTATATCCTGTCCGGCCAGGATGGCATCTTGAGAAATATTGGCGGCGGGTTGGACGGTAAGGCTTTGACCAAGGGTGGTTAAATTGGAAACGCTGGCATCGGTAATAATATTTTGACCGGCGGCAAAGAGATTATTTTGGATAATACCACTAATTTTAATATTCTGACCAACACAAAAAATACTACCGTTGACTTGGGCATTGATGAGAATGTCACGGCCGGCACAATATAAATCTCCATTTATAGTGGAGTTTATGGTAATTTGGCTCCCTGCTATCAGGACGGATTCGTCGTAAACTTGGTCCGAGGGGAGGTTAATGTTTTCCCCGCTTTGAAAGAACATGGCCCGAGCCGGGTTGGCAGAAATTAAAAATAAAATTAAAGTAAAAACTAGATTTTTGATGATATTTTTCATATTTTAATAATAATATGGAAATTTTCGGATTTCAAGATTTTTAATTAATTTAATAAAATACACAAATATTTTGCGACGTTGGATTTTTAAGATAGGGGATGGGGTAAGATTTTTTTTTGAGGTCGTGTAATAATATAAGTATGAAAAATGTAAAGTTGGTAGGATTTTCAATAATTGTTATTTTGTTGGGAACAATAGTCTTGATGATATTTGACGATGGGGGTACAAAAAATAAATTATTAAATACTTTGGCTGATAATAAGGAAGAAGTTAAGGTCTTAAAAGCTATAAATCCAAATGTGGTGGGAGGAGAGTTAAGTAATACAGTCGAGGAAGGAGAAGTAGTGCCAACTTCTAAGGTAGCCTTGGATGCAAGAGATGCTGATTTTAGTGAGGAAGGAAATTTGGTGGGAGATGAGTTGGTGTATGAAAAACCGGGACGGCCGGCAATAAGGGTAAAATTAGTTTTTAATTCGACCAGTTGGTGTGAGAATAAACCGTGTTTAATGGGGGCTAATCCTTCAATGGTAGGAAAATATGAAGACGGAACCAGGGTAAAAATTAGCGGGGAAAAAGAAGGAGAAGCGGTAAAAGTGTATGTGTTGAATGTTGTTGACTGAAGTGAAAATAAATAAAATCAGTTTGTGGATATGGAGTTTGGCAGGAGTGGTAGCGATAGGTTTGTTTTTCCGGTTTTTGAATTATAATAATCGCTGGATTTTTAATCAGGATCAGGCCAGAGATGCGATTATTGCCTGGTACGGATTGAGCAATGGAGTATGGCCGGAAATCGGGTCCCCTTCTTCGGCGGGACCATTTAATTTTGGACCTTGGTATTTTTGGATAATAATGATGATGGAGAAAATAAGTTTTGGTTGGTTATTGGGCCCGTGGGTGGGATTTACGATTTTGTCGGTAAGTACGGTAATCCCCTATTATCTGATAGGGAGAAAGATTGGAGGGTCGGGATTGGGTTTTATTATGGGGATAATCGCGGCAGTAGCAACGGGAGGAGTAGAAAATGCACCGGATATGTTAAATACAGTGATTGTTGGATGGTCAACAGCCTGGGGAATGTATTTTTTGGTGAAAATGATTGAGGATAGAATAATATTTTGGGGAATTTTGGGGGGATTTTTTATAGGATTGTCGATGAATTTTCATTTTCAGGCGTTGGGGTTGGGGGCGCTTTTGGCAATGGCAATTTTGATAAATAATTTTAAATTGGCAGATAAATTTAGGGTAGGGATATTGACAGGGACGGGGTGGTTTTTGAGTTTTGTACCTTTGATAATTTTTGACATAAATAATAATTGGGTGTGGATAAAAAGTGTGATTGAGTACTATACGGAGGGGGTGAAAAAATTTTATGTACCAGTACGATGGCTGACGGAGCTGAGAGATTTTTGGCCGCAGTTGTTTGGAAAAGTAATTGCCGGAGAGGCAAATTTGGGGTATTTAATTTTAATTTTGGGATTGATAGCAGTAATTTTATCCAGGAAAAAATTATTTAAATTACCAAAGTCGTGGTGGGTAATAGTAATTTCTTTGATGATTTCGGTGTTACTGATGAGGTTTTATAAAGGAGTAAGGTCGAGAGAATATTTGATTGCATTTCATGGGTATATTATTTTTTTGACAGCTTGGGTGGTGGGAGTGATTTGGGAGTGGAAAAAATTGGCGGGAGGAATGGTATTGGGATTAATTTTGGTTTGGGCAACGATAAATAATTGGCAAGTAATTTGGAGGGAGCCGAGCCAAGCAAATGAAATGATGGAAATTAAGGCGGAATTGGATAAGAGAATTGAAGGAGGGGTGGAGATATTTCACTATATGAGTTCGGATATGGTGTCGCTACCAATATTTTATTTGTATTACCGGGAAAATAGGATTGGCGAGGGAGAGGCAGTTAGTTTTTGTGACGGCAATAAATATGATTGCCCAAGCGGAGAGATAATAAATAGAAATAATTACCGGGTGTATAGGGGCAGAGTTAATGAGGGATGGTATCGGCTGACTGACAAAAATATTTATGAAAGACTGATGGTGAATTATGGAGAAAAGCAAGCAGGTTCTTTTCAAAAACTGGTGACGATAGTTAATCCGGTAAGGAGCAGAGAATTGTGGAAGGATAAAAGTCTGGAGCCGATAAAAAATCAATACAAAATAATTTCTGAGCTGGACCTGAAAGCAACTTGGTTGATACAAAATGATGTGCTTGATGACGAGGAACTGGTGGAAGAAATAAAAAAATTTGATAACAAACAGGAACTGGGGATATTTTTGGAGGTAAGTGAAAAGCTGGCAAAAAAGGCCAGAGTTTATTATCCGATAAACCGGCCATGGTATAGCCCGGAGGCAGTGTTTTTGTCGGGATATGAAATATCAGAAAGAAAACTGCTAATTGATACGATGATGAAAAATTTTAAAAATGAGTTGGGCTATTACCCTAAATCGGTAGGGGCATGGTGGATAGACAGTTGGAGTCTTTTATATTTGGAAAAAAAATATGGAATAAAAACGGCGATGATAGTGACCGATCAAAAGACAACAGATAATTACGGGGTGTGGGGGCAATGGTGGGGAGTCCCCTATTATCCGGATAAAGTGAATATATTGGCTCCGGGAGACTTGGAAGTTTTGATATTGCAGTGGGCGTTGAGGGATCCGGTGAAGGCATATGAAGGAGAGGGACCGCGGTTTTCTAATTTTTCGATGCAGGCCAATGATTATATAAGCCAAGGATTGGATATTTTGTATTTTGAAAAACTGGCAAATATTTATTTTGATGAAAGAAACAAAATCGGCCAAATTACGGTGGGACTGGAAACAGGAATTGAAAGTGTAGGATTTTTGGATGAATATAAAAGACAGCTGGAGTGGATCAAAAACGAGGGAGTGGTTGATGTAAGTATGTCGGAAATGGAGGAAAAATACAAAATGGCTTATGGTGGTAAAAATCCGGATGAAGTAAGAATTGATGATTGGTTGATGACTCCTGATTTTAGGGAAAATAAAAAACTAGGAGAAAAAACTGAATACATAAAAGGGATGGCGTTTGGGGATTATTTTGAAAAAGATTCCAAAACTTTTTTGAACCGAATTTACAAAAGTGAAAATCTGGTAAAGGGGTGGCGATTCCCCTATTTATGGTTGGGTATGGCAGGGATGATCGGGTTGGTAATTTTGTTAAAAATTAAAATATTTCCGATAGCAGCGGGATGGTTGGGATTGAAAATTATGGAACATTTAAGATATTCGGTGGTGGAGGAAGAAAGAATGTTGGGAATTTTGGTGGATAATTTTAGATTTATTGGAGTTACGGATAAAATAAGATTTTTAAATGAGGATCTGTCGAATTTGGTGGCTCAAACAATGTTAAAAATTGAAATTAAAGAAATTTATTACTTAGTCTGGATTTTGGGGATAATACTGGTAAAATTGATTAGTGACGAATACCAAAAGAGAAGAAAAAATTAAAAAGGTAATAAGTAAGCGACAGGAAGGAATAATTGTTTTTGAAGATATTCATGATTTGCATAATGTGGCGGCGAGTTGCCGATCGGCGGACGGATTTGGTTTTCAAAAAATTTATTTGATATTTGAAAATGAGAAAAGTTTTAATCCGAAAAAGACGGGAAAAACGAGTTCCGGTTCGGCTAACAAATGGTTGGACTTTAAAATTTTTAAATCGACAAAAGAATGCCTGGAGGAATTAAAAAAAGATGGTTTTGAGATTTGGGCGACAGTGTTGGACGAAAAGGCAGTCAAAATTTCAAAGGCGGATTTTACAAAAGAGAAAATTGCGGTAATGTTTGGTAATGAACATCGGGGTTTGTCAAAAGAAGCGATAAGGGGGACGGATAAAAAAGTTTATATACCAATGAAGGGAATGGTGCAAAGTTTTAACTTGTCGGTGTCGGCGGCAATAGTTATGTATGAAATAAACAGGCAAAGAGAAGCGGCAAGAGGAGTAAAATAGGATAGATGGCAAAAAAAACAATTAAAGAAAAATTGAGTTGGAACTTGGATGAGATATTGAAGGCGAAAGATTTTGAGAAATTATATAAAGAGATAGAGAAAGAAATGGGGCAAATTGAGGGGTGGGTAAAGAAATTAAAGCCAGAAATGAAGGAAGAAACTTTTCGGGGGATTATGGATTTTGAAGAGGAATTGGGTAAAAAGATTACTCGATTAGAATACATGCCATACTTATGGGAGCAGGTGGATCAAAAAAATCAGGAGGCAAAAAAATTAAAAGGGAGGGCGGATGATTTGGGGGTGAGACTGGCCCAGAAATCGAGAGTGATAAGTCATTGGTTGATAGGAAAAGAAATGGAGGGACTAAAAAGACTGGATGATAAAAATGCCAAAAGGTTGTTTGCAACGATTCCGGATTTGGAATACGGATTGAATTATGACAGAACGGCGGCCAAATATACCCTAAAAAAAGATGAGGAGGATATTATCAGTCATAAGGACGTCAACGGAGCCAACCAATTGATAAATTTGAGAGAAATTATTGAAACGGAATTTGAATTTGATTTGAAAATTAAAGGAAAAAAGACAAAAAAAATCAGAACTTTGTCGGAATTGTTGTCGCTGGTACATTCGCCAAAAAAGACAGAAAGAAAAGCGGCATACAGAGCGATGTTGTTTAAATATTGGCAAAATATTGATAAGTTTTTTTTGGTATACAGCGCAATAGTTAAAGACTGGGATTACGAGGCAAAACTGCGGGGATACAAATCCCCTATAACGGTCAGGAATTTTGGGAATCATGTACCGGATGAGGCAGTGGAGACATTATTGAAAGTTTGTCGAAATAATAGGGAGATTTTTCAGAATTATTTTAAATATAAAGCCAAGAGATTGGGAATGAAAAGATTGGAGAGATGGGATATATATGCCCCGCTGGAAAAAAAGACAAAAAAAATTAATTTTGAGGAGGCAAAGGAATTGGTGTTGGAGACTTTTGAGAATTTTTTGCCAAAATTTGCTAAGTTAGCGAAAAGAATTTTTGAAGATCAGCATGTTGATTCGCATCCGAGTTCGGTAAAGCGAAGCGGAGCCTTTTGCGCGACGGTAATGCCGGAAATTAGCCCTTATATAATGCTTAATCATGATAATCAAATGAGAGATGTATTTACGATGGCCCATGAATTGGGACACGGGATACATTCTCTTTATGCGGCACATCACAGGATGGGGAGTCAACACGCCAATTTGCCGCTTTCAGAGACAGCCTCGACATTTGGAGAGATGGTACTGTTTGAAAGAATATTTTCTGCCGAGCAGAATATAGATATAAAAAGATCGATGCTGTCGGAAAAAATGGCGGATTCTTTTGCGTCCATTCTCCGGCAAAATTATTTTGTAATTTTTGAAAAGAGAGCCCATGAAGCAATCCAAAAAGGGATTACGGCAGAGGAGTTGTCGGAAATGTGGCTTTCGACTTTGAAGGAACAGTTTGGAAATAGTGTAAAGATAGACAAAATTTTTAAATATGAATGGTGTGTAATACCGCATATTGTCAACTCCCCTTTTTATTGTTATGCCTATAATTTTGGAGAATTGTTGTCTTTTGCTTTGTTTGCCAGATATAAAAAAGAAGGAAAAAGTTTTATTGCTAAAATTGAGAAAATATTGGCGGCGGGAGGAAGCGAGGATCCGGATAAGATTTTGAAAAAGGTGGGAGTGGATATGAGATCGGAGAAATTTTGGCAAGGAAGTTTTGAAATAATCAAGGAATGGCAAAAAGAGTTGGAGAATTTGGGATAAATATTTTGGTAAGATATGTTATGAAAAGAATATTGGTGATGTTGGTAGCGATGGTATTTTTGGCAACGGCAAAAAATGTAAACGGGCAGAGCAGTACATATGTGATTGAGAGTTTTGAGAGCAGAATTGTTTTGAACCAGGATACGAGTCTATCGGTTGAAGAAAAAATTGAGGTAAATTTTTTGGTGGAATCACATGGAATTATTCGGGTAATCCCCTATTCTTATGTGGCAAAAGGGAAGACTTTGAACACGGAAGTGAAAATTTTGGGAGTAAAGGATGAGAATGGTAATCCGATAACTTATACGACGCAAAATTTTAAACAAAGCAAAAAAATAAAAATCGGTGATGCTGATAAAACAATCAGAGGCGAAAAAAAATATGTAATTAAATATGAGGTAAGAGATGCGGTAATGGATTATGATCAGGGGCCGGAAATTTATTGGAATGTGGCGGGGGCGGAGTGGGATGCAGCTATAGAAAAGACATCGGCAGAAGTGATTTCAGAGTGGGCGGAGATTGTAAAAATAGATTGTTTTAGCGGAATTGTAGGGACAAGTGAAAAGGATTGTAATATGAGTCAGGAAAAAACTCAGGCTACGTTTTTGGCAAATAATAGTTTAGGCCAAGGGAGGGATTTGACGGTAGTAGTGGGATTAGATAAGACAAATAAACTGGTATTTCCAAGCTCGACCGAGCGAATAGTAAAAACTATCTGGGATAATTGGGGTTATTTATTGGCAATAATGCCACTGCTGTTCATGATTTGGGCGTGGTTACGTTGGGGACGGGATAAAAGATTTAAGAGTGCTAATGTATTTTATAAACCCGAGGGAAAATCGGAAAGAAAGGTAGGATTGTTTGAAAGACCTCATTTGCCGATGGTGTATGGTCCAATAAATGGTTTAAGTCCGGTGGAGGTGGGAGTGATGGTAGATGAAAAACTAGATATTGAGGATGTGGTGGCGGAAATTGTGGAGATGGCAAGGCTTGGATATTTCAAAATTGAGAAAATTGAAAAGAAGGGATTTTTGGGGATAAAAAGTACGGATTATGAGCTGATCAGGTCAGAGAAAGGGTTGGGGGAATTAAGAGATTATCAAAAATTCTTGGTGGAGAAATTGTTTGGGGAGAAAAAGGAAGTGAAAATTTCGGAGTTGAAAAATAAATTTTATAAACATTTGGCAGATTTGAGAAGTAAAATTTTGGATTATTTAACGATAACGCAAAAAGCGCTGACGGGAAATATTGATAAGGTCAGGGGGAAGTGGGTAGGAATTGGATTGATGGCGGGAGGATTGGCAGCGGTGGGGTTGGTGGCTAGCGGGACGACAGAGTTTAATCCCGGCCCGTTGATATTGTTGGGAGTATTGAGTGTGCCGGTGTTGATTTTGGCTTATTACATGCCGGCTAAGACGGCCTGGGGATATAGTTTACATAGACAGGCGGTAGGGTTGAGATGGTATTTGAAAAAAGGAAAGTGGCGGGAAGAAATTATGGAAAAGAATTTGTTTTTGGAGGAAATGCTGCCATTGGCAATTTCTTTGGGGGTGGTAGATAAATTGGCTAAAGATATGGCAGATATTGGTGTAGAACCGCCGAAATATTTTGGAAACACTACGGGTAGCGTATTTGCCCATGATTTGGGCTTGTTTTCGAGTTCAATGAAATCGGGAATTATTAGCGCGCCTTCGGGACAGTCGAGATCGGGAGGGTGGAGTTATACGGGGAGATCGAGTTGGTCGGGAGGGTCGGGATTTTCAGGAGGAGGGAGTAGCGGCGGAGGTTTTGGAGGCGGGGGCGGAGGAAGCTGGTAAAAAACATTTTCTGTTTTCTTACATAATTGTGACTATTCAGAGGCAAAAAATGATATAATATATGGTATGACTAGTATGAGTCCAGAGTTAAAATTGGCATTACGCTATGACAGGGAAAACCCAGTTGGAGTGGAAGTGGTACACGATGAGGAAGCTAATAAGTCGATTGGATTTATTGGAGTTAGGTCCGATAAAAAGATAAAAGATCAGTCTGCAGAACTATTTGTAGTAAGGGCTGGAAAGGTTCAAATTAAAGAGATAAGACTTCCCTAGATTTTATTCCCGGCAACAATCTAGAATTTTACCGATGACACCGCTTATTTTGCCCATGAAATCAGATTTTTCGTAGGAGATGGGGGTTTCCAAATCCCTCTCGGCTTCGCCGGAACTCAATCCCTCTAAATCTCCCTTTGACAATGGAGACTTGAGCATGCCGAGATTGAGAGCCCAGAAAAGATTGTAAAGATCGTAAGATTTTTTGAAAAAATTGTAAGCCAGTTTGTCGTCGCCTTTGGTTTGGGCTTTGGTACCGACTTCCATAAGACGCATGGAGGCGGCGAGAAGATGTTTGGAGGTACACCAGACTTCACCTTCGTAATCTTTGATAATCATTTTTAATAATTCCTTTCTCATTTCCCGGGCTTGGTGGAGGAGACTAAAATATTTAGTCTTTCCGGTTTTGTTGCCGGTAAAAAAGAGGTGTTCTTCGATGGAAATTAAATTCATGATGGCAATGGAAAGATCTTCGTCACTGGAGAGGTCGAGAAGGTTGCCTTTTTCGGCGGACTTGATTTTGTCCATAAATTTTTGGAGATCGATTTCAGGTTTTATTTTTTTGGCCATTTTTATAAATTAAAAGAAAATTTAAAAATTAAGGTAATTAATAATACCATACCTACAGGAAAAACTACCTTGGAATAGGGAAAAAGAGCTTTGTTACCGTTTTTGGTTTTGAAGTAAGAATAAAGATAGTTACCGGCAAACATGGTCAAAAGACCGATGGTTTGGCCTAGAAATATTTTATCGAAGCCTAATAATTTATTGGTAGAGACACCTAATTGATTGGTAAATTGGAAATAGAGAATGGTGGTGAGGTAAAGAAGAATTGAAAGAATCCAGGGATTGGCGAATATTTGTAGAATTTTATTCCGGCGGACACCGGAATTAATTTTTGGGGCAAGGTAAAAGGCAATAGCGGTATTGAGGGCGGAGATCCAGATAGAAACTAAAAGATCATCGATACCAAGTCTTTGGGCCAGGAACATTCCCCCACCGACAGTGACGATACAAACGGGACATTGAGCAGCTACGGGAGCAGTAGAAACAAATAAAAGGAAAGCAGAAATAAGAATAAAAAAGACGACAATAATCATAAGATATTTTGAACTATTAGTCTAATACTACGAGTGTAGTAAGGTAAGGGGGGTGTGTCAAGAGTTAGTTTTGATAGATTGACTAATAATTTTGATTGTGGTCAGATAAGGTAATTGAATTATGTAAAAGGAAGGGTGCTATCAAAAGAAGCTGAAGAATACAAAGTAACACTTAGCGACTTAAAAAAAAGACAAATTGAATTAGGATTGGAAAAAAAACCACCAATGGAAGTAATACAAATCGGAAACGGAATGGGAAGGGAGGGAAAACCTGAGGGGGCATTTTTGCCGGTATATCGAAAAGAAGAATGTGGAGAAAGTGGGGAAAGGATGGCCAAAACATTGTTTAACTTGGATTCGTTGTTGGGATTTGTTCCGGAAAGATTTAGTAAAAGAATGAGAAGATAGGTGGAATTTGGCTATTTTTGGGGAAATTTGAGGGTGGAAAGAATTTGACGAAATTGCCTGGACCAGACGGGGTCGTAGTTTGGACCGTGGTGGACGATGATATAAATACAATTTTTTAAGTAAGGGATTTGGACACCATCGGCGGTCTCCCCTTCCAGGGAATGGTGATAAAGCAGACCTTTTTGACCATCAACGGGGATACTTTCAATTTTGGAAAGAGAAGAGGAAGAGGTGAGATCGCCACATTGGCCGTTTATCCGGTAAATTGAATAACTTATGCCGCTAAGGACAATACGTTTTGAATTGGTTTCTTTGACTAAGTAATCGGGAGATTTGAAGGTGTCGACCTGATCATTTTCGTAGGGATTGAAGGGGAGAAATTCAAAATCCAGAGGGTATTGAAGGGAAAAGTTTAATTCCGGATTGACGTAGGTTTGCCAATTTAAAGGGGTCGGTTTGGGGGTGGGGTCATTAAAAATAAGGTAGGTAAAGACAATGATTAGGGCAGAGGCGGCAATAATGAATTTCACAGTTAATGATGGCAGAAAGGCAGAAGTTTGGCAATATAAAGGGTGGAGGTGGTGATTTAAAAACCGGGGATTTTGATTTTGATGGTGGGGATTTTGAACATGATGAGGGTGGGAGTCGGAGTGGGAGTGGAAGTGGGCATTTTGATGATCAGATTCGGATTAATTTGAAAGACGGAAGGATTGACAAGAGAGGTGGGTTTGGGGGTGGGAGTCGGAGGGGAGGCGGTGGGATTCTGGGTGGGAGAGGCGGTGTCGTACCAGTCGTGAGGGAGAATGTCGTCTTGAACGGAGTTGGCGGTGACCAGGACCGGGATTTTGGCGTGGGAAGGACAGGAATATTGCAGACCGCAGGTGACGAATTCAGTGTAATAGGCTTTTTGATCGTCAAGATAGGAATAAACATAGTATTCCCCGGGGTCGAGTTCCATTTGATAGCCGACACCGTTTTTAAATTTTTGGTCTTTAATTTGAGGAGTACAAACGACATTTTGAAGATCGCTAATTTTTTGGGCACAGACTCCAAGGCCAGGGGGGATAAATGAAGAAGGGTAAATAAGATAGCCGCTGATGGTACCCTGATCGGAGGCGGAAGTTGGAGATATATTGGAAGGTGTGGGGGTAACTGAGGTAGAGTTGGAGTTGTCTGAAGGAGGTTTTTTGAGTTTGATAGCAATAAGAGTGCCGGCGGAGAGAAAAAGAAAAGTTATGAGTAGGATCAGGGGAAGGGTGATGCCTTTTTGAAAAAAAGGTTTCATTACTGTATTAAATCACTTTTTGAAAAGAAATACCAGGAAAATTATTTTAGAGTTTTAAACTCTTCATAATATTGAGCAACGATTTTTTTCCATTTGATAGTTTCGTTTGGCGGTCCGATGTTGTTTTTTGAATAAACTAAAAGAATTTTTACTATTTTATTGACAGTATCTACGGCGGCAATAATACGATTACCTGAAGATTTTGGGGAAGTATGAGTACCAGCCACCGCAAAATCTAGTTTAACTATGATGTATTGCCCACAAGGACAAATAATGTCTAATTTTGAATCAGTCGGTTTATTGTTTGGGGCATAGTTGTCACATCTTTCAAATATTGACTTGACTGCAGAAATTGTAATATCCCACTGTTTACCTTTATATTTCTTAATAAAACCTTTTATATAATGCCTCTGTGCAAAATCCTCGATTAAAACGACATATCCATCAGTAGACATATTCCGGATCTTGCTGAGTAATCAATTCGTAGGGAATTACCTCACCATCACGGCAAATTTTGTAGGGTAGTTGCTCGTGGGTAAATTTGACAATCTCTTCAGTTCTCTTGCCCTGCCATTTTTGGGAAATGTTTTTGATTAATTTTTTTTCTTCAGTTTTTAATAGATTCGGTTTTAACATTTGCCCAGCCCGGGACAAACTAATCATTTGACTACCGTCTTTTTTAATTTCCAAATTGAGAACTCCTTCATTGATAAGCTCCTCTACCTTGGAAAAATATATGTTTGGGACCGGACCTAGTTTTAGCCGGCGATATTTGGCACCGGTCATTGATTCAAGATGTTGGTAATACCAGGCAAAATCGTTTAAATAAATCAATTTAGCTAATTTTGTTTTGGTAATTTTACCGTCGGTAGCGGCACCATAACGGATAGTTTCCAGCAACACTTCACGGTATTTTTCCTCATCAACAATATCTTCGGATAAAATATCTTGAGACTCGCAACCAAGCTTGTCGGCCAGCTTTTTAATCTGGTCAAGAGTAGGCGAACCAATCCCCTTCTCGAGAGCAATAAAAGTAGGTCGGGAAACACCGATTATTTTGGCCATATCTTCTTGAGTCCAATTGTTTTTCCGACGAATGCGGGAAAGAAAATCTTGATTAATCATATATATAAATAGTAGACTATTGTAGCACTGGTGTCAATTGTATTGACATGGTGGTGTAAAAAAATTTTATTCATCCTCATATTTATATTGCCAGCCGGGTATGTTTTACATAAAACTAAATACTTGATTGTTGATTATTTTAGTCCTATAATACATATGAAATTTAAACTTTATATGCTTAAAGAAGGATATTTTATTCCAAGGCATGATAAATATGGTCAAACACTAAGATCTCGAGGTTTCGTCGGGGTAGAATCTTGGATAACTGCTAACTTGCAACGGCTAACGTTGGGTTCTAATGGGCCATTATTGCGGGATGAACTGAATCGGTCAAACAGAGAGCTTAGAGACGTCTTGTCTTTTGGTGGAATTGTGACCTATGACGGAGATATCTTGGCTATTGGATTGGAAAATGTGGTTGATGAGGAATTTATGTCGATTTTGCGTGAAAAAGGAGTAATAAAATGCACCGTTTTGAAAACCGAAAAATTACTTGGGGCTGACTTTAATGCTAATGTTCCAATAAGACGTCAAACAAAAATAAACTTCTACGCTCCTCAATTGGATAGCCGCTTGTCATACTCAACAAGCAAGGGAAATTCATTCTTTTTTTGCCTTGATCGCGAAAAGTCTCTCCATCATGAATTTATCCCTTTTGAAAAACATATCGGTGGGGCGATATATGGAATTAAACTTCCGAAAGATATCTCAATCTCAACAGGTACCTTTTTAAGTCAAGTGCTTGCTGAGGCTTGTATGGAAAAAGGTTTTGGGTATGTACCACAGCATTGTGTCAAAAGATGAATTCAAACTAATAATTTAATCGAACTTATGGCTGGCATGACGATAATTGCAAAATTCACAGTCGGGATTTGAATTGGGGATGGTTTCACTATTTAAACATTCGTGGGCCTTTAGGATAGTATCTTCAACCCAGGAATCATCACCAGTGTGCTCGACGATAGTCATTTTGAAATTTAGTTTGCCATCAAAGGCGGGTAGGTTTTTGTCGGCGTTGGCAAAAACAAAAAATCCCCTATTACTGACCTTAAACCCATTTTGCCTAAATAACCATTGATAAAAGTCCATTTGTCTTTTGTATCCTTGCTTATACTGATCCTCGAGTGATATTTCTTTTTGGGTACTAGTCGATTTGTAATCGACGATATAAAACTCCCCTGCCGGATTTATCCAAACATCATCGACAGCTCCAAAGACATGAAATTTAGTAGGTTCGTGGTCAACACTTATACCGGTAAAATTGGCTCTCCAGGTATCCATTCGATCGTCTTGATATGGTATGGCGTCAATACCGTATTGCTCCATCAACTCATGTGTCTGGCCGTTCTTGCGAAGTAAGTCGAATTCTTTTTTCAATAATTCGTCTACTGCTGAATTGAGGGTGTATCCGGGCATAGAAGGTCTCCCCACTCCTAGGCGTCGGTCCAAATAAAAACATTTGGGGCATTTGACAAAATCTTCAATTTTGCTGCGGCTGATTTGATAAAATTTCGATTCTTCTGGTTTGTACACTCCTTTATATGATGGGTGCATGGGTTATTTTAAAATTTGTTTCTCAAACACTTCTTCAAATTTTTCACGCAATGCGCTGTTTACCTGTCCTTCGTTAAAGAAAGGCAAACCAATCAAACGAAAATCCTTATTTTCTATCTTCAAATCAACAGTGTGATTTTTTTCAATTTCAATCAATAGTTTCTGCTTCCATCCTTCTTTCGATTGCTCAAAAGTATTTTGCGCGTCTAAAAATTGATCGCCCTTTGGCTCAACAAAAATTTGGTACATAACTTCTTGCTTTGTCTTCTTCTCTGTCAAAAACAAAACGAAATCCGGATAAAACGGCTCGCCGTTTTCAAAGCAGTAAATTTTGAAAAATTGCTCGTTGCGAAGCAATGCAATGTTTTGATATTTTTTCTTTAACTTTATTATTGCCTCATCAATAAATCGCAAAAATGATTCTTCTTCACTCGTTCCCCAGATTTCGTTTTGAGCAAACCAGTCGCGAGTTCCAAAATCAAAATCCCTCATATTTTGCGCTCGCGGACTTTCGCTATCAAGTTGCAATACCTTGTCATTTTCAAATATTTTTTGGATCAAGTGTGCTTTGAATTCCTTTGTTCCATAATATTCCTTTTTCTCTTTGCCGGCGATTTCTAGCACTTTATCAATCACAAATTCGGCAATACTCAATTTTTCAATCTGCAAAAGATTTTCTACTTGCTCACTTGTGCCTTTCACCTTAATTTTTATTCTGCCAAGATATTTTTCGTTGGAAATAAAATCCTTTGCGGATTCTATATTGCCGAATATCTTTTTTAGCTCATAAAATCGACCGGCAGGTATTTTTGCCAAAGCGGTGCGGACAATATGCGTTCCCAAATCAGCAATTTTATAATCCATAGTTTCTATTTTTGCCTTTACTCCAGCGCCAGCCCCCGCCACAAACAAATCTTTTTCTATTGCTTCTCGTGTGGGTAGTTGAAAAATGTTTATTTCAGCATTGTGGTCAAATTCCGCTTTAGCGTCCGAGAGCGCAAAAACATCCTTACCCAAATTCTCCTTGCGAGAATTTAAGAAAATATAACCTTTCTTCCAAAAATCGCTGTTCTTAAAATTACTTTTGATCTTAATCTCTTTTTGCACTGTGCGTGACGGCATAATACCTTCACGAACCAAAACACTTTCCAATTCTTGGATATAACGGGGGTTCGTTACGCTGTGATAATAAAGCTGTTCCAAAATCCGTAGTTCGTTTTGTGTGTCGGTATCAAATTTTCGTCTATATGCGTCCGTAAAATCGCCGAGCGTAAATGGATAATATCTCGCGCCTCGTCCGATAAGCTGTGCCTCTTGTACTGTTGTTTTACCCGGCGTGTTGCTTTTGGCATCACGGCTATTATAGAGCCGGACAATATCAAAAAGATTCAAAACATCCCAACCCTCATTCAATTTTTCTGTCGCAAAAATAGCGCGAATTTCATTGCTTTGATCTTCCAAAGAATTAAGTAAAATTTGCTTTTGCTCTAAATCTTTATCTTCATCAACCGTCAAGCATTTTTCCGGCGCAAAATCACTTTTAATTTCTAACACTAAATCCGCCAAGGATATTTTTTGCTCATTGAAAAATTGAAATGCTTTTTGCAATGTTGCGTCTTTAATGGCTGTTTGTTGTTTTAGATGTTTTTCGCCGAGTTCAGAAATAAGTTTATGAAAAGAATTTTTGAAAATGCTCGAAACGACAATTTGCGGATTATGTTCTTTTGATATTCCTTCTTTGGGGATACTTACTCTATTAGCTTTAAACATCACCACCGGCTTCAATGCGATTTTGTACTTTTCTGCCACTTTACGACGATATTGCGAAATAATCACCGCCGAAAGCGCGCGTTCCATAATCGGCGCGTTAATTTGCAAAGTTCGCACATCTTTTGAAAATCCGTCCAAGCGATATTCTTTCAGATCATAACGATAAATCGCTTTGTCTTTGTATTTTTCCAAAATTTCAGGATATTCCTGCTCGAGCCGAGCCGTTGCTGTAAATTCCAAAAGTATATTGTCTTTTTGACTGTTTGCGTTCAAAATTTGCACCACTGTATTTTCCCAGTTTCGGCGGTCTTCTTCTTCGGTTTTACTTATTTTATTATTTGTTTCCGCAGATAGATTGTGCGCTTCATCGGCAATCAAAACAATTTTTTTGTCCGCAAAATCTTCGTAAGTCAAAACATTTTCGCGAGCGAAATTAAAGCGAGAATGCAAAAGCGCGGTGGTAGAAAAAATAATGTTTATGTCAGCATTATTTACGCCTTCAAAATTATCTACTTCTTTAATTTTTATTTCCTGTCCGCCAAGCGTGATTTTGTCGGCAAACAAATACTTTTTGGAATTCGGATCAAGAAAATTGGCTTTGGTCTTTTGGATAATGTTGCCAAGGCGAGTAAAAAAAATGAAATTGCGGTAGCCTTTTTGATAAAAATACAAAAGATTGGCGGCCATGACGAGCGTCTTGCCCGAGCCGGTCGCCATATTAAACATCAAATGAATCGGCTTTTGTTTTTGGTGATATTCTTCAACATAATAATAAAATCGTCCCAGCGCTTCTTTCTGATATTCGCGCGCTGGAAAAGCCGGATTAAGATTTTTCAAAATATCCGTTTTTTCTGTCGCCTTGTTTTTGAAAACATCAGCGCCAGCAAAGTTTTTATATGAGTTAAATTCGTCGTAAAGCATTTTATTTAACAAAACCAATAAACCTTAAAAGTTTTTCTCCTTTGTCTGTAATAGAAAAAGCTCCGCCGGTAACCCCATTGATCATTCCATTTTGCTGTAAAACGTTGAATACTGTCGCTCTCTGACCTGGATCTATAATAAATGACTGCCACGCAATATTATATGAGTCGTAGGTAATAATACTTTTATCTTTTAAATCAAAAAACCATTTTAGAACCCGCTTCGTTGTGTCCACAAAAAATAAAGCGAGGTAACTAAATTCATATATCTCTAAAAGTGCTTGCTGGGCCATTAGTTGTTCTTCAGTTTGGGCTTTTTCTTGTTTGTTCTTATCCAGTAGTTTTTTGAGCTCATCTACTTTCGCCATTTGCTCTGGATTATCAACTGGGAGTTCTTTATTTTTCCCATCAATTTTTACGTTTTCAACTTTGGGCTCTTGCTGTCTTTCATCTGTACCAGGAACTTTTGGTTTATGGTTTTCCAAAAATATTTCTATTGAGTTATGAAATTTTCTCATAAAAACAAAAAAACCTAAAACTCCTAACGTTGGCCAAGAAAGTAAAATCTGTAGTAAATCCGTTGTCTGTTTTGCACTGTTTTCATTGTATTTGGGAACGATAAAAATAATTAATGCAACCAATCCAATTACAATAAAAAAAAACAAAACTATGCCTAGCAAATAAGGCAATTCTTGTTTCCCCCATTCATATATTTTTTTAAAATTACCCATAAAATTCTTTGTTTAATTTAATATCTTCCTTACTTACACCATACTCCTTATCCTCAATCTCGCTCAAATTGACATAAAGCTGGTTTTTATCCAAACACTCAACTAAAAATCTCTTTTGATCAGCAACACTCAAGTCGGCAAAACCTTTTGCGTTCGCGTCAACCGATTTGGGATCTACTTTATAGCTCAAAAAGGCTGTTTCTTCCATTTCGTTCCAAAGTTTGGAAAGTTCTTTTCCGGTTTTTGCTTTTTCAATTTTTTCTATCCATTCCTCGTTCCATTTAGCAAGTTCCATATACACAAAATCACCGCCACCTTGCCAATTTACAGCTTTTGAAATTCCACCCTGTTCACCAGCGATAACTTTTTTGAGTCGTGCTTCTGGTAAATCGTGAATATAATCCATTTGCTCAACACCAATATATTGTCGCCCCATTTTATGTGCCACCGCCAAAGTCGTTCCGCTCCCAGCAAAAAAATCTAAAACGAGATCATCCTTTTTACTTCCAATTTCTAAAATTCTATGTAAAAGTTTTTCCGGTTTTGGTGTAGAGAAATCAGCATTATCGAATAATTCTTTTATTTCTTTTCTAGCATCTTGATTGTGTCCAACATCTTCATAAGACCAAATTGTTTGCGGGGTTACGCCATCTCTAACTTCAGATAAAAATCTTTTAAGCGATGGCACGCTTTCTCCGTTGGCTCCAAACCAAATTCGATTATCCTCCACAAGCTCATCAAACTTTTGCTTAGACATTCTCCAGCATCTACTTTTTGGCGGATTCACAATGCGTCCACTTGGCGTAGTAATTGGATAATCGTAACTTACAGAATAAGTTTTGACAGATAAATCACTGGATTTCCAAACCCCTCTTGGATCATTGTCAGTATTTTCATATCTTGCATTCATTTCATCAGTTCTTTGAAGTAAGTTAATCTTCCAATCGTTTTTATTTTTAGCAAAAACTAAAATATGATCATGCATATCTGAAAAATATCTCGCATCATTCTGTGGGGAGTATTTTTTCTGCCAAATAATATTTGCCACAAAATTATCCCTTCCAAAAATACCATCTGAAATAACTTTTAAATAATGGGATTCATCATCGTCAATATTGATCCAAATAGATCCCTCTTCGCTCAATAATGTTTTCGCGATATCCAAACGATTTTTTATAAAAGTTAACCAAGAAGAATGATTAAAACTATCGTTATAACCAAAAGAATCTTTTCCAGTATTATACGGTGGATCAATATAAATTAATTTTACTTTTCCGGCGAATTCTTTTTTGAGCGATGCGAGCGCGAGCAGGTTATTGCCTTTGATAATCAAATTATCTTTAATCGTGCCTTTTACATCTCTGTTGAAGCCGTCCAGTTTGTGTTCGCCTTTTTTGTCTATCCGCTTAAAATTGGTAAAAACTTTGGCGTCTAGCAAGCGATTGATGTCGTCCGGCGCCAATGTTTCGTTATAAAAAATCTCGTTTCTTTTTTGGTCCTCTTTGGTCATTCCACCTTCCAAAATACAATCTTTGTATGGCCATGCCAAAACCACTTCTTTGTTTTCGCCCACATATTCATCACTAGTAGTTAAACCGATTTTATTTTTGAAAGCTGTATAAGAATCCGGTAAAAATTGTTTATTGGAAACAAAACGGATAAATTTCTCTTTATCAAAAATCAGCGTCTTTTCTACTTCAAAAAAGAAGTGTTGCTTTGTCGCTTTGTCGGAAAGCAAAAGTATGATAAGTTCAGGATCATTTTTTCGAGCTAATTCCTGTGTTTGGTTTTTCAAAAGTACGCCATCTTGCGAAGCAAGGCGCTCATCTTTTTTTAATAAATCTGTCAGTTGTTCAAAGATATTTTTCATATGTTTTGATTATACCGCTTGGGGGCTAAAAGCCGGAATTTAAAAACAATTTTTGGTTTGAGAGTATTGAAAGAATTGATAAGGATATAAATTTAGCGAGGGGGAAAGGTCATAATTAAGCCAAATGGTGGATTTAAAATGGTAAAATAGGGTATGTTTGGTTCTCCAGAATTAAAAAAAATCCGGATATAGCTTGGGTGAGACGAAACAGTGAAAATTCCAAAGAAGGATTTCATCGGTTTTTTATTTTGAGAGCAGTAAAGGGAGTGAGAATTATAGTGACGAAAGATTAGGCTTTGATTAGGGCTAGTTTTTGGAGACGGGAGAGTTTTTTGATTTGAGATTCGGCAATAAGGGCGGAGGAGCGGTCGGGAAAGGAGGCGGAATAGACTAATTTGACCGGACGGCGGGCGCGGGTGTATTTTGCCCCTATTTTGGGGGAATTATGTTCTTTAAGACGGCGGGGCAGATTGGTGGTGATGCCGGTATAGAGAGTGTTGTCGGCACAGAGAAGGATGTAGAGGAAGTACATGAAGAAAAAAGACTATTGGATACAGGCGCCGTCGGTGGAGCCTTCGAGAGGATAGCTGACGACTCCGGTAGAGGGATCGAAAAGTGAATAAGGATTCCCGTTGTAGCAATAGGTGTCAAAAGTACAGAAAGGATCGCTAGTGGAGGGAAAATAAAGAGAGGTGTGAGATAAAATAGTTTCGCCAATGATTGAACCGTTTTCATCAAAAATATATTGATAGTTGTCCAGAATAAGCGATTGGTTTGTCGGTAAAACGTGGTAAATTAGACTAGGTTGACCGTCTTGGGAGGGTGGAAGAAAATTAGAAATTATCATTGTAGAGGTATCAGGACCGATACGATAATTGATCGTATCCAGAGTGGGATTTTCGAGTCGAATTAGAACAACATCTGCGTTGGGTTGACATTGGGGAGTGATAGTGAAAAGACTTACAGAGGGAGGTTCGACGGAAGGAGAATGGCCAAGACACCAGTCAGTGGAGATATCTTTGAGTAAATTACCTTCGGCGTCGGTGTCACCATTATAATCAAAATCACCATGGTCGAGGTGAGAAGAAAGACTGTTTGATGAGACGCTGATGGCAACCCAGTGATTTTGGAGACCTTTGGTACGATGACAAACTAAAACCTTATCTGATTGGGATTTGACGGTGGGGACAAAGAAAATTGATAAAGTCAAAATTAAAAAAAGAGATATAAGAAGATTGAAAAAAAGAGGATATGATTTGTTCATGACTATAATGTTAGCACTAAAAGGATTGATTGTTTAGACGGAGAAGCGAATAAAGATGACAAAAATTGAGAAAAAGAAAATTGCCATAAGGTAAGGAGCAAAAAGAGATGGCCAATTGGTGGTTTGAGGGCGGAAAAACTTGAGGGTGAGAGAATTGGTAACGACGGAAACAGAGGAAAGAGCCATGGCAAGACCGGCAAATTCGGGACGTAAGACCAGACCGAAAGAATAAAAAAGACGAGCGGCGATGGGGATACCTAATATGTTGTAAAAAAGGGCAAAAAAGAGATTTTGACGGATTTTGCTTACCGTTTGGCGAGAAAGTTCTATGGCGGTTAAAACGCCGGTGATGTCGTTTGACATGAGAATAATTTCTCCGCTTTCGAGAGCAACATCGGCACCGGAAGCCAAACTGATTCCCAAATCGGCCTGGGCCAGGGCGGGAGCATCGTTGATGCCGTCGCCGACCATGGCAACAGTAAGACCACGGGATTGGAGATTTTTGATTTTGGCGGCTTTGTCACCGGGGAGAACTTGGGCAAAAATGTGATCGGGACTAATACCAAGAGTGGCGCCGATAGAAGTGGCGGTGCGTTGATTGTCCCCTGTGATCAAATAAACTTGAAAATTTTGACGTTGAAGCTGTCGGATTACCGAGGCAGAATTGGGTTTGAGCTGATCGGCGACGGCAACAAGAGCGAGAATTTTTTTGGAAGAGGACAGAAGCATGACGGTTTTGCCTTGAGTTTCTAGTTTTTTAATGGTTTTTGAAATAGGTCCTGAAATAAATTCAGGATGGCTTGCAGATGGAGAACCGATGAAATAATTTTTATTATTGATGGTGGCGCTTACTCCCCGACCCGGGACAGAAGAGAAATTGGAAACGGAAAGATTCTGAGACGAATTTGGAATGACTTGTTTACAATATTCAACAATGGCGGAAGCGAGGGGGTGTTCGGACTTATTTTCGATAGTATATAATATGGAGGCTATGGTTTTATCTGATTGTTTTGAGTAAGATATTAGGTCGGTTACAACCGGTTTACCTTGGGTGAGAGTGCCGGTTTTGTCAAAGACGATGGTGTTGATTTTTTGAGCCATTTCCAGGGGCTGACCACCTTTGATAAGAACGCCATACCGGGCACCTTTGCCAGTACCGACCATGATAGCGGTGGGAGTAGCCAGACCGAGAGCGCAGGGACAGGCAATGACAATGACAGAGACGAAGGCCAGAAGAGAAAATTCAAGAGTGGCACCAAGCAGAAAAAACCAAACGAGAAAAGTGAGAAGGGCAATGATAATGACGGCGGGGACAAAGACGGAGGAAATTTTGTCGGCAAAACCCTGGATGGGAGCTTTGCTGCTTTGAGCATCTTCAATTAGTTTTATGATCTGAGAAAGAGTGGTGTCGGCGCCCAGAGCGGTAACTTTAAATTCGAAGGAACCGGTCTTATTGATTGAGGCTGTATAAACTTTTGACCCGATTTGTTTTTCGACAGGAAGACTTTCACCGGTAAGGATGGATTCGTCGACGGCGGAATAGCCGGAAGTGATGATGCCGTCTAGAGGAATTCGCTGGCCGGGACGGACAAGGAGAGAACCCCCTATTTTGATTTGAGCAATGGGAGTTTCTTGGGGTTTTCCATTGATTAAAAGAAGGGCGGTATCGGGAGCGAGATTGGTAAGTTTTTCAAGAGCTTGGGAAGTTTGACCTTTGGCTCGGGCTTCGAGCCATTTGCCAAGAATAACGAAGGTGACAAGAAAAGCGGCAGTTTCAAAATAAAGATTAGGGATCATTTTGCCCTCTGGTCCGAGAAAAGTTTGATTTTGAAAAACATAAACAGAATACTCATAAAGACTGTAAAGATAGGCAGTAGCTGTGCCAATGGCAATGAGAGAATCCATGGAAAAAGTGCGGACTTTAAGAGCAGAAATAAATCCGGCAAAAAAACTTTTACCAATAAAAAATACAACCGGAGTGGAAACGATAAGAGAAATTACCCCTACATAAGGCATGATTTGCATTTTTAAGTCAGATGAAGGGAGGAAATCGAAAATCATAAAGATTAATAAGGGAAAAGAAAGAAGGGCACCAATAAAAAATTTGGTACGCCATAGGGAAATTTCTGCCTGGTGTTTTTGAATTAAATTGGCGGAACCATCAGGTAAAGAAGCTTGATAACCAACGGATTCAACAGCAGAAATTATTTTTTGGGTGTCGACTTGATTTGAGTCAATCAGAACACGGGCTTTTTGAGTGGCATAATTGACAGAGACCTGTTTGATGCCGGGAATTTTTTGGACGGATTTTTGGATTAAAATTGCACAGGAGGCACAATGCATGCCGCCAATGTCAAGATTGACGGCTTGTTGGTTGGCGGTATTATCGGACATCTTTGGGGGTATAACCGGAATCTTTAATTGATTGAGCAATAAGATCGGTTTGGACTAAGTCAGAATTATAATTTATAGTAACGAGATGAGAGTCGAGATCGGCTTTGACGTCAGTGACACCATCCAGTTCAAGTAAATCCATGGTAATTAGTTTTGGACAAGATGAACAATGCATGTCAGAAACCAGGTAAGAAATTGTTTTTTGAGTCATAAATTAAGATTTTTGAATAAATAACTAATTACCACCACAACCGCAACCTCCAACTTTTTGGTTATCGGTTGAGGATAAGTCAGCGGGAGGAGCATTTCCATTTTCATCGACGGCTTGGATAGTGCCGGTAACCATGCCCATCCAACAAGAAAAACGATAGTTGCCGGGCTGGGAAACGGTAAAATCTTTGACGGAAGTTTGGCCGGGAGTTAGGTCAATTTGACCGGTAAATAGGGCTCGAGAGATGATGGCGTTGGTGCAGCCGCTGGTACCAGTGTCGGTAATTTCCCAACGGACAGGGACACCGGCACGGACAGTAAGATTGGCGGGAAAATAACCCCGAGCATTGGCTTCCATTTTTAAAATTTGGACGCCGTTGACAATAGGAGGAAGGCCGGCGTTGTTGATAGTATCTTTTTTGCTGGTAGTTGAGGCAAGAACACCGGGGAGGATATTTTCAAGACCAGGATAACCTAAAACAGCCATTTGAGAGTTGATATTGTAGACAGAAAAAAGAAGAATCAAAATACCGGCGATAAGGGAAAATTGTTTGGAGGTTGAGGGATGGCCACCGAATTTGACACTGCTAAATCCGATGGAAAGAAGGCCGGGAATAGTACCAAGAGCAAAGAAAGACATGATCAGGGCTCCGGAAATTGGATTGCCGGAACTGAGAGCAAGGGCTTGGGCGGTGATGGTAAAACCGCAAGGCAGGAAGAAAGTGAGGGCTCCCATTATCAGAGGGCCAAAGCGTCCGGAAAAATTGGTTTCATCAGAAAGTCGTCCGGTGAGGGATTTGGGTAGACTGAATTGGATACCGGATAGTGCCTTGACACCCAGCATTTGAAGACCGGTGACAGCCATAATAAAAGAAACTAAAATAACCAGAGCGGCAGTAAAGACGGGTGATAAGGTAAAATAATTACCTAAAAGACCGAGAATAAATCCAAATAATCCATATCCGAGAACCCGACCAAGATTGAACATGAGGTGAGGCTGGAGCTTGGAAAGATTGGAAGAATTTTGAGAATAACGGGAAAGCCATTGTTGACTGAGAGAGAGAATAATGCCACCGGTGAGGGCGGCACAGGTGCTAAAGCCGGCTAAGACCCCAAAAAACATAAATACAGGAAGGGAAGAACCGCTGTTGACGGAAACGAGAGAAGTAAAACCGGTTTTGTTTAACAAAAGAAAGGCGGTGCCGATAAATAAAGCGATTAGTAAGGCGGAAAGATAATTCGGACGGGTTTGGTCGACGGGGCAGGAATCGGAGGATTTAACAGAATTTTTGAAAGGTGAAGAAGAGAAACGATAAATTTCATCTTTAAAAAGATTATTTAAAAAAGACGGAGTAATTTTTTGGGAAGGGTGGTGCTCGATGGTAAGCTGATTTTTGGCTAAGGAAACATCAACCATTTCGACTCCATCCAGTTTGATTAATTTTTTTTCAATAAGAATTTCACAAGAAGGACAGTGGAGTCCGCTAATAAAAAATTTGGAGATGATTGTCTTAGTATCCATTATTACTACAAGTGTAGTAGTAATTAATTTGGATGTCAATAAGATATTGATGGGTCACTTAATGACAAGTTTTTATTATGTTTGGGATATATCTAATTTCCGGAGTAATTTGATGGAGTGAAGTTGAATTTTGGAAGAGCGACCGGAGACAGCGAGCGAGATGAGGACAATCCAAAAGAAGATCAGTACGGGAAACAAAAAGAGCAATAAAGGAAAAAGTGATTAAGGCGGAAAGGTGAAGACTAAAATATTTCTTGAAGGAAAGGGATTTTTGTCCGGTAAGGATAGAAATACGCTGACTGGCATGGCCGGCGAAAGATAAGGTGTTAATAAGAGTAGGTTGAAATTGATTTTTGATAATTTTTTGGAGGGCGGTAAAGAGGGGTAATTGATTGGAAAGTGAACAGAAGACGGAATGGTCGCAGGAAATTTCAATCAGGGTAAAATAATGGTTAAAAATAAAGTTTTTGCCGGGAAAAAAGGGAAGTGAAGATCGGAGAAAATTGATGAGAAAATTCTTGAAAGGGTCGTGATTGGAGAGATGCTCACGTTCGTGGATTAAAATTGTCTGAATCTCGGGAGGAGTACAAATTTTTTTGAGAGAGGTAGATAGATAAATTCGGGGCTGAAAAAAACCAAGAGTTAATGCCTGAGGAAAGGGTGATTTGAAAAGTGAATATTGGGAATTGGTAGAAATTATAGGGAGGGAGCGAAGAAAGTTTCGAGTTTTGTGAAGACTCAAAAGGGAGAGAATGACAGCTTTGAAAATATTTAGATAAAGATAAATTAAAAAAAGACCACCAGCAATATTTACCCAAAACTGGAAAGTATTGGTGAGAGAAAATAAATTGAGGGGATTGAGAGAACAAAACTGAACCAGATAAACTAACTGCATGATAAATCCGGAAAAAATTTTGGGGGTGGAGATAATTAAGAGGGATAGATACAGGACACCTAAAAAGATGAGAGAGGTGAAAGTAAAATTTCGAAAAAATCGAATGTTTTGAGGCATTTTAGGTGTTTTTTTTAAGATATTGTTTGAGAAGTTTTAGGTCGGTATGATTTTGCTTGACGGCATCAACGAATTGGGAAATGGCAAGTTCACCGTAGGAGTCGACCAACTTGTTGAAATGGCCACAAAGACAATTTTTGGCAATGGATTCTTTTGATTTGATGGGGGTATAAAAATAGACACGGCCGATGAGCTTTCGGGAAAGAAGTTTTTTATCGGTCATGCGTTTGAGCTCGGTCATGATAGTGGTGTAGGCGTGTTTATCACCTAAGGATTCGAGAACTTCGGCAGGTTTTTGGGGACGGCCGGTTTTCCATAGAATGTCCATGATTTTTTGTTCAAGAGAACCAAGAAGCCTAGTGTTTGGCATATATACGACAAGTGTAGTAGATTCTTGGAAACTTTGCAAGTAAAAAGATATTTACTTGAGGGAAAATTGATTGTAGAAGTCAGGGGTGTCGTGGAATTGGATGGCATTAATGCCTAATTCTTTGGCGGCGGTAACATTGGAGAGAGTATCGTCAAAAAAGATAACTTCTGACGGTTGCCAGGGGCCGTATTTGAAAATTTCTTGATAAATTTGAGGATGAGGTTTGCGGACACCAACCTGGTAGGAAAGAATATGAAAATCAAAGAGATGCTCGAGTCTTTGGTGAATGTAGGGATAAAGAAATTCTTCGACGTTGGAAAGATACCCCAGAGGGAGGTTTTCGGATCTTAACTGATTTATGAAGTTAATGGTGGTGGAAATGAGATGGTGATTGAAATTTGGGAGGGAATAAACCTGATCTAAGGATGCGATAAATTTGTCCAAATCTCCACCAAGAGAGAGGGCCCAATCGGATAATTTTAGATGACCGGTTTCTAATTGCTGATAAACTAAAACAAACTCAGAAAACATCTGATCATAGGTTAGGTTTAACTGGCCGGCCCAGGTAGTTAAAAATTGGCGTTGAAGAGCGGGATAATACCAAACAACATTGCCGATATCGAAAACGTAACATTTTGGACTGGACATGGAGTTATTGTAGCAAAAGGTTAAAATATAATAAGAAAAATGACAGATGAAAAAATTGTAGAGCTAGTAAGAGGCGGTGATAAAGAAAAGTATAGTGAAATTGTTGAGAGATATGAGAAGAAAATGTTTTATTATATAAAACGGATGATTAATCAGGCGGATGAGGAGGTAGAGGATTTGGTACAGGAGGTGTTGGTGGCAGCTTATGAAAATTTGGCGGGGTTTGATACAAAAAAGAAATTTTCCAGCTGGATTTATAGAATAGCCCATAACAAAGCAATAGATTATTTTAAAAAAAAGAAAACGATAATTGACGTAGATATAGGGGAAAATGAAGAATATTGGATGAACGGAGGGAAATTGCCGGAAGATATAGAAATTGACAGACAGGAGGGCGAAGAGTTAAGAAAGGCGGTGAATAGTTTGGAGATAAAATATAGAGAAGTAATATGGTTGTATTATTTTGAGGACAAAAATTATGATGAAATTTCAGATATTTTGAGAATACCGACAAGCAACGTGGGGGTATTATTATTTAGAGCAAAAGAGAAATTAAAAAAGAGATATGAAAAAAATAAATAAGGAAATAATGGAAAAAATTAGGAAAGATGAGGTGAAAATGAAACCAAAATGGTGGTTTGAGGGGATAAGATGGGGCTTGGAAATGGGTAATTGGATAATAGTTTTGGCGGCATCGGTGTTTTTGGCGGTGGGAATTTTTTGGATAGAACTTATTAGACCGATAAAGGCACTGGATTACGGGAGGTTGGGGTTGGAGTTGATTTTGGAGAGCCTCCCCCATGTCAGTTTGGGGATTACGGTGTTTTTGTTGATAGCCGGAGCGGTGATTTATAAAAACAAAGGAGAAAATTACAAAAAGAGCGTTAAAAGAATTTGGATTACCGTGTTTTTGACGGTAGTGTTGGCGGCGATATTTTTGACAATATTTAGGAAAGTGTTTGAGCCGGAAATTCTTTTGAGAATTATTTGAGCTGGTCGGTGAGATCCTGAAAATCGGAATCCAGATCGAGATCTTCCTGGTTTAGTTGATCCAGTAACTCCTGATCTGAGGACGGGGTGGGAAGAGCGGTAGGAGTCGGTACTGACTGGCTATCGTCGATGTAGACAGGGGGAGAGTCCGGTTGATTCGAAGTCAGACTGCAAGCCGAAAGAAGTAAAACAGGAATGAAAAACACCAATAATTTGAGACCTTTCATTGTCAATTAACGATTGATGGTAAGCATTAATTTTAGTGACTCCAAAAGATTGCTTCTCATGTTTCTAAGATCTTGATTGACACGATTGGTGAGTGATCTTAATTCACTGATGATTTCTCCCGGGTTTTTGTCTTCGACTGAAGTCAATTCGTTGAATTTGGCTTCGAGGACGGCAAAATCATCCTGAAAAGACTGACGGAATTGCTCGAACTGATTTAATTTGGCCTCAACGGACGAATAGTCTTTGTCTGATTCGTTTTTGAGAGTAGCCAAACGGGTGTCGAGATACTCTTTTTGACGAAGACGAAGTTCGTATTGGTTGGTGAGCTTGTTTTTGATATTGCCGAAATAAAAATTTACGGTTCGGGTACGAATTTGATTCCAAAAAGTATTTCTTTGCTGTTTGGCCTGGGTAATGGTAGCCTTGATCTGCTCACGGTTTTGTTGACGCTCTTGGGCCATAGTGGCTGTAGCATCCTGTTTGTCGATTTGAACCTGATCACGATCCTGATTTTGTATCTGGACATAGTCCTGTTTTTGCTGTTGGAAATTAAGACGGTCCTGATCCTGGGCAAAAGCGGGATTTGAACTGAGAATTACTAAAAGAACGATTAAGGGAAGTACTTTTTTGATATTGGTCATTTTATTATTATAAATAATTGCTAACTAATAATTAATACGAAAGAATTCCAGTTTTATTACATGATAGTGAGATAAAGAGGTTGTATATTAAAGTTTTTGACAGCGGGGGCAAAAGAAAGTGCCGCGGCTCGAAAGTTTAATCCTTTGGACGGGAGTTTGGCAGTTGGGACAAGGCTTCCCTGCTTTTTGATAGACATAGAAATGAAATTGGTGGGTACCGGAAGTGCCGTCAGGGCGGAGATATTTTTGGTCTTTGGCGGTAGAACCGCCATGGGAAATTGATTCGTTAATTATTTGAAGCAGGGACCGGTGGAGTTTTTTGAGACGGGAAAGGGAAATTTGGTTTGAGGGGGCGGAGGGATGAATCCCGGCTAAAAAAAGAGCGTCGTTGGCATAGATATTGCCGATGCCGGCAAATTTGGATTGGTCAAGGAGAACTGATTTGATGGGACGGGAAGTCGGAGAAATTTGGTTTTGAAAATATAAGAAAGTAAATTCATCATCGAGAAGATCGACGCCAAGGCCGGATTGAAATTCGGTTAAATCTTTTTGGGAAAATAATTTAATCCAGCCAAACTTACGTTGATCATTGAAATACAAAATCCCCCCTTGAGTCCCCTCTTTGACAAGGGGAGAAAAACAAAAAACAACCCGGGTAGACTTGTTGGGGAGAGAAGAAGTCAACATGTCTTTGGTGGGATGGCCAAAAACAAAATCCCCCTCCCTTCGGGCTTCCCCCTTTGAGGAAAGAGGGACATAAATGAGTTGACCGGTCATTTTGAGATGGAAAAGTAAAATTAATTTGTTGGAAAGATGGGCGGAAAGCTGTTTGCCTTGGCGGGAAAATTTGATGATTTTTTGACCGATTATTTTTGAGAGGTCGGCGTCAAGGGATTTTTGGTTGAAAACGGTAATTTTGGTAATTTTTTGATTGAGAGTTGATTTTTCCAAAAAACGACGAACAATTTCAACTTCGGGAAGTTCCGGCATGTTTTATTTTACCTTAGATTAGGTCGTCGATATCGATAACACTAATGTCGTTGTTTTTGGCTAAATGTTCCAGACCGACAAACATATCGGCAAGGGCATCTTTAATGGATGAAAATGAGTTAAGAAGAACTTGAGTTTCGATAACGTAACCCATGATAAGAACAAGGTCAGATATTTCTTTTTGGCCGTTAATTACGGTATAAATGAGATAGATAAGGATAAGGGAGTGAAAAAAAACAGCGGTATTTTGAAGAGCAAACCATTCAGTAAAACCCCAAAGTGTAAGGCGTTCGAAGTGACGATTGTAGGCTTTTTTTTCTAAGTCGAAATCGTTGCTGTCTTGAAGTTTGGCGTAATAATTTTCAGTTTTGGTGTTGAGATTGTTTTTGAGGCGGGAGTAATGTTGGGTGGTGTAATGGTCAATAGAATAATAAATTAAAATACTGGCCATAGTAAGGACAAATACTCTAGCATCAATAAAAAGAAGGATAGCGGGGATAAAGAGAAAAGAAACTAAACTGTCGATACCGGGCTGTTTGAGATTGTTGAGGGTGACTGAAGTGGCATCGGCAAAATTACGGATGGCCTGGACAATAGCATGGCGCTCGTCACGGCTTTTGGTTTTGAGATCGGAAAGAAAAAGTTCGTGAATATCGAAAACTATGTCGTTGATACAATGTTCGAGTTTGGTGATTGATTTGAGACGGAGAAAGTTGTCTAAAATCCGATTTAGAAATAAAATTCCGGCAACAAGTAAGATTTTTGAGAGAGGTTCGTGGTTTTCGAGATGCCTAATGACGAGGGAAAAAAGATAAATGGTGATTAGAGGAAGAATGGCGGAGATAAAGCGAACCGATAACCAGAACAAAAATAAAATTTTGTTGTTGATAATTTTGAAAATAAAGAAAATTACTTTCCGTGTCTGAGAAGACATATATACAATATTACTAGATTTGGGGTGTGGGGTGTAGAAGAAGCCAATGATAAAATACTCCTATGACAGAGAAAAATATTTTTGACACAGTGATTGTGGGGTCGGGGCCGGCGGGATTGACGGCGGCAATATATAATTTACGGTCGGATTTGAAAACGCTGGTAATTTCGGGAGAACAACCGGGCGGACAGCTGACAATTACCACAATTGTAGAAAATTATCCGGGATTTCCCAGGGGAATCGGGGGAATGAAACTGATGATGGATACCCAGGAACAGGTAAGAAATTTGGGCGGGGAAATAAGAATTGGGAAAGTTGAAAAAATCCAAAGACAAAATCCCTCAAAGTCTCCCTTGTCAAAGGGAGATTTTGAAATTTTTATGGAAAATGGAGATAAATTGATAAGTAAGGCGATAATTGTGACTACCGGAGCACAGGCGAAGTGGTTGGGATTGCCAAAGGAGCAAGAATTGATAGGACATGGAATTTCAGGGTGCGCGACTTGTGACGGAATGTTTTTTAGGGATAAGGTGGTGGCAGTGGTTGGAGGCGGTGATGTGGCGGCGACTGATGCTGAGTTTTTGACTAAATTTGCGTCTAAATTATATTTGATTCACAGAAGGGATGAATTGAGGGCTCAGGTACCGCAACAGAAAAAGATTTTGAATAATCCAAAAATTGAGTTTTTATGGAATAGTGAGGTGAAGGAAATAAATCCCCCTAAATCCCCCTTTGACAAGGGGGACTTGGACAATAATAAGCTACATAGTATTTTGATTAAGAATAATAAGACAGGAGAGGAAAAGGTTTTGGAATTGGACGGGTTGTTTGTGGCGATAGGACATACACCAGCGACAAAATTTGTGGAAGGATTGGTAGAAATGAAGGAAAGCGGGCAAATAATCACGGGTAAAAACGGAGAATATGGGACGATGACTTCAATACCGGGGATTTTTGCGGCCGGAGATTGTGTGGATGATGTTTACCGCCAAGCAATAGTGGCAGCCGGAGACGGAGCCAGGGCGGGATTGGATGCAGAAAGGTGGATTGGAAACCAAAAATGAAAAAAAGGATTGTAATTATTTTGATGTTGGGAACGATAGGGATAATGGGTTTGCAGGGCAGACTTAAAATTCTTGGAGATAGGTTGGTTTCCCCTGTCGGACAGAAAAAAACTTTGGAGGAAATTAAATTGGTGGATCAGTCGATAAAAAATTTGGTGCTACCAAAAAAGGATACCGGGGTGGGTGAAACTAAAATAATTTATGTGACGCCGACTATGTATGATGACGGGAAGCCTTGGGGGGTATCTGAACAGATAGGTGACGTTAGTTGGAGGATTAAAGTCGGAATGGATGCGGAAATGGCGACAGCAGGGGAAATTTTTGAGGCTTTAAATGAATACAGAAGAAATAAGGGATCGTCGGTGTTGACTTGGGATGAGAAATTGGCGAATTATGCTTTGGAGAGAGCTGAGTATTTTGTTTCGAGCGGAGAGTTGGATGAACATAAGGGGTTTGTAAAATTTCTGGAAGAAGAGGATGGATTTAATAAACTGGGGTTTACCTGGTTGGGGGAAAATGCCAGTATTGGGTATAGGCTAAACGGAGTGCATTTGATTGAGTGGGTGTATGCCGGGGATGAACCGCATGACAAAAATCAGCTGGATAATAAATGGGCATATGTAGGAGTTGGAGTAAAAGGAACGGCAAATTGTCTGATTTTTGGGACGGGGAAGTTTTAGAGAGAGGAAACGAGAGAATTTATTTTTTTTATGAAATTTTGTCGGGAGAATTGTTGGGCGTTTTGAATGCAATCGACAGGATTAATTTTGGAATTTTGGAATTTTTGGATGGCTAAGATGCAGGATTTTGGTGTGAGTTCGTCAAATAATACACCGGTTTTACCGTTAATAACGGTTTCGCGGATGCCGCCGGAGTTGTATCCAATGACAGGGCAGCCATAGGATTGGGCTTCGACAGCGACGATTCCAAAATCTTCATTGTCGGAAGGAAAAATATAAGCTTGAGCTTGTGAATAAAGTTCTTTTTTTTGCTCCTGGGTAATTTCACCCAAAAATTGGACCGTAGGACCCGCCATTTTTTTGAGTTCGTTTTGGTAACCAGAAAAGTCGCGGCCAAAAACTTTTAGAGGAAGATTGAGCTGGGTACAAGCACGGACGGCAATGTCGTAACGTTTGGCACGGGCCAGACGACCGCCGGTGAGATAAAACTTTTGCTTGGATGACATTTTGAAGTGCTCGCTACCTTCGGGCTGTCCTCCGGCTTTGCCGGAGTCACGCGTTCGCTGTGCGCTTAAAATGCCATCCATCGCTGGTTTATTTGGGAGGTCGACGGGGGGGTTGATGATTATCGAGTTTTTCCGATAATATTTTTGGATACGGGAGGCGGTGGTGGCAGAGTTGGCGATAAATTGGTCGACATTTTGGGCAAATTTAAAATCGAAGAGACGGTAAAAATGGAGAGTGAATTGAAGAGGGATGTTGACGAGACGGTAAAAAAGGGTGCTGGTGTCTCTGGCGGTAGCCAGGCCATATAGATAACGGGGAGGGGTGTGGCAATAGCAAATTAATTTGGCCTTTTTTTTATTGATGGAATTGGGGAAAAAGGCACCGGTGGCAGAGGTAATGATGAGATCGTAGTCGGAGAAATCGAAACTTTTGAAAGCCAAAGGGGAAAGAAAGCGAAGAGGGCTGAGAAGTTTGTAGCCAAACGGGAGGTATTTAAAAAAACTTTGATGAACACGATTTTGCCATTTGTGTTGGAGGCGGGGGCGGTGAGGACCAAAAAATTGAGGAGCGTAAATAGTGGTAAAAATGTCGGCATCGGGAAAAATGTCGGTAAGGGTTTCAAAAACGGCTTCGGCGCCACCCCATTCTTTGAGATAGTCCTGAACGAGAGCGATTCGGGTGTTTGTTTTGGGTCTCATGGCATTATTTTAAAACAAACTCCCCTGATTTGGATCGGATGACGGGGTAGACCTGGAAGGTTTGAGATCGGGATTGAGGTTTTGAAGACGATTGATAAGCGATTTGAAGTTGAATAATTTAAATTGCTCGAGAAGAGCAGATTCTTTGGAAGAATCCCATTTGGCGGATTTGAGGCTGATATGGATGGGGACATTGTAAACAAGGGTGGCTAATTTTTGCGAAAGATAGGCATCTTCTTTGCCTTTTTCTAATTTTTCTTTGGCCGGAGGGGTGATTTCATCCAAATGCCGGTAGATATTGTCTAGGTTTTGGTATTTATTTAAAAGGGTGGTGGCACCTTTGGGACCAATTCCCTGAACACCGGGATAACTATCGGAGCTGTCCCCCATTAAGGCTTTGAGATCGACTACCTGGTCGGGATGAACGTTAAGTTTTTGTTTTACTTCCTTGGGGGTAATGATTTTGATTTCGGAAAGTCCACGGACAGGCATGAGTAATTGAGTGTGCCGGTCGACTAACTGCATAAGATCTTTATCGCCGGTGATGATGGTGACCAGATTTACAAATTTCTTTTTGGTTTTTTTTGATTTTTTGGTGACGGCCTGACGGGCGAGAGTGGCGATAAGATCGTCGGCTTCATAACCACCCATGGAAAAGACGGGAATGGTGGATTGAGTCAGACTGCTTTCAATAATGGGAAATTGTCTGACCAGATCCTGGTCGGGAACGGAGCGTTTGGAGCGATAGCCGAGATATTCTTCATTTCTAAAATTAGGACCGGGAGAGTCGGAGCAAACAATGACATATTTGGGGTGAAGTTGGTCGATGGCAGACAAAAGCATGGAGTAAAAACCATAGACAGCGTTGACGACCTGACCATTGGAGGTGAGTTTGGGGATGGAATGGTAGGCACGATGGATAACCGCATGACCATCGACAATTAAAAGACGAGACATATGGTTATTTTAACAAGAGTAGGTCTATTAAACCGTAGCTATTAATTTATAAAGGAAGGTTGGTAGAATAAAAGCATGGAACAACATCCGATTCCACAACATATTACTTCCTACGAATTTAAATTGGTGGGTGAGATGACATTGAAACAATTCGGAAAGGCGGCGGGCGGAGTGGTGATCGCACTTTTGATTAATGCCAGCGGTTTGATCTTTTTTGTTAAATGGCCACTGATAGTTATTGCGGCGGGAGGGGGTTTGGCGATGGCGTTTGTACCATTTCAGGACAGGCCTCTGGAGGGATGGATAATATCCTTTTTTAAGGCGATTTATTCACCAACAATTTATACATGGAAAAAGAAAGCGGATTTAAATTGGTTAGGGATTGATTATAGTAAAAAAATTAAATCAGATGAGGACGAAAAAATAGAAGTGCCGGTAAAGGAACCGGCTAAGGTGGAGGAATTTATTCAATCGTTACCATCGGTAAAAAAAGAAGAGAAAATTAAGGAGCCGGAGTCGGAGTTGGAAGAGGTGGCAAACAAAATGACTGAGGAAAAGGTTGAGACTAAAAAGGAACAAGTTAAAGAAGAAGCTGAGGAAAAAATAAAAGAAAATTGGAGAAATCAAAAAACTAATTTAGATTTGAAAAAAGAAAAAGTAATTGCTACGGGAAGAGCAGTGTTTGGAGATATACCAATGCCTGATACTCCGGATATTCCTAATGTATTGGTGGGAATGGTGGTGGATACTCAGGGAAAAATTGTGGAGAACGCAATAATTGAAATAGAAGATGCCGAAGGCAATCCAAGCAGAGTAATGAGAACCAATCCTTTGGGTCAGTTTAAAAGTTCGACACAGTTGGCGAATGGAGATTACATGGTAATTACGGAAAAAGAAGGATTCCAATTTGATGTAGTTAAAATTAATATGAAGGGTGAGATAGTAGAACCGATTATTGTGAGATCAAAGTAAAAAATTTTGAAAATGTAATATTGATAGGTGGTCAGTGAAGGGCGGATGAGATATGATAAAAAGAGACAGGAATAACTGTTAATATTAGACATGCCAGATCCATTAAAAATTGCCATAAAAGGCAGCACTCAAGATCATTTACCAATTGAGGATATTGTTGATGGAATGGTGCTGCAAAAAGACGGATCTTGTAGCGTAGTATTGCAAGTATCTTCGGTAAATTTTGATCTTTTATCCGAGAGAGAACAACAGGCTTTGGTGTATGCATACGGAGGAATTTTAAATTCGTTGAATTTTACGATTCAAATAATAATTAATTCGAATACAAAGGATGTAAGTTCGTATTTGACCAGATTGTCGGTAGCCGAGGAGAAACAAACAAATTTGCTACTAAAATCTAGGATTAAGTCTTATAGAAAGTTTATTGAAGAAACGGTAAAGAAAAACGATGTTTTGTCAAAGTCTTTTTATATTGCCATCCCCTTCTCGACTTTGGAGTTGGGAATGAAGGATGCAGGAAGTCAAATTGTGGGTTCATTTTTTTCCAGAATTAAACCGAAAGAAGAAAAATTGCCCTTTGAAAAGGACTATATTTTGGAAAAGGCCAAGGCAGCGCTTGAGCCAAAAAAAGACCATTTGGTGAGATTGTTTTCCCGCTTGGGTTTGGATATTAGCCCACTAAATACTAAGGAGCTGATACAGTTGTTTTATAAAATATACAACGAAGAAACAGCGGCTAATCAAAAAGTGCAAACTCTTAATTATGATGCGCCGGTGGTGACGACAAAAAAATAAAAACCAGAATAATTATGAATATATTGGATAAATTAAAATTAGGAAAAAAGAGTGAAACTGCTGAACAAAAATCAGGTTTGGTGGAACAGAAACCGGAAGTAAAGAACAATGGCGGAATTCAGGAAACTAAACCGTTTGTGGAAGGATTGGTGTCGACTAAGGATATAATCGCTCCGTCAGCGATAGAGATAGAAACCGATTACATGAGGATTGACAATAAGTTTCACAGAACACTGTTTGTAGTGGGATATCCCCGATTTGTGGGAATAAACTGGCTGAGTCCATTGATTAATTTTGATGCATCATTAAATATTTCGATGTACATATACCCTACCGACGGAAAAGAAATTTTGGATGATTTGAGAAGAAAAATTGCAGAAATGGAGGCGGAAATCAGTACTGATGTCCAAAGAGGAAAAATAGTAAATCCGGCAACTCAGGCCAAACTGGAAGATGCGTTGAGCCTGCAGGAAGATTTGGTTAAGGGAGTGGAGCGGTTTTATCAGTTTGGCTTGTATGTAAGGGCGATTGCCGACACAAAAGAAGACTTGAATAGAATTACTAAAAATATTGAGTCGGCCCTGGGAGCGTTGATGATTATCACCAAAAAATCCGCTTTAGACGAGGTAGAAAGAGGTTTTGTATCGACATTGCCAATTTGCCAAGACAGACTGAAATTTACCAGGAACATGGATACAACGTCTTTGGCAACAACTTTTCCGTTTGTTAGTTCTGATTTATCGGATGATAAGGGAGTAATGTATGGAATTAATGAACACAACGGTTCTTTGGTGATTTTTGACAGATTTTCAATGCCAAACTACAATTCGGTGGTATTTGCTACGGCCGGTGCGGGTAAATCTTATATGATTAAGCTGGAAGCGATGAGATCGCTGATGCTGGGATCGGAAATTATCGTTATTGATCCGGAAAATGAATACAAAGACTTATGTGAGGCGGTGGGAGGACAATATGTGGCTTTTGGTTATGGTGAGGATTCAAAAATTAACCCATTTGATTTGTCTTTGGTGGAAGAAGAGGGAGAAAATGCGCTTAATGCCAAGATATTGTCGCTACATAAATTATTTAAAACAATGATTGGAGAGATGGATCCAATGGACGAGTCAATATTGGATAGGGCGATAATGGATGCTTATAAAATGAAGGGAATTACTCCGGATCCGGAAAGTCAAAGCAAGGAACCGCCGTTAATTGAGGATTTGTATAAGTCGTTGATCGGAATGGAGGATCCAAAGGCGCAAATGTTGGCAGCCAGATTTGAAAAATTTATTAAAGGATCATTTGCGGGAATATTTAATCAAAAAACAACAATTAATTTGGAAAACAGTTTTGTGGTATTTGGAGTCAGGAATCTGGAAGAAGCATTGAGACCATTGGCAATGCACGTGATTTTGGATTATATCTGGACAGTGGTAAAAAAGACCTTAAAAAAGAGAATTTTGGTGGTGGACGAGGCTTGGTACATGATGCAATATCCGGATTCGGCTTCGTTTTTGAGGGGAATAGTTAAGAGGGGGCGAAAATATTATCTGGGAGTGACGACAATCACTCAGGACGTGGATGATTTTTTGGAAACACCATTTGGAAAAGAAATCGTAACCAATTCTTCAATTCAAATATTATTAAAGCAACACAGTGCCGCAATCGACAAGGTGGGTGAAATATTTTACCTGTCTGAAGGAGAAAAACAGTTGTTGTTGGCGGCGGACAAGGGAGAAGGAATATTTTTTGCCGGTCAAAACCATGTGGCAATTAAGGTAATTGCCAGTGAAGAGGAAGACAGACTGATATCGTCAAACCCTGAAGAAATTTTGAAATGGAAGAATTTGGCGGCAGAAGCGGCTAAAAAAGAGGTTGTGCCCAGTCAGGGAGTGGAACAAAATACCTTTGATCAGGAAGCGGCAATAAACAAATTGAACGAAAACCAGACCAGTGAGGTTGATTCCGAAAAGGTTGTAGAAGCAAAAGTGGTTGAAAATAAAAAACCGGTGGATGTTCCTGCGAAAGAGGAGGTGGTGGAAAAGGCTGAGGTGAAAGTTGAGGAAGAGGATGAGGTGGTAGAGGTTGAAGATGTGTTGTCGAGAAGAATTCGGGAAATGGAAGAGGCGGAAAAACTTAAGTTGGATGAACATCAAAAAAATCAGGAAAGTGAACAAAAGGAAAAGCAGGCAGCAGAAGAGGCGAAAAATAAATTAAGTGGTGAATTTACTAATTTTGGGGCACAAAATAGCGGTTTACCAAAGTATCAAGATTTGTTTAAATCTCCAGCCGGAGGAGGCGGAGGGAAATTGCCACCATTGCCGCCGTTACCGAAATTTGAGCCGATAATCCCCCAACCTCCGCAATTGGCAAAAAAACCGGAACCAGTATTGGGAGAAAACCCTAATATTGAGGTAAAAAAGACAACAGAACCGGTAAAAAATGAATCGAAGAATCCGGTAGCCAATAAGGATATGAAACCAGACACTTATGATAAGTTGTTTGGAAACGGAATTGTTTAATTAAAGAAAGAAGACTGATTGTTGAGTATAATCAGTTCTATGGACAGAGATGTTTTAAACAGAATCTCAACAGATTTGGGTATTAGTGTCGGTTGGTCGACGGTAAAGGATTTGGTAATTTTGATAGAAGCCTGGAACAGATTAGGTGAGGGAGGAAAGAGCCAAATTTATGTTGAACTATTAGATAGTTTGAAAAAAATTGGTTATAGCCAGGGAGTGGATTTGGACTCAAGGCAAGACAGAGAAAAGATTGTTGAATACTTAAAAAATCCAGAACGAGCCGATAAATCTTTGGAAGAACTGATTGAAAAAACAGAAGTAAGCGACTCGAAAGTATTGGATGCAGATACATTGAAAAATTTACTGAGAGATTTAGATGAACACGAGGCTTCAAGTAAGGAGGGATTTGAAAGAGAACTGGAAAGATTAACTAAAAATAAACTAGGAGAAAAGTACAGAAATGAAATCAGAAGAGTGTTGGAAAGACAGCTGGAAATTTATCAAGAAAGACTGGAAGAGTTAAAAAGAGAAAGACCCGGAGCTAGCGAGAAGATTTTGGAGACAATTGCGGATAAATCTGCCCTAACTCAGGTAATAATTGAAACCGAGTTACCGATAGAAAAGGCGAAAGAGATTGTTGAAGAGACAATGATTCAACCAAATCTGAGAGGTGAGGTCAGAGAACCGGACAGATCAAGGGCAATATCTAAGTCAGTATTGGAAAGACAAAAAGTAGATTTGGAAACCAGAGAAAGAATAATTGAACTAATTAGCCAAAGCAGTGCTGAAATTATAGTAGAAAATAAAATAAGTGAAGTTTCAAAACCAATAGTAGAAGAATTAGTTGATGGTAATCCTAAATTAAAAGGAAGGGAAGAAAGAGTAAGTGAGATTGTGGAAGCAAGGGTGAGATCGGTATTGACAGGAGAAACGGTTGATATTGAAGAAACCAGGGTTGAATTTAATGATAAGGGAGAAAAACAGGTTGATAGCTGGACGTCGGAATTGGAGAAGGAAACGGGAGGTGAGGTGGTGGTGATGGGAAGTCCGGTGGTATTGAAAACTGCCAATGAGAGTATTGAAATTTTTGTTAAAAAATCGGAAAAAACAGTTGAGGAATATAGGGCAAATAAGGTTGAATTTGAAACGTGGAAAGAAGTGGTTGAGGAGGCGGTAGTCAGAAGTGAAGACGGGAGGATTGTAGAAAATATAGAAGAAATTAATAAAGAAGCGTTGGTGGCGGCAAAATTTGTGAGAAAAGCTTATGTGAACAATAATCCCGAGATGGGCGGCGGAATGGTGGCGGCGGGAAGAGAAGCTCAGATACAGGCGAGGATAATGGTTGAGAATGGTGAGGATAAGACTGCCGTCAACCAGATACGGGACCCAAGATTATTTAAACAGGTCAGACTAATGTGGAACAGTCTGACAAATAAAAGTCAAAATATTGAAAGTCAGACAAAAGAAGCCGAGAAAGCTTTGGGGAGAATTGAGTTTAAGGAAAACAGCAGGAGTTTTGGGGTGGAAACAAAGAGGTTTTACCAGATATTTCAAAAAAATAGCACGATAAGAGGAGTGTGGGAAACAGGAAAAAGACTAATATGGAGATCGGGAAAATCTAAAGAAACAGTGGATGCGGCTGGAATAATTTTGAGAACTCCGGCACTGAATTTTGCCAGAGAATCCTTGAGGATATTAAGTAAGGAAGGATTGAATCAGGGAATGATGACGATAGGAAGACAATTGTTGGAAAAAAGAGCTTTGGGGTCGATATCGATGAAGGCGGTAGGAGTGTTGGGAAAAACTGCCGGCGGGAAGGCGGTAGAGAAAGGGTTGATGGCGGTAGCAGGTAAGCTTTTGGTGAAATTAGGGATAAGCAGTACCGGGGTAGGAGCAGTGGTGATGGCCGGAGTGATGGTGGTGGAAAAATTATGGAATTCAATTAAGAAAATCGGGAAAGCTTTCGGAACAATGATGGATAGGGTGTTGGGGAAGGAAGGGGCAAAATTTGTCAGAGATTTGTTGCCGACAACGGGAATCAAAAGATGGATGGATAATAATTTGCCAAAATGGATGTCGGGTATAGGAAATACCCTGTTGGATTTGGCAATGTTACCTTTTATACTGATCACCGGATTGGGATTTGTGACTATAGCTCCACTAATTACGGCAGTGGTGGTTTTTTTGTTTATTGGGATGTTTTTTTACCAAATGGTGTTTGTGTCTAATCCGGTATCAAGCTTGGTGCCGCCAAATATCGGCGGAGGGTGTGTGAGAATGACTGATGATCCGGAGTTTTTGGGTGAAATAAACTGTAAGACGGATTTGCCGACAATGACAGTGGAAGGAGTAGACAGAGAAAATGTGATCAGGTTGGCCGATCAGTGGAGAACGGGCGAAAACCATGCGGCTCAGTGTTTGGATGATGTGATTTGTAGATCGAAAAATGTCGGTGTAAACCCAATATTTACAATTTGGGTGTGGTTGCACGAATCGGGAGCAAGTAATTATTCAATACCTGACGTGGAGGATTTTGGGATACATGGTCAGCCGTCGGCTCCTCCGAAAGATTTTTCGGCCCAAATAGATTATTTTTTGACACTAAAAATGGAAACAGCTTGTCCGGCGTTAAATCCATGGTTGTCTTTGGCAACGAATTTTTTGACGGGAGGGTGTGACCCTGATTTCCCCCACCCGGAGACAGGACAAACGGGCAGAGGTTATTTGGAAAACATAAGAGAACAAATTGGTTGGGTGGCACCGAATTTGACTTTAGAGGAAATACCACTAAGAATTACGCCAGAAACATGCTCGGGCGGAAGTTCGAGTACCAGAATATATGAAGATGAAAACGGAGTAAAATGGATTTGTTACGATGAGGCGGCAAATTTGGCGGATTCGGGTGGATTTAGTGGTACCTGGGATCCGAATACAGCAGTTCCGGAAGGATGTCCGGCGGGAAGACCGACAACAGGAAGATTTACACAGGGACCGTTTGCACCGGGGTGTTCACATTATGCCATGTCGGTACCAGCGGTAGATATAGGAACCGCAATGAATACACCGATACGAGCGACACATGCAGGAGTAGTACAAACCGGATATGACGGTATTTATGGGTATTATATTGACTTACATGGTGAGTGTGAAGGAAAGAATTTTGTGACCCGGTATGCTCATATGCCAGTCGGCGGATATAGGGCAAGAAATAGAGAATCGGTTGAAGCAGGAGAAGTGATAGGAGTGGTAGATAATACCGGAAGTTCAACAGGATCGCATTTGCATTATGATATCCGGGGATTGGATAAAAATAAATTCGGACAATATTTGAACCTGAGCCCGGAAACTGCCCAAAAATTGTGGGGATGTTGTGGTTGGGGCAGTAATATAAAATATTGTCCGCCATAGTTTATATTTAAATAATGAAGTATCTAAGCTTATTGAAAAACAAAAAAATAATGATGGGGTTGGCTGCCGGAATAGTGTTGGTAGTTTTAATGATTAATTCCAGCAACAAACAAAGGAATTTGGATGAACCCGATCAGGGAAACTTGTTTGAAAATATGTCGATTGATGAAGAAAAGATTGAGTTGGATTTGGAATTGGATAAACCTAAAAAAATCGATTGGCAGATAGATAAGGATATTAGCGGAGGAAAATCAGATATCTTGAAAACCGATAACGGAGTAATTGATTCGAAGAAAGAGGCGGTATTTTTGGAGACTGTGGGTTTGAGTGAAAAGGACATGGTGAGTAATGAAGAGGGTTTTACGGTTTATCAAAGAGGGGAAAAATTCGGGGCTTATGTAAATAAAAATGATGGATATTTCCACTATACTGAGCAAATTAATGAGGCCAGCCAACTGATTTCAACAAACAAGGTTGAAGTAAGTTTGTTGAAAAACAGATTGGTGGAAACAGTAAAAAGAATTACGGGAACGGGATTGGAAATCAGAATTGAAGGCAATGAATTTAAAAAGATGATATTTCCGAGGTGGGTAACGACTAATGAAAATGAAGCTGAAACTATTGAAATAGGAGCAAATTATTATATTGACGGTGAGCCGTTGGTGAATGTAGGGGGAGAAGCCATTAAGGCGATTTATACCAGAGGAGGAAGGTTAATAAAGTTGGAAATTAAGCAAGCGTTTAAAAGTATAAACAAAAGAGATGAGGTTGATTTGGTAAGTTTGGAGGATTTAAAAACCAGATTAATGGCTAATTTTTATATTTTGGAGGCTCAGGGGGGTGAAAGTTATCAGTTGTCTGATGGTAGCGAGGAAATCGGGACAGTGGTGGTAAATAGTTTGACAAGGGGGCGTTGGTTTAATAGCCAGAGGAAAGAGACGGTACCCGTATATATAATTAAGGGTAGTGCCGTGTTGAGGACAGGACCGGTAAAAATTACCATGATGACGGCGGCAGAAAAATAGATTAGAAATAGTTTAGAATAAGACAATGAAGTGGAAGGATTTTAAAAGGAGATATTTGTTGGTGACGGTGTTGGCGTTGGTGGCAATTGCGATGATAATTACCAAAATTACTTATAAAGTACCTGTGGTAGCGCCAAATAATACGATTCAAGAGACGGTGACTCCGACGGAAGTTGAAGAAAAGGTGGAAGAAAAATACCCATTGTGGGACAGACTCCCCTATTTTGGTGAGGGATTTACAATTGACAGATACGTGGAGCCGGGATTGGTAGTGGTAAAAATTCAGGGTGTAGACAGGACAATAATCGAAACTTTGGTTAAAAACTGGTACAAAGTAAACGGAATTGATCCGGAGACGATTGAAATAAGCTGGGAAGAATAAAAATAGAAATTAGAATGGTAAATTAATATTATGAAAAAAATATTTTTAGCTTTAGTGTTGAGTAGTTTTGTGTTGAGTTCTTGCAGTTTAACCAGTAAGCCGGCAACAAACCAGGTGGTAGAAGAAGGTGGAGTAGCCACAAAAATAGGCGAAATTACGATTAAATCAGGGGATGAGTGGTTGTTGAAAACGGAGACTGAAATAGTAAATCTGGCAAGTAATAAGGTAAATTTAGATGATTATTTGAAGAAAAAAGTAAAAGTGTCGGGGATGTATAGCGGAACGACTTTGTACGTAGATGAGATTGAAATCAACTAGTCCTGAATGCGAACAGGCATAATGATGTGGGTGAATTCGGGATCGGCTTGGTCGCGGAAGATAGCGGAGGAAAGAGGTTCGTTTAATTCAATTAGGACTTCGTCGCCAGTGCAAATATTTAGAAAATCAGAAACAAATTTAAAGTTGAAGGCAATATCGAGAGGAGCTCCTTCTATACGGGCATCGACATCGACTTTATTTTGTCCTAATTGGGGAGCATTGGCTGAGAGTTCGATAGAGTTGGTTTTGAGACTAAACTTGACTACATTAGCGGATTCACGGGCAAAAACTGATACGATTTTAATGGCTTGAGTCAGTTCGGCACGATCCAGGTAAACTTTGGTAGCAGTTTCTTTTGGAATAATTTTTTGGAAGGGGGGAAAGTCGCCCTGAACAAGACGGGAAACCAGCTCCAGATCCTCCAGAACGAAGACTAGTTGATGTTCGTCGGGACTAGGACCTAGTTTAACTGTTTTGGAGGTTTTAGCGAGTTTGACAACTTCAGCAAGGGTGCGGGCGGGAACCAAAAAGGTAAAACCGTCGGGATCGGTTTGAATATTTAAAGGATTAACTAATTTGGAGGTTTTGACGGAGAGACGAAAACCGTCGGTGGCGGCGATAGTAAACTGATCCGGAGTAAAATGCCAATAAACAGAGGTTAAAATAGGCCGAGTATCGTCGGAAGCAGAGGCAAAAACAATCTGATTGACGGTTTTGGTCAGAAGAGAAAGGTCTAAATCAAAAGCTTTGGAAAGATCAAGAGAGGGAGAGGTGGGAAAATCGGTGGCAGGAGAGGTGGTAAAAGTTGAACTAGCTTTGGCTGAATTGACAGTAAGAAGTGATTTGTCGTTAAGATCAACGTCAATTTTGCCGGCAGAAAGGTATGAAACAAATTCGGTAATTTCTTTGGAAGGGATGGTGAAAGAACCTTCATCTTCAAGTTTGGCACCAAGCCAATAGTTGATACCTAATTCCAGATTGGTGGCCGAGAGTTTAAGCCGGCCTTGATCTGATTGAAAAAGAATATTACTTAAAATAGGAAGCTGAGTTTTGGGAGAAACAAAACGAGAGACGTTTTGGAGGGCAGTATTTAAATTTTCTTGGAGAACGGAGAACTTCATTGAGATAATGATACCAATTTAGAAAAAAACTAAAACCGGTAGCCGATATTGAAAAAAGAAAAATGCGGTTAATCTAAAACAAAACCACGACCTTTAAGAGACCTGATTCGAAATTTTCCTTTTAGTTTATTTTTTAAACGATAAACCAACTGATCGATGGAATGATCGTAAAGATCAAACTGTTTAGACTCGGACCAGACCGATTCAACAATTGCCTGACGAGTTAGGATTTGACCTTGGTTTTTTAATAATAAATCAAACAGACGTTTTTCGAGAGCGGTCAGAGAGATATCAAGGTTAGAAACAGGTTTGGGTGAAAAATAGGCGGCGAATTGAGGAAATTGAATTTTCAGTTCTTCCGAACTTAAGGGGGTTTCTGACTGGATTTGGTTAAAAAAGAAGGAAATTCGGGGTGAGGGATTTTTTAGTAAATCATCAAATGAAGAGCCGTTGTCCATTTCCTTTACCATAGATTTAATTAAGCGAAGATTTCCTGATGAAACGGAGTAGATTTGCTGGATTTGATCTGTTTTGAATTTGTTTGAAGTAACCGAATGGATAAAATGAGCGGTTTCGTCAAGACTAAATGGACGGAGAGATTTTTGGTTTTCAAGATAACAAAAACCAAGTCGACCTAAAAGTGAAGGTTCAATTGGCTGATTGGTTAGGAAAAGAAAAACCAGGCGACGCTGAAGAGCGGTTCTTTTGGCCCAAAGGTAATCCCAAAGGGGTAAAAAAGTAGAATTAATGGTGAAAGGTGTCAGGTCATCAATGATTAAAAGATGGATGTGTTGTTGGTCAAATTCAAGATCGTAAATAATTTCAGCAAAATTCGAATCAAGACAGCTGATTAAATGGGTACTGAACTTATCAGGGAAATTTTGAGAAAGAAAATAAGGAAGAATATTGGTAAAGATTAAAGATTTGCCGTAGCCCGGTAAGGCTGAAACTGAAAGACTTTGATGGGAATTAAAAAGATTGGCATAATTTGTCAGTTTGGATTGACGTGATTTTAGGAGAAAATTTTCAAAGTCATCCATGGGAGAATTATATCAATTTTAGATAAATAATGATGATTTTGTGATTTTTGAGGTTTTTTGTGAAGAATTTGGGAAGATAATATCAAGATTGAGTTGAAGATACGGGGTAAATTATGATATGAAAACAAAAGAAAATACTTTAAAAATCCTTTTAGAAACTGGTGTACCTTTGTGGCGCTGGGGAAGAGGGGCTGCGAAAGAAATTGGTGATCTAATGGAAGAAGTTGAACAAGGTGATTCGATAGTTACCGAAGAAAAAGGTAAGGCTTTGAGAAAAGTGGCGGTGGCTTGTGTAGACGTGTATTACAGAAAAGGAGAAAAAGAACTCAGATTGAGAGAAGACAGGCAAGAATTTAAGGACGGAAGGGTTAGGAGAAGAGAACTTTTAAGTTCATTATCGGAAAAAATAAAGCAAAGGGAAAACCCTAAAATAGCGGCATACAGAGGGATAACGGAAGAATTGGGAGTAAGAGGTCAAATTGGGTTAATGACCAAAGAAGTAATAAATACAAAAATAGAGTCGCCAAGCTATCCCGGTTTAATGACTAGTTTTAGATACCATTTTTTCGATGCATATTTAGACCAGGAACAATTTCGAGAAGAGGGTTATGTGGAAATTCAGCCGAGAAAAAAAATTTATTTTGTATGGGAGGAGGAAAAATGAGCGAAGGGATTAGGGGATAAGATTTAAAAATAGCTTGATGACATATGTCGATAAATTGAGAAAAAGAAAATAAAGATTTTTATTGAGTTAATAAACAAAAATTTATTTAAAGAATAGTAGTGTTTATATTAGGTTCGGTGGGGAAGTTGAGAAGCGAAGGGAGAGACTGAAGTGATAGGGGTAAACAGTTGTAGTAGTAAGGTTGATAAACGGAAAAGTGTGAAAGAATGGTAAGAAAATCGGGGTTTTGGCTTATAAGAAGTGTTTGGGGTTTGGGTAAGTTTCGGGGGAAAAGAAATTTGGGATTGTGGATAAGATTGTGGACAAGTAGTCCCCTTTTGTGGATAAGTAAGAGGAGGGTTTAAAGAGAATCTTTGATTTGGTTGATAAGAGATCGGGTTTGGGGATTTGTGGAAATCTCTTGGTGGATTTTGTCACGGGCGTGCATGATGGAGGTGTGGTCGCGACCACCGAGGAGACGACCGACTTCTTCTAAAGGAAGATTGGCTTCGGTGAGAAGAAGATAGGCAGTGAAGTGACGGGCCCAAACCAGATCTTTTTTTCGGCTTTGACCGCAGAGATCCCCTGTTTTGATATTAAAATGTTTGGCACAAATCGAGATGAGATGGCGGGGATTTATTTTTTCATTCTTTTGGGAGGAATAATTTTGAGGTGATGAACCAGAAAGATAGGACTGGATAAAATTAACGTCGATTTCCCCTATTCTGCTGGCCATGGCCTGGACGGTAATTTCTTGAAATTTACCCTCAATATCGCGAATATTTGAGACAATATTGTCGGCCAGATAACTAGCGGCTTCGGGGGTAATATTAACCTTTTTTTCTTCGGCTTTTTGCTTGATGATAGCGAGACGCATTTCAAAATCTGGGAGCTGGATATCGACAGTGAGTCCACCCATAAATCTGGATACAAGTCTGTCCTCAAGACGGTCGATGTCGGATGGTTTGCGGTCGGAGGTGAGAATTACCTGTTTGCCGGCCATGTGAAGGGCATTGAAGGTGTGAAAGAATTCCTCCTGAATATATTCTTTACCGGCGATGAATTGAATGTCGTCGACTAAAATACAATCGAGGTTGCGGTATTTATCTTTGAATTGACCGATATTTTTGGATTTGAGTGAGTTGATAAGCTCATTGCCGAAGGTTTCGGCCGGAAAGTATTTGATTTTGAGTTGAGGGTTTTGTTTAAGTAATTCATGGCCAATAGCCTGCATGAGATGGGTTTTGCCCACCCCTACCCCACCCCAGATGAAGAAAGGGTTGTAGAGAAGGCCAGGATTTTTGATAATACCTTGAGCGGCGGCAAAGGCAAAATTGTTGGAATTACCAACGATAAGGTTTTCAAGAGTGTATTTGGGATGAAGGTTGCCGGTGTTGACCGGTTTGTGGATGGGGGTGGAAAAAAGCGGAGTAGAAGTAGAACCGTCGGATTCGAGGGTGATGGTTTCTTGGATAATAAATTCAAGGGTGTTGTTTTGATGAGTTTGGTTGTCGAGGGAGGATTTGAAATAGTCGTAATGGCGTTTTTTGTTCATCTCGACCAGATAGGAGTTGGGACAAGCGACGACGGCTTTGTTGCTCTGATAAGAAATCAGTTGAGTTTTGGTGACGAAGGTCTGATAAACAGCCGGTGCGAGGATGACTTTGAGTTCCTCTTGGGTGTTTTTCCAAATTTGATCGAGGTCCATAAAATTAATAAATTAAGTAAAATAGGCAGAATTGAGAATGTCGACTCGGGGGTGAGTTTTGGTTTTCCACATAATAATAAAGCAGTTTTCCACATTTGAAAAGGTATCAATGTGGTGATGATATTAAAAAGTAGAAATATGGGGAATAAATGATAGAATAGGAGTCATGAAGAAAGGAACATATCAACCTAAAAAACGCAGAAGAGTCCGGGTGCACGGATTTTTGAAAAAAATGACTACTTTGAAAGGACGAAAAGTAATTAAAAAAAGAAGGTTGAAAGGTCGAAAAGTTTTAACTCCGACAAATACCAAGAAATTTTAGTTTTTATTTGCTTGTAACCACAATTTTGCCGTGCTCATACTTCTCATTCCTTCGAAAAATTGCGCGCGGAAAATTGGATTACTGCGCAAATATTATTAAGATATTTAATATTTGGGGTAGAATTGGATATGTTGAAAAAAATAAACAGGTTGAGTAAGAGGTCGGAATTTGATGAGGTAAAAAAAACGGGAAAATTGAAGCAATATCCCCTGTTTGGATGGTTGTTTTTGAAAAAAGGTGATAAGGAAAAAAAGTTTGGGTTTATAATTTCTAAAAAAATTTCCAAGAAAGCAGTAGACAGAAACAGAATAAAAAGATTAATGGCGGAGATTTTGAGAAAAAATTTAGATAAGTTTGAAGAAGGAACGAGAGGAATATTTTTGGTGAAGAAAAGTATGTTGGGGGTAGAGATGAAGGAATTGGCAGAAGAGGTGAAAAAAATAATTTTATGAAAGTAATTGTTTTAAAAATATTGTATTTTTATAAGAAATATATTTCGAAGGGTTATGGTTGTCGATACTCCCCTACTTGCAGTGAATATAGTTACCAGGCGGTGGAGAAATATGGGGTGGTAAAGGGGTTGTGGTTGGGATTGAAGAGGGTGTTGAGATGTAATCCGTGGCATAAAGGCGGAGTGGATCTGTTAGAATAAAGAACTTAAAACAAAAACTCGCATTAATTTTTGCCGTGCTCGAACTTTTCATTCCTTCAAAAAACTGCGCGCGGAAAAATTAAAGCTTCGTTTCTGTTTTTTTAAATAATTTAAAATTAAGACAATGAATTTATTTATAGCGCCTTTTGTTAATGCACTGTTTGGGTTTTATTACCTGACCGGAAATTTGGGTTGGTCGGTGATTATTGTGACTTTGTTGGTTAAATTTTTATTATTGCCTTTGGTGATGCCGAGTCTAAAGTCGGCACAAAAAATGAGGGAATTACAGCCTAAATTAAAAAAACTTCAGGAAAAATATAAAGGTGAAAAAAGTAAATTGGCGACGGCTCAGATGGATTTGTATAAGAGTGAAGGGGTAAATCCAATGGCTGGTTGTTTACCGCAAATTTTACAGATTGCAGTGCTTTTGATTTTCTTTTCGGCTTTTAATAAGGTGGTGGGTTTTAATGACAATGGGAATTATAAGGAATTGAATTCGCTTTTGATTTCAAATTTTAGGATCGAGCAAAATTTTAAGTTTAATACTGATTTTTTGGGATCGAATTTGACTTTGACACCATCTAAGATTTGGGGTGAAGGAAATATGGCTTTGATGGTATTGCCGGTGATACTTTTGATCGGATCGGGGGTGGCTCAGTATTTTGGGGCAAAACTTATGATGCCGGCACCGGCAGTAACGGAAAATATTGCCAAAAAAACGGAAGAGAAAGGTGATGATATGATGGCGGCAATGAGAACGCAGTCGTTGTATTTTATGCCGTTGATGACGGTGTTTATCGGATGGAGTTTTTCGATGGGTTTGTTGTTGTATTGGTTTGTGAACTCACTATTTAGTGTGGGGCAGCAATTGGTAATTGACGGGATGAATAAAAATAAAAAATAAGGAAAAGGAGGTTGGGTTTGGGTGTGATAGAATATCAAATCTGGCCAAAGGAGGAATCAATATTAATTAACCTTTGGTTATTTTAGTAAAATGGACAATAAAGAAAGAAATCAAGTAATTTTGGAAAGTGCCTGTGAACTTTTGGGGCAAATGAATTTTGAAGTTGATGATGCTTTTGCGGAAGATGTTGAAGGTGAGGAAGGTCAGGTGTTGGTGAGTATAACGGTTGAAAATCCGGCAAATTTGATCGGGTTGAGAGGGAGAAATTTGGCGTCGATTCAGTTGATTTTGGGGTTGTTGGTTAAAAATAAGTTGGGTGAATGGGTGAGGGTGTTATTGGATGTTAATAATTACAGAAATGAACAGAAAATTAGATTGGAAAATATGGCCAAAAATTTGGCACAAAAAGTATTGGATACTCAACAGCCGGTGGCAATGGCAATTATGAGTTCGTATGAAAGAAGAATTTGTCATTTGGTTTTGCAAGAGATTGAGGGAATTGAATCGGAGAGTGAGGGAGAAGGTGAAGAGAGGCATATTGTGATAAAGATAAAGAGTTAAAAAGGTCGTTGCCTGAAGGCTTTAGAAAAAAGTGATTTCGGACTGTCTGGTTTTAATATCTGTTTAGATTTGGTGATAAAATGTTGGAGTGAAGAATTTGGTTGAAAGATTGGAGAAGATTTTTTTGATTGGGTTTTTAGTGACAATACCGACACAGCTAGGATTACATTTTTGGCCGGAATGGAGTAAGGTGGCGGGAATACGGGTGGACTATCTCTCCCCTGTATTGTATTTGACGGATATTTTTTGGACGGGATGGGTAGTTTTAAAAATAAGAAAAGGATTGGAGTTTAAATGGGGCTGGAGGGGGTGGATGGCTTTGATTTTGATTGGGTTGAATATTTTGGCGGCGGTAAACAGATGCGAGGCGGTTTATCGATGGTTGCGTTGGGGACAGTGGGGTTTGACGGTTTGGTGGATGGCGGCGGACGGAGAAATAATAAAAAAATATTTGACTAAAATAATTCCGATTTGGATTACGGTTGAGACTTTTTTGGCAGTAAGTCAAATGTGGTTGGGAAGGAGTGCGGGAGGAATTTGGTATTGGTTGGGAGAAAGAACTTTTAACTTAAACACATTGGGAATTGCGCAGATGTCGTTTGATGACAGATTAATGCTTCGAGGATACGGAACTTTTTCACATCCGAATAGTTTGGCGGGATTTTTGATAGTAAGTTGGTGGTTGTGGGAGATGTTGAAGGGAAGTAAGAAAAATAGATTGGTGGTGATTATGACAGGTTTGGGAGTAGCGGTGAGCGGATCCAGGTTGGGGTGGGTTATTTTGGGAGTGTTATGGATTTATAAAATTTTGAAAGGAAGACCTTTGGGTGTTTTGTACAAGAGAATCGGATTGGGTTTGGTTTTGATGGGAATAGGGATAATGTGGGTGGGGAGAAACTTTGGAGGGTGGGATAGTGAGAGTTGGGAAAAGAGAGTGAGGTTGAGTCAGGAAGCAGCGGAAATGATTGAGGATAATTTGTGGCTGGGAGTGGGAGAGGGAAATTTTTTGGTAAGGTTGTCGGAATATAGTTTGGATACTAATTTGTGGAGACAGCCGGTACACAATGTTCCCCTATTGCTGGTGGCTGAGTTGGGAATATTGGGATGTTTGGGATGGTTAAATTTGGGCTGGAGTAAAATTAAAAAAATTAAATTGAAAAAGACGGATTGGATATTGGTGGGGATAGTGGCGGTAACCGGAATGTTTGATCATTATTGGGTGACGTTACCACAGAACTGGTGGTTGTTGGCGATAGTTATTGGTTTTTTGATTTTTAAGTAACCCTCATCACATTTTTCTTCGCTGGTCAGGTCGTTGCCTGAAGGCTTCAGAAAAAAGTGATTTCGGGTAGCTTATTAAAGTTGACAATTAAGGTTACAATAAAAGCATGATGTTGGGGAAATCGTTAAAAAATACCGGTGTTCAGGTAGTCGGAAAGGCTATAACGGTATTGATAAGTTTGGTGACAACAGCGATTTTGGTGAGGAAATTGGGAACCGTAAATTACGGATTGTTTACTTTGGTGACGGCAGTATTGATATTGTTGGATTCGTTGGCTGATTTTGGAACCAGGGTGATAGGAGTGCGGGAAGCGGCAAAAGATGTTTCGAATCATCCGGGTATATTTAAGAATTTAGTGGTTTTGAGATTGGTGATGGCGAGTGGGGCGATGATGATAGGTTTGGTGTGGCTTTTGGTTTATCCGGGGATTTCAGATATAAGAAATGAAATTTTGTTGGCATTGTTGATGAGTGGTTTTACTTCCCTAGCAGGTAGCTTGGAGATAATTTTTCAAAGCAAGATGAGATTGGATTTGAAAACTTTAATGGATGTGGCTTTTCCGGGATTATTTCTGATATTTTTGCTTGTTTGGGGTGGAAATCTGACCTTATTGTGGGTATTTGGTGCTTATTTGGCAGCCAGAGGAGTGAGTTTGATTTGGGGGGCATGGCTGGTAAACAAAATATGGAAGCTGGAGCGATTAAAAAATGTTTTGGTTGATAAAAAAACCTGGGGATGGTTATTAAAAGAATCGTGGCCGATGGGGCTTTATTTGATCATTTTTACTTCATATGACCGAGCTTTGGACTCGATGATAATAAATCACTATTGGGGGGCAAGCAGTGTGGCCTGGTACGGCCTGGGATATAAGATTTACGGAAATTTGATCATGCCGGCATACTTTTTTATAAGTAATGTGTTTCCGATGTTATCGGTAAAAAACAGAGATAAAAAAAAGATTTTTGACCGATCTTTATTGATTTCTTTAGTAATGGCTTTAACAGTAATGGTAGTTATGTATGTTTTGGCGCCGTTGGCAATTAAGATTTTGGCCGGAGATAGTTTTTATGCTTCGGTGGAAGTGTTGAGAGTGTTGTTGTTAGCTTTGGGGTTTTCCTATATTGGTCATATAGTTGGATTTACTTTAATTTCGGAGGGGGGTCAAAAAGAAATGTTGAAGGTGGGCTTAGCAGCATTATTAATAAATTTGGTATTAAACCTTTTATTAATCCCCTACTTTGGGATAATAGCAGCGGCCTGGGTGACGGTGTTGACTGAGGCGATAGCAGCCGGGATGATGTGGTTTTATTTGAGAAAAAAGAGTTTGTAGTTTTTTTGCGGCCAAATTTCATTTAAATGATATCTTTATAGCCTTGGTGTACTTACATTATTCTTTTATTGTAAATACAATTTTGGGATCTTTTTGGCCGCAAAAAAATACATTATTAGCTTTGACTTCGCCTTGAAACACAAACATTTATTTAAAAAAATTCTTACTAAATATTCTTACTCCCCTATCTCTGTTATTACATTTTTTCACGTTCCATCATCTCCTCCCAGGGTGTATTGAAGGCAAACTTAGAGATATTAACCGCATAATAATCGAAAGATTACCGTATCGGTTTTGATTTAATTTGAATGAGATAAAATGCTTTACAATAAAACCATGAACGAGTATTTGCCGAAGGCTTTAATTAACGGGGTGGAATGTTTTGGGGCCAAAAAATTAATTGAGAGATTGTTGGATCAGGATATTGGAGTGATTGGACTAGGAAGAGGATTGTTGATTGAGGATAAAAGGGATAAGTGGGAAGAGAGAGGGGATTTAAATGAGGTTGAGGATAAATTGAGTTATGTGTTTGATTTTAAAGGTGAAAGGAAGGTGTGGGATAAAGCCGGAGATGATGGGGCAAAATTGGTGGTGATTTTGAGTAATTTTGATGATTGGCAGGAGACTGAGGAAGCTTTGAAAAATAGCGGAACTAATTGGAGGCTGGTGGTGGGTTGGGGGGTGTACGGACTGGGGATGAGAGATGATGACTTGATTGCCAAGGTAGTAAGAGAAGCGGTACGGAATGAAAGTCTTTCGTTACCACAGGAGAATAGGGCTTTGAGATTGTTGGCGATTGATGATTTTATTGAGGTGGTGTTGAGGGCGTGTTTTTTGTCGGGGACTGAGGGTGAGGTGTTTGAAGTGGCCGGAGAAGAGGTAAGAAGTGAAAAAATTGCAGAAATATTGGTAAGTGAGGCAAAAATGACGAAGGTTGAGCTAAAGGGCTATAAAGGAGAGATAAATAATTTGGATAAGGTCAGGGCGGAGGCGGTTTGGAGTAAGTTGAGGTGGAAGCCGGAATTTGAATTTAAGGACGGGGTAAAGGAGTTGTTGCAGTATTATTTTTCACGAATGGATGAGGAAAATAGAACTTTAAAGAAATCTCTAAAAATTAAAAAAAATAAGGTTTTGCCGAAATTTGAGGTGGAAGTGGAGGAGGTGGAGGAGGTGGTGGAGGTGGAGGAGGAAGAGGTGTTGGAAAAGGTTAAGGAGGAAGTGGAGGTGGTGGTGCCTAAAGAACCGGAAGAGCCCGAAGAAATGGAAGAACTGGTGCCGTTAAAAATATGGAAAAAAAATAAAGAAGAGTTGATTAGGTTACAGCAGGCGGAGTTGACTAAAGAGAAAGAGGAAGAAGAAAAACCAGAAGAAGAGGAGGTAGTGGAAGAAGTGGAAGAAAACGATGTCGGAGTGGTGGAGATTAAGGAGATTAAGGAGGTTAAGTTAGAAAAATCAAAACCGATGAGGAGATTGAGGAAGAAAGTTGATTGGATGGGGATGAAAATTTATGGAATTTTTTTGGTGGCAATTTTGTTATTGCTGATGTTGGTCGGACCGGTAAAGTGGGTTTGGGTGACAAAAAGGGCAGTAGATGTGGCAACGGGGTTTCCCGGATTGGTAAATGCGGCAAAACAGGATGAAAATGAAATGGTGAAGGATTTGGAAGAAAGTGTAATAAAGGTGAGGGAGACACAGGAAAGCTTGGATGCTTGGGGTTTGAAGAAATTGGCAATTTTTCGTAATTTTGATTCGGGTTTGAGGGTGGTGGCGGATTTGTTGGATTTGGAGAAAGAGTCGGTAAGGGTGTTGAGATTGGGTGAGAATATGGCTGAGGGAGTGATGGGTGAAGGCGAGGTGGAGTGGGAGAGTTCGATTGGGGAATTGGAAAAAGAATTAACGATATTGGAATCGAAGGCGGGGATATTGCAGGCGAGGTTGGGAGGAGATTGGAATTGGCTATCAAGAGATTGGCGACAAAAACTTAGTAAGGGGATGATTGTTTTGGAAGAATTAAGGGGTTATTTGGGGACGGGAAAAAGATCATTGGCGTTTTTACCGGAAATATTGGGAGTAAATAATGGGAGGAAAGAATATTTGATGTTGTTTCAAAATGAAATGGAGCTGAGGCCGAGTGGCGGATTTATCGGGTCATATGGGATATTAACTTTTGAGGGAGGTAAACTAATTAATTTGGAAATTAAGGATATTTATGCGGCGGACGGACAGTTAAAAGGGCATGTGGAACCTCCGTGGGAAATCAGAGATATTTTGGGGGAGGGCGGTTGGTATATGAGGGATGCTAATTGGAGGGCGAGTTTTCCGGTGGTGGCGGCAGATTTGCAATGGTTTTTGGAAAAGGAGACAGGAAGGAAGGTGGACGGGGTGATCGGAGTAGATTTGGCATCGGTGGGTGAGATATTGGGGGTGACGGGGGAGATTTATGTGCCTGATTTTAAAGAAAAGGTGGGTAAAGATAATTTATATGAACAGGCTGAATTTTATTCCGAGAATCAATTTTTTCCGGGATCGAATCAGAAGGAGAGTTTTTTGGGCACTTTAGGGAAACAATTGTATGAAGATATTAAAGCGCTGAAGGGAATGAAGAGGGTGGAGTTGATAAAGGCAATGGTGGATATGTTGGAATCAAATGATATCCAAATAGCTTTAAACGATAAGAATGCCGGAATGGAGGTGGCAAGATTGGGTTGGGACGGGTCGCTGTTTAATAATAGCTGTGAAGGAGATTGTTTGGCGGATTATTTGTATATAGTGGAGGCAAATTTGGGGGTAAATAAGGCTAATTACTTTTTGTATCGAAATATAGAACAGTTGGTGGAGATATCGTTGGGAGCGGTAAGCAGGGTGGTGAAAATTAATTATGAAAATACGGCTAAAAATTCGAATTGGCCGGGGGGTGATTATAAAAACTATATGAGGGTTTATTTGCCTAAAGATGTGAATTTGTCACAGGTAAGTATTTATGACGGGAACGATCCATCTTCAAAGAAAATTTACATGCCAAATGAATTGAAGATTGCCCAGGTGGCCGGGAAGAAGGAAGTGGGTTTTTTGATGACGGTGCCGGTAACTAAAAAAAGAGTGGTGGAGATCAGATATACCAGCAATATTGATTTGAGCAATAAGAATAAATTTTCCTATATGAATTATATTCAAAGACAGCCAGGTTATGGTCAGACCGGATTTGTAGCATTGGTGAATTATCCGGAAGGATGGGGTCCGGCACAGGTGCAGCCGGTGGCGAGTGTGATAAATAATAAATTGTTATTTAATCAGAAATTGGAAAAAGATATTAAAATCGGAGTGGAGATAATAAAGTAATTAAAAATTTATGAAAAATTTTAAAAGAGTTAGGGAGGATTTTGAGTGTGAGAATTGCGGGGAGACGGTAAAAGGAGACGGGTATACCGATCATTGCCCCGGGTGTTTGTGGGGGAAACATGTGGACAGAGAGGTTCCGGGGGACAGAGAGTCGGATTGCGGAGGGATGATGGAGCCGGTGGCGACGGAGTATAAAGGGGGAAAATTTAAAATTAAATATAAATGCAGTAAATGTAGTCATGTTTTTTGGGTGAAGGAAGGAAAGGGGGATAATAGAGATAAATTGATGGAGTTGATGGTATAATTTGTTATGGAAAAAATTGTAACAGGGGGAGATATTGAGAGAGGTTTAGAAGCAGGGGATTCTAAGAGACGTTTGTATCAAGATTTGAGTGATTTGGTTAGGAGGGTGAGAGGTGGAAGGGGAAAGGGGTCTGTGGTTGTAACTAGATTAGGAGAGAACGGTTTTGAAGAAATGGCGGAAAGAATTAGAAAGAGGGATGCGGGGAATAATCGGAGATAGTGCGGAGAAAACAAATTTATCAGAAGGGGTTGTTGAGTGCTAAAGGGGTGATATAATTGGAGGATGAAAGAAAGTAAAAAGATTTGGGAAAAAATAAAGCAACTATTTGGTTTGAGCCTTAAAACCGGTAAAAAAAGCGTAGACAAATCCAACAATAAATCCGGGGGGAGTGATATACCTGAGGATATTTTAAAACAATTACCAAAGGGAGTGGTGGTAAAAAAAATTACGATTACGCCACAGTCGATTTTGAAATGGATGTTTTATTTAATTTTGATTTTTTGGATAGTGTCGGCAATTGGTGGCTTGAGCGGAGGAGCTCCGTCGACGAGTATAACTTTGTCGGAAGCATTGGAGAAAATTAAATCAGGAAAGATATCTGAGGTGACGGTGATCGATAATGAGGTGGTATTGAAGGAAACAGATGGTGGATTGACGTATACAGCTTCAAAAGAAGTAAATGCGTCAATGGTGGAGATTATGAATAATGCAGAGATTGATATTTCGAAGGTAAATTTAAAGGTAGAAAATCGGGCCGGATTGAAGGCTTTTGGCGATATTTTGGGTATTTTTTTGACAGTGGGTCTGCCGTTGTTGTTTATTATTTGGTTTTTTAGAAAAAGTTCAGGTGGGACCGGAGCGGGCGGAATGTTTGGATTTGGGAAATCACCGGCTAAATTGTTTGTAAAAGGTAAACAAAAGATAACTTTTAAAGATGTGGCTGGAGTAGAAGAGGCCAAAAAAGATTTGGAAGAAATAGTATATTTTTTGAAAAATCCAGCTAAATTTCATAAATTAGGCGCCAGAGCACCGAGAGGAGTGTTGTTGATCGGGCCGAGCGGGGTGGGAAAGACATTATTGGCGAAGGCGGTAGCCGGAGAAGCTAATGTACCTTTTTTCTCGATGGCGGGATCGGAATTTATGGAGATGTTGGTGGGGGTGGGAGCTTCAAGAGCCCGTGATTTGTTTGCGACAGCAAAAAAAGCCGGGAGGGCGATTATTTTTATTGACGAGATAGACGCGATCGGAAGGATGAGGGGAGGGTTGGACGGAGGACATGGCGAAAGAGAGCAAACTTTGAATCAAATTTTGGTGGAGATGGATGGTTTTGAGTCGAATACGGCGGTGGTGGTATTGGCAGCGACAAACAGAGGCGATTTGTTGGATCCGGCTTTGATGCGTCCGGGAAGGTTTGACAGAAGAGTGATATTGGAATTACCGGATTTGGAAGCCAGAAAAGAGGTGTTGAAAATTCATGCTAAAGGTAAGCCGTTTTCCAGGAACGTGAATTGGGATTCGGTGGCCAGAAGGACAGTAGGTTTTTCGGGGGCAGATTTGGAAAATATGTTGAATGAGGCGGCAATTGCGGCGGCGGTGAATGATAGGAAAAGTATTAATTCAAATGATATTGAAGAGGCGGCATTGAAGGTAAAGTTGGGAGCGGCAAAAAGAAGAACTCAAACAGAGGAAGATAAATTAATGACGGCTTACCATGAGGCCGGACATGCAATTGTAAACTTTGTAGAGGACTTGGACCCGGTACATCGAGTTTCGATTGTTTCACGGGGAATGGCGTTGGGATTTACCCTAATTCCACCGAGGAGAGATGAAGTACACAGAACAAAATCTAATTTGATAAAAAGAATGGCAATGGCAATGGGAGGAAGGGCGGCAGAGCAAATTGTATTTGGGGATATTACTACCGGAGCGGCTTCGGATATTACTCATGTGACTCAGATTGCCAGAAATATGGTAACCGAGTGGGGGATGTCGGATTTGGGACCGGTAAGTTTGGGGCCACAGATTGATGTGAATGATTTTGGCAAGGCTTATATGGAACCTTCAAAAATATCTGACGGGATGATGAGTAAGGTGGATGAGGAAATTAAAAAATTAGTTAATACAGCTTTGGAGAGGGCGATGGTGGTTTTGAAGGAAAATCGGAAAAAATTAGATGAGATTGCCAAGCTTTTGGCTGAGAAAGAGACTTTGGATGACAAGGAATTTGCGAAGTTGATGGGGTAAATTCTTTGGCTCATAACCATAATTTTTTAATGCTCACACCAATCCGCAGCTACACGGGTTGCGGTTGCGCTTTAAAAAATTAGATTATTTCGCCTTAGATATCTTCTTCCAGATTTATAATCCTTTGAAGGATGGCAAGCGAAGCCAGGTAAACCGGTTCGACGCCGTCGAGGGTGAGGTGCTGAGTACCAAGGTTTTTGGCCTTGGAATAGGGAGTATCGGAAGTGTAATTGATAATACCAATATCCATGGGGGCGGGATTGAGATCAATGATGGTGTTGCGGGGGGTAGGTTGGTCGTAGGTGGCTTCGGCGACGGCACCAAGATAGGGGCCGGATTCCATTTCGATGATAGTGAGATTGTTTTCGGAATATTTTTGTAATAAGGCTTCGTTTTCGAGATAGGTGCCGAGGACGGAAACGGCTTTTTGGTTGGTTAGAATTGAACCCTGATTGTTGGTGTAGGGAAAGAAGTTGTTGAAACAATTATTAAACATGTAGGTGTTTTGGGTGTGTTCGTCGAATACCAGACGGGGAATTTGAATGTCGCCGATTTCACTGTTGAGAACGGCAGCTTTACCGGTAATATAGACACCTTTGACACGGGCGACGTTTTCCAGAGTTTCAGTGAGAATGTGATAAGCGGCAAAGCCCAGGGGATAATCGATATTAAAAATTAAGGCATTAGATTGAGAAAGTTTTTTTGGGTGGGTGATTTTGAGACGAGGGTCGAGGTGTTTGGATTTGACCAGGTTTTTGACGGGGAAGATTTGAACATTGGAATCGAGATAGTGGGAATTGGGAACGTAAATTATACCCAGGCTTTTTTGATATTGAATAAATTCTTTTTTGATTTTGGGCTGATCGAGGTAATATTTTGAAGCAAAATAGAGAAAATCGTTTTGGTGGAGAAATAGTTGTTTGGATTGGATTTCTTGCCATATTTGGTAGAGTTGGGGGCGGTCTTGTTTGATTTGGGAGATAATAAAGTCCTGTTTTTTGAGAACAAAACCACTAAAAATATTGAGAAGACTGTGGGTGTTGGAGGAGACAAAATAAATATTTTGACGGGAAATATGGAGATTTGGAGAGACGGTTTTGGCTACATTTTTCCACCACTTTTGGGTGGTTTTGGTGTAATCGATCCAGGAACCGGCTAAAAGTTGGATGCGGAGATTTTGGGGGGATTGATAGATATTTTGGAGGCGGGAAGGCCATTTGGAGCCGAGGGCGGTGGTCAGACTTTTCCAGTCTTGAGGGGAAATGTTAAGAGTTTGGGTTAATTTATCTGTTTTTAGGTCGGACTTGAATTTGAAGTAAGATTTATATTGAGTCTTGAGAAGAGTGTGGAATTTGTTCCATTCAGTTTGATAGGCAATAAGGAGATTGGTGAGATCGTCAATGTCGGAGATAGAGGCGGCAAAGGAGGCCAGAAGGTGTTTTTGGGAGTGAAAGAAAGTGGTGCGACGGCGAGCAGGCGATTCGACTTTGGCCCAGTTTTCGACTTGTTTATAGCCAGCTTGAGTAAAAACATCGGGTGTTTGGCCAATAATTATTTTTTGAGTCTGGTCGATTTGGGCGGGAAGACGAAGCAGGGCGTAAACGAAGGCGGCGACATCGAGTTGGAAGGGGTTGTTGGCTAAAGGGTGGAGAATGGGTTCGAGGCGGAGGTGGGAATTGGAGAGTGAGTTGACGGTGAGTTCGTGGGTACTTTTGAGGGCGGAACGATAGGAGCGAACATGAAGGTCGATGGAGTCGATGGTTGAGGTCATAAGTAAATGAAGTATAAGGTATAAGATTTAAGTTTCAAAGTTTAAAACCCCTCTCCCGATAAATCGGGATCTCCCCTTGAAAAAGGGAGCTTTAAATATAATTTTTAAATTAATTGAAATCCTATAATGTTTAAGGTATAATCCGGCAATTGTAATCTGTTAATATTTATTTATAAATATTTATAATGAGTACTAATATGTCTGAAACAAATCTAGATCCTGGTAGGTTAAAAAAGTCCATTGATCACCTCAAACAAAATATAACACTTCATAAACTTGAAAATTCAGTAAATGAGCCGGGGGAGGAAGCACAGATGTTAAATAATGAAATAAAGAGGCAGGAGACAGGACCGAGTAATTTGACAGCTGAAGATGTTTCCAGGGTTCAGGCGGTGGTGGATCAAAATAATGATTTAAATCTTAAAATGGAACCGGTGGTTGACAGTGAAACAGGTTTGGTGACAGGAGTGGGTGTCCCCGGGATTACGACTAATGAGCAAGGATTGGTAGTAGGAGTATCGCCGAATGTGGTTGACAAGGTGGCTCCTGGGATTCAAGTTACGGGTGATACCGGATTTATAGAAGTTCCAGAGGATAAAAAACCCAGTGATATTGAGACGGGGATGAAATTGGCTGAGGATTTGGTAAACAAAAAGCTAGTGGGGTCGTTGGTGGTAGATGCTGATGGAAATACCAAAAATTTTTATGAACCTATTGGGGGTAATTTGACAATAGATGGGGCAGGTCAGACAGAGACAGTACCGGCAGCCGAAGTACCAGGAGAAGATGAGAGAAGTAGTAAACAAATAAAAGATGATAGAAATTTGAATGCTCAATTGACGATTGGGGGTTTGGCGATGACTGATAAGATGGAGGATTTGAATGGGGTGGCAAACGGAAAATTGGCCAGATTGGCAGAATTAAAGAGGTTGGAAGCTGAGAATGGGGCTTATGCCGCTTCGGCGGTGAGTGAAAAGAAAAGATTGGAGGAGGAATTGGTGGATATTTATGGTGTGGATGGATTTCAACAAGTGGAGGCTAAGTGGATTGAGGTTAGTGATAGATTAGGCGGGAAGAAAGAAGAGCCGATACTGAATGAAGAGCCAAGGGTTGTTTTGGGTGGCGAGCCAGAGATAGTCTTGAGTGAAGATCCGGTATTGAATGAAAACGAAGAACCGAAGATTGTTTTGGAGGATGAGCCGGTACTGAAAGAAAACGAACAAGGTGAAGGAAAAATATATCATGGGTATGAAAAACAGTTAGAAAGATATAGTTTGTTGATGAAAAAAGATCCAAATACCTTGTCAGGAGAAGATCGGCAAGAGTTAAAAGATTTGGAGTATTTGTTTGGTTTAAACTTTGGTAAAAGTTTTGATGATGTATATGATCAATGGTTGGCGGATAAAAGACAAAAAGGTGAAGAAGAGGGTAAAAAAGTAGAACCGGTTATTATTGATCCTGAACCTCCAAAAATACCAGAGGAGCCAAGGAAAGAACCAGTAATAATTGAAGGAACACTGAGAGATCCTGAGCCTAGTCCTGCAGTAGTAGAAAAAGAAAAAAAACCCGGGCTTTTTGCCAGATTGGAGGCGTTTGGAAAGAGGGTGGCGGATGGTCTTGAAAAACTTGGTGCCGAAGTGAGAAAAGGATATGAAGGGGCAAAAGCCAGATTTGAGAGAAGGGCGGGAATTAGCAAAACAATGGCGACGGTAAACGTGGAGCATGCAAATGAACAGGCTGTGAAAAAAGTCGGAGAGACGGTAGAACGAATTCGTTTGATTCCTCATTATCATAGACTGAGAGAAGAATTAATAAAAGAATTTGGAGGAGATGGTTATACCAGCTGGTATGAGGTGACTTACAAAGAGATAGACGAAAATGGGTTGGAGACAGTAAGGATTAAATATGAGAAAGATTTGATGAGTGCCTCTGAAAAAGCCAGAGAAAGAAGAAAGATGGCAGGAGATTTAAAAATGAATCCACAACCAAGTGCGGCTTAATTATTAAAATAAAAAATGAAGGTATTGGAAATAAAAAAAATGTTGGAAAAAACTAAGTTAGAGGGTGAGCTGGGAGAAGAGGCAGAAAAAATATTGCAGGGTTATGATGAGAGTGAAGATTTGGGAAGGGAAGATGCGGAAAAATTAGCGGGGTTGTTTGAAGCGGGAGCTGAAGTTTCTGACATCAAAGCTCAATATTATGGTGATGTGTTGTGGAGTTTGAATAGTTATGTCAAAAGTTTGGAGAGTGCTTTAGATTTGGCGGAAGAAGAGGTCGATAGTTTAGAATGAGTTTGATGCTATAATAGCTTTATGGCATTGCCTGATATTAAAAATACCCCAGAGAGACCCTTGAATTTGCAGGTGGCTGATGCAGTGAAAAAGTTGGTTAATCCGAATTTGTCAGAAGAAAATAGGGCTTTGGAGAGAGGTAATTTGCGAAAAAATTTTGTAGGAGCATTGGAAAAAGCCGGAGCGGAAAAGAAGATTTTTAATACTTCGAAGCCAGGAGTGACGTTGGAGGGAGTGATGATTGAAGGAACTCCGATTGGAAATATTGGGAATTTGGATAGTTTTTTGGATAAAAGGTGGGATAAAAAAAATGGTAAATGGGTGAGTGAGCCGGAATTGATGGATGAATGTCAGGAGGTAGAAAATGAATTTGAAAAAGGGGTGGCGGAAGGTTTAATGAATAGTGCTTTTACAAGAGGGAAGATGGATAAGGTTTTGAAAATGGATGGTAAAACTGAAAGGGATCAACAGATTGATGAAATAAGGAAAATATTGGGTGGAAATAGTGTGTTGAGTGGAATTGAAGAAAGGGTGTTGTTTTCTTTGATGACTAGTGATGAAGACGATTTGGGAGGGGAAGAACCGGAGATAGTGGTGACGAAGGGGGAGGGGGCAGATAGTCGATTGATAGGTGTGCTGGAGAGATTGGAGGAGAGGTTGGGGGGTGGAGAGGACGATGGGCTGAGTGAGGCAGACAGAAAAAGAAGAAGGAAGTTAGAAGAACAACAAATAAAGTTTTATGAAGAAGAAATGCAGTTTAAAGGTGAAATGGAAGAAGTGTCTGAAGTAGAGTGGTTGGATGGTTTGATGGGAAAAGACTATGAGAAAGCCCAAATTCCAGCAAGGTGGATGTTGAGAGCTCCTGAGTGGATGGAAAGAAAAGGAAAAAATGAGTCTGAAATGATGGGAGAATGGAGGGATGTGTATTCCTTAGCAGAAGGATTAAGTTATGCGGTGGTGAGAAGAAGGACTGATGGGAAGTTTCAAACTGACGTGGATTATATTAAGGAAATTATATTTGGAATGTACGCAATGAAAGAGAAGAGACTGAAAAAATACTATGAACAGAAAGAGTTTAGTTATGGGTTTAGGAACGCTTTGGAAACGTTAGTGATAGATTTGTTTGAACCTAGTGATCAAGGTATTTTTGTTTTTAAAAAGAGAGAAGATAATAATTCAGTGGATAGATTTATGCTTGATTCGGCAGCATATAAGGAAAATTTAGCGGAAAGGTTATTACGGAGTGGTGAATTTAAATCACTAGAACAAGCTAAAATTATGATATCAATTGCATCTGATTTTTTGGAGATGGGTGGGCAGTATGAGGTGGGAGATAGTGAGAGAGATGTGGGGTATGCCTCCGATGCTTTGAGGACAGCGTTAAGACCGGATGTGAAATTTGGAAAAAAGCTTATTGGTGGTGAGATTTGGGGTGGTCCGATTGGGATGTGGGCGATGACTGTAGCTGGGAATGACGCTAAAAGAGCGAAACAACTAATTGATGGGTTGGGAATAACCCCTAAAGTTTTGGGCGGTTCTGTATTGAATATGATGGTTGAGGTAGAAGGATCAAGAGATAAAGTTCCGTTGGGTTTTGCGTTGTTGAATAGAAAAAATGTTGTTTTTGAAAGCAACGCGAATGATTTTTACTTTACTTGGAAAAAAGATTTTGTAATGAATTCGATAGATGTTTGGAAATATGTGAATGGAGACAAGAAGTTGGAAATGCGGTCAATTGCAGATTTAAGTAATGTAGTTGCTGATTGGAGAAAAGGTCTTTACAATGCTGTTTGGGGTTTGAGAAAACAGTCGAAAAAAACGGGTATCGATTTTGCACCTAAAGAGGTATTGGCAGCTGCGATTGCGGGATCAACAACTGTGTGGCCATTTGATGGTGTTGGGGGCTTTAATACTTTATATATGAGGATTGATAAGTCTGATGAGGCAATAAGTAGACCTTCATTTAAAGATGATTATGTGGATGCGGGGGATTTTATTATTAGGAACACAGCCCAGTCAGATGCAGAGAGGCTTTGGTTGATGAATTTTTTTGGAGTTAACAAAAAAGGGGCAAATGATTTATTTCAAAAAGCTGTTGACTATGATTTTGTAACTAATGGGACAGTAGACCTTAAAGAAAGACAAAAAGTACAGAGTGGAAGGAATTGGAAATTGGTCTAAATATTTTTTGTTAGGTTATTTTCCCTGCTGTCTTATGGAGTCTGCGATTTGTTTTTCTGAACCTGGTCCGAATGTTTTTTGAGCGAAACGTCTAGCTTTGGCGAATGTGGTTCCGACACCAGCTTCGAAACTATCAGCAGTTTTATTGTAAGCAGCTCCTTTACCAACCTTATAGAGGAAGTTGTTTCGCGGATCTCCTGCTTTCATTCCCTCACCGATAGCTGCACCCCATGGAGATGGTTTGATGGCAAAGATGGCTTGAGGAATCATTTCGGGGAGTTTGGCAGCTATCATAAAAGCTCCAATACCAACTAGACCGGCAATGAGTCGGCCACCAAAGGCTGCTCCAGCTACTCCCATAAGAGAAGGAGTCCAAAGTCCGCCCGCAAGTATTTTTTCCATAATAATATTTGCAAGGAGGAGAAATAATAAGATAAAAGGAAAAACAAGTAGATTGGCGATAAGATCCCAAAGCCAAGTATTAAATCCAGCTTTGGAACCAGGAAAAGCACCTAAACCTATTTCTAATGGAGCTAAAATTACTTTGATTAAGATATTAATATAAACTTTAATTAGGCCAAATAGCAAGCTAAGTAATTTGATAAAAACGATAATCAAAAGAATTAGGAGAACTAAAACAGAGGAAATTAGACCAATACCAATGGCGGTTATCGGGTTCATAGTGAAGACACCACCAATAATTCCTCCTAAAACACCACCAATAATAGTGATTAATCCCATTGGGATTAAACGAGAAACCAAATCAAAAGTTTGAAGAAAGCCGTTGTTGGTTAGGAGGTCGGAAAGAGAGTAAGCGGCATAATTACCTCCAAAAAGCGAAGAAATTGCTGAAGCAGCCAATTGGGTGGTAGTAGGTTCCAGAAGACTGGTTGGAGCGCCAAGGGAAGAAAAAAGGATGCTTATAGTTAATCCTTGGATGAGATATGTAAGGTCAATTAATAGTCCGGCAATGGCATAGGAGAAGGTGACTAAAATTAAGGTGGTGATTAATTGAGGGATGGCATTTTGGATGTTAATGACGGCTTGGGGGGAGATTTTGATGCGGAGCATGATCATAATACCCATGACGATAAAGATAATTGATGCTAAAAGGTAGATTACATTTCTAAAACCGCGCCAGATAGGGAGTAGTGGCTGAAGTCCGACAAAACCAGTGCCTTGGGCATAAGCAGGTTTACCTAAGAAATTATCCTTAACTTGGGCGATATATTGGATGCCGGAGGCTTGAGGGGTAAAAACAGAGGCAACGAGGTTGGTGGTAGTACCAAGAGCACCGCCGGGAACCCAACTGGTGGCGGTACCATTTAAAACATCGTCAGGAATGTCACCGGTAAGAAGGCGGACGCTGGATACAATATTGCTGCCCATAGCCTCGTCGAGCCAGGATTCTTGGTTGTTGCCGGTTTTGATGGCGTCCTGTTTGTCTTTGAGGATGTTGGTTTGGGCAAGGATTGAATTGGCGGTATAGAAGGCAGCGATGACGGAAATGGCGATAATTAAATATTTGGAAAAGATGGTAAATTTGGGAAAAATTCGGGTGTCGCGGCGATTGAGGCGGGAGAGCCAATTACTAAGTCTCATATATGGGAAATTTTATCATAGATTAAGTTAAGAAAATAATAGATAAGAACAAAAACCCCACTGTCTTTGCAAATAGGAAAGGAGAATATTATTGAGTGTTTTGCCAGGATTTGGGGGTGAGTTGATAGTGGGCTCGCTGATTGATGTCGCTATTGGATTTGCCGGGGTCGATAGTGTCGCCGTTGGTGGAAGAAGGAGTTAGATCGTTTAAATTGTTGGCTTCGATGTCTTTTTGGGGAAAAAGTTGGAGCATACCGGTTTGTTGGGTTTCCAGGCCTTCTTTTAGTTCGGTGGGCATGTAGTAGTTTAGTTGGTATTTACCTTGATAAGTGACAGAATTTTTGAGTTCACCGTCGAAAAAAAGTTTGAAAAAACGAGCCAGGAAGCTGAGTGGATTGGGTTTGTCGGGAATGGGACTATTGATTTCAGTATTGCCATGGTCGAGTTGTTCGATTTGGGATTTGGCGGGGATGATTTGGGACATAACGTCGGAACCATTGCCGGCGGGGGCGGCGCCAAGAGGAATGGCGACAGTCTGACGATCGCAGTTGCTGGTATTGCCGGCGTCGTCGAGGTCGCAATTTTCGTAAATTACGCCATAGGAATTGGCTTCAACAGGTTCGATGGCGTATTTATAAAGTTGTTGATAGATATCATCAGGGGCAAAGTTAAAGTTGTGGGAGTTGAGAATGGATTTGGTCTTTGAAGGGATACCAACGGGAAGAGAGGCGGGAGTACAGTCCTGATTTGGGTCGTAAAAGTAGGAGTCATCATTTTTGAAATAAGCGGCGACTTCGCTGATGCGAATTTGGTGGGGGGCGGTGGCAATAATTATGTCGACAGTGGTGCCTTTGGGGTTTTGGAGGCTGTTGGCGGCCTGGATCATACGGCGGGAGATAAGACATTTTTCGACTTTGTAGGGAAGAGCGCGGCGAGCCATATTGGAGGCGCCGATGGGAGTGTTGGGATTGAGGGATTTGAAAGTTTTGGAGATTTCGTCTTTTGGAGCAAAAGGATTGGGAAATTTGTTGGCCAGATGGGAGAAAATTTGACGGAAACCAAGGTTGGTAAATTCAGCAATGTCTTTTTCCTGTTCGACTTTATTTATGGTCTGGTGGGCAAAGATGGTACTGCCGTCAGAGGTACCGATTTTGATAGGGTCGAAGCTTTGTAAAATGGGTGGTTGACGGGTGATTTTTTCGAGAGGTATGGTGTTGGGGTCGACCGGGAGATAGTTTTGGTCGCCGTCGTTGCCGGGATGGACTGGGTCGGCTTTGTCGATGATGATGGGCTCAAAGGCGTGGGAAGTGGAAATTTGAATCTGAATGACAGAAAAGAGAATTAGAAAAAATAGGAAAAATTTAGGTAATCTTGACACAATGTTATTTTACCTTAAATTTGTTTTTATATTGCTTGTAATCATAATTTTTCAATACTCACACCAATCCGTAGCTGCACGGGTTGTGGTTGCGTTTTGAAAAATTAGACTAATCAAAAATTTTTTTATTTATTAGCCGGGAATGACGAAATTGGTGACGTTGATACCGGTGAATTGCTGAATAAATCGAAGGATTAGCCAGGAAATTATGACACCGAGAAGGCCGACAAAGGCCATGGTCAGAGTAGAGCCGGCTTGGGCGACTCTTTTGGGATCATTGAGAGAAAATAGATATTGGAAGGATCCGACTAAAAACATAACAAAGAAGACAATTCCGGCAATAAGAGAGATTACCTGGAGGATGTTATAAAAAAGACATTCAAAACCTTTGATGGTGGCGACGTCATTGTCGGGACCGGCGACGCATTTGGCGTTTTGAGAGGACCATTCTTCCTGGGCAGTTACCGGAGAGGGGGAGATGAGGAAAAATAAACCAGAAATTAGAATTGAGAGGAAAACAAAGTATTTCATGGTTTGATTATACTATACGCGTTTCACCTTAATTCTTGATATAAATTTTTTGATTGAAAAATAGCAATGAAGCTAAACAATCAAAAAATTATATCGGCGAATTAGATAAAAATTATATTTACGGAAATTTTTTTGAAAACAAAAACCCCCCGAAGAGTCGGGGGGTTTGAGGTTTTTGAAAGAAATTAAGGTTGAAGGCTGGGAATTTCAAAGCTGAAGAGGTCAATTCCAAAGACAGCACCAATTAATTTCATAATTGCGAAGGCAGCGAAAACAATGGCCAAACCGATGAGGGCATTGGTGATTTGGTTTCGAGCGGTTTCGACATTTTTTTGATCACCTTGGGACATAACCCAACGGAGTCCTCCCCAGATGAGCATAAAAAAGAAAACAAGGGCAACAATCAGGAGAACTAAACTGATGGCACCGGAAACTAAGGAAGCCGGAGTTAAATTCTCAAGGGCGCTGAAATTGCCTTCAGCGGAAATGTTTATATCCTCGGCAAGTACGGGAGCGAAGGCAAACGCATAGAGGGTTTTGTCTTTTAGTTTTTGGAACATATTTATTCTATTTTTTGGTAAATTTATAAATTTGATTAATTTTAACAGAGAGTTTTAGAAAATTAAAGAGTTGGTAAAGTAAATCTTAGTTGTTGAAGATCGGCAATACCAAAAACGGTGCCAAAAAGTTTGAGAATGGCATAGACAGAGAAAATGACGGTAATACCAACAAAAGCGTAGGTGAGTTCGGTTTTGGCGTCTGAGATTTTTTTGGAGTCGCCGTCGGAGGCAATGAAATGGTAACCGGCAAAAACAATGTGCCAAACGAAATAAAGAACACCAATAATCATGAAAAGAGTAAAGATGGTTTGGATGGCTTTGGATGTATAAGCAACGGGATTGGTAACCGAATCGTTATTGGGGAGGAGAGGATTGTTGATGACGGCTAAAATTGGTTTGATCATAATTAGAGACCCATATTACTAAATAAACTATTGAGGTCGAAAACATTGTTGATGCCGGCGATTTTGGCAAAAAGGGCAGAAATAGCGAGAGCCAAGATAACAATAGTTACGCCAAGAACACCTTCGGTGAGACGTTTTCGGGAGGTTTCGATGTTTTTGGGATCGCCGTTACTGGTGATAAAGGCATAACCGGCCAAAATAATTTGGATGGCAAAATAAATAAAAGCGACAATGGTGAGGATGCCGATGACTCGGCTGATGATGGTTTCGAGGCCGGTGGTAGGAGAACCGTATTTGTTGGGTTCGATACCGGGACCGGTGATGTTGTAAGTGACGGCGTTGATGATTTTCATTTAAGGTCCGACTATTTCCGGATTTAAAATTTTAATGCCGGTGATGCGTTCGACGACACCGGTGAGAACAAAGGCGGAAGCGATGATAACCAGACCGATAAGGCTTTGCCAGATTTTGGCCCAGGCGGTTTCGGTTTTTTTGATGTCACCGTTGGCGGAGATATACATATAGCCGGCGGTGATGAACTGGATAACCATGATAATACCGGCAATGGTGCCGGTGAGTTTGAAAATATTGCTAAGAAAGAGGAAAAGTCCCTGACCTTGGGTACCGGCATTGAAGTAGGAGTTGTTGATTGGGGGAGCGATTTGTCCAAATATGCCTGCCATTTAAAGATTACTGTTTAAAATATTTAGTCCGGTAATAACTTGGACTATTTGGATAATAAAATAGCTTAAAAAAACTATAGCAAATCCAATTAAGGTGTTGACGATGATTCCCTGGGCAGCTTGGGCCTTTTTGGGATCGCTTCCACCTGCGCCAATTATAAACATTAAACCGCCATAAATCAAAAAGATAAGAAGGATAAGTCCGGCAACAGTAAAAGAATTTTTGAGGAGAATGGTAATAAGGGAGCCAGTGTTTTGGTATTGTTGGCCGAGGTTTTGATTACCCCAGGGGATAGCGTTGCCGATGTCAAAAGCTAAAACTGGTTTCATATATAGAGAGATTATACAATAGATAGTGTAGGATTTAGGAAGAGAAGTTAAATATTTGTTATAATACGCCAAATTATTTACTTATGAAAAAAATAATCTGCCTATTGGTTTTGGTATTGTTGGGGACCGGAAGAGTAGAAGCTCAAACCTTTGAAGTAGAAAGGGATCTGACACCGACGGCCAGTGTGAGTGCCACTTTGGTACCGACTAAGGTAGAAGAGCCAAAAGGAAATATTACTGAACCGGGGAGTGAAGAAGCAAGTTATAGGTTGGAGGCGGTATTGAATAAACAGGAAGTGGGCGGTTGGAACGGGTTTAATACCATGAAAAAGATAGTGAGATTGGCGGTTGACAGAGGAGTATCGGCAAATACGATAGTAATAATTCTATTGTTGCCTTTGATAGCGACTCTGGTGGCGGTATTGCATTATATTTTTGGATTGTCGGGTTATGGAATTTTTACACCGACGATGGTGGGAGTGACATTTTTGGCGACCGGAATATTGGGAGGCCTGTTTTTGTTTGCTTTGATTTTGATAATTTCAATTGCGGGAGGGTTGTTTTTAAAAAGATTAAGACTACATTTTTGGCCGGCCAGGTCGATTAATTTGTTGTTTATTTCATTAGGGACTTTTGGAATGATGATAGTGTCATCGTTTTTTAGTTTGATAAATTTGACAAAAATTTCGATTTTTCCAATATTGTTTATGATAATTTTGGCGGAAGATTTTGTGAGAACTCAGTTGGTTAAGAGTAAAAGTGAAGCAAAAAGATTAACCTTGGGAACTTTGGTGTTGGCGATTTGTGGAGCTTTGATGATGAATATCAGAGTGGTACAGGAGATGGTGTTGTTGAATCCGGAGATAGTGGTACTGCTAGTATTAGTGATTAATATTTGGGTGGGGAATTACAGCGGAATTAGAATGTCGGAATTGAGCCGATTTAAAAAGGCGATCAGAGATCAGTCGAAACCGATTAGAAATAAATAAAATTTTGGGAAATAAAAATATTTATGTTGGGGATTAATTTAAAACAATACAGACAGTTTTTGACAATAAATGAGAGAAATAAGATGTATTTGAGAAGAAATTCGGTAAAAGGGAGACTGATAGCCGACAGTAAATGGAAAACAAAAAGGATTTTGGCCAAGGCGGGGGTGGGGGTGCCTAAAATGCTGATAAAATTTAAGACGGTGACGGGGGTGGAAAAATACGACTGGAATAAACTGGATGGAAATTTTGTGGTTAAACCGGTGTCGGGATATGGCGGAGACGGAATAGTAATTGTGAGAAAAAGAGGAAAATGGGCAGGAGAATGGCAAAAAATGGATGGAGAGACGGTAACGACACATAATTTGAAAATGCACTGCAGGGAAATTTTGGCGGGAAAATATAGTTTGCACGGGATGCCGGATAGTGTTTTGGTAGAAGAAAGAATTAAAATTCATCCGATGTTTTTGAATTTAACTAAATCGGGAACGCCGGATATTAGGGTAATTGTGTATAACAACATACCGGTGATGGCGATGTTGAGAGTGCCGACAGAGAAAAGCGGAGGGAAGGCAAATTTGCAACAAGGAGCTATAGGAATGGGAGTAGATATGGCGACGGGAATTACTACTTTTGCGATTATGGGTAAGGGAGAAGAGATAAAAAGGATTTATGACTTTAAAAAGAAAAAGAAAATTAAGGTAAACGGTATCAAAATTCCGATGTGGAAAGAAATTTTGGAGACGGCAGTGAGTTGTCAAAAAGCGATACCTGAGTTGGGATTTATGGGAGTGGATGTAGTGTTGGATAAAGATAAGGGACCAGAGGTGCTGGAAGTAAATCACAGGTCGGGATTGTCGATTCAAATATGCAATAAGGCAGGATTGAAACAAAGGATTTTGAGAGTGGAGGGAATTCCGGTGAGGTCGGTAAACCATGCAATAACATTGTCGAGATATTTGTTTGGGGAAAGTTTTTTTGAGAAAGTTGAAGCTAAGGAGATGGCGAAGGTAGTCGAGCCTCTGGAAATAGTTAAGATTAAATTGGGGAAAGGTAAAAAAAATGTTAGGGAAGTAAGGGCGAAGGTGGATACCGGGGCATTTCGGAGTTCGATTGATAGAAATTTGGCTTCTGAGCTGGGTTTGTTGGTTGAAAATAAGGTGTTATATTACAGACATTACCGATCGAGTTTGGGGAAGCATAAAGATAGGCCGGTGATAGGTTTGACTTTTTGGCTAAAAGGGAAAAAGGTGATTACGGCGGTAAATGTAGCTGACAGACACAAACTCAGAACTAAATTTTTATTGGGTAGAAAGGACTTGGAGGGTTTTTTGGTGACAGCAAGAAGGAGTTAAAATTTAATTTTAAAAAATATGATGACCAAGATAGCATTATTTTATGGAGGGAAGATTACTAAGCATTTGGTGTTGGTGCGTCAGGCGGCTCGAGATATGGGAGTGGATTTGCAATTGATTTCTTATAATCAAGTTTGTTTTGACACCGAAAATGGGGAAATTAAAATAAGAACAAAATCCCTCGAAGAAGGAGATTGGGTGGATATAAATGGTTTTGATGTAGTGTTTTTTAGGACAACGGGAAAACACGGAGAAGAGGTGGATTTGGTGGTGGAGGAGATAAGGAAGGGAGGCGGGAAGGCTGTAATAGTGGATCCGATAGTAAAATTTGGAAAACCGAGTTATGCCTGTAAAGCCTGGCAAATGTTGAAGCTGAAGGAGGCGGGGATAGATGTGCCAAAAAGTGTTTACGGGAGTTTGTGGTATTTGTTTGATTATATGAAGAATCAAGAGAATCTTTCTAGCAACAATTTTTCTTCGCTTCATGATCGTGATGTCATTGGGCTTCAGAAAAATATTGCTTCGAAAGATTCTGACAATTCTCAATTTAATTTTCCGGTAATAATAAAGGGAAGTAGTGGAGACAGAGGGACAAGAGTATTTAAGGCTGATAATTTGGAGGAATTGGAGGAGTTGGTGAGAAATTTGAGAAAGTCGGAGACGGAGGAGGGGAAAAGATATATGTTGCAGGAATATATAGAAAACGATGGGGATTATAGAATATTGGTGTTGGGTAAAAAGGTGTTGGGGGTGATGAAAAGATCTTCACAAAGTAAAGATGAGTTTAAAAACAATTATAGTGTGGGCGGAAAGGTGGAAGTAGCAGATTTGCCGGAAGAGATTAAGCAGTTGGCGGTGAAGGCGGCTGAGGTGTGCGGGTTGTGGGTGGCGGGAGTGGATGTGGCTTTTCGTAATTTTGACAAATTAAGACCGGTAATTTGGGAGGTGAATAAAGGTCCTCAGTTTAAAGGGTTTATGGAAGCGACGGGGATTGATGTACCCAAAGAAATAGTTAAATTTTTAGTAAGTTTAAAAAAATGAGACTAATAAACAATCCTTGATAAATTTTTTCGAGCTTCATGATCGTGATGTCATTGGGCTTCGAAAAAACTTATCTGCGGATTGTCAATTATTATAAGGATTATTATATATAGTATGACCAGAACCCCGATGCTTGTAGAAGGCTTTAAACGGGACGGCAAATTAATAATTTAATTTAAATAAATAAGATGCGTAAAATATTAGTATTGACGATGAGTCAACAACAAAGTAATTATGAGGTTAGTCGATTGGAGGTGGAGGCAGGAAAAAAGGGGGTGGAGATAAATAGGGCGTTATATAAGGATTTGGAATTTAAATTGGAAAATGGGTTGACCGGAGCGTATGTTAAAGGAGAAAAAATTGAAGAGGAAAATTATGGGGCGGTATGGTTTAGAGTGGCCGGGACAAAAACAGGGAAATATATAGAAGCCAGAAATTTACTTATTCGGATTTTGAGAAATAAAAATATTTTTGTTACCAATGGACAGAGTTATTTGGATTGGTCGAGAATGGGGAAAATATCGCAGTATGGGGTATTTGCTGAGAATGAAATTCCGGTGGTGCCGACCAGGATTTTTTATACAAAGGAACAGATATTAAATAGTATGATGATGAGGGAAGCGGAATTGGGTTGGCCGGTGATTACTAAATTTGAAAGGGGGTATCAGGGAAAGAGTGTCAAAAAATTTAAATCAGAAGAGGAGGTAAGGGAATGGTTAAAGGATAAGGATGAAAAATGGCTGGGGACTTATTTGTGGCAAAGGTATTTACCCAGTAGATGGGATTTGAGGGTGATAGTGTTGGGAGGGAAGGTGGTTGGGGCAATGAAGAGATCGGCCTTGGGCTCTGAATTTAGATCAAATTTTTCATTGGGAGGAAAGGTAGAAAAATGGGATTTAAGCGAAGATGATGCAAGATTGGCGGAAAAAGTGGCGAGAGTGTGTAAGCTTGATTATTGCGGGGTGGATATTATGAAAGATTCTGTAGAGAAGAATGCCAAAAGTTATATCTTGGAAGTAAACAGACAGTGTCAATTTAAGGGGTTTGAAGAGTCAACAGGAATAAATGTAGCCGGATTGGTAGTAGACATATTGAAAGAAAAGCTTTAATATTTTTGTATGAAGCTTGGGAAAATAGTCGGATTTTTTGTTATGTCGATTTTGTTTGGCTTGATGACAGGGGAGGTTGGGGCAGTGGAGAGTTGTATGTGGTGTGGAACGAGTTGTATAGAAAGAGATCCAAATGTCAGATATAACTGTTTAAGTGTTGAACCACCGGAAGGAAAAGAGTGTTTGTTGCTTAATAATAGTTGTGTGATTAAAGAGGTGGCAAGTAAGGTAACACCAGTGATAAAACCGGTGGCGACAGGTGTGGTTGGTGAGGCGGGGGTGACTTGTATGTGGTGTGGAACAAATTGTATCGTTAAGGTCCCGAACGTGAGATATAACTGTGTTGATATTTTGCCTCCGGAGGGACAGGAATGTGTTGCAGTAAATAATAGTTGTGTAATTAAGATGAGTAGGGTGACACCAGTGGTAAAGCCAGTGATTTCAGGTAGCGTCAGTTGTTTTAAGTGTCAAAACGGAGCTTTGCTTGGTCATAATTTGGGAAATGCAAATTGTGATGGTACCGTGGACAGGTCTGATTATGGATTTTGGAAAAATGAATTTATGCTTCAAAAACGGGGTTTGGTGGAAAATACGAAATTTATGGCTGATTTTAATTGTGACGGGAAGACGAATATGAGAGATTTTGCAATTTGGAAGGTGGGTTATTTGGTGTCAAGATTTAAAGCAGTGGTGACATCAGCAATTTCACCGGCAGCGAGCGGGGTGATAAAGAATCCGACAATAATTCCTAAAAATACTCCAATATCGACCCCAAAGATATTACCGGTGATAACTGAGGTGGTGAAAGTTCCGACGATAAGTCCAAAAATTATTCCCGGAGTTACTTGTGTACCAAGGCCGGATTGTTTGGACGCGGCAGTCCCCTGTAAATTAGTAGAGCCGGCGGATGGTTGGTGTCCTAAATCGATAGTTACAACAGGACCGGTTATAGATGTTAAAAATGATTAGTTTTTTTTTAAAATGAAAAATTTTTTTAAATTAATTGGCTTATTGATTTTGATAGGGGCTTTGGCGGGAGCAGTTTTTTTGGTTCAAAGAATTCAGGAGACAAGAAGGGGGGCGACATATGGAGGGGTTGATTTGATATTTTTGCCTAGTGATAAAGCATTAAAGAAAGGGGAGAGGTTTACAGTAACAGTCAATTTTGATGCAAAAGAATTTAAGCCAGCCGGAGTGGATTTGAGAATTAAATATGATCAGACCAGACTAAGAGCGATTGATATTGTACCGGTGGTAAAGGAATCGATTGAGGGATTGGCCTTTTTTCAAAAATCAGAAGATGTTTTGGATACCAGAATTGATCAGGCTAAAGGATATATATATTTGGCGGGGATAAACATGGAAGAGAGTGAGGCAAAAATGGTATCGGTACAAGCTTTGGCTAGGATACATTTTGAGGCAATTGGATCGGGAGGAGTGGCGACGGTGACTTTGGATAGCGGATACAATAATATGATTACCGGTTTTAGGTCGGACGGTGGTACGGATTTGGATTTGGCTATAAGTGCGATAAAAGTGGGGAAATATACTCTTGAGGGGACGGTGTTGCCAACTAAAACTATTACAGTGTTACCGTCAAAGACGGTGACTTTGGTACCGGTATTGACAGGAGTGGTAAAAGTGACGCCGACATTTATAGATGGTTGTCCCAAGATTGTAGTGCCGGATGGTTGTTATCTGGAGAAAGTTAATTGTATAGATATAGTTGCTCCTTGTTGTCCGGTGTTGAGATGTCCGGGGACGACAGTGAAACCTACCAGTCCGGTGGCGACGGGGACAGCTAACAAGTGTCAGGTTTGTAGTAATGGAAGAGATAAGTCGAAAGGGGATGCCAATTGTGATGGAGGGGTGGATTTGACAGATTTTGAATTTTGGAGGTCGGAAATGTTTGATCAGGGAGGATATTTGGGGACAATTAGAAATAATTGGAAGTCTGACTATGATTGTGACGGAAAGGTGACAGTGTTTGATTTTGAGCAATGGAGAAAAAATAGACAATGACAAAGATAAAAACAATATTGTTTATGGTGGTTGGTCTGATGGCATTGGCGGGAGGGGTGGTGTTGGTGAGAAATGTACAGGAAACAAGGAGGGGGGCATATTTAAGTAAACTTGATTTGAGTGTCTGGCCGGATAGTAAGACTAATATGCAGGTTGGTGAAAAAGTAACGGCGACAGTAAAAATGGATGCCAAAACTTATCGGATTTCGGCGATTGATTTGAGAATGGGTTTTAATTCTTCGACTTTTGAAGTGGAAAGTATTGAAATTCAAAATAGTTTTGATAAAAAAATGAAAAATGAAGTGGTAGACGGAAGAATAGTGATTATTGCCGGGAATAGTAATGCTGATGAAACTAAATTACCAACAGGAGTATTTGATGTAGCGAAAATTGTCTTTGTGGCTAAGGCGGCAGGAAATTTAAATTTGACCTTACCGGAGTATCAGGTACCGGCAACGCAGTCCAGCGCAAGCGGTGATAATAAGATGGAAATGAATTTTTTACCGGCCAGTTATAGTGTGGGAGGCGGAGGAGGAGCGAGTACTCCCCCAGTTTCTGAGAATTTTGCAACGGCCGATCTGACAATTAATCCGGTAGTGGCGATTTTGAAAAAAGGGGAATCGACTGAGGTGGTGGTGAGGGTGGATGCAAAACAAACCAGAATATCAGGGATTAAACTTGATTTGGTTTATACTTCCAATATTATTGATCCTAGTAATCTGGTGACTTCGAGTAGTTTTGATGTGCCAGCGGAATCGGCGGTAATAGATAAGACAAATAAAAAGATTTCGGTTTATTTGGTGTCGAGTAAGGCGGCTAACAGTTTGCCGACAGGAGTAATTGAGGTAATGAGATTTAAGGTGACAGCGGTTAACAGTGGTTTGGTGATATTTAGAGTGAATGATAATTATTTAGTGACAGGCAGTAATCCTAATAGTGATGTTAAGACGGTGGGTTTGAATTTGGGAACAGGGAGAGTGACGATTGTAGAGACAGCATTGACTCCAGTACCAACGGACAAACCATCACCGACAGATAAACCGACACCGACTGAAATACCACCGACGGGAGATTATCCGGTGTTGAACTTTAAAATGGCTTTTGAAGGAATGGATGTGAACGGGGGATGTGCTGATGGGTGGCCAGTGACAATAATTGTGTTGGGGCAAAACGGAGAAAGTAAAACATATCATAATTTGACTTTGCAAAGAGATACGGCAATTAAAGACAGAGCGGTTTACAGAAGGAGTTTGGAGTTGAAAGGATTTAACCAAACCAGTAATTTGGCAGTATTTATTAAAGGACCGAAGCATTTACAAACAAAATATGGAGTAAATAATCAGACGGCATTTTATAATATGGCAGGAGGGCAGATTTCGGTGACAAATGATGTAAATAGTTCCATTTGGTATGATTTTTCAAAATATCCATTGTTGCCGGGAGATATTATGGCAGGAAACAGTGAAGGGCAGGACGGATTGGTTAATGGAATGGACTTTGCCAGAATGAAGGCGTTGGCGATTACCCATGAGACTTGGGGAGAAGGTCAGTTTAGAAATGGAGATTTGGATGGGAATTGTCAATATAATTCGAGAGACATAACTTTGTTGAAAAATTCACTAAACGAGAAATTGGATATATTGTATTAGGTAAAAAGTTGAGATTGGCGTTAAAGCAGTGAAATGTTATACTACTTTTACGTTTTTGGGTGATTAGCTCAGTTGGTTAGAGCACTGTCCTGATAAGACAGGGGTCGGAGATTCGAGTTCTCCATCACCCACCAGTGATTTTTTGGATAGAAAATAGTGTAGTAGAATAGAGAGAGATGAGGTATCAAAAATTAATTAAATTGATGGCTTTGGTAACAGCGACGGTGATAGTGATATTTGGGAGTTTTGGAAATATGTTGAGGACGGTGAAATTTGGTTTGAGAAAGTAGAATTTGTGGGATAATGAAACAGATGAAGACTATGGGGCTAAAAATATTGATTTTGGTTTTGGTGGTATTTTTGGGGGTGGGTTGGTATGAGTGGTTTACAGGCAGATGGCAAATTATTAATCCATTATCTAGAAAAAATAAGGTGTCTGAAAATAAAATTGAGGTGGTGGGATTTTTACCAAGTTGGATGGTGGGGAAAACAAGAATTTATGGAGACGAGGTGGATAGTCTTATATTTTTGGGGGTGGAAGTAAATAGTGAAGGCGAGTTGGTGTGGGATGTACAGGGTAAAAAGATAAATAATGAAGAATATTTGAAGGTGAAAAATAATGTGGCAAAAAATGGGGGTAAAAATATATTGGGAATAAAACAATTTGGGGATGATAATTTAGATTTGTTGATTGGTGATAAGGAAAAAAGAGATAGGTTGATAAATGAGTTGGAGGGAGTGGTGTTGGCGGGGAATTTTGACGGAGTTAATGTGGATTTTGAATATCAAAGTAGTCCGGTAAAGGTGATGTCGGATGATTTTGTGATGTTTTTGGGGGAGCTGAGGGAGGCAAATTTAGGAGAAATTAGTTTGGATGTATTTGCTAATACGGTAATCAAGGGGGAAAAAGAGGGGTTGGATAAGTTGTTGAATAATTTGGATCAGTTGATAGTAATGGGATATGATTTTCACAGACCAGGGAGTAATTATGCAGGACCGGTGGCACCGATAGGGTCGGGAATGGGAGAGCCGAGTTTAGGAGATGTGGTAAACAGAATAAATTTAGAGCAGTTGAATAGAAAAAAAATGGTGTTGGCTTTGCCGTTGTATGGATATGAGTGGAGGACAGAGGATGAAAATTATGGTTCGAAGGTGGTGCCGGGATATTCACAGATGGCCAGTTATAAAAGAGCCGGAGATTTGTTGAAGGATGAAGATTATAAGGTGGTGGACATGAAAGAAGTGGATGTGAAGGATATGAGCGAGTTGGAACCCGGAGTGATTAGGTTATATTTTGATGAAATTGCCAAGAGCCCATGGATGGTTTACAAGGAAGAAGTAACAAAAACGGAGAGACAGAGAATAAGTAAATATTCAACCAGAACCCGGTTGGTGACGGTTACAAGTGAGGAGTATTATCAGATTTATTTTGAAAATTTGGTCAGTATGAAGTATAAGTTTGATTTGATTAAAGAGAATGGTTTGGGAGGGTTGGGATTTTGGGCTTTGGGGTATGAGGGGGAGGAAAGTGAAGTGTGGAGAGAACTAGAAAAGATAGTTAATTAGTATTAACCGTTGTTTTTGAGCCATTTTTCCCGTTTGAGATAGAGATAGCCGAGGATTAGGACAGCACCGATGACAGTGAGGACACTTTCGATTTTGTCCAATCCGTGAGCGAGGGAAATGAAGGCTTCTCCCATTTGATAACCAACGAGACCCAGAATTACTGAGCGGATGATGAGAGCCAGAAAAATCATGGGGTAAAATTTGGATGGGGTAATGCGGAAACCACCGCAAAAAGCGGAAACCAGGGAAACGGGAACAATGGGGATGGAGGCGGCAACAAGGATGAAAACTTCATCTTTGATGGATTTTTGGAAATCGGATTTGACTTTTTCGATAAGACTCCAGCTGATACCGATGTATTTACCGAATTTTTCAATAAAAGGACGGCCGCCATAGTAAGCAATTAGATAAACCATACTGGTACCGATGATGGCACCGATGGAGTATGGAAGTGAGACCCGGGTGAAAACTTGCCATACAATTTCAAAAATAGGCTGATTGTGTTCGATTAAAAAGGCACCACCGGCCATAGTTATGATGGGAGAAGGAATGGGGACAATGATTTGTTCGATAAGACCACCGAGGAACATTGATAATAAGCCGTGTGTTTGGACTAAGCCAAGAATGTAGTTGAGGATATCTTCCATATTCATATAGTATATAGAGCGATTATTTTTTTGTAAAAAGATAATATTTTTTAATTAATCTGCCATTTGACTAGGTATAAATATTAAGGTAAAATAGGAACACTTGCAGAAACTAGAAGCGCATAAAATGCTAAAAAAATACCTATTTACACAATCAAAAAAGATGGAAAGATAGGTGACGTGTACATAAGGTCGTAGCGCCGAAAGCAAAGCAAGCTTTCGGTCTTTTTTTGTCTGCAAGGCAGATAATGCACATTTTAAATAGGATTTGAACCTGCTGGGCAGGAAAAGCCAAAAGGGCAGGCAAATTTAGGGCCTGTGGCTTAGTTGGTTATAGCACCTCGTTTGCAACGAGGGGGTCGGGAGTTCGAATCTCCCCAGGTCCACAAAAAAGATTTCAGAAACTAGAGATATGAAACTAGGAGTACAAATCTTTGTCCCTAGAAATGGGGATCTTACTTTAACAATCTATTGAATCAAAGTAACTAAGTAAAAAAACAATTTCACGTCCCGAGGTAAACTCGGGATAAATCCCGGTGTAATAACCGGGGTAATTCCGGTGGGAATCGGAGTGAATCTTGGCAACTAAATTGAGTTGCCGATTCCGGAGTAATCCGGAATAAATTTATTAAAGAATTTGAATAAAGCAAATGGTGGATGCCTTGGTCGCTAAGGCCGAAGAAGGACGCGGAAGACTGCGAAAATGTTCGGGGAGCCGTCAACAGGCTATGATCCGGACGTGTCCGAATGGAGTAATCCACTCTGATGAAAGTCAGATTACTGTCCCGATTTATCGGGGCGGAGGTAAGCCGGGGAACTGAAACATCTAAGTACCCGGAGGAAAATAAATCGTATGAGATTCCGTTAGTAGCGGTGAGCGAACACGGAAAAGCCTAAACCCCGACCGCAAGGCTGGGGGGTTGCAGGGTCCAGTTGTATGATGTGAAAGATTAGAAAAAGTTTCTGGAATGAAACACCAAAGAGGGTGAGAGTCCCGTATTTAAAAATCTAGTAACATTTTGACAGGATACCTAAGTACCGCGGTCCACGTGTAATGTCGCGGGAATCTGGGGGGACCAACCTCCAAGGCTAAATACTTTAGCGGACCGATAGTGAACTAGTACCGTGAGGGAAAGGTGAAAAACACCCAAAGTATGGGAGTGAAATAGATCTGAAACCATTTGCTAACAAACAGACAAAGTCCTTCGGCAGCAATGCTCAGGATGATGTCGTGCCTATTGAAGAATGAGCCTGCGAGTGTTTTTGATTGCCAAGTTTAAGTCGCCAAAGGCGACGAAGGCGGAGCGAAAGCGAGTCTGAACAAGGCGTTAGGCAATCAGATATAACCCGAAACCAGTTGAGCTAACCATGAGCAGGGTGAAAGTCGATGAAAGTCGGCTGGAGGCCCGAACCGTTCAATGCTGCAAAATTGTCGGATGACTTGTGGTTAGAGGTAATATGCCAATCGAAACTGGAAATAGCTGGCTCTCTCCGAAATATATATAGGTATAGCGTCTAGTGTTTCTCTGTGGGGGTAGAGCTACTGAATGAATGTTTTTGACGCAAGTCAAGGCATTTAACCAAACTCCGAATACCGCAGAATTAAGCTAGGCAGTCAGTCCGACCGGGCTAAGCTGGCCGGGCGAGAGGGGAAGACCCCAGACTCTCAATTAAGGTCTCTAAATCTATGCTAAGTGGGAAAGGTAGTGGATTGCCTAAGACAGGCAGGAGGTTGGCTCAGAAGCAGCCATCCTTTAAAGAAAGCGTAATAGCTCACTGTTCGACCCTTCGGGGCCGGCAATCTGCGCCGAAAATGTAACGAGGCTAAAGCATAGTACCGAAATTGGAGGTTTCTTTTTAGATTTATCTAAAAAGGAGCAGTAGGAGAGCGTTCTGACAGCGGTGAAGGTCAAGGCGTAAGCCAGGCTGGAGCGGTCAGAAGCGAGAATGCAGGCATGAGTAACGAAACTCAAGTGAGAACCTTGAGCGCCGAAACACCTAAGGTTTCCTCAGCTACGTTGTTCGACTGAGGGTTAGGCGATCCTAACATGAGCCCCGAAGAATCGGGGGTAGTGGATGGACAACCGGTTAATATTCCGGTCCTTCCTTTAATTCGTTTTAAGTTGGGGCATGACGACATATGGAAAATTTAGTCCCGCAGTGAAATTGCGGGATTTAAGCGAGGTAGCAAGAAGGAATTGGAAAATCCGTTCCTTCGTTATAAAGTGAGACGCGAATAAAACTGCGACGAAAGTCGTAGAATTAGATTGACCCCATGTGTCCGAGAAAAGTGTCGCAACTAGAATTAAGGGAATTCGTACCAAAACCGACACTGGTGGGTAGGTCGAGTAGACCTAGGCGATTGGAAGAAAGATAGTTAAGGAACTTGGCAAATTATCTGGGTGTAAGCTTTGCAAGATACCCTGACCGGTGTAACAACCGGCCTACAACAAAAGAATGCATGGCGACTGTTTATCAGAAACACAGGTCTCTGCAAACCCGTAAGGGGAAGTATAGGGGCTGAAACCTGACCGGTGCCAGAAGGTTAAGAAGGCGGGTGATTTTCGATTTATCGGATTCTGCCTGTTTTATAAGCCCTGGTGAACGTCAGCAGTAACTCTAACTGTTCTAAGGTAGCGAAGTCCTTTGTCGTGTAAGTTACGACCCGTATGAAAGGTTTAACGACTGTGCAACTGTCTTAACTATCTATCCAGTGAAATTGAAAGAGCGGTGAAGATGCCGTTTAGTTACGGAAGGACAAAAAGACCCCATGAAGCTTTACTGGATCTTTACATTGATAAGAATTTGAATATTGTCGAGCGTAGGAGGGAGCCTTCGGGCGCCAATGGAACACCTCCCTTGTTCATTTTTAAATCTAACCTAAACCGATGAATCTCGGTTGGGAACAGTGTATGGTTGCTAGTTTGCCTGGGGCAGGCACCTGCAAAAAAGTAACGCGGGTATACAAAGGTCAACTTGGTCCGGCAAGAAATCGGACTGTTAGTACAAAAGTATAAGTTGGCTTGACTGTGAGACATACTAGTCGAGTAACACCATTTATTTGGAGTTAGTCCCGGCGTTAGTCCGGGATCAGGGTCGAAAGACGGTTTTAGTGATCCTCGTGACCCATTTGGTATGGGCACGGGCTTACTGGATAAAAGCTACTCTGGGGATAACAGGCTGGTCGCATCCGATAGTTCATATTGACGATGCGGTTCGGCACCTCGATGTCGACTTGGCGCATCCTGGCCCTGAAGAAGGGGCCAAGGGTTGGTCTGTTCGCCCATTAAAGCGCTGCGTTAGTTGGGTTCAGAGCGTCGCGAGACAGCTCGGTCTCTATCCTCCGTAACCGTTTGATTCTTGAAGGGATTCGTCTACAGTACGAGAGGACCTAGACGAGGGAACCTCTAGTGTGCCAGTTGTCCTGTCAAGGGCATCGCTGGGTAGCTACGTTCTTATAAGATAATTGCTGAAAGCATCTCAAGCAAGAAGCTGACCCTAAGATTAGGAATCAATGTCCGATTTATCGGACGAGAGATCGCCGGGAGACTACCGGTTAATACTTTGGGCGTAGAAGACCAGTAATGGTTTAAGCTAACCAAAGGATAGATCGATAAAATTTTTTAATAAAATTAAGGGCTCGACGTAAGTCGGGTTTTACCTAGACGAGGTTTGGGTGAGGAATGGGCCTTAGGGCCCACCTTCGCTTAAGCTTCGGCGGGTAAACAACTCAATTTAGAGGCCAAGATTATGGAATTTCCGATGTATTATCGGAAAAAATGTTTTTTTACTTAAGATCCCGATGCAAAATCGGGATAAAAAATTGTTAACACAATTTTTTAGTTTTTGGGTTCTGGTCACCAGAGCAAGATGGAACCACCTCTTCCCATTCCGAACAGAGTCGTGAAACGTTTTAGCGCCGACAATAGCTTTCCTGCAAGGGATCTTGAAGATAGGTCGTGGCCAGAACCGAGAAACTAAAGCCAATCCCTCTAAATCTCCCTTTGACAAGGGAGACTTTACGGATGATTCAATAGAGAGTTAAAAATTAATCCCGCATTTGGCGGGATTTTTTTTGTGATATATTTGGTTAGTTAAAAATTGTTAAATATTTTGATGGAAACAATAATTGAAGTAAAAATAGGAGATCATTTTAATAGGCATGATTGGGGGCGCTGTAGTGGAGCGGGAGAGTGGAGCAGAGATGGAATTAGATGTGAAAAGACATCATCGGAGACAAGTTTTGAAGCTTATTTTTTTGCTGACTGTCCGGTGTGCAGAGAGTCGACAAAAGGTTCTTTTTATAGAAAAAAGCGTATATTTTTGGGAAGGGTGATATAGGGAAGAAAAATTATCGGGTTGATGTTATAATACTTAAGTTTTTAAGGTTATTTGTTTATTTGGGGTAATCAATCCCTCGATAAACCCCTTATGGGGTTTTTTTATTTCTGCAGGGCAGAACTTAATATGGCTAAAAAAGAAAAAGTTGTAAAAAACAAAAAGAAAGAGATATTGACGATGGAGGATTTGTTAAAATCAGAAGGAGTTGAGTTAGTTGGTTTTAAAAAAGGACAGGAAGTAAGGGGAAAAATTACTTCAATCAAAAATAAAGCAATTTATATTGATGTCGGAGGAAAATCGGATGCGGTGGTAGGAGGTAAGGAGTTTGAATTTGTAAAAGATTATGTGGCCGATTTGAAAGTCGGTGATGAAATTGAAGTTCAGATAAAATCTCCGGAGAATGATAAGGGACAGATATTGGTCTCGATTAGAGGGGCGGCTTCGGGTTATGGTTGGAATTATTTTACCGATAAACAAAAAAATGAAGGTGAAGTGACGGTATTTGCCAAGGAATTAAATAGGGGTGGAGCAGTGGTAGTGGCGCCGTTTGGTTTTTATGGATTTGTACCGGGATCTCAAATCGGAGAAAAATATGATGGTGATCCGGAAAAAATGTTGGGTAAAAAGGTTAAAGTAAAAGTATTGGAAGTGGACCAGGAAAAAAACAGACTGGTGTTTTCGGAAAGATTGGTATCGGAGCCGGGTAAGGTAGGGAAGGAAAGTGATGCAATTGATGCTTTGAAAGTAGATACGGTATTTGAGGCAGAAATTGTGAGAGTCGAACCTTTCGGAATTTTTGTAAAGATTGACTATAAATACAAAGAACAGGAATTAAGTTTGGAGGGTTTGGTACATATTTCGGAAATTTCATGGGAGAAAGTGGATAATTTGACCCAAATGTACAAAGCAAAAGAAAAAATTCAGGTTAAATTGATCAATAAAGACGAGGGGAGATTGCAATTTTCAATAAAAAGAATGTCAAATGATCCCTGGCAGGATATTTCTGATAAATATCCAAAAGAAAAGGAAGTTTCCGGGGTGGTGGTAAGGATTGCTAATTTCGGGGCTTTGGTGAAATTGGAGGCGGGAGTGGAAGGGTTGGTGCATGTATCGAAATTGGTAAATGGGGTTAATTTGAAAGAAAATGAAGAGGTGGATGTTTACATTGAAAGTATTGATACCGCCAAAAGGAAAATTTCTTTGGGATTGGTGGAGAGTGATAAGAGCAAGGTGATATACAAATAAAATCAATTTTGTGGCGTTACTTGCAAAGATCAAAAGAGGGGGTCATCCAAATTGGATGAATTCTTTTGGCTCTTATTCTTTGCAAGTTTAGGATGGTCGTTGACCTCGGTGCCCGCACTCCGGACCATAGATCGGGTCCGGAGTGCGAGACTCAGGAGACTTATGGCTTGGCAGCCATGGTCTCCTGGGCGGCGGCCTGCCGCTCGGCAGCATCGGCGATGCGCCGAAGCTCCAAACACAGGTCGCAGGCCTCGAGGTTTTCCCCGGTGGCAAAGGCCGTCGGGGTTGGGGTACAGGTCGGAAAGAATCCGTCATCCCCGGAGGGGGTGGCGGTTGGATCCGGCTTGCTTGGTGTGTCGGTCGGGTCCGGCTGGGCAGTCGGATCCGGCTTGTCGGTGGGGTCCGGTTGGGTGGTGGGAGTGGATTTTTTCTCGAGGTCGGGACAAGTCCCTTCCTCAACTTTTTCCCAAGGCCAATGAAGGCTATGGGATGGAATCCACTTGCACTTTCCTGTGACTCGGTGTTGTACCCAGTCACAGGTAATGCCTGAGTTGCCCTGAGGAGGGCATTCTTCCTCAGGCCTGCCACCGGCCGAAACACCGGGGAGGGCGGGGGAGAAAACACCCGCCAAGAGGGCTGCTAGAATTACGCAGCCAAGGACAAACGATACAGATACTTTCTGCATTTCAATCTCCTTTTGAAAATTTTTTTCCTTGAAATTCAAGGCTCAGAGCCGGGGATAATACCCAATTATCCGCGATTTTGAGCCTTGATGGAGATAATTCAAGCTATGACCATCCTATTTGTTAAGGAGCATTCAAGAGCTGAATGGATTATGGGCAAATCCTAGGCGCAAAGCCAAGGTAGCCTATAATTACAGGATTATTGTACTATAGGATATATATTTAGTCAAGATAGGGGGAAGATTGGGAAAAATTAAGATCAGGCTTTTAAATTGATATAATAGAGTATGGCAATGAAAAGGGGAGAATTTCAAAATGACTTAAGGAGAAATTTGATGGGACTGGATTTGAGTAGTATAAAGTTGACTGATCTGGAAAGAAGAAGGACGGAAATGTTGATGGAGGGAATGGATATAAAAAGTATTGCCAAGGAGGAAGGAGTGAGCGGGTCTTCAGTAAGGGGGACTTTGTGTTTTGTGGATGTGAAAGTTTATTTGCATTTGAATACTTTGGGTAGGTAAATAAATATAAAGGTAGGATGGGTAGAAATTGTGATGGCTTTATGAGAGGCTGCAGGAGTGATGAAAAATGCAAAACCCACCCCCTACCCCCTCCCTTGAAGAAAGGAGGGGAAGAAAAAATAAGAAAAAGAAATAGTATAGATGATAGAATTGTGAATGGCTAAAGTTAAAGAGACGATGTTTGTGTGCACTAATTGTGGGAATGAATTCAATAAGTGGATGGGGCAGTGTAGTTTTTGTAAAGAGTGGAATAGTCTGAAAGAGGTGAAAAATAATTTATCAAAAAAGGCGGGGACAAGGTCGGCCCGTACGGAAAAAATAGAGGTAAGAAATTTGGCAAAATTGGATGAAAATAAGGAAAGAAATAATGAAATTATTTCTACTACAATAGGGGAATTTGACAGAGTATTGGGTAAAGGAATTGTTCGAGGTTCGGTGGTGCTGTTTTCGGGAGAACCGGGGATAGGTAAGAGTACACTTTTGACGCAATTGTTGGGAAAAGTAAGAGGGCTGTATGTAGCCGGAGAGGAATCACCGGAACAAATTAATTTGAGGGTGAAAAGATTAGGTTTGAATGCAAAAAACATCGATGTTTTGGCCAGTAATTCAATTGAGGAGTTGGGCGAGGTATTGGATCGAGCAAATAATGTGTTCAATATCGTGGTAGTTGACTCGATACAGGTGATGAGTACAGAAAATGTCGGTGGAGCGGCGGGGTCGCCGGGACAAATAAGGGAGTCGACATTCCGGTTGGTGGAAATGGCAAAGAGATTGGGGGTGGCAATTTTTGTGGTCGGACATGTTACCAAAGAAGGGGACATCGCCGGACCGAAATTGTTGGAACACATGGTGGACACGGTGTTGTATTTTGAGGGAGAAAGAAACGGAGACTTGAGAATTTTGAGGACGACTAAAAATCGGTTTGGACCGACAGACGAGGTGGGAGTTTTCAGGATGGAGGAGGGTGGACTTAAAGAAGTTCGGGGTGATGAAATTAATTTGGTTTCCGGAGGGGAGAACACGGTGGGGTCGGCGGTGACGGTGGTGTTGAATGGAAATCGGCCAATGATGATAGAGATACAGGCTTTGGTGGTAGAAAGTTTTGCGCCGATGCCAAAGAGAGTGTTTTCCGGAGTTGACTATAATCGGGGACAATTATTGGTGGCGGTGACCCAAAAGGTGTTGGGAATTCCGCTTTATAAATATGATGTATTTATTGCGGTCAGCGGGGGAATAAGGCTGGATGATACCGGAGCGGATTTGGCAGTGGTGGCGGCAATGTGGAGTTCGTATAAGGAAAAGGCGTTGACAAAAAATTCTGTTTTGGTGGGTGAGGTGTCGCTTTTGGGAGTGGTGAAAAAAGTTAGGGGGTGGGAAAAGAGACAGAAAGAGGCACAAGGTTTGGGAAGGAGATTGATTGATATAGGGAATGTATTGGAATTAAAAAATTTGTAAAATCCCCTTCGGCGGATTATTTTTTAATTTATTTTAATAATACATTTATTCCTTTGATATAAAAACGTCAGTTTGGGGGCGTCTGGTGAAGTGGATAAAAATAAAGCCTTTTTTTGGGTATTTTTTGATTTAGTCAGTGTCGGAAGAACAACTTTGGAGAGCTTGGAGATATTTTTGGGTGATTTCAGGGCGAAGGCGGGGGAGACCACCGACATTTTTTAGGCGGGCGTTGGCAAAAAGAAGTTCCAGATCTTTTTCATTTAGTTTTTGGAGTATATTGACGGTTTCCTGGGGAATGATCTGATGGGAACGGTTTTCTCCGGGTTTATTGATATGGTCGGTTGGAAATCCGTTGGCAGCAGCGACTCTCCAAAGGGCAGTGTATTTGTGGTGGCCATTATTTGGAAATAGTTCACACATGATTTGACGGAGGCGTTCGGTCATGGGTAATTATACCTTATGATAGTTATCCACAATGACTTGATTAAAATATCTTTGAAGAAAAATGGAGTTGTTCTATAGTTTTCCACATAGATTTTGTAACCCTATAACAGGGTATATTTTGAATTATTATATTAATAATAAATATTATAGGTGATTAGATAAAATGTATCAAATTTTTATAGGATATAGACAGCGAGAAAAGGCGATGATATATTGAATCAATGATCAGTAAACTTTTGAACAGGGTGACGAAATTTTTGAATAAGGAATCTAAGGAAAAAAAGAAGGTTTGGGCCAGGGAACAGATGAGAGAAATGGGAAAATTAAAGGGAAAGTTGATCTTGATGTAGCCTTTATTGTTGAGAGAGGTAGAGGGGGCAGGTCTACCTCTTTCAACAATGTAGGTTGAAAAAAGTAGGTACAAAAAAAAGAAACATTATAACCGATGTTCTCGAAGCAGGTGGAACACGTATAATAATGTTTCTTCGATTTAAAAATAACGGTTGGGAGTGATAAAGTCAAGAAAATCAGGGGCGGATGGTCTGGGGTAATTTGTAGTTTTTTAAGCTAAGTAATTGGGGAGTATTTTGTGGTAAGGTTTTAGTGTGAAGATGAGATTTTGGATATTTATTTTTGTTTGCGGATGGTTTTTTGGTATTTTGACTCCAAAATCAGTAGTGGCAGTGGAGGTGAGTTGTGTTAACAATCAGCAAACTTACTGGTCGGAAATTGCAAGAAATGGTTTTGGCCAGACGGTAATGTATAAAGTCGGATGGGATAGATATTTATTGTATTTGGGAATAACCAGTATTGTGAAAGACGGGAAGTTGGTGAATCCGACTTCGGGAACCGGTGATCCGGGAACTTATAACAGTATATGTAAAGGGTGGGCGGCAGATAGGATTTGGATGACCTGGCATTTTGGAGACGGAATAAGTAAGGCGGGTTGGTGGAGCGATCCGGGGACACCCCGATTGCTTCTTAATCCGGGAGGAGTGGGAGAAGGGGCTTTGATTGCGGATCCGACGGTGGTGGAATGGAAGGGGAAAGTTCATATGTATTATGAGGGGACGGATAATTGTAGTGGGAATGATAATCGAATATTTCATGCGGTGGCGGATAGTTTGTTTGGGCCATTTACCAAGACAGGAGAGGTGATAGGATTGGCGGGACATAAAGAGGCGGGAACTTCAGCATTGAGTTGGCCGAAGGTGTTTGTAGAAAATGACAAATTGTATCTTTACTACACTGACAGTTATTTGCAATTGTTGGTGGCGAGGGCGACGAATGATGCGGGGACGGTATTTACGATGGAGAATAATGGAAAAAGTGCGGTAGCAGAGACAACAAATATCGGTGAGGTTAAAAAGAAGGGTGATAAGTACTATTTGGTTTATACCAAATTTATGGGGGGAATAAGAATATCGGAGTCCAGTGATAAATTTAATTTTCCGGTGGGAAAAGATTTGATAACGGCGGGAAAATATTTTTGGGATAAACATAGTGTGGGTTTGCCGACATGGATTACCAAGGAAGAAAATGGAGTGGATAGGGTCTATTATGGGGCGATAGAGAAAGTTGAGAATGGATTTGTAACCAGTAGTGTGGCAACTTGTGATTTGAGATTTGTTTTACCGACTTTAGTACCTACAAAGGTGCCGACAGCGGTACCAACTAAAATACCGACAGCGGTGCCAACAAAGGTACCAACCAAAATACCAACAGCGGTGCCAACATCACCACCAGTCGGGACGTGTGGTTGTGACAGGCAGGGAAGGAGAGCAGGAGACGGGAATTGTGACGGATTGGTCGATTTGAGGGATTTTGAGGTGTGGAGATCGGAAATGTTTGATTTGGGAGGCTGGCAGGGTGTAAGTCGGCCAGATTGGAAGGGGGATTTTAATTGTGATTGGAAGGTGGATTTGTTGGATTTTGAGATTTGGAGAAGGAACAGGTAGGATAGAAAGTAAGGAGGGGCTTGACAGGGGGGGAGGGATTGGGTAAAATTGGAGTGTTTAAATTGATTTCCCCGTGAACTTCGTACATTTTTCTCCATCACTAATTCTGATTTTGGCGGATTTATAATATTTATTTTCATTTATTTTTAGAAAAAACCTATGGTAAAAGTAGTAAAAAGCGATATAAAAGTTAACGATGAGAAAATTGAGGAAAAATTAGATATGAAAGTGAAAACAGAAGAAACCAAAAGTGATAATAGCCGGGTCGAGATAAAGAGACCACAGGTAAATGTCGACAGGCCGCAAAGCAATACAAATCAGACAGTAAACAGACCGGTATTGGAGGCGAGTAATTTGGAACCGATTGAGGGGGTTTTGGAAGTAATGCAGGATGGATCGGGATATGTTAGGCCTAAATTTACCCCAAGTACACGTGATTCTTATATAGCGTCAAATCATGTAAGGCGAATGTGGATGAGGTCGGGTGATTTGATTGCCGGGGTAGCCAGAGCGCCAAAGGTAAATGAGAAATATTGGGGAATGGTGAGAATTGAAAGGATAAACGGAGTGGATGTAAGGCAGATGACGCCGAGGCCGGAATTTAAGGACTTGGTGCCGATTTATGCTGAAAAACAAGTAAAGTTGGAAACTGATCCGTCAATTTTGTCGACCCGAATAATTGATCTTTTTTGTCCGATCGGATTTGGACAAAGAGGAATGATAGTGTCACCTCCGAAGGCAGGAAAGACAACTTTGTTGAAGGAAATTGCTAATGGAGTGGCGGTAAATTATCCGGAGGTGCATTTGATGGCAGTGTTGGTGGGAGAAAGACCGGAGGAAGTGACGGATATGCAGAGATTTATAAAAGGTGAAGTGATTGCTTCGAGTTTTGATCAGAGGCCGGAGGAACAAACCAGAGCGGCGGAAATTGCCATTGAAAGAGCCAGGAGATTGGTGGAGTTGGGTAAAGACGTATTTATGGTGTTTGATTCGATTACCAGATTGGCCAGAGCTTATAATTTGGCAATACCGACTTCAGGAAGAACTTTGTCGGGAGGTTTTGATCCGGCAGCTTTGTATCCTTCAAAGAAATTTTTTGGAGCGGCCAGAAATATTGAACATGGCGGGTCGCTGACTATTATTGGGACAGCCTTGGTGGATACCGGTTCGAAGATGGATGAATTGATTTTTGAGGAATTTAAGGGAACCGGAAATATGGAATTGAGACTGGATAGGAATTTGGCAGACAGAAGAATTTATCCGGCATTTGATATTTTGAAATCGGGAACCAGAAAGGAAGAATTGTTGCTTAAGGCAGAAGATTTGGATAAGATGAACGGAATCAGAAGGATCTTTGATACGCTGACGGATAAAAATGAAGCAACAGCAATGGTGATTGAACAGATGATTAAGACAAAGGATAATAGCGAGTTTTTGAAGAAGATTGGGAAGAGGTAATAAAATCCATAAAAAGTCTCGTCATATTTTTTCAAGCTTCATGATCGTGATGTCATTAGGCTTTGAAAAAATAAGTCTTCGACTTTTTAGATTTTGGAGAGGGTGCGACGGAGGGTTGTTTGGTTATCTCTGATACCCTCGAGTAATCCTAGAGTTTTTCTGAGTTTATAATCTTTTAAAACTTCAGGTAAGGTACAGCGTCTATTTTTAAGATCCTGACGCTCTTCTTCCAGATAATTGATGGTGGCGTTGGTAGCTGTTAATAGTTCCTCCAGAAGAGAGCGAGGGATAGTTATATTTTCCTCGGAATCAGGTTTTTGCGTTGCCATGGGGTGATTATAGCAAAAAGTGGGGTAAATGTGAAAATGGTATAATTTAAGGGTTGAAATTAGCAGCTTGAAAATGGCAAGGTTCAAATTCCCTAAATTTAGGAAAAATAAGAAAGAAATTTTAAAGCTAAAAACCAGCAATAAACCAGCTTTTATCGGTGAGATAAAAAAAGAACTGGAGTTGATAGGGGTATTTTTGGGTTTGCAAGGCAAACTGTTAAACGATGGAATGGTGATGACACTTGGTTGGGCAGAGGCATTGAAAAAATGGTCGACTCGATTGATGTATCGACAGAGAGGGAGATTTTCGCAGACATTTGTTCATGCTAGTATGGCGTTGTTGGCGTTTTTGGGGATTGTGTTGTCGGCAAAAATTGAAAGTATTATGACTTCGGGAGGAGGAGAAGGGGGTTATAACAGCGGGATAATTATGGCAACTGATAGTCAGATGGCGGATACTTTGGTGTCGAATTTGCCAAAAGGTGAAATAACTGAATATAGAGTGTCGGAAGGAGATACTGTGAGTTCGATTGCGCAAAAATTTGGGGTGTCGATTGATACGATCATGTGGGAGAATAATTTGAAAAGTGTAGATTCGATTAAGGCGGGTGAGATATTGAGGATTTTACCGTTGACGGGAATACGACATAAGGTGGTTCGAGGTGAAACGATTTATAGTATTTCTAAAAAATATGGAGTAGCGGCTCAGAATATAGTCAATTATCCTTTTAATAGTTTTACAAATGATGAGACATTTGCATTGGCGGCAGGTCAGGAATTGTTGATTCCGGAAGGAATAAAGCCAAATCAGATAATAATTGATACCAATCGTTACATTGCCAGAACAGTGGCACCGATTCCGGGAGTGGTGGGTGAAGGTAATTTTATGTGGCCGACTTCGGGGTATATTTCTCAAAGATTTACCTGGTACCATCAGGCAGCGGATATTGCCAGTCCGGGTAATCCGGCGATTTTAGCGGCGCAGGGAGGTACGGTGGTGACGGCCGGTTGGAATGGCGGCGGATATGGAAATTATGTAGTGATTGATCATGGAAACGGATATAAAACTTTGTATGCTCATATGCTGACTAATTCAATATCGGTAAAGGCCGGACAGGCAGTGTCGCAGGGACAGCAAATCGGGACAATGGGAAGTACGGGGAGGTCAACAGGGACACATTTGCATTTTGAAGTGATTGGTTCACAGGGTAAGGTTGATCCTTTGTCGGTGTTGAAATAGGTGAATAAATAAATATGCGGTAAAAAGTACTGATAAGCGCTTGAGTGAGATAGATGGATTCTGTTATGCTGTTGACATGAATAAAATTTTTAAGATCTATCTACGTCTTTTTATGTTTTTATTGCCCTTATACTTTTTGCCGATAATTGCCAACGGAACTGATTGGGCGAAAAATTGGTTTTTGATTGTGGGGGCGATGGTGGGATTGGTGTTGTGGATAGCCGATTTGTTGTTGGGGAAAAAAGATAAAGTAAAAACCAGTAAAATTTTGTGGTTGATGTTGGCTCTGGCAGTTTGGAGCGGAATTGAATGGTGGAGGATGGGGGCCGGATTGAGAACCAGAACTTGGGTAGGTCCTTTTGGATTTGGAACTTGGTTGGCGTTGGGTACCTGGTCATTTTTGTGGTTACAGGCAGCAGACAGTAAGGCAGAATTTAAAAAACAGATGAATTTTTTGACGGTAGCAGGTTTGTTGGCGGCAGTGAGTTCATTGATAGTATTTTTAATTCCGACTTCAAAATTTCCCATAAGTATTCCGAATGAAAAATCAGCTTTGATTTCGATTAACCAAAGTTGGTCATTGACCGGATCTTTGATTTCGGAAGCGATATTGTTGATATTTTTGGCGTGGGAATGGGTGGCGAGAGTAGTAAAGAAGTTGAAATTAAATGAAGACGGAATGAGTTACATAAAAGAGATGGTGGTGTCGGCGGTGTTGGTGTTGGTGGCTTTGTTGGATATATATAGAATTTTTAAATTAGGTTGGGTGATTTTGGACTTTACTACCAGCTGGGTAATTGCAGTAGAAGTATTTAAAAGAAGCCCGATTTTTGGCATGGGAGTAGGTAATTTTTCTCAGGCTTTTGATTTGTTTCGGCCAAATTCATATAACCTGACCCAATATTGGTCTAATTTGTTTTCGGTGTCGGGAATGGGATGGTTGCAAATTTGGACAGAGATGGGATTGGTGGGATTGGTGTTGGTGGGCGGAGTGGTGTTGAGTTGGATTAGATCAAAAAAGAATATGAATTTTTGGAGAACCGGATTTTTATTGGCGGTGGTGTTGTTTTTGCCTTTGAATTTGGTGGCTTTGTTTTTGTTGGTGTGGGTGTTGATTAGCCGATTTGGAGAATCAACGGAACATAGATTGTGGATAGGAATGGGAGAGAATAGTTTTAATGCTCTGCCTTATTTGGTATCGATAGTGATGTTGGTGTTGGTGGGTTTTACTATGACTAATATGGTCAAACAAGTCCGAGCCGGCTATTACATCAGAGAGTCTTTGGTGGCGGCGGCAAAAAATGATGCGACTAAAACTTATAATTTACAAATAAAAGCGATTGAAATTGATCCGAATATGGCTGATTACCGAAATATTTATTCGCAAACTAATTTGGCGATAGCTTCGAGTTTGTTGTCACAGGAAGATATCAGTGATGAAGATAAGGAAAAGGTATCGGTATTGTTGCAACAGGCGGTTCAGGAAGGTAAGACAGCAGTTAGTTTGGATAGTTTGAATCCGCATTATTGGTCTAATTTGGCTTCAATTTATAGATCGATGGTGGGAATATTGGAGGGTTCGGCTGATTGGTCGTATCAGGCTTATACTCAGGCAGTGGCTTTGGATCCGGCTGATCCGATGACAAAATTGGATTTGGGCGGATTACTTTATGCTTCGAATAATTTTGAAGAAGCTGACAGAGTGTTTGAGGAGGCGGTTAAAGCTAAGCAGGACTTGGCTAATGCCTGGTATAACTGGGCTTACAGCGCTAAACAAATGAATAGAATTGATTTGGCAGTTCAGAGATTAGGTCAGGCGATAGCTTTGGTACCGGTAGATTCGGGTGATTATGAGACGGCCAGTAAGGAATTGGATGTTTGGAAGAAGGAATTGGATGAGGCAATTAAAAAACAGCAAGCGGCATTAGCGGCTCAACAGCAAGCGGCTGAGCAGAAAGAACCTGAGACTTTGAAAGCACCTGAACCTTTACCGACAGTAGGTGATGAAGAGCAGGTAAATGTACCGGCGGAAGGTTTGGAACCTCCGGAGGCTGAAGTGACAGCAACTCCAGTACCGAGTAAAGCTCCCAGTCCGACGCCATCTGCGACAGTGACTCCGTAGAGAGAGGAAAGGGCGGGCACGAGACCCGCCCATACACTAGTTAATGATCCACCATTTGAACTCGATGTTTTCGGGGATGGAGGAGTCGAGACCTACGGTGAACGATTTGGAGGTTTTGGAAATGACTTGGAGAGTTTGATTTTTGCCACCTTTAGTTATAGTTAGGTAGACTTGGGAGGTAGCAGTGAGATTGGTGTTGGGAATGTTGATTTGGGATTGATTGGCGGGGAGGGTGGCGGTACCGGAGAAGGAATTGGATTCGGTTTGGTTGTTGACGGTGATGTTTTTTGATTCGGGGGTGGAGGCAATGATGGGACCATCAGAAGTTAAGGCTTGGATAGTGGGGGCGTCAAAATTTAGGGGTTGATTTTGGGGTAAGGAGGTAGGAGAAGATTGAGGTTGGGTGCAGGTTTCGCTTTTACATTGGAGGGTGAGGTTTTGAAGGGCAAGTTTTTCGGATTCGACTTGTTGGCGTTGGACCGGATCGGTAATCAGGGAAAGAAGACGGGTATATGTCTCGAGAGCTTGGGGAAGAAGACCGGTTTGTTGTTGGATCTTGGCTAAATCATAGAAATTTTGGGCTTTAGTGGGTTCGAGGGCGACGGTTTGGGTAAGATAGGTGATAGTTTTGGCAGCATCGCCGGTTTTGGCGTAGAGGGCAGCTAAGTCACGGGTAATTTCGGCGGAATTGGGATTGAGTTGTTGGGCTTGGGTATAGTCGGAAATAGCCTGGGTAAGGAGTTGCGGTTGGGAGTCGGAAAGGGATTGGTAGATTTTGGCACGTTGTTGGTAGCCACGATAATCGGAGGGGAAAAGCTTAATGGCGTCGGTGGCAGTAAGAATGGATTGGTTGAGTAGTTCAATAACAGGCTGATCACAAGAGTCGCCCGTACAGGAAGATTGTTGTTGGAGGGCGCTGGAAAAATACTGTTGGGAAGCCAGAAGGTAGTGTTGGATGGATTTGGGCACTTGGGTGGGAGTGGATTGGGGAGCGGGTTGGGTTTGGTTGGTGCTTGGTTGGTTTGAAATGGCAGAGTCAGAAGTTTTGGTTTTGAAAAATACCAGACCACCAAAAGAAAGGAGGGTGAGACCGGAAATTGAGAGAAGGGGGAAGATGTTATTTTTGGAATTTGTGGGGGATATTTGGGGGGTTAGCAGTCGATTGTCTTGATTGCTAGATACAGTTTGATCTACGGTTTTGGCTGTAGTTAGGGTAGATTTGAGGGGTAGTTTGTTATTGTTGGATATATTAGAGGGGGTATTTGAGGTATTTAGGTGGGGTTTGGATATAGCGGAGGAGGGAGGAGAGGAAGGGGGTGAAGAGGATGAGGGCGGGAATGGAATCCCGCCCGTACTGGTATCGATGCCAAGTTGGGAGAGGCGGTTGATTTGATCGTTGGTTAATTTGGGCATAGAGTGATTTAAGTATAAAGAATTTTTGAGGAAAGAAAAGGGCGGGCTAGGCCGGAGGGGAAAGGGCGGGATGTGTAGGGGCGGATTTCAATATCCGCCCGGAAATGGAAATGGGGCGGGAATGGAATCCCGCCCGTACGGCGATGGGGAGGATAAAATGGGGCGGGAATGGAATCCCGCCCGTACATTAATTGATGATCCACCAGTTGATATCCAAGGGGGCGGTGAGAGGATGGTCGAGAGCGATGACAAAGTAGGATTCGGGGGTGGCGGTTGGGGCGGGTGTGGGGGAAATGTATTTGTCTTTGAGGTAGATTACCTGGTTTTGAGTGGAGCCGGCGGGAGTCAGATAGACCATGGAGCTTGAGGTGATTTTGTCATTGTAAATTACGATTTCGGTTTTGCCGGCCGGGAGGGTGGCAGTACCGGCGGTAGCGTTGGTAGCCAGCTTGGCAGAGGAGGTGGCAAGCTGGGCAAATCCACCTTCGGCAATAATAGTGGTGGAATCGGTGGCGATGTTGATGCGATCAGACAATAGAGTATTAGACTCGACATTATTGGCGGTTAGAGTGCCGCTAATGGAGGCATCGGTGGCGGTTATGACATTGGCAAAGAGATCGCCGCTGATGGTAGCCTCATTGGCGGCTAATTTTCCATCGATGGAGAGATTACCAGTGATAACGACGTCACCGGATTCGGAAACTACCAAAATATCATTTAGGATATGAACTGAACCAAGTCCGGAGGGTTGGATATAGAGAGCGGTGTTGGTGGTTTCAATGTAATTATTTTGGATGGCGATTTCGCCGGCGGTGAAGGTGCCGGTGATGAAGGCAGAGCCGAGTTGTGTTTGGCCATGGACGGTGAGATCGGCGCCGATGACCATATCATCAGTGAGGCTAAGATTGCCATGGATGGTGGCGGAGTCGGCTTCGATACTGGTGTACCAGGCTTGGGAAGCGGTTTGGGCATCGGCGATGGCTTCGGAAGTGGCGGCGGAGGAGGAAGCGGCGGAAGCGAGAAGATCACGGACTTCGGTGCGGAGGGCACTGATTTTGTCAGACATGATTTGGCCGAAAGATCCGTCTTTGGAGATGATATTGTTGGCGTAGACGGTGTCAAAGGTAGCTTGGGAAGCGCCAATACTGTTGGTATTGACGGCGTCGGCGGTGAGAGTGCCGGCGATGTCTAAATTGCCATCGACGACAATGGTATCGGTGACCTCGGAGAGAGGAGAGATAAGATCGGTTTTTAGTTCGTTGGTACTGGTTTTGCCGGCCCGCAGATTGTCGATAACGGCGTTTTGGGCGATTAGATTGTAGGTGTTGATTAGTCCGGATTGGATACGGGCGGCGGCAATTTCGGAGAAGTCGGCAAGTTGGTTGACAATTTGTCCGAGAGTATCAGTTAGGTAGTAGTCGGAGGCGGTTAGGGTGGATTTGGCGTCGGTCAGCCCCATGGAGGAGAGGACGTCGGGGGAAAGGGAAGTGCCGATGCTGATTTGACCGGTTTGGGAGATGGTGAGGTTGGCACCCAGAGAATTGATCTGATCCTGTTGTTCCTGAATGGCTTCGACTAAGACTGGTTCAAGGTTGCCGTAGGCGACTGATTTGTAGCCGCTTTCGGGGTCGGTAACCACCATTTCGGGAACAATTTGTTCTAATTCTTGGGCGATGAAACCGATGTGGATACCGCCGGCGTCGGGTTCGGAAATATAATCGAAGCGGGTACCGCGGATTTGGAGAATTTTGCTGAGGGAATCGGTGAGAGTGGTGATATTTTTCTTGAGGCGGACGTCGGAGACGTGAGTCCAACCGGTGGTGGTATAGGATCCGACGGAAGTGCCGTTATTGACCTGGAGATGGTAGCCAGCGTTGGTAGTACCTATACCGAGGTATCCGATAGATGAAAGTGATGCTCTTTGGGTAGAATTGGTCCAAAAGGTAATATCTCCAGTTGGAGCGGAGTTGACGATTTCAAGATCATTTCTTCTGTAAGCGTAAGTTGAAGAATAAGCAGAACCTATCAAGTTAATACCACCGAAGGAGGTGGTCCCGACTTCAGTAAAAGCGAGCTGTGATAGCGAAGCAGTTTGGGTGTGATCTATGCTGACAGCTGCAGTGCCACTTCTTAGATTTAGAAGGGCAGTGGGAGTGGAAGCACCGATACCGACTTTACCATTGGCGAGGATGGTAAGACGTTCTACTCCGGCAGTGGAGAAGCCTACGACATCAGTAGTACGTCGGAACATACCGTTGTTTGTGTCTGTTTCCCAGGAAAAAGATGGGAGAAGGGCGGTATCGGCGGCTTTTCCCAAGAAGGCGGCGGTGGTGATGGAGATGTCGGCACCGACACTGAGGGTAGTTCCGACATAAAGAGAAGTACCGACAGAGAGAGAATTGGAGAAATATCCATCGCCGGTGACGTAAAGTTCATAAGTGGCGTGGGTAGCACCAATGCCAATTTTGGTGCTACTAAAGATTTCACCGTTAACATTGAGTTTATAGCCGGCAGCATTAGTAGTGCCGATACCGACATTGCCACCAAAATATCCATCCTGTCCTGTATAAATTCCCCAGTCACCCCAAGCAGCATATGTTGTTGAAGTTCCGCTTGAATCTACAAAACGACCACCCATAGTAGAACCTTCCGCCCATATTCCATAAGTTCCTCCAGCTGCATTAATTGCATAGGAACTGTTAGGGGTTGCACCTACACCAATCACACCTGTAATTCTACCGTTGCCAATAACATCAAGTTTGTAGGTAGGAGCGGTAGTACCGATGCCGACGTTGCCGTTTCCCAGAATAGTCAGTCTGTCTGTAGAACTGGTTTTGAGGTTGAGCGATCTGGAGGCTGAATTGTGGCCAATATCTAGACCAACATTATCCATATTAAAGGTGGTGGAGTAGCTGCTGGTAGAAGAGTCGGTGAAAATGTATGTGGCGTACCCACTACTTCTGACTTCTAATTTACCTGCAGGATTGGTAGTACCGATGCCGACATTACCGGTGCTGAATTCGAAAGTGGCGAGTGGGGCTGGGGCAGTGCTTCCGGTGGAGCTAAATCCAGAGATGTATAATCGGCCTCCATCGTAACCTCCGATGTGGGGGGTGTTGGCTAGTCCTAACATTAATAATCCAAAATTATTACCATTATTGACTCTGGCCATACCAGTATCACCATCTTCTGATTGGTAGGCGAAGAAGGTGCTTAGACCACCGCTGTCGTAACCGGCAGAAAGAGTGCCGTATACGTGTAGCTTTCGACCGGCAGCGGGAGTGCCGCCGATACCGACGTTACCGTTGTTGTCCATGTATAACATTTCCGTAGCGCTTCCAGCGGAATCACGAGAGCCGATGGTTAAGAAATCTCCGGTAGTGCCGTTGCCGAAAGTGATATGAGAATTTTGGGAGGCGAGTTTAATGGCGGAGTCACCGGTGGGGTTGGTAATTATCATGTTGTTACCTCCGTCGAGCCACCAGTTTGTGGTGTTGGTGCTACCGATATCAATGTGGAGACCAGCTGATAGAGGGGCAGTAGTGCCGATACCGACTCGGCCGTATTGACCGTTAAGGTGAATTAGAGTTTGGAGAGTGGCGGAGGTGTCAGTGACAAGGAAATCGAGATTGGTATTCCAACCACCGCCACGAGATCCGCGGATACGGGCGGAGCCGGCGGAATCGAAAGAATAGCTAATATCTTTGAAACTGGCGTAGTTTGTGGGTTGGTTGGGTCCACGAATGTTGATAGCCGTATCAGAGGAAGTGCCGATGCTGGAAACATAGAGATTGCCATTGACATCAAGTTTGGCGGCGGGGGCGGTGGTACCGATACCGACGTTGCCGTTGGCATCAATACGCATTCTTTCGGTGTTGGATGTTAAAAGGGCGAGAGCGGAGGTGTTGTAATATCCATAAGATTTGATAACACTATTGCTGGAAACGCCAATATCAAGTACTTGTTCGGCATGATTGGCACGAAGGTATGCAAAATAACCGGAATTTTGGCCTGATTGGGAGGCGGCAACCCGGATTTCGCCGCCGACGACATCGAGTATGGCGGTAGGAGCGGTAGTGCCAATACCGACGTTGCCGGAGGTGTTGAGGAAGAGACCGGTGTTCCAGGTGATGGTGGCACCGGCGATATTGGTAGTACCAACACTAAGAGAGAGGCCGTTGGCAAAATTTTGAATTTTGGAAGCAGTGTAATTATTTTCAAGATAAGTAGCATCGGTGTCGTTGACGTTGAATCTAATGGAACCAGAATAAGTGAAATTGGCGGAAGAATGGGAAGGATCGCTTTGAGCGAGATCTAAAAAGAAGTGAGTGGAGCCAACACTGCTATTGTCGATGAATTTGTTGCCGGTGATGTTGCCATTGACTTCGAGTTTTTGAGTGGGATTGGTGGTGCCGATACCGACGTTGCCGGTACCAAAGAAGCCAAAGTTGTTACTATTTAAATCAATTTTGGTAAGTTGAGAGAGAGTACCACCAAGACCGATGGTGTTGGTAGCAATTATGGATAGACCATTTCCAGCAGCATAGGTAGTACCAATACCAACATTACTGATGGTGACAGTAGAACCAGATTGAGAAAGAGAGATACCAACACCATTGACAAAGTTGACAGTGGTACCAGTACCAATGGCAGTAGTATTGGCACCATTGCTTTGAAGTAACCAAGAAGAATAATCATCAGAAGTAGATTTATCCCAGGAAGTGGTATCTAGGTATTGAAGGAGACCGGATCCGGCAGCAGAAGAAGTTAGGACCCGATTGTTGTCAGAGACAGAGGTAATGGCACCGACACTAAGAGAGGTACCGACACTAAGAGAAGTGGAGATAGAGCCATTACCAATGACATTGAGAGTGTAGTCAGCAGAAGTAGATCCCAGACCTAATTTAGCAAAGGTGGGAGAAGAGGTGGTGGTAATGTCTTGAATGGTATTTAACTGAGTAGAAGTGATTTTTAAATTAGAGGTATTGTAATTGACAGCAATGGTACGACCG